>Ga0247782_1000021_pt1 | contig 229997 bp, 179 predicted proteins | sample UWRJL019104C5_FD_179928 | JGI IMG/M metagenome (GOLD analysis project Ga0247782, IMG submission 179928) | Plant litter microbial communities from Arlington Agricultural Research Station in Wisconsin, United States - UWRJ-L019-104C-5 | ecosystem: Environmental > Terrestrial > Plant litter >...
ATATAGCTATATAATAAAACAGCTTAAATAATTATAGCTTATTTATAATTGCTTTGCTATACTACTTTTAAGTTTTTTATATAATTAAATATAGTTATAACTATTTTAAATAAAATTTTGCTTATAATAAATCTAGTTTTATTAAAGTTATATATATATTTTTTTTTAAACTTTATATTTTGTTATTATATTTTATATAAAAGCAAACTACTTATAGTATTTAAATAAATCTTTATATAAAATGCGCAAGTAATTAATTTAATAATTAAAATATATTATAAAAGCTAGTTATTATTATATAAAAAAAAAAGTTTAGTTTTTGCTAACACGTTTTTTATTGCATAACTTTAGCAATTAGTTAGCTATATTTTTAATATTATTATGCTTAAATAAAATCAATTGCACAACAAAGTTAAGTATATATTATATAATAGCTTTCTTTTTAAAGTTGCTATTATATATAGTTATATAGCTGCGTTTTTAGTTTGCTAAAGTTATTAATAATACATTATAAATTTTAGCTGCACGTTAAACGCTTAGTTTTAGGTTTGTACAAAAGGCTTAAAGTGTAAAAATAATATTAAACTTTTTTTAAAGGCCTACTATAATGTGCAATAAAAATATAATAAGTAAAAGATTATTTATACAAAGGTTTAAAAAAGTGTACAATTAACCCGGGTGTGCAATTAATCTCTAGGATATGTTATATTAAAAAAACTAAAAAATTTTTAAAATATAAAGTTAAAATTTAATATAAAGGCTTAATACGTTTTATGCACTGTATAAAACATAATATAATTTTCTTTTTAAAAATAATATAAAAATAACACTAGTTTTTATTATATAAACATAAATCAAAATATTAAAAATATTAACTATAAAAATTAATATATTATTTATTTAGTTTTACTATATAAAAAATATAAAAAAATTCATAACCTATTTAGGTAAGAAAATAAAAAAAGTTAAAAATATAGCGTTTAGCTTTATTTTTATATAGTTAATAATTTTGCTAATAAATTATATATAAAAATGTTAGTATAAGCGTTTTTTAAATATTTAAAATATTATACTTTTTATTTTAGGCTTAGCCTTAGAGTTATAAAATTATAAAAAAAATATGTAATAGATATTATCTTTTTATAATTTACTTTTTTAACCCGATATTTTTCCGATATATTTTTGATTTTATATTGCCTGGTTCCACTTTTTTATTTTGTATGGCGCTCCTACCAAAATTGGTGGCCCGCGAGGTCCTGGCCCGTGAGGGGGGGAGTAATCTTAAGAGAGTATGGCAGGGTGAAGGCATTGTTGGTGTAACTGTTGGGAGGCTCCGATGTGTCCCTGCCTAGTTTGGTGGGCAAGGGGCAGGGATAATACCCCGTGTAAGCAAACTCAGCAAACTGTTCAAACGCCGTGGGATCAACATCCTCCCAGACGATGCAAATTTTGAACGGCCCTACTTTGTTGCGGATGATGTTGTCAAGCAGGGTTAAAAGAAAATACTACATACTAAATTACTACATGTAGTATTAGTATAGCTATTTACTATGCCCTTGTTTTAGTAAGGATTATCTTCTTTAAAAGTTACTATATATATATTTTTAAAAGACCGATTTAAAAAAAAAACTAGCTGTTTTTAGCAATGTTAAGCTAATGCTAAAACTATACCAAGTTTTTAAAAAGCTTAAAGCTTATAATAAAAAGGCATAAGCAAATTTTTTAATTTAGTCTAGCTATAAAATAAGTACTAGCAATAGTTATAAGCTTTATTTAGCTAATAGCTATATAAAATTTTTTTAAGTATTTATTATTTATATTATAAGCTATAACTTAAAAGTTTGCTTATTAAATATAGTTATATATTTATTAATAAAATTTATATAGCTTGCTAACTTTTTTGTTTTTAAGCAAGTATATAATTTTTTAGCTAAGTTTAAAACATAATTATTATATTTTTTATAAGCTTTTTTAATTAAAATAGCTATAGTTTATTAATTATAATAAAATTATATTATATTATAAATAATAGCTTTATTATTAAATGTTATAGTTAAGCTAGGTTAAAGAAAATAAGGCTTTTTATAAATATTATATTTATTATATAAAATTTATAAATAAAAAAGAAAAAAAAAAGTGCTAATGCAGCCTTATAAGTGTAGAAGTAAATATAATAATAAAGGTAAAGTAGGTGCCCTAACCTTAATAAGCATAAGTAATACAAATTGTTAGCTTAAAACTACCCCCTTTTAAAAAAAAGTTTTGTTTTAAAACTTTACAAGGCTTTAAACCTGCAAGCTTTAGTTATTAAGTTGCTTTTTAGTAAAAAAAAGATTACTTTAAATATTTACTATTGCTATAATGCTTTAAGCTTTTTTATTATTGCGCTATAATAAAGTTTTTTTATAACTAATTAATATTTGCTTTTTTATTATTATTAATATATTGTAAGGTTTAAGGCTTAGTACGTTGCAAGGTAATGTGCTAGATTTTAAAAAGTAGTTATTAAAGATTACTTCTATTTGGTGTGCTAATTATGTGTAGCCGTAAGGCCTGATTAGGCCTTTAGCTAATTCTTGGCTTGCTTTTAGCAAGCCTGCGCAAGTAGTACGTACCTTTTTAATAGTTAGTCTTTAAAAAAAGTACGTCCTTTTTATACTGCCCTCTTTTTTTTTGCTACTAGTTTTTAATAGTAACTAGGTATATATTTACTTAAGTAAAGTTTAATTATAAGATTTTTTAATTAGCTTTTTTTATTTTGTGTTTTTATAATTTTTATAACAACTGCTACTTTATTTATTATTATAGTATATTTATAAAACTATTTTTTTATACCTTTATATTTATATTTTTTTACCTAATTACTAACTTTTTATAAAGCATTTATTTTATATTATATTTTTTTTTTATTAGTATTATTTAATTTTTTTATATTTATTTGCTAACTTATTATTATTATTATGCTTTTTTATAATAAATTTATTTAAAAGTATTTATTTAATTAAATTACTTAATAAAACTATTATAATTATATTATATATATGCTTCACAAGTTAAATGCTAATTTTAATAAAAATATTAATATAAATAGTATGCTTTTATATATAAAATATATTTTAAAAGTATATATTAACTTAAAAATTATATATATTATTACTTTTTAATAATTAAGTGCTAAGTATATTATATATATATAAAATTATTATGCTTATTATACTATAAGTTTTTTAAGCGTTTAGCAAGTATTTTTATATTAATTATTTTAAGTTTTAGTATTACTTTTAAGCACTGCTTAGTTATTTAGTAAAATTTAAGCTAAACTTTAATAAGCTATTAAGCATTTTAAAAAAAAAGTTAATAAAAATAGCTTGCTAATATATTATAATAATATTATTATATTTAGTTGCTTGCTTAATAATTTTATAAAAGCTAAGTTAGCTTTTTATTATTATGTTGCTAAAAAAAAATATAGCTTAACTTAAGCTATTTAAAATTAGCATTTAGCTATTATTTAATATAAAGCTTAGTTTACTTACTGCTTATTAACTTTTAGCATTAATTTTTTTATTATATATATTATTACTTAATATTTATTATATGTTTGCTAACTAATATATATATATAAAATATTTAAGCTAATAATTTTATTAATTTAAAAAATATTTAATAATAAGTTAGCTATATATAGTTGCTATATAAGCATAATATTTTATTATTTTTTTAATTAAATTATATACTATAAGCTTATAATAAGCTGTTTTTTATTTATACACAACTTTATAATGTTAGCTTAAAGCTAAACTATATTAGCTAGTATAAAAACTAAAGCTTTAAGCAGTTTTTTTAGCTAAACTATACTGCTTAGTTTGTTAATAGTAAATATTTAAAAAAGTTTTATATTATTACTTTTTATAATATTGCTTTTTAAAACATTGCTAACACTTTTTATTATATTTATTATTAAACTAAGTTATAATAGTTTATTAATTAGTTGCTGCTTTATTAGTATTTTTTTATTTTTATTTTTATTTTTTCTCTTTTTAAAAATAGTTGCTTACTATTTACTTTTTAAATTACTTTTTTTTAAATATATTTATTTTTATTTAGGTTTATAGCTAGCTTTTATAACTATTATTATTTATTTTTTTTTATTTTTATTATAGTTAATATAATTATTACTATTTATTTGCTAACTTATTATTATGCTAGTTTTTTTATTTTTTATTAAATATATTTATTTATTTATTAAATAAACAGTATTTTTTTGCTAAGTAGCTATAGCTTTTTTTATTATAATACTACTAAATTATTTTATGTAAAATATAACTTTTTAGTTTTTTTTTTATATTTATTTACTAACTTTTTTAAGTTAGTTAAATATTTTAATAGTTTTTAAATATTATATTTTACTAGCTACCTTTTTATTTTACTAAATATTTTTATTTTTTTTAGTTATTTTTATATTATATAATATTTTTAATACCTTATTTATTTTATTTATTTTTTAAATTTAATAGTTTTGCTTACTTGCTAATTTTTTTATAATTATTTTATAGCTTTAATAATAATATAAAAAATACTTTATATATTTTTGCATACTTTTTTAATAACTAAATATAATATGCTTATAATTTAATTTTTTTAAAACTTTTACTTTAATATAAATAAGTATTAGCTTTTTTTTACACTTAAAATAAAAGTGCGCAGTTAATAGCTTTATAATATTTTTAATATTATATTGCTTAAGTATATAGCGTTTATTATAATGCTTTTATATAGTTTTTACTACTTTTTTTTAATGTTTACGTAGTACTTTTTATATTACATTTATTTTTTATATTTATTTTTATATTTTTTAAACTTTAAATTAAAGCTATTTTAATATATACTTAATAACTTTTAAGTAATAGCTATATATAGCTTTAAATAGTAAATAACTTATAATTATATATTAACTATTATTATATATAAACTTAGCTTTAAGCAATATTTTTGCTTACTTTGCTAGCTTATTAATAGTATATATTTATAAATACTTTTTTAATATTTAATATTTTTTTTATTTAATTATTAGTTTATAAATATTATATAATTAATAGTTTTTTATAAATTTTTTGCTTATTATAAATTTTTTTTTAAAACTTGCTAATAATAAGCTTATCTTTATTGCTTACTATACTTTTTAGCTATTTAAATTAGCACTTTACTTTTTTATAAAGTATAGCTATAAGTTTAGTTATATTTAGCATTTTTATTATAAGTATAAATAAAGCTATTTTTATAAAATAATTAATAATTATTAAGATTATATTATATATTAAGCTATTAGTTTTAATATAAAATAAAAACTTTATAATAAAATTTAAGCTAGTTTTTTATTATAGTTAATTTAATAGCAAAAATGTTTAAAGTTTTTTAAATAGCTTATATTTTAACTTTTTAGTTTTTTTATACTTTATATATATAGCAATATATTTATAAATGCTTTAATTTAACTTTTTTTAACAAAACTTTTTTTATAAAAGTTTAGCTATTTTATTACTTTTTATATAGCTAGCTTTTAAGTTATTATAATACTAATATATTAGCTATTTAATTAGCGCTATTTAAGCTAAAATAATTAGTTTTTTTTAAAAGTATAATACTTTTTAATTATTAATATAATACTTTTTATATATTTTAGCTTATTAATATATAATTTTTATTAACTTAATAAATATTAAATTTTTAGTTTATAGTTTTTTAATAATTTTATAAAATTGCTTTAATATATTTAATTTAAATGCTATTTTATTTTAAGCTAACTTTTATTATAAAATATAAAACATATTAGTTATAAATAATAGTTTTAACACTTTTTTATTTTTTTAAAACATATTTTTTAACTTTTTAGCAGTTTATTTTGCTAACTAAATTATTATTATAATTTATATTATATGCAATTAATAAGTTAAGCATATATATTAAGACTTTTTACTTTTTTTTTAAAAAAAGTTTTTTATAATTATATACCAAAAATTTAAAGTTAAATTAGTATATAGTTTTACTATTTATTTTTTTATTATAAAGTACTTTTTTAAGTATAGTTTTAATAATATTATTTAAATAATTTAAATATTTTATATTAATACTTTTTACTTCTTATTTTTTAGTTTTTGCTATTATATTATAATAATTTAAACTTTTTTTAACAGTTTACTAAATAGCTAAAGTTTTTTTTAAAGTATAAAAACTATATTTTTATACTTTATTTTTTTTGCTATATAGTTAAGCTTTTATAATAGTTTATTTATTAAATTTAAAATGCTTAAATAATATTTAATATTAAAATTAAACTAAGCTAGTTTATATATTTAGTATGCTAACCTTTTTTAAAAATTATGTGCTAGCAAGTTAATAACTTTTTATAATATTATATAGTTTATTTAAACTATAAAAAGCTTGTTTATATTTTTAAAGTATTAGTGTTAATATTTATAGCTTTTAATTATTACTAAAAGTTTTTATTAGCTAATAATTTAATATATTTTTATATTTATTAGTTTATATAATTAATATACTACTAGCTATTACTATTTTTTATATAGTTAAAATAAAATGCTTAAAATAGCTTTTATTAATATATTTATTTTTACTTTAATTAAAAGTTTACTATTTTAGTATTAAAAAATAGTTATTAATATAAATGCTTTTTTAAAGCTTTTAAAAGCTTATTTTACTTTTTTAGTTTATTTAAATAAATAGTTTTGCTTATTTTGCATTTTTAACAATAAACTTTTTATAAAAGTTTATAAATTTTAAAAATATTTAAATATTATATACTAACTTAAAAAACTTTTATTTTTAAATTATAATAATTTTTTATAAATTTATTTTAATACTTTTAATAGTAATAATAAATTTTAAAAATTTTATTTTTATTTTAAAAAACTTATACTTTAATAGTTTAATAAATAAGTTATACTATTTTAAGCACTTATAAACTAATTAAAAATGCTTATAATATTATTTAAGTAGACTATATAAATATAATTTACTAGCTTTACTAATGCTTTATATATATAACTTTAAAATATAGCTAATATATTAATTAATTTAAAAAATATAATAATATACTTAAAATATTTATATTATATTTAAAAAGCAGTTTTTTATTAATTGCTAGCCTTAATATATATTTTATAATATATATTTTTTAAATTTAACTTAAAAAATATTTTAGCAAACTTTAAGCAGTTTATAACTTTAAATATAAGCAGCAAAAAATATTTATTTTTTATTATAACTTTATTTTGTTTTTAATAATTAACATAAAGCTTTATTATACTATTTTTTTTAGCTATAAATAAAATTAGCATATTTATATTAGCTTATAATTAGCAAATTTTGCTTATTTGCAAATTTTTTTTTTAAATATTTTTTAAATACTTTTTTTTAAGCTTTTAAAGTTAAGTAAATTAGCTTAAATAATACTTTAGCTTTTTTAATTAAATTAATTAAGTACTTTGCTTTTTTTAGTATAAAAATTTTTTTTGCTACTTTTTTAAAATATAATTAGTAAAAGCTTTTTAAATATGCTAGCAAGTTAATAATAATATTTATAAACTTATTACTATTAATTTTTTAAAAAAAAAGTTTTTTTTTTAACTTTATATTAGTAAGGTTTATAATATATGCTTATTTATTGCTAACTACTTTGCTTATAAAGTTTTTAAAGTTAACTTTTTTAATATTATTAAAATATTATGCTATAAAAGCTATATTTAAAATAATACTTAAATAGCTTATGTTTAGCTTTAATAATAATAACTTAAAAGCATTAAGCTTTTTTTTATAGCATAAAATATTTAAATAAAAACTTTTACTTAGCTTTTTATATTAACTATTTAAAAAGTACTTTTATATATTTTATAATATTATAATATTTTTTTATTTAGTTTTATAAGCTTTAAAATAAAAATTATTAGTTTTTATAAATATTTGTTAGCTAAATTTTTATAAACTATATTAACTTATGCTTTTATATTTATATTTATAATAATATTTTTTTTTTAGCATTTGCTATTTAATAAAATTATAGCTATTTTTTTAAAAGGTTTTTTTAAACTAAACGCTTTAAAAGTTTTTATTAAAGTAAATTAAATATATTGTTTTACATTAGCTTAGCTTTTGCTTTTTTTTTTTTTTTTTTTTTAATTTTAAGCTAAACTAGGTAGCAATTATGTTTTAAACCTTACTTTTTAGCTTTTTTAGTATTACTAATTATTATTTAGCTGCTAGCTGTTTGCTTTATAGTTTAAACTAATAATTTATAGCTATATATTTTAGCTTATTATAATTATAGCATTTAAGCATTTTTTTACTTATTTATAACAACTTGCTTTAGTTATTATTTATATACTAGTTTTTTATATTTATAATATAGCTTTAAGCTAACCTTTATGCTTTTACTTTTAGGTTATTTATACTTTGCTTATTTTTTAATAAGCTATTAAAAAGCATATGCTTTTTGCTATTTTTAGCTTTTTTATTAACATTTTATTAAACATTTTATTGCTGCTTAGCTTTATTTAATACTAAAACTATATTTTTAAAAATTACTTTTTATTTAATTAAAACTTACTTAAAGCTTAGCTAAAGTTTATATTAATAATTAAAAGCTAATTATAAATTATTTTTAAACTAATAATAACTTTTTAGCTTGCATTTTAAAATTTATTATTATAAAAATTTTTTTTTTTAATTTTTATTTTTGCTTTAAAATAGTTTATATAACTACTTTTTAAAAAAAAATTTAAATAGCTTAAAATTTATGTTTTTTTACTAAATAAACTTTTAAAAGTTTTTAAGTGTTGCTTTATTTTTTAAGTTTTTATAATTTAATATTTTATAATATGCTTATTAATTAATTTATAAATTTTATTTTACTTAAGTTAATATTTAAGTTATTTAAATAAAAGTTAGTTAGCTAAGCTTTTGCTTATTGCTTTTTTAATTGCAAATATTTAATTTTTAATTTTTATAATAATAGCTTTTTGCTTAAGCTGCTTATAGTTATATATAAGTGCTTTAGCATTATTTTTTGCTTTTAGCTTTTGCTTTTTTGCTAGCAATTATAATAACTAGCTAGTTTAAGCTATTATAGCTGCTGCTTATGCTAGTAGTTTATTATGCCTTATAAATCTGCTTTTATAATATTATAAGTATAATTATAATTAGCTTAAAGTTTAATTAGCTAAGCAACTATATTTTAGCTAATATAAACTTTAACTTTTTTATTTTTGCAAACTTTTATACTAGCTATTTAAGTTATTTAGCTTTAATAATTTAAAGTTTTTTTTATTAAATATTATAAGCTTTAAGCTTATAAGCTATTTAATATTTAAGTTATTATTTATATTTAACTTATTTAAGCAAAGTTTTAATTTAGCAATAACTGTTTGCTTAATAGTTATAAATTTTATAAGTAGTACTTTTTGTTTAAATATTGCGTTGCAATTATTAAATATAAAAATAAAAAAGTATAAGGTTTAAAGCTTAGTACGTTATAAAATAATATGCTAAATTTTAAAAAGTAGCTATTAAAAATTATTTTTATTTAGTATGCTAATTATATATAGCTATAAGGCTTAATTAGGCCTTTAGCTAATCCTTGGCTTGCTTTTAGCAAGCTTGCGCAAGCAGTACGTACTTTTTTAACAGTCGGTCTTTAGGGAAGGTACATCCCCTTTATATATAAATATTTAATTTATGCTTTATATATTTAATTTAATTATATATTTAATTATGCTTTTAATTGCACTAAAAACATTTTTTTTTTTTTATATATTTTGTTATTATGCAAACTTTTTGCTTTTATTTTTTAGCTTATTATTATTAAAATAAAATAAGTTAAACTTATTTTTATTAGCTGTTTTCATTTATTTTTATAATTATATTAATACTTTTGCTAACTATAAATATATATTATAAAACGTTTTTAATAGCATAGTATTATTTTTAAAGTTGTTTGCTATATATTCTTTATTATTTATGTTTTAATTTTATTAATTAACTTTATATTATAATTTTTTATTATATTTTTATAGCAACTATATTTTATTTATGATAAACTTTTTATTGTTTTAAATTATATTATTTTGCTTTTAAAATTATTAGCTTTTTATTTAAATAAAAAAATTTTAAATATTTTTATAATTAGTTAGTATAATATTAATTAATAGCTTGTTAACTTGCTAAAACTTTAAAAGTATAAGTATTGTTTTTATAGTCTAAAATTTTAAATTTTTACTAAGTTATTAAGTAGTTAAGCTTATTAAATAAATTATTAATTTTTTATACCTATTATTTTTTTAAAATAAATATATAATTGCTAACATTAAAATTAAAGTTTTTTTATATTTTTTTTGCTTATTTTATTATATAGCATTATATATTTATTAATTTTAAGTGCTTATTTTATGCAGCTTTATATAAATAAGTTTTTATGCTTTTGCGCTGCTGTTTTATTTTTTTAATTAAAATAAAAAAGCATTAAAATTTTTATTTTCACTTTATAAAGCAATAAGTTAATAAACTTATATAAAAGTAATATTTATATATAATTTATTATAGTTATATAGTTTAACTAGTTATTTTAATAATAATTAATATATAAATATAGTTGCTAATTTAAATATTTATGTATTATTTTAGCTTATTTAGCTATTTTATAATAACTAGCTAATATAAAAATTTAAGTTACTTTTATTATTTTAGCTAATTTTTGCGTAAATATTAATATAAACTATAAACTTTAATTTAATATTATAATAATAAGAATTTTATATATATAAAAAAACTTTTATAATATATGCGCGATATATTTTTTATAGTAGCCTTAGTTATATATAATATTATTTATATTTTTTTGCTTAATTTATTTATAATAAATAAAATATTATTAAATTTATTTTTATTTATTAATATTTATTTAAAATTTATTTACTATACTTTATTTATAACTAATAAAGTTGTTAGCTTTTTAAATATTTTATTTTTTAACACTATTGCTAAGCAGCAATATATATAATTAGCTATATAAATATTATAATTATATTTTATTTTAAGCTACTAATAGCGTTTTATTATTAGTTTTTTAGTTTTTTATTTTTTAAAGTATACTATAAGTTTATATTTATAAGCTTTTATAATAAAGCATAACGTATCCTACGGCCATATTTGCTACCCGGCCATATTTGCTACTTTTTTTATATATAAAAAACGTTTATGCGCAACTTTATAACTTAGCTAGTATTAATGCTATAATAATATAAATAGTAGCAATCAATTTATAACTAAATAAAAAGTTTAAATATAATTTTTTATATTTATAATATTTTTATTTAGCAAGTTATTAAAGTATTAAATAAGCAAATATTATTAAAAAAATCTTAGTAAAAAGGTTTGTGCGTAAATTTATAACTTTATTAATTTTAATTTTATAATAATATAAATATAACTATTAGTTTTTTATTAAAATAAAAAACCTAGTAATATTTTTTTTAATTTAATTACTTTATTATTACACAAGTTATATACTATTATAATATTTATACTATAATATAATCTTTGCTGAGCGTATTGCTTAATAACTTGCTAAATAAAAATATTATTAATATAAAAAAATCGTATTTGAACTCGTTATTTAATTATAAATCGATTGGTACTATTTATATTATTATAGTATTAGTATTGGCCAAGTTATAATGTTGCGCACGGACGTTTTTTATATGGGAAAAAAAGTGGCAAATATGGCCGTGGGATACGTTATACTATTATAGTATTTATATTATAATATAATCCTTGCTTAGCATATTACTTAATACCTTTTTAAATAAAAATACTATAAATATAAAAAAATTATATTTAAACTTATTATTTAGTTATAAATCGATTAGTACTTTTTATATTATTATAGCATTAGTATTAAACAAGTTATAAAGTTGCGCACAAACGTTTTTTATATAGATAGAAAAGGGCAAATATAGCCGGGTAGCAAATATAGCCGTGGGATACATTACTTGCTTATTTTTTATATTTTTTATATAATATAAATATATATTTGCTTTTTTTTTAAAAAGAATTTTATTACTTTATTTATTTAATTTTTTTAGCGCTTTTTTTACTTTGTTGCTTAAATATTTATACTATTAATTTATAATAGTGCATGCTTTTAATAATATAAAAAAAAGTTGTTTAACTATATAAAAACCTTTTTTATTTTATTTTAATATATACTTTAGCTATATATTAATAATGTGCTAGCTATATAAGCAAAGCTTAATAATAAATTATTTTTATATATTAACTATATAAAAGTAGCTTTTGCTTTATATATTTTATTAATATATTATTTTTTTTAGTTTTTATGCTATTTATAAGCCGTATTATTTTTAATATTATTTTATTTTTAAAGCTTTTTAACTTAAATTAAAAGTAATTATATTTTTAAATAATTTATTTTTTTAATGCTTATAAGCTTTGCTAACGCTTTTTTAATATAGTTATTGCTTTATTTAAAACTTTTAAGGTTTTTATATAAATAGTTTAAATAAGCTTATTTATATATATTTTGTTTTTATTTATTTATTATTAATATTTTATTTAAGCACTAGTAAGCAATATTATTTTTATACTAGCATAAGCTATAAGTTTAAAGATATATGCTTTTTTATAAGTTTTTTTTAATTGTTTATAGCTTATTAGCTGCTTATTAATTATTTATTAATTATTTATTAATTGCTTATATACTGCTTATATATAGCTTGCTATAATTATTAATATAAAATATATAATTTTAAAGTTATATAATGCTATAATAGCATATAATAATTTTATGCTTTATAAATATTTATTTTTATTTTGCTTTTGCGCTGCTTTAACTTTTTTTTAGCTATTTATAAAGTTTTAAAAAAAGCAAGTATTACTGCCTTTTATAAAATAAGTACTTATTTAAACGCTATTTAGTTTATGCTAATATATATTGTTAGCATTAAAAAAAAAAGCTATTTTTATTACTTTATATTTAAGCTATTTATTATTTGCTTATAAGTAAGCAAAGCTATTAATTAATAAAAAAAAATAACTTAACTATTTATATTATAAATTTTTTAAAGTTTATTAAAAAAACCTTTTAGCTGTTATTAAAAAATATATAAAAAGCTGCTTTTAAGCTGCTTAAAAAGGTTTATATGCAAGCTTAAGTAATAATAAATAGTTTTAATTATAAATAATATATTTTACAGCTATATTTGCTACCTTTTTTTACCTTTATATAAATAATTTTTTATAACTTAACTATATAATAAAACATTAATTTAAACTATTTAAAATTAAATTTGCTAAATATTTTTATTTTATTTTAATATGTTTATATATTATAGCTAGGCTTGCTATATATTTTATAGCGTTGCGTGCAAGTTTTTTGCTTTTTTATATACTTACTACTTATATACTTTTTGCTATTTTTTATATAATAGCTGCTTTAGCAGCTTATAACTTTTTTGCATTTTATATATAAAGTAATTTTTTATATTATATTTTTTTTTTTATATAGCAATATTAATTAAGTTAGTTGTTTGCTATATAAACAGTTATAACTTTTTTTTTTAATAAAGCTAAATAATATATAATAGCTATTATATTATATATAATTTATTATATATTTTTAATAATATATGTTAGCAAGCTATTTTAATATTATATAATAAAATGTTTAATAAATATAAATTAAAATATTATATTTTATATATTGTTTAAAATAATAAATTATTAAAGTAAAAGTAAGCTATTAAATAAAGCTTTAATTATAAATATAATTAAACAAAAATTTAGCTAAACAATAATATATTTTAGGTTATATAGCACTAATTTTGCTTTTTAAAAAAAATTTAACATGTTATCTTTTATTATTAATATATTAAACGTATTAAAAAACGTAAATAAAATTTTTTTTTTAATATATATATAATATATATTTAGATTAAATATTTTTTTTTTTTATATAATTATTTTAAAAAGCTAAAATAATTAATATTAAAAGGTTAAAGCTTATATAATAAATATGCTAGCATATAAAGTATAATAATATTATTATTTTTATAATACGTTTTTAAATTATATAAATAATAAATTTTATAGCTATTAAAAATTAAAAGTTATTATATACTTTTTATATAACTATTTATATATTAATTAAAATATTAAACTTAATTAATATTTTGCTTATTTATTATTTAGCTATTTTTTATAATTATAATAACTTAACTATTAAGTAATAAAGTGCTTATATATTAAAATAACAAACAGTTTTTTTTTATAAAAATAATATATAATAAAATAATATAGCTATATAATAAAACAGCTTAAATAATTATAGCTTATTTATAATTGCTTTGCTATACTACTTTTAAATTTTTTATATAATTAAAAATAATTATAACTATTTTAAATAAAATTTTGCTTATAATAAATTTACTTTTGTTAAAATTATATATATATTTTTTTTAAACTTTATATTTTACTATTATATTTTATATAAAAACAAACTACTTATAATATTTAAATAAATTTTTATATAAAACGTGCTAATAATTAATTTAGCAATTAAAATATATTATAAAAGCTAGTTATTATTATATAAAAATAAAAGTTTAGTTTTTGCTAACACGTTTTTTATTATATAACTTTAATAATTAGTTAGTTATATTTTTAATATTATTATACTTACGTAAAAATAATTGCATAATAAAGTTATATATATATTATATAATAGCTTGCTTTTTAAATTTAATAAGTTTTTAATTATTAGTAAACTTATTAAATATTATTATATAACTGCGTTTTTAGTTAAAAAAAGTTATATATAATATATTATAAATTTTAGCTATGCGTTAAATATTTAGTTTTAAGTTTATATAAATTGTTTAAAGCGCAATAATAATATTAAACTTTTTTTAAAGGCTTACTATAGTAGGTAGTAAAAATATAGTAGATTAAAAGTTATGCGTACAAAGGTAAGAAAAAGTGGCAAATATAACCGGGTAGCAAATATGGCCGTAGAATATATTAAGCTTTTTTATTATATTTAATAGCTTATAAGCTATTATTATTAGCTTGCTAGTTTTGTATTTATTTTTTTTAAAATAAATAATTTTTTAATTTTTTTTGCTTATTTTTTATTTATTTACAGCTTACTTAATACTTTTTTTTATTTTATTATTTATTTTATTATTATTTTTATAATGTTTATAAACTTTTATTATTAACAAAGCTTTTATATTTTAGCGTTAAAGCTATTATTAACTAATATATTATTATATTTGCTTTTAAAATACTTTCTTATAGCTATATTAACAATGTTTTTAATTAGTATTTATATAAGTTATTAATAACTTATTTATTTTATTTAAACTTTTTGTTTATTAAGCTATTAAATTTTTTTTTTTGCTTAATTTTTATTTATAATATATTTTTAACTTAAAATTTATTACTTTTAAAAATTATTATAAGCAAGTATATATTAAAGTTTTATTAAAATAAAAGCAAATTATTAGCTAGTTATTATAAAATTTTAATATAAAACTTTTTTTAAATTTTTTTAAATAAAAGCTTATTATTTAAATAACTTTATATTTAAAATATAATTATGTAATATTTTTTATAGGTTAATTGCACACCTAGGTTAATTGCACACTTTTTTTAACCTTTATATAAACAATTTTTTATAACTTAATTATATAATAAAAAATTAATTAAAACTATTTAAAATTTAATTTACTAGACGTTTTTGCTTATTTTAATATGTTTGCATATTATAGCTAGGCTTGCTATATATTTTATAGCGTTACGCACAAGTTTTTTGCTTTTTTATATAACTACTACTTATACACTTTTTTATTATTTTTTATATAATAGCTGCTTTAATAGCTTATAACTTTTTTATATTTTATATATAAAATTAATTTTTATTTTATAATCTTATTTTTTTTATATAATAACATTAACCAAATTAATTGTTTACTATATAAAAAATTATAACTTTTTTTTTTAATAAAGCTAAACAATATATAATAGCTATTGCGCTATATATAATTTGCTATATACTTTTAATAATATATATTAGCAAGCAATTTTAATATTATATAATAAAATATTTAATAAATATAAACTAAAATATTATATTTTATATATTATTTAAAGTAATAAATTATTAAAATAAAAACAAGCTATTAAATAAAGCTTTAATTATAAAAGTAGTTAAATAAACATTTAGCTAAGCAATAATATATTTTAGGTTATATAGCACTAATTTTACTTTTTAAAAACTTTTTTATATATTAGCTTTTATTATTAATATATTAAACAGATTAAAAAACATAAATAAAATTTTTTTTTTTAATATATATATAATATATGCTTATATTAAATATATTTTTTTTTTTATATAACTATTTTTAAAAGCTAAAATAGCTAATATTAAAAAGCTAAAGCTTATATAATAAATATGCTAGCATATAAAGTATAATAATATTATTATTTTTGCAATACTTTTTAAAATTATATAAATAATAAATTTTATAGCTATTAAACATTAAAAGTTAATATATAAATTTTATATAACTACTTATATATTAATTAAAATATTAAACTTAATTAATATTTTGCTTATTTATTGTTTAGCTATTTTCTATAGTTATAATAACTTAACTATTAAGCAATAAAATGCTTTTATATTAAAATAATAAACAGTTTTTTTTTATAAAAATAATATATAATAAAATAATATAGCTATATAATAAAACAGCTTAAATAATTATAGCTTATTTATAATTGCTTTACTATACTACTTTTAAGTCTTTTATATAATTAAATATAATTATAACTATTTTAAATAAAATTTTGTTTATAATAAATTTAGTTTTATTAAAATTATATATATATATTTTTTTTTAAACTTTATATTTTACTATTATATTTTATATAAAAACAAACTACTTATAATATTTAAATAATGTTTTATATAAAACGCGCTAGTAATTAATTTAGCAATTAAAATATATTCTAAAAGCTAATTATTATTATATAAAAAAAAAATTTAGTTTTTGCTAACGCATTCTTTATTATATAACTTTAATAATTTGTTAGCTATATTTTTAATATTATTATGCTTAAATAAAAATGATTATATAATAAAGTTAAATATATATTATATAATAGCTTGCTTTTTAAATTTAATAAATTTTTGCTTTTTAAAGTTGCTATTATATATAGTTATATAGGTACATTTTTAGTTTGTTAAAGTTATTAATAATATATTATAAATTTTAGCTGCGCGTTAAACACTTAGTTTTAGGTTTATATAAAAAGCTTAAAGTGCAAAAATAATATTAGACTTTTTTTAAAGGCCTACTATAATATACGGTAAAAATATAATAGGTTAAAAATTGTTTATATAAAGGTTAAAAAAAGTGTATAATTAACCTAGGTGTGCAATTAATTTGTACAATATATTAAGTTTTTATAAAAATTAATTTATTTATATACTTTTAAAAAAATTAAATATATAATTTAATAATTTATTTTAAACATAATTATAAATAACTTTATAAGTAGGCCAGCAAACCTCTAATAAATATAAGCGCTTAAAAGCTAATAAAAAGCGCTTTTATGTTTACTTAGTATAAAAATAGCGAAAGTAATAAAAAGCAAAAAAGCCGCAAATATAGCAATAAAAATATTTTTTATTAACAAACTAGCAAAACGTGCTATAAAACTTATATTTAATATATTTTATTACTTAACTTAAAAAAGTATTATATATTTAAGCTATAGTAATATATTTATAGCTATTAGTAAGCTAATTAATAAATATATAAAGCTTATACTACTATTAATAATAATAAAAAAAGCTAAAAAAGCATAGATTATAAAATATTTAACAAAATAAATAAAAACTAATATAAGCAGCCTTTTAATTAATAATAAGCTTAACAAACTTATTATTTAATATAACTTTAATAAAGCAATTAATAAAGCTTTTTTAAAAATGCTAAATAAGTTAAATAAAGCACTAGCAAGCTAAATATAAGCATAAAAAGTAATAGTAATAAAAGCTTAGTAAACTTTTAATAAAAAAGCTATACTAGCAAAAAGCAAAAAAATAATAATAATTAAAACAAAAAAATAAAACTAGCTTTTTATAAGTATAAACTAGTAGCAATTATTATAATAATTAATATAACGCTTTTTAAAGCAAAAGTAGTAGCAGCTTATAACCTATTTAACAACAATATAATAATTATTTTTAAAAAAAAGCTTTTTAAAAAACTTAATAAAAGCAAATAAATAGCAATAGCTTTTAAATTAAAAGCTATGCTATAAAAATATATATATTAGTATATATAAAAAAAATTTTATAGCGCAGCTAAAAAAGATTTATATAAATAAAAAGCTTTATATTTATATAAAGTCACGAAAGTGCGGTTTGCAGCCCGTGTAATGAATTTAAAAAACACATATAAATTATATAGTGGCCAAAAATAACATCCTTAAGTGTGCAGCAATTATTCTAGCCATAACTATATAAACTTATTCTGCCAATGTAAAAGCGGTAAGCTAAAATAAAAAGGTAGCATATAACTAAGCCATTAATAGGCTTAATGCATAATAGCCTATATAGGTATAAATAGCCCATTAAACTTATACGGCATAGATGCCATAACTACCCCCTTAAACCGCTAGTTACCACCTATTAAGGCCATATAAGTAACTAAGTAGTTTAGATTAGACCTCTTTCTACAATTAGCAGGTTAGTTGCTATATTAAGTAAAAAACCTATATCTTAACATAATACTATTACCCCCCTATCCTTTAATTTGTTCTGTATTATAAGGTTACACATAGCTAGCTAGCTAAGTGGCTTACTAAGTGCTATATATATGTATATATGTTATAAAGTACCTTATTTAGTGCAAGATTTATATAGGCATATATATATTTTAAAACATATATATGTTAGCATATATACGCAGGTTAGATTAGTCTTATAATGCTTTAGTAATCAGCCAAAAGCTGCAAAGGCTGCAGGGCTAGATCTAAAAAAGCTTTGCAGGGCTAACGTGCGGCTTAATATAAAGGCTTGACTTTAAAATCATATATACTAAAAATTGCACTTTATTTGTAAAGGAACAAAGGAAATTAAAATCGTCGAATAGGATGTGAGTGTTGACTTGCAATATATAGGTGTAGCAAAGGCCATAGGTCAGGGCCAAGTGAGGCGAGGGCTCTATGGGTGCAGGTCGCAGGTGGGAAATGGCGGAATTGCGTTCGCTGGCGGCCAACAAGGCTAGCTAAGGGACCAAGGGGTTAAGGGTTAGGCCAAGGGCTAAGTAAGGCTTGTAGAGTGCTGTAGAGGCCAAGGGGCTAGGGCTTTATAAGGTGAGGTGCTATAAGGGCTGATAAACGCAGGATTAAGGGCTTTGGTTAAAATATATATAATTAGCTATATTTTGTACTATAACGCATATATTTTTTCTAAGTAGTAAAGGTGTTAGGCTAGACCTCCCAACTAAAAGCTAGTAATGTTTTAGCTATAACCTTGCTACAAAAAGATCTAGCTATTTTTTATACCCTGCTATAAAAGGTTATCTTGTGCAATATAGCTACTTAGTTAAAACATACTATAACTTAGTATGTTTTAATTAGTAAAGTACAAAGCACGCAATAAGTTGTTAGGCTAAACCTCCTAACCTAACTGCAAGTAATGTAGCTAAAAGAGCGCAACAAGTAATATTATAAAAAGTATTAAGCTAGGCCTCTTAACCTAACTATAAGTAATGCGGCCAAAAGGGTGCAACGAGTGATGTTGCAAAGGCGTAGCAAACAATGCCACAAAAAGTATAAGCTGGACCTCTTAAATACGCTACAAAAAATATAGCTAAAAGCATATAACAAAAGATGTTGCAAAAGGGGTGCTATAAAGTACTACAAAAAATATAGCAATAAGTATAATTTTAGCCTTAGCGGGTGTAAAAATGCATAACAAAAGATGTACTAGCAAGCAATGCTACTAAAAAGGTATAAAAACGAGCAATATGTTTACCTTACAAAGAGACCTCTTAATAACTGCTTTTTAAAGCCTAAGAAAACAATATTATCTTAAAAACAAGGCTTTAGTTAACTAATTATGTCTTTAACAGCTAGAGTGTTTAAAAAAAAAGAGAAAAAAAAAGATGCATTCTTATTAGCAATGTAAGCTATGCAAGGGTGCATTCTTACTAAAGATGTAGGCCATGCAAGGGGTTGCATGCAACTGCAAGCAATGCAAGCGCATGCAATAATAAGATCTCTAGGTGCTAGCACTTTTTAAAATAACTATATAATAGTTATAGAAGTGCGGTTTGCAGCCCGTGTAGTAAATTCAAAAAACACATATAAATTATATAGTAGCTAAAAATAACATCCTTAAGTGTACAGCAGTTATTCTAGCCATAACTATATAAACTTATTTTGCTAATGCAAAAGCAGTAAGCCAAAATAAGAAGGTGGCATATAACTAAGCCATCAATGGGCTCAATGCATAATAGCCTATACAGGTATAAATAGCCCATTAAACTCGTACAGCGTAGATGCTATAACTTATAAGCACTTTAAAAGCAGCTAAAAAGCTTTATAATAAAAACTATAAAGCTTAAAATAAATATTATAAAATAGATATAAAAAAAAAGCGTGCTAAAGCAGCATATATAGCATAGCTATATAAGTTTTAAAATAATAAAAAAGCTGTATATGTAGTATATATAGCAAATAATATATTAATATTATTGTTAATAGCTCTAATAATAGCTTACTTAAATACTTTTAAAACGCTTAATGCTAAAATAAGCTTATTAGCTAAAAAAATATATATATAAAATAATTATTAGCTTAGTTAATAATAATTTTTTTAAGTACTAGTTTATATTTAATAATGTTTTTTAAAATATATAAAAAAGATTATATTAAAATATTATATAAAAACTTAAAAAAACTATATATAATATAATAGCTATATTTAAACTTAATATTAATAAGTTAAAAATAATTTATTATTTTAAAAGTAATTATTATTATATTTAAAAAGCAGCAAAGCTGCTTTATATATTAATAAAAAAATAGCACTAAAAATGCTAAATATAAAAAGTAATATAAACTAAGCAAACATATAAATAAGCAACAAGCTAAGCACTTTTATAATTTAAATAATCTACTTATTAAGCTTAATAAAACCAAAATAAAAAAGCTTAGTTTAAAGCTTTTTATTTAAACTATTATTAAAAAAGTATATAATAATAAAAAATTTTAACTTATACTATTTAGCTTAAAACTTAATAAAATATATATTATATAGTAGCAAAAAGCTTTTAAAATTTATAATATACTAAAAGCTATTGTAAACAACTTTATTAAAAAGCTTATTAAAATAATAAAAAAGTATAAAAACTTTTTTATTAACTTTATATAAATAATTAAAAAAACTATATTTGCTACCTAGCTATATTTGCTACTTTTTTATTTTTATATAAACAATTTTTTATAACTTAACTATATAATAAAAAATTAATTTAAATTATTTAAAATTAAATTTACTAAATGTTTTTATTTTATTTTAATATATTTGCATATTATAGCTAGGCTTGCTATATATTTTATAGCATTGTACGCAAATTTTTTGCTTTTTTATATAATTATTACTTATATACCTTTTTATTATTTTTTATATAGCAGCTGGTTTAATAGCTTATCACTTTTTATATTTTATATAAAAAGTAATTTTTTATTTTATAATCTTGTTTTTTTTATATAACAATATTAACTAAGTTAATTGTTTGCTATATAAAAAGTTATAACTTTTTTTTTTAACAAAGTTAAATAATATATAATAGCTATTATATTATATATAATTTGCTATATACTTTTAATAATATATATTAGCAAGCTATTTTAATATTATATAATAAAATATTTAATAAATATAAATGAAAATATTATATTTTATATATTATTTAAAGTAATAAATTAATAAAATAAAAATAAGCTATTAAATAAAGCTTTAATTATAAAAGTAGTTAAATAAAACTTTAGCTAAACAATAATATATTTTAGGTTATATAATATTAATTCTGCTTTTTAAAAACTTTTTTATATATTAGCTTTTATTATTAATATATTAAAAGCGTTAAAAAATATAATAAAAAAATCTTTTTTTAATATATATGTAATATATGCTTATATTAAGTATATAAATTTTTTTTTTATATAACTATTTTAAAAAACTAAAATAGCTAATATTAAAAAGTTAAAGCTTATATAATAAATGCGCTAGCATATAAAGCATAATAATATTATTATTTTATAATATTTTTTAAAATTATATAAATAATAGCTTTTATAGCTATTAAAAATAAAAAATTAGTATATACGTTTTATATAATTATTTATATATTAATTAAAATATTAAATTTAATTAATATTTTATTTATTTATTATTTAGCTATTTTTTATAGTTATAATAACTTAACTATTAAGCAATAAAGTGCTTTTATATTAAAATAATAAATTGTTTTTTTTATAATAATAATATATAGTAAAATAATATAGCTATATAATAAAATAGCTTAAATAATTATAGTTTATTTATAATTACTTTATTATATTGCTTTTAAGTTTTTTATATAATTAAATATAATTATAATTATTTTAAATAAAATTTTGCTTATAATAAATTTAGTTTTATTAAAGTTATATATATATTTTTTTTTAAACTTTATATTTTACTATTATATTTTATATAAAAGCAAACTATTTATAATATATAAATAAATTTTAATATAAAACATGCTAATAATTAATTTAATAATTAAAATATATTATAAAATTTAATTATTATTATATAAAGGTAAAAGTTTAGTTTTTATTAATATATTTTTTATTATATAACTTTAATAATTAGTTATTTATATTTTTAATATTATTATGCTTAAATAAAATAATTATATAATAAGGTTAAGTATATATTATATAATAGCTTAGTTTTTAAATTTAATAAGTTTTTAATTATTAGTAAACTTATTAAATATTATTATATAATTATATTTTTAGTTAAAAAAGTTATATATAATATATTATAAATTTTAGCTATAGTTATATTAAATACTTACTTTTAAGTTTATATAAATTGCTTAAAATGTAAAAATAATATTAAACTTTTTTTAAAAGCCTACTATAGTAGGTTGTAAAAATATAGTAAATTAAAAGTTATGCATACAAAGGTAAAAAAAGTGTTAAATATAGCTAAGTATTAAATATAGCTGTAGGATACATTATTTTATTTTATATTTATTAAATATTTTATTATATAATATTACAATAGGTTGCTAATATATATTATTAAAAGTATATAGCAAATTATATATAATATAATTGCTATTATATATTGTTTAGCTTTATTAAAAAAAGGGTTATAACTTTTTATATAGTAAACAACTAACTTAGTTAATATTGCTATATAAAAAAAACAAAATTATAAAATAAAAGATCATTTTATATATAAAATATAAAAAAGTTATAAGCTGATAAAGCAGCTGCTGCGCAAAAAATAGCAAAAAGGCATACAATTAATTGTTATACAAGGAGGCAAAAAACTTGCACATAACGCTATAAAATATATAGCAAGCCTGGCTATAATATACAAACATATTAAAATAAAATAAAAATATTTAACTAGCAAATTTAGTTTTAAATAGTTTAAATTAATTTTTTATTATATTGTTAAGTTATAAGAAATTGTTTATATAAAGGTAAGAAAAATTATTAAATATGGCCGGGTATTAAATATAGCCGTAGGATACATTATATAGGTTTATAAAAAGCAAGAAAACATAGTTTTTCTTGCTCACTATATATAAAAATTATATTATACACTATTATATAAAATATAACTTTTTTAAAATATATTTAATAAGTGCACTTAGCCTACTTTTATTATTCTTTAATAAATAAAGCTTTACGCAAAATAATTAAAATTAATAAAGTTATAAATTTATGCACAAGCTTGTTTTACATACATTTTTAAATAATTTTTACTTAATTAATACTTTAATAACTTGCTAAAAAAAAATGCTATAAATATAAATAATTAATTTTTAAACTTATTATTTAGTTGTAAATTTAATAGTATTATTTATATTATTATAACATAAGTATTAGCGAAGTTATAAAGTTACGCACAAACGTTTTTTATATAAAAAAAAAGTGTGCAATTAACCTAGGTGTGCAATTAATTCATAGGATGCGTTAATTATATTTTTAAATAATTTATTAGTAGTATTATTTTTATAATAGTCTTGTAACTTTAAACATTATATTTGTTGCTTATAAAATATATAAATATGTTTTAATTAATTTATTAGTTAAAACTAAATAATAAGCGCTATCTATTAAATATAAAAGTAGTAATATTAAATATAAGGTTATTATCTTTATTATTTTCATTTTCTTTTAATTTTAGTTTATATTTACCTATTGTTTATTTAGTATATATAGGGGTAAAACCTGGTATTAATCCTATCCGGACACCCCCTTGACTTGAGGACTTCTGGGGGGAAGGCACGAATTGTACAATACTTGAGGGCTTCTGCCAAGGAGACCTGGTCCACAACTCTATTACTCTACAACCCACAATCCAGCTAGCAATCCAACAGACTCTATAAGGCTTAGCCAATTCATAAAATATCCTTATAATCTAACAGAGTGCTATCAATCGAGAGCTTTATAGGGCGCGGTCATAATACTCACTAAGCCCTCTCTAAATGATTATACTTCTCTAATCGGACCCTTGAAATGATGCCTTGCACTCACACCATACCACACAATACTGAACACCACGACAGCGCCGTAGACCAGAACACTCCAATTGAATGTTTCCGGGGTTGGAAACACCTGGGGCGGCCAGAATGACCAGAACAATAGAAACACGCTATAAATGCAAGCGAAGACATTGTTGGCGACTCCTAGTGGCTCCCAGAGCTTCCATGGGCCCCATGTAAGGCAGTCTGAATTTATAACATCGGAACTCTCCGAATAAGGTTTGATAGCCCCGGAGAGGCGACGCCATAGGAGAAGGCCACATACTAGGAGATAGGATGTGTAAAGAGCCCCGATAACAAGTGACAATAATGCGTTCAGCGCTACAGCAGACGCGAGGGCGATCAATGACAGTAGAATTGTTATAGTTAAAGTCGCGATAATTGCATTTACCGGAAGCGCATTTCTCGTGAGCTGTGAATATGGGTGGGCAATAGTTAGCATCACCGACCAGCATGGTATTAGTAAAGGTATGAGGAAACTTACTTTGACAAGTTGTCTATCTAGAGGTAACCCTCGATCGCGGGCAAATGACCACAACATGCGCGAAGCAGATGCGTAAATCCCAACCGTGCTTAAAGTTCCTAGAAGGAGAACTATGGCGGCCATGAAGGACGCACCGACCACTGATTGGACGGCCGAGTTGAATACCTCGAGAAACGGGTAGAACATTGTAGTCGTTGACTCCAGCGCCGCGTTGACGTCGCTAATGCAAAACATCAAGGCTATAATCATAGCGAAGGCAAGGGATCCATTGATCCAGATAGTGTACATAAGCACCCGTGGCACTATAACAGCGGAAGACTGAATCTCTTCGGACATCCGTACAGCACAATCGCCGCCAATCAACGATAATGCAACAGAGGGAAACCCTACCAAGAATGACAAACCTTGGCTAGACCAATTTCCAGTGTTGATAAAATTCGTAAAAACCATGTTTGCGCTGTTATGGTCTGCGAAATAAACCAAAGGAATTAAAACGCCAATAAACCAAAGGAATTAAAACGCCAAAAAACCCAGCTAAATGCAAAATAAGAAGCACACCTTCGAATTTAGCCAGCGCTTTGCCAGTAGTAGCGTTCATAAAAACGGCGAAGAGCATCGCCGCCCATATAAGAAGGACTGTATGCCATGGCTGCGGATTATAAGAAGGATGCGCCAGCACCACAATGCCTTGCAAAGTAGTGGCAACCAGGTACCCAATAGAACAAGCAAAAGCTTGCCACGCTGTTGTGGTCAACCATGCTGTCAGGTATGCCATGAATGTCCCGCAAGACTCGGGTGCCATCATAGCAACCCAGTGGTCTAAGGCAGTCGACAAATATTAGCATATATTCAAGCCACGCACGGACGGTGCCGGGCAGAGAAGTCAAGAAATAAAGATGTCCTTGAAAATAGTATAGCGATGTGCGAACATAACTCGGTTTTCTTACATTGACCTCCAGTAGTCGGTGCTATCGAAGACAACTCTGCCATAGTCGCGTACACCGATATAGTGCCAATCCAGTTGATTAAGTATCCCCAAACAACACCTGCAGGGCCGCCATTAAGAAGACCGGGAACAGACGTCACAAGAACTCCTTCCCAAGAGCTCAAGGCCGTGCAAGAGAGCCCCAGAGTCGACATGAAGCCGAAACTACGGTTAAGAAGTGGGCGTTTTCCCAACTGCCTGAGCCGCTGATCATCGTGGTTGGCATCTCTAGGTTCTCCTAATGGTGTCCGAGGTCGGGTAGAGACCTTGTTCAATGGTCGCTTGACGTTCAATTCAATAGTATGCTCTGACATTTTGGTGTTGTTCAAAGGACGACGAAACTAACCGGGTCGTGATGACGGCAAAACAGGTATGGGAAGTTTGGAACGAGAACGTGCGGACAGAGATGTCCAGAGATGCAGAATGCGTGGACGTGATGTCGATAGGAGGTTTACCTGATCGAACGAGAGCTCGAGGCCCAGGATGGAGTGATGAAGATGAACTAGGAGGGTTAGGAGCAACTCGGGCGATTTTCAAACTTGTTAGCTGCAGGCTGTACGGAACCTATTCATGTTCAGCGTGCAAGGCGGGGTCAATCACACCATCCCCTTCTACTTGCATGTTAGCTGTTGGATTCTACCACTACGCCAAGAGTGAGATGCAACTAACACATTGTTAGTACCTTGCGTTACTATTGCATATGTTATAACAACTAGCGACGATATGCCAATCAAAACATGCAGAATTTATATATGCAGGTCATGGGCTCCATACGGTAATCATCCCGTACAAAAAGGCTGGGTTATAATGAGTGCGGCACAGTGCTGAATTGGGTAGCATTTGACGCGTGAGTAGGTAACAAAATTATTCTAATTCATAGGTTGTTGCAAGTGCTCTTCAATCGTATTACATTAAGTTGAAAATTAGTGTGACAGTAAGCATCGCACGAACCCATCCTGGTTTTATCCAAAGTCACCTCGACGTTGGCCATTTGACGAATGATATGCTATTTTCGGCAGCCTGCCTATGCATAACCTTACATGTCCTTCGGCTGTGTCTTCGGAAGCAAAATGGCTGAGGGATGAATTTCCGAGTTCTGCCCGGGTCCCAAAACGACGAAATCAGTACTGGGCGATCTCCGAGTCCTACCAGTCGCTTTGAGAGGATAATACATGCCAAAGAATTGACATAGGTACAGAAACAATTAGCTTCATTACATAACATTAACGGCCGCAGCGCATATTCCGTTTAACATATACGAGTACATGCTTGTTATCCAACGCCAAATTATATGATACAACTCGTCCCTACAAGCTGAATCCTGGGTTGACAGGCGTTTCCGCAAGTTCAACAATGGACGAAGTTATTCGAGGCTCTCTAAGCTTGAGGCTAGTACTCCCCAGAGGCCACACCCTTACAGCTTTCGATCAGAATCCTATACTGCAACTAGTCTCTTGGCTTATCATAGCCCTCACTTCCTTGACATTTGGATTTCGACTCCTGACGAGGGCATATCTCAAACCAAATCATGCATTAGGATGGGAAGACGTTCTGATTACTATTGCCTTCGTACGCCACCAACTCATAGGTTGGACTAGACAACCAGCTGATTAATTGTTTCATAGATTTTAGGCATTGGAGAGTCTATAACGGTGATAATCCCCCAGGGCGCGATCGTGGGTCGGAGGTTGGCAGACATCTCTGAACAACAGCTCACCACTGGGATGAAAGTATGTCTCATGACTTTGGGAACGATACTCTGTTTCTAACATCGCTTCACATCTAGATTGGATACGCTAGAGACTTACTGTTTCTGCTTTCAGCCGCATTTGCAAAGCTATCTGTCTGCGCAAGTTTCGTATCGTTGTCACCAGATCGGAAGCATCGGCGACTGACCTATATTCTGGCCATGGTCATCGTACTCTGGGCACTTACATCGCTTTTTATAACAGCATTTCAATGCGGCGTGAAGCACCCATGGGATACCAGAGGCCCAAGTTGTGTATTCCAGGTATATGTTGATTGTGCTAGATGCAGGGCTCATGCTAATAGATTACTGCAGCAAGCGTTTCTTCAATATGTGGCGATCGTCAATATATCAACAGATTTCGGTCTCCTAGCTCTCCCCGTGATGATAATATACCCGTTGCATATGGAATTGAAGACACGGCTCATAATTATCTCTTTCTTTTCATATCGCTTGCTGTGAGTAAGCTCATTCCGCGCCGAATTCCCCAAGCTGACGGCTTGTCTTCTAGCGTCATCATAGCAACTATATGCCAGCTTGTCTACCTCCCCGGATTGTTCCAGGATGATTTTACATTCCAGTCTTTTCCTTATTATATATCCGTACAGCTTGCCCAATTTACGAGTTTATTTGCCGCCTGCGCTGTCTATTTCTGGCCTTTGCTCCGGTCTCTGCGGAGTGGGCTGATCTGGATTAACGATGTGACATTCTCCCAACAGTATACCCTAAAGACTCTTACGACACCCGATTCTAGACGTCTCGAATCCAACGGCGTACCAAACGACGCTTCAACGAATAGGAACCGGCGGAACTATGTCAGGATCACGACAGACATATCACTCTCTATGGAATCAGGACAGGGACAAGGACTGGATCTAAACATTGTTCCTCGCGCTCTCTTAGCACCAGTCCCAGACAACAAAGGGACATGATACTTCTCGTGGTATACTCATGGATGAATAATCGGTCACGGAAGTCTCGGGATTACGGGATGGTATATGGATTGTTGATTCATATGACAGCTTTCCAGTTGCATGAGGCCTACAATGAATATAACGGTTATACCGGTTGAAGCAATGGGGAAAATGTATCTAAATTGGCCTCATCAATGAGTGAGCTGCTACCTATTCCGTGGTATATTTCTGATTACGATGTTAGAAGGAAACATGAAGCAAATCATACTGTCTTCAGCTAATACAACATCTTGTGACTTAATCGTGATGATGACCTGCATGCAGTCAGGTGGTAACTTTGCGGGGAGTGTAGGTACGAAGCATTCGACCTGCCCACCAATGTCTTTGATGTATCGAAATAGATAAAACACAGAACTCTTCTTCATCATGAATATACATTATTGGTTATCTTCTCAATATAATGTGCTATTTCTGACCCATGGTGCCTAGTCAAACGTTCCATAGAGCCTCAACCAATTCACGCCAAAGAGGTGCATACGAGCTCTTGTCAAATACTCAATTGGCTCAAGATATGTGGATGATCCAGCTTATGGATCTATTGACTACCACAGACTACCAAGCTACTTGCTAAGTGATTCCTAAATTTGACCCCCAAATATCCAGCTCATCAACAAATGAACCCCTACAGTTTCGTTGAGTCCCCCAGCAAGTGGGCTATTCCTCGTTAGCCATCGTGTCCGATGTTACAGGATGGACAAATCCAACACCCGTGGCACGGCGGTCATTGCTTGGAGTCTCAGGATCAATGGGGTGAACGAAGCCCACGCCCGTGGCACGGCGGTCATTGCTTGGAGTCTCAGGATCGATAGGGTGAATGAAGCCCACGCCTGTGCCACGTCGGTCATTGCTTGGAACCTGGGTACCAGCGGAATTAACGGACCCCTGCTTGGTTCCTTTGAGAAGTTAACAATCAGCTAAAAGGTCTGGCAGAGTGCAAGAACGAACCGAGACCGACTGGAGCGGCTAATCCAGTTGCCCCTAGTAAGGCTAGGATGACTGTCTTAGGGACCATAGTGTCGACCTGTTGTGCAAAGGCTAATGTCAGAAAGTGATGGGAATTGTAAATATGGATAGATGATCTTGTTGAATTGAACAGCGAGGATTGGGTCCCTTTATAGACCTAGAGTGCCGGTTTTGTCACGAGACTTTATGGTTATACATACTTGAGATCGATGCGCACTCTCGAAAGTCTTGAAAGGCTATTCCTCCAAAGGGAAGCAACGATTCGATGTAGGGGCGTAGGACTTGTAGTCTAACGCGATGGGCCGAGTTATTGATGGCCCTGAAGGATCGGGTGTTTCTGTAACCTTAGACTGGATATTCTTAGCGCCGGACGAAATTCTTCATAAGCAACCTTCCGGGGCGCTTTGGTGGTTACCCGATGGTATGCACACATTATCCACGATGTAGTTGTATTTTTCAGCCGTACAACGATGATACCTAAACCGCAGGTCTTTCAAGGCGTAAAACTGCTGCAGGCAATGACCAACATATTATGAATCGTCTTGACTTCGCCCTCTTTAGGCAACAGGATAGAATGCTTGTAAGCTTTGCATAATCGTTTCCTAGATTAAATACTATATTCGTACGTCACCTTGATGCAGAGGACAAGATAAACCAAACCTTTGATTGTTACTATTGACAAGACCATATTACTGCTTTACATGATGCTCTGGAGGACTAAGCACAACATTTCTCAAGACCCTGAAGGAGAAAGCCGTCTCCTTGGAGAATTCAACCCGTTTCTGGAAGAAGCTTCCACGAGAACGAACAGCGACTTCAAACGCCAAACCCGTCGTTTATGGTCTGGCTCCGGTGCACATGCCTTTGCTATATTCATATTGCTTCTCTCAATCATAGCGTTATTGGTTGCCGATATTACCTGGGCAAGAGCTTCAGTAAAGGCAATGAACGGAGCGAGAACTCGTTATAGTAAGGAATCTGTCAGGTCATGGAAATACAACTAAAATCAAACTTTGCTAACAATAGTAGCTTTACCTCCCCAGGGAGTACTCCAATATGAAGAACGGCCGGAATGGTATGGGCTTCAGCATCCATGGAACCTGCCGCCATCAGATGAACTCGATGCTGCCTGGGAAGACCTGTTAGTTGGTAGGTGCATATTGTGTATCTCGGGAGGCTCTGTCAGCTAATCATATCTGCCCTGCAGCTATGAACCTCAGGCTCACCGGTGAAGAAGTGGATCTCCTGCACGAGAACCAAACAAATCGACTTCAACTTGATAATGGTGATTACGTCGGAGCCCTAGGCGTGTATCACCACTTGCACTGCCTGAACAATCTACGCCGTGTCGCTCATTGGGATTATTACGAGGCTCGCTTAAAAGACGGAAACCTTGAACCCTTCAGTACCGCACATGCAGGTACGGTGGTAGCCCGTCTTCGGTGGGATCCTGGCGCTAATGTTGTCCTAGACCATTGCATCGATTTCATTCGTCAGGCACTGATGTGTCATGCTAATGCAGTTATGTATACAACCGAATGGATTGCTGCTTCGCATGCGGCTCAGTTTGCCGTCATCAGTGGTGGTGGGTCGACGACTTGCGTGAGATGGGACAGTCTCAATGATTGGGCTCTTAAAAGGGCACTTATTCCGGGGTCCTACAGCTATTTGCCAGGGCCTTATGACGATCGCTAACCATAAATGCCCGTGATGCAACCTCACAAGCACTGCTGCGCCTGGAAGACATGCTTGGTATGTGGTTAATATACGGTATTACGGTTGGCCAGGTCTACCGATATTTCAAAACCCCATTTTTATTACTGGGTCCTATGAGAGCCAATGACATATGCCATAGCCTGCCAACGCCTTATACCATTGCATGCCAACGCTATATGCCATGGCCTAGAAGGCCATATTGCAAGGACTATATATAGTAAGAGTTATATATCTATTGTTGCAAAATGTAACGTTTAGCGTGCTTTTTGTTTTTGCACACTCCTGCGTTTGTACATTAAAAAGGTGGGACAAACCAGTTTTTAAAACATCGGTCGATCTGGCCAACCGTAATACGTTACACAATCCGCACACCGATTAGAACTATCTACAGCCTGCTTCAACATCAGTAGACAATTTAACGTAGCTTAATGCGATTGGTCTTTGCCACTACCTTGCAGATTCAGTGTGGTCGTTTGCGAGCCGTATGAAGAGAGAAATAGACTTGCAATGTAACTTCGAGGCACATCTGTCGATGGTTCTTGTTGGATAAAGTACGCCACAGGGCGGGGTCACATCACGTGCCAGAACAGCTATGGCATGGTACCAATTTTACCCTCACCCTTATAGCAGGTGTCACACGAAAAATGCATTGGACAGTAGCACCTGGATAAAGTATTCATGAGGCGCATGCCAGTGAGAAGCCTGTTTGTCAAATGTTGCTGAAGCAGGCTGTCACGTCGGCAGTTCAAATCGGAAGCGATAGCTAAGTTGTAACAACCTGTGGGGTTCTACAAAGACCTCGGGACATACCACCTGATCAGAAACGGGCCGAACATCCCGGAATGATAAAAGTGGGTCCGCCTAAGAACACTGGTTCACGGGGCTTAGAATGGATCCAATTGCGATGGATCCAACCCATCCCGCCCGCTTGGGGACAAAGGGCAGGTCTCCATCTGTCTAAGCAGTTGTCCTGTAATTCAAATGAATTCAGCCTCATATGGTCTGAGATACCCCTAGATGATTAAAGACTCGTTCAACTGCAAGTTTTGTCGCTTCCTGCAATCTCAATAGCAGCCCTCAGACAATGTCGACTTCGCCACCAAATGTAGAAGGCGAGGTGGTGTTCACGGCGCCCACCGGCGAACTATGTAAAACATGGTACAAAATCGTTGGTGATATTCAAGCATCAAAATCTCCACCTCTTATCACTCTCCACGGCGGCCCTGGCTCAGGCCACGATTATTTGTCCCCTCTCACAGACCTGTATGAGAAATACCAGATCCCAATCATTTACTACGACCAGGTCGGGTGTGGTTTATCCACACATTTCAGAGACAAAGCAGGTGATACGTCGTTCTGGACGTTCGACTTGTTTATCAAGGAGCTCGATAGTCTTATCCAGCATCTCGGGCTACATGGGTATCACATCCTTGGCCAGAGCTGGGGGGGTATGTTGGGCGCCGCATATGCGGCACGCCATCCGCCAGGATTGAAGAAGTTGATTCTGGCGAGCGGACCTGCCAGTGTACCTCTTTGGATCGAAGGTTCGAAGAAGTTACTAGCACAGTTGCCTCCAAATATCCGCAAAACGTTGGAGGATTGCGACCGCCGCGGTGACTATGAGAGCGACGAATACGAAAAGGCTGCTGCGGTATACTACAGCCGACATCTATGTCGTCTTAATCCTTGGCCCGCCGACGTTCTCACCTCCTTCAACAAGCTTGCTGATGACCGTACAGCGTATCTGACTATGTAAGTGAAACTTGACCAACAAAAGTAACAAATACGGGAATCGGAAACATATTTTAACAACAGGAACAGGCAAGGCCCTTCAGAATTTGTCATTACGGGCACGATCAAAGATTGGGAAGGCTGGAAATTTGGCCACGAGATCAAAGCTCAGACGCTGCTTTTAAACGGCCGATATGACGAAATGGTAGATGAATGTATCTACCCCTGGTTTCAGACCATCCCGAAAGTGAAATGGGTGACTTTGGAAAATGCGAGTCACATGGGCCACTTCGAGGATCGCGAGCGGTACATTGAAGTCTGTGGTAGTTTTCTAACAGATCAGTTAATTTAACTAGCATCTGCAAGGAACATGTTGAGAAACGTAGTATAAAATAACCTTACGTTTTTATAGCTTATGCTTTTAATAATAAAAAATATATTAGTTTATTTATAATATATCTTATATATTAGCCTTTTTTTTATAATTTTTTATAAAAATTAACTATATATATATTATAAGCTATAAACCTTTACTTTATAGTTTTTTTTATTATATTATATTTATATAAAAATATATAATATATATTTATAAAAAGTTTAAAATAAAACTTATTTATAGTATTTAATATTATAGCTTATAATTATATTTAATATTTAAGCTAGGTTTATTTAAAAAATAAAATAAAAAAACTTTTTATAATTTACTTATTAATAATAATATTTTTAGCTAGTTAATAACTTTTATTTTAACTTATAATTAAAAGCAAATAATAATTTTTAATATATTTTTAAAAGATAATAAGCTTATATAAACATTATTAATACTTTTATTTTTATATAAAAAGCTTTAACTAGTTAAAATAATTTAAACTAAAGCTTAAAATTTAATAAAATATATAAAATATTTTTAAAAAATTAATTAAATAAATTTTACTTAATTATTATTTTAATTTAAAATATATAAACAAAAATAAGCTAAAATATTTTATATAAAAAACATTTATATATAAATAAATAATATAATTTAATTTATAATAAAATAATAAAGTTAAAAGTTATTTTATATATTTATAAAAAAAACTTTTAATAAGTTATTTAAATATTTATTAAATAAAATTTATTTTTAATATATATAGTTATATAATATATTATTAAAACTTTTAGTTAAGCTTGTTATATTAAAAATTTTTTTTTATTTAACAATTATTTTATATGTTTTTAATAATAAATTTTTTATTAATATTAATAAATATTGCTTATTATATAAAAAAGCATTTAAGCTTTTATTAAGTTTTAAAATAAGCTATAATGATATAGAACAACAGGTAAGAGGACTGTTAGCCGTGCTAGGGCTAATTAAAACAAATAGAAAGCAGGGTAATTGCTAGACTAGAAGATATGCTACAGTTATTATTACGTAATCTAATTAGTTAGTTAGCGCCCACTTTTATGCAGCAGCTAGTAGCCGCCGGTAGCCAGTGGCCGTTAGATTGTGATAGCCGCAACTTATAATTATTTTAAAAAGGAAGATTAAGTATATATTCTCTTATATATTTAGCTAGCTATAATTATTCTTTTATTTTTAGTAATTAATTTAAGCATACATTTAGCATATAACTAGAACTACTAAGTATGTAAAAAAAACTTTTTAATAATTAATTAAAACATAAGCTCTTTTTATTTATTTATTTTTTAGCAATAGCAAACTATAGCTATTTAAACTATTTTAAATAGTAAGGATTATTATATATAAATAATTGCTAAATAATATTTATAGCATATAAATATTAATAATATATTTATTTATTAATAAGTTATTAAGTTTAAAAAGCTAATAACTTAATTTATTAAAGCTAGCTTTTTAATATTATATTGTTAATAAAAACTATATAGTTATATATGCTTTTTAAAATAAATAAATAATTATTATTTAATTAAAATTATAGTGTGTTTATTATTTTTTAATTATTAGTTTAAATGCTTTTATAGTATGCTTATATTTTATTATTTATAAAATGTTTAGCAACTAATTATATTTAAAATTATAATAATACTATATTTATTAATTTTAATAACTTTTAATAGTAAGTTTTATAAGCTTAGATTAAGCATAAGTATAGCTTATTTTGCTATACTTAATTTAATTAAATATTAGTTAATAATTTATTAATAATTTTATTTTAGCTTTAATAAACTAAATCATTATGCTTAATATAAAGCTAAAAGTTTTAAAACATTTTTTTATATAAATTATATACTTTAATTAATTTATATCAAGCATTATTATAAGTTTTTTATAATTACTTTATTATTTATTTTATAAAATGTAGTTAGCGTGCTTTATTATATTTATTATTATTTTAGTTAAAATTATTTTGCTAACTAGTTAGCGTTTTTTTTTTTTTTTTTAAAAAAAAATAAATTTTTTTTTTTTTTTTTTTTTTTTTTTTTTTTTTTTCTTCTTTAAATATTTTTACTTTAGTCCATGCTTATTAGGTCGGTTTTTTATCAAGTTATCTTCTTTGCTTTAAGTCTAAAAAAATTATATTATTATCTTCTTTTTTTTGCTTATTCTTTAATTGCTCTTTATTATAAGCTAAAAACTTACTTATACAACGCTAATTAGCTTTATTTTAAAAAATATAATTTTAATATCCTAGTAAAAAAAATAAAAATTATTAGCTTTATTATAAAAAACAATATAAACTATTACGTTTTTTTACTAATATTTTATACCAATTAGTAAAGAAAATAAAAATGCTTTAAAAACCCTACTAACTATAATAAGTTAGTAAAATAAGCACTTAGCAAAGTAGTGGCTATATAAATAAGGCTAAGCCAAGTTTATCCAAAGTGGGTCAGTTTAAGCTAATACTATCCATATTCGTATTAGATCATTATGGTTGGTCCTAGACCATATTTACTCATCCTAGCTCAATACAACCCATCTTACCTTATCACAGATTACGTTGACTTCTTGGCACTCCTGTGAAAAACTGTACTAATACCCGCACACAAACAGAACTCATAGCCTTGGAAGGGCAACCTCGACTCACTGCCCAACACGCAGGATACAAACTAAACTATGTCCTCGCCACTTCAACCAACCAATTACATCTAACCTGGGTTGTATAGTATAGTGGTCAGTACGGCTCGTTGTGGACCTTGGGTTTGAATTTCGAGTTGTCAAAAATTCAAGCTTTGGGGAACTTGGGCAATACCGAGCAGACTCAGGTTCAATTCCTGATACAGCCAGCCAGTCCATCCTTTTTCCTTGTCTTCCTTTCCCTTTTCCTTTTTCTTTTCTGGGAATTTTTCCCTTTCGAGCAATCAATTCTAGAGAATTAGATTGGTTTGCTTTTAACAGAGGGTTGTATAGTATAGTGGTCAGTACGGCTCGTTGTGGACAAGTTGAAGTTCGAATTCCAGGAGGATTCGAGTGAGACAACTTGACAGTGCCGAGCAGACTCAGGTTCGATTCCTGATATAGCCATTTCCTTCCTCTTTCTTTTTTCATCCTTTTTTCCCCTCCTTATTGAAGGAGCTTAGTTATTGCCCCTCCTCACTTTCTAATGCATTTCTCTATTTTCCTAGTCCGTTTTGGGTAGGTATGTCTATCTACAAAGTAAGGAAGTTCAATCGAGGATAAGACTGGCAAGAACGCCCGCGACCAAGGGTAGAAGAGTGAGTAAAACTAGCAAAATTTGATTAATGTGGGTGGGGGTAGGTTCTACATTACATACATATATCTAGCAAGTTACTTAAGTTGGTCTTTTCTCTCTTGAGCGCCAGTACAAAAAAACAAAGTCATAAGTCGCGCCGTATGTATGTATTTTCTTTTTTCATGTCAAACGATCTTATCTAGTTACCTACGTCGCTGCGCTACTGAGAGTAATGGACTACCTACCTTATGTATGTTTTATAGAGAAGGGTAGTAGCGAAAAAGTGTAACGTAGGCTTGTCTTCCTGGACCTTGGATTCTGTGAAGAATTAGCATATCGAAATGAGATTAGCTTGGTTAGTTGCTTGGCCGCATCTTCCTGGTCTGGCTCTACTCGAGAATCCCCGCAGTTAGCTTCAGTTGTGAGATCTTGGCTTTCTGTTGAGGGCCGAGAAGACATTGTAACTAGAGACAATGGCCTCTTCTGGTTGTTAGTGCAGTGCGGGTGGCATCTACTGGATGCAGGGTGGACTTCATGCGAGACAGCGGAATGAGACGACAGCCATAATGGCGCGTCTTTCCTCTCTTGCATTGCTATACTGTGAGCCTGAACTGGGTTCTCCTGCTCCCCATTGTACCCAAAACCATCCCTCTTCAACGGATGCTGACGCCTTCCTGTGGACTATGCACTTGACTTCCCCGGCATATATGCGTGCTCCTTGTAGAGCTATGCTGACAAAACAAAAATGGAGTTGGATGATCCCCCCCATACACCAAAGGGTTCTTCCCAACTCGGGTATCTCCTAACAATACTGAATATGTATGGTTAATAGGAAGAAAACAATTCTCGCCTCAGATGCCATTGCTAGCACAAGAAAACGGTCGACCGACTGTTCCCGCCTCGTACTCGTCTATAATGCCTTGGACAGTGGCATAGGTACCTCCTGTCAGGAAGAAAATGCCGGTAACGACGATAATGATGTTCAAGATGCCCTCAAACCAGCCACGGAGAGTTCGGTCCTTAAGTAGTGGAACAGCGCCATCCGCCTTTCGCATGCGAAAGTAAGCCACGCCCCAGAATATGAATCCAAAGAAGGAATCAAAGAGCGATGACAAGAGCGAGAGGACTGTATAAATGTTAGTTGTGGCGGTCTATCGTCGCAGGTCAGACACCCAGGTGCTTACGTGAACCAAAGAATGGGATCGAGTTGGCAATAATGAAGGCCAGGATCCAAGTGACGACTAGTAGCCGATAGTTAGCAAGCGTCAAAATGCTGAAGAGATCCAGTGACACAAACGTAGAATTGCAGCCCAGGCACTCCAGCCAACAATCGTGTTCTCGGTCTTATGCCGTGTGTTGTGGAAGATGCGCAAGAAGACAAAACGAGCCGAGACAGAGGCGTAAAGGACACCTAAGAATATGATGGTAGGGATCATAAAAGAGAAGGCGACTTTCTTGTACACAGGTTCGAGGGACCCAAAAGCGGGACTCGTCATGTACTGGTTGCCCGTGTACGCATATACGGTTCCTCCAACGATGCTGAAGACGATGATCTCGAGGATGGTACAGGCCCACAGCGCCTTGGGGAAATCTCGGGGGTCCTTCATTTCGGCGATGAAACTTGGCAGCGTGATCTGACCGATGAACGTATAGCTAATATTCAAGAAAGCATTTACACCGCTGACAAAGGTGGTGCTGGGTAGGGGTATCGCTGTTACGATCGGTGCACCAAACGGCAAGGCCTTGCCGGTAATGGGGTCTGTCGTCGCCTCTGCATTATAACCAGCTGGGTGGCTCTCAATAGCCGAGAAAATAACAGCCAGAAGGACCGAGATGAAGGTAAAGAAAGCTGAGCCAGTTCCCAAGTGTGATAGGGCGCCAAAGGTACGGGGTAGTGAACAGATCCATGATATGATAGCGACGATGAGACCAATAGTCACGGTCTGGCAGGCAATGGACGTGGTCTCGCCCCCGATTAAAGTGTTAACATACTTGGCGCCCGTGAGGACGTGAAGGCCCTAGAGGAGACAAGGTCAAATGATGTGGTCCAAAATGGTGTGTTCTACCGCGAAAGGCGTGAACTTGGCTCACCTGAATAAATGTGTTGTTGAGGACAAACATAACGGCGGTGAACCACCATGCCCATTTCTTGTTCCAGAAGAGCATTTGTCCAATGTCGCAAACATCTCGGACTTCGGGATGTCGTAAACAAAATTGCCATAATATAAGGGAGCTGCCATAGTCAGTCAGCATGGTCACATAGAGATGACAGAAAGGGTCGGCCCACATACGTATAGAGAACAATGAGTGACACAACTACCGTGAGGATGAGTCTGCAAAGAATGTTAGGATAAAGGGTCTATGCGATACTACCCAGGTAGGTAGCTTGTCTGGAGCGATCCAACTCACCCTGGCACCAGACCCAATACGCTATAAGACCAGGGAAAGCTCATAATAGCCTATTAATATAAAAGGTCAGTCATTCACGTAGCTGTCATATTACTGATGGCTGGCGCATTCCGTAATCCTAAATCTATACCACGACATACCAGACAAATGTATTCGGAAAAGAGCAGGGCAGTAGTCTTTTGCCAACTACAAGTGCGGTACTGAATGGCGCTCCCGGCCTCTTCGGCCAGCTGTTTCTGTAAGATGGCATCGCTGCTCATGCCGCTGTCAGACTCGTCGTCGGAGGTAGCACCCGCTACGGGAGCGATCCTGGGCGCAATGCGACGGCCGATGGTGGTATTCGGTCCACCGAACCAGGCAGACCAGCCCCGCGGGGCCGTGTCGATGGGAACGACATCATCATCCTGGTACGGCGGTGATAAGTCCAAAACTGGATCTTTCTTAATCGTTAGGGAATGCATTGCAATTCGTGTAAGAAACAGCGAAAAGAAGGCGCAACCCTGAGGACGATTGACAATTGGCCGGAGTGTCGATAAAGCAAATGAAAAGACTGGATGACCATGCGGGCAAGCAGTGTAAGTGTGAGAGAAAAGATACTTTTAACGTGAGGTCTGGTTGCGAGGCACAGGAGGTATTACAGCAGGTGCATCTGCAGGATTCGGTGCGCTATTACGTCGAGTAAGCATTTACAGAGTCTTTCAGAGGCAAGACGCTAGCAAGATCGCTTACAGGGTTTACCGTAGATTGCATGAGAGTGCGGTGCGGTCACAATCTTGGACGTTTGTGTGAGTTCTCTCAATTATGACGTGATGTGGTTGCCGTCCGAATGGCTCGAGGGCACCCCTACAAGGCCCTATATACCTACCAACCCGAGCCTAGTGTCGAGCCAAGGAGAGTATAATCCCCGCTCTGAGAGGCTCTGTATCTAGCCCGCATGACATACGCCCACTCTCTTAGCATCGTCTTTTACCTGCTCAAGCTTTTTGCCCAGGTTCAAGATCTAACGCCAAAACCACACTAGAGTCGGTAAAGCCGGCACCATGATCAGGAACATTGCCACCTATTAGCAATGATTGCGGATAACAAGAGAACTTTGCAGCAGGGCGACAATGATAGAATACGATTGAATATAGTGCATTCTGATCTTATATAAAAATTTATTCTTAACTTCCTTGATGGTAACTGATTGCCATTGTTCTAACAAATGGGCTTTCTAGATATTGCAGGATCTCTTCAATGTTCTGAGCAGGGATGAGAGCCTATATTACGGCCCTAATGCTTACCTTTGAGCCTTATAATCTGTATAGGATGGGGTACGGCATAATGAGGCGCTTGACATATGACCTCGTTGAAGACAGGAAAGGCATCTTTGGGCCTTCTTTAGAACCTAGGTTAGTTTTATTAATTGGAATCTGATGAGCAGTATGGCGATACCGTTCAACGTGCAGTCATTTCTTCCGCTTTGTTTATCTTACCGCCAACAAATCCGCTTACACTACGCACAATAGCCTAATTCCCCGATGGCTGAGAGGTGTATGTGTATTTGTATTTGTAGTCATGGACTTCCTATGGCCGGACAATGCGTATAGCCGAACAATGCGTCTGCACGTAGTGTACGTGAGCATGGTAGGTAGCGTCCAACTTAACTTTAGATCTATGAAGACCACATAAACGGCCTGTGTCGGATACACTGTAACTGCATCCCGGGAAGAATCACAGAATATCCTCACGCAGCGAGCCGCATCTAGAAGTAGTGGGACTTGGATCTACGATCCGGGAATATGAAGGGAACACTGAGAGGGCCGTGGACCTCATCACGATATGCTTGAGTAACTATAGTAAGTGGTATCTCGTACGTGAGGAAGATGATGAGTCGGACTCGCTGAGAATCCAAATGTAGATAATGCGATGCTTTGAGATTCCCCTCATCAGAGCAAGACTTGCAGTGGCCAGGTACTTTATATATAGTGCCAGCAATGATTCTCGCCCTATCCCCTCGCATTGTGTTTCATGATCGCCAAAAAACCTGGGGCTTCCATGCATGCCACCACGTGCTTTGTCGAAAGAAGGGAAAACAAAACCACAGGGCCGGGAACAGTGGATTCGTTTCAATCTAGAAATAGTAAACACCCTACCTACCCTATTGCCGTCTTGCTTTATGCAGTAAGTCTAGCTGCATTGTTACAAAGGAAGGGCACCATACTGGGTCTATCTACATCTACATATGTACTACCCTACCTACATGGCTACTACCGCACCTATCATCGCTGTCTTATAAGCTTCACCATACCCGGCCTACCGGGTAGGTTAGCATAGGCATAGTGAAAAGTACGAGACCTGTTAAAAAAAGATACTTAATAAGACGAAGGAGCAAGGACTTCAGCAAGCGAAGAAGGAGTCCTAAAGAAAAATGCGGAGAAAACCCACTAAACTAAACTAGATAGGTTAGCGAGAAACCGAAGAGAGAGCGGAGAGGAGAGTGCGGAGCCGGCCAAGAAAACGAAGAGCTAAAGGGAGAGAACGAAGCTTGGCAGGGCAGTTTCCACCACCCACGAGGACCGCAGAAGAGCCACACGTTGTGGTGCAAAAAAATGCCAACACTTAACCACCGAATCTAATAACGCCGCGGTGTCTTGGAAAGAGAGGATGAGTTTCCTTAAACAGAATAGAATGAGGAAACTGTTTTCCCTTGGATCTGTCGTATGAATAGCTCCGGCATGTTGTTAGTCATATCTACCTCTTTTGTCCAGATTATTAAGCTACGTATACCTAGGTACATACAGTACCTACCTAGCCAGACTTGCCAGGTCGCTAGATGTTGGCTGCGACAGGTAAGAAGGAACCCTGCGCAAGCCCCGTCGGATTTATTCTTAGAGAATTAGTAGGGGGGCACCCATAGCCCGAATTTAACTAGTGCCGCCTGGCAGACAGCAAGCAGATCTAATACTTGGTCTACCAATATTACTGGCACTGTATATTAGCCTACTTGAAGTTATACACACACTTACACTTACGTTTGCACTACAATGGCCGCAACACTATTGAAGTAAATTCTGCAAAAAGACATAAGTTACTAAGTTACCTGCCCTCAAGTTGGTTACTGTTGCAAGCCATATATGCATCAATTACAGTGTGGCAGGTGCCTTCAACTGGGCCACCACTGTAACTATCTATAGTATAACAGGTTGCAAAAGTAAGGGCGCAAGGCCTTAAGGGCAAGCGTTGCAAAAAGTAGGTTGTAGAAAAGATAGGTAAGTTGGCCACGCACTTTGCGGGGCTGGCGACGGCTGGAGCCAGGTGCTTTTGGGTAGAGGGTGCCCCCCTACTAATTCTCTATTCTTAATAGTGGACAGTCTGATCAATCGACAATTTTGGATTTACAAGCACATGCATAGGCAGGCACTATACCACTTATGCAGTTGCCGATTTACTATCTGACGAGAAACTAGGACATCTGTACTCTTCTTTACTCTAAGCTAGTAACTTAAGCGACGCTAGAGAACTGGCTGAATATTTGGATTCAGCACATGACCTACCAGTAGTGACGCATATGCTGTACCGGTTGCAGAATCCAGCTGTGTTAGGATAGGGAGTGAGGTGGGTTCTTAACCTCTTATCCAGACTCTCTACAGCAGTATGCTGTACAATACTGAGACTACTAGATAGAACCCCGGTCTCGTACCCCAACATTTCGACTCAAAATGCTATTCGTCAACGAGCACAAAGCTGACCACAGGTCGGGAAACCTTCTAACGGTGCCTAGGTAGACAGACCTTACAGTATCTAGGTTAGGTACCTACCTGTCTATATCGTACTAGTATGCTTTGAGCATAGAGAATAGAGCATCCTGGCTCTTGTATTACCTGTTCAGGTATGTATAAGATGATCTGGGATTGCGCTTTTCGCAGCGAAGTCCGGCTCGGCCTTTTTGGGGGAACCCTTTCTGCTTTTTTTGCTTTTTTGTTGGTTTGTTCTGGCGGTGATTGAATCCCATTTTGTTCGCTTGCTAGTCATTCTTCTTGCTTGCCGTTCTTTCAGAATAGCGCAATCTGCGTTTCTGTATCTTGCGTCGGAGAGCTTTAAATACAGAAAAAGTCTACGGCATACCTACTGACGCCTAGATCTGTCGTCTTGGGTTTCTACGTTTTGCTTTTGCGACTGAGTGTATAACTGCGCGCTTGCATCTTTGCAAGCAGGCTTTTTGCCAAGATGGCCATCGTTAAGAACTCCTGTACGTTACTTTACTTTACTGAGACCAGCGACCTCAACTCAAGTCGTGTTTATTACCGAAACATTTCTCTTAAAGTGACACGACTGTAACACCCACAAAACGCATACGGAAATGCAACCAACCCAAAGGCTGACAGGCACCAATATAAATAGCTGGCACGAGTATCGACAAGGAGAGAGGGGAAGACGGCGTCATACCGACCAACAATACCTATCATCCGGGATTCACAGACTCTGATCGCGATGACAACGTCGTGCAGTGTCCACCGCACACGACGGAGCGGAAGCTCAAGAACCGCATCGACTGGCACATACTGCCCTTCGTCAGCATCATGTACCTCTTGGCCTTCCTGGATCGAGTGAATATCGCGAATGCCAGGTCCTTTGGCCTGGCGAAGGATCTTCACCTCGAGAAGACCGAGTATAACACAGGTTAGACTTTTTTTGCTTACTTTCTTTCTATGCCCATGCCTTGTGTCTCGCAACCGGATCATTCGGAATAACCTACTATCTCACATACCAAGATATTATCGCCTTATTTTCTGTCTACTGACTGTTTTTCGCTTCATTAGCTCTGACCATCTTTTTTGTCCCTTACGTCTTCTTCGAGGTGCCTAGCAACATCCTGCTCAAGCGGTTTTCACCCCGAGTGTGGCTGTCTGGATGCATGCTTGGCTTTGGCCTCGTCTCCATCTTCCAGGGGCTCGTCCAGAACTATTCCGGTCTGGTAAGTAAAGATATTTATGAAATGTTTCTGTGTTCACAGTTTTCTTTTTAATAATACCTTTTGGGAAGGATCTGACCGCTTACAATTCGCACACAGCTTACGACCCGTTTTTTCCTCGGTGTTTTCGAGACCGGAATGTTCCCAGGTGTGTAAAGCAACGAAATATTTCTTCAACTCTTGAACTTGGACTAATGAATGAATGGTATTATAGGCTGTTTCTACCTCATTGGTACGTGCACTTGCACTCGTACATATTTTGGAATATAGCCTAGTAGCCGTTAAATTGAGCTTCATGGCCTGTCACGTGTCATGTTCCTCGAACCTGACTCTACTTATATATCCTTGCCTCTGAAGTAGAACGAGAAATACTAACTCTTTCCTCTCGCTAAAAAGGCATGTGGTATAAGAGAAGCGAAGCTCAGAAGCGATATTCGCTCTTCTTCAGCTCCACTTCACTCGCTGGTGCCTTCGGCGGCCTGCTTGCGTCGGCTATTGGAAAACGTACGTATCTTATATCAAGCTTTCTAACCACAATAACTGGTCAGCTCACTAATGGCTACTACTAGTGGATGGAGTCCAAGGCTACAAGGGATGGAGGTGGATTTTCATCCTCGAAGGTCTGCTAACTGCCATCGTCGCCATCATCTTCTTCTTCACCTTCCCCTCTTTGTAGGTACCATACACAAAACCTCATTTGGCCTTCCTTACCAAGCGAAACTTGCTCTTGTTCGGTGAGGACTGCTTTACTGATAACAATTTGTCTGTAGTCCAGAGGAAGCTAAGTGGCTCAACGAAGAGGAGCGCACATTCGTCAAGGCGCGTCTGAGGGCGGACCAGGGGAACAACGGGGCGGAGCGCAAGATCACGTTCCGGGACGTGGTGACGGTGATGAAAGACCATCGGATCTGGCTGGGCGGGTTCATGTACCTCGGCATGATCGTTCCGGCCTACAGCTACGCCTTCTTCGCCCCTTTCATCATCTCTACCTACGACTACAGCCCCATCCAGACGCAGCTGCACTCTGTCCCTCCCTGGGCCGCCTCCTTCGTCTTCTCCCTCGTCCTCGCCACTCTCTCCGACTGGGCGCGACACCGCGCCGCCTTCGCCCTAGCTCCCCTGGCGATCTCCATCTCCGCTTTGGCGACCCTGCTATCTATCCACACTAACACGACCGTCGAGTATGCTATGTTGCACCTTGTTACTATCGGCACGTATGGCGTCATGCCCATCGTCGTATGCTGGTTCCAGATGAACCTTGGCGGCCACCGCCGCCGCGCCATCGGTTCAGCGTGGCAGATAGGATTCGGAAATCTGTACGTTCCTCACATTTCTCTTTCGTCACCTTCCCCCTTCCCCCTTCCTCTTTTCCTATTTCCGGCTCCCCATAAGATACCAATAAAGGAAAGCCAAGACTGACATAGCCCCCTTCCCCTTCTCCACACAAACAGCGGCGGCATCATAGCGACCTACCTCTTCCTAGATAAAGACGCCCCCTTCTTTACCGTCGGGTATGCCACCTGTCTGGGTTTCCTCGCTCTGAGCGGTATATCCTCGACCTTATACTTCATCTCCATCCACCTGGAGAACAAGAGGCGTGCCAAGACGGTCACCAACGTCGGGCTCTCCGAGTACGAGAAGACCGAGATGGGCGACCTGAACCCGGAATACAGATACATGTATTAAAAGCTAAGCCAAGCCAAGCTAAACTAAATCGTAACTTCTACTTTACTTTTATTCATGGTAAGAAGAAGAAGAGGAGGAGGAGGTGGTGGTAGTGGAAGAGGGAGAGGGAGAGTCTGCGTCTGTGCATGCTGGTGAAAATATGTTAAGATAAGAAACAAACAGGATGGTGAGCAGATGGGCGACATGTTGCTTGCTTGCCGCGATAGGAGGGGCGTAAGTAACGCTTTATTCCTATTGGATAAATAATTTTAAACCAGCGACTCTCGTCCTGCGGTAACGAATCTCACGGACAGTCCAACAAGAGTTTAACGGCAGTGGATATAAGCTATATATACCCTGGATAGCTAAGTTCTATAGCTCGACTGGATCAGGTGGTTGAGAGGGATATGATGGATGAAGAACCGTCAACAGTTGCTCCACATCTCTTTACCTTGCGACCAATTGCTATGTTGATTGCCCTTCAGTGTGAACGACATCACAGCTTGATGGACATCTATTAAGTGTTAAGATGGTAAAGAATCTGTTTGATACGATACTACTAACGGTGGCTAGTAATAAACAAAACCACTACGTTGGGTTTTCTGGGCAAATGGGGGAAGAGCAGAAGGGGACTTGCTGAGGTGAAAATATGCTTTATATTCTGAATCACAGATGGGGAGTATTCAAACACCCTCTTAGAACGCCGTTTCCACATCTAAAGAGGTCCGGGGCATGCCTACGTCGTAATTACATCGTAGACCCTAATAACTCAGCCAGAGAAAAGCCAAAGTCAGTGCATCATGCTATAACGAAGAACCGCTCCAAAGAAAACGCCAATGAACGCATGCTTCCTTTGATATTTTCTCTAGAGCCCCCCTTTCCTGTCCACCTCAGCGTCTATGTCTCGTTCAACCATCTCTATAGCACTAAGGCTTGGAAACCGTTTACTGAAATCCTGAACATAATCTTCTTTTTCTTGGAAAGTCATGTCCAACACGGGCCGCCCTGGTAGACCGACTCCCACCAGTCGTTCTGTGGAGCTACTTGGAGCGGCAGGACCCGGTGGCAACTGTTGTTTCGGAGGAGATCGGGGACGACCACCTGTCGGTATGTTATTTAAATGGATGGGCTTAGGCGCTGGGCTTGGCCTGCCGGGGGGGATTGGCCGGCTAGCCGAGCCAGACTCTTGACCAGTAGATCGGATACGCGCCAAAGCTTCACTCGAGCTGGAGTTAGGCTTTTGAGGTGGTCCGTGGCTGCCAGCGCCAGGGACCCTGCGGGGAAGTTCGGTCGGCACTTCTTTCTCCACACGACTTTTGGCCGTGGCGTCGTCTGCGAATTTTCCATACCCGGATGCAGTACGCTGAACTTGTTGAGACGATTTCTGCGTTTCCTCCAGTAGATTCTGCACCCGGTTCTGTATACTCACAGCCCGTGAAACACCACCTATGCTTCTTGGAAGGAGAAGAGACTCTCCGGAATCACGCGCCGCCATTCTTTGCTTGTATTCAGCTGCCGCTGCCTCGACTCTCCGCTCCTCTTCGGCAAGACTCCGGGCTTCAAGTTCACGTCGCATTTCTGGGGTCAGCTCAGGTTCCCCGAGAAAGTGTCCGTCATCGCTGCGGTCGTCGGTAGCTTCGGAGCCGGCAATAGGCGTCAGATCGTGACGCGCCGCCTCTTTCAACGGAGACGGTGTCCGTGTAGAAGAGGTCGTGGTATTGCCTTCAAACCGCTTAAAGGCATCTCCGAACTTCCCTGCCAGGATATTCTTGGTACCTGACAACGAACTGAGACTGGACCGCTTACTATGCTGCTTGATAGCTTTGTCCTTCTTTCTGTTATCTGACTCCTCCATAGTTCGCAAAAACTCAACATTAGACTCAATAGAGATTTCATCTTGAGGTTCAAGCCTTGGAGAGGCTGTCGTGGCGGATATCTTTGGCGAGGAATAACCAGGGGTGCGTGATGGTTTCAGAGCCGCCTCACGTTCACGAAGATAGTCCATGCTAGACTCAAGATACATGCTGGCCGGCCTGGACCGGCCTGAGCTCGAGGAAGCCTTTGGAAGCGGTTCTAGGTAGTCCATGTTCGGTCTTCCACTCTCCAGCGACGGTCGGGATGAGGACGGGTGCGCCGTCAGAACAGGCTGTGAATGCAAGGAGGGGATTCGAGGGCTGGGGGAAGGCCGGGGAATCTGGCTGACATCCAACTGTGACTGGCGGGGATTGATCGTCTCTGGATGCCTAGGTAGGCTTGGTGCCCGTTGTTGATCTGCTGGTGGAAACCGGTGAATTGGTGGGTAGTCTGGCCTGGCCCTTTCAACAGGAGGGGTTGTCATAGTCCCAGTAGAGACCATTACGGGCCTAGTAGGGATCTCTTGCTTAGGCTGAGGCGGCGTAGAAGAGATAGCTTGTAGTTCAGGGTGACTGGATATGATAGCAGAGGCCTTGCTTTGCTCTGAGATTGGCTTCGGTGGGACCGAGGTACTCTTTTGAATAGGCTTCAACGGTGGTGATGGCTGAGGTATTTCCTTTGTGCCAGCTGCGGATTGCACACGACTAGGGTTGCTTGGGTGCCTGTGGGTTTCTAAGGCTGTGATGGTTGCTGTCTGAGGCTTTGCGAACGCATCCTCGACAAGTTGTTCGGTTGTTAACTGTTGATCCAATTGTTTAACCTGCCCATTCGAAGCTTGCGGGGAGGTTGGACTATCAAAGTCGAAACTGGCTCCTTGATCGTGCAAGATAGAAAACTGGTCAAGAGTTGGAAACCGAGAGGATAACTCGTCCGTGTTCAACGCCACTCCCGGTTTGGAATCGAGTGCAGCAAAGGGGTCACCAGCAGTAACCTTGGCGGAGGCTTGAACTGGCGGGGCCTGATCAGAAGTTGTTGGTCTTCCCCGGCGCATTGGTGCAATGTCCGGAATTACTTGAGCTTGTTGCCGTGGAGGCGGGGCATACACGGCGCCCACAGTCGGCGTGCCGCCGGTCGTGCGTTCTGCTGGCGGGTCTCTGTCCGCTCTCCGTGTTTCCGACTGTGATCGATTTACGTAGATCTACGCGGTGTTAGCAAATCGCTTGAATAAGGGGTGGCGGACGAACATTATTGATAGGGACTTCACGGCCTTGCATCAGACAACTTTCCCGGAGCACTTGATATATATTTGGTCTAGACCCTGGGTTTTCTCGAAGCATAGAGGCTTCAGATGTATTAGCACGGAGTGTGCCAAACTCATCATCATCACCGGACAACTTACCAATTAACTGCTTGAGCTTATCTGAGAATACGGGGTAGTGAGGGAATCGATAGCTGGCATTCAGGATGGCAAGTTGACCCTGATCTTCAAATGGAGTCGTGTAGTAGCAAAGCTTATAAAGAAGGACTCCCAAAGCCCAAATATCCGATTTCTCGTCTATGGGCTGTTTCCTGTATACGTCAACCATCTCGGGACTTCTATATTGCATGGTAGTGTGCCGCTGGACGTCTTCGTCGATCAACCTGCATTCCGCAACTGTCTGAGGTGCCGGTCTTGGTGGCGCCGCAGAGCCAAAGTCGCACAGCTTGAACTTCCTCTTGTCGCCATGGAGCGTAATCAAGACGTTCTCTACCTTCAGATCCCGATGTAGCAAGGGGGGCTTAAGGTAGTGCATACAAGCAACGCCCTCGGCGATGTCAGAAAAGATATTCAAGATTTCGGGCTCAGTCAAACGGTGCTGTAATCGAGTGTTCATGAAGTCAATCAAGCCCCCTCCGTTACAGTACTCCATCAGGAGAAAGACCTCATAACCACCGCCTTTCAATTCCGAAGCATGCGAGTCCATATATGTCACAATGGGGTGGTGTCCCTTCAATCTTTTCATCGTCTCGACTTCGGTCCGCATGCTTCGCAATGTCTCTTTGTCTGGCACGGCGACTCTCTTCAGTACTGCCTGATCAGTTCCGTCGATGGGACGAGGCAGCTTGACAAGATAGACATGGGCAAATCCACCCTCAGAAAGGTACTTTTGTATCACAACTCTATGTTCCCCAACTTGAATCTTGGTCCCTGGCACAAAAGTGCCGGCTGGGACTGCGGGGGGGTGAACTGGTACAGGCATAGGCATCTGAGGCTGCATATGATGGTGATGTTGGTTGTGCTGCTGCTGTTGTTGCCCGTGACGGGCCATGGCTTTAGGGTTGTTGTAGGATGCCATGGTGGCAACACGGTTGGAATAGCGGGTGGCTGAATGTCGGTCGTTCTCAGTCGCGCGGTAACGAGGAAGAGAGCGGGATGTTTAAAGCGGCGGAGACGGTGGATGACGGGGGGACGAGACGACCAGGTTTCACGGCTATGGCATGGGAACGATGGATCTACCTTGGCACCAAAAGGCTACCATGTACGGCACATTTCTGCAGGTATTGTCAGAGTAGGGATAAAGGAGCGACAGAAAGAAGAAAACTACCCAGTCGATATACCCAGTCAATAGACAATAGGACCCGTGTCCGGGGGGGTGCGTAGGGAATGGGATGAATGCAGGTGGAGGAGGTTTTCAAATCTGCTTTGGGTCAGGAAGCGACACCGTGGCGCATGGAATTTGGCTTGCTTCGCTATTCCCCCAAGAGTACAAGTTCAAGGCATATGCAGCACTAGCAGTATCATACATTCAATTGTAGTCGAGCGAGGTGTGGGTAAGGGACAAGAGGTCTCTGTTGTTCATGCGTCACCGCAATCCTGTCCGGTACCCAGATACAGCGCAGCGTACAGCGTACAGCGTAAAGTGGCACGCACATGTAATCGGGGGTCTACCACTTTGACATATTTGGTTTAGCGTCCTTTCCACTATTCACGTTGTCTTGCCCAGCGTGTGGGTAGTGGTTACAATGAGGGTATCCCCGTGTTAATAGAGGTAATTTTGTACTGAAATACCACCTCCTGTACTACCATACTATTTCAACTTTGGCATTGCAAACTAGACATCTAGGGGTGGCTTATACAATATGCACATGTTATACCTACTTTGTAATCCCCTCACCCTCTTAGTTACAAGGGTAGTCGACCACTTAAGCAGGCAAGATCCGTGCGGAGCTAGGTTGGCTTTTGTAAGAACGTGACTTAACTTCACTTCACTTTGGGCTTTGAATGTCAGTATGGAAACACGTGGCGCTTGGTGTGCCTCGTTAGTCCGAAATTCCAAAGCCTCCTGACCATAACATGTGTTAGATGCACAAACCTGGTATGATAGAAATGCATAGAATGGAAAGACGAACTTTTCCATGTGTCCTGACTGACAGAAGTAGAAACTTCTGTATCGTCTATAAACATGTACATTAGCTTAAAAACAACCTGAAACTCCAATTCTAAATACATCTAGGCTAGATCGATCAAAGCCTCATGATCATCATCCCAACCAGACCAAGACACATACTTAACTAGACCCCGAACCATCTTCACCGTGACCTCTACTACTGCTAGGCCCCCCAGAGTTGTTGCCGTCCAGCAATAGTTTAGGTTTAATGTAGTCCTCATCAAGCTGTCGGAATAGGGCCTGAGGATCGTGCGTCTTAAATAGTTGTTTGATCGCTGATCTGGTAGACAAAGGCGCCGGAGCTCTATGCCCTGATGTGGGGTATGAAAACACGCCTTCCTCTTCAGATGTACCGCTCGGGGTCAACTCGGGACTCGATTTCCTTCTTGATGACTTGCGTGCCGGCGGTGGGAGGTCAGATGTGTCGATGTCACTGCCGACTTCCGAGTCGGACAGGCTAGCTGGCTGCCCGAGGAATTCTAATCTTTCTACCTCCTCACCTCCGGGGCGCGAATTCTTCCGGCTTGAGCTTGCGGCCCGTGAAGCTGGAAGGGGGGACCGATGCCCGGACACGTAACTGCCACGCTCGGGGCCTGTATTTTGTCTACCATTTGAACCCATTCTCTCCATCCGCACTGACCCGTTCCTCTGCCTGGGGTTATACCCGAAGCCGGTACCGGACCGCTTATAATAAGACCCGCCCGGGGTCGCTTCGATATCGAACTCATCATCACTATCAGCCTCTTCCACAACACCCGTTCTGATGCCCAAGATTTCTAGCATTCGGGCTGTGGTGCCACCAAAAATGATAACTGTTAGCACCACGACGACCAACACTGTAGCCTTCAGCGCGTAGAAATTGTCACCAGTAAGAAGGGCTGCTAGTGCGACACCGACAGCACCGCGAAGACCAGCCCAGAACAGCATAGCCTGGTAGCTGTATGGCAACTCATCGTTAACCTCTCTGCCCTGCCCACGCGCACGATAACGATGGTACCAATTGATGGCCTTCGATAAGGGGAAGACCGCCACCCATCGTGCTGCGCAGACCGAAACCACTGTAACGATAATGAGCAACGGTTGGAACTGCAGCTCGCTATCCGTGAAGAGAGATAAGCCGAGATAGATAAATATGAAATTTTCCGAGAGTTGTGCCATGATCTGGAAGAAATACTTGGTGCTAAGTTGAGTCCGGCGGGACATGTTAAAGTAAGCATAATGCTTGACGGTGATACCGCAGAACAGTAAAGAGACAATGCCTACTCAAATGTCAATAATCACATATTGGTTCTAGAGGGTCGAACGAAAGAAGATAGTGACTTACCCGACATTCTGACGGCCTGTGAGAAAAAGTAACTCGCGTATGTAATCAACACAATCAGGCACGTCTCAATATGCGGATATCTTCTTACGTAGGTAAGCTTCAAAACAAGAGCAGTTCCGACGCCTACCACTACGCCAATGCCTAAGCTGCCGAAGAAGCTCAGTATGAAGGTCCCAATACCCTTGATGAAACTCCAGAAGCCATAAGCACCGGCCTCGTCACCCCTGTACTGCTGTGCTGTCTCGAATATGACAATGGCAACGGCGTCGTTGAGAATAGATTCACCGAAGATGATGGTATATAACTTCGGATCCACCTTGTAGGTGTTGAAGATTGCGAGAATCGTGACAGGGTCCGTGGCAGACAAGGTGGCGCCAACTGATATGGCGTCATTGAAGGACATTTCGAATCCTTGGGGTATCCGTGTGTACAGCCATAGTAGAAAGCCGATGACGACGGCAGATAAGAAGGTGCCCGCAAAGGCAAATATCAGGATAGTACCTATATTTCTGAAGAAATTGGCTTGATGTAATTCATATCCCGAGTTGAGGATAATGGGCGGCAGGAGCAGGTTGAAGAATATTTGATAGTCGAAACTGATGAGAGTCGGAATGCCAGAGTCAGAGCTGAGTCTAAGAATCAAGCCTACGGTCATTCCTAGAAGGCGCAGAAAGTTGCATGCAGTTAGGCCGTCTGTTCGTCGCTTGGAGGGGACGGGGGCGGGAGTTAGGCAACCAACCAGCAAAGATGGAGATGACGGTCTCATGGACGGCTTGGACCTTTTTTTGTTGTAAGGTATAGCTGGTGAAGAAGGCAACTATCAGAAGCACGATGGATATTAGGAGAGCCCATGACGAGGTGATTTCTTTCTCGCCCGAGTCTTGTTCTGTTCGTATAGTTAGACAGAGATCGTCTCGTCAATGTATAAAGGACAACGGCCGAAAGGAGCGCGATTCGTACCACCGGGATCTAGCTCTTCATCGGCACGTCCTGGGGAAGAAATCCGTCAGTCTAAATTCTACTTTTGCCTGAGCAGTTAATTAGAACGAGGTCGCATATTCGAAGACATACTTGCAAGCTCCAGCCCAAAGCTGGTGAGTTGCGACAACATGTTTGCGACACGGTATACGTTCGGATTCCACTACGTCGGATATGGAGGTTGGCGCGAGTAGTACGTCTTTGGCCCTAACCGGAGCACTTGGACATCGGCTTGCGAAGACATCAAATACTGGCGGCTGAGCAACCCATTGAAAATGAACGGCGATGCGAGTTGCCGGACGCAGAATGGTGAAGGGCGCCGGGCTTGGTGGATTAATCAGAGTCGAATCCAATAACTAGTCGAGACAGCTTTCATCTTTTGCAATTTTTGGTAGTTGATCGATCGATCAGTTGCTGCTACTCTACTATCCAGTCCAGCAGTCAGAGCTAGGTGCAGTAAGCCCGTTAAGTCCTTTGTAGCAGGAAGCCACATGCGGCCAAGCAATTTCAGCTTTGGAGGATCCTGCTAGTAATTGTCCTGGTACGCGTCTCCTCGAGGCCGAGCTGGGTGGGGAGCTGGCAGCTAACTGAGCACCTAACGGTAGCACAACCATACCTACCTACCGATTATGCTAGCCTTGGTGCCTACTACCACCTACTTTAACCCAATGAATGTCACAGCGACTAGAGTACAGTATAGGTAGGGCAAAGCCTACACAATAACTGCGTACGTATCCAACAATAAACGTCTCCATCCCATGCGCGACTGATGTAGGAAAAGATCTATGAATCTTTCGCCTTTGTGCTGTATTTCGACTTAAGCCTGAGCCGCAATATAGACGTGCTAGCCTGTGACAGGAAATATTTGGATCCGTCTGTGGGTACAGCAGTACAGCAGGACGCTTTACTAGTAATGCCCACAGTCGGCTTTTAGAACCTACTTATATGGGTTAGATAATTGTAGTCATCTTATCTCATTGGTTGTTCATGCTGAAACAGATGGACTAAGGCAGGTACTCAGTACATGTGTACTTGTAGTTCGTTACAGCATCAATATAGGCATCTGACTCTGATGTCGTCACATCGCCAGGTCATTGGACCTTCCGTACGGCTGGCAGCTGGACCAGCCAAAAGGCTGGATCCTGGCCACAACCATAACCATTTTCCCGATATCGTCCAAATAGCAGTTCATATACGAACTAACAACTCTTCCACTTCAGATCATATTGCCCTTGTTTTAGCGACATCTTTATCTCCATAAGTCTGAGACAGAATTGTTCGAGCTGACGACATCCTTGGGTTACCTAGCTCCGTGCCTTGACGACGCCTTTGACGCCGGTTCCAAGCCAAATGCGAATCGCCTCCTTTACGTTTTGTTCTGAATAGACGTCTGCATCGAAGACATCTCGACTGGGGCTCCCATTCTACAGTAGACGCCTATCATAATCCGAGTAATTGCCTGTTCCGAATCATCCCATGAGCTCGTCATCGTCTAGCTCTCTGAGTAGCGTGTCATCGCATAGTCCCGGAACGACGACTTTCGGAAAACCAGATAATGGGCCAACTCCATTAGAAGCTGCTACGCGGCAGCGTATTAATACAGATGTTGGAAGAAATACGCTTGATGAGCAGTCTCCGCTCTTGTCTCCTCACAGAGACGAGAGCGCAGCATTTATAGAGCCGTCTGCGGAGGGGCAAGAGGACGATCACTTTCGTGAAACGAAGAGTATATGGTATCTCATTGCATTGACAATATGTCTGGGAGGTCTTCAAGTTGCTTGGGCCGTCGAGCTGTCCAACGGTACTCCCTATCTGCTCTCTTTAGGGCTGAGCAAATCTCTCATGGCTCTAGTCTGGATTGCTGGTCCTATCACGGGGACACTTGTCCAGCCCTACGTTGGCATGCTGAGCGATAACTGCCGAGTGTCCTGGGGAAGACGCAAGCCATTTGTCCTGGGTGGTGCTGCTGCTACTTCGGTGGCCTACATGTTTCTTGCTTGGATCCGAGAAATCATCGGAGGTTTCCTCGGTTTGTTCGGAGCCGACCCAGAGTCCGAAAGTGTCAAGACGGTCATCATCGTTGTTGCGGTTATCTGGATATACGTGCTTGACGTCGCAGTCAATACAGGTTCGCCACCCACATCCATTTAACAACTCCAGCTGGTTAGCCCAATGTTCTAACACTATAGTAGTGCAAGCTTCGATTCGAGCTTTCATCGTGGATTGTGCGCCGCCGCATCAACAAGGTGAGTTGGTTTGGCTTCTGACTTGATAAAAGTCGCACAGACTAATGTGAGAGTAGAAGCTGCAAACTCGATGGCCAGCAGAGTTGTCGGGCTTGGCAACATCATTGGTTACATTGCAGGGGGCATAAATTTGCCCAAATATGTCTGGTTTTTTGGTTCTACCCAATTCAAGGACCTCTGCGCCATCGCCAGTATAACGTTATGCGCCACCGTGCTATTCAGTACATCGGTAATCCGGGAACGGAATCCCCAACTCGATGGGCGCCCAGCTGATGATCGGCCTGGCTTGATATCGTTCTTCGTGAAGATATTTGCCGCGATCAAGAGGTTGCCACCACAGATCTCCAGAGTCTGTGTTGTGCAATTCTTTGCATGGGTTGGCTTTTTTCCGATGCTTTTCTATACGTCATCGTACATTGGCGATATATATGTCCAGCCATATCTTGAGGAAAATCCTCATATGACGCCCGCGGAGCTGGATGAGCTTTACGAGAGAGCAACGCGAAAGGGCACTCATGCACTCTTAATATTTGCCATCACTAGCCTCGTCACGAACGTGGTGCTCCCATTTTTCATAGACCCGACCTACGATAACAATTCTGCAAAGAATCCAAGACAAGATCATCGAATACTCGAAGAAGATGCGTCGCGTATCAAGAAGTTACTTGAATACTTAGTCATTCCCAGATTCACCCTCCGACGTGCGTGGATGCTCTCGCACCTTCTCTTTTCAGGTGCCATGTTCTCAGCGCTCATTGTCCGATCCATCGAAGCAGCGACCGTACTGATAGGCCTTATTGGTATTACTTGGGCTTTGACTCTCTGGGCGCCGTGGGCCATCATCAGCGCTGAGATTAGTCGCCGAGATGTCCTATATCGGGCCAGGAAGCAACAACTGAGACATCTTCGAGAAGATCGCCAAGGGCACCATGAAGTCTCAGCTGATGGACTCATTGGTCGTGGTGACGATCTAGAGGACGCCGAGCGAGAGCCGGACCAGGCTGGCGTCATTCTGGGGATTCACAACATGGCTATAGCCTCGCCTCAGATGATTGCTACGCTAGGCTCAAGTGTCATCTTCCGCATCTTCCAAAAGCCAAGGGGCGTTCCTGGCGATCGCAGTTACTCCATCGTTTTTGCTTTTGGCGGTGTGTTCGTCCTGGTTGCGGCATACCTCGTCCACAAAATCGAAGACGACATGACTGTGCCGCCAGAAGCTGCGATATATGCTGCGGAAGAAGGCGAAGCCAGCCTAGGTTCGCGGTCGCCTAGCAGAAAGCGTAGTGGTGATCTACCCCGAGCTAGTTTGGAGCAAGCAACCATCGCCAGGAACAGCAGTTTTGGTGCAGGATTAGAATACTAGTATAATCTAGGGCACGTAATTCGTCGATGAATGGGTTCATATATGTTTAGATGACCCAAGGGCACCATATCAGCTCGCCCATTGATCAGGTTTGCTCGCTTTGAGCTGGTAATAACGAAATAGCCGGGTTATATGACCCCGTCATGTGATGCCAGGGACGGATACCAGGGTTTTAATAGAGGATCTAGAAGGCTCGAACAGTTTAAGAATGAACATCAATGCTCTCTTGCAAGGTATCAGTGGTGTCGGTAGGTAGTGCAGCTATCCCCCATCCTGTCAAAATGATCTTCAACGCCGCATACCTAGTCAAGATGCATACAACATCAACTTCCACCACGCCGAGGACCTATGTAGTGACAAGTCAGGCAGTCTAGTTTTATCGACTTATACATAGAGGAATTAGCGCTATTTTCTTCAAAACACGAAAATATCGTGATGCCTACAAATACACAAAGCAATTAAAATTTGCACTTGATTACATACAGTCGCCCGACACAAATCACGAGCACCCCGTGATTTTGCACCTAAAACAGCTAAAACCTACACTTTATAATAATTAATATCTCAACAACTTTTTACTATAATAATTTTTTAAAGACTCTTACTATATTGCTTAAAACTTTAAAAAAAATAAAAAAATTATAATTATAATAAAAAGGTTTTATTGCTTGTTTTTTTAACGTTTAAAGCTATATAAAATCTTAAGCTTTTTAGCCTTGTTTTTAAAAAAAATAATAAAAATACTAAATGCTTTAAAACTATTTTAAAAAGTTAGTAGCTAAAAAATTTAACTATTTAACTTTTATATAAAAAGTTTTTCTTAATTTTTTAATTTTATTATGTAGTATTTTTTGTTGTTGAAAACAATAGAGTGGTAGAATGTAAACTTTATTTTTGCTCTTAATTAATGTCGCCCCACTGTACTTCGACATGGCCGGTGCCCCCCTCCTCTAGGCTAAATTCAACAACGGCAGCATCTGATGGGCAATATCACAAGAATTGAATAGAATGCGCCTATTTTCGGAGGACCCTGTCCGTAATCTTCTCTCTCTCTCTCTCTCTATGCTTTACTTGGTCTTCCTTCTCTTAAGTACATAGGAGAATTCTATCTATCTACCTGCCTATCTGTCTATTTCGGTCTCTAGGCAGGTTACTTTGCTAACAATATATGTGGTTAGGCGGTCCCGGACCGTCCGGTCCTGTTCTGATATTAGATCTGGGGCATCACTACTGGTTAAGTCAAATCGAGATGAGATGGAGCGAACCGGGTTAGGTTTCCTCGCTTTATCTAGGTTATATACCTACCTAGTCTAGGCTTTTACCTTTATACATATAGAACATCCATAAATAAAAGAATAAGTGTCTCCCGTATGTCTTCTCACTAGTATTCTCTTCTCTTCCCGCCATCTCTGCTCTCGCCTCATCTTCCCCTTCACCTGTCCCCCGGCCTGTATTTCTTTAGGATCACTTTCAATACCTAGCTTTCCATCATCATGAAAGCCACACTCCTGTCATCGGCGGCGTTTATGGCGCACCTAGCCAACGCTGCCGTGCTATGGGACGGCCGGTTCAACGACTTCACGTCGTCGTCAGACCTGAATAAGTGGTCGTGGTCCAACCAGGTCGGCCCTTACCAGTACTACATCCACGGCTCGGCCAGCGTCGACAGATACGTCAACCTCTCCCCGGACTACAAGAACCCGGCCGACAGCGTGTCGAAGCAAGGAGCCAAGTTCACGCTCGACAGCACAGCTTTCTGGAACGGGCAGAACATGCGACGGACTGAGTAGGTTTTTTTCCCTTATTCTCTTTCTCTCTCTCTTGTTTTCTTACAGAGGTCTACGGCCTTTCCCACTCAGCAGATTATGTACAAATCATGGGCTAACTCCTCTCCTCCTCACGCGGTTTCTAGGCTCATCCCGCAGACCAAGGCCGCCATCAACAGCGGCAAGGTGTTCTACCACTTCTCGATGATGCGCAAGGACACCAACGCGCCGAGCGTCAACCGCGAGCACCAGATCTGCTTCTTCGAGTCGCACTTCGTCGAGATGAAGTACGGCTGGATCTCGGGCGAGCAGGGGACGTCGAACCCGAACTTGCAATTCAGTGAGTTGACAAACACCCCCCCCCTCCCCACCCCACCAATATCTACCTATCAACTTCATATAATACTTTTATCGGAATAAATGAGTGAGCAATCGGCTAACACACGAGCGCAACGTGAAACAGTGATCTCCCAGAACTCCAAGTGGAAGACAGAGTGGAAGCCAAACGTCTGGCACAACATCGCCTACGAGATCGTAAGCCCCCCTTTCTCCACATCCACATCCACATCCACATCCACACCCACACCCACCAACTCCCCAACTCCTGACACCCCCCTCCCCCCTATCCAACCAAAACACACCACAATAAAAAAAGCCCAGCCAAACTAACCACTTTTCTACATTGTAGGACTTCAGCAGCAACAGAGTAGGCTTCTGGCACTCCGAAGGCTCCGCCCCCCTGACGCAGGTCGTCGCCCCTGTGTCTGCCTCGACCTCGTCCAACGGCGCCGACTGGCACCTGGGCGTCCTCGAGCTGCCGCGCTCCGGCTACTCCGACTCCACCGAGGACTTCTACTTCTCTGGCGTGTACATCGAGAATGGGTCCATCACCACAGCCGTCGGTGGTCCCACCGGTAAGTTGGCATTCCCATCAGCCTAAGATATCTCTACATCCCCGAGCGTAGGTATTCTTAGCTGGTATGCGTAGGCGCTCTCCTGGACGTAGGGCTGATTGTTTCGCTTAGCATAATTAGGTTTTTCTCCCTACGTTTAGGCGATAAATGCCCGTTATCCCAGCTGAAGGACCCCGTGTAGGCGCCTCTACTTCGCAGGCACATACAGAAACACAACTAGGATATACTCTGATTCTAGGTCACATATACTTGCTAAAAAGAAAGATATGCCTTCACATGCCAACATTCAAATGCGATATAAACTCAAATCTCGTATCGGCAGTATTTTTTTTATTTTTTTTTGATAGAACCATCTAGCTGGGCGAGTAGCGCATTCGCGAATTGGTCAGTGAAAATCAGAGAATAAAACCAGCACAAATACGAAATGAATAGCAATCAAGTAGAAAATTTGCCCTTCAATGCAAACCAGCGCACAATTCGGTCCTTTCAAGTCCGACCCTGATGCTCATGTAGATCATAGAACAATTGTGTTCATTGCGCTTCTGCCAGTTAATCATGTCTATTTAACAGGCTCCGATGATAGTTGGTTGTTCGCCGGGAATGGGACCGAGGGAGACATCCCAGGAAGTATATCCCTCCCAGAAAATGCACACACTACTGCCTTCGGCATTGCAGTACTTGAAGTCGCACTTAGCCGTGTCAAAGGTAGAGGTTTCTGATGACGAAGCGGGAATTGTGACTGTTGCGAAGGTCGTGACGACGACCACTGAGCCGGTTTCACTAGGCGAGGACGAGGTCGAAGTGGGACTGTCGTGCGAGGGAGACATGATAGTAGTAGGTTCACTACTAGTCGGACCCTGGAGAGCCTGCGTGTTAGTAGAGTTGGTACTCACGGTCCCTTGGTGAGATATCATTTGTAGTCTTGCACAGGATTGATGTTGCGGTATGTACAAAACATGGCGAGCGTGGCTGACGTCAACCGTACTTACCATGGAACTAGCGGACTGAAGAAAAGACGTAACTGTCTGGTCAACAGTCACCGTAACACTCTGGACTACGACAGTATTGCTAATGCTCATTTCCAGCATCGCAGTATCGACGCTTCCAGACGCAGGATCCTTCAGCTCATCATGTATGACGAGGTCAGAGTCACCAAACGCGACATCGGTATACCAGGGAACGGCAACAACACTGGCTAGGAAAGACTGAACCAAGAGCAGGATGCTCAAGTAGGAGATGATAGAACGCTGCATGATGGACTGATGTAGTACTGGTAGTTCTAGTAGATTCTGAATAAGTTCTAAGCGGCGTTAGAGAGCGGGATAAGGTGCGATAGTGTAGATACTTCTTCTTACCTGATAGGAACGAATTTTGTGTTATTTATATTAGTGCTTGTATCGACGGCACGGGTTTGGTGTGTGGATTGGCAATATCCCGAAACGATGTGCTGTTATAAAAGGTGTGAGAAGAGATGCTGTGTATAAAGTTTCAACGTAACATTTATAGCTAGAAACTTGGAGGGTGGTGGCTCCTACTTACTTCAACTGATATAGTACCCGTTTGCTTGTGAACGCGTGTGAGTTGTTGTGAAAGGGTGTAAGAAGGGAGACACATACTAAGGGGGGAGTTCAAGTGTGGAATGTACAATAGGTAGGTACGTAAGCCCACAGAAGACTCAAGCGCTCACCTTTCGAGAAGGCACGGAAACAACTTTCAGTTTGGTGGTAGGTTGGTGCTGACTGCCTTGGCATCGGGAAGGAGGTTTGGGAAGGCAGTCACGAAGGTCCAGACTGCAATGTACCTAATTACTCTAGATAGGCAAGAACAAGCCCAGGAAGCAACCAGAAGATCAGTGTAACGCGCTCCTTCCTGTATAAAGGCTAGAATATATAGACAAGCTTGTGAGGCACCGTCAGTATTCATGTCTCTTAGGTACTTGCTCATGGTAGCTCCCATCTTCAGTATGCTTAAAGTGAGGCTCTTAATAATCTCACTTCAGTTGTAGTACACGTAGATAGAGATTTACTTGAAATACGTGCAATTTAGTAGTGTCTTTGTATACATCAGTAAGGAGACATGCCCAATTGGACTTCTCTCTTATCTCTTTGGATTGACATTTAGACGTGAAATTAGAAAGATCCCTATATTCATTAGCTAACATTTCTAGTTTAGCAGTATTGCGTAAGGTGTCTGTATCCAAAGTAAACATGAGATGCGTTAGTATATTTTTGTTTTCTGTACAGTTAGATTTTTTACTAAACTCATGGTGAAATGCAACGCAAATTGTGCTAATGTGAGCAAAACTAGACAGGTATTTTATGTTGATAAAGATATATATCTTACAATGCGCAGTAGCCAATGTTCACGTGACGGTGTATTGAGAGCTGAGCTGTTGTGACTTCGTCTATTACATAAATATCGTAAGAGCGGGATTAAGTATACTACAACCTCCCGTCTAATCGACCCAACAGTAACGAACAGAGCAGCGTCCTTGCCCATAGCGAGATTAGAACCAACCACCCGCGCCATCAACTCCTGCAACTCAGAGTTTGCCACCTATATTGTTTTCTTTCTTCTTTTGCTTCTTCCTGCTCTCACATATGTCACATACACACATATATCTTCATTACAATCGGTTGCCAGCTTTGACGTACAACGTTATCCAGGTAGCGAGGCCGGCCATCCAGACCAGGCTGCGCAGGGGCGCGAACTTGCGGTTGTCCTGCAGGAAGATGTAGGTGAAGTTGAAGGCGACGCGGCTAGCGAGGTACGCGAACGCCAGCTTGTTGATGGTCTTGACTGGGACACTCGCGTAGTTGGCTGCTAGTACGGCTCCCACGAATAGACCGATTGTCTCCTGTCCGTTCGCGGCCGCGGCTTCAGCGCGTAGGATCTTGTTCTTGGTCTATTTTGTACAGGAAGAAGAGGGATGGGTTAGTTAGGAGCCTTTATGAAGTGTTGACTGGTACTACGCATGAAGGTAGGGAGGTGGAAATTAGGTTGGAAACGGGTGAAAGGGGCGCGAAAGCGATACTATGCGCTCGTCTCGGGCAAAGGCGACGTTGGCTCGCAACAGCGCGCAGAAGTATGATCCGGGTGTAATATATGATTAAACGTATGCGACAGTGGCGTTTATACGTTGAGTAGAGGTAGCAAAACTGAGATACAATGGAATGAGGTATGGATGACTTACCGCCTTATCCAGCTTCTCGTCCTTCTTCACATGCTCAGTGAACTCTCTGGGATAGGCAACATCGTAGTTCTTTCCGCCTAGTGACTTGGCATAAGTGGTAGGTACCATGGTAAGGAACCACGCCAGTGGAATCTATATTTGCGCCGTAGAGCGTCAGTAGAAATTCCCCCAAGAGTACATTTTTCGGGCCAGCTATTCTGATGCACAGCTCAGGTGTGAACAACGTACAGTGTAGAACGAGTAGTTCTTAGACAGCTCAATGAAACCGGACATGTTGAGTGATTGAAAACCCGTGGGGTTGTTAAGTGTGTATGAGTATGATACCGATGCGATCAATGCCTTGCAAAAGTGAACGAGGAGTTGATGAAGTGTGTAGTGAAGTGCATAGGAGCTTTATATTACAATATTGTGACGTAGCAACTAGGCACATAAACTAAACCTCGGGAGTTCAGCAGAGGAAGCTCGAGGGGAGCTGTGACTAAGTTATCACGCTAGCATCGGAGCGGTTTAGGCTTGATCAGCGAATCCCGGCCAGACTCCTTTATCGGTGCGGAGGCCGGGCGAACATTACTTAGATATGGTCTAACCTAGCAGGTTATAGAAAATCGATTAAGCTTCCTCCTGGGTGCGTATGAGGAAAACCCCAGAATTGTTGATGGCAGGATCCCAAGTGAGATCTCGGGCGGGCAGTTTGTCTTCCCCGAGCTGACAAATGTGCGTATCACTTTGGGCGTATGGTCGGGTTACGGAGAGCTATAGGAATGCGTTCATTAATACTAATGCATCCCGGGACATGGGTTTACGAGGAACAAAATAGTTCTTGGCAGGCGGTATATTGCTATCAGTTCATGATGGTGCGCGTCGCTCACAAACATGCTACAGAAGGCCGCCCTGGTTTGTCTGCCAGTCCAAGCGATCTATCATCCTTTCTAGATACCTAGCTTTTCGGCGCCTGCTTCTCCTAAACACTTTTTGGCTCAAAATGTATGTACAAATGGGGAAAAATATATACACCAGAAGTTTCAAGGATGGTTTCCACTCAAGCCAAGAACTTAGGCTTGGGTGAGCTCGACAGTCTCGCAGGTAGGGTTGTGGGGAGCGCCACCGCTCTGGACCCAGGAGATAGACTGAACGTAGGGGGAGCCAGCAACGTATTGCCAGCACAAGGCCCACTGGTCTGCGGAATGGTCAGCGTTATGCGCAATATGCGGAAAGTATAAGCTCAGATGGCTTGCTACTTACAAAGAGCCGTGGGCTCGGCGGGCTTGGGGGGCTTCGAGGGGGTGTTCTTGGAATCATCACCGTACTGGACGGCGAACAGGGACTTCTCCTCGTCGAAACCGACGGACAGTTGGCCGTCGAAGCCAAAGATTGCAGGAGCAACGTTGCTGCCTGCGCTGTAAGCTAGACCAAGAGGCTGTGAGAGGACCTGGTCGTCGTTGTAGATCAGGTTCCAGGTCAAGAGACCGGACTTGTTGTCGGCGACAGAGGCATCACCAGTGTAGTTGAAGAAGAACTGGGCACCAGTGTCAACCTGCTCGGGGGTACCGGCGGCGTAGCAGAGGCCCTCGATGGCAGCACCGGCGTGGCAGGCTGTGGCATATCCTGATTCCATGCGTGTTAGTCTATGACCCCTCCAAGATGGCAGCGCCCCCACGATATCTGAACTCACCATCGATTTTGCTAGCCTTAGCGGTTCCCTTTACGCGAAGGGTGAAGGGGCCATCCTGCTTGTCGCCATCGGCGGCAGAGACGGTGGTGGCAGCAAGGCCAAGGAGAACTGCGGAAATTTGGTACTTCATTTTGGCGGTGGTGATATGTTACCGAGAGGTATACGAGGTAGATGTAGATGTCGAGGTAAAGATAAGCTTGTAGTTAAGGTTGTGTCGTTGTTGTCTGTGAATCTGGACGATCCTTCTCTCGATAGGAAAGGATGCGAGTCTAATTTATATTCGCATGAGGTCCCATATCACGGCAAGCCTGGGTGATTGTAAGGGGCAGTTCGCATCCGATCTGTGAATCTAGTGGACCTCTCTGGAGGGCTGTCGAGACGTCCTCGGTCAATAGAACCTCCGCTGTTTGCCAATTCGAACCATGCTTCCCTGTCCGTATCCTGTCTGCCCCGCAAATATCTAACTCAAGATCTAGAACGCATCATTCCAATAGGTGAGATACTAGAAGAGGTAGTTTTTTTCGAGATTGCTAGTTCCTTTGGGATGAGAAGGCCCGTGGGGACTTCTAATTTCATGCGGTAGCACGACCGCGTCGGCGGACTGAGCCACAGTCAAGTGATCGGTTTCTGCTCGTCTTCGGTAGCCGCGCCGCATATTCATCCAACAATCTCCGCAAAGAGGGCTGGCGAGGCTAGCTGAAGGGCCGCATCACCGGCAGATGGGCATGCCCATCGTCATCTCATGTCTAAGCCTTAAGACGGATGAGGGCAGTTCTCATGAAGATCGCCCTTTTACCTACCTAATGTAGTTTAAGCCATGATCAAACAACCACCCCAAAATAGATTCTCGAAACTCTGGAGAACGTTCGCCTGCCATAATTGGATCATATACATCTCCCCGGCGAACAGTTAGGTGGAATGCCACGGCACAGATGTAAGCAACAGATCCTTCAACTACCTCAAAGGGCGAAATCAATATATCAACCAGGCTTCCAGCATTGTCCCAGCTGCAGTATTCAATTCCTTCTCTCAAGTTCTATATTGTCAAGGTAGACTTCAACTTTCCAAAGAGGCAGGTCTACTATCGAGCTGCCGTATCGAGTCTGACGACGCCGTAGCAATCAATCAGCATGGGGCCTCTCTAGAACGCAACTTGTTTACCTATATCAAGGATGATGTCGTTTATGTAGTAAGGCAAGCTGTTCATTGTGTCAAAATAATGTTTCGCAATTTTAGGAGTGTGGGATATATTATACAACTAATTCTTTCAGATATGCATAGTTTGTATGCTGTTGCAAACCTCAGAAGTTTGCCTTTGCTGCCGCTGCCGCCTGATGATGGGCCGATTATCGTATTTGGACTTGACGTATCGAGCGAACGTCGGGCGAATTGGCCTCGCTACGTCCCGACCTTTGGCCTTTAGCCCTTCGTTCCGTACCACGTTGGTACCCTGTTTAAACCCATCAAACCTTGACGAGCTTAGCGGCTTACGAAAGCGTCTCCTGGACCTCATATATGCTTGTCCTCGTCGGCGACAAGCAGTGTATCCCTTGCTGGTTGGAAAGGCAATTCCACGTTCGGCTGCAATTGAAGATGTCGTTGTACAAAGCATAGGATCTTGGCGGTGGGGTAGTACTGTGTCCAATGCCATCGGAATGGACTACAACGCCACCAGTAACAGTCGGGTGGTATCAACGAAACGTACAAGTGCCTATCTGAATGCAGCTGTGAAGTAATGAAAGACTTCATAGCTGTTCCCCAGGCACGAGCTCCCATGTCAAGTGTCCCCTGAACACTAACTACCTACCTTCTACTGTCAAGCTAGATAAATCATCAGCCCGTACCCTACAGTCAACTGCTGTATGGATGCAGCGAACAGCGTCATATGTACAACGTATTCGTATGTTGTCAGTCGGGCTTCGCGGCTGCTCAGTTGAGTGACTCGTTCACGCAGCACAAGCGGAAGATAGGTGGGATATCTACAAGGTATAGAGGAACTGGGCGGATGTCTACGGAATAAGCCCCACAACGGTTTTCCGGGGCAGCCGAGTCTTGCATTCCCTTGCAGATAAGTAGCCCTAGACGAACTCATATCCCAGGAGGCGTTCAGATACAGAGGATACAGCCTCCATCCAAGCACGAGACATGGTCGCCGCAAAATTGGCTGACTGAGGGACAATCTGCAATGCATTTTACAATACGATCTCAGAAACTCGATAACTCAAGTTGCCCTACGCTGCACTGGAAGGGTTGACTGTATGGTTAAGTTTGATTCCCGACGGTGCTAACCTACATCGTTCTCGCCTGGTTGGTTCAACTCCCCATTCCGCTATCCCACGCGCAGATGACGTATCATTCAGGGAAGGAAGCATGTGCTTGCTTGTTTTGCTACAAATTATACACTGGTAAGACTGGCTGTTGTGAATGCTATCTGACGACGTCGATATCGATGTTTCGCTGCTGCGCCGTTTGTTCAATGCACGTTGGTGTGCTGCAACGTTAAGCGAAAAAAAGGTGGTAGTTCCTTGCTTGCCGGCAGCAAAGCGTTTGGGAAATCTTTACCGTTCTTAAGTATTGATGTTGGACATTCGTCGTTTCCTGCATACCTCATAGGTACATACATGCAATGCCTACTTACCTACCCATGTATGTATATCAAGCATGTACGTAGGTGATGTTCTCATACTTACGGAATGCTGGCTGGGTTAAAGAATGATTGATTACGCCGCATCAATCAATCATGCCCTTGTTCCCCTTAAGGGGGTTAGGTGAGTGAGTGAGTGAGTTGCCTGCCGCCAGGCAAGGGGAGTGAATAGGTAGGTATGAAGTTGCATCTGTTTGCGATTCGACCTAGTTAGTAAATTGAGCGAGAATAGAAGACTGTAATGCATAAGAATTTCGGTAAGGTACCTAGGTATAAAACGTTACTTACCTCGTAAGTAAACGAGATTGTTCTTTGCTAGGCACCCCTGTCCACATCGATATTCCTTCCTGGTAGTCGAACGACGCAGCGTGCCACTTACTAAGCGCCCATGTGCTATGTTTTCGTAGGCGTATACTCCTTCGTCTCCTTTACTGCCACTATATATTTAGCTTTTGGTGCCATCTTGCAGTTAAGTAAAAGACCATCTCCACGTGCGTATGTAAGTAAGCCTGACGTCAGGTTAGCTTTGAATATTAACTTAGTTGTACTGCTGCAATCTGCCCAGCAACTAATAACGCCATCCCGTTCTGCCCAGAAGTCGTGCCTAGGATGCAGTTCTTCGTAACCCCGGCCTTTGTGGCTTACCAAACGATTTCCCTCGCTACCAAACACCTATAGGTACGTACTTGTATGTACGTAAGCTGCAAGGGCACGTACTGAGGTTACAATCGAAGTATGTAGGTAACACGGCATTTCTTAGGGAGGAAACAAGCAATGTGGCTGGGAGATGTCATCTCTGACGTACTGCGTACATAATACGTATGCTGCCGTTTTTTACGGTTTCTGCGAGATGGTATGCTGCGTTACATAGAACCGTAGGCTTCTGCGTACGTAGGTTGGAGTCACGGTGGGTGTTGCCTCCTCCACCGCTCGAGGTAGCATTCTTGGCAGCTTTAGGCTTGTAAATAGGTGCTGAATTGAACCACACCCCTTTATTGCGTGCGCACATGCAAGAATTTAAGCTTATCTAGGGCAACGAATGAAGACGCAGGCTTGCGGAAACCTCGACACCACCAATTTCATATATCATGATCAACTGTTCTACATATGATTGTGTGTCGGATCAGCTGTGATAGCTGATCTGTCTATGGTATTGATCTCTCTGTATGTATGTACATAGTTCCTTTAGCCCTCTCTCTATGTATTCTCCGTATACCTAAAATAATGAAGATGATTTGAAATGCTTCTTGCTTTCCTATTTATATATTTAAGTTCTCGTCAACCATCAGAGTCCTACTCCTTCCTTAGGATCGACCCCCCAGGGTTGCAATTCTCTCCGTTTCGTTTCCCTGCGGTAAACAGGCACTCTCTCGGCCGGGTTCGCCGAGAACTAGGAAAGCCTGGCACAAACCACACACTCTTAATTCTTTGTTGTGATGCCCATACCTAACCCACGTAATCGGTCGATATAGTATACACACATGATGTGAATACTTTTCACACCCAGCAACAAAATGTGTAGAAGTCATGATTTAGTCTCCCCGTTAGCTTCCTTGCATTAGCTTTCCCGGCATTTGTTCTTTGGATTCATCCGCCGTGACGCTATATAAGTGAGTACACACATCCACATACCTAAATCAAGGTAAGTAGCGAGATACTGCAAACAAGAAATATGTAATAGGCGTTAAAAACATGTTACTAAAAGGGTTTGTATAAGTATGGCTTTTGGGGTATTATGTTTATCTCGATGTGATTGTGCTACGCGCCTTGCATTATCTCCTCCTTTGTAGGACTTCGGTGAGAACCCTGTTGCAAGCATGCTTATGACTTTAGGTTGATTAATCCACCGGATACAAGCACAAGTTATCGAATGAAGAAGCTTGGAATAATCCGTAAGCCCTGTGCGTCCTAGTGGCAGTGTATAGTATACCAAAGGCTTTGCTCGTCACTCGCCTAGTTTATATGTATATGTCGAGCACGCATTGCTGAACAGTCGTAGCTTGTTATGAGTTATATAGCTTTTTACCCCCTCCGACTTCTCAATAGTACGTGCAAAAGACAGTAGAATCCCGGTTCAGGCGCAGTGAAAGTGATGAAGGCCAGCGTCATGCAAGACAAGGTGAGATAAGATGCATAGAAACCAATGCCGGTGAGCCTCCCCGAAGAAGCAGCAGCAGCAGCAGATCAAAATTGATCAGGTTCTATCAAGATTACAACGGTCGGTACCACGTCACGAACAGCTCCACGATCATGAGAGAGGGCCAAACATGGCAAGTCAATCTCAGGATTTGAGTTGTGCCTATGTCGTGGCCATGACTTCCATAATGTCAGGGATCATTGTACGCATATATGCCTGATATCAGACATATCAAGTGGGACCCTCACACACCCTGCACTGCAACCTCTTCGTAGCGGAACAGTAAACATATCGTCAGATGTAAGACATCAGCGAAATAGGCGCCAAACCTCTTGAAGCATACTGTATGGAAAATGGTCTACTCTCACCAAACCTTGGACAATGATGTTTGTCGAAAACAGAGTCAATTAAAATGTCAAGAAGAGAAATAATAAAATAATGTAAGAATGCAAAGTTGAAACTAGACTTAGTAAGCTAATAAGTTTCATTTTAGTGTCACCACCAATTTATGTACTATAATCAACGCTCGTGCCGCTCGCCACCCATCCTATTCCGTCTATATACAGTCTACACAATACTCCAGAAGTTCAGCCATATCGCGCATCCTCGTCGCGAGAGTTCTCGAGGGGGGATGCGTGTTCACGTGATTGGCAGAATGATTAAATTCCACCTGCTCTCGGAGCGGGCTATATTACCCGCCTTAGACGATACGGTCCTTGCGGATGGGGAAGAGAGGGAGTGTGAAGGGCGTAACACCGTCGACGTATAGATATGCGGCAGCAGCGTAAACTAGAAAAACAAAGATTAGCCAACTCGAACGTTAACTATTGATGCTCGCCTTCTCCGGACTTACATGAGATAGCGGCGGCGATGAGACCGAAAACACCGGAAGCCTTGAGCAGTCTCTCGTCGAGAGTCATGTGACCAGCAGCAAGCAGGATGAGAGTGATGTCGGCAGTGCAGAGGAGACTGAACAAGGTGTAGTTGGCCTGGCAGGCGCCAATGGTGAAGATGACGGTGATGATGAACCAAGACCAGACGAAGAGGGCGACGGCTTGCGAGAAGTCCTCCCTCGGGATCATGGTCACCTTGTCGCTATAAGCAGCCAGGATACCAGAGCCGGGGATGAAGATAGTTGAGTAGGCCAAGTTGAAAGCACCGTAGGCGCAGAAGACAGTAGCACCAAACTATCGATATATCAGCCAAAGCTTGTGCCCGCATAATTTTTATATATCAGACAAGAACGTACAGCGTTACCAGCGCAGAAATCGATGATACCAGCGATGAACTGGGCGACACCACCCATCCAGATCATGTTACCCACGACGATGTTGGTGGTTGTGACGCCACGAGGAGCGAACTCGAAGAGAGAGAGGAAGTACAGGGCCTGACCGAAGGCGAGAAGACCGAGCGGGTTGGCGCTGGCCAGCTTGGACTTTCCATGGCCGCCGGCCGGGACGGAAGCGACGGTCGAGGACGACTGCTTCTCGAGGTCACGCTCGGTGAAGACTTGTTGGGAAGACATTATGACGAAATATTAAAATATAGAATCAACGTCCCAGATAGCTGTTGTTTTGTCGGAAGCGAAGGAAGGATTAACGACGACGGGGAGGCTTTTCGCTACGGGTTTAATATAAACAAGAAAACGAAGAAGAGACTCTGGCGACGACTAGGTCCAGTTCCGAGAGTTGGCTGGCTGCTTGAGCTCACAAGAGTAACTTGAAGACCAGAACTGAGAAGAAGGGCTTTCGAGAGAGGGGCAGGAGGATGGTATTTAATGTCGGATGGTGATCGTCTTGAGGTTCAATAGACCCAGGGGGAGTACACTATAGTAACTACATAGTATATAGACACCGATGATTGGGCCAAGACACCATCTCTGCCACTCTCAGCTAGGCCCAGCTCTCATCGAGGGTAAGTAGGTAGAGGGAGAGGGTAGGTAGGTAGACAAACACCATGGCCCATAGTAATCCTTGGGCATTCATCAGAAGGATCTGACAGTAATCTCGAGATAGGTCTAGCCTCTCTCTGACTGGATATCCGGGGATGGAACGCCTCCCAAGGTCTGGGCGGCATCATCCTTGCCCTCATCTTCCAATGTGGACGAGGGTTACGGCATGTCATTGCACATGCGAAGTAGGTACAGCAAGACTCATCAACGATGGCGGCCGATTACCAGCATTGTCCCACGTTCCGTTTTGGCAAACCACGTGTGCGTATGCCTGTGCTGACAACCGCTCGAGATATCATTAGTACATACAACATACTCGTACATGCACACATACCGTGTAACCGACTGTAAGTAGGTCAGGTTATAAGGTGAGTAGCTGGGGTTTGTGGATACTGCATATCGGGATCTCCTTATAACTCGAGTGTGATATACCTTGACGGACTGTTGGCTTGCTTGCTTGCTTACCTACCCATCCTGCTAGCGACAGAACACACCCACATACCTATCAAACCCATGCAATCTTTTGGCAATTCTAATACATGCATGCATATACCTAGAGTTACATAGGCGTAGCAGTCTATCAGTTGATACATAATGTATTTATGCAGATTCCTTCCGTCTAAAGACAAAGTCCGTCTGGCAGGCCAATACGAATACCGTATAGCCTTACACCGCGAGCACACCGTATGTAAGTACTGTATCTAGCACTCCCCCAAACTTCAACCCCTTGGGTTACCACATGTGGTTTGCTGCACCTCTGTTGATATGCATACGCTGTGCAATGGATACTTAGGTAATTCGATCTATCTATCCATCGACTCCTCGAAACAGGCAAAGGCGCAGCCGATTGAGTTGTGCTGCATGACACTATTCAAGGGTCTTGTGCAGAAAAAACAAACCAACAGACATTTCGAAGAACCGTATTCCGTATTGGGGCGGAATGATTCTGTTATTCCTCGGTACACAATTGTCATTTGATGCTACAATTTTCATGCTTGGCAGAGTTTCGAGAACACGAAAAAGAGTGCATCATACAGAAATTCCGTTTAGATAGAAAGTCAGATAGTGCTCTGCCAAGGTGGCTAGTAGTCATCTCAGTTGCCGCCAAGGCGGGAAGCGAGTACCAAGCTGACGAGCTGACTGTCTCTAGCTCACTTTGCCCGTCGACGGTTCGACGCCAAACGGGAAACCCAAGGTCTTGTCTTGTCAAGCACCCGTCTGGGCGAATGCTTAATTATCACTTGGCAGGCGAGTGTCATCTTTTAGGTTGGATGCTTGGTTCAAACTAAAAGATGGGGAAAGAGGAGGCCGAAAAATGGAGATGTTACGTTTGCTCTTTCTTCAAAAGCACAACAACAACTTTGGAGTTCAAGTTGCATGCCCTCTTCTTGCCTCTTGCTTGCACCATCGCTACTTGTGCTAGGTTAGGTTGACTAAATTGGTGGCAGCTGTTCGCATCAACTGCGGAACAACAGTAAGCTTTTGAAAATTTTCAAAAAACTGGGCGAACCCTTCCCCCGTCCCCGGCTCCAATAGGCAGCTATGCCTACCAGAGCTATAGTACACACGAAGTTCCTATGAGGGATGGACCGGGGTCGCGTCCTATCAGAACCCTATAATTACCCTCACCATCTATCTGGTATTTGTCAATTACACTTTTTCTGAGGTAATAAAACCTGGCACCGACCTCTATCTGGCCAACTGAAGTAAGCTTAAACGTATCATGCATACACCAACCTTAATGTATCTATTTCTGGGTCGAACCGTTTTGACTTTGACAGCCCTTCCTGCTTGAAATCGGGCTCATAACCGAGCACTGTAACATCGAATCTCGATGACTATCTGTCGCGTCGGTTGAGCTGACTCGGCGACATGTCGACAGATGTGCAAACCGTTTAGCGAGAGAGGCATTATCACGTAAACAGCCATGTGTGTGTGTGAGAGAGAGAGAGAGATGGAAGGTTTCCGTACGATACCATCAGCTTCTCCGCTCGAAATACGGTACTTTCCTCGCACATTCTCTTTTCTCCCACTCAACGTCAACATCAAATCGGCATACCGGCTGAATGATCAATTTCCTACTGAGATTCTCTCTTCGTCAGTATCTCAAGAGGTACCTAGCAGAGGCAGAGGATGAGGAAGTAATCCAAACTTGAGCTTATCCCACCTCGATCCCCCCCGCGCGGTAGGTTCCCGGCGTGGCAAACACGGACGGGGACGGGGACGTTATTGACGGCTAAGTGATCCAATACATCGAACATTTCCCAGGACAGCATCACGATATGGCTAGCTTCCAGTTCGGAACGTTTGATGTTGATCGTTTCATGCTCGGAAGGACGTATACCGAGCCGTCCATCGTAACAGTACTCGGCCTGGCGTTCCCACGACGAAGCCCGTCGCTTGTTTACTGCTGCAAGACGACGCCGCACTCCGAATAACGCCTTGGTAATGGTGCTTTGCTGGCAGGTTGAACTGCAAGCCCCTAACAAAGTTAGGTAGCTGACCAAGACAACATATCTTTGCGTCTGGAATCCAGTGGCTAAGCCTCGGTATAAGCCCAGCGCTGAGACATGTATGTTGCGGTAAAACCTCGGATTCGCTCAGGGTAAAACACTTGCCGTCGGCCAAGAAGGGAGGGCGTGTCTCGCTGCTAGGGAAAGAAGAGCTCCCAGGTTCAAGGCGGCGAACCTTCCAAGCGATAGAGGGTGACAACAGAGGTCGCAGAAAAGAAGTGCTGGTTCACTTGCTCTTGTCCCTGGTGTAACTAATATCCCAGTGGTGCTAGATATGGCTCCAACCTCGTCGCATCCTTTGTCGGAAGAGTAAGACGCCGGAATGGTTTGAAAACAAGCTTTAGGTTCCCGGACCATGCCAAACTTACAGCACACGGGAACTATCGACCGGGTTTCGGTATATCTAGGGTTGCCCCTTGGTTGTAAAGTGCTCGGTTGAGTTGCTTAGCTTCGTGGGGTTTAGCTCGGGTCGGTCAGCTTGTGTGTTGAGGAAGGGACGTGAGTCTTGTTACTTGACAGTACTATTTTCAGTTGTCATCACCACTGTCGCATATTCAGTGTGATATTGCCGGGTCTTTGGGTCCTTGGTGGCGAGTTGTCGATAACCGCATCTACTAATACCTACCGCAGCCAGTTCCTTGTCTTCGTCTCCTGTCACAAATTACTTGTCATTGAGGGAGGGATGTCGGACAGCATCTAAGTACGCCAACCAGGTACACGGAACGCCGGACGTTAACAGGCGAACGGAATAGCCTGGAGAATTTTCCGACACGATAAGTACCCGACCTAACTACCCCTACATATAGTCTATGACACTAGCTACCTACATCTCGTCCACAAGGTATTCAAGTACCTATGGATACATGCAGCTATCGCATCAATACCACTAACTATTGATTTAGTCCGAAAGATGGTATTGTAAGTAGGGGCTTATTTTACAAGGGAAAAACGATCTATAGCACTTGGTCATAATCTAGAACAGCTAAAATGCTACGAAGGTCTATTCCGGTTTCACCTTAAGCTTCAATCCTTTTTGTCGCCAGACGAGCTTCTTCGGTAGCTGCGAGATCACGTATGAGTGATGAAAAACCATTATCTCTTCTATATTGCAATTTTTCTTCATCGTTTTCCCGGCCGCACTACTATACGATACACAGGATCCCTCAAACTCTACAGCCAGTTTATTTTGATTTTTGATTTTTTGGAATTTACTCTTTCTCTACTGCAATTTGCATAGAGTCAGTACACGGCCCAGGTATGTTGATGATGGGTTGTATATGATTCAGGTGGTTCCTGGTCATGGGAACCTGTTAAGCCTCTGTATCGAGAGTCGACTAATGATCAGTCCTAGTGAAGATATCTATAATTCCCGAGTATATTACAGTACCAGGCTTCCCCTCCGTCCAACCAGGACAACAAAGAGAAATCCTTGTATAAACGACAGCTGTTAAGGTCGTACAGACAGGCATACTCCTATATACCGCCCACACTCTCTGCGCTTGAAGCCTATTCTGTGCAACGAGGGGGTAGGTGCTCTCGATTTCTCTCGTGGCGGTGTGCTTCACCTCCTACTTACACATATGGCATTACCGACCAGTCAGGTCCTTGTGGACATGGTTCTGGGCCCCCGGCAGCTGCTGTATGAAAATGGGCCCGGATACCTAGTCCCCAACCCTATATGTATAGGCTTGCTATGCAAACGGGGAACCAGCAAGTTGTTTCAGTGGGGACGTAGACCTATTGCAGTATATCTAGCGCGAGGGAGAGCAATATGCAATCCTTTTAGTCACAGTGCAAGTATCCCTTTTCGCACCTTGGCATAGCTTGCGAACCTCACTCAGACCCTCGTGTCTATCATACAAACAGTGAGCTGGTATCCCCCTGCTACTGTGCAAACCCCCCCAGCATTAAAAGCACGACACTAGACACTACTGAGTAGTCTAATCAAAAGACATCGAAGCATTCTCTTTCCTTACCCAGAACGTAGGCATTGAACCGACTATTTCCAACATATATCCGGGCAATAATCTGGGGTTATCGAGCGGGAGTGGCTGCAGTAGTGGAGATACGCAACATTCGGCATCCACCTCGCCTAGATAGTAGCCCACGTAGGTTATTTTAGTCTCGTGGTTACTCTTGAAACATCAGATAGAAACAAAATATGTCGGTAGATATATGCGACGCTTCCCAACTTAATATCTCGTTTCTCGCGGCTACTTGTTGCTGCTCATGGTAAAGCACAACCCGATAGCCTTCGAACCGATCAGGCTCTAGGGCTGTAATAAAACCGACAGAGAGGGTGGTTGTTACTACGTATTATACGAACCGGAGGGCTCCATTTTCACCAGTTTACATAGTAGAGCAAAAAATATGTAAGTCGTCAAGTGAAATTCTATGTCAGGCAATGATTCGTCATTCGAAGAGCAACGGGGTGTTCGATGAAGAGATGAAAAATGAAAAATCTGCCTTGACCCTGGTATTCCAACATTCCCCTTCCCTTTGACGATCACTTATTATGAACATCTCGACATAATCTGTTCTCTCGGCGAAAGCTTAATATTCTAATTAATGCAGAAAAATTAGTCTAGGAGCATGACAGGAAGATTATATGTACTTTAATCATAGGTATTATTGCTGTACTATCCTAGCCTAACCTAGTGTTATGCAACTCGTCTGCTGTCAGACTCCTGGTCAGGGTCTAGGTTAGTAGAGGTAGCTAACTACACATAATAGGTGCCGTAGACTGCGCGCGGCCCGTATCCGACAACATCTAGCTGCAGAAAAAGAGGAAGAAACCCCGGTCGGGCTCCAATGAAACAATGCATATTGGTCCCTTGTTCGACGCAGAGCCTGCGTAGAAAAGCGACAAGATCTGCATATCTATGTATGGATGTTTTAGTATTCATTAGATAAGGCCCTCTTCAAACTCTAGAACCATATCCATCTTCACAAACAAAGAAAGCCCAATAATACAAGTCATCCTGGAGTGTATTTGGTTGCCCGTCTGTCTGTCCTGAAATGTAGAAAACCCTCAAACCTCGACGCATAATCGAGAACTAGAAACGTTTTCCCTCTCTACCTAACTCCTCATGACACTCTCTTTCTCTTATAATTAAAATCAGGTGGCGACACAGAACAGGTACTCTTCAGTTGAGCGCTTCGAGGGTCGACCCGGGAAGACAGGTGAAGATGAGAAGCGCGGCGGAGGAGCACAACATCCGGCTCACGCTTGGAGTTGTCATATCACTCCTTGCCATATCTACAATTTCCTTCGTCTTGCGGATATGGGCTCGTTTCTCTACCGGTGCGAGATTATGGTGGGATGATTATTGGTTCGTATAACATGCTGCCTTGGAGCTAATAAGCTTCTCTATTCTATTCTATACTGTACTAACACATACTCTCTCTCTCTCGATGTGCAGGATGTTTTGGGTCATGGCTCTGTGCATTGTCATGTCGACTTTTCTGTTTCTTATGTTGCAATATGGCTCAGGACAGCATCAAGCCGACCTACCAGATGACACCGTCACCACGTTCGTTAAGGTAAGCAAGCGCACGAAATCATGCAATAAAGTTTATTTACTTACTAACTTATCATGACCTACCTGCTAGCTCCTTTGGGTTTACATGCTCATCTGGGCCAACGGTGTCTTCGCTGTCAAAGTCGGCATTCTTCTCTTCTACTGGCGCGTGTTCCAGAAGACGCCGAAGTTCCGGATCAGCGCGATGGCAGTCGCCTTTCTCTCGACCGGCATCTTCCTTTCCAATTTCTTCAGCTTCACCTTCCAGTGCTTCCCCGTGCAGAAGTTCTGGATGCCCAAGATGGAGGGAAGCTGCATCAACCAGAACGCTTTCTACCTCGCGTCCGCCGTCATCAACGTCGTCGGTGATGTTGCCGTTCTCAGTCTCCCGCTACCGATCATCTGGGGTTTGCAAGCATCTCGTGGCAAGAAGTGGTCTCTGAGTTTCTTGTTCTTATTAGGTGCCTTGTAAGTCCTATCCGCACATATACCCTCTCCCTTGCAGTTTTCTTTCCATCACCGAGCAAACGCGCTTACATTCGAGGTTAGCGTCATTATTGCCAGCATATTCCGAATCGTATCAGTCACAGAGATCGACCCGGAAGATTTCAGCTTCACGAATGTGGGAGGCGGGCTCTGGAGCACGGTCGAAGTAGAAGTGGGATTCATATGCGCGAACCTGCCCGCTCTGCGACCGCTGGTCTTCAGGCTCCTCGGCTTCAGCAACAGCCAGACAGGTTCGGGAGCGACGCCCAATTACCCGCTCTCTAAAGGGGGAATACGATCGGGGCACATCAAGCTGCAGAGCAGGGGCAGGTTCAACGACCTAGACGAGTCTAGCACGGAGGCATTAAACGCGCAGCAGAGCAGCACCTCAAACAAATCGATACCCCTCACCGAGGCGACGAAGACGAAGCCCAGCAGATCCAATACCATCACGAGAGACAGGAATAACAGCAGCAGCAACAAGGGGGAACCGGCGCCATTGCCGTCGTCTTTCGCCGATATAGTAGTCCAAAAGGACTTCAACATGTCAATAGACCATGCGAACGGGAGTTCCGCTGGCGGAAGCGTCGACCATTTCGTCCAGATCACGACATCCAAAAACCAAGTCCGTCTCCCGGCCGCTGCCAACAACTTTTACGGGCATCGGTGTTGATCTGATCCGATCTGGTCTGATCTGATCGCAAGCGTGCATGCATCATTAGACTACCTAGGTAGACTGGGTACCTATCACATAGAATCGGGCTGTCTGTATATTAATCACATTAGTAAGCAAAGGCTGGCATTTGCATAACTACATATTCTACTTAAATAATACTAGAAAACGGGGTGAGGGGGGTGATGAATTGCCTTGAGGGGATGATTATGTACAAATAATATTACATATACACTTTGAAAAGAGCTATTACAACACCATCAATCTAACAAGAAATACGTACCGTGTATACGTTTGCCGTGATGTATGAACTGAACACAAGAGCCGTCGTCTACGAGCTTACAAATCTACATATGTATATGACACCTCATTAGGCAGGTGTAGCATAATATGCTGTGTTGTCGCTGAAACAAGGTGTTTCGGCATGGATTTAGCTGTGCCTCACCATCACATACATATCAGTCTCGTACCCTTCTATATCCCGTTCTACCTATGTACATACTTACTTAATGCTGGACTTCCTTGCGTTCCATGCGATCGATCACTTCGATATCTCTTTCTAGACTTGTTCTCCGGTTCCTTACACCGTGCATATAGTAACAACATGGGCACAGTACCCTATCAAGGTATGTAGAAGGTATGGTGCGGCAGGTAAGTGATAGCGACAGAAATGACAACATCAAAAAGAATATTGGAAAAAATTAATAATAATTATACGCACAGTACAGTAGTATGGAGTTCTTCGTAATCAAACTACCGTTACGCTTGTCTATTTCCTACCTTAGTACAGCATAGCATCTCCATGTTCGCTAACTTGGTAAGGTACGTATATGGTCGGTAAAGAAATTGCCCGTCGTATAATCTGTAACTTCAAGACAGTCCGAGAGAGCTTACGGATAGCCAACTCATCAAGTGGTTGCCGGTCAAAGCTAACTAAATAAAAAATAAATACATAGTTACAGCATATGCTATGCGATAAATAAAACATTCTGGTGAAAAAATGAAACAGCCTGACTTTCCAGCTATACGCACACGATTAATTTAAGGCTTCAGCTCATGATTTGCGACACTTCTGATTGGAGAACACGGTCATTGATGAAACATGCAAAGTACTTGTTGATATAAGTACATTTGTAAAGGCCATGCTCTCCCTGTTATGTATGTAACTATGTCCTTTACAGACTGACCCGAGGAGGAGGAACATATATTAAAGCCCGACCGCCATGGTCCCTACTCACTGCTGTACGAGAAAGAACAACGTATCGAAGCACAACACTGTAATACCGGAGGAAATTCTTGCGAAAGAAAGCACGAGCCTCCCCCGGACTTCTTGTATCCCTTATGTCATGCCATGATCCTATTTACTACTGCATAACATACTGTGCGATAAAGTAGGTAGGTAGCACAGTCTCATCTCACCTCATCTCTTTTTCTTCCTTTTACGACCACAGTGCGGTATACACACCGCATCATATGCACATCATGTCGTTTGCCGTTGTTGCTGACTTGCAGAGAGATAAGTACATACATATGTAGAGCAGGCAATCGAAACCAAGCTTTCGGTCAAGCTTTGTATTCAAGCTTCTTGGTACCGGTATTTCTGCTCTTGGCTGTACATAGTACGTATGAGTGAATAACACGAACGTAGTATAGAGATATAGAAACCATTGAGGGCGCTAGAGGAAGTCTTCAGTCGCAACTCTTTCAATACAGCGGTTTACCATAAACTAAGTAGTGAAATCTTAATACCACACGCGTCCATCTTCTCCAGACGGGTATTCTAACAGAACTGCTTCCATGGTGGTAAACTCACTGAAAGGTAGTTACAGCATACAGACTCGCCCGACCAGAGGTATCTATGCTACACCATCATTGGACAAGATAACCTAGCTCTAACCTTAGCTAGTTATTAGACTAGCATTCTCGCTAAGTGGGTTGGGATGGGGTGACAGTCTGGCGGCGGGTAACCGGCTTGATGGACTTCCCATAGTTTTCGGACTAAAATGTAACAACCTTGAGCCTAGGAACCCCTGCGACGCGCTAGCTTCTTATATACTTTCAGAATTCTTACTTACTAGGTGCTAGGTTCAAAAACCCCCGGCCGGGGAAGCAACCTTGGAAGTTTAACTGCTCTAACCTAATATGTAGACCCTGGCGGTCTTACTGTAAGAGAAAAACTCCTATTGATCTTTGGCACATCCGAGCAGGGAAGCTAGTGGGTTGCAACCTTCATATTAGCATAGGTACTATACTATGTACGGGGGTTATTGCATCCCTTGTTCGTCTTGGGAAAATCTTGTGGTTTGTTGTTGCTGTTAATTTTCCGAAACACCACGCGATATCATGCACCTGTGTGGCCAGTGCCACGTGATATATGAGAGCCAATATGTTAAACACAATAGAGACTTATTACAACTGTCCTCTGGACAGACTCCGACACACTTGTTGCCTACCTGTATTTACTGAAACAGGAGGAAGCGGAGCGACTACGGTACCCGGTGGTTTATCTTAGTACATAGTTTAAGTTTCACAGATTATCGCAAGCTACCAAAGCATGCTAGGTTAGGTAATCCTTCGATACCTTCGCCTATCAATCTGTCCTAGTACGGCTGTCGCAGTGTACATAGTAGCAGTTGATAAGCCAAGCCGAAAAAGAATGTGATTTTCGTTTTATGCATTACATACCTAGGCAGCCTATTGCCCCAGCAGCACACACCGTAACCCAATAATTAATTCTCGGTGTTACAACATCTGCCTGCCTCCTCATATCAGGAGTTCTTAATTGTCTGCGTGCAGTGCTAGTCTCGCCACTCGATGGGGCCCCTTATGTGTTAGTTACATAGCATATGTCGTCTTCGAAACTCCCTAAAACCCGGGTTATTTCCTGCCCGCAACTAGGATGGATATGGGACGCGATACGCGCCCGACCCAGAAGAAGAGGGGGTTTGCTTTGGTTTTGGTATGGTTAAGATGTGGAGGTTACGGAATCAAGCAGACAGGATGACGGGCGGTAAAGAGAGACGCTGCTGTCATATGCACTTCCCTACAGACATACGGATGCCTGCACAGCTCATGTCACGGCATCCGTCGTGAAACGCCTGTATACAGCGTTTACAGCACCCGTTCCGGCTCGGTAAGCTCACCCGAACCACGGAAGCCACGCTGCTCGATACCACCTCTGCATTATTACCGTTACCTTCAGTCAGTAGCACACAAGACTCACCCCCCTTTGCGATAAACTCGTTACAGAGAAAAGGCAAACGAATTCATATTTTAGTTCTTATTGGGGGAAAAAGCCTCCGAGTCTGTTGATAGCATAGAGGGAACTTTCCATATCTAAGTTATTTCTTCAAGTGATAAAGCCAAGATGGCCAATATCTCAGCGGAAGTGGTCGAAAGCCGCATTCGCGAATACGGGAAGCTATGGATGATAGACGACCTGATCCGCGTGCGGGCGAGCGATGAGGTGCAAGCCCCTATCCTTGGTTATCCCAGACACAAGGATAGGGCTACCGACTACGAGCTCTTCACCGGCAAAGATCTCGACCGCATGGTCAACGAGACATGCCATCTGCTGATGAAGGCCGGTCTCGAGCTCAACTCGCACAAGACCGTCGGCCTATTCGCCCCCTCGGACCTATCATACGTCGTCACCTTCTTCGCCCTGTTCAGGCTGGGCTGTAAGGTCTTGACCATTTCTATCCGCCTGAGTGAGACGGCTTGTCTCAATCTCATGCAGCGGACAGAATGCGACACCCTGATTGTTGGGTCGTCTGTCCGCATCGCCGCGACAACAGAGGGACTGAAAAAGACACGCCTAGACCTCCACTTCATCCCTATGCCAGCGAGATCTGACTTTGACAGGCCCGATAGTCCACCTGAGCCAGTCTTCAGAGATATACCCGACAAGGAGGCCGAACATGCCCAACTCGCGCTCTTCGGCCACTCTTCAGGCTCCACAGGCTTGCCAAAACCCCTGTCGCTCTCTCACCGCAGTATCCTGAACAACAACTTCTCGGGCACCGGCTGCAAGGCATTCAACGCCCTGCCGTGGTACCATTTGCACGGCCTTTTCACATCTTTCCAGGCCATGTACATGCGCAAGACGGCACATCTTTACAACGCCAATCTGCCTCTCACAGCCGAGCATCTCGTTGCCGCTCTGAAAGAGGTCCAGCCCGAAATCTGTCACACTGTCCCTTACGTGCTGAAGCTCATGGCTGAGAGGCAGGAAGGTATTGACGTGTTGAAACGCTGCAAATACGTGACATCTGCCGGTGCGCGAACTCCGGACGAATTAGGTGACCGCGTAGTTGAGCAGGGCGTGAATCTAGGTGTGATATTTGGACTGTGCGTAGAAAAGCCATTCCATCTCTCATAAAGTTGAAAAATTGCTGACATACTTTCCATCTTTAGGACCGAGGTCGGCCACATGGGCGACTCGATACAACGTGAGCCAGGGGACAATTCGTGGGTCTACGTCAGGCCGTTTGCCAGTCTCCGCCCGCACATGTTCTTCAAGAAGATCGGCGAGGGCGTCTACGAAGCCGTATATCTGAAGTCGCACCCGGCGCTGATGCCCAGCACGAGCAACTCGGACGACCCCCCAGGCTCGTTCCATTCCAGGGACCTGTTCACGCCTCACCCGACCATCGAGAACGCCTGGAAGTATATAGCGCGCGACGACGACAGGATCACCTTGCTAAGCGGCGAGAAGATCCTGCCGTTAAGCATGGAAGGCGCGGTGCGCGAGAGCCCCCTGGTACGGGACGGCTTAATGGTAGGCAATGATCGTCTTGTGCCCGGTTTGCTCGTATTCCGCTCCACCACGGCCGCGGCCTTATCGGACGACGAGGTCGTCGACGCTATCTGGCCGCTCGTCGAGGGCGCCAACAAGGTCATGGACGAGTATGCACGCATCACGCGCGACATGATCCTGCCGTTGCCGGCAGATACCGAATATCCGGCAACCGACAAGAACAACATCATCCGCGCGGCATCCTACAGAGTCTTTGAGGATGTAATCGAGAAGATGTATAACAAGGAGGAGGCGGCGGAGGAGGCGGCGGAGGAAGCGCAGCAAACGAACGGCGTCTCTGAGAAGAATAAGAAGAAGAAGCAGCAGCTCAGTCTAACCGAGTTAGAAGAGTATGTCTTCAATGTTGTTCGAGACCATGCGGGGATCGAGGTCCCCGATTATGAAACCGACTTCTTCGCCGCCGGCGTCGACAGTTTGCGCGCCGCGCAGCTGCGAAGACTACTGCAGCAGGAGCTCGATATCGGCGGGCATTCTCTCGCCACGAATGTGGTTTACGACGCGGGCAACGTCTCCAAGCTGGCAGGGATTTTGTATAGCATGCGGACGGGAGAGAAACTTCAAAACGGCCATTCGAATGAGAAGAGCGAGATTGCCCAGATGGAGGAACTCATCTCTGAGTATGGCATTTTCAATCCCTCTGAGGAAAAGAGGGCTTCTGCTTCTAGGGAGTCGAAGGGTGAGGGTGATGTTGTGGTAAGTTTGAAACCGCCTACTTACCTAGTCTCTTTAACACGTCCTTAACTTTGGCTGACCGTGGCCTAATCTAATACACCCAGGTCTTGACAGGAGCAACCGGCGCCCTCGGCGCCCACATCCTCAACCAGCTCCTAGACAATCCGGACGTGTCGACAGTATACTGCTTAGTCCGAGGCGTCGACGCATTGGGTCGGGTCTCGGAGTCCCTGAAAGCACGAGGCCTGAACTTACCAGCAACCGACTCGCAACAAGCACGCAAACTAAAAGCCCTCACGACGGACAACGTAGGAGCGCCTCATCTCGGGCTGAGCGTCGAGGAGTATGACAAAGTAGCCAATTCAACAACCCTCATCATTCATGCCGCCTGGCCGGTGAACTTCAACATTTCCCTGTCGAGCTTCCGGCCCCAGATCGCAGGGGTGCGGAATCTGCTAGACTTGGCTTCGACAGCAGCCCCCGGGAAAGCCCGTGTAGTTTTCATCAGCAGCATTTCCACAGCCTTCAACTTGCCAAACACCAACAACAGTGGCAACAGTAGCAGCGGTGGTGGTGGTGTCACTATGGTCCCAGAATCGCGCATCCCATCCCTCGAACACGCCGCCAAGACGGGGTACGCGCGCTCCAAGCTCGTCGCCGAACGCATCTGCGAAGCCGCCGCCCTACCCTCCACCACCACCACCACCATCGCCTCTAGTACAAACGGTCCCGGCCCCGATCCCGGTCTAGGCTTAAGCGTAGCGATACTGCGTGTCGGCCAGATCGCAGCAGACAGCGTAAACGGGATCTGGAACCCTCAAGAGCACATACCGCTGCTGGTGCGCAGCGCGGGCGAACTCAGCGCTCTCCCGAGACTTTACGGGTACGAGGGGCGGTGCGAGTGGATGCCCGTCGATACCGTTGCCGCTACCGTTTTGCAACTCGCTTCCAGACTCCACCAAAGAGGACATAATAATAATAGTAGTAGCAATAGTAGTAGTGGTGGTGGGACATCATTCTACAACGTCGTCCCTCCCCGCTCTTTCTCATGGAACCAGACGTTCCTCCCCGCTCTCCGGGCAGCCGCGGCTGAAGAGTTAGGAGGCCCAACAACAACAAGGTCGTGGATGGGCGAGTTCGAGGAAGTCGGTATAGAGGAGTGGTTATTGCGTCTCAGGGCCCGCGCCGAGATACTCGGGGACGAGGCGGAGGTCAGATTGCCTGCTTTCAAACTCGCTGAGTATTATGAGCAGACGTATTCTGCCTCTATAGCTGGCTCATTGTCGGAGAAGAAGGAGAAGAAGGGGAGTGATGACAATGATAGGTCTGGGCTAAGGTTTGAGAATGCCAAGGCCTGTGCCGATAGTCTGGCTCTAAAAACTTGTCCTGAGTTGTCGAATGTGGATATTGTAAGGAAGATGTTGCGGCATTGGTTTGCGTCGTCGTGAAGGGAGATGAAATGGATATCGTGCATTCGCAAAAAGAAGGGAGAGCCAAAGTATCTAGGCTAGTCTTCTTTATGTGCTGTAGCTACTCCCATGGAGTTGCAGCGGTTAGGTATTTCATAGTGCAGTACAGTAATTTGCGCCTGGCTCACTGTACTATCATAGACCGCGATGGCTGATGTGGCGCTCATCACGCCATCCCCTTCGACCCTTGATCCATAGTCTGAATGATATGATGATAGAAGAGGCGTTTCGATTCTTCCAAACAAAGGGTCATTATGCAGACAGTAGTAAAGAAGCTGCATACGTTATGGTCCGATGATAGGTATACGCTCATCATTTCACCGGTTACTGGATGTCTGTTAGGAATAGGCAAGACCAGGTTAGCTGGCACTGATTGTCCAACTCTCTGCTTAGCTTCCTTGTACAGCTAGCTAAAAATAGGACGATCTGGGACAATGTCACAACTTGGCCGTGACGTTGACTTCTCATCTCATTCATCTGTTCATTTCAATTATTCATACACATGCCATGTTATCCTCACACTACAGAGCACCCTTATTTTCCCGTTCCCTTTCCCTCCCTCATTGATATCGCGCTCTCCCTCGAAACCTCAGTCACGCTCTCCGGCGGCTCGTAGCCCTCAGCGGACAGCTTTGCGGGCACGGACTCGTCGGTGGCATAGACAGAGCCCGGGTACCGCGACTTATGGGGCATGAACTTGTCGTTCTCGAGATTCGACTCCACCGCTTCTTTCCCCTTCTGCATCAGCTCGCCTCTGCGCAAGTCCGGTGGAGGTTCATCCGGGTTGACAAGTCCTGGCAGCGCGGTTGGTCCGCCCAGGTCGAACTCGTTGAGGCCACCGTGGTCGCGGCGCTGTTCCTCGATCTTGTGCTCCGGTCCGCCCCGGCCTTCGAAGTGCTCGCCGCGTGTTTGTCTGAGAGACAGTCAACGTCAGTGACATGTGTGATGCAAAAAAGGAGAAAAGCGAGAAGGAAGAAAAGCTTACCGTCCACGAGCATCGCGATCTCCTCCCTCCTCTGGCGGAATCCGCTTGTTATAGCCGGCGTTCGTGTTCACCTCTGTGCCATATCTGACTTCGGCGCCGGGGAATTTGTTCTCGACTCTTGTGTCGACGCCCGCTTCGTCGCTAGGGGATATCTTGTGTGCGCCAGTCTTGTTTTCGTAGGTGTTGAGGTCTCTCTCGGCGTCCTCAGCGATCTTTCGGAAGGTCTCGTTTGATGGTGCCATTTTATATTTGGTAGAGTATCTGCGTTTGTGCGTTTATGTTCTTTGTTTGCTGTTTTGTCCTTGACTTAGAAAAAATCAAATTGGAGTTGTCTTGATAACGAAGATAATATGTATATACACAGTCTACTGTTTAAGATGCTGTTAATTAGAGTCGGTATGTAAGGGTCTTAGTTCTCGACGAGTCTCGATCTGCGACGACGTCATCGAGACATCGACGTTATGAGTTCATGATGAAATCATAAGCCCCAGATTTCAACCCCATCCTTTCCAAATGCTGCATATCTCCAAAGCAAATGTGTGCTTCAATCAATAAATTTGTAAACCCTTGTGATATCACTGCTGTCATTGCAAATCAACTACCAAGACGATAAGATACTAATCAGTAGTCCCCGGAGGTTCGTACGTATTTCCAGCTTTCCAATAACACTACTGGCGCATCGCGATCTACCTAGAAACTCCACACTAAAAGCAGTTGAATCTACTTACAAGTCTCTAGCAGTGCTAAAGTAATAAGTTGAGAGAATGTGTTGACTACAGGTGTCCTTCGATACTGATGAAGTTCAAGCCAACGAGATTTGGGATTTATAATGTGAGACGACATCAATGCGCGTCGCACACCATATCGCTGCAAGTGGATGGCCCCATGGACATAGGAATCACGGGGAATAGTACTTTTTATTCAAATGGCGGAGCTACGCCCTTTCTATATCCAGGTCGTGCATTCGATTAACCCCTTCGTTGAGCGTATTATATCTCTCTGGGTGCGCACTTTGGACTGATCGACAGCGACTCCTTATACTTCCAATGTCAGCTGTGTAGTGCTACTAGGGCTCGAATATTGAGCGACTTCCTTGGATGCCTCGGCTAGCTAAAAATATCCAACCTAATATTAACGAGCGTTTCCTCTAATATTCTTATGCCTGTATAATCTGCAAATGTAAACGCAAGTGTGGCTAGCTGTAGTGATGCTTTTCGGGTAACTAGCAAGCATCCCATTGCAGCAGTGGCTTCTGTTCAAGTACGTGTGGCAGAGGGATACTCTATCACTCGTAGCCGCAAAAACACAGAATTATATCACAGCTGACTTAGGTATCTACAACTACTCAATTCGAGCTCATTGCCGGCTTCTGCCCATGCAATATTATTCGGGAATAGCATCCACACTCTTCTTTCAAGGGAGCTCGCCCTTCATTTTTAATGAATGCGTTATTGATGGGCAGGGTAAAGCAAGTTGAGACCGGACAAGCTCAGTGCCTAAGTCGCCCCTTTTTCTCTTCTCGCCTAGTGGCAGAGCTCTCTAGGTCAAACTGGCTTTTTGCATGTCTATGCCAGGAAACTCCTACTCGGCTTAGCGATCTACCATATCCTATCCCGCCCGTGATAACTCGTTTTCTAAGTCGATGGCCCTGCATTCCCGAGAGAAGCTTTCTCGAGGTTCAGGTAGAGGTTCAGGTCACCGTCGTCATGATCTCTATGCTAATAAAATCTGTAAAATGTGTTACTGGTCTAACTTCTATATGGCATAAGTGGGAGTGCCTAGTAGAATAGGAGGCTCAACAATCAGTCATAACCACGAGTCCACCTGTCTTGTATAACCCATCTAGGCTAACGAGAGACGTCAGCTTAAACGTGTCATCTTCAACTCCGTAAAATACGTTCGTTGCCAGTCCGGCCCCTTCACTGTTATCTTCTAGGTCGATTGGACATACCATGTACCAACCTTTACCCAGAGCCTGAAACCGAGTATCTGACTTACAAAGCTATTCCCCGGAAGACCAAAATCTCCGACAAATCCAAGATTATCCAAAATATCAGGGAGTTATTACCGAGTCCTATCCTATCCCGAGAAACACCTCTCTCCCCTTCCTCATTTCATCATCATCGTCATTGTCGTCAACCCATTCATTTTAGACTTACATCACATAATTTTTAATGCGAACATCATTGGGGGCAAGACGCGGGTTGGGGCGAGGCGCGGCGCGGCGCTTCATGTCGTCTTCCACTTTCTTTTTCACCCGGAAAGCGGCAACACCATGCGTCTCATGCCCGGATATTATCCTATCCAGGCTTTGCCGCTCTCTCTCCCCCATTTTCTCCTATTTCTTAGTTACCAATGTATTATCTTGTCTTATTTCTCTCTCTGTCTCTCTCACCATGTGTGCCCGTGTATCTATTCGTACATAATGTGGCGTTCGTCATATTTCCGAGAGAAAGAAAGCGGGAAAAGGGTTGAATGCGTTCACACCCAGTCCAGTCTAGTCTAATCAAAGCAAGACAACTCTACGAGAACCTGTTTTCTTCTTCTCTGTTCCAAACTGCTCCCCTCACCTGGCCCCTCTTTCCCTTATTGTATTGTATTGTCTTTGCTGTTCCCGGGGCATAAGACGCGGACGAGGAGACCGAGATCCAAAACCTGATAATGCCGGTTCTTTGCCCGGAATTTTTCATATCGAGGACAATGCGAAGACAAACCGCTCTTGCGCATTATGCATACCTACCTATGCAGTATCAGGAGACAGGACGGGAGAGGAGAAAAACCTGGGGGTGTTATACCAGAGTTTAAGTTTAAGGGGACAAAATATGAAGCTCTTAATACAAGACCTCTTTCTCGGCCTGGTTAAATACGTCTTATGATGATCTCAGGGGAAAGGAGGGAAGGGAGGAGAACTCGGAATCGCGTATGGGAGGGTCCCAGTTCATGAAGACTTGATTCGCGATCTCTCCTCACCCAGCTGATGGTGACATTGGTGATGATGATAATGGTGTATATGCTGATACTTGCTTATATCCCGTGCCCGGGTTCTGACACTCATTCCTGCATTTGTAGATAGTTGACACGTCCTTACTGCGTAAATAGTGCGAGTGCGAATGTATGTATATCTCTTCTTTGCCTCTGAATATAGGTTCATAGCCCTGTCGTCAATACGCCAGTTGTCAAACTATTCAGTTCAACTTAATTAGATGATAGAAATGGACTCTCCAGTGCGGACGGCAAACTATCGTGAGATCCAGTCTCTTAATCGTGTAATCTACCTACCAAGGCGATGTGGACTGAGCACACATACAAAAGTCAATAGTGAACTCATATTAGTCAACATATAATGCATACTTAATACTCTAACAATAAGTAGACCGCAACGTTACGCCTTACCTATAGCTAGAAATGTATGGAGAAAAGCTTACCTAGATGCTTGACTGACACAGTACATATTACTCGATAGGATTCAGGCACGTCCTGTACCTACATATACCTACCTTGCTAAGGTACCTAGTTACCTAGCAGCAACAAGGGCAAGGGAAGGGAAGGCAAGGGGAAGTGCGACGTCTCCCGGGTCGGCGAGGAGTGTATCCTAATCCCAATACTGATCTAATCTATCCGGAACGGCATTAGATCGGATAGTAGTAGCAGTAGGCATGCAGAAGACGGGGCAGTTCAGGTTTAGGGCATTTCCCGGTCTTGGGAAACAAGCTTGTTACTTGGCTCAAGGTCTCCCCCCTCTCTCTGTGTCTCTGTCTCTGTCACTGTTTCTCTCGAAGGTGTGTTCGCCGGGCGGGATGTAAAGCTGCAACGTCAAAAAAACCTGGAGAATAGAAAGGATAAATATCCCGATTGTTCGAAAAATGGAAAGTGAAACGGTAAAAAAGGGTCTGGAATGGGGAGTGTGTGTGTATTTAATCTAAAAGACTTGGAAAAGCAAGAAGAAACATTGGCAAGCGGCACGCATGCATACATACCTTATACTATCCAGCATTCACATACTGCATACTACATGCTACTTACTTCTGCCGCCCGCGTCATCGATACATGGCATATAGGGCCGCGACTTCGCGACGTTTATCCGGCCAAATGTACGTCTGGACGTATTTCCATGCAAACGTATAGGTGTCTTATATAATATATAATCTAGACGCCCGCTGTATAGAACTGCTTAACGCAGGTAGGTGGTTTGGAGCCTGCATATATGACTACATACTCACGAGGAATCCCGACCAGGTCATGGTAGTGATGAAGTTTATTGCAAACATCGTCATACAATATATCGCGTAAATAGAGCTGTATATAGAATGTTTTTACGGTCGCATAAGTTCCTTAGCTGACCTTGCTCCTTCGAGGGGCTCCGACAATTTGAGGGTACTTATCCATGCTCTCATGCGCTCGAGTTCCAGACAAGTTCATCTGATGTTCCTTTTGTGGGATATGGATTATCTGATGTATCTGCTTCGATATCGGACAGTATACCCTGATCGGTCCTCGTGAAATTGCCTGGTAAAATAACTAGCTGGCATTGGCTACAAGTCCTGACATACCGGCGATAAGGAGTCACTGTTTTGTATGTATGTTGGTATGTTGGTATGTCTGCATGTCTCCTCTAATCGCTCGCCCCGCGTAGGAAGCCATTGCAAGAACAGAACAGGCAAAGAACAAGAAGCCGAAAAGATCGACAACCTGATACTTCCGCGCGCAATAAGTACATATGTAGTTAGATTGGAAGAATGATCTGTGGTTAAATGTTTAGATGAACGCGCGCCTGTCTACATTATGTGTGCAATATGTTCAGGCTCTGTATACTTAACTGATCTGCTTTACAATATATACGCCTACTATGTGTATAGAGTACACAGTATCTCTCTTGGGAGCTTCACTGGTCGTGCTTAGTTGCTGATCTTGGTTGAAGGCGTGTGTCTGGTAGCTAAGACATTTCTTATTTTCCTTCAGATACAGTAGTTGTACCGTCTTTCTTCGAGCCCTACAAATTCTAGAATTTTCCAGGTGCTTTATTTTAGCGTAGGTAGTTATTTAGTTACAAGCACAGTGATGTCTATTTGTAGAGAGTTTTGGTGCGGATATGTATATTTCGAACCGAGAAACTAGATTGAAAGGACACGATGAGTACATGATGAGCAGGTAAGTGCGAATCGTTAACCAAACAAAAGCGCAGATTTTAAAACTATATACGTACTTTTCCCTTTGGCATGCCGTACAGCAGTAACTGGGGCGACCTACCTACTGTTACCAATTTTTCTTCGACTCGTCTTTGAAGGACGACAGGGGTCTTTCGTCGCATGCATCTCCGCGACTAGCCCAACTCCAGCCTTGTCGTGGGAGAAACAGGACGTGATAGGAAAGCCAAGCAAAGGGGACGTGTGGAACGGACGCCTGCAAGGACGTGATAATGGTATGATCATTCAACGTGTCGGGGTGTCAGTGTGTTGATCCCACTGGACATTTGACATTCCCACTGCACGGGAACTGGCATACGGCGCTACTTTGCATTGACGTGTATGTAGATGCAGCCGTCAGCTGCTGGGCCCTAGTTTTAAAAAAGAGTCTCCATCCAAATCATCCAAAACCATCAAAATTATCAAATCATCAAATCCCATGCCGGATGTCGGTCCATCGAAGAAACCTTTTTAGCCTGATTCGGTGTCAACGGCTCTTGCAATAATCGGAACCAAGTAATTGGGTACTCTGGATGCCAATGATGCTAATGTTGCCAGTAGAGTGCGAAGCAAGCGCTTCCTCCTTTGATCGAAGAGAGTCAGAACCGTCGTACAGGTCTGCAGCGAGTTGTCAAGCAGGGCGGCGAGAAGGAATGACCGACTCCTCCACCTCGTCCAGGACGAGTTGCTTGGGTGACGATTTGAAACACGTCCGTAGCGGTCCCTGGGCCGTCCAAGAGGGCTTGAAGCCAACCTGCAACCTGCAACCTGCATCCTACGCCATGCAACCTATCAATATGTATTATGTATGCTGTATGTAGGTAGGCAACGCCTGGACCCGTGTGTGCGTGTGTGGTCTGTGTTAGTGATTCATCCTACGGATCTACCTACATATATTGACCTTATGTGTTGTTCTTTACTCCCCTGCTGCTTCATTTTACCCTGTTGCTGAGCCTCAAATAGTTAACCTGTCTTTCCATGGCCCGAAGTCCCAGCATGTACTAAATTATCCTTAGGAGCCTCATGGGAAATACATAGTCAAGATGCTTAGGGGTTATTATACTATTTTGCCTACTGTGATGGAGGAATGCTTGAGTGATTAGTCTAAAATACTATCTGATAGGCGCCGAGTTTGCCTGTGGATATTAATCAATAGGATATGCGATTCGCAAGCAAAGTCGGCCAGAGACTTGTGATAAGCTTAATCAAGGTTACACTTCTTCGTGACCCCTGTCCTCTTGAAGACGTGACTAGAACAACCATGCATACCTGGTTTTGACTTGGTGTGGAAGTCCAAATACCTAAGAGGCGTCGGCAGTAGTTAGCTTCGTACCTCTTTTGGATGGCCAAGTTCACTTCCCTACTACCCACAGGAGAACAGCTGATGCTAGCTATAAGGTGACCCCGGTCATGGGCATATGTACTGCAGGTAGGTATACCATCAAAACGGTGCTGCCCTCCCTTGAAAATACCCCTGTTGACAGATACGGAGTCTACCATTCTTGCTTTGCCTATGCTCTAAAATAGCGCTGCGGACCTTGAACCTCAAGAGGGTGTCTCTCGATGTTTGAAGCCTTTGTTTTTTTTTTTCAGGATCAATGTCAGTTACTACTGTAGATCAATCGACACACAAAAGAGGATAGAGCCACTGATCTGGATGCTGCTGTACTGTATAATTTGAAGCTGAGCCAAATGAACTCTTATAACCTAACAAGCTCGTCCGCTGCTCGAGCTGTATACGATCTTTCTGAACACTTTGGAATGTTTTCTGAAGTGTATAGTGTAAGCTGCGGCGGCAACGTGCTGGATGAATCGATTGAAGCCTAGATCTGAGATATACAGTGATAACTCTTAAAGAGTATACTTCATGATGTATTTCTCTGTCGTTAGATGCCCAGAATGCACATGGGTACTAGACAAAGGTTAGCATCCGCCGGTGTCCCTAGAAACCCTGCCGATGGAGCGTGCAGCACCGAGGCTACCTATTTTCCTGGTATCCGATTTGTGTCGTCGAATATGGTTATGCTAGCTCTGTAGGGAGGAGTGATTTGACGCGTACGGACTAGGTTAATCTAGCATCTGTGGGCGACCGCAACATGTCTGCCAGTATGAGCCTCAAAGCCAAATTGAAACGGCAACAGCCACCGAGGCCACCGAAAAGGCAACTTGCGGTGGGATTGAGGCGAAATCGGGCGACCACAAGGCAACTGAGGTCTATGTCGGGCAATGCAAGCCAGGTAAGGCGGCCGTCAAAACGAGTGTAGGTATCCGTGTAGGTACCATTATCGTCCCAGTATCCGGGAATGGCTACAATACCCATCCATATGGCAGAATATTGGGATGAAAACTCTACGAATCGAGGCTTCACGTGCTTTGGCCCTTTGATATTTACTGTACCACAAACTCTCTCCGCACGCTCTCGCGGGTATGGAGTACTCTCTCGTGCTACCTGTTAAGGAGTGCCGGGGCTCGGTAATAATAAGCGACAGATTTGAGTAATTGCGCGTTTTGTCAATGCCCCCGGGAGAAGGGGAATGGGAATGGGACTCCACACGAGGTGCAACGACGGCTGCCAATGCTAGCGAATGCAACTGTCGTCGCATGTTGTACCAGAATATCCAACTCACAGGGTCATTGGGAATTTCCGTGTGCTCGATGGACGAGCAGCGAGATTGAGTCGTATGTCCTCGTTACCGCTCCTCAACCCTGGCGGTTTTGGTTCAAGTGGGTAGGGACAACAGCCTCCCGTACGATAGGCTCTCTCAACTGTCAACAGGAGCGGCGTGTCTATCGGGCGGATGATGTTGGGCGAAGCTTCCTTCTCAATGTGCGAACGTACTTAAGGCGCGGTGATGTAGTGATGTAGTGATGTGGTGTAGAAAGTGATGCTGTCACCGAGACACATGTCATAGGTACGTATTTGGTACCCAGTTTGCCGGCACACCGGTTGGACGCACGCTAGACGCCACGCAGGCTTGGCAGCATCTTTACTTACTTACTACATATGAACGACACCTTTGGCAGATAAGCGAACATGCTATGTACCTAGGTAGACCACGTAGGTATGTCTCCCACTCCAAGCACCGACGTGTCGGCTGAATACCTATGTTCTCGGTCAAGATGCTCGAGTGGTCATGGAATTCGTCAAGCCGGGCGACGGAAGCCCTACCGAATGAGCGAATGCCTTTCCCATAAATCTTTATGCTTGGGCAGTGGTAGATATTTCGACGGCCATCGTTGAGCGCCGTGCCGGGTTCTCTGGCACTGCCAACGTAATCCAACGATGGCTGCGTATAGCTTCAACGATACTGAATGCTTTTAATGAGTCTATGTATTTCGGCAGGTCTTCCGTGATGTAACGACGGGGGTCATAGATACAGCAGTACATTGTGACGGACAGTACCATCCCGGTGTGGAAAGCCAGGGACGGCACGGATATTTGAGTTTGGCATAGATTTGAGGCATGGAATCAAGAGGAAAGAGGGCATGGCTCAATCATAATGTTTTAAAATGCATTATCCCGAACGGGGCAGTTACGGTTTGCCGTTTGCAACTGTAAACCCAGTAGCTCCTGTAATAATCCAGTACGTACTGTACGTGATGCACAGGTATACATATAGGTACCGTACGGGAATATTGACGAACCTAACCCACCTCTGTGTACCCCAGGCCAGGTTACCTACCTACCTACATATGTTTCTGGCTCCATACTCACTGCCTTCAGGTTTATTGTACAGTAAAACGGGAAGGAAGAGAAACCCAAAAAGTTCTCATTGCGCAGAAGCCGCAGTGATCGGAGGCTACGCAAACTAGGGAGAGTTCCTGATGTACTGGTAGGTACTCAGCAAGAGACTTGGAGCTGCAACAACGAGGGAAATTTCCCGGGCTCCAGGATACGGGAACAGGGAAGTTAAAGAGGCGTGCGGCTAATGTAGATGTACTATGTAGAATTGAGCGGGAAGAACCTGAAGGGAAGGGTCTCGGGCGCTGAGCAGGGGCGGCCGGAAGGGGGGTGTGCGGGGGTCACGGGCGTGTATGTAAGTCACCGAGATGGCCAGCTGCACGCGACGGTTACCACCTTACACTGCACGGGGGCCCGAGTACTCGGTTTTCGTCACTAAGCGGTGCTTCTTACAGGCACTAATCTCACTAAAGCGAACTAAACGTCGTGACCGAAATAGGTAGTATATGTAGGTGTGTAGTAAGGTTTGGGCTCAGCGCGCCTTTGAGCTGGTCGAATTTTGACATTCCAACTACAGATGTATACGTAGTAGATTCTAGCCCAGGCTGATGGATCACCACGCCCTACACGTACTCTTCTCTGCTCTTCATTAATAAATTATCTACTAATGTGCAAGTATTCCTCAGTAGGAAACGGAATACTTAGCAAGATAAAAGACGTAAACAAGTATAGGTGCTGGAAGTGGACTCTTGAGATTATGCCTCTCAAATACATAGTGGGTACTAGGTGCACAGAATGTGATCAATCGTAAATTTTTGTTACCGCCAAGATTTACCAAATACCAGAATGTAACGCTAGTAATATGGATATTCTAAGAAATTGAGCATACCTAGGTATGGAAATATTTTTCTGGCTGCCCATTAAAGAGCGTTCCCTCGCCTACTGACCTACCTATCTAACTACGTCCATCAATTAGTTCATTGCAAGTAGGTAGGTATCTATGAACATGATATCATTCTCCAGTGTATCTGGGCAACCAACAGCTTTGAATCAAAAGCAACATTAGACTACACCGATTCATACTGGTAAATAGGTACTTAAGTAGGTAGTACGTAATACATGATGTAGGAGGTACCTGATGTGGTTGGTGACATGAAGACCCTGTGTAACCTTGCGATAAACATGTACCTACCTAGTCGACCTATGGCTGTCAGTTTACACTGCCCGGGCAGTAGGTAGGTTCTCAGCCCCGTGCACCTAATTACCTACCGGCATTGGAACACTATGCAACATGTATGTAAGTATCGGCCCATCAGTCTGCCTCCGCATTCTCAACACCCCATCCCATCACCAATATAAGCGCCGATTTCAGGGAACTTTTGGCCCGTCGGCTGGTTGGTCCGGTGTACTTACCTAGGTAGGTTTTGCACTTACCTTAGTAAGCTATTATAGTACAGTGCCGGTCTCTAATAATGCGCGTGGTTAAATACTGTATATTACCAGTATAGGCGGTCTCATGGTTAAAAGTCCCATTTCTTCCTACAAGGTACTCTGTACCGGTAGACTGCTGATAGTTAACGATGCAGCAGGTACCTACTCCTAGAGTTATCCGGAACGAAGTCATGCCAATACCAACCAGTACTTGATAGATCTTCGTAGAGACAAAGCCTGACAACAACTTGGGTTAGACAAGTGTCGACTACATAGTCACTATGCCTGTCTATTAACCCTGTTACATTAGGTTGCCTCGTCCCCAGTCCGCTACGTGCATTGGACCTAGTAGGCATTGGTACTGGCCTGCACTACCTTCCCACCTGTGGCAGGTAGGTACCAAGCCAAAGAAAGGTTTAGTATGTAAAATCACACGCGAGGCAGCGGCAAGGATTAACCCCGACGGGACCTGCCAGGTCTCCTCGATTTAATTTCAAAATCGTACCGTATCATGGACTAAATACGGAATTCCATCCAGCCCGGACAGCTTTGATATGTAATGTATGTGTCCGCAGTCGCGACTGGGCAATTACCTAGTCTCTAGAGTTCTTAAACCCTTCAAAGCTTTGTTTTGAGCCTTTCACGTGCTGCCGCCCAGCAATTCATCATTGACCATATCATCGTCTACCCTAACATTGCTACATAGCTCTATTGTTACTCGATGCTTGACCCTGTTCATTCCAAGGCTGTTGGCATTGCGCCGTCGTCTAACCACGGATAACAGCCTCTTTTAATAAGTGGTTCTAAGAGAGTAGCGCCTTTGCTGCCGGTGCTGCTGGCGTTGACCCCGTCTTCCGCCTTCCTCCCGTCATCTGCGGCGATTCCATACTTGCAGAGGCCTGGCCATGTCAGCCGAATTCTGTTAAAAATTAAAACAGTCCTTCAACAAAACCATCAGCCAACCCTCATCGCGGAATATCAGCACTGCGGGCCACAGGGCTGGTACCAGCCGGGCAGTGTGAGAGGAGAGATCATTTGGTTCATCCACCGTAAAAATCATATATTTCACATCAGCTGGCCCCATTTCGATCTTTGTTCGTTCGTTTCGCCTTCCTTCTCATGTTGACGCTTCTCCTTCATGTCGCTTGCTGCTGTTAGGCTCCTTCCAGACACCAGCGCTGGAGATATCATGGTAGACATCATGGGCAAATGGGACCAGGAACACTACGCTTCACGGCATGCCTCATACTATCCTCAAGATGAGAACCAACCTGAGGTCTGGCGTGAGAACCGGCAAGAGAGCCAGCAAGTACTGTACCTGCCTCCGCCGTCAAGACTCGTCAGCGATGTCCACTGCAACCAGGGCCCTCCGATGGGGAGATCCTGTGCATATCACAACGGCCTCGAGGCCCAGGATGTATACGCCCATGTGCCTGCTATGTCGGTCCAGCGAGCCGCACCTACACCAACCACGGGCTCTGAATCTTACCCTCTATTATACAGTTCCGATAATAAACGTCCCGTTGATACGGGATCTCGCCACTCCCCTGCTCCTTCATCCAGTCCAAGCGATCGCTCGGAAGGTTTGCCAGAACATTTACGTTTTCGTCGGCTTGGAGATCAGACGCCAACCCCAGCTCTTCGTCCGCTGTCTCAGCTTACACCCCTCCATGAGCACTCACCTAAACAAAAGTCTATCGTAGACATACGGTCAATAAGACCGCCTCGGGATGCTCAACTACCGCATATGATCCGGACCCTCTCCTCTCAAGGAAGCAGTCCGGTACATCTGTGGCCATCTCAACCTGAAGTGCGCGGCTATGAACGGATGAAAATAGCTGACTTGTTGAGTAATGAACAAAATGTTGTTGGATCAGAACGTTCTTCCAGAGTGTCTCAAATGGTTTCCCAGAAGGCCTCCCAGAAGTCAGCCCAGAAGGCATCTCAGAAGGCTCCTCAGCAGAGAGCTAGGCCTGCCACATTCGACTGGAACTACCGTGTCCATATTCGCCAACAACCCATAGCCGCCAGATCTTGTGGATACGGAGAGCGGGACCGCAGAGTCATTGACCCACCGCCTATCATTGAAATGACCATTGATGACCCTACTGCGTCTGAGGAAGAAATCAAGGAAAGGCTCACTCATAGTTATTCGATAATGCATTGCACGATTTGGAATGAAGCAGGGGATCAAGACATGTCTTCCATGCCCGAGGACTACCGTACCCAGCGAAGACTTATGGGTACTGTTGTTTCATCACCATTTGCGGGCAGAGACGAGAATGACGAATATGGATGCTTCTTCTGCTTCCCCGATTTGTCATGCCGCACGCCAGGCTCGTTCCGGCTACAGTTCAGCTTTATGGTACTGGATCCGACGTCATCACCCGGCTATAGGACGCCAGTCTTAGCGGTGGTAATGAGTGACGTGTTTACTGTCTACAACGCGAAGGACTTCCCGGGCATGAAGGCGAGCACACCGCTTACGAGGCGGCTCAAAGAGCAGGGTTGTCTCATATCAATCAAGAAGGGGAACGACAAAAGTGATCGGGTCCGTAAACGGGACGATAGCGACAGCAACGAAGAGGATGCCGACGACGATGACGAGCATTACAATGGTGGCAACAGCGCTAGACGCTCAAAACGTGCGAGAAGGCCATAAACACACCGTGCGGATATCATTTATGGGCAAAGAAGCTTATGTTGATACGCCTCTTATGATACACGAGATGTTGATTGCTACATATAATTGTATTACGGCGGTAGGGCTGATCCATCACAAGCTTGAAGACTCGAGTACACTGGCCAGCTTGGAAGTTACAGGCATGGGAAAATCGGGCGTGGCAAGATAAGAGTTCTCGGAGCATCGATACAGCTAGAGGACCGTGTACATTGTTTTAGAACCGGGGGTATGGCTGGACGAAATATTATGGTGTTGAAAGGCGCTGGAGCGGGTTTTGGTTTACCTTTTGTCGATTTATCTTGGTTATTGGTTCTCGGTTCCTGAACCTTTGCTTTGGCGAAGGTTGCTATGACGACCACGAATTCTGATACCCCGTATATAGGTAGCCTTTAGTTCTTTCTAGGTTCTAGGTTTCTAGGCTCACAGGTTGGTATTGATTTTGACACTGTTAGTTTCTTGCAGTTTGTGTATATGGAGGCGCACGAGTTTCGTTTTGGCTAGCCCGCATCTCGGAAGGAAAGGAAGAAAAGAGGGCAGAAAAAGAACATTAGTTATATATTATTATGAGAATAAGTTATCTATAGTTAATAAACTTAAGCCTTCGGTATGTACCTAAATAGGATGGGCTGAAACCTACCTCCATTGAACATTGAAGTTACATGGGCCAGCTGCGAGCTTGCAAGCTGGCTGGCAGGGCTGTCGGTCGGTTTCCGCTAGTCGGCCGGACTAACCCCAAATTGGGTATGGCCTACAAGATGTCAAAGTCCTCTTCTTGGTCTTTTGGGGGGTTCCAACGCGGAAGTTAGCTCGGACGTGAGAATTGTTGAGCGACTTCTGGCCGGGGGTTCCATAATTTTTTATTCATTCAACTCATCTTTCTTTTGCACTCACTCAAGCTTACTACTCGAGCGAGATAGCCCATCTCCTGTCTACTACTTCATCGAGAGTTGTCAGGTTTTTTTTTTTTTTTTGACAGTGAGAGCAGAGCAGTCATTTCTTTCTTTATCAATTGCCTCGAATAATCCTCTCTGTTTCTGTCCTGCCCGTCATAATGTTCTCGCGATCCTTGCGAGTCCCTCGAGCCGTAGCGCCCCTGGTGCGCGCGCGAGCCACTGCTGCCAGGCCCTCCGTTGTTGGTGCACTGCGATCAGTTACCACCAATGCGGCATCATCATACGCCGACAAGAGTGCCGTCCCTGACGCCGACGACCAGCCCTTCCAGGTCACCCTAAGCGACGAGAGTTTCGAGACCTACGAGCTCGACCCGCCTTCATACACTCTCGATGTCACGAAAAAGGAGCTGAAGCAGATGTACTACGACATGGTGGTGACCAGGTAAGTAATGGGACTGAACATTTCTTTGTGCTCAAGCTTCGATGGGCTAATGGTGGATGCAAAATAGACAAATGGAGATGGCCGCCGACCGATTGTACAAGGAGAAGAAGATTCGTGGGTTTTGCCACTTGTCTACAGGACAAGAGGCCGTTGCCGTTGGTATTGAACACGCCCTGTCGAAGGAGGATGACGTTATCACAGCCTACCGATGCCACGGTTATGCTCTGATGCGTGGCGCCGCCGTGCGATCCATTATCGGTGAGCTGCTGGGCCGACGTGAGGGTATCGCTTACGGCAAGGGTGGATCCATGCACATGTTCACCAAAGGTTTCTACGGTGGCAATGGCATCGTCGGTGCCCAGGTGCCCGTCGGTGCTGGCCTCGCCTTCGCCCACAAGTATATGGGCCGCAAGAACGCCTCCGTCATCCTCTACGGTGACGGTGCTAGCAACCAGGGTCAAGTTTTCGAGGCCTTTAACATGGCTAAGCTCTGGAATCTTCCAGCTCTGTTCGGCTGTGAGAGTATGTCCCCTCTCCCGAAAGGCTCGGTTACTCTAAGACTGTGAATACTATGCGCTAACACTCTGCTACAGACAACAAATATGGTATGGGTACCGCAGCTAACCGGTCCTCGGCCCTCACCGACTATTACAAGCGTGGCCAATATATCCCTGGTCTCAAAGTGAATGGTATGGATGTTCTAGCCGTAAAGGCCGCCGTCAAGTACGGAAAGGAGTGGGCTGTTGCCGAGAATGGTCCTCTGGTATTCGAATACGTCACCTACCGATATGGCGGTCACTCCATGTCCGACCCCGGTACCACATACCGAACCCGTGAGGAGATCCAGCGCATGCGGTCGACAAACGACCCCATTGCCGGCCTTAAGCAAAAGATTCTCGACTGGGGCGTCTGCAACGAGGACGAGCTCAAGACCATTGACAAGGAGGCCCGCAAGCACGTCAACGATGAGGTAGCGGCGGCCGAGGCCATGGCGGTCCCTGAGCCGAAGCCCGAGATTCTCTTCGAGGATACCTACGTCAAGGGCACCGAGCCACAGTTCCTTCGTGGCCGCACACCCGATGAGAACTTCTACTTCTCTTCGTAATCAACGAGGCGAGTTCGCTGTCACCCGCAGATCAACTAGCTCGTCAGTGTGGTGTAATTGGCACCACGAATGAGAGATCGATTCAAATCGTTCCATACCCTTGTAGTATCACATCTAGAATGGCAGGCTGGAAGGCTTAGGGAGTCGGTTGGAGTAATTAAGAAATGTTGAACATTCCATCTGCATTTCTGCACATGCACACATGTGTTTTTACGTACATTATAATCCGTGCAGTCTGCAGATCCTTTTACGCACCCAGCTTTTGCTAGATTTTTAGAGAATTGATTACCGGTATCACACGGATTACTGCCTAGATGCGTACCCACCTAGTGCTGGAACCATAGTTCATGCCCTCGATACGTATCATCATGTGATTGTTACCTGATGGCATAGCACAAAAATGAGAGTAGGTAGTACATATCACGGTGGGTAGTAACGGCGGTGGAAGACGGCCAAAGGACTAAGACTGGGGAAGTTCCGGACTCAGGCCCTGCATGACCTTGTAGTTCGGTGTTTATTATATGCGCAGGCAGTCAGACAGACAAGGTACCTGGTAGTAACTTGGTAGGCTAAGTAGATAGTCACACCTCGTACTCACGTTTAGTTTTGATCTTCACTCATTCATTGTTGGTTTTTGATACTATCTAGGCCTCCACTGTTGGGACTCTCCTTAGCGAAAACACATTACCGTTATCCCGTTTTGCTTTTCCCCCTCGTATATGTCATATATTTCCCGTATACTTCTTGATAGCAGGACCAAGAGCTCATATATAAGATATGCATAGGTACATTTATGTTATAGTATACAGATTGTGATAACGAGGTAACCTAGGTAACAACCCAGCGTCAGTTAGGTAGTCTAGTTAGCTATTCACAGAAGTTGAATTCGATGTCTATAACGTAGGGCTATTGATATGTAGCCGCATAGCTCTACTGATAGGGGACAGACAAGCAAAATATATAACTTTTCTTTTTCCCATCATATTCTTCTATGATACGATACCGTATCATACCATGGCCCATCTATCCTGTTTTGCCTTGCCTTGCCTTGCCCTGTCTTATCCCGGATGTATCAACCCACATACCTCCTAGTACCCTTCCTTTCCCTTCCCTCCCCTCAATTTTTTTCCTTCTTTTTCTACCAGCCCAAACCAACCTAATCCCTCCGCATGTTGTCCCAGCTTCCCAGCCACCTACAAGTGCGCGCGACGGCCGCGACGTCGTCGAGCACGCGGGCGACGCGGCCCCGCGGGTCTCGGAACCTATGCCCCTCGAACTCGACAAAAAAGACGTATTCGAACGCTGCGGCGCCCGGGAGCAGGCTCGGCCGGCTGTTGATACTCGTTAAGTTCAGTCCGCCCCGACGGAAACACGACAGGACGTCTGCTAAGGATCCCGGGCTACGGTGGGGCACTGTGAATGAGACCAGGGATTTGGTTGTTGAGAGAAGGGGTGCGTCGTCTTCGTCGTCATCTTTTCTGTTGTTTGTATTCTCATCTCGTATCTCCGTTTGTGTAATAGCCGTAGGCGTAGGCATAAACGATTCAGAATCATTAGGGATACCCTTCCGTAGCACAAAGAAGCGCGTAGTGTTATCGTCGCGATCCTCAATATTCCGCGCTAGAACGTCCAGACCCAGCAAATCCGCAGCAACGGCTGAGCTGATGGCGGCGCTCTCCCCACTCTTGTCCTCGAGCGCGAGCTGCGCCGCGCGACTCGTGCTGCTCACATCGATGGTCTCGATCCCGCGGAGCCATGACTGGAGAAACGCGGTGCATTGCCCGAAGGCTTGCGGGTGGCTGTATATGCGGCGCACGTGCGAGACCGGGTGTAGAGGCCGAGTCCGCGCTGCATGCGACCCGCTCGTATCTTTTTTGTCTGTCTCTTCCCCTAGTTCTAGTTGTCGTTGTTCTTTGGGAATATGGCCTAGGAGACAATGGTGCACGTCCAGATATATCTCCCGACAGACGTTCAGGTCAGGATATAGGTTGGACCTGTCTGCGAAATTATCTAGCGTGAATACGACCGAGCCGTTGGTTGAGTTCTCAAATGGCACTACTCCATATGTGGCTGCTCCGGATTGTGTTGTGTCGAAGATATCTTCATTGTTATAGAACTCATGTTAGCAAGATAGAGTTTAGGGCAGAAGACAAATGAATAAATGACTGCTGCATCCCATTTAATTGCATTTTGCTTTGTTTCAGCATACATACCCTTAATAGTAGTCACGGGCATCAACTCAAAATGGTCTGCTGGAAATGCCTCCATCGTCGCCTATATGAAATGAATCAAAGAAGGGCAATATTAGCAAAAGAGAGAACAAACACGGTCTCATGATAAAATATGTCGATTCCGTACCTGATGGGTGTATGAAGATATAGGACCTAAGAAACAGACCACGGGCTTAGACGCCGGCGTCTCCCCTCCTCTCCGTTCCTCATTTGGCTCGTTCATGCTCATTATAGTAGCCCAACGAGCCCCAAGCAGTGACGGTTTATTTTCTTTTAATATGGTAAAAATACGAAAGTTGGTACTATTCGCCAAAGAGAGAACCGATTCCGAGTATGAGCCCAGACAAGCTCACAAATCGATATGCTATACGCCTCTTATAATCAGGACGTCTTCTGTGACTTCTCTCATCAGCAGGTAGGTAGAAATCGTACAAAAAGCCTTACTTCACAGTATTGGAAGAAGACCGTATCAGCTCTAGCTAATTAAGTAGCCAAGGTTACTTTACTAGATACTGCTGTTAGGTATCACATAGGTAAGTAGGTAAGGTTTGTCGGGCTTGCGGGGTGATCAAATAGTCGAACCTGTTAGGTAGGAATTTGCCGGTTTGCGTAGTCGGGATTCCATAGCGATATTCGGCGCTGTTTTTCGGAGGGTCCACCCTCACGTACTGATGTAGGTAATTGGTTTAAAAGTTGGTGCAAAGGCCTCCAATGACTTTACATGTTTTACTACATCTTCAAGGTATAAATTGTCACATTAGCGGTTATTGGGTCTAATACGCGTAACGAGCGACTCTATTTTTTGCTGCAATTCAAATATAACGAGTGGTATAATCAACGCCTCCCTAACAGTGTCGCGATAATCTTGTTGACCACAATCTTGTCTATTGGTGTTGGAGGGAGCGCAGGATTTCAGCTCAAAGAAGCAGAAAACTACAATTTCAAGAGGCGGAGTGGAACTGTTAAGCGGCGTAGCTGTGCGTCCACAAATATGGGCGCGAGCCCAAAACTATGCCACCTTAAGCTGAGCTTTCCTTGAATGCCTTGGCGGGGTCTAGTGGGTGACAGGTTAGCTATACGTACTTCTCGTGGTACTGGTGGCCGGCATAGTCTGAACGAACCTCCATTCCACTGGGGTGAAACTCAAGCCGTCATCATGGAGCGAAGCGGGCTAGGCGTTGCGACTTGCTTGGCTGTATGCTCCGAATTTGCCGGGCCTATCTTCTGAAACCGCCGTCGAGCGTACGAAGTGCTCATTGCTCTCGGCGCTGGGCTGGCTTCCTCGTGGGTGGCTTCTTGCGGCAAAGGACTCGCTTGCTTTGCATGAGCCTGCTTGGACGTGACTGCTTGAGACCGTCCCTCGTTACCGAGGGACTCATCAAACTGTTTCATGTCAGTCAGTAACCGTGCAAATATTTTATCTTTCTTGGAAGACGGCAAGCATGAGAAATATGATTCGGACGTGGAGTCGCCCGTCTCTCCCAGGATACAGGATACGGTGGGGAATCAAAACCAAGATGACTTGGAAATAGAATGTTCAAGGTTTTTAATTTTCAAAAATGTTGACTGACCTGTCAATCGTCATAGTACTCATCATCGTCATCTACTTCAGCTAATTGCTCGAAGTTCACCTTGTAGCGCAGTATTCCACCGATGCCACCAAAGCCCTTCACAAACTGATTGCCCTCGGTCGACCGGTCTGATACGAACTCGAGATTGGTACCGAACGTTTTGTAATTCTCAGCAATCCACTCTAGGAATGAGTCTTGGGAGACTACCTCCATTTCTTGACCCGTCTCTTTATCCATGAACATGGACCGATCGCCGCTCTCTTGCGCCTTGGTAAGGTGGAGGATAACTTCGGAGCCGTTGCTATCCTTCAACACCCACCGAGTAATTTCGAGGTTCTCAAAGACAATGAGGATTTCTACAGCTCCAAGTTCCAGGGCTTTGAGTGTATCGTCTATCCCATAACAGACTTTGCCCGTGTCTTGGCTGATTTCCTCGAAGTATTTGCCGATTAGTTTCTTTTCTTGGATAAACTTAACGTTACCGAGGGTCTCGGAAGACAGTTCGATTGCCTGATTGAAGCCATTTTCACCACCGTAAGACACGTCTACAACCTTGATGACCTTGGACTGTAGTCGATTGTCAAACATGTCTGAAGCATTCAGGTCGTTTTTGAAATCGGCGGAACCAGCCAGGATCAGGCCAGCCACATTGGGCTTGTCATTCGTGATGAAGTTCTGGACTGCCAGTTCGGCAACCTTGCGGACATAATTGTGTCGTTTTTCTTCTCGCAGACGGGCAAAACGAAGAGCGGACTGACCACCACGGCCATGCTTCTTTGGAAGATCCACCGAGAATTTGTGGACAATATCGCGAGTGTTTCCGCTCAGGGTGCCGAAAAGAGCACCGTTACCATCCATAATGATAAAACCAAACTTCTGATCCGACTCGAGAAGTTCGGCTAGTGCCTCGGTATGGAATTTGTTATCGCATAGATATAAGGATGTGTTGATGGGCTTGAACGGCTCGAAGTCAATGTTGACCTTCCGCTCCTTGCCTTCCGAGGTAAGGATTTCACCGCAGTAGACAACGAGGCCATTTGGAGGGACTTTGTTATATAGCTTGAGTCGCTGCTGGGTCGAGGTAATGGCGGAGAGGACGGATTGTCGGTTGACACGCGACTTAATGTTAGATGCAGTACCCTAAGTTTCGTGTATCAGTAGACATTTAGCGAGTAGCGACAGCATGGCCCAAGGCAAGACGGCGAGGAGTGGATGAAAGTAGCTGGGCGGGCGAGGAGCATACGTATTCTTCGGCCAACATCTTCGATACTCGCGAGATTTGATCCTTTGGGGCTGCCTCAGAATTTAGCGATGGTTGTAAAGTGGGGGAGGGGTAAAGTGCGTACGAATAATCAGGGAAATCATGCTCGTTCCATTTCCTCGGGCCGCCTCGAGGCGTTTGATCAGTTTCTTAACCTTCCATATTTCAATCTATTGGGAGAAGCCGGTATTAGAGAAAGTTCCTGTCGAGAGTGGGCGGCGGAGGGCGAAGAGGTTTGCCTGGACCGTCACCGCTCCAGCTGGTGGGAGGGGGGAAAACCTAGGGTCCCAGGCAACCTGGGTGTGGTCTTACATTCTTCTCAGCGTCAGTCGCTGCGGCGTCACTCATTTTGGGCTTGGCTCGAAAAAAATGAGCGACGGGTATACGAGATGCGTAACTTTGGACTGTTGACGAACACGCGCTGTTGTCTATGTTCTGTCGGGGCAAGATCGAGGTTGTGTGGGGGAAAACCCTTCGCACGCAAGAGAAGATGGAACAAGGAAAAGGCTACGTCGTTGGGTCTGGGAAGCTAGTGGAGCCGGTCGCAGTTGGGACAGGCACAATTACTTTAGATACCCAGGTATATGGACTAACGTAATAAATTGCGGTAAAACGAAGACTTCGGTCCACAGGTGTAAAACTTGCTGGAGCACAATTTCGACCTAAACTACCTTAGGTCAGCGCTCGGCTAAGGTTAGGTGGTAATACAATGAGCTAGTAGGTATTATTGGTCTAAGCCACAAAAGTCATATGTGGCAAAACAAAGCTATTAATGGCAACCTCACAACACAAGGTACTTAGGAGTAACTACCGCCAATCTGTGAATGAACCAAACGGTAGATGCATATAATTAAAGAGAACACGAGGAGGCAAGGCCGGCCGCTTATTGTCTTGTCATCTTTATTACTTGAGGATTTGTTTATGTATATATGTAAGAGAGTCATTTGGCCATAGATAAATGTTTCCCGTGGGGAAGAAGAAGCAGTTTGCCTGTGCGGCTGCCAGCTGCCAACTGCTTATCACGGCTTATCCGGTGCCAGCAAAAATTGTCTCCTTACATACCTGGTAGTACGTACATCTGTACAGCCCACATGCAACCTTGAAGCCACTCCAGTTACCTGCGTCTCCACACCCCAGTTCACAAGCGTTGTTGGGAAGGTAAACCACCACCGACCCACGTCGTGTCATTGAACATCTCACTGCCCGAGGTATTCCCATCATCACCACGCTCTACCTGACAGGAAGCAAGCCCCCTCAACCTCAACATGAGTGGGTATTTGAGTGCACGCAATCATTGCACAGTGATAATGCTAGATCGGCCTATCTATGTCGCATCTGTTAAGCGTTTACTTATGTGTCGTTGGTTCGAGCCTTAAGCGTACTGCCACCGTCAGTATGCTCTGGAAACTCTCGTGTTGCGAGTCTCGATATTGCCTTTCGAGCGCGACGATAGCTGAGTATATATCCCTGGTGGGTAGAACCTAATGGGCTAAAACCCTCTTGAGATCTCGACGTGCACATTGCAACTAATGCAATCGCAACAAAAACCACTCAATTTGCCCCCGATCAATCCAAAAAGCAAACCCAAAGGTTCTATTAAATCCGCAGCTCCAAATAGTACGGGTTAAAGCAGGTTACCACCTTGCTGGTGATGGAAGCGCTTCCCAGTTTACGGTCGGCTTCACCTGAGGTCGCTGTGCAGGTGCACCGCTCGAGAAATCGATGCGACGGCTACCTCGCCCCAATGCCTAGATCCTAATTGAGGTTCGCACGTTTTGCAGTCAAGCGGTTTAGATATCGCTCCATTGTCGCTCTACGCCGGCAGATACTGCGTACTGCGTCCATTGCTGAGCTTCTCCTCGGCAATCAGAGTTGCTATGATTGGCGGCAATACAACGGGATTCCGAGGCTACTTTTGATTTCGGCCTTGGAAAACAAAATTAAGACTGCATTGACAAATGCATTTCTAACATCTGCATCTCACTAGGGTGGCTATCTGTTACGGCTAGGGTTACAAGTACTTTGGTGCCTAAAGCTGTTTTGGAGCTTACTATCCAGCCAAATATGTGTCAATGTGGTCCAAACCCCCCAGTGTGGCTCCCAGGACCTTGGCGATAGCCTCATGTTGGCAATTGACAATTGGCCATATTGCGAACTCCGCCGTGGCAGGAATGACGTTGCTCCAAGTTGTGGATCTTCACCTTCGAATGTGGGCATTGATCACGCTGAACCAAAGCAACCATGGCATCTGTAGCACCTCTTCACAATGGCATATTTGTTTCTTGGTCAGGTACGTCAGGTTTAAAATGCTTTCTCATTTTGAATTCAGGCCTATCTTACGATCTGAGCTACCTAGGTTTGCAGGGTCGTTCTGTGTTAGCAAACCATTGGACAAAAAGAGAAAATAATCCCCTCCAACTGCTAAAACACGCCTCAAGGCGGATTAAATCGGTCCTGCCAGCGGCTCGGTGGCTCAGTAGCTTGTACCTAGCAGATGGAACGCCTCGATTCACCCGCGCAGATGCTATACCACGTCAAAGCGGGCTTCGCCCGGATTCAAATATAGCTGCGGGTAAGTGCTGGTAGCGTGTTGACAAGGGTGATGACGATGGACGAGCTGAGGACACTATCTGACTGGGTTGGTGTGTGAATGGAATGGAACAAAGAAAAGTTGAATGGACGGGCTTGCATGCTCGCGCTGTTTGACCATTGTGGCCGGGTCAGCTTTGAGGTTGGGGAGAAATTGATATACCTATACATATGTCCAAGGTACGGTAGCTTTAGAGAAATTGGTTGAATGGGTTGGCCTATCAGATCTGCCGTTCCCTGTTCTGGTTGATATGCGGCTCAAGCGTTCTGGTGAAATTTAGCGTGGGTACCAAAATTGTGAGCTCGAGACCTTTCACCTCCTTCGACCTCCACATTCCAACATCCACATCCACATCAACATCCACGCCCACACCCGACATCCATCCCGCCCATTGGCCCCTAATTTTCACTTCTCTCTGTCCAATCTCGCCAGCTCTGTGCTTGTATCTAGTCGTCCGATAATTGCGCAGCCATGGCCGACGACGAGTCCAGCGAGCTCTCGTCTGTCTCCTCCCTCTCAGAGGCGCCTTCAGAAGACGATGGTGAAGTTCAGCTGAAACGTGAGAAGGGCATTCTCAAGTTCTTCCATAAGGTTCCCAAAGGCACCAAACCCTCTGTGCCAGAGAGATCGCCATCGCCTCCACCTCGCAAGCGGTCTCCTTCGCCACCGCATGACTACGTCCTCGCCGATAATCCCGACATCGCTGTAAGAAAACCCGTGTTTGGCGCGTACAAAACGCGATTTCTCGCGTCAACATAATGCTAAAGTCTCTCCTAGTTCATAGTTATGTTTAGAAGCCGATTTAACGACGCCTTACCTAAGTCCCTAGCCAACTTTGGGCCACAAGAACTCGAGCGCGATGTGACAGAGCCGGTTCCCGGAGAACGCGTAGAACACTTTTTATGCGCCGTTTTAGGGCTTTTGTTGAACCGCAAGCAAGATGTCAAGTATGACGCAATACCCACGACGTAGCGTGTATGCCCATACCGTTCAGTACTGACACACAGTCGCTCCAGGCCTGGACACTACAACCGAGCGCTTGAAGATGCTATATCCTCGCACAAGAACCAATGGGCGAGAGCCTGGGAGGACAAGAGCCCGCTTTCTGGCGGCAAGACGTTTGCCGCCATGAACCCCACCGAAAGAGTACGTGCCCAACCCAACAAACTATATCACCCATCTCTTCCTATAACTGGTACACGATTTAGACACAAGCTAACCTGGACCCTGGGCGCAGTTGACCCTCCTTCGAACGCTTGTGCTTTGGACATTGTCGTCTTCCGAAGTCGTGAAAGGAATTATAAACCAATCCTACAAACAAAACAGACACGAAGACGATCTCAACCAACCTCTATCCGTACAGCCCTGGGGCGCCGATAGCGACAGACGCCGATACTTCCTAGTCGAGGGCCTCGATGATACACACTTTCGAGTTTACCGAGAGAGTAATCCTGCCGGTTTCAACAGAACATGGTGGAGCGTTGCTGGAACTATCGAGGAACTCCACGTCCTATGCAACAAATTAGAGAACGTAGACGGGGGACCAAAGGCAAAGAAGCTTGCGCAGAAGATCCAGTTAGCCATCCCCCGGTTCGAAGCGACCGAAGAGAAGCGCAAGCGGCGTGAGTACCGTCTCATGCGGAAAGAGCAGTTCAAGCGCCCCGAGCCAGGTTTCTCTTTGTACGAAGGTCGGACACGGGGAAAGCGGATGAAGTACACCTATTCAGACGATGAAGATTTCTACTCAGACTCGACCACACGGCGGTCTACGCGCAATACGGGCACACATACCCCAGCCGAACCAGCTGGTCCTGTTACTACAGCTAGCGGCCGCCAGATAAAGGCGCCTTCCCGCATGACGGTGGATGCATCGAACAACATAGTTACGGTCAGCCCAACGCAGGAGACCGAAGAATCTCGGCCGAAGGAGTCTTCAGTGGGCCCGGGCGGACGGCCAAAGCGGTCAGCAGCTGTCAATCACGGCACAAACGGCTGGGCCTCGTCCAAAAATAAAGATTATGACTCTATGGAGGATGACGGCAATGACAGTGAGCCCGATCTCGGTGATGACGAAGACGACCATGTCCCAGACGCAGAGAGCGATGATGAAGACGATGAAGACGATGCGTTTGACGAAGATGAAGCAATGGTCGAAGACGACCTGAATGATAGTCCGAAGAGCATGATAGTCAAACTAAAGTATTCACCAAAGACCGATCGCAGTGGCCTAAATCTGGACGCGTTCCGCTATGACGGCGGAGAGAAGAAAAAGTCAGAAGCAAATGATGGTCCCAAAGAAAGCCCGCATGTAGAGAAGAGCGAAGAGAGCATCGCCGTGGCCACGGCCAAGAAGCAGAGCACGCCCGAGCCGGCACTAAAAGACTCTATACCAACGGAGAACGGAGAAAACGGCCATCCTATTCCCTCGACCCCCGCGCTGAACTCGCTACAGTCGACCTCCTTGGCTTTTAGGGAAAGCCCGGACAAGACGCAGCAGCAGGCGCTCCATAAACCGGTTAACATCGTTGCAGAGTAGCAAGACGCACTCTTGTGTATCGGTGTTACTCCCTGTTTAGTGTTTGGAGTTTGGGCAACAAAAATCATTACTTCGTCTTCTCCACGGCCTATGAGAATGCGTTGATGGTTATACAGACGTGCTTTGCCCTACTCTATCCGCCCGATGCGATCGACCGCCGTGTTCGGGCGGTAGAGCCGTGTTAGTCCTTTCTTGGACGGAGATGGTCACGAATAGCATAGACAGAAAAATACCGACAGACAGACATGTCGAGGATTATGTCTTGCTCGTTACTAGAGTTGCAGATATTACTACTGTCATACACGGAACAATGTAAAAGAAGAAAGAGCGCCGATACTACTATTTTTACGATCGCGAGCCCTTTTAACAGCTAAAGGGCAGAAGGAATTCTTAAACTTATCTGCCATGACATAGAGCAATCGTCCTTGCTAGGTCTCCAAGCTTTACAGATGTACTACTATATTACATACGAACGATTGGTATTACACGAAGCGGTATACCGAAAGAGGGGGAAGAAAAGCAGTATCTAAACCGACCGACGTGATATGGCATGGATAGTTTCGATATTGTAGAGCTTATACTTGCTTGATGATGATGCTTCAAGCAATCCTAACAGAATTGTCAATCTTTGCTCTCATCTCTCTGGACCTTAATTCCAAGTGCATGTGCGTTAGCCAGCCTTTGGGCTAGCAGAGTGTTCCTGTTCCCTTTCGTATTATATCTCTATGTTCTTTCTCTTGCGTCATGTTATGGCTCGAGCCTTCTCACTGGCTCACTACCTCTTCCCGTTCGCTTTCGCTCTCGCGCTCGAGGGTAAGGGCCAGTTATTCACCTCGTACCACCACCGTCGCAGACGCGCCCCCGCCGAGTTCCCGCTTAGTTGCGCGCTGCGGTTCCAGTGTTGCCAACCTACTATGGCGAGGTTATAGAGGACGCCTTGTGCGAGGGGCATCATGACCTGTCGATCCAGTATGTTCATGTTAGTCAAAACCAAACCAAACCAAACCAAGCCAATGCTCTTTCTTTCTTCCCTACACCCTGGTGCTTCCTTTCTTGCCAGCAAAACTTGGCACAGTAATTGTTTGTAACGGAAAAAAACACACCTGATCCCGTATCGTAATCCAGGCGACCTTCCACCACGTCTCGGCCCCGGCAATACTATGCAAATAACTCTGCTCGAAGCGCAAATCAGGCATAGGCGGGAAAGACTGCCCGCGATGTCTCCTCGGTGCTTCGCGCGGGCGTACTAGGACGCTCACCGGGATATCCTCATCGTCTTCTACATCTCCCACATCTTCTACTTCTTCGTCATCTAGCTCGTCGAGGTCGTCATAAGGGTGTCGTCTTCTGCGAGTTGTGGAGGAAGGAGGAGAGGGTATGTAAGCCGGCGCTCTGGTAGATGCAGCCGTCGATGGGTTCAGGTCGTGCCGTGGTGAGGGCGCCCGGTTTATGTGGGCTGTTTGCACCACTTCGGCGAGTTGGGTCGGTATGGAAGAAGAGAACGACATGTGGAAAGGAAAGCGAGAGGTATAACTCTCGCTATTATGGGAGTTAGTTGGCTGGTTGACTGGATGGTCGGTTTGTTCCTCTCCGTTTTTCGTGCTTGTTTCCGTCCCGTTCCGTCCAATTGAGTAGCTATGCCGTTTCAGTTTGATGTAATATGCTTTCTCGAGCTCATTTTATATCTAGGATAAGTTTCGCTCGATATTAGGATCGGACACAATGACTTCCAGTAGTGTCGTCCTCTAGGCCGTTCGCTGTACATCTGTATGAGGTCAGTGGTTTAGAGCATTGGTTCCATCCAAACAGACGGATGCCGGCAAAAATCAACTGTCAACAGCTGGCATGCCACATCACTCAGACTCCAGCTTAGAACTACATACGACCTTGGAACCACAACAAAGTATATCACGTCAACACAAGCAGCAGAAGATAGTGCGAAGGACAGCATTTTTGCAGTATTACCTTTTATCATATTATTGTATCTTCTAGTTACTTCATTAATTCTCACTAGAAGAAAAGAAATCACTATCTCAGAATTCGTCCACCTGATAACAGGAACTTCGAGACTTCCATCCCAACCTATCCCTACTGCCGCAGACTACAACCTTGGAACCTTCTACTCTGCCTGAGCTTCTAGCATCAGGGGTCGCAACCGCTTACATATTCTCAACATTTCGGGATTACGAAGCACTGAATACCCGCTCAAAATTTTATACTAAAATCGCGAACCCGTTCTTACCTCGGCCCGGACTAATCACTATGTGTTCAATGCCCAAGGACGGACAGCTCAAGCAAAACATATGGCATATTAGACACTCCATTTTGTTGGAAGGGCGCAAATATTATATAATCAGATATCAAGTAGAGCCAATATCACGTCAAATAGTCAAAGCGATATGAGTTATTGACGTTAAAGTATATTGATTTTCCGTACGGTCAAAAACGAGTGATACCTAAACCCAATACTAGCAACTCCTTCCATAGTTCCCCGACCCGCCATGCGAACTTGCAGCTAGCTAGCTGCCCATCGGGACGAAGTGTTTCATCAAAACGACAAAAAGCAACTTTACCGTAGAAAATAATGGTGTAACAGCAGCAACCTTTACCCATCTCCCAATAGGCCCATTCGACTCGAAAAGCGCAGTCTCGTCTCGCCGTAACATCGTCAACTCATGAATCCCGGCTACCATCGCACACCATTTACCAAGGAGATAAGTAGAAACACTTGAGTCGGATCGGCCTAGCGGCCCTTACTCGTTTTTCTAACTTTTCATCGTCGACGTCGCTCCGCCGTTACATGGGCGGGATTCTTGGGGCTTCCAACTATATAGCGTCGCCAGTCAGTAAATCTCCGTCCCGAGTAACTAGGCACGTAACTCGGGATTTATAGGAGTGTTTATATCATTTCGATCGGGCTCCCTGCATAAAATAAACCAGAGCTTTTTCTGAGGAAAACCAAAAAATTATTCGGTAATTATAGGAGACGGGATAAGTAAGAGGGGAGGAAAGAAAACGATGTGAAGGGCTAACTCACAATACTGCGGAATGCACCCATGTGGATATAAATGCTGTACCCGTCGATGTCAATGTACTTCGGATCCTTTTCCCTTATATCGCGGAGCACGATTGTGCGGTCGCAGATGTGCCACTCCGCAACTTGCGAGTAGTGCATGCTAAACCGTTCAGTTATATCGACGAGGGCCACGTGCATGCAAGCGTAGCGAGCAAGCGGTCTGGGTCCCGGGATGCGCTTTGGGACCTTCACATTGATGACGAATTGTTGCCCATCTTCTATGTCCACTAAGACGAGTTCCGGCGAGACGGGGTTACGTAGAACGTAAGATGATTCTAGGACACGGTCTGTCCACTCAACTGGGGTTCGCGAGGACATTTGCCTCGGAGAATTCTGCGGGACACCGCTCATTTCTGGAACCACTGTATTTTGGGATATTGTATGTTGAACTGTCGTCTGTCGATGTGCCGGCTCCTCTTGGCCTCTCTTTATAGGCTTCAAAATGTTCTTTGAGTTTATGCTTGTAGACCGGAGTTCTCTCTGATCTTCTGCTCCTGCACGGGCTGAGGTATTTGGTTCCTCGTACCAAGCTCTATCCCTGTGCTTCAGGCGGATTGGAAGTCGTTTTTTCAATGAGACCCGACGGTCTATAAATGCCTCGAGAACTGAGACGGTATTCACGTGGGCTGGAGCGATATCTAACACACGCGTTGTCAGCGCAGTCCAATGTAACGTAGCCGCCATAAATACGTGAATCTATATATACTTGAAGGATAAATAGAGTAGGAAAGCGTTTCTTACCGGCTGACATATCTTTGGTCTCGGCAGGTGGTAATGTTTGAAACACGCGTGTTTTACGCAAGGATTCTCGAAAGTCGCCGGCGTCGTCTAGGCTGGGTAAGCGAGGGACACAATCGCTCTTTGAGGACACGTCAGTTACGGCACCAAAGCTAGAATGCCTCGCCCGACGGACTCGACTGTCAAGACGGTCCGAAGCTACAGGGGGTATCCTAGAGACTGCAGTGAGGACGCGTCTGGCACTCTTCTGAGAAGCCCTGAGCCCTGTTCTCAAGTGGCGAAGTGAGGACTGGAATGACGCCCCTCCAACTGATCTTCTAGAGTCCTCGGAAGTATGATTGCCGTCTGGGTGGTCCGAAGGTGACGACATGGGGCCGGTATGCTTCTGACTGGCAGCCCACGCCTGGTTCATGTGCTCCCAGTGCTTGACCGTGCTATTTTTAAGCGCTGTCGCTACTACACGGCGAGTAGCTTTAGTTGGGGAATACTCAGATATGCTACCGTACGATCGTCTGTTTCCCTTGCGTCCCGAGGATACACTTCCGGTCAGGTTCTCGGTGAACCCTGTGAGCCGGCTACGCAGTGAGCCATGGGTGGCATTGCTTCTGCTAGAAAAGGATGAACGATCTCGGGAGAAGGAGGAGGAGCTTGTGTGATGGGAATCCGACTGCTCGCTGCTGCGGGCGGGTCTGCAATGGTAAGACAACATGTCCGCTGGATAATACTTTATGCCAGGCACCCTGAGCAAGACAACTAGAGCAAGTCAAAACGTACTAGAAAATGATATCAAAGTGAGCGATGACGGAATACCGGGGGTTAGAATATCCTAATCAACGAAAGTATCAAGTGGAGTTGACAGGACAAGACGAACTATGCCCTGGTAGCATTCTCGAGGAGGCAGATATGTAAGTAGGTCCTGGGCTCGACTACTCAGGTGCGGAGTACCGACCGAGGAGGAGCTTCATCTTTCGTCACATTCATCGGAGAAAGGGCCTTGCGATCTCTAACCCAGTGCGAAAGAAATAGACTCATCCGGAAGGTCCTATCATCCATGGTACTTCCCTGAAGTGGCTTCAGTCAGGAGCCATGGGTTCATATGCTACCAGCCAGGATGTAGAAGGATCTTAAATAGGATAATGTCTGCATAAGGAGGCAGGGAAAAAACAGAGGTGTAACTGGTATTACATATTTGTGATAATTATATACAGGTGCCCAGCTGGGCGAGAGTTGTCGGGTATTCATTAGTATTATATACATATTTACATCTTGTTTCCGAAATTGCTGAAGAAACTATCGTGATCCTTACTGACACCTTTAGTTCTGTTCGTTCTTTTGTTAACTTCAGGTTTCTTGGACCTCTTCGCCCAGGTTCGAGGTGCCCAGCCTCGGGATGCCTTCTGTCCAAATGTCCGCTTCCGTTGGGGTGCCTTGGCCTCGTCTAGCTCTGTTTCGTCTAGCTCCTCACCGTCCGCATCGGGGAGATACTTCAAAGCTTCGAAATGAGCCACGACGAACCGATTGAGGTCGTTGCGGTTTCTGGCATCTCGCAGCAACACATCCTCCGGGATACCATATTTCATGTTAACGAGGTAATCGTATGTACCAATCATCTTTCGGAACAAGGCCACGACCTCCGCCTTGAAATTTCGCGCTTCTCCCAAAGCGTCTGGATCGTTAGCACTTGCTGTTGTACTGGCCTCGCACTTCTCTGCGAGGGGTTTAAAGAGCTGCCAAAGCTGTTCGAGGACGTTGTTCATTTTCCTAGCCCACGCATGGTGGGCGTTTTCCTTGCCCTGTTGCGCTGCACGGTCACAGGATTTTCTGATAGCCCACCCGACACGCAGATAGTCCCGTAGTGCCCGTACATCTGGGATAGCCATATGTTCCTTCATATACATGAAAATCTCTTCTGCGTGGTGTACGGCTTTGGGATTGAGATTGTCACGCAGGCAAATATCCATGGCTGTCCGCACCTGCTTTGGCGTTATCTTATCGCCTGGTATCATCTGGAAATACGCAGCGGCTTGACCGCTATTTTTGCCTTTATGAAGGGTTCGCAAGAGCTGAGTCCAGTTATTTTCATCAGGGACGACTTTAGACTGTATGGTAATGGTTTTCCAGTACCTTGTCGCCTCGGTTGTCTTGCCAGTCACTCTGAGAGCCTCGAGAATCAAAGACAGAGTATTGTTCCCGGGCGTGGCATACATGGGCAATCCAGACTGTACTGTTGGAGCCTGAACTTCTTCCGATATTTTCAACCTCCTCTTCTCTTTTACTGGGATCTTCATTGTCTGCTCGATAATTTTTGGGACGGCGTCGGCACCGTGGTATCCTTCCAAGAGGAGAACTCGCCCCATGGCGCAGACTAGAGTTTCGTCGATAACTAGAGCGCCCTCCTTCCACCGCTTGATCACGTCCTCCCACAGCATCTTTGCGCGGCGAACAGCGTCCTTCTTTTCTTGTTCCAAATCCAACTCAACTCCACCGACGGTAGTTGTGAAACTAGTGGTCTTCGGCATAGCTCTCTGGCGCATAGCAGCTAAGATAGTGGTATACGTCTGGCTGTCAGGGCTTCGCTCGTTGTCATCGCAGGTCTGCAAAAGGCTGAACATCGAATCCAGATCATTTGCCTTAGCACAAACAGATATGACAGCGTTCATATGTATGGTATTAGGGCGTATCCGGCCCGTAGTCAACATGTTATGGTACAGTGCGACGGCTTCGGAAACGGCTAATTTGCTATGCTTCGATAAAGCGCATCCTCGAAAAATGATAGTATACGTCTTGGCGTTTGGCTTTAGGCCGCGCTTCTTCATCTAATTGGGATCTGTCAGAACCTGGGAATGCCAACTAGTTTTGCGAGCACTGACCTCATTGTAGAGCTTGAGGGCATGATGTATACTATCCTTGCCTAGCTGATACTCGATCAAGTGATTCCAGCTAACAACGACGTTCATGGTTTTCGTAGCTAGCCTCGTGAGGTGAGCTGCATGCTCAAAATCGCCCTTTTTCAGAACCGCCCTGACATGATATGCAGCATCTACCGGATCCTTCAGGTACTGTAGCTCCTTGCGAACAGCCCAGTCCACCTTAGAACTGGGTACGATTGCCGTCTCATTCTTCTTTTGGGCTGTATTTTCTATCGGAGCAAGGTCTGTCGCATCAGTCGATAGCGTATGGGTAGAAGCCGTTGCGTACGTTCTGCTCTGTCGGAGTCGTTTCGTTATCGATGTGATGCGAATAGGCTGTGAAACGTAATTCCTTGCCGTTGAAGATAAGTTCCATAAATTCTGCCGATATAAGTTACCCGAAGCTTTTCTGAGAAAACATAAACATGTAGGCATGGCAAATACTTTAAGTCGGCTGCCTCGTCTAATATAGGCATAGGAGCGCATTCAAACTTCAAGTATTCTATGCAGCGTAAGTCATCCAGAAGATTTCTTGCGCTACCATCTACCTACCAGCTATCTTCCTGCATAATCACTGTAATCTTATCTTAGCGCTGCAGTTAGGGAATACTTAAATTTTTGGGCCCTTCAATTAATATGTGTACCTAGGTACAACATATCTACATACATAGTATTAGGTACCTAATCATGTACAGATGTGCTGCTTTGTTATTACCTCATAAATAGATTTTACTACCCTGAACCGGAATGGGAATTTCTCATAAGCTAGGCCGCTTTTAGCCTGGGCAGGACCCGCTTTTACATAAGCTAAAACAAACAAACAAACTTACAAAACTTTTAAATCAAGTTAAAAGCGACCGTTTTATTTAAAACGGATTTAACAGGACGTTATAAGTAAAGCAACTTCCTAGGAAGTCGCTCTAACAAATTAAAGCAGCTGTGACAGCCTTGGCATGCCATTTGGCCTAGCCTTGCCTGTTAATGGCTCTCATGTCAACGGCAGCCTCATGACAATGAGGCAGGTGCGCGACAACAAATTGAATGCGGTCAATGGGATTCTGCCGGCAGAATGCGAGAGGGAAATGTCTATATAGTTTGGCTGCAAAGCCCATTCTTAGATGCTACTCCCCAGCTTTAGTTCTTCCCCTAAATATAAGGTATAGTTGGTCATTGCACCCACTGCCTTTGGTGGGGTAGTACTTGAGCTAGAAGAATTAACCCCCTGTCGTCCTACGGGACATATGGTACAATGGTGAAGACTATCACCTTCTTTGCATCTGTGACAGCAGCTAAAGTTAAACGTAAGCGTACAAACGCAAAACGCTAAAGCAAGAAAGCAAAATATAAACATACTTAGAATTTAACTATAGAAACTTTATAGAGTATTGTTTCTGCTTAACACCAACAACACAACAACTCGGAAAGCTGGTAAAATAGGGAACGCACACGCTTTTACCATTGACCGCACCGCACATGTTCATAATGGCGTACCTAGGTCGACAGGTTCAAGTATCTAGATCTTTCTTAAGATTAATTCTTCGATGCACACTCACCCTCGATGTACCGAGATGACAGAAGTCTACCAGTTGGCCGGCCCACCACCTTAGACGAGACAACGCGACTGGATAGATCTGTGGGATAATACCATGTCAGTATAAATCGGACGAAGAAGGGGGTAGCTCGCCTCGCTCGATTCAGCCTATTAACTACAAGTACTGTGAACCAGCATGCTGTTTGGCTCGTGGTTAAAACAGCCGCTTTATGATTCGTCATTCTCACGCCCAGAAGTAGATGGGATGCTCAGAGTATCGCGGCAGTTCATACCCCCGGGCCGAGTATGTTCCCGTATAAGATACGCCCTTGCAATTCTCATATTGAAAAGTATAAGCAGTTTAAAAATTGATTCACTTCGGCTCTGGACCTTCGTCAAACCTTCTAGGATCATCATGTTATGGATAACGTTTACTGCTGCTACCATAGTGCTCTTTGCGCAGCATGCCGCCGCCCAGGGGCGTCTGCTCCGGTTTGTCTGTTCGCAGCTCGTGATCGAACGGATCGACCCTCTCGTCTCCCCGGGGATGGTGCCGTCTCCTCACACGCACCAGGTCGTTGGAGGCAACTCGTTTAATGCGACGGTAAACAGCGTAGACTTTATTTCCTAGCCTCTCAAATGTGCGGTCTGACGATCGGCGTTCTCAACAGATGGATCCTGCGCAGCTTGATCCCGCCACAACATCCACCTGCACTACGTGCTCGTACGCTGAGGATTTTAGCAACTACTGGACTGCCAACTTGTATTTTAAATCGCCAGAAAACGGTACTTTCAAACGGGTGCCGCAGATGCCGAACCCGACTTGCTGCCAGCAAAACGGCGGCCTGACGATATACTACATGTCTCCCTTTTCCGGTAGCCAGAAGGTCACAGCGTTCAAACCTGTAAATTTAACTCAATCTTTATTTCGTCCCTCTCCCAAGGATCTAGCGAGATAGCCGATGTAGCTGTTACGTCCCTGCTTGCGCACTGCATTATGGTTAATAGATTACTCAACAGGGTTTCCGAATGCTAGCAGGCGACCCGGCGCTCCGCACCACTACGGGCAAAGACCCGGGTATCTGCCACCGGTGCCTAGGCGCTAGCAACGGGTTCCAGCCGTGCGACAGCACGGACAGTTCCGAACTTCCGTCGAAGCCGTGCCCGCAGGGGATTCGGTCGAGCATCATCTTCCCGACTTGCTGGGACGGCAAGAACCTCGACAGCCCCAACCAGTGAGTTTCCTGTGACCTTTCATTCCCCCTTTCAGGATGTCTACGAGTCATACATTGCCTCAATGGGCACCTGCTCTCCTTGCTACTCCCGTGAACTTTCGAAGCCCTGGGTGGTCTTTTACCGTAACTCGACAATGCTGACTCCAGTGTTACAATAGCAAGTCGCACATGGCGTACTCTCCAGGAATCTGTAGTGGGGGCAACTGCCTCGCCGGTGCCTCCTGTCCTAGCACCCACCCCGTCAGAGTTCCCGGGGTCATGTACGAGATCTACTGGAATACGAGCCAATTCAACGACCCCAAGTACTTCTCGGCGGGCTCACAGCCGTTTGTGTATAGTTTTGGTGACGGGTAATTACACGATTTACTTCCAGCCCCCCTTTGAACTTTCTCACACTCCTTGGTCGTCTTTTCAATACTATAATGTCGATCTTGCGGTAGGTACTAATGATCAAATTAATAGACTGGGCCACGGCCAACATGGCGATTACCTGTTCGGGTGGAAAGGCGATAGCCTCCAGCGCGGCATGGATGCCCTATCAGGGCGTGACTGCGTCAACGAGAAGTGTAGCGCGCTGAAGTCTCAATCGTATGAAGACGCCATGGCGTGTACGAAGAAATCTGTCGTAGACGAGGATGTAGGCTTGGATGGGTGTGAGTAGACTTCCAAACGTTGACTTGTATACCATGATTTGTGGCTAACAGCAGAATCATAGGGATTCCCGCTTTACCTGGTGGTATGCCAGTGACCTACTAATAGTTCCGTTGCATTTAAGCAAGGGATGCGGTCTACGATGAGAAAATGTTAATATAATGAATTTGTGGCCGTCTAGTTTTAACGACAGAAGTTATTGCTTTCCAGCCGCACCATTAAACAGTGCACGACTGTAGTATGTGAAATGTCGTACCTTCCACATCACGCAATCTATCTACACTTAATTATCATGAATGCCACCCCCATACTGACTGTGTTATTTATATACTGGACCCCATTGCATGCCCCCGCGGATATCTGACAGCTGCATCCAGCCCTAATGATACCACGTAGATAGCGCTACGATGTGGGAACTCTAACCTAGGAAACTGTCACGAGTGGCAAGGTCTCTCAGGTCAGGCACAACATATGTGTAAATAGCTTTATGTATATGACAATAGGTGACATGCAATTCCAGAGCTTCCATCTAGAAGATCACCTAAAATATTGCAAATGGCTTTAAGACCAACATCTAGAGCCGGCGCTATTCCAGCAAGTCCTGCAGAGCCAACGTCATCTACTATGACTAGAAGGGAACTTGAACGAAATAGAGAAATGTCCTACAGTCCTATCTAGCGCTCCTACTATGTTATTGCTATAGCAAGAAGACCTTCAGGGTCTGGCGACGTGAGAAACAAAGAGACTAGAAGTATATAACAGATAGAGTCTCAACATCCTCACTCCTGACATTCGTAGACCTCGCGCAATAATAAGAGTCTTAATTGTCCCAATGGAGCTATCCGTGACCAAAAAGCTCAACTCTAAGCTCAGATTGAGGAGCTGGAAAAGCAGCTTTCCTAAGGGAAAAGAATCTGTATAAACATCGAAGGCGACTCAGGGCACTTCCGCCTCCAAATGGAAGTCTAGACGAGAGACTCGAAGAACTGAAACTCCGGATAACTCGGGGGACTTCAGGGACCCTAAAAGACCCCCTTTATTAGCGCCTCGCCATCGATATCGGGACCGGAGGCTATGGGGAAGGTGTTATGGTGATGATGGCCCTGACCCCTTACCTTCATCCCGCTCCTCCTACAGAGTTCCGGCCACCAATTGCGTCACCATCGCTGTTACACGCGCTGAATATGGTGTACGCCTTGTACGGCAATTGGCGCCGTCCTAAGCGTATTTTGAATATGCATGCATACAATCTACTATATTTATCTAGCTACTTTGCGATCGGCTCGTCGCGTGGCTCTCGGACTTGGCGCTATGTACCTCACGTTAACGGTAAAAAGAAGCCGTTTTGCGGGCCGTTTCCCTCTACATAGATCGTGCATAAAGTGTGTGCTCAGCCGCCTGATGTTTGGCTGAGCCGAGCCTAAGCAAAAGCGCTGAACGCACTAATCCCAATTTGTCGTGCGCTAGGAAAGTGAAAGTGGTTAAAACCTAGAACCTGCATGCGTGTAATGGGTTTACCAGGGTGCGCGGTTGACACGCGTGCTGGACAAAGTGTTCGCGACGCGTCCCCACTAAATGTAAATTGAATAGCTATATCCCCTCTAACACACTAACAACCCCTAAGCTTTGCCTATTTACCTTAATTAGTTCATTACTTCTACTCTTCAACATCTGAGTTTGATATACATTGTTTCTTCTTTTGCCTCCGTATCGAATGAGAGCTTTAAAACTTCCTGGACACCATGTCAAAAGCTGCCAGCAAACGTAATAAGCTCGCCGAGCTGCGAGCTTTGCGTGCCTCTGGCAAGAAAGTCTACGACACATACGAGGTTGCGGAGGAGCGGGCTCTATACGAAGAAGTGGATGAGAACGAGTACAAAAAGATTGTGAGAGACCGCCTTAATCAAGACGATTTTGTTGTCGACGATAATGGCGAAGGCTACGCCGATGATGGCCGGGAGGAGTGGGATCGAGTCCAGACCTACTACTCCGAAAGTGATGACGACGCTGCTACTGGACCGATAAGGCATAAATCAGGTAAGCAAATCTTTTGAATCTCCGCTTAGCGAAGGTTTACTGTATGCTCACCGCCTCCTTAGACAAACGGAAACGCGAAGAAGAAAAGGCGAAACGAGACGCGAATGACCGTGATATTAGTCAATTCTTCATGAAAGGCCAGGCTGCGGGCCAAACTAAAGCGAAGGTGGGCAGACTAACATCCATTGGTATCGAGCCACCTCCAACGGCCTGTGCTAACGAATACGCTTCAGGTTATTAAGACGGAGGATGACGACAAATTCCTCACGGATCTACTCGGCGAGGTCGACGCGAATGTTCCAGCGCCAGTAATTCGACAATCGAAAAGACATAGATCCCCCGAAAGGCGTCGCGCTCGGGTGTTATCACCTGCACGTAGCATTCGTGAACCAGCCTCGAAAAAGGCCAGGCTCAGCCCAGATCTTCCACCTGCAACACATCCCGAAAGTGTTCATGATGAAGACTTTCTACCACCTATGGACGATGACATCCAGCCACCCACCAACGACGAGGCTATGACCGATCCGGTGGTCCCATCGTCCCCTCTCTCCAAAGCGGTTGCCCGGAAGGCCCAGTTCAAGGCCGAGGCTGTGGACGACGACGACGATGAAGAGATGATGGAGGTAGCTCACGCCGGTGCGATAAAGACGGCAAGTGTGAACATAGCGGCATCTCGGCAGATCAAAAAGCTTATTAAGCCTGATCAATATGCCACTCCTGCCAGCTCTTCAACGCCAAAGGTCCCAGAAACCGATATCGATTCGTCGTCATGGAACCAACTGACAGACAACTTGAATGTAGTTAGCAGCCCAGCCCCTCAAGTCCACACAGTTGGGAAAATGGACTACAAAGATGCTATCGAGGAAGATGGCAGTCTCAACATGTTTTGGACTGATTACACCGAGGTGAATGGCTCGCTCTGCCTGTTTGGCAAGGTACAGAACAAGAAGACTGGTGCTTACGCCAGTTGCTTTGTCAAAGTCGATAAAATACTACGGAACCTCTACTTTCTACCTCGGGCCTCCCGTTACCGGGGCGGATGTGATACGGGCGAGACCGTCGAACTGGCGAACGTCTATTCCGAGGTTGACGAGATAATGACCAAGATGAACGCCGGCATGCACAAAACCAAAGCCTGTAACCGAAAATACGCATTTGAACTACCTGACATTCCTCGGGAGGCACAGTATCTCAAGCTCTTATACCCATATACCAGTAAGTCGTCCTGTGTTGGCAACTCTGCATATACGCACTGACACCGGGAACAGTACCAGCAATCCCTGCCGAGACTGTTGGCGAAACCTTCTCTCACATCTTCGGTACCAATACAGCGATATTCGAGCAATTTGTTCTCTGGAAGAATATCATGGGCCCATGCTGGCTGAAGATCGAGGATGCCGATTTTGGCACTTTAAAGAATAGCTCTCATGCCAAGCTCGAAGTTCTGGTCAGCGACCCAGATACAGTCGCTACGCTGAGCGATTCGGACAACCTGGACGCCCCTCCTCTTACATTGATGAGTCTAGCGATGCGAACAGTTTTCAACGCCAAGGAAAATAAGGCAGAAATCCTTGCCATCAGTGCTCGTATATACGAAAATGTGTTGCTTAGCGATACCACGCCGGCCAACAAACTGCCATCTCGGACATTCACCGTGATTAGGCCGAATGGTAATGCTTTCCCTCTTGGGTTCGACAAGCTGGTGCAGGGCCGGAAAAAGGGTCTGATTAAGTTGATGCAGACAGAGGCGAATGTCTTATCGTTCTTCCTTGCACAGATAGACCTGGCCGATCCGGATATTGTGCTCGGGCATCAACTTGAGGGTGTTGACCACAGTATCATCCTTAACAGACTGCACGAGAAGAAAACGCCCAAATGGTCCCGACTTGGGCGGCTCCACAGAACGACATGGCCGGCATCCATAGGGAAAGCTGGCGGTAATGTCTTTGCAGAGCGCCAAGTCATGGCCGGCCGGCTGCTGTGTGATATTGCTAATGAAGCCGGCAAATCTGTCATGTTCAAGTGCCAGTCGTGGAGCTTGACTGAGATGTGCAGCGTCTATCTCGGCGAAGATACACATCGTAGGGACATAGACAGCGATGCTGCTCTAAAGACCTGGGCGGCTGAGAAGAACGGGCTGATGGACTACATTACACACATGGAAGCGGATACGTACTTTGTTACTGCCCTGGCATTGAAAACGCAGTTGCTGCCTCTGACCAAGGTTTTGACAAACTTGGCTGGCAATTCCTGGGCACGCACGCTGACCGGAACGCGGGCCGAGCGCAATGAGTACATTCTGCTGCACGAGTTCCACCGAAACAAGTACATTTGTCCCGACAAGCAGTCCTTCAAAGGACGAGCTAAAGTCGAGGAGGCCAACGAAGAGGATGGCGGTGCTGGCAAGAAGAAGAGTAAATACGAAGGCGGCTTGGTCTTCCCCCCTGAGAAGGGATTGTATGACAAGTTCGTGCTCGTCATGGATTTCAATTCTCTATACCCTTCCATCATCCAAGAGTACAATATCTGCTTCACGACTGTCGATCGATCTCTGTTGGTAGGTTTAATCCTTGCCTACACCATCTAGCCCATTCTCGTATTGTCATGCTAATGTGTTTATAGTCGGAAGACGATAATACGGCACCGGAAGTTCCGGCCGAACAAGAGCAGGGTATCCTGCCTAGACTTATCGCAACCCTTGTCGGCCGCCGCCGGCAGGTGAAGGCGCTCATGAAGAATAAGAACGCCACGCCTGAACAGCTTACTACGTGGGACATCAAACAATTCGCTCTGAAACTCACGGCGAACTCGATGTACGGCTGTCTGGGCTACACCAAGTCCCGATTCTATGCGCGACCTCTTGCCATTCTTACTACCTCTAAGGGCCGTGAGATTCTCACCAACACCAAAGAGCTTGCCGAGTCTAAGTCGCTTCAGGTTATCTACGGTGATACGGATTCGGTCATGATCAATGCCAATGTCGAATCGGTTGCAGAGGCACTGAAAGTGGGCAACGAATTCAAGAAGACCGTCAACGAAAGATATCGCCTCCTTGAGATCGACATTGATAACGTGTTCCGGAGAATTCTACTGCAGGCCAAAAAGAAGTATGCAGCCATCAACTTGGTCGAAGTTCCCGGGGGCAAGTTTGTCGAGAAGATGGAGGTCAAAGGTCTTGACATGAAGCGTAGAGAATACTGTGGACTCTCCAAGGAGATCTCGTCCCGGATACTGAACGATATCCTCTCTGGAGATGAGACAGAAGTTGCTGTTCAACGGATCCACGAGTACCTACGCGAGATCTCAGGCAAGATGCGTGAACATTCGATCCCCGTGCAGAAATACATTATATACACGCAGCTTGGCAAAGCACCAACGGAATACCCCAACGCCGACTCGATGCCACAGGTTCAGGTGGCTCTACGCGAAATCGCACGCGGCAAGAATATCCGACGTGGAGACGTCATCTCGTATGTGGTGACGGGAGATAGCAAGAGCAGCTCAGAACCTGTTGCTAAGCGTGCCTACACACCCCAGGACGTTACCAAAAAGGACTCAGATCTCAAGGTTGACGTCGAGTGGTACATTGGCAAGCAAATCTTCCCGCCTGTTGAGCGTTTGTGCGCCAACATCGCGGGCACGTCGACCGAGCAACTCGCCGAGCAACTCGGCCTCGACGTGCGCCGCTACGCCAATAACTCGTCGGCCCAGTCGAGCTCTAAGGATTTGGAGATTCACCCCTTAGAATCCCAGATTCCCGACGAGATTCGTTTCCGGGACTGCTCACGTCTCTCTCTACGGTGTCGAAAGTGCAAAGTCTCGACGTCTTTTGGTGGCCTTTACTCCCCTCCATCCAATGACGAGGCGGAGCGGGCGATGACGGTGACGGCGCAAGGTGTGTCATGCTCCTCGTGCTCTTCCATCCTCTCGAACTTCAGCATCATCGCACAAGTCGAGCATGCGATTCGCATACAGACATCGCGATACTACGAAGGCTGGCTGGTGTGTGACGACGCGTCATGCGGGAACCGCACACGTCAGATGTCGGTGTACGGTACGCGATGTATGGGACCCAAGGGCCTTGCCACGGGCTGCCTGGGCCGCATGCGCTACGAGTACCCAGAGCGCGCCATGTACAACCAGCTCGTCTACTTCGCGTCCCTCTGGGACGTGGACAAGGCACGGGCGAAGGCACAGTCGGGCGCCACGGGCGTCGGTGGCGAGGGAAACGCCGGCGCCCTCAGTGCTGCCGAGCAGGAGCGTATCAAGGCCCTCGCCGAGCACAACCGCGTCCGCTTCTCCACGATCAAGGACGTCGTCGACAAATACCTCGACAAGTGCGGTCGCCAGTGGGTGGCCATGGATACCCTGTTCTCTAAGCTCGGGTTCGCCGCTACCGCTCTGTAGATGAGGCCGACAGATACCTACCTACCTCACCTACTTGAGTGGGTTGGCTCTGCTATTGGGGGTAGCGAAAGTATCTTAGTTTGCTAGTTAGCGGCAACCTTGTGTCTCCCAGAGAGAGAGCAAGTGGTGACTGCAGACTGCCAACTTGAGCAATAGGACTGATTTGATATTTAAATAGTGGAGTGATGAAAGTCTTGTTGGTCTCATAAGGGAAGGAAGGAATGGAAATGGGAACGGGAAGGCGTTACATACATGATGAAACTTTTGCGTCTCTCTTTATTAGCGGTGTTTTTAATGGGCGGGTTGGGTTGGGCTATGTTGCATTGCACATTGTTTGAGCTCTCATGTTTCTTAGCTCTCTGTTCTGCAATGCTCTATTTTCATAACATGAGCAGGCGTTTCTAAAGCTCTTCTAATAAAACATATGTTCTCCACATTACAGACACATTTTGCTTAAGCCTTGTACATCTGTTCATATAGTGAATCCTATTTCACGTATCACATTGTCCAAGTTACCTCCGAGTTATATATAAATCAGGTATGTGTGCATATATGAATATAATAGTGTGAAAATTCTCGCGAACTACCACTGGCTTGTCTGGGGTTTTGTCTAGGCAGGGGAAATTAAAATATCATATACATGGAGAGGGAACGTTTTGCAACCAAACTTATTTCTGCCTCCTTGATCCTATTGCTCAGCTCAGCTCAGCTCAGCCTAGCCTCTTCTTTCCGACCCTTTGATCGTGATCATCTTCTCCCGCCCATGTTATGTTGCCCATTCATTTCCCCAAGGAAGCAAAAGCAACATAATGCGGTCAAAACCATTGCTGCAAAACGCAAGAAAGACAACAAGAAAGTTGTCCCCATCATGACCACCTCTCTCTATTGCTGAGCAAAAGCCTTCTCAAACAAGCAACCGGCTGCTTGGCCAGCTCCTCCTCACTCCATGCACTGTAAGTAAACGTGTTTAGCCAGGTAGAAACAAAGCGCTGGTAAAGGGAAAATAGAAGTGGGGAAAAGTTCAACTCCCAACCCAGAAAGCACGCTGTGGGCTTTTCCCATGGGCTTTCTCAACCACTCTTTTCAAATGCTTCATTCAATGCTTCCTTTCCCCTGACTCCTGGACGATTCTGCTTGAATACATATCAAAGCACTTATGTTCCTAGTGTCCACCGCTGCAACCGTGCCTCTCTGCTTCTCTCTCTCTCGGATTCCACCTTTGTTTAGCTACCGTCCACCCATTGAACAAAGGCATATACAGTCCCTCAACCCCCTTTTCCTTTTGGTCGCTTCTCCTCCCCACCAACAGATGTAAAGGGGGCCATTCTCATTAGTAGCAGCAGATACTGTCATGAAAGCTGCTGGAAAGATGGGGGAATTATAGTAGGGGCACCATTATGTAATGAATTCTTGATGGCAACAGGTTGTAGAGACTCTATCCGATGTAAGGTATCATAATGAAGTAAAAACCTGTAACTTTTAAAACACGTCTCTGAAGCCCGTAAATGCATCGCAAAAACCATGGTCCGAGTCTATGCATGAAGATGCTGCCACAATGCAGGCCGTTTTTATCACCACTGAGCTAAGCGCACAAACGCGCTCAGTTTCCCCCTTTCTCAGTTGCCGCCGATGTGTCAGGCGTGGCCTTGGCCAATGCAGGGGACGCCGCCGTAGACGGAGGCGAGCCGGGGTGGTCAGAATCCATTGTGGCCAATAGACTGCAAACATCCAACGTTAGTAAGGTTCCGGAAGGCTTAGTAGGTGCGCTCAACTTACCCGAACGAGTTCGTGCTCGTAGGTGCTTCTCGGACCGGGGGAGTGCCGGTCCGGGACGACGCACCAGAGTCATCTGCGCCACGGCTCAGGGAGCCACCAGGGCCAAGCCGTCGGCCGCTGTTGCTGCGGGAACCAAGCATCGACATCGGGCCAAGCGTGAGGTTGGTGCTTGACGGACGGGAGGCGCCACCCTTGAGGCGACGGAGATCATCGATACCGACTTGGTTCGGGGCCGACTGAGGATAACCTCCCTGCATATGCCGCGCGTCTCCCCGGCCGAGCTGTGCACGTCCTCCGCCACCTCTCTGGTTGTTCCGGGCAGACTCGGCAGCCTTCTGCGCTGCCTGAGCTTCCGCCTCGGCTCTAATCTCCTCCAGGGTCTTGGGTCCCTTGTTAGACTCCTTAGACTGCCAGTTGTTCTTCCGCAGGTCGACGACGTCCATCAGCATGAACTGCATTCGGCTAGGCATTCCAGGCAGGTCGATCATGGTCTGTATGCGTTGGAAGTAAGCGTCCATCATCGGCTTTCCTTTCTCGGCATTGTCGAGATTCCAGCCAATCGTCCTAAGCAGCTTGCTGAGAGACTCAACTTCCGCCTCGTCGGGGATGCCGGTATAGTCGACTAGCTTCCTGACACATTCGTGCATGATGCGTTCAGTCAACATGGTAAGCTTGTACAGTTCACCAATGAACTGTACCAGGCCAAGACCTCGTCGCTTCGCTGCAGCAGCCTTGTAGTACTCGTCAGATAGCAACGCAGCCGCTTCGGTTCTCCGATCACCGTCTGCTCCCTGCTCAGGCAGCTGCATCTTCCATCCTCGTTCGAATTCTTCTTGGCATCGGTTGAGCAGGTATTTCCGGAACAAGGCGCCGCCGCTGACGACGTTGCCATTCTTGTCCTTGATGCTCTCGTCTCGAATTTCCGGGTTCATTGTCTCCAACATCTTTTTGCAAAATTTGGCGTACATCGAGGCCCAGTGGGCTTCGTCCGTTGCCTTTTCAAACGTGAGCTGGATAACTTGGCGAAGCGTTCTGCCATCCGTCTCGTCCTTAGATTGTCCTGCGATCTCCAGGATTTGATCCGAGATACGGTCAAAGTTATCCGGCGTCATCTTGTTGAGGGCAGCCTTAACCTTGCGTTGCACCATGGCGGGATCCATTAGATTGGCGGCGGCAGTCAGACTACTCGAGGCGTTACTCTTTCCAACGCTAAGAGGCTTCCAACCCGTACTACTTGTCTGGAGAGCCTCGATCTTCAGGCCTGCAGTCAGGGGCATATTCTTAGCTGCCTGGGCTTCAGCCTTGTGATTGAGCGTATTTGGCTTGCTGGCATTGCGTCGGCTGCTTTGCCGAGGCGAATGTGGCATACTTCCCATATTGGAGGACGGTGTCCGGCTCATCTGGCTGCCACCGCCAAACGCCCCTCCTGGCCGCTGGAAGCTAGCCATTGGGTTCATTCCGGGACGGCTGCCTCCCATTCCCTTATTGCTCATTTCGAATCGTTGAGCCGAAGTCGTACCAGCCGGGAGCGGCTGTGACCCGCCAGCACCGAAGCTACCCATCATGGGGAAACTGGATGTGCTATTCCTAGTATTCTGCCTGCCAGAGCCACCAGCTGATCGATTCGAGGCAGACCGGCCACCATCGCCATCACCAATGAGATTCTTGACCTGCTGGTGGAAGTCAAGAGATGGCTGCTCCGTAAAGACGCCTTTGAATTGAAGCAAGAACGCTGAGTCATATTTGAAAGATCGTCCCTTCTTCTCGACCGCAGCATTCACCGCAGGGTTTGGTGAGTTAATACCCGGCGGATAGATGTCAGCGTTGATCTTGTCCAAAAGTCTCGCCGTCTTCAATGACTGCAGAGCGGCGCTAGGCTGAGGGGCCTCGACAGCCTTGGTATTGAGAGGAGCCAAGTTAAGAGCTTGAGGCTTAGGCGCGCGACCGCTAGGGCTAGGCTTCGCGCCGGGCGCCGATAGCTGTTTGTCCGCCAAGCTGAGATTGGCCAATTTGGTGGTTGTCTCGCTGGTCGAATCATCTTTGAGAATCTCCACTCGCGGCTTTTTGAGGAGCTCCTCAAAGCTAGGCTGAGGGGCACCAGCTTGGGTAGCACGCTTCTTCTCCTTCTCTTCTTCAAGCCTCTCCATTTCCCGTTCTTGCTCACGGAGTTTCCGATCATTCTCAGCCGCGTTCGCAGCCCTGGCCGCTTCTTCGGCTTTCTTCTGAGCCTCTTTTTCAGCGGCTCTCTTCTCGTTCATTTCCTTTTCTTGCGCCTCCCGTCGAGCATCTTCCTCTTCCATTTCCCGAATAATGCGTTCTAACTCGTCCTCATCGGGCTCATCGGAGGACTTAGAGACCTGAGGTTCAGCACTGGCAACCTCTGTTGCTTTGTCTCCTGTCTTGGGCTCCTCATCCTTTGCACTCTCTACAGGTGCACTCTCGACGGTCTCGGCAGGTTTATCCTGAGTTACTGATGCTACCACTGGCTGGCTTGTGGCTGCTGCTGGCTCCGGTGTGGCCTTTGCAGTATCGTCCTCCTTGGCCTTTTCTCCAGTAGCAGTTTGCTTTATCTTCTCCATGAATTCGTTACGCTTCTCTTCTGCCGTCTTCGAATTTGAGGTGCTATCAGTTCGACCATGCACCGAGCCATAAGGCTTGGGTGTCGAGGCCTTGGGAGGTGGCGTAGGAGTCGATGAAACAACTGGGGGTGTTCTAGATTGCTGGCTGGTCGCGGGCGATGCTGGAGCAGTAGGCTTGAGGCCTTTAAAGTCAAGTGGCTCGCCATTCTCATTCTTGATTTGGATAGCGGCATTTCTCTTCACAGGACGAGTAAAGTGTGGCGACGGATTCGCACCTTGTTTCAATTGCGCTACTTGTTGTTGTGGTGTGCCTTGTGGGACCGGGGCCTGTGGCTGGCCAGCACCTGAACCAGGTCGTTGCTCCGCAATCTGAGAAGAATTGCTGCGAGACATCGGCTGAGGGACAGGAGGGTTATAGGGAGGCATGAATGCAGGTTGTTGATAGTGGGGTATAGGAGAACCTGGCGCATGATGCATGTTAGGATATCCAGGGAATCCCATTTGTCCCATTTGAGGGGGCATTGAGTTTCTGGGGTCATATGGGGATGGGTAAAATGGCGTCTGCTTCACAGTAGTCAGTAACCGATCGAAGTTTCCACTCTCGGGCGATAAATCTAAACGACTAAGTTCTCGGGGCATCGTGGGGGGAACAGAAAAGGGTTGATGTGAGACCATCAGTTGACCACGAGCTGGTGGGTTTTCCAACGCCTCAGCTTTGAGTTGGCCGGCAGGTCGAGTCTCATCAATCCCGTAGTATTCCGGCTCAAAACGCCTACTAAAGCGTCTTGGTCTCTGAGAGAAGGTATGATCATATCCCAAGGACTCTGGTCGTCGATGTTGGTTCGAGAACTTCTCGCCATCACGACGGAGACCTTTTTTCTTATTTTTAGGCTGCGCACGGTCGAAGCCCTGCTGAATAGAACAAGAGAAAGGGAATGATTGGTAATGTACCTGCTGAGAGGGGCCCACGTTGGGTCCGTTATAGTAATAAGGCGGGGCCATGCCGCCTGCTCCGGGCTGTGGCAAAGCCGAAGCCAAAGCCGGGCTTCTGTTGGCCTGGTTCGGGTAGTGATGTTGCGGACGATTGTTACCCGCAAAGTTGGCTGACATGCCGCCTCGTGGCTGATTGCCCTGTTGGCCTCGGTAGTTATTGGTCGGAGGGTATCCCATAGACGACTGGTTGAACCCGCCATTGTATGGTCGACCACCGCGGCCGCCACCCGAGAAGTTTCCACGATTCGGTCCTCCGGCCGGGGGTCCATTATGGTTACTCATGTCACTAACATTCGACTCGCGTCGGATGTGTGTCGGGTGTTGCGGACCAAGAGATGCAGGATCGTGCGATGCCGCTGAAGGGTTTCTCATATGTGTACGTTCACCGTCAAAGCTACCAAAATTTACCGTAGCGCCTGACGGAGCAGCACCCGATGGTGGTCTGCCACCACTGGCTGAGGGTAGGGGAATTGGTGAGGGCGAATGTCGAGGATCGGTCACGCCACGACCGCCTGCGCTCGGGATGGGAATCGGTGCAGACGGGGGCTGAGGAGTACTATGCGAGGTCGCAGGCGATTCCTGGTATCCGAACTGAATGCTAGTTTTGGCGCCAGCAGAACCACCGTTAGCGGAGTAGCTGTTGGGGCCGTTGGCACTCATAGTGACCGAGCTCTTGCGGTTATGCTCAGCTTGACCGTTGGCAGCAGTACTGCCCTGGATGGTGCCGTTAGCAACGGCGGGTGCGTTCGGAACTCCGGCTGGGATAGCGGGCATCACGTTAGGTCGGCCGTTCATAGGCGATACGGAAGACGACTTCGCATGGCTCGGGGCGTGCTTAGTTGTACCGGCTGCCACAACGGGTTGGTTGGACGCAGTCACAGCAGGAGTGGATGACGGTTTCTTCGCCGCACCGACTGCAGAAGCGTAAGACGGAGCAGCGGGAGCCGCGGTGTTGTTGGACGCAGTGTTTGCGGGGTGTTGACCAGCCTTAGAAGTCATAAGTAACCGTGAATGATGCGGTGAAACACTTCTTGTGCGTTTTGAGTATCTTGCAATCTCGTCTCTGTTGGGACAATGCGGGATAAACCTTTCCTAGTGCCGAAGACAGGAAAGGAAGCAACCAGGTCACAATTAACCACGCGCCGACAGTCGAATATCAAATCCGAGCAGACGGGAAATATGAAGAGTTGAATTAAAGGATGGTGCGCAAATTAAATTAGTTAGGTACTGGTGCAAGTCGTGTTGTCCGAGTAAAGACGGCCGCGATAAAGACTCGGACCCAGACGACGGTGGCGGAAAAATAAGCGACAGGCAGTGCAGGGCAGCGTGCTCGTCGTTAGAAATGAAAGACTAGATGTCGCGCGTGAATCAAACAGCGCGGCAGCGTCAAGTGAGGTGATGCTGCTGACGATGTTGGTAGATACCAAGCACGGAGGAAGGTAGAGAGAGAGGGATACAGGAGATACTGCAACGCGTGCGCAGAGGCGTACGTCGGGTCGGTCGCCAGATCGTGTCTCAAAAAGCTGAGTGGAGATGTATTCTCTGTAAACAAATGCAGAGATATACGGTATAGTCTAACCTTGAAGAATGGAATTTTCAAGGGACGATGTGTGAAAGATAACAACCGCCAGAAGGAAATCCTCTTGGGTTGTTGTGCTGATGATCAGAGTTGATCAGGTTTGTGTGGGTGAGAAAAGGGTGGGAGGTAAAATTAAGTGCTGGAAGAAATTTCACATAGAGATTTTTTTTTACCCTGTTCATAGAAGGGAAAGACTGGGGGGTAACTGGGGTTGCATTGCTGGGTCACTAGGTACCTGTCTACCTTAAGTACTACCAAGCCCGGCAGCCCGTAATGTCAGAGCCATTGTACACTGTGTCAAGTTTTTAAATATACCGTATTTCCATACAACATACCTACCTACAATGGAAACTTACATATCGATTCATACAAGAATCCCATGCTCAGACTCCATGCTACTGATTGTACAGTGTTTGTAGTAAAAATAGCACAATGACCTCAATACTTGCCTGTGGTTGGGTGGCCTTCCACCCGGAGGTAGTTATTGCAAATCCACATGTCTAGAACTAGAAGAATCCACATTCAAGTTCTATGTATATCAATGTAAGATATGCTGTACGCTGTATGCTGTAACACGATCAGGTACCTACCCCAGGTAAGTGCTGTAGATAGCAATTTCCTACATCAAAAGACAAAATAATGGTTGAGTACTATATAGATAGGTACCTACGTTCATGTCTACGCCTACTTGACTCTGCTGCCAGTGCTGTATGCAGGAAAGAGGTAACTTGCGAGTGCGCAAGTAGGTACATGGGTCTATGGCCGTACCGCGCCACCAGGAGTTGCCCTATTGTCTTCCCCACCATATATATCTATCCGGCGTATTTTGACACGCAACGGAGCAAACAATTCGTACCGACATGCACCACCTACCTATGGACGTAGGTTTCCTATCTGCTTCCCAGGTAGGTGCGTGGCCTCTTAACTTAACTTTACAAGTGCACAATTTTGCGCCATTTAACATTGATGCGACATCCGAGCTCAAACCTTATTGTCGTCTTGTTAGTTGTTCTCCTTGCGACGCAAGATGTACCCCATCAGAGGGAACTGAATCAATGCGATACCAGAGCCAGGAAATATGTTAAGGGTTCATCCTATCGGCCCTTGCCCGTTGCGCATCAGCTGCCGTCGCCAACCAATCGAAATAGTAATTTGCCATTTAGTCGTCCCACTAAACATGAAATGGACTATCTCCCTAGGGTCAGATAGGCATGTAGGTAATTATCTTCTTACTCGAATTCCCACATTGTCATCGCAAGTCCATCTTGATTCCTTGCCCCGGTGACGTTTTGTTGCCAGGGAGTAAGTACATATATGTTGCCTAGGAGGTATTCTCCAGTCGCAAATAATTATCTACTCTATAAACGCTTTAAGATCAAACGTTGTCAATCAGGCTCCTCCTAGCTACCTAGGCATGTAGGGTAGGTAGGTAGAATCCGCACCTAAAGGCTTCCCATGCGGTTGTTTGTAATGTTAGTCAAGTGATGTGTCAAAACACAATTGAGTAAAGCATGGGGCGCCACAGCCTAGGTACCTCGTTTGTATGACCATAGGAGACATATAACATGTAGATATTGCTCACTCGAGTACCAACCACGACGGTAGATAGATTTTCAGCCCCACGTGCTTATTCTGACGGGATTCCAGCGTAGACGCAGGTGTCTAATAGGGGTCTTATCTTGGAAGTTCGCAAAAATAGAAGTGTGTTATGTATGTAATAATGACAGCCCCCCAGCAATGGGAGGTGTTTCTCCCCTTAGATACGACCCTACTTGTACCCAAGCACTGGTAGCAAGTATACTCCTGATAACCACAGTATCGTTACGCCCGCGTAATACTTCTGGACAGTTTTACTCTTCGATGTCTACCCTATACAGTCCAATGGAGTCCCACAAAATAGGCAGGGTGACCTCCTTGAGTAGATTCACCCAATGCTCGCTCGTGGCATGAATGAGCCTGTAGAGTTACACCTCCAGATGCCCAGGCAAACTTTGCTTGGCGCGTCTGTCCCCAAACTGTGACTCACCAATGCATCGGTTCGTATAGGTTAGATGCTTCTTAGGGTGGCTCCTCTGGCCTCCAATTCCTTTTTATTCCCAAACATACCCGGTATGTTAAGAGGTAGGTTAGGCCCACTGGGTGCGGTAGTTTATGTAGGTAATTAGGTAGGGAACTCGCCTCGTACAGCATTTGATAATCTATCTTGACCCGGTAATTGGGGAGTCTATTACTCCGTTGCACTACAGCATACGTACATATTTGGAAGAGCTAGGCTACTTTCCTTCCAGCGCTTTCTTTTCAAGTGGGCTACGGTTAAAAGGGTAAAAGTCGAACACAAAAAAGGCAAGAAAACAAAGAGAAACAAAGAGAAACAAAGCGACCAGCAAGGCATGTCAGAGAATAAAAAAGAGTCTCTATGGTAGCAAGCAAGAAAGCGGTCGACCTGCTGGAGCCAACCAGATAAAATCGAACATTGATATACGACAGGGAACTGCTGGGCGGTAATGTGCTGTCTCGCATCGGTTCGCTACTCGCTTTTCTCCCATCGCCGACTCTCTTGACAGTCGACCACTAATTTCCCCATGCCACAATACTTGCCTTTCTCTCCTCCACGTGGCCTGTCCAGACAATCTGCATAGCTTACAAGTACTAAGTAACGACTTGGAACTGTTTGCACAAGATCCAAGTCGGGCTTTACCTTTTCCACCCTCCGAACCATCCCTAAGCACTATATAGACAATCTTAAGTATCGGGAATCGGCAGGAAACAGCTTGATGACCGGATTTTTCCATGCCGACATCTCGCCTTATATCTACCATGTCGAAAATATTACTCCTTCCTAGCCATGTACTACCAGATATTTGATGTTTTAGATTTATACGTCTTCAACGGTTACCTAACCTAGCAACCAGGTGGACAAACATGTACCTAAGTTACATGTTTCTAAATTCTTAGATACTTAGCTAGTATATCGCGTTTATAACAAGGCTCATATTGACTCGCTCATGATGCACTCAGCCATCAAAAGAACACGGAGATTCACCTTGTTTGGAGATCAATTGTGGTTAAGTCAGCTGAGTAGCCCTTTCATTATTTGCCCCTGCCCTCGGGAGGCATCTCTAAGAGCCAGGTATGACGTATTTACATGACACGCTTCCACAGCGCCGGCAAGATGCCCAAAACCTTGAGTACCGTGCCGTCTACCACGTAAGACCTAATGTAAGAATTTCAAGGTAGACATTTCTCAGAATCATCTTGCCCCTTACCCTACTCACCAGCTTCACGGGGCACATCGTCTTGATCCTCGTCTTCTTCCTCACTGGCAGCTCCAACGTATTGCGCCTCATCCTCATCCCGGATGGGCTGCAGCTTTGCATCCCCCATCTCCGCTTCGCCCGAGAAGCCTTGCTCTGCGCGCAGCTGTTTGACCTTTGACACTGTCATCTCGTAGACAAACTGACCAAGATGCTCTACGCCTTCCATAACGGCTTCGTTTGGCGCTCCCGTTCCCTCTTCTTCTGCCAAGACACGATTTGACGGCCACATCTCGCCTGTCGACAACACAAGCTTATCCGGGCGACGGAGGAGAATCTCGAATGCAGATCGAAGCTCGTAGCAAGTCTCAAATACTTCCCTGCGTCCGAGGATATATAAGCCGAGACGGGCACGGGAGAGCGCTACGGTAAGACGCCGAATGTCTCGAAGATAGCCAACTCTCGACGTACGCGTGAGGGAAAGGATAATGTCTAAAGATGATCAGTACACTTGCACCCATATATAAGAGCGGAATATCGAACTCACAGTCATTTTGTTCACCCTGGTATTTGTCAACAGTTGTGACAATCTTAGGCATACCAAAAATAGTTTCATTTGCACACCGTACACTCAAAACATCCTTGATGAGTGCTTTCTGGCCGGCATATGGGGTTAGAATACTGATCTTCGAGGCGGGATAGCCCAGCAGCCGCATGTACTGATATATCGCAACCGCATACTCAGCCTCGCCCAGATTCTGAATGAAGTGAGGTGTTGGCTCAAGCTCGCCATGGCCTTTATAGTCAGGTACATTGATGAATTGATATTCATATTTAAACCCAGGGTTGGCGGTCTGGAATTCCCTGAGACTTTCGACATGGGGTAAATTCCCAAGGCTTGGGTATCGCCATTGGTATAGTGCTGCAATCGATGGCCGCGCACGCCCCTGTTGGTCAAGCGTGATAACGGGTATTCCTAAGCGAACTAGTCGAGAAAATAGCGACTGTTCTAGATTCGCATAGTGTCGGAACGCAAGGCTCTGAATGACAGGTGAGTTTTGATAATGATCGCCACAGAGAACGACTCTCTGAAGTGCCATCTGCCCTTCTTTGGGTTTCTGCATAGCTAAGGGAATAAAGTTCTCAATCTCGGTTATCTGTGCGGCTTCTTCCATGACAACATTGTCATAATGGAATCCTAGGGACGCGATTTCGGTTCGTCGCATAGCGGCATGCGTGGATGTCATGGCAATGATGCGAGCCTCGTTCGTGAGGAGGTAGTTGGCTTTATCACGATCCCGTCGTAGTATTTCAAAAGGTTGGACATCCTGGAGCTCGGAAAACATTTTTGATATATGACGGTAACAGCCTTCAGCGACCTCTATAACTACCGAGCGATCGTCTTCTTTTGGGAAGAGCGGTTGCGGCGCATCAGAGAAGAAGTTGTGGAACGGAAACCCTTGTATGATGTTCGCGGCTGACGAGCTGTCGTCGTTGAGGATCTCGGTGAACTTCTTCCAAGCGGGCTGCACATACACCGAGTTGAAGTACCCGGCAGTCTCTGCTGAGTTGCCATGGGCGCCAGGAGCGCCCATACTGGCGGCCAGGCGATTGACCTCTAGCAAGTATCGGTCTCTGATCTCTAAGAAGGATTCTACTCGCCCGTGTTTGCTGAAGTTGCCCTCGGTTTCGAGTTCTTCTTCACCATGACCAAGCCGTAACAGATGCCTCTCATCGATGTCTAAAGCCACTATCTTCGCAAACAGTTGGTTCAGGGCTTGGTTAGAATGAGCGATTAGAAGCGTCCGCTGCTCGGGGAAGTTATGATAGATATTGTTAATAATCTGCGTCGCTACATCCGTCTTTCCTGTCCCCGGTGGGCCGACAATTACAGTCAATCCTGGCTGAGTTCCAGACATGATCGCATCGACTTGTGCGGCGGTAAAACGCACCGTGTTTAGCTTCGGTGCGTCAACAGGATAAGGCCCCATGTTCGGAGGCTTGTATGTAGAGACTTTGTAGGTTTCAATTTCGGCAATCATGGCAGGTTCTGCATCTCGCCGCCTCTTCTTAGAACCTTTCACAGATATTTCTGTAGGTGTTTTGTCTACCGACTCCAAAACGTAGGGCGGACCAAAGCTACTAGACACTTCAAAGCCTGGCTCGACAATCTTTCCCGGGAGGCTTTCAACAAGATGCTGCCAGTCCAAAAACGTGTCTCTGAAATCAATCTTGCTGACTCGGTTTGGCAAATGCTTGTATGTGGCACCTGCGGGGTCTCCATACCCGAGGAAGTTTTCATGCAGCCATGAAGCCAAGGGGACCTCGGAAAGTGTTAGTGTGCGGATGGATTCTAGTACTGGTTTGAAATTATTTTCCCTTCCACTTCGGCGAACGATCAAGTTGATGCGGTCGTATACGTCGGGCTTGCCTCTCGAGACTCGTTCCATATCCGCCTTGTACATTTTCGAATCGAGCCTTAGTTCCATCTTTCGGGTAGGTGACCTGTTTGGACCGCTGAAGTAGGCGGATGGATCCCTTATTGACTTTCCCTTGTCGTCTAGTATCTGGGCAACTTCGGCTGTGCGAACAGTAATGAGACCAAGTCTCTGCGCCTCTGAAATACTACCGCTACTTCCATTTGCAATAGCGGTCTGTGCGCTAGCATCCACCGCAATGAGGAACACAACATCGTCAGGCCGAAGAGAATCCCATTCTCGTCTAACGCGGTCACCTAATCGTCGAAAGTCGAGCGAGATTTCCGCTCGAACTACCGACGGCTTATCGTCTCCAACTAGAGGTGGTACGGCTTCTAATATGGAAGGTCGAGAAATGGGCAAGGCCATCCGTGATGACCCAGAAAAGCCAGTTTCTCCAGAGCGTCTAAGCTCTGGCTTGAGCCGCCGTATTACATCGCTGATATCTTTTCTTATTCCGTAGAAGGATTCGCATCGGTAAAGAACTAGCGACCTCCACAGAAAATCTCCTACAGAGAGATACTGAAGCTTTAGCTTTGGTAACGCAAGCGGCCGTGAGCCGTCATAGTGATCTGTTCTTAAAAGGCTCTGATCAAAGAGACTCTCCTCAGTAGGAAGAATACTTAAGTCTCGGGCAACCTCCTGGAAAGTCTTGCGCTTCTCGAATGTCGATAAGAGCACCTCCATTAGGAAATTCCTATCGATTACTACATTGACCGATTCGGGGTACACTGTTCGGAGCTCAAGGAGAGACGCAAGTTCGATGAGCTGGTCATCTGTTAGGGTCTCGAGAAGATTTTCCAGTTCACTTCTCCTGTCGATGGAAGCGTAGTTCGATAGGGCCAGGACAGTGAGCTTATCCTTAAAGTGGCGTAGGGCAACTCGTTGTAACTTTCCAAGCTCGGCACAATGTCGGTCATAGGCCTCGGATCGGCTATGCTGCGCCCCGGTCTGATCGTCTATCGAAAAATGTATGTAATGACTTAGAAGCGCAGACTGGTCACGGAGTAGCGCGTTATCCTCGTCATTGAACATGGGAGATAGCCGCAGCGCCGGCAAGATATGCAGATCTTGAAGTAGAGTGCTGACATATCGTCGTGTTGGAAGCTGGCTTAGTAGGTCTGAAATGAATTCGACGAAGCGCTCGCAGTATGAAACATGCTCTCGTGTCCTATTTTCGCCATGTAGCAGCCGTATGAAATCTGACGTGAGCGTATACAGCCAAGCCCTCTCGAAACGCAAACGGGCTTTCGTGGCATCGTCGGCCGAGTCGTATCGTTTCCCTGCAGCTTTCCATGACTTTTTAAGTTGAGTCGTTTGCGTTAATTTGGTCTCTCGCTTGGTGTCGGACGAAAGGTTATGCCATATCGCAATGGAGACGAGGGGAGCGCATTCCTTCCTTACGCTGGTCCAGTCAAGGCTTTGAAAGGCGAAGATGATGAAATTCAACAAATGTGTTCGGATGGTCAAGGACAAAGTATGGTCTAGACTCATGGATAGAACACGAGTGAACAAGCTCGAGAACTCGGCCGGCCGGTCTTCGAATATACTCCATGTCTCTAGTCGTTCTCTGGCCTTGACATTTGTTATTAGGGCGATTAGGAGGACGTGGAAGTTGGACGAGTCGTCAGAGTATCCCGGCCAAAGATAACTTGCAGCTTGTCAGTCTACTATGTCATACATCAAGATATCAATGGTTCCTGAGCAGATGCTATACCTTTCTAAAGTCTGTAGTCCTTCGAGGACTAATAATGACTTGTAGGGGAAAGTGTCCTTCTCCAAGACATCCCAAATCTCTTTTTTGAGAACGTCGTTCTTAACTTTGACTTTGGCGGTTCTCTTGGACGTCTTCAGCCAGTGCTGCTTCGCCAGCTGAGCGAACTCGGACTCACCCTCCAGGTCGGCAACGGTTGGCCGCGCAGGAGGTTTGTTGCGGACCTCAGCCTTGGCGTCGCTCTTCAGACGTTTCGCGGTCGGCATTATTGCCACCCAGTCTACAGTAACGGCGATAGGTATCCAATTGACGACGGTGCGATTGCGATCTGAGAGGGTCCAGGCTTATGGTTGCAGACAGGTCGCGAGGGAATTGAGGCTGGCGGCGCATAAAGGTTCCAAGAACGTCATCAGAAAAAGCGACATCGGGTTACCTAAGCTGTGAACATCCAATAGACTTTGTGGCGTGTGGGCCTGTTGTTCAGCCTTGTCGCGTGCGTTTGTCGCGGTGCGCATGGTTACTTCCTGCTAAGCTGCCTACAGATGTATACATGTAGGCACCTACTAGGTATACCCGCTAGTGCAGAAACTGGGCAACTAAAAGCTCCATAAGTACCAGTCTAAATCTATAGGGGCATGATTTTCTTATTATCTTCCATAAAGCACTGGTACAGCATAACCTTTCAAAGCTCGTCGCTCCTGCAAATCACAATAAATGGATAGCCGTGTCTACAGGTTGTACTTACCTATCACGGATATTACCTCAAAGATAGGTTTTGCACCCCGAATCGGAATAGGACCTGCACCTAAGGCAGGCTGCTTTTAGCCTGAGCCCTGCCTGAGCTGCAACCCGCTTTTACATAAAAAAGTAAACGCGCTTGCATAACATAAATTTATGCAGCAGCTAGTAGAATTAGAATTACTACTAGTAGTACTACTGTATTTACCATCATTAGAGAATATGGCATACAAAAAAAGGTTGAGTGATTCATCAATAAACATAAATGGACTAGATAAAAAATAAACAAAAGCAATAAGCAAAAAGAGAATAAGTTTTAAATACATAGTGGGTGGATCTCTAGCTTTCCTAGCCATAGAGCAGGTCATGTGTTCTCTAGTCAGGGGTTGACTAGAGAACCGCCTCCCAACTAGCAACCGTCATTCTCGACAGCAGCCTACGACGCAAAGTAGCCACTTTCGCTTTCCCGTCCGAGATGTACCACGAAGGATCAACTACCTAGTTAATCGAGTCGCACGCGGCGGCGGGACCCCCGCAGCGGCACGCTTGACGCGTCTCCAGACAGCATCAAACTGCTCGTCATCCCTTGAAAAGCGGCACATCGAGGTGTGCGTACCACTAAGCATCATATACTGTTCATGCGACAGCCCCATGATGGCGGAGTACCTGTCCACGATCTGGCCCTTAGGTCAGCAAGCGCTCTGAAACAAGGGTTCCGGGCTGTGGGGGGGGGCATTCCCTACCACTTTGCCCAAGAACCTTTGGGCATATTCCTCGTAAAAACTGACGATGGCGTACTTGGCGGATATAGGGAGGAAATCTTCGGATATGTCGTACAGGTCGTCGGAGTCTCTCTGGAGCATCTTTAGGAACTTCGACGGGGGACGGCGGAATACGGCTCCTGCGATTTTTGTTACTTGCAGGGCCCACTGGGCTGCGTTTGCACCTCGGTGCGGTGTTCCGAAAAAGACCTACGTACGACGGCCCATGGTGAGCGAGGGTAGGACTGGTGTATAGGAGCATGAGAGTACATACCATGCCTTTGGCGTGCTGGGCAATATTCGAAAAGTCATCCCCTGTCCCCTTCGGGCGGTCATTTGCTAGCACCAAAGCCTTTGGTTCATGCCCAGGGTCAGAACGCACATCACGTAAAATGCAAGACTCGAAGAAGTGGCCATATATACCTGCTTAATAACAAGGCCCCCGAGGCTGTGCCCAACAAAGACAATTGGGTGGTTTGCGTATATCTAGTCGAGGCTAGCACCGGGTATCTTTCAACAGTGGCCGCAAGTCAATGCGTTGGGTTATCAGTACAGGTACGTTAGGGTCTTCAGGGTCTTCTCGTTTGTCCATCAATTCTTGGAGCAAAACCCGCGCAGCGCTCCGTATATTACCTACGGACGCGCCGTTAATGGAGGCGTCGTATTGAAAAGACATGACGCGGCATCCGGGCAGTTTCTCGGGTAGGAGATCCCGCAGCCACATTGTCGCGGACGACGTGTGCGTCCACGTGTTCCTGTAGTGGCCATTAAGGCCATGGACAGCAACAATGCTTCATCCTAAGCATTAATAACTGTTTCTGTAGGCAGGAATTTAGGAGGTACTCACTCCATGGTAGGACTTTTAGACTCCGGGGTTAGCAAGTGTAATACCATTATAGATACGGCTTGTCTTTCTTCAGCCACGGGTTTGTAGGAGAGGTGGGGTGAGAGAAGAGAGAGAGAGAGAGAGCGAGAGAGAGCGAAAAGGGGTTTATCGCCAGACAGAACTGGAGGGAGTTTAATAGACTCTTCTTTCCACAGAACCCGTGTTTTGTCGCTTGCCTCGTGGCCGTTGGGCCGAAATACGTGGATGTCCGCATATGCCCCCAAGCTTCGCCTGCGCCACCATGTTTGCCGGCAGACTAACAGAGCCAATGACTTGACTTGGGGTGACCAATATAACACCCCCGAGCCCGGCTTTGCGTGGCAGTCTACTGCCATCATCGTAGTAAGAGGCTTGCCAGAAACCCAACTTTTCTACCAGCACTCGCCGGGATGGAAAAGAGAGCGCACTTGCACTGGGAGGTTCCTCTGTGACAAGGCCACGAAACCACCTGTCTCCCCCTGATGACGTTACACGTCATCAATCAGTCAATCAATCAATCAATCACCAATGCGACGACCAACCCCGCGACGACACTACACGTGCCGCGGCGACGTCGATACCTCATTGATAGTTGGGTAGCAACATACACCCACGAATAGTAGGAGCAGGGCCAAGTTTGAGTGATCCCTCGTCCCCTTTCTATTCCCTTTCCCAAAATGATGGATCCTGGCACCCAGGCACGTTGCTAACTTATAAAGGCAAGAAAACTTGCCCGGTTATCTAAGAAATATAACCCCCATCTCCTTTCGCGTGCTATCTCTCCGAACCAACCCTCCCCCCAAGCCCTCCACTATCCAGCGCGAGCCCCCGTCTGTGTCGAATGGCTTCGCCGAGGAAACTACAACTTAAGGTGATCTATGACCCAGTGAAGGAGGGAAAAGGCGTCCCCGATGTTGAGTAAGCCGTTGCCGCGAATGAATTGCATATAGAGCTATCTTCTATTACCCATGCTGACCTTCCCTGCTTGCAGTCTTGTGCTCGTTCATGGCTTCGGGGGTGATCTCATCAACACATGGACCTGCAAAACAGTCGAGCCTCACGTATTCTGGCCAAAACAACTGCTCCCCCGGAAGCAGCCACGGACAAGAATTCTGTCGTTCGGGTACGACGCAGGAGACACAACGGTGGCTACTATTCGTGATAATGCCCGGACCATGCTATACTTTCTAGACGACCAGAGAGAAGGTGACAGCAAGAGCAGGCCCATAGTCTTCCTAGGCCACTGCCTTGGTGGGCTCATTATTAGGCAGGCAAGCAAGGCAGCCATCAGGTGCACACAACTCCCATGGCTAACATCTATTGGTACATTGATAGGCCATTCGTTTCGCGACGAGGGAGGAGAAACTCATGTCCATCGCCTCAGCCACCAAATCAATGGTAAGTTCAGCCATCCCGAATCTACACAATCATCCTTCCGGGGGGTTAGCACTGATTCCTTCTCGCCGAAACATTCAGATGTTCTTTGGAACGCCACACGGTGGCGGAGACAAGAGAGGATGGCTAAAACTCGCGAAGTATGTGGGATTCGGACGCAAGTCCCGGATGATCGACGACCTTGGGAAGAAAACGGACAACCTGGACAACATTGATGAGGATTTTGGCCACCTGGTAGGCAATTATAAAATCGTAAACTTCCGTGAGGGACAACCGTTGGAAGGCATGAACACGGTCATCGTGAACAAGATGAGCGCATATGAGATCGCCGGCGACTCAGTGATCGTAGGTGCCGACCATTTAAAGCTGTGTCAGTTCGAAGACGACGATGATTCAACGTTTCTCAGAGTTTGCCAGATCATCAAAGAGGCTGTCCTGAAGGCCCAAGGGCAAGGGCAATCAGCACCAAAAGTAGTAGCGGCGCTGGCAGCGCCGATGCTCGCGCTACCCTGGTACGAATACTCCAGCCGAGCAACTGCCGCTGCTGCATCGCTTCAGTCCCATTCCCTATCGGCGGACTTCGTTAGGGTGCGTATGTATGCTCAGGGGCCCCGCTGATGTTGAATTCTATATTGCGTTTGCCTTCGGAACTGTCAATATCCCATCTACCACCCGATTTGTATGGGGGAATTGATACCGCTGGTTTCGTCTGCAAATACGGGAGAGATCCCTCATGTCTCACACAGATAGTTCAGAATAGCCCATCCAGATTGAATACATGATACCATTTACACACGTCCCGACCTCTCAGACCCTAGTTCTAAGCGATGATCACTCTCCCAAGTGGTATTGCTAGCTAGATTCCCACCACCCAGCTACACCCCACTAAGCAGCATCCAGTTAAATCTAAGCGAACCACTTCTGCCACCCCCTACTACATGACCGCCATCTATAAGGGACAGACCAAGCGTGCCAAGTTGTAGGGGTTTCGTCGAGCCCATTATCTCCTACTTTACGGACCCCTCGGATAAGCTAACAGTTACGACGAGCTAATCTCCGGTTCGTGGTGAAGTCTTTCCGGGAGCATGGTACTCGTCATCCTCGTCGCTGCAGGGCCTTCTTTTTTTTCGAGCCTCAATCCTGTTACTAGTTTCTGGGCTCCTCGGACAAGCCAATGGTTACGACGAGGGGGAGGTGTGGCGTAAACTACCCGCGCCACCCGCGTTATCGTTACATTCTGTGCATTCGTTGCGTGCGGAGACGTTTCCCGTGGAGGAGGAGTCGGATGAGTTGCCTGCAGAGGAACGTTCTCTTGCAGAGGAGCGTTCTCTCGCGGAGGAGCGTTCTCTTGCGGAGGAACGTTCTCTTGCGGAGGAGCGTTCTCTTGCGGCAGGTTTGCACTCGGATGTTCCGGAAGTGGACTTGGCCCTGCTGGCTCTGGCGCATTGGATTTCCCGCCTTTCCTTACGTCTGTAACCCTTGGCAAGGGCGATTTGTGTATGATTTGCTCGTCAACTTGGCAAAGTTTAAAACAAGCCTCCTGCTCGTGCCAGTCGTGGAAATAGCATCCGACCTCGGTCCAGCTCTCGGCGTTTTTTTCTAGTTTCAGCCGTCGCGCCCGGTCGGTAGTTGCCTCTTTTATTCTACCCCCAGGGACGGCTAGATCTCGGGCCAGCTTCAGGTGCACGGACCAATGCAGCGCCGCGTATCGGAGGAACTTGTGCTCCTTCATCCTCTCCTTGACGGCCGCCTGCCAGTCAACCCAATTTTTTCTTTCAGACCAGACGGACCGGGCAAAGAAGGGCATGGCTAGATAAGTGGCGCAGAGGTTTCCGAGTCTTGCGTGGGTCTCTGCTGCGTCCATATAAAACTCCGCATGGTAGGGGAGCTCAACATTGTCTTTATACCCCTCATGGAGTAAGTCGTGTTCCGTGGTGAGGTACTCCGCTAGACTCGGGTGAACTAGCCTAAAGCAGCCGTCTTCAAGCTTGACCAGGTGGCCACAGAACCGGTTTACCCAAAGCTCAGTATTCTTGTCCAGAAACTGGCAGACCTGCTCGTAGCTAATGTCTCTCCCGTGCGCGTTGTCCCTCGCCTCTCCTAGAGCCCGTGCGATAGCAAGTTCCGCTGGGTTCAGCTCCCCCAGTCGAAACACAACCCACGACAAAACTTGCTTGACTGACCTGCTGGTCGCTTCCTTTGCCCATATCCTTCCAAATAAGTGGTCGTACAGCGCTGCACTGCTGTTTGGCGGGCTGCCCAGCAGCTCCTGTAGATCGCCTTTGCTGTAGCGTGTGCGTTTCAAAACCCCGAGCATCAGGTCGGCCCATAGGTATATGCCATTTGCCGCTTTGGGTACTTGCTTTTGCAGCTCGGAAGGGTAGTTATAAACTTTTTGAACTACTCCTAGGTGACTGTTAACGACCATAGTAATATCTGCTGTAACATCCTTGATCTGAATGTCGTATCTCATAAATTCGTATCCCGTCAAGTCTGAGTCCAAGTGCTTATATTCCGTAGAAAATAAAAGCAGTCTCACGCTGTGGGCGGCCTGTGACTTTGCCCTTAACTTCGCGAGAGTGTCGAAAAACGCTTCTTGGCATTTCCTTTCCATTTTATCGAAACCATCGATGACAGCAATTATGGGATGCCTTACCGATTTGTCGGTCATGACGTCCACCCAAAGCGCCTCCAAGTCATTCAGTGTCCCAATGTCGCCATCCAGCACCCTAGATTCCAGGTAGGGTACAAGGAGTGTGTCAACCAGATCTGGTTTCATGTCCAGAACTTGCCGGACAGTCGCAGCCAACAAACCCTGCACGTTGTTCTCTCTTGGACGCGTCATCCGCTGTGGTCCAATGGCCTGGAGTAGGCTTCGGACCTTAATCAACAGATCCTTTACATCGCTGCCTGCCGGAGTCTGCTGGTCGCGATATAGCTCAGGTTCAACATCTAGAGCATGTTGAATGATTCCGAATAACAAACATTGTGCGTCGATATTTGTCTGATCGGGCTTGCATAGAAAGGCGCTAATAACCGTCTTCCCCTGTTCGCTGAGTTTGTCGACGATGTGCTTTGCGAGGTAGCTTTTGCCACAACCTGGCTTTCCCGAGATCCAAAGCCTCGACTTCTCGGATTTCTCGTGGGACCAGTCTTTGAACTCTTCTAGCTCGAAAATCCACTCCCCTGTGTTATCCCTTGGCTTTTTCGTCATCATCGATTGACAAAGTGTTTCAGAGCACAGCATATCAAGTGTTTCTCTGTGCCTCGCTAGAAGTTCTGAGCATTGTAATCAGTCTCAGTGCCTAAATGTCCTCGGCGAATGAGGGAGAAATCGACGAAACGTACTTCTCCGCCTGGGGGAATTCTCAATTATCTCCTTCATCCCTTTCCAAACTACCGAGAAAGTTTCCTCCGCGTCCTCGCTTCCGCATTTGCAAACGCTGAGATGGTCGCCATTTATCATCGTCGCACTACCTTCAACAGCATTATGGTACATGACCGCTTGCCCGCGTTTCAAGACCTACGTTGATACTTAGTCCTCTATTATGTTTCTACAAAGATCAAATATGGGTCGGGGTAAGAGATCATACCTCCCTGCCTAGAGACTCCGTAATCTGTCCTTCAAGGAAGACCTTGAAGCTTAACTTGCTGCAGAGGGGTACGAAGTCATTCGATATGTAGGTGAGAAGCATGGGGTATTGCTGAATCTCCTTTTTCATGTCTTCGGTGGGCCGTATTAACATTCGTATCGGCCAGGGCTCCGTCGGCCCGTTGCACTCCAAGACATCAGATAAGAAGGACAAGAATTCCTTCTTGCCCCCATGGTGAGGAGTTGCAAAGAACATCTTGAGTGCCTTAGTATTAGCGCCATTGAGCGAATGGAACGTGGAACCGTCTTACAACACCCAGGGTTGTGTTCTTGATGGACCTGAACATGGGTTCGTTATAGGCGACTCGGATTGCCTTGCAACCATCGATTAGAGCGTAGCCCGTGCAAACAAAACATTTTGAAGACCATAATCACCCTTTTAATGACAACACCCCCTAGACTGTGACCTACGAATACGAGAGGCCGCCAATCGATGCCTGGGCCATCTCGCTTGTCTATCAGGCGGTTCAACAGAGCTCTTGCGGTATCATCAATTCCAGCTTCACTACTAGTACCTTTGATCGACCCCCCATATTCGAATGATAGGACACGAATGTTAATATCCTTGAGGTGCTTTGGTAAGAGATCCCCCGGCCAGACTGTGCCATCCTCGGCCTGCCAGGTTTTGGTGTGGTTTCCTCTGAGGCCGTGAACCAAGACAACGCTGGGATCAATTGCCGGTTAACCACACGCCTATACCTTCGGCATTCACAGTTGTCTAAGCTTCGCGTTCTAACGGAGTGGACTTACTCTACTTGAATCCCCCGGGCACCGAGCGCGTGCGGGCTCGGGCGGGGATGGAGTTGGTGGAGTAACATCATCCTGCTGGAAACTGGGTGAGTACCTATCTCAATATCACGGGGCACGGCCTAGGTGACGGAACCCGTAGTGAATAAGTCGCCTGTCCGAAGAAGGTAATAGTGAGCTTGAACTTGAACACCGTTTGCGATAGATCTATCTAGGGTTAGAAGACGAAGATACCGGTGATCACTGGTTTGATGCAAAGCAATCAATGAAACCCGAGGCGTTGTTGATGTGTTAGGCTCTCGGGCAAGTGGGTGTTACATGCGAGGTTGGCTGTCGGCATGTGCGCTATCCGCTGTTAATACTGGCACAACGACAAACACAAGACCTATTGGGACTGGAACCACCATGGCGTGCATAGGGCAGGCTTCATCTGTACGTATAATGTAGGGTAGTGTCCCTTTACCTTCATAGGTAAACTGTACCTGCCTGCGATTGAGGGTGCTTGTTCACATGGTACTGGCATTCCCCCTATCTAGATAAGTCCTATAGGAGGTAACGTGTCGAGAAACTGCAGGTGGTTAACCAAACCGAAGACAACATAATCTAGCCATATCTGGCTACCACCTTAAGTACATATAGGGACCTTTACACTAGGGGTACCGATTGTATGTACCGATTGTATGTACCTGGGTCAGAGTGATACTTACCTATGTAGGGAAGGAGGTAGTGTAAGTGGTAGGTACCTTAGGCAAGTACTGTACATAAAATATTCTGTGCCTTGGATTCAAATGAGGCAGCGAGCCAAAACCCCGTACTGTACACTTCGAACTCGAATACATACCTACGGTACTATATTCGCCGGATGGTCTTCGAGTCTTGTTTTATTGATCGAAACACCGAGTACTGAGCACATATTGCCGAACCAAGACCACCTCACGATCTCGGTGACGGCCATAGGACTCTCTACCTCGCCGGCCGGCTGGTGGTATCGGTATGTGCTAATACCCGTATTGTAACTGATGGCGAAACGAATGCTCAATCAGATAAGCAGCATGGACAGCTCGAGCGGTCAGCCCACAAGTGATAACACACCAACCGTTCCATCGAGGGGCAGCCGCCTGCTCGCCGGACTCGATATGTTCGCGGGGAAGATTAAAGAACTCCGAGCAGAAAAAATCAAGGCGGAGGAACTCGCACGAGACTGGGAGCAGAAGTACGGGAAGCTGATGGACAAGTACAAGGAGAAAGCTTCCCGGTGCTGGGAGTTTGAGAACAAATGCGACGAGCAGTCTCGTGAGCTCGAGATACTCGAGTCGCAGCTGGAGAATAGCATTACCTTGAATGACTGGCGATACCCGCCACAGAAGCTAAGGACGGCGCTTGAGGCGCTGCAACAGGAGCGCGCTGAAAAGGAAAGGAAAACTCTCAGGAGGGTATCAAGCATCTGAGGGAATGAGGGAACCAACGATGCTTGATTTTGGTTGTTCCCTTGGGTGACGAATACTCAAGTTCTATTGGTCCACGCATTCTCCACGTTCCTGCAGGGAGATGTGATAACCTTATGTGGGGCTAACCCACAGTGTGTCATGTGACAGACCTGGCAGGGTTCACAACTGAGTTCATGTGTAATCCCTTAGGCATTTCACCTTGTACAAAAGGGCAAGGCATTGATCTACAAGGCTACCTATTAATACATGCCCACACCACAATATGCAAAACTAGCAATGCAAGCTTCTGACGAATGCGCCGCCGCTGGCAGATGTGTGCCTTACAGCGAGCAGAGCCAATGCCAAACCCGTGCACAGTAGACTTAAATGAAATGGTAGACGGAGTCCCTAAATCTCCTAAGCCTCATCCGAAACCTTCTGCATGTTGACAGCTATCTCCCACATAGGCATTTGATCCGCGTATACACGATGTAGGTGGTTGGCAATGCGTCTAGTTAGTTGGCACATTCGCTCCCAGCAGCCAGCGGATCACACCTGCAATAGATTTTTCACCTTGCATCGTCTAAGCCTCATTTGCAACCTTTTTGCGGAGTGGCAGATACCGGTGGCCAGACAAACGGCCTTAAGGAAGACCCAACTTCGACCTCATTCATCTACACATCTTCAATACAGCTGGCAATGCAGCTTTCTAGGCAGTGAGGCTTCCTATAATAGCAAATTGACGCCCAACAACAGGCTGGTACCGGTACTGTAGTGTATTTGGTATGCTGCATGCAACACAACCAAGTTTTAGCCTGGCGTTGGCGGATTTTGGCCCAACTAGCACCGCCGCCATAATACTTGCCCAACGAGAGTCTCACTGCAAACCTATGCCCCTTCGTGTACACGTATGCCGTTCAGCGTTGGAAATTATCAGGTAGGCGTTGGTATCTATGGCCTCCGCACCTTGTCCAGTCACATAAAATAGGGGGGCATCCCGATGGTCTATGGGCACGTCACCGCGATCCTATTTAACAATCAACACGGTTGCACGCCCTCTATTCACTCTTTACACATTGAGGCTGTCTGCTCATTACGGAAGAGGTATGTCCTAGCAAGTTCACGGTTATAGCTAGCATGCCCAGCATACTTTGGGAGTATGTGGGCCCCTTCATTCATCGCACTAATACCAAGGCCCTTCTCATACAGTTACTCTTACCATGTCTGGCAGGGGCGATACAGCTGCTCTTCCCACGCCTGCCAAGGGCGACGGGACCTTCCATAAACTCAGCGATGTGAAATCCCTCGATGCTGTAATATATGCAGGAAAGACAGCATACACCACTCCAGCCGTCAAGACGAACACGGATATCGCGACAGAGTTCACGACTGTTCTCGAGGACTTCATATCGGAGATGAAGAAAGAATTCAAACTGGCGCTTCAGGAACTTGAAACAACAAGGGTGGCACTTAATACAAACAACAAATCTCTCCTGCGTACGCTAAAGACTTTGCCAATGAGCGCGGAGAGGCGGGCTATTAGGGATTGGGTAATGAAAGAGGAAAGGACGCCTTGAGTATGTCTCCTGTCACGCATCTTCCCAGGCTCCTTCGCTTACGGGCGGCCCTCATTAACCTTTTTTTCCAACACAGACCTCTACATCTACCTCAACTCCCAGGGATAACAAGCAAGCGAGACCATATTCCCGTAGCAAGACGCCCCCTACCGCAATCTCAAGGTCTTAGTGACGAAGGAGCCCGGGGAGCAATAAAAGGCATTGTGCGGGTTGGAGGGGTTGAGGACACTGTTGAGAACTAGTTTATATCGTAACCTGTTGCTTAGGTTGTAGATTGTAGCAGACGCCTGGGCCTGGGCGCAGTAAAGCAGGTATCACAGCCCAGCCCATCGTTAGTTATTTATCATGACGTAAAACAATTTCCATTTGCTGCGGATTTCTTCATATAGGGGTTATTGAATCATTATGATGTACCTCCGAACTGAATTTGGTCAGCAAGACCATGCAAAGGATCTAATTCTGCGGCGCATGGTCCCCCCGCCCCCTTCCCCTTTTTTTTTTCCTTTTAAGCGTTCAAGCTTTATTTATTCATGATAACCTAAGGACAAAAATGACCTCCCATCTTCTACCCCGCCATAGTATCATCGCAGCTTACGGCTCAATCTAGCGCTACGTTTTAGAATCGGAGGCGACTCTAGACTATCTGTACCAACGTTTGGGCCCTCATCGTTAATCTCCGCAACGTTCACCATCGCCTCGCCTCGCTCTCCCTATACGAAGCTGCGATGCCAGGCCCCAGTTCCGGCGCGCACCTGCCCATGGCCTCCGGCAATGTCTCCCGGCGCCGGGCTCTGTGCTTGCCCTAACCGCATTCTGCTTCTCGTTGCATAGGAGAGACAACTGACAGGCGCCTGCTTAGGATGCGCGTCACAGACACGGCATAACCCGGCCGTGAGTCGCCCTCGGAATCGCACCCTGGCCCTCGCACTATCCCGTGCCGTTCTTCGCCGCTGTTCCACGGACGTCGGCTTTTCCCATGTTTCCTCTTTTGCCGTCGTCTATGAGGAAGTCCTCGGCCTGTCTATTTATCCATCGCTTAGGGCTGGGACACGACGGGGTGGGCGGCCCCTTTGGACGGGGCTGTTACGTAAACCAACTGCTTTATGCTAGCCATTGGAACCCGTCCCCAGGTGTGTCTGTATGCTTTTGGCATATCTTCCTATCCAGCTCCGCGGTATTTTTACAATAGAGCTCTGGGCACTCTTGTTCCATGGTCATTGATACGATCCCTAAGACCTTGTGTGTGTATAGTAGAAGAGTCTCTTTTAGTAGTTTTATACCAATATGAGCCATTGTTTATTAAGGTGTGTTTATAAACATAACATGTAGTTTTAAAATTGTCCGTAACGGATTATTTATGCAAGAGTTAGTAATTCTCTTTAACTAAGGTAATAAGCTAAGCCTGAGCTATACACCAGTTAAAGCTAAGCAAAAGCGGCAAGTGCGCTAAGCCTAATCTATACGTTTGGATTTTGCAAGTAAAACCACTACCTATCTACCTACATGGGCATGTTGCTATACTGCTACCTATTGAAGAACAAAGATACCGTAACAACAACCATGAACTACAGCTAAGACTTTCATGTTTCAAACATAGGTACAACAATATTGCGACAAGTCCGAAATCCACCACGAGGTGGTCAATTCCCGTTCCGACTAATAAAGACATGTGTATCCTTCTCCTTACTTCGATTCTGCTATCTCTTACACCTGTTGTTGTACCTATGTGAAGCCCACGCCGAGCTCCATTCTGCCTTGCAAATCGTTCGCTCGAGTCTGCTTGGGGAAAACTACCGTATAGAGGCCGAATACATTGATTGCGATACCACATAAGCAACAAGAATGCCTACCGCGACGCCCTCCGAAGACGATGTACCTCAGATGTCAGCCATGACCGAGCTTCTAGAGAAAGTGTTGATACACGCGCAGACGATTAAGCCCGCCTCGACGATCGAACCGCCCCTCACCAAATCCCATTTTAATGACTTTATTGATCGCTTATCCAGGATCGCCTCCAGTAGCGTGACAGATCATACGCAACAAAGTAGGGATTCAGATAAGGTTAGGTTGTACGCCGCCGTCGAGACTGCTGCTCGCAAGATCTTCAGCTCCGTGATCGTAAGTCGCGACCACGTAGCCCTCTGTCCGAGCATACAACTAAGGCAATGAAATTTGTAGGCGACTACGTCTATCGATGCCCCCGAGTTTGTCCGGGTCTGGAATCTCTTCGACTTCCTCTCAGTCTTGTCCGACAATGAGCAATGCGACCCCGCCCTTCTGTTTTGGCTTGTCGAAGAACTGCTTGACAGTCAGACTGTCAACGGTTGTCGCAAAGTTTTCGATTTTCTCGAGTCGAGGCGGGAGCGAATAACGGCCAAAAACTTGAAACAAAAGTCACTTGTCATTTTAAGGTCCTGCAACGACTTACTACGACGATTATCGCGTGCTGAAGATGCTGCATTCTGTGGTCGGGTATATATCTTCATGTTTCAAAGTATCCCACCTGGGGATAGAAGCTCAGTAAACTTGCGCGGTGAATATCATGTGGAGAACGTGACTACTTTCGAAGACATTCCCGCTGCTGACAGGATGGACGTCGATACCGAAGGTGACGGTTCGAAGAATGAAAAGACGTCAACTAAGGCTGTCTCCTTCGATGGGAAGAACAAGCCCGGCTCCGAAAAACGTCTAGACACGGATGCACTATATCCGATATTCTGGTCTCTACAACACTTTTTCAGCCAACCCACGACCCTTTTCGACTCGGCTGAGCTTGCTAGGTTTAAGAGTGGCATAGAGGCTACCATGGACGCATTCGAGAGAGTCGAGAAAGTACAGAAAAATCCCAGAGGTTCCGACGAAAACAAGACGATCCCACAAAAAAGGAAAGGAGCGGGCGCGAACGAAGATTTACGCAGTACTAACAATAACCATAAATATCTCACCAGCAGAGAATTGTTCGAGTTGGAGGTACGTACTATATTGATATAATTAAACCAGGACTAACACCTCCATCTCCAGATTAGTGATCTTTATTTCCGACGTCACATTCTCATTCAGGCCTTCATAATTTTAGATTTCCTTTTGTCTCTCACCTCGCAAGCGAGGGCGAAGATTGCAAACGTTCAACAGAATCGTTCCGTTGTTTATGCCGATAAGAATCTATCGGAGGAAGACGTAGGTACTACCAGCTCAGGTTACTTACCCGTCAGCTGACGTTTTCCGCAACAGGCGAAATGGGCGAGGGCTATGAAGGAACGCATCACAAGCTACATCCAGGCAGATACAGATGGGTTTTTCTTCCTTAGAGCAGTCGAAAGCGTCATATCTAGGGACAAAGGCTGGGTTCGCTGGAAGGTCGAAAATTGCCCCCCTATCGAAAAGCCTCCGGTCTCTCCTACCGAATTCAACGAAGCAAAAGCAAACGCCAAACGTCTTGCCACAAGCAGAAGACCGAAGGCAGGCATGAACTCGTTGTCTCTAGCCTTCATGGATGAGAAAGATAGCGCACAGGCCCTGGACGATCTGAAGGATCCCGCAAAGTGGAAGCTCCCTGAGCTAGCGGAATTCAAGGACAAGCTTGCCGCCAACGAACTGGATCTTGACTTTGCGAAAAACGAAAAGGAAAAGACCCAACTCCTGGAGGCAAAGGCTAGTATAACCTGGAGAGCCCTGAGGATCGCAAAGCGAACAAAGCTTTCGACTTTTGATAAGATAGACGATTGGAAGAATGTCGATGCGATTTTTCAGGAGTTGGATGCTGAGAAAGCTCACGAGGAGGCGGTGAAGGGACAGCGTCCGGACAATAGAAAGCCAATAATAATAACGGGGCCAGTCGGTATCGGTAAATCAACGCTTATATCGATGCTCCTGGATAGGCAACAGGGGATTTTCGACAAAATCATACAGCACACTACCCGAAGCCCAAGGGAGGGCGAAGTCGACGGTCGGGACTTCCACTTTGTTGACTCTAAAGCTTTCAATACCATGAGGGACGGTGACTATCTTCTGGAATGCAGCAACTCGAATGGGGCCGACTACGGTACGAGCAGGTCGCTTATCACCGCTTTGGAGGAATCCGACAAGATTGCTGTCATCCCACTTGATCCTGAAGTGAGCCGACACGCTCCCCTCCCTCCTAAATGTCCGCTAGGAATTTAATACTAACTTTTTCTCTGACAGGCCGCTCAAATGGCCAAGGAGTACGGGTTCTCTGCAAGGACTATCTTCATTTCTCCTCCGAGTCTAGAGGAATTAGAGGCCCGTATGAAAAAGAAGAATGGACTTTCGGACGAAGATATCCAGCGGAGGCTCAAGGATGCCCAAAAGGACATTGACCAGTCTACTGCCTCTGGCGATCCCTACGACAAGATAATAACCAATGACGATTTAGAGGCCGCGTACAAGGCGTTGGAAGAATTCATATACCAGACCGCAGAGACTAATGGTGTCCACAAGGAAGGGGCGTTAAATAGCGATAGCGAGATGAAAGACCAGACGAACGGGGCTGAATAATCAATATGTCTTCATGGGACATCAATGGAAGGTACCCTTGCCATTATCACTCATCGGGAGCGACTGCCTAGTCGTAGAACGGCATTGATGACTCAAGCTAAGCTAGGGTCCATCGCTTCTCCATGATATGGGATAGATAGTCAGTGAGTCGGGCAAAACCATACCTAGCCCGCAGTACGCAACACATAACACATAACACATATAAGAAACGTGTTGATTGTAGCATCAAGATACTCAACTAGTTAGGTAAAGTGTACTAAGATAAAAGACTCCAGGAGTTTGTTTCCCCCTCGAAGGTCAGACAGACAATGAGGCATGCATGGATTTTATATGTCTTTTCAGAAAGGGCATAGAAGAGGACTTTAGATACCCGAAGTTATAAAAAAAAAAAAATAATAATAAAAAGATTTACCAAAAAAAAAAAAAAAAAACCGAATGAACCAGGTTCGAATCTCAGCTTTATTTGAGCCCGCCTTTGGGGCTGTCAGCCTCGAAGAAGTTAAAACGAAAAAGAGCTGGACAAGTAGTAGAATAGGAAGTTATCTACATGCCTACCTGCCTACTAAGATCACTGATCTTTTGACTTTGAGGCTCAGCCCGCTGATATTGATTACCTACCTTAGTTAACTTATCCCTGTTTATCAAAGTCTGAAACTTCTTTATATTTATACGTCCTGATCTATGAGTCGGGAGCGGATACTGAAGTCTACATTACGTACGTACGTACCAAGGCGTGCATACACACAAACGCATGGTAAGTAAGTACTCAGATACTCTACAGCATACATACTATGTTATAAAATATAGCTCGAGATAAAATACACGTAGTCTAAGTTTTAATGCTTAGGCTGTAGACACATAAAATCTATAAACGGCATACAATAAATGTACAGCTGTACCCCTTAGCAATACTCCTAAACCTAGAGGACCAAACACACAACAACAGAGATCAAGAACACGCACAATACAAGCCAGTGTTAGCAGTATATGGCCAATCGGCTACCAAATGATATGAAATAAACGATCCGGTGATTAGTTAAAATTAAATAAACCAACAAATATAAATCTAGACACAGTATCATATAATAAACCTGACATGATGTGGTATCTCGACAATCAAGTAATGGTTAACAAACTCCTCCTAGGATACCGCTATTCCTGTTGCTGTGGCAGCTGGTATTTTGTATGTAAGCCCTAACAACGCCAGGGGAAAAAGGGGACACAAAATCCTCCAGATATATATGCCCATGCGGTCAGCGGATTTTATCCATGTTTTCCATCTTCCCGTCTTTCGCGGCTCCCTACTCTTCTCTTTCTGTAGCTCTTATTCCTATCTCATGCTTCTAGCTATAATCTCTTTCTTTCGTGAAACAGTCGCTAGTTCCTTTGGTGTGGGTGGGGACTCATACGCTGGTCTAGATTTATCAACCTGTAGCCAAGTAAAGGGGCGGAATTCGGATTGCTTGCTCTCGGGTAAACCGAAACAACATCGTCATCCTTCGAAAAGCAAACAAAATGCGCGAAATCACCGAGTTTTATCCCGCCCGGCTGCGAAGAACGGTCAGTATTGTCTATGGACATGACCGGACAGTTAACGAAGGACCCATAAGACGTAAAAAGACTGGTTAGCATGGATGCGTTGCACTCCAGAGAAAACCAAGGGAATAATAAGTTTAAGAGATCAAAAGCAAGGGAAGCAGTAAACAAAATAACAGAAAGAGAAGGAGAAGGAAAAGGAAGGGGCTCCAGCGTAGTATACACAGCAGTATTATAGGAATATAGTAGGGAAAGTAAGGGAGTTGCCTTATTGTGTTAAACAAGATGGCAACACTGACCACTATTCTAGAGTCAGTACCCAATACCAAAGATTCCGAAGTCTGGAGCACGAAGAGAGTTGGTAACTGTCCAAGAACGAGGAGATGAGTGGACGAGGCTTCGTATACAGATACTTACTGAGCTCTCTTGCCATTCCAGAACCCATCGGCAGCACATCTTCATCCGATTACGCACACTCGAGGTGCCCAGCAATTTATACTTTTCTGCGTCCTTTACCGGCAGTATACAGGCAAACCACCAGGGGAAGGTTGCTGGGTCATCCGGGCATTCGCCGTAGATTGTCAGCATCCTAGTAGCAAGCCAGTGCACACTTTGAGCTTGCATTGTCCTGACGAAATCAATGCTGAACTCGAGCATATCCTTAGTCGAAATAGTATCGAGATCCGAAGCAGCAAGTATAGCGGACCTTGAGGGGGTTGTCGACGACGTGGTGTCCGAAGTAAGTGCACCAGCCCTCTGACCGACTTCGGAAGCCTCGATCGCTTCTTCCTCTGCCAGGCTAATGTCGTCAACCTTCTCGATGTTTGCGACCACGTAGCCATCTAATAAACCATGTCGGGTGATCTTGAATCGTGAGATGCCAATTGTCTCCAGAAGACTGCGCCCGTCACCGAAGAACTCGATGCGGACTATTCGCAGGAGGACACCGAGTTCCATGAATTCTGGTTCGTCCGGCCCGGGCCTCGGCCTGTTCAGCACCATACCAAACGTTCGATTGCCCTCCATAGCCCGCCGAATCATGAGCCGATACCTCGGCTCAAATACATGAAGGAATAGTGGCATGGATGGAAACGATAGTGTGCAGACAAAGATAGGTATATCGAATCCCCCGTAGTCGGCCTTTTGCTCCAGTTGGTAAGCATAGGCACGTTGGGCGACCTGGTCTGACCAGAATCGGTTGATAATGGAAACGAGAGACTTGTTCGACGGCGCAGAGCGTGGGTTGACCTGAGCTTGAAGAGAAATCGGGCGTCTGCATGTCGGACACAAGTTCGAGTGATCTAGAATCCGATGAAGACATCCTCGACAGTAAGTGTGTCCACAGGCAGTGGTGACGGGATCGAGGAAGATGGCGTAGCAAACCTTGCAGTCCACCTCCGATCTCACGGAGTCCTTTAGTTCTAGGAAAAGCGAGACGTCCTTCTCACTAACTTCATCCTCGCTAGCACCCATCGTCGAGTACGACACTTCGGCATTGTAGTCCAGGTTACCAAGGTCCGCCAGGATGTATGTCGCCAGGATTCTACCGCCATGCACTACCTTCGACTCCGGTTTCTTCTCTTGCAAAGATGACAGCCCGGCAACAGCCCAACTATCACGCACAGTGATGTGCGTGGACAATTCGAGAGAATCTGTGGCAGACTTGGCTGGTTTGATGATCCTTCTGATGACGTCTAAGACGTTGTTCAAGGTGACATCGAAACCGCAATCGGCGGCGGCATGCTCCCGGTAACAATTCGGAAGCGGGCATCTGAATCCTTGGGTACGACTTGGTGTTGCAGGCCACGATATATTAGCTCGATACCGGGTGGCAGGAAGACAACGCCGGCATATACTAGAGCCGCACGGCAACGTGGTGGGATCTTGTAGTATATGCGAGCATATGGGGCATTGGATAAGTCGGGTTATCAGGCGGGCATCCCTGCACGCATCAACAAGTAAACCTCGGTCGAAATGCGTTTGTTCTGTACCGGTGGAGTCGGCGACGGCAGTGTCGCTCTTCTCGTCGGATGAAGACGATGAAGCTTCCCCGTCAGTGAAGGCCATGATGGACTTGGGAAGGCCCGGAGCTGATGCGTTTGTCTGGACAGACATGAAAGCGAAGTGTCCTGCACACGCAGTGGCCAGAGGAATAGAAAGACCGTATATGCAAGAGAAACGGTTCACCCAAGTCGATGCTCATGAATTAGGCTGATAGGTATGTTTGAACGAAAGTGGGGGGTTCTTAAATAGGTTAAAGATGAGATATGTATGGTGAAGAGAACACTCTGGCGACAATAATAAAGATCAAGTTGACTCTCTGATGGAGAGATAAAGTATAACTTGATGCAGTGTATCCGCCTAAAAGCGTGTCTATCATAAAGTCAAACCCATTCTACTTAACTCTGGACATGCAGCGGTGACTTGTACATCTATTAACAATCTAGGAGCAGGGCTGAGGTGTAGAACGTAGTCTATGATATGTGTGCAGTTAAGCATGAATGATGTAAAAGTCATCATTCATGCTTCAAGCGATGCCGGCTCTAGGAACGGAATAGTCAGGACGGAAAGTCTTGACGTCGTAAGGGTCCAAGGGCACGCTATTGTTATTTGATTACAATGATTGGGCAACAATTTGGAGCTCCGTGTGGAGAGATCTCGCTATCATCGGGACTACGTACCTATACGCGTTCAAAGGTATCTGCTCTGTATATAAGCATTTAGACGCTACTGACAGCACGGATACTCGGCAGTATCGGACCTAACTAGGTACATCCATGTACACAGAAGTAAGTAATGTATACTCACCCGATCTCCACTGGAAAGAGAACCCTTTTCACATCAAGTCTGTAGTACGATCAGTGCCTCTACTGAGAACCCATTCTGACGGCATACTCTAGATTCAAAAACTACATGCCCCCAGGATACTAGCCAGCCCAGCAAAGTCACCCGAGTCAAAACGATCTTTGCTATACTATGCTGCCCGCGGACACGTCCTAAACATGCCTTAGTAGGTATATAATTTTTACTATGTATATGACTGACTACTCTAAAGTTAGGTATCTACAAGACCAATCTAACAATGACAGACAACGAGCCTGTAGAAATCAGCACCACTTATTCATTGTGTCACAGACAGCATTGTTCTTCTAAGTTGGTAGTCAACCTAACCTAACCCAGATCTTCTTTTCTTTCTTTCACAACTGAGTGAGATAGATAGGTCGGGAGGGGAAACCTCCGCACGTAAAACAATACCTACCTCTTAGGTTAATTACAAGATTAGATTACTCATCCCATTATCACCATCTCAAGCTTACGTGCAGCAGGCGATTCTATTTCGCAAATGGCGTAAGGAAGCGGCCGCTAATGTATCTCTTGCTCGCTCAATCCTGGTTCTTTAGACGTTGTCGTGGTAATCGAACCCTTCTATATGTTTACTTTATGCCTTGTATAGTAGGAGGTATCAGGTTTTACTGTGTAAAGATCTTTGGTACCCCAACTACCCAGATGGTCAGTCACATTATGTATATAAAAGTAGGTAGGTAATACATATCTCATCGTTGTTGTCGTCATCATCTTCATCATCATCATCGTTATTATCATGTGTCCTACCTCATTACTTAGCCAAGCATCAATTGCCAGAGAGAACCTACGTCTGTACCCCACATTGTGAATAATATATCTTCGCCCCCCTTGGTGCTACCTACTGCATCAATAATGAATCGTTAACAGCATGTTCATTCCTGGCATAAGGTATACATACATATACAGTATTATATATGTAGGCAGGTGAAGAGATAGGTCATCGTAGTCATGCGTAATCACAGTTTACCTCCCAGCCACCAGGTTCCGTAGAGCGGATACCCGGCACTGAACTTAAGTGCATGAGTATGTATATGTATGTCTTCTACCTCTTGTCTTGTCCCCCTTCGCTCACTTGTTTTTATCGGCGAGTTTGGATACTTCTCATTACACATATATTGGCCAATGTCATCAGTTCGCTCATCTGTCTCGGCAGTACACGTACATTCGTACTTACATACATACATGTCAGCTATAAGATGATCGATCGACCTAGCCTGCACACACAGGATCTAATCTATCCCAAACAAGCATTCCTGACTCCTATGGAGCAAAGAGTCGCCACTTTCTAGGGATGCTGGAAGCGTGCGTGTGTTGAGAGTGGGAAGACTTAGGTCCTCGACGAAGAGTACCTTCAATTCTCCTATTCATTTGGGAAATACAGGCATAAGATATGCACAAAGCGCAGTGAGGTATCAAGAAAAACAAAAACCTTGTCCAACCACCCCCTTGCCTTTACTGTACCATAATCCTGTTCCCTTTCCCGCTTATTTCCAAACCCCGTCCAGAGTAATAAATGAGTCGCTGGTCCCACCCAAATTTGTATCTCCCTCGATGGTAAATAAAACCTACACCAAGAACAGGGTCATATGCGGGTGGGTAATCATATGCAAGTACACGCTGGTGAGATATGGGTATATTGTTACTGTCTCCTTGATAATCTTTTCGCTCCCACTTGATTTGCTCGAGTTTTCACGATCCGCCACGTCATGAATTCCTCGCGTTCGGTTTATTCATGGCGAGCCAACGGCCGACGTTGCCAAGTACAACGCAGCAGCAAAAGAGGACGTTTAACCTCCAGATACCTGTGGCGAGCGTCTGCGGACTTGCAAAGCCGCCAAGTAGCATCGGTTGGGCGTCAGGGTAGCGAACCGAACTATTAGGATGGATCGCATCTGTTCCGTAGAATCCGCCGTTGGACGATGACGAGAGCATGGCCGGGACTGGCACCATAGCCGGCTGGATGCTTGTGAGCACCGCTGAGCCTGCTAGCCCAACAGCTGACGAGACGACGAAGCCCGACATGGAACGATCAATTATGTACCATAGGGCTGGGTTTACGAGGGCAAGTGACATAGCGACTTGCAAGGTTGAGTCCCAAGGAAGCTTGCGCTGTACAATATCCCGGTTAGTGTCTGGGAGAGTATATGTGGGTGTACACCTCTTTGTACGCCCGAAATCAGAAGTATGACGCGTAGCTTAAAGTCAAACACTTACTATCGCATAGGCAATCCCAATAAAAATACCGATGCCACGGACGGCGAGCGTCCAGTCCGTGTGCCGTTGCATGCCCTTGTCAACCTTGTTTTCTATCATGACACTATTGTTGTCACTCGTTTGCTCAGTGGTTTGCTCACAGAGGTTATCAAACCAAGGCAGCAAATAACCCAACACGAGTCCTGCTGCACCCCAAAAGGCCAGGTAGCCCCATCCGTACGTTGACGCCCCAGTTATGCGGGGCTCGGTTGCCGATTGACTGCCCCGTACCGTTGCCACCCCGATGCCGTACAAGATACCTAGGCTCGACAGTAGCAGGGCTCTTAGACCGCCATAGAAGACAGAGGATGTGATTGACGATGACCTTGTCTGCGCTGGTTTATAGGCCGAAGAACGTCTCCGTGCGGGATATGCGCTCTGTCTCTCTGAGGTGGGGCTGGGGTCGTCTCTGTTCGCCACCTCCGCTGCTGGCGTCTCTGCACCTGTTCCCCAGGGGGTGCCTAGCGCGTTGGTGCTGGCATCGAACCTATCGCCGTCGACCTGTGCCGACCTGTATATGCCTAGCAAGGTTGGCGCGGTGAGGTTCTTAACTGACTGGGCGCGACTAATGCTATTTGATGACTCCGAATGCCGTATGTTTCGAGGGTCCAACAGCTTCAGATTTAGCCATTCTAAATTCACCGACGAGCTGAACTGTGGTGTATGAGGTGAGGACTCTTCTTCTGGTGGTGTTGCTTCTCTAACCGTGAGGTTGACGTTCTGAGGTCGTACGGGGACGGGCCGCAACAGCGGTGGCGAACCAGGAGAATCAGACATTTCGGTAAGTGAAGCTTAACACGGCGTTGAATAGTGGCTAATTATTCATCCAGGGTTGGTGTGAGGCGGAGAGAATGAGCTTATAAGCTAGGCAATTATATGTGATAGATACTGTATAGCCGGAGAAGTGGCAAAAAATTATGCTGCCTAATATCACCACAGTTGACTTGTGTTATGGAGGACGATTGGATTGTTTGAAGAGAGGATCTTTAAGCTCTACCGAGCGAATCGTCTCGCTATGTTTAAGAATACTGCTCAGAGTTTGGTGGGGCCTCTTGAACTTTATGTGCCTAGGTAGAAATATGTCGGCAGGATTGGAACTTGAAAGAAGTGTGAACTTGAAGTCGCGTTCCTGTACTAGCTCAAGACGGCAAGACTGGTTGATCGATGTGAGATGAAGAACTTGATGCTTTGTTCCGGTCGTTATAGCGTGCCACCATTCCTGTAGGCAGCAATCAGCTAACCATAGACATTTGAGAAGTAATTAGTTTTTCGATGCGGTGCTTAAGCAGTAATATGATGTACTGTAATGTGTCTGTCCTGGAACATACTCTAGTTAAGCGCGCCGGATGTGGGTAACAATGGCCGGCGGGATGCAAGACGAGGCAAATGTCGATCAGTTCTCGCAAACCAGTGACAACGCGGCGACGGGGGCTAACGAGGGACCGGCAATCAAATCGCAGTAGCTTTTATACAGCAGGAGAGAGAGGGAGAGAGACAGAGGAAACACGGATACTCCGCAGATGCGACCTGACATAGATTTTGTATTGTTCCAGGGATAATGTAGGTTTCGGAGGCTGCAGTCTGGACACGAGTCTGGACACCACTCTCCAGTTCTGTGGTCGGTCTGGCGCCCGTCTCCGCATTTTTGTTTGGCTACCCTGCAACAGTACTACCAACCTAACCTACAACATATCGGCATGTAAGAATGAAACTTCAGCTGCACCGGGCTGGCTGACAAGTCAGCACCTCCACGGTACCCAGCTTATTTGGCACTCCTTTCGGACGGGTAAGAAACCTACCTGTTTGCGAGGTAAACTGGTTGGCGCGCCGGCCATGGCTGGGGAGCCTCGGAACACCGTTGACCTTCTACCGAGACTAGTAGGGATCTTGGGTCAACGAACCATTGGCGGCATTCTAAGTATTCCGTACCTGGTTGCCTATTGCTAATATTGACCACGGCCCGTGACGTGACGGCTGAGATCTCTTGAGCGTTCATTGCTACTAGTGCTTACGAAGGACTGATAAACTTGAAAAGGGACAACGTATGAATTAGCTTGTATAGCTAGACAGTCACAACCGGTCAGGCTACTAAGTAGGTATGTATACCATTGGCATCAAGAGGTGCGTGTTTTCGTTCAGCACGATTGGGGGTTACAGCATACCGGGAAACTTCAATTAGATGTCAAGTGACGTCGAAGCTCCGTTTTTTTCTCTTCCAAGCGAAAGTCGCGATTTCCCCTCTAACCTAGAGAGAGGAGAGCCCTTGCTCGTTCCTACGCGAAGTACACGCATGCATTCCGTTCTAACCAAAAACCGCGAAAGTACGCCTTGCCCGCTCGGAGACCCCTTGTCAGCCCGAGCATGCATCTAGATCTGCACCTTTGGACAGGTATAATACACGAACATACAGTAAAATTAAGTGGCCCAGAGAGGCCTAGGCGCCTATGCGTGTGTCAAAAGTCCTGCTGTTTTGCCTTGTTTCTTCTTTAGTATTAGGTACATATATCCACAGCAGTATGCACACAAGAAACAGAAGGGGGAAAGTCCAAGTCTATCGGTTTCAAGCGCCAGGGTGTTCCAAGGTTGTTTGGCCTCGTGTCAAGTGTCAGCTGCTTATATCAATTCATTCTCCTGCTGATTTGCTATTACCCCACACAGTCTAACACTATCTATGTACACAATTTTTTGATGTGTTGTAGATCTTTCGTTCTAGACGGGACAGCCGGGCGGGCACCACTCTTTCTACCTGTAAGGCATGTAACGGTAGACGTTTGCGACCTACCCCATTTGCCTCTGAAGATCGTGGGGTAATGTAACTCCAACTCTACTATGTAACATCTGCGCTTTAGTCTATCCGCCTACCCACCTAACCTAGGCACTACAAAACAGAACAGACAGCGTAGGTAGTAGTCGTTGTCGAATACTCCTCAACAAATTAATAATGAGAAATAAAGTGTTCGGCGCTTCGTGGCTTACATCCACCCGTCTGGGGTGCATGTGTCGTAACCCGCTTTCATATGGCTATTATATGCACGGAGAATTTAAGCGACTTTTGTAAAACCGCGGGAAGGGAAAAGAGTGGTGGGCGACCAAGAAATAGCCCACTTCGCGTAGTATTTCTCGAGGTGGTGTGTAGAAGGAGATGCAGGACAGGGACAGACAGACAGACATTGACAACGGGCCAACCTATTTATGTAGCACACAACACAGCATTTGGCACCTACCTAGTCTTGAAATTTTAGTTTTGTCTTACAATTCCTAGTGTATCGTTTATTTTCTAGCAAATAGTTCACGGTCTTGGCATGCTTTGGTAGACACGGCAGCCAAACCCTTCATCGTGCCACGCTGAGCTGCTTGGTAGGTATCGCATATTCTTCCCTTCCCTTGACGAGACGTCGAAATTAGAGTGGGTAACAGATCATGCTGTAGCTACCTAAGCTAATTCGCCTTTACCATCGTAAGATGCATGTATTGGTGTTTATCCTCTATGAAACTACCTGCCTGGGCGAATGGGTCCTTCTTACAGCAGTGCGCTGTGTGAATTTACGTCACTGATAAATTATCTAGCCTACCTACCTACCCTAGACGATGATTTATAGGCTCATGTCTCCTCACCGAGTCTCTAATCTAGCTCTCTGGCCACTCACAAGAACATTGTAATATACGTGACCTACCGTAGTTCACCTCAGTATATCCGAATATGCTATTGCTTGGTACCACGTGCCTGGGAAGGTAGATAGGCAGGCAGGTCAATAACCTCATCGCAAATATATACGATAGGATTTCCTGGGGCTATTTAATGTTCAGTCAAAATGCCACACAGAAAAGCAGCGCCTGGCTTGCTTTATGTATACCGATACCTCCCACATAGAACTAGAGACTCGCAAACGTCTACACAGTAGGCGGAAGAAGCGCTCGGTCTGGTTGGGCCGCGATTAACCTATCCTCTTGGTACAAGTCAGCCCTCCCATCCTTGTGGGAATAGGGCGTTGATGGCTGTTTGATCCTCAATTCTGCTCTTGATCTAGACTAACTACTTAGGTATCTAGGCTGTGCCTAGACGGCACGGCCCAGATATCTTAAGACAATGGAAATATGGTCAGTGAGACATAGTATGAGGCCAGGACAGGCAGCCTTGTAAGGCCGGAAGTAGGAAGTCTGCCAGTTCACGTAGACAAAAACAAGGACGAAGACGTGATTGGATTAATATTAGAGTAACTAAACATTTAATAATCGTCTCCATCTTCGTCATCATCTTCGTCATCATCTTCATCCTCGTCTTCTTCATCATCGGTATCTTCCACTCCTTCTGGCCGGGGTATCATTGCAAACGCGCTCATACAGGTGATTCGGTTTTGTGTCTCGTAAGTGCTTAGTAGCTTGCCAATCTGTTTCGGGGCCTCTTCTTTTATCGTACTCGCCAAATCCTTGATGCTTAGCCTGAATAGCCTGACCTTGCCATCGCTACCGCCTGTAGATATAAGGAGAACATCCCCCTGCTCCCCGGAGACTCTGCAAATAGAGAAATCTTTGATGCGACCCGTGACGCCGGCTTCTTTTCCTCCCAATTGCCCGACCAACCTGGCGACGGGTATCTTCTCCGTCTTCTTGTCTGTTTTCGGCTCTGCTGCTGATAGGTCGTCCGTTTTCGTAGAGAAGAACATGATCCTACCGTCCTCTGTTGATACCGCTAGAAGCGAGGACTCCGTCGTGGAATCCACTTGCACGTAGCAGAACTGATGTACTTTCCTCCTTGGTTCCGGCATGACCCTGCACTTTGGAGTGCTATCCATTCCGAACACAATTAGATCACGATCGAAGCCCACGCAGAACTCGTCACCTTCTTCTGTTACGCCCCAGACTACTTTTCTACCCTCTCCCGGTGAATGTTTGCTTTCTCCGGCTTGTTGTAATATATCCCGGCTGAAGTTCAAGACGCCAGCCTTCTTCGCCGTCATCAGGTTCCAGAGACGCATACATCTCTCTCCTTTGCTGACGCTGATCATCAATTTCATACTCGGGTGAACTGCAAAATCATTGACACCGGCCGGTGTTCCGTCCAATGCTGCCGTATCGCCGCTCGGCCGTCCCTGTGGCTTGGGTCTAGGCACTTTTATGGTCGACAACAGAGACCAGTCTCTTGTACGTGTAACTGCGATGGTGGAGTCTTCGGAAACGGAGATGAGCTTGGATTTGGTGGGAAAAGAGAGGGCGGTAATAGTAGACGAGTGATGCAGCAAAGTGCCAAGCTCCCGGTTCTTGGAATTCTCCTGGATCTTGCGGGGGGCGATCGAAGATAGCACGTCTTTCTCTTTTGGCTTCGGCGGATGTGCAGATAAATGATAGACGTTGATCCTCTCGTCACTGCTCCCTGAGGCTAGCATGACCTTTTGGAGCTTCCCGGGCTCCGGTGCCGAAGGGGGTGATATTGCTAAGCATCTTATTGCGGAGTTGTGGGCATCAAATAGAAAGGTATCAGCGAATCCGACTTTGTCGTCGGGAAAGATCGTCGCAGTCAATCCGTGGAGGACGCGGTCGTAGGATCCTGTTATGATCTGAACAGTGATAGGGGGGGTGGCTGGTAGGTCATTGGAGGCCTTAGCTTTTTTCGTAGGGGCCTCCTCTTGACTAGTAGCACCACCATTCAAATTGGCGTTTCTCTTGCGCTTAGCCATATTTTATAGTATGATTTTCTTGAGGCTTGAAGAGTGAGGGAGTTGTAACGAGAGATGGTTAACGTCGAATGCCGAGCAAGCTTGAAGTTGGAGGAAAAATTAAACTGGGGCCCACACTATCGATACGGGTCGACTGTACCTACTGCTGTACAAGGGGATTGCCTCAGCGAGCATCCCACCTGCCGTCTCAGAAATACCGAGAGGTAGTACTACTTAGTACTAGTAGGGACTGGTAAATGTACATCGCCAAATTTATTTTCATAAGATCTGCACATGGTTTATCCGGCACTTACGTATGTACTTGCAGTTGTATCGGAGTATTACTTATTTATTTACTAGTGCTTTGACGCTGGTCGTTGATGGGTTGTCAACTCCATCAAAGCGTACTAACCTAGGTTTTAATCTAAGACAGAACCGCCCACTCCCTACCAAAACCACTGCGGCAATCCGATGCTTGACTCCATACTCCTATGACATGCTACACATAAAAGCTAATAAACAGCATCATGAGGAAGCTCTAATTCAAGTAAAGCACCCGCAACTTTTTCAGATATAGCATTATTTTGGTATAGAAGGAGCAGGCGTGGCGCTTCCACTCGAGTTTCGTTGGTGTTGAGTGACTGGTTGAGAATCCGGTCCTTGTTGTACCTGTTGCACCTGGGCTGGTATATGGGCCTGGGGAGCTTGAACCTGAGTCTGAGCTTGTGTTTGATGGACTTGAGCTTGAGCTTGCGCAGCAGCCTGAGCGGCTTGTTGCTGTTGCTGGGCACGAAGCAGTTGGGCATACTGATGTGGACCATTGGCAGCAGCAGCTTGCCCCGGGCTGCCAGCCGCAGCATGCATTGCTGATTGGGTAAGACTATTATTATGTCTGTTCTGCAGGATCGCTTTCGCCATCTCTCTCACTTTATCTTGCGGTGTATCGGGCTGGCTATGGCGTATGTAGTTCTCCACCGTTTGAAGCTGGGACAAGTAAGTCTGATGTTGCGGGGGCATAATGACGTTAGGGCGAGGCGATCCCGACTGTCCGGCTGCTATATTAAACCCAGTTGCCGGAGGCGTCGACATGCCGGATCCATTCGCCGCGTTGAACGAGGCCATCATGGCTTGTACCTGAGCATTGTTGAGATAATTCTTTTGGTTCAAACTGTTGAGAGCCGCGGCTCGCATCGCTGGAGGCGAATTCTGCAAAGGTGTAGGTACTTGCTGGGTCGGATGAGACTGTTGTGACTGCTGCTGCTGATGATGCTGCTGATGTTGCTGCGGCATAGGCTGTTGCTGGTGCGTTTGATGTGGTTGTTGGTGCGGCTGCTGTTGTTGGGTTGGGGGATGATGTTGCTGCTGTTGGGGATGCTGTTGGGTTTGCGGTTGAGATTGAGGCTGCTGATGTTGTTGCTGCTGTCTCATCTGTACTGACTGGCGCTGTTGTTCAGAGATCCGTCGAGCTTGTAACAACATATGCATATTATGGGCCGAGGGGGGCATAGACATTTGTGCTTGCCCATTGACCACGGGCATTTGTATCTGAGCAGAGCCGTTCATTTGCATGGGTGGGACGAGACCCCCAGCCATATGACCCGGGTGTTCACCTGCGTTAGGAGTTGAAGGCATCGGTATAGCCATCCGTGGACGAGGCTGCCCGTTAACTGCCGGGTGGTTCGGATTAGCGACTCGGGCCATTGCGGCATGGGGGTGCGACGCTGCCATCTGCGGAGTGCCCTGTGGAAGCTGTCCCGCATTGGGAGCCGCGGCAGCCATCTGGGCATGCTGGCTCTGTTGGACTCTTTGAAGCGCGGCCTGTGACTGCATGTTAGCTTTATTTAAAGCAGCATTGGTGCCGGCCCGTACTCTGCGCTGTGCCTCGTGGCGTTGTTGCTGAGCCATTCTTTCTGCTAATCTCTCGGCCATGGCTTGATCCCGCTCCCAGCGCATAATGCTGTACTCTCTCGGCGTCTTTGTGATCACTTTGGGTTGGGCAACTTCAGCCGTCTTTCTTGCTGCGGCTAACTGAGCGGTTTGTTGTTGTTTTTGCGCTGCCGTCTCTCGCTTCTTTGCCAATTTCCTCATCGCGTCGATCATCGTCATGTGCTTCTGATTGCGTCGTCGCTCTACCTTCACTGGCAAGGAGACACGGCGTCGGGGAAGCGGTGTGGTGGGGCCTACTGGAGTTCCTGGCGGTGGATGTTGTCCCTGTCCCTGTTGCTGTGCTTGCTGCTGCTGCTGCTGCTGTTGTTGTGCTTGTTGCTGCGCTTGCTGCTGAGCCGCTGCGAGGTTTTGCTGGCGAATGGTATGTTGGGCTTGCTCAATTCTGCTCTGCCATAACTTGAAGTATTGTGTCTTTTGCATGTCATGAGGAAGACCCTCAAGCATGACCCAGCGTTCGAAACATTCCCATGGCGTACGCCGTTCTGCGCCCGAGGAGAACATGGACTTGCTTGACAGCATGCTGAATATGAGGTTCCAATTATACGAGTACTCGCGCACTAGGCTCTTGAGCTCATCATCCTCTGCCTGTGTCCACTGAGAGGCGCTTCGTGATTCATAGAATGCCTGGAATGGCATGTTATCGCTCGGCGGTCGGAATTGATGTCCCGCATGAAGACGGTCTTTAATACTCTTGTTTTCCGGGCGGAAAAGTGCAACGTCTGGATTCTGAGGTGGCAGCTGAGGAGGCTTGGCTCCATCGTGCCCGAATATTACTTCTTCATCGTCATCATCTTCTTGAACATACCGATACCGGCTCTTCTTCTTCGGTGGCTCACTTGCTGTTAACTCCATCTGACCTTCAACGAACCGGCTCAGGGGGAGAGCAGGGCGTCTCCACGAGGCATCCGGATCGTATTCTGGCGCTGTTATATCGAATTTTGGTACTTTTAATGGCGCCCCGTACATAGGGAGTTCCTCAAGCAACCTGTCCGTCACGGGAGACGGCTGTAAGGCGAATACTATATCATCATCATGGAGGGCAAATATAGCCGACGGCGCCACTGTGTTGGAGAAACCATCATCTATATCATCTTCTGGCTCCATTGGAGAGTCAGACCCCCCTGACGGGACGAGGTCCGGGGTCGGATGATTCTCTAGGGCTTGAGAAGATTCCGCATCAGCCATCGACACATCATCAGTGTCCTTCGGAACTAAAGGAGGGATGAACGCATTTACTTGGAGAGCTTTTCGCTCTTCTTTTGAAGCGGCCATCCACTCGGCACAGTCATAGGCCATATTACGCGCGGCTGTCATCTTCCACTTACGCTCCTGACGGAAATCAGTCCTCATCCATTTCATCTCCTGCAACAGAATGTCCCAGTGGCACGTTTGCCTAACGGGCTCGGGGCATCGCTTGGGTTGACGAAGAGACCACTTCTCATGATGCTGGAGATGATAAACTCTTCGCAAAATGCGACAAGCTTGGTTGTCGAAGATTTGAGTGTATGTATCAGGAGTAGAAACAGTCTTATGAGCCTGGTGCAAGAGTTGATCTAGCGGCTTCATCCATTTAGAGCTTTGGGCGAATCCATTCACGAACAGAGTTATGTAATAATCATCCATCATGAGCTGCTGTTCAGGTTTAGGACGAGCCGACACCAGAGATTGAGATGCCTTAGAGACCCGAGACGGTTGTTTCCCAAATACCACAGCTGATAACTTGCCCCGGTCTCTGGCCTTCGCTTTCTCGCTCGGATTTCGCGATCTCTCTTTGGAAGATTGCGACATTGGCGTTATGGGCATAGACGGAGTAGCCTGGATCTCACTGGGCGATTGAGACCCTGAGACTGACGGGGGTCGCTCCCCTAAGATTTCGGCGACCGGTTTTTGAAGCGCGACATCGGTCGGTCTGACTAGAATGCCCCGTTCCTGCTGCTGAAGCTTGGTCGAGGTAGGTGGCACCGCTATGGTTCTGCTAGTGCTTTGTTGCAGTTCATTTGGACGATTGTTTCGCTTGTCTTCATGACTAGCGTGCCCGGCATTATTGCAGGCTTCGCGTACTACATCTGCATCCGATCTGGCCTTTGAATGGCCGGTCGGTGTACTGTGCAAGCGCAATCCACTACTTTCAACAGCCGGTGCTGTTTGGGCTACCACACCCACAGGAGGCACATGCGGCAGTGCGGCTTGTGTTGGGGTTGCGCCATTCGCTGTTGACTTGACAGACTTGCTTGTAACATTGCCAACTGCGGCTTGGGCTGAATCCTGCTCTAGCTGGGCTTCGACTTCCTTGCCAATGCTTTGCGACGTTGTAGCCTCAGCGAGAGGCGATCCAGCCTGCGATGTCTGATGACTAGCTTGCGATGCAGGAGTCTTGATTCCATCTACACTCTCTTCCCTATGGACAATAGGCTGTGCCCTGCTAACAAGGCCCGTGTCGCAGACCGGACTGGATTTTGTCGTCACGTCAAGAACCGGGGGCGTAGCCACTATTCGAGGTGTTGAGCTGGATGCTGATGGAGCGCTGATAGTATGCGTGGCACTAGGTAGCAAGGGCTCGGAGTTCGGTATACCGGGAGTTGTGCTATTAACTGATGGTGAGTTAATTCGTATGGGGGTAGGAGGCCTCGTTAATCGATCTGTGGTTTGGTCTGGCTTCGGTTCTCTGTTGATCTCTCCTTGCTGTGGCCGTTGTAACGGATTCTGTGACACTCTCTGGAGACCTATGCCATCAACACCAGGAGGCAGGACAATCCCTTGGAAGGCTGCATCTTGCTGATTCGGGAAAACGTTGTGCTGTAGCTGTTGCGCTACATGTGGCTTCTCCTCGACAGCGGCCCTTTCCACCAAAACCGGCGACAGGCTCAGCGTTATCGAAGCAGCAGGAGCGGTGTTTGAAGTTAGGGTTGACTCAGGTTTTCCAAGTTGCGCAGGAGCGATCACTTGAGTGACAGGTACCGGTCGCGTATCAGTACTACTAGTTACGGGGGAAAGGGGAGATTGTTCGTTAGCAGTTGGCAGTTCGGGAACAGGTTGCTTTGAAAGAATCTGGGCCTTCTCAGCCGGAACGGGTTTGGTAGCCTGTGGAAAAGGCTGCGCCCAGGCTAGACGCACTTGCGGCCGCGAAGGGATGTTCTGTTCATTCAGCGTGCGTCCTCTGCGAGGAGTATTAGCACTTATAAAGTAGTTTCAAGGGCACAGGGAGGCCAAGGCGCGGTCGGGCATTGTAAAAAAGCGCCGTGGACGGGTGGGGAGTACATACTGTAAAATGTCACACTCCTCGAGAAACTGCTTCTCGGCTGGCGTGGGCTCATACGCGTCAAGGTTGTTGAAGCTGCGCCGAGGAAGGCTATCGGGGTTAATGGACACCTCGAAGAGCACGCACAGCTTCCTCTTCAACGACCGTGCAATTGCACTAAAACACGTCAGTGCGTCAAAAATTATATCGCTGGAATCGGCAGCAGAAGCGCTATCGATTGAAATAAATCATACCTGCATTCTGCCCGCTTTGAATGCAGAAGCGTCGTGCGGTCGGCGGGCACGACCTCAGTCATAGCATCGACAGAAACATCAGATTTGCATTAAAACTGACGCGGCCCGAAGCTTAATGGGGCAGAGCGAGATGAAAACTGTCGTTTTAATGATGAAAAACAGCGTCGTCGTTGTGTTTTGATTGAACAAGAATTCACAGGTATTGGGAACTGATAAAGTGATTGAATTTTTAAGGATGCGCTTCGCTGCGGAGTTGTCTGCACAGGTGGGATTCAGGCGTCTCTCCTCTGTGTAGTCTAGCAGAAAGGACCTAAAGGCAACCGTATATAGGACATCAAGGGTGGTTGTGTGCTACAATTCAGGGAGCCAGTCCGTGGTGAGGTAGTAGGTTATCAGAGGTACTTACCCAAGACTGGCCACCTCTACTTAGACCAAATGTACTTACGGGCTAGCGAAGTACAATGGAGTAGGTACCTCTGGTACTAGGCCAATCAAAATGATGGTTGCCTGTAGGGGTGGTCGTGATACACTTTCTTGGAAGTCGAAGTTGCCTCAAAAGAGTTCAATTGTGCGGGCTTGAATATGACAATCGAAGTACTTAGGTGGGTACGTAAGTGCAGGTAGTGTAACCGACCAACATCGAAGTTGTAACCTCTAATCGGACTAAAGAGTCATTCTATCAGAGCATGAAGTTTGGAATACCTCATGTCCGCAGGTACATACCTAGATATGTATGCATCAATGATACTAGGCGATTCATCAATGGTCATGGGCGCACTCTAAATAGCATCAGAGCATGATACTACCTTACTAGGTAGCTAGCCAGTCGTCGATATTGTGTCCACCTATAGTTATCTATCTAGATAAAACTTCACAAATAGATCATCTGGAGATTGGTGAACAATAATACCAACTCCATTACTGAAATGACATTCAAGGCCTAAATTCTCTGTCCCCCCATAGATAATGAACCCAGCTCCAGCCCGTCATCCAAATACAGACAGCAACGCAGAAGTGTAGAGCAGTAACGCTATTGATCCTTCAACAGGTACCTCCCTACCTACAATATTAACAACAGAATGTTATGGAGCTAGGTCATCCAGTCTGTCGCAAAATCAAGAAACTCCCCTGTTGCTGCTTGCCAGCCTGCATAATTGGAATGGGGAAGCCAGGTGATAATGACGCCTATGAGCTTTACGTGACCTCTGTTGACAAGCATAAACTTGCAGTGGTAAAGGCACATCTTCTGCAGTGTCTGGTTTGCAGCAGGAAGCTCTAGCCCACAGCCTAATTACTGGTAAAGAACGACAATAGAGATGAATAGCATTCTGATGTAGTTCTTCCCATACTCAACATGTAAACGGCCATATCAATTTTAAGGTTACTATTCTGTAGGTACTAATAACTACTAGTATGCGCTTAAAGACTCATGCGTATCCCTGGTGTCTTAAATTTGTTGCCTCATAAACTAGGTATAGCTGTACATCTGTACAGAGAGCCGGAAATAAGGATGTGGCAAAGCGCTCAAGCCACATCAACCCAACGCCACTGGAGTTATCTTGATTCAGGTCCCTGCCCGGTCTCACCAAGCTCAGGCGCGAGTACATTAGAGGTACTTCTCATCAAGTATACTGTATTACATATTATCAAGCTCAGTCTGCTGCCTTTGACATCTACAGCCAACCTTTTCAACTACACTTTCCTTTGCGATACAGGGAACAGCCCTAAATGTCTAATACAGCGCCCCAATCGCAGGGCTCTCGCATCGCCATCAAATTCGGAGCTTCTTCAGGAGGAAACAAAGCAACCAGCTCCGGAACGAGTCGACGTGGGCAACCCCCTTCGGCACTAGGAAAGCGCCAGCGACCTAACGCCCTTCATGACGGGTCTGATTCTGGCGATGAAGAAGATACGATCGGCAAGCACGAGGTAGTCACAACAATAGGCTCTGACATCGCAACGACTGCAAAAAATGGTCTCGTAGCTAAAAGGCACAACAAAGAATATGTAATCAGCAGCCTCGAGAATCGTGACTGGCGAGCTGATATAAAAGCCAGAAGGGGGGACAAGGTCTCCGTGACACAGCCTTCTTCGTCGAGTAAAGAAGATCATAGTGTGGAAACAGCTCCAGCCGACCAGGACAGAGATGTCAAATGGGGATTGAACGTTAAGAAAAGGTCAACACAAGGGACGCCGGCGAGTTCAAACGACGACAAGCTCGAAAAACATGAAACTAGCGCATCGGGAAACGCGACTACATCCCCACCACCGCAAGAAGATGCCGATAAAGAAGCCATGAATGCCCTCCTCGGAAAACGTAAGCCAGCGCAAGATCTTGTTATTAACCATACTGCGGTCAAGAGCAAACCACAATTCTCTGAACAAGACGCATATCAGAGAAGTATACAGGAAGCAGCAGAAGTATCGACTATTGAAGAATACAGCGACATTCCAGAAGGGGAATTTGGCGCTGCAATGCTACGAGGCATGGGTTGGAAAGGGGAGGAGCTTGGCTCTAAGCCAAAGGAAGTAAAGAGGAGACCGCACCTGATGGGACTTGGCTCCAAGGAAGATGAGGAGATTAGAAAAGGCGAGCTAGCTAAACGGCACGGACATCGAGAAAGACGGCCCCGGCTGGACGAGTACCGGAGAGATAGAGAGAAGGATAAACATGAGCGCGACGGGCGGTACAGAGACAGCTACAAGGCCGAGCGTGATCGTGAGCGGCGCGACCACAGCCAAGATCACAGAAGCAAAGACCGCTACCGCGAGCATAGTCACCATAGTCACCGTTCACGAGGTTAGGTTTGAGGTGACCCCTTTAAACTCCCACAATGGTTATGATAAGGGCTTTTGGACATAATTATCGCCACCCTATGGCGTTGGTTGGTTATAAGGTTTATTTGCGCGGTCAGAAGATTCTTCGCGCGACCGTCTTGTTTACAGCTGCCCCGAGTGGTTTGGTTTGGAATGCTTTGCCATTTCATCTTGTAGCCCCAAGACAACGGGAGAAGCAAGAAACCCCCTTGGTGAGCCGCTCAGGTTTCGTCCAAAAACTCTGCATCATGCATCACGCTTGGCTATTACAGTTATTGTAAGCTCCAGCTCGTGGTACAGCCATACTCATGGCAAGAAGGCAAGTACGTCAAGCACAGCCGGCTTATATGAAGAAAGTTGATAACCCGCTTACGCCGCCATTGGTGCTAGCATCAAAGTAGATGGGCAAATACGGCATGGTCAGGCATAGACCGTGCTTGCTGTACACTAAACACAAATCATACCTAACATCCCAGATGTCAGTTCTCGTTACATAACTGACTGGGAATCAAGTGAAACACAGAGACATGAGTTAATCACGCGGGTTCCTTGCGCCAGCTTACCAGTCCTCAGTCAAGAAGAAGGAGAGGAAGAAGCAGGATGGCCAAGATGTAATTGCAGCTTCCTCTTTACGGAAGAATGAAATAGAGACAAAGTAATAGATTGAACCAGTGGAAGAAGCCTAGATTGCGATGCAACGGTGAACGGCTTCAAGTTTGCTATTGGCTATCGTGTGCCGTGGGGCAGATAAGGTTAACGACGTTGACCCTGTAACAGACAGGAGCTGAAAGTTGAGAGCTTCGTCACCTCATGTTCCCAGGTAGGTACCCTAGCGTCTGGTAGGTACCCGATTAGGCCTGAATAAAGAGGAGCTTTAAGAGGGGCGTAGCCAGGGCAGCTCCAGTTTCAGGGGTTTGGTCACCGGTTTGGTCCCTGTGCTTGCATAGCACCATCGAAGCCACCAATCACTCCTCGTCAAGAAGTCAGTGGTGCAGATCCTAAACGCACCGAGGATGAAGCGGTCTGGTCCAAAAAACTTCCCACGACATTCGATACTATCGTTCCCCTCTCCCCTAAAATAACCTCTTTCCTCTTCCTCCCTACCGATTCAAGAGGAACCTAGAGGACATAACACGATTGCGATTCCAGGCCGTCAGCAATTGGCCTTGCAATATCGTCATCATGTCGAAGCCTCATAGCGTCAACGGGAGTGAGTCTGAGTTCGAATTTATCGAGACTCCAAAGGCCCCTACACCTTCCTTTGAGAAATTCGAGGATTGTGGTGTACGGACAACTTCGGTATGTTAGGGTTTGTCTTTGCCACGGGTTCAATTTGCTGACAGTCATGAAACCAGTACCCAGCAATCAAGAACGCTCCTCTTCCTGCCGATTCCGCTGGCTCAGATACTTTCTCGAATGCCCTTCTCTTCGCCGTGATCGGTGGTATTCCACTATGGCTGTCGTGGAAAGTCGGAGGCGGTTTCAAGACTGCTGTCTTCTTTGCTGTCCTCCTCTTCGTCCCCCTCCTGTCCAGCTTCTGGATAACTGTCTCAGCCCTCAGCCCAAGGAAGAACGAAAAGGCTAAATATCCGGGACGACCCGTTGAGCACTACCTGACGTTCAAGAAGCAATCCGACCAGGTAAAATACCATGGCAAGAACAAGATTCCCATGGAAACTTTTCACGAGATGTATTTTGACGGAGACGTCGACTTCAATGGCGATGCTCTCGAGGTCCTAGAATACAGACATGACTGGGCAAGTTTCCGTTTCACCATTGGCCTCTGCAAGTACTTCTTATTTGGCATGATCCCCGAAGTCATTATGCATTCGCGGAGCCAAGGTGAGCATTCCTACCTTTTTGTTACCGCGTCCGAGGAGCTTCAGAAGCTAAAATAGTAAAGACGAGGAGCAGGTTCGTGATCACTACGACCGTGGCGATGACTTCTACGGCTGGTTTTTAGGACCACGCATGATCTACACCTCGGGCGTGATCAGCGATATCAACACCGAGGAGTCTCTCGAGCAGCTTCAGGACAACAAATTGGCAATTGTTTGCGAGAAGGTTGACCTCAAGAAGGATGAGACGTTGCTGGATATCGGCTGTGGCTGGGGAACTCTGGCCCGGTTCGCGAGTGTCAATTACGGCGCACATGCTACTGGTGTCACTCTTGGTCGAAATCAGACCGCTTGGGGTAATAAGGCTCTCCGTGACGTCGGCATTCCAGAGGATCAGAGTAAGATTCTCTGCATGGACTATCGTGATATTCCCGTCCCTGAGGGTGGATATAAGAAGATTACTTGTTTAGAAATGGCTGAGCACGTAGGTGTGCGCAAGTTAGGCAGCTTCTTCAAGCAGGTCCACGACATGCTGGACGATGACGGCGTGTTTTTCCTGCAAATTGCGGGACTGCGCAAATCGTGGCAATACGAGGATCTGATCTGGGGTCTGTTCATGAACAAGTATATATTCCCTGGTGCCGATGCTTCCACCCCCGTTGGTTTCGTTATAGATAAGCTTGAGGGCGCTGGGTTTGAGGTCAAGAGTGTCGATACCGTTGGCGTTCACTATTCTGCAACCCTCTGGCGCTGGTATAGAAACTGGATGGCCAACCGCGAAAAGGTCGAGGCAAAGTATGGCAAGCGCTGGTTCCGAGTACGTATTTCCCGGAAATTTCCATGTCACTAATACAAATTTCGGCACTAACAACCATCCTTAGATCTGGGAATACTTCCTTGCCTACTCCACCATCGTCTCGCGACAAGGTAGTGCCTCTTGCTGGCAAATTACGCTGGTGAAGAACATCAACTCCACCCACCGCGTCGAGGGTATCCCAAGCCAATACGGCCTTAGCGGTGCTTTCAAAGCCGCTGATCAAAAGGTGGATCTCAAGGCGTGGGCTGAGAAGAACGCGGACTTGTTTCCGACATCTGCCGCTCAGTAAGCCTTCAGCTTACGTTCCAACGATACGAATAGATCATGATGTACATGTCTCATCGAGGCCATAGAAGCATCCTCTGGCCAAATATTTGCTCTGTGGGCAATCCTGGGATGGGGATGCAATAGGTCAGGACAAGTAGACATGACCAAAAACTTACAAGAAGGCTACAGTGCTACCTGGCACTTACCGCCCTAGGCACATCATAATAGGACCAAGTAGAGGGAAAAGATGGCTAGAAGCTTGATTGATATGACGTATCAATTGCTGCCTGGGAAAGAAAACAGAACAGTTTAATACTAATAATAGTCGATTACCCCTATTTCCAAGCACATCGTCTTATCGTCTTGCAAGTAGAGACCAATCGACCCTTCTACAAGGCTTTGCCGCTGGTCAACATGCAGAAGGTATGTAGGTTTTGACATATCCTGTAATGTCGAGCATCAAGCTTCCCCCATGAGTACACAAAATGCATGGAGACTTTTTCTCGAACCCCCACTATCACATCCCATGCCATGAACACATAAGTGCTATATTTATTGGCCAGCTGAGGGGTTTATCATTCGCCATTAAAATGTTGAGGTTGCATGCATATGTAGTGTTGGGAGGAGTTGAGATATCACCACGAGTTTTTTTTAGTTTTTTTTATTTTTTTAATTTTTTTTTTGCCTCAACCATCAGAGACCAACAATTTCCCAATCCCCTTTAGCAGGAGAGTTAAGTACATCACATACACCACCCCCTTGATGGATATTAATAGCGAATTCAAAGCTTCCACTGTGCCTGTTCCACCTCTGAACTCCGTAAAGTAAATGATGAGATCTGACAACGTATTCAGTTCCCTTTGATACTGTAGTCTTGAATCTTGTTCGATAGCCATAAGAAGACACTTGAACTCGGAGTATGTCTAGATCAACTTGTCTGGTGACCATCTAGCGAGCACAAGAGCACGATGGATACGACGGGAGGAGTTTGGCCACCGTAAGATTAAAAGTAGAGTACGATAAATGCAAGGACTTAAGGACAAGTGGAAGGAGGGTTGAGCCTTTACTGCTAAACTAAGCTTGTTCTCATGAGTAAGAAACAGACGCAGGAACCCAGACCGGTGTGATATGCCCGTCACAGCGAAAGGCGACTCCCTCCGTGCCTCATAAGTGCCTCAGGTATTTAGTTTAATGTGCAGTGCGCTTGATCGAAAACACGCCACTGCAGCGCCGTCATATGCTACCATTCATTACCTAACCAGTGAGCAATTCAAGTAAATACCTACTGACAAAAATTCAATTACCTAGCCCCCGAGCTATTCTGTCGCTTGATATTGAGAGACGTGGGCTGGTATCTAAGAGGCGTAAGGAACGTGGCTTGTGCTTCCAAGTTCAAGGCCTGGTACCTTACTACACTGTCAGAACTTGAAGACCAAAGCCCCACCCACTGTGACAACCAACCATTCACAGCAGTCCGACTCTTGGCCGAAACCAATTATAGTCAAGCCAGCTCCTATAACCGTTAACCACAGCTTCGTCATCAAACAAGGCGCACACTTCCTCTGTCTTACTCCCTCCCTCCTTACACATCCCCCGAGGGCCCAAGATTCGGCGCCTCTCTACACAAACTAAATTTCCGACCTTTCTCTTAAGCTTTTACACTCGATGACTAGACACTAATACCATGTATTCTAATTCCAATGCCTTTCTCGGAGGCAGCAATAACTTGCGCCCCCAACAACAACAATATGGCGCCCCTTTCGGCCAACAGCCGCCACCACAGCCGGGACAGCAACCGGGCGGCTTTGCTCCCCAACCGACTGGGTACGGTCAGGCCCCATTGAACCAGCAGTATACTGGTTTCCCTGGTGTTCAGGGAACGCCGCAACAGCAGCAGCCGGCTCAGGGTCTTCAACCCCAGTATACCGGCTTCCCTGGGCAAATGCCACAACAGCAACAACAGAGCTTTCAGACTAGCGCTCCGCCCGTGCCACAGATCCCCCAACAGTTCCAACAGCAGTATAACCAGCAGCAGCATCAGCAGCCTCAGAGCTCTTTCTTATCGCCGGGCAACCCCCCCCCTTCCACTTCCGCAGCACCGACGTCGACAACGACGACCGCCGCTCCTTCTATAAAACCGCAGCCTACAGGGTTCAGCGCAATGGCTGCTTCTTTCCGAACTGGAGGGAAGGCCGAGACGCAATCGGCATCTCAACCTCGAAAAACCAATAAAATCCCCAACATTAGACTGTCCTTTATTACGGCGCAGGACCAGTCTAAGTTCGAGACGCTGTTCAAATCTGCTGTTGGGGATGGCCAGACGACCATGTCTGGCGAAAAGGCTCGGGATCTCCTCCTTAGGTCAAGACTCGACGGGGATGCTTTATCTCATATTTGGTACGTCATGGAAGATCGACCTTGAGAACATCAGCTCACACTGTATATTCAGGACACTTTCCGATACAACCCGAGCAGGCGAGCTCCATTTCCCCGAGTTTGCGCTCGCGATGTATCTTTGCAACCTGAAACTTGTAGGAAAACCTCTGCCTACTAACCTGCCCGAGAACATCAAGAACGAGGTTTCGAGCATGGTAGACATTATTAACTTCAGTATTGCTGAAGAGGCCGCTTCTGGAGGGGCTCCCAATGCGTCAGACTTTGCGAGACAGAATACAGCTACGCCGCCCACGATACAGCATCCACAGCCTCAGCAGTCTAATTCCAGTCTACTACAAGCTCAAATGACTGGTTACCCTGGTCAGCAAATGGGCATGCAACCCCAGCAAACTGGGTTTCTCGGTGGAATGGCCAATCCTCAGCCTACTGGGTATAACGGCCCTCGACCGCCGATGCCGCCAATGCCCACTGGTTTTCCCGGAGGCTTGGCTCCGACGCCTGTGGCACCTCTGAATGCGCAGCCAACTGGACGACCCGGCCAGTGGGGACTCGTCAATACTCCCGCGGGTGGCTTGCCGAACATTGATGCTTTGCAAGCGCGAATGATGCCTCAAACCGGCCGTGAGCAGCAAAACTATACTACGGCTGGCTTGTCGGGCAATGCTGTTATCCCGTGGGCAATCACAAAGGACGAAAAGACACGGTACGATCAGTTGTTTCGAGCTTGGGATGGACTCAGTAAAGGATTCATTGGAGGTGACCAGGCAATTGAGATCATGGGCCAAAGTGGCCTGGACAAGAGCGATCTTGAGCGCATATGGACTCTTTCAGATAACGGAAACAAGGGCCGTCTTGACCTCGACGAATTTGCTGTAGCAATGCATTTGATCTACCGCAAACTCAACGGCTATCCTATTCCCAACTCACTGCCTCCTGAACTAGTGCCGCCGTCCACGCGAAAGATTACAGAGTCTCTAGGAACCATCAGATCCATGCTAAACCAAGAATCGGACTACCGGAAAGCGTCAGGCGCTTCTTTGCTCCCTCAAAAGACCGGGGTAAGTTATATGAAGAGCCACTCTTTCAAAGGTGGCAACGCAGGGCTTGCGGGTGGGAGGAAGGACGCTACCGTCTTCAGAAACAACGATGACGATGTGGGATACAAATCGAGTGCTCGGCGTAGAATCGGTAATGCCTCTCCTCGTCCAAGTTCGCCTTCTTCCGTTGCATCGAACGAAGAGCTTTCTCTTGACCAACTGAGGAAGAAAATCCGCGAGAAGCAGGTGCTTCTTGATGCTATGGATTTCAAAGATGAGGCTGCGGCTGAAGAAGATGATATTCTGGACAGACGCGATCGGCGCGAGGCAGACGAATTGTATCGCCGTATACGGCGAATACAAGACGATATTGATAGCCACCCAGATGTTTCTCTTATCAGTGGAGATTCCGAAGCTGAACGCAGGGCTCTCAAGAGGCAGTTACAGAATCTCACCGACAAGATTCCTGAACTTGCGTCCCAGGTACGGAAGACAGAAAAGGCCATAGCTGATTCCAAACTCGAGCTTTTCCGTTTGAGAGACGCCAAGGCGCATCCTGGCAGCGCCTCTACCATTATTGGCACGGGCCCAGGGGGTTCGATAACCGAGTCAGATCGGTTGAAGGCTAGAGCAAAGGCAATGATGCAGCAGCGAACTGCTGCTCTGACAGGCAAGAAAGTGGACATTGGTGGTGATGACCTGGACGCGCCAAAGCGACTCGAAGAAGAAAGCATCAAAGCTAGAACTGAAAAGGAGAATAACGAACGTATGGTCCGTGATATCGAGGACAGTGTTCGGGAATTTGCGCGAAGCATCGAGGATAGTCTCAAAGAAGGTGCCCAGACATCTGCTAGCGAGCATGAAAGCCGTCGTTGGGAAGATGGGCTGGGTGTTGAAGATGAGGTTCGCGACTTCATCTTCGACTTGCAACGCTCTAGTCGGGCTGCTCGCATCAGGGCCCAGGACCGTAAGGGAGGGCGAGCAGCAACCAGCGAACCAGTTCGTGCGGAGGCGCCACCAGTGCGTGTTGACAGCCCTTCGACAACTGGCCGCACTGCCACCCCGCCTGTGTCACGGTCTCCCGCCCCAAGCGGAGGATCCTATTCGGCTTATAAGACCCCGGAAGAAAGGGCCGCCTTTATTAAGCAGCAGGCAGAGCAGCGTATGGCAGAGCGCCTTGCCGCGCTTGGCATCAAAGCACCTTCAAAGCCCGGGGAGACAGCAGCTCAACGAATGGAACGTGAGAGAGCAGAACGGGCTGCCAAGCTTCGCCAAGCCGAAGAAGAGGACGCCCGTCGCGAAACCGAACGCCAGGCAAGGATCGCCGAAGAACAAGGCGTACCGCCTCCCGTTGTCAAACCCGAAACTAAGAAGCCTCCGCCGCCACCGGCAAGAAAGGCAGTCAAGAATGACGATGCCGCTAAGAAGATTGAAAAGGAAGAAGCGGCTAGGAAGGCAGAGGAGGAACGTCTTGCAAGGGAACACAAAGAGCAACAACGTGCCACACAACAAATGGAGTAAGTCGACTATTTTCAAGCCAGTCAACTAACCGGAGAACTAACTTTCCCTAGGGATGAAGCACAGCAGCAGGCAAATGAACTCGAGAGAGAGCGCGAGTCTGCTTCTGCTCGTCTCAGAGCACTGGAAGAGCAAGTCCGACAGGGCAAGCTGAAGAAGGAGGAAGAGAAAAAGAGGAAGAAGGCCGCTATGGCCGAGGCCAAGGAGAAAGAAGCCAGACTTGCTGCCCAACGTGCCGAGATCGAGGCGGCACGCCAAAGGGAGCTCGAGCTCCAACGACAACTTGAAGCGTTGGATGTAGAAGACTCCTCGTCTGATGATGATGATGGCCCCCAGCAAATCACTCCGCAAGCTTCCACACCGACACAAGGTGGCAGTCAGCTCGGTAGTCAAGAACCCGAGCGAAAGGCAACCCCACCCCCCGCACCAGCGCCACCCACAGTTGTATCGCCGCCCTCTGCCGTCACGAGTCCTTCTGCGGAGACGGAGAGCCGTAACCCCTATTTCCGTATGATGTCGCAATCTTCCGAGTCCTCGGCCGCGCCGTCAGCATCGGCGCCTCCAGCACCGCCTCCAGCACCGGCACTTTCTCCGCCGTCACAGCCTAAGACATCTACCAATCCCTTCCACCAGATGACCCAGGAAAGCAGGCCCTCTGCTCCTGCTCCTGCGCTAGCCGCCCAGCCGACCGGCAATACGCCTTGGAGGCGCACTGACACAGATGATGAATGGGGTTCCGGCAATGAGGAGTCTGATGACGAGTCCGAAGACGAGCGACCAGCTGCCGGAGCTGCCCAGTTGGCGTCTTTGCTCTTTGGTTCTATGGGTCCTCCTCGACCACTATCGGCCACAGGTGACAAGTCAACGGGAGCTTCGCCGGCCGTTCAATCCCCGCCCTTCAGTCCTCCGCCAACCGCGAACGGCTCAGCCCCTCCGCCCCCCCCTCTGCCCGAATCAAGCCCTTCAGCTCCTCCGCCACCTCCTCCCATGCCAGGTGCCGGTATTCCATCTGCGCCGCCACCGCCGCCACCGCCCATTCCCGGCATAGGACCCCCACCGCCGCCACCACCACCCGTTGCTGGTGATATGCCTGGGTTGCCAGCTGGTGGACGCCCAGCCGGCTTTCTCGGCGAAATCCAGATGGGTAAGAAGCTGAAAAAGACCGAGACGAATGATCGAAGTAAGTCAGCGCTTGCGGGGACGGTTTTAAATTAAATTGCAAAGCGCTTGTGTCGGACCTCCGGTGATGGGCCTTTGAAAGTCGTGGGTCTTGTCGTGGGACTTGTTCATAGGTGGTATAGTAGATAGATACTGCTGTCTATTGGATTGGTCGAGTTGTATGGGCCACTAGAGTAGCTTGTATGTGTAATTCTTCTTTTTTTGTCATCCCCATACTTCTAGGACTTCTACCCTTTCCAGTTCGCTTTCCCGGATGTAAGCGCTCCCTCTGCGTGTTCTATTAACCCAAGTCTAATCCCGTTCATACGTCCCAATAATACAGATAGTTACTCTTCGGTGCTACTAGTATGTATTTGTGTTAGTAATCTAGTAGTATGTATGTATGCATTGCTATAGCTCTATAACAGCAACAATGTCGATAATAGATGATAGACGATAGACGATGGATAGCTAAAGAGATAACTTTGTATATACACTGGTCTGCCTGTGTAGTACGTAAACGACATTTCATGCCATATCACCAAAATTGCTTGAACAAGCTCTAATGTATAACGTCGGAGATATAGCATATACAAGCTTTGTATTTGAAACTCATGTAACACATGTCCTACATACCTCGAATCAGTACAAGTTAGACTACCCCAGGTACTTACCAATACCATGTTTTTGCTTGAGCCCGGCAGGGCGGTCCTTGGGTAGGTAACCTAGGTACTTACATCCAGGTAGGTAGGCGGTAGATGGTAGGTAAGTTGGATCATGAGTTCCCTTTCGAGCGAAGGCAAAGACTCTTAACTCCGATCAAATCTGTATAGTGTTCCCCAACCCCCTTCAACCTCTTTGCGGTTTAGGATAGTTCTTGTACATGTATGTGTGCAGACAGGTAATCGGCAAAGTGGTATGTAGATCTAGATAAGGTGTATTTCACCCGTTTTGTTTTCTATTCGACGGAGTTTATATTCTGGGCGTCGGGGATTTGTCATCAGTGGGTTTTTCGGTGATATCATCTTCAGATTTGGTACGTTGGCCAAGTCGACATGCACGTACACCGTGAAGGGGTTTATTATTAATAATATTGACTCTGATGTATTTCTTTAATATGATGAGTATTAACTTATAAAAGGCTGGTTAACGTCTTTCGTTGGTTTTCCGTCGTCTCATTATCGTCTTCTCTTGGGTGGCGTGCAGATAAACTGGGAGCGGAAAGTACATACCACGACAGTCTTGCTTGAAAGTTGATAATAAGGGGCAACCAAACGATAACTACAAGGGAGGTACTTATTTATATATAACTATTTAATCAACGATGGCAGACCTTTCCACCCAACGCATCCTAATAATAGGAGCCGGCGAGCTCGGCACGGCGATACTGGAAGGTCTGACGCAGTACCCCAATAAATCAAAATCAACTTCACCATCTTCTTCTCCTACTACCAACAGCAACAATAGCAACCACAACATCTCAGTCCTTCTCCGCTCCTCCACCATTATAAGCACAGACCCCACAAAGCAGCGCTCGAACGGATACCTGCGTTCCCTGGGCGCGACGCTGGTCGCGGGAGACATCGTGCAGGATAGCGAGGACCACCTCGCGGGCATCTTTGCGAACTACGATACCGTTATCGCGTGCAGTGGTTTCGGATTCCCTGCAGGTACGCAACTCCGTGTTGCTAGGGCTGTTCTGAAAGCTGGGAGCGAAGGAAAAGATGGAAAAGGCAAAGGGGTGAGGAGATATTTCCCCTGGCAGTGGGGTATCGATTACGATGTCGTCGGCCAGGGCTCCGCGCAAGACCTATTCGATGAGCAGCTCGGGGTCAGGAAACTCCTCAGGGCGCAGAAGGAGGTTGATTGGGTGGTTGTTAGTACGGGGTTATTTGCCAGGTGAGTCGCTTTTACCAACCTTACCTATCTACCTTATCTCTCTACGGCTTTTAGTATCCCCTTCTAAGCTTTACTAATACAATACGTGGGTTGCAGTTTCATATTCGTGCCCGCGTTCGGCCCCGTCGACTTCGAGGCCCGAACACTTCGTGGTCTGGGGAGCTGGGATACCCGGCTCAGCGTCACCACGCCGAGAGATATCGGGCGCGTGGCGGCCGCGATCGTGTACGACCCCCGAGACATTAGTAGGCAAGTCGTCTATGTCGCCGGCGACACTGTTAGCTACGCAGACGTGGCAGACTTGGTGGAGGCCAGGTTCGGTAGCGGAGGCGGCGAGTGGAAGAGAGAATTGTGGGATATGCAGACCCTGAAGGGGAGATTGAGGGATAACCCCGACGACGGCATGGTCAAGTACCAGAATGTGTTTGGGGCTGGCAAGGGCGTCGCTTGGGATATGGCGAGTACCGTTAATGTGCAGCGGAAGATGCAGATGCAGACGGTGGAGGATTACTTGAGGAACATGGAGATCTGAACGAAAACCCTTGTGTTTGTCACTCTATGAGATTGTCTGCCGTCTGGACGTCCAATTGGTAGGTACGTGAGAAATAGTCACCTTCTATATACTTTGTCTGTTACTTCTATTGGTTCAGCAGCTTGATTTCGATCTTGTTTTACATAAGGGCACATGTGCTCGGGGACGATATGTGCCTCACATTACTACAATACCATAAATCACTGGAGAGCTGAAGGGTACATAATCTGGTGTGTAAAGAGTCGTCAGTATATGAGCGAAGGAATATCCCTACTTCCAGATTCAAAATTGACCAATATGGTTTCGAGAATGGGTATTCTGAGGTACTCCCAGAGTTAGGGTATGGGTAATATACAGGGTTCGGCCAGATATACCAGAAGAGCGGATTCTTATACGAGTTTGAGCTTTGGTAATTACCACCGCTTCCGTCAGCTCCTGGTCTGCCCTGGACCTACAACATGTACAACATAAGAGGAAGGAATTACCTCCCCCTAGAATTGATTGCTTACTTACTAAGGCATTACTTGCTGCTGTACTACCGAGGCTAATGGAAATCTGGGTTCAGTCGGTCGGTTCGGATTGTTGTTATGGCAAGGCAATGCATGCGCAGTATTTATTGATGCTACTCCTTTAGGAAGCGGGGAGATGTTTTGATTGGGCGCGACCAATGTTAGTTGATAGGTCATGGATGGCCCGTTCGGGATGCACCTTGGTGGGGTCAAGTCTTGAAAGGTTAAAAAGATCTGAAACTCTAATCGTCCGTTGCCGTGGATACGGACCGGTTGGGATCCTGCTATGACCCTGTAGTTGCAGCGCCGGCTCCCACTACCATCCACTACCATTCAACTGTCTACTGCAACAGTACCTGCCTGCAGTTCTATTGTTGATCTCCGTCCACCTGTTTACCGGGTTGCCTGCCAATTATCTCTCTCTCCCCCTCCATTTAGTTCGACGCACCCTCTTCGCCTCTTGACCATTGACCATTCCCAGGACACGTTTAAGTGGTTTCATTGCAGCTGCTCGTCATCGTGCCTGCCTACCTATGCGAATGCGTGGTATCCTTCCCAGTACTGGTAGTGTTTTGTTGATAGCCTGCAATGCCGCCTCGTTTAACGCACTCGATATTTCTGGCTAAGTAATAACGAGCGCGTTGACGACGACTTCAAATATTACCTTATACAGCGAAACATACGGCCAACAGCCCATGAGCTACCGAGCATACCTACCGAAACTGCCGCATGACGATTCGCATGCGATCGTAATTCCATTCTTTTGATACCTGACGGTCGACGATTAAACAGGCAAGCGCAAGCAACCTACATAAATAAAATACATACCAACCGCCTTCCCGGATCACAAGCCCCTGCTTTAAAATGGATGCGAGTTACCTTTCACAGCAGGTCAATACAATAATTGGCCAGCTTCACGGGTTGTTTGACGAGATCGGCGTCCCTAGCCATGATCGCGACAACAGAGAGGCAGAGGTGAGTAGCAAGACGACACACTGCTGGACCCGCGGTAGCTAATCGAACTACGCCATAGCTTTTTGCCGCGCTCTCTGACACGTTGAACAACCAAGTTAAGGCTGTGACAGCCGAGAAGAAGGAGATGGTCGACGAGGCAGAACGCATCATAACGCTGATCCGGCAAATGGAAATGTCTCTGGATGACAGTAAATCACAACGTAACTATGAAGATGACGACCTTCGAGTCACATACCCGCTCACTCAGTGCTTGAAGATATTGAAAGATAAGCACGCGCAAATAAGTAAACTTCACCGAGACCGATTTGAACAAGTCAAGAGTGAGTCTTCTGTTTTTACCCTCGAACGCGCTTTATCTGTCCTTGAGCTTAGCCCTAACGTTGTGTGTGTTTGAGCAGAGCTTGTTATAGCCTTAGAATCATACTCTTCCCACCTAGAACCCACCTTCGTGAAGATCGCCCTTCCTCCAACGGGCCCAAGGCAGTCTCTGCCGCCAACCTTTGATCTCTCACCGTCATATGTTGATAAGCTAGACGATGAGTTTACACGTGTTTACGAGGAATATACCAAACGGGTGGAGGCCGTGAAGGCGCTTTCCGAAAGTATCATCCAGTTATGGGCCGAGCTTGGAACGCCGCAGGCGCAGACAGACAGCGTGATTGTCAAATACTATCGAGACGCCCCCGAACAGCTTGGCCTGCACGAGGAGGATCTCTCAAGACTGCGGGCCAAGAGAGACAAATTAGCTGACGAAAAGAAATCCCGGGAGAAACGCCTCAAAGACCTTAAGATGGCCGTTGAGGCGCTCTGGGAAAAACTTGGAGTCGAAGAATCAGAGCGCAAGGCATTTTTGAATGGCAACCGTGGATGTGGTGTTCGACAAATCAATCAGTTCGAAGACGAGCTAGGCAGGCTGAACGAGCTCAAGCGACAAAATATGCATCTGTTTGTTGAAGATGCGCGTTACAAACTACAGGAGCTTTGGGACGCATTATTCTTCTCCGAGGATGAGATGCTGGAATTCACGCCGGCCTTCTCTGATGTCTATAGTGATGCGCTGCTAGAGGCTCACGAAAGAGAGGTGGCTCGCCTCGAAGCTCTAAGGGAGCAACGCGCCCCTGCACTCGCGCTAATCGAGAAGCACCGAACTCTTGTCCATGACCGTGATGAGCTTGCGGCGTCGAGCCAAGACGCATCGCGTCTGATGATGCGCGGTCAGAAGGGAGAAAGACGAGACCCGGGCAAACTGCTTCGCGAGGAAAAAATGAGGAAAAAGATCGCCAAAGACCTACCCAAGGTTGCCGCGGAACTGGCTAAGTTGTTAATGAAGTGGGAAGATGAATACGGTCGCCCATTTCTTGTCCACGGCGAACGTTACCTGGATCAGCTTGAACAGAGCGAACCCAAAACTGCGCCAGGGCCACGGTCCAAAACGCCGGCGGGACCTCCTGCTTCGACCATCAAGGGCCCGAGGGCGGCGGCGCCACCACCTAGCCGAGGAAACAGTACAGCAAGCAAAGCTGCTGCCATTACTAGATCCAAAACACCGACCGCGAACCTGACAGGAACAGTCAGAAAGGCTGCTCCTCCCAGTCATGCCCCCAAAGATCCTAAGGCTAGTCCTTCTAGAATCCCGGCACGGGTACCTCTGTCGAACTTGAAGCATGGTAACAACTCTCCGGAGAGACAACGACCCGAGACACGTGCACAAGGTGCACTGCGGCCGGGACATCCTCTCACCAGGGCACCACCCCCGAAAATGAGGGATCTCGTACCCCCTCCCGAGCTAGAAACGCCGGCGAACCCTTATCGCGGCGTGGGACTTGGGTCAAGCTCACATGTGCGAGCCGTAGAGCCAGAAGATGTGTATGATGATCGAAATTCGCAGCAGAGCTACGGGGGCCGATCTTATGTGCACCAGGCCTCTCATACATCGTTGCGCAGCGAACGTACTGCACAGTCCACATATCCCATTGCGCCTCCACCCAGACAGATATCGAATACGTCAACGGTGGTATCAGGCTCTGAAAACTGGGAGACTTACGATGATAACTCGGAGCCAGAGGCCGACGCGTCAGACACATATTACGCCAAGGTACGGGCAGCGAGAGGGAAGCGCTTCTCCCCCGAAGATGGCTACGGGAATACCCAAGCCGGCCAGGCTAAGCGCCTCCGGGGGCTTCCCCCTTCTATGCATGCCGGCCACGTGATGGTCGATGCTGAGGGCAATCGAATCATATCCGGGAGCGAGTGGACCGATGAGGATGCTTTCTAATCTAATGCTCTACTAATTCTTTTTCATGCCTGGACGATCATAAAGAATCACTGTGACAACGACTCACGAGCACGTATCACGAGAGGCCTGCTGCGTTAAAAACCCGATAATGACGAGTACGTCATGGACAAGCCAAGGTTGCCCTTCTCATCGACCTTGGTTGTATCTACACAAAACTGCTTTGCGCCGTGTTCTTATCACTTTTCTTGCTATACTGGCTGCGTTGAAAACTCGCTGAATTTCGATAGCCGCGAGGCGCTGGACAGGAATTCTCGTTTGTCTCTTAGCACGGCCCTACCCAGCTAGACGTTGGCACTTGGAGACGTCAAATCTCCATGGTTGATACTGTCATTGTACAATCTCTTCTCTTTTTCTTATTGATTTCCTCTTTCCTGGAACTTTGTTGGAACATACTCGGAAAGGCAGGGGGAGGGTTGAAGAGCGAGGCGGCGAATAAGTCCTGGCTGGCGTATAGTGGGCGTTTTGCATGGGTTGTCTTTCTCTGCATTAGGCGTTTCGGTAATACTAGTTACGCGTGACGGTTTCTTCTCCTTTGCCGTCCGCGGATGGAAAAGAAAGAGATTGTGTCGCAAGAACAAGTCCTTGTTTATAGACCAGAACTAGGACAACACGACTTGGTTTGAGATTGTTAAGATGACCTACCTTTCCTCTCGTTTACTGTGTGACGCTGTAGTAATAAGGCGAAGATATCTCTCTCCCGCTCTCTCTCTTTTGGCAGTATGCAAATGGCTTTATGACGACCTTTTAAACATATTTATTGAACAGCTACAAAACATATGCTTGCTTGCTCAACGTATTGTGTATTTCTTTTACAAAGGACGGTCTTACTCGAATATGAGCATGTGTCATGGAATTTGACCAAGGCAAGCGCCCGAGAGCAGGCAGGTCACGTATAACCCCCCTCTTAGGGCTGTTAATTAGCTTAGGCGACAGGCCATTTAAGTGATCTACTAATGTTAGCGTGTCTTGCCTGGCGGCTCCCGCGTCACCTGGCGTGTTTCGCAACTCTCCCTCTTACTACATCGTTTCCTTCTTTCTGAGAACCCATTGTTGCGGCAGTTTTCTTGCTTCAGATGAGCCATTCGTTCTGGACATGCTCTGGCCACTGTCCGAGCGTCTGTCCTCTGCGTTGCTGTCTTTAATTAGTCTATATGCAAGGGATGGGCAAATGAACAGTATAAATATTTATAGACTCCATAACCCCCAATGAGCCCCAATGAACAGCTCCAATACTCCGAACCGCGACCGTCTGCATTGGACGTCCTCGACGAACACCGGTCATGATGCCACGTACAAAACAGCCTTGAAGGGCGCGTCCCTTGCTTTTCAAAAAGGAGCAGCCAACACATCAAATAGCCTGTCAACATCAGCACCGGCCCGCCAGACTACCAACGGCAATGGCAATGCCAACGGTGCTCTCATTGCAGCGACCTCCGCGTCACGCGACCATAGCCTCTCCCGTCCGCCCTCTGTAAACCAGCTCGCGACCGCGAGCGCTCTGAGTCGCCAGAGTACAGGTAGAAGCAGTACTGTCACGCACAATGCGCAATTAGCTACAGGACAGAGCCATTTGTTGGCTCCTGCTAGAGCGACTGCAGTAGATCCACGCTCACCATCCTTCATTGCGGCCACACTCGCTGCTAGTCGCTCGACAAGTCCAAGTCCGAAGGCCGCTCCAACAACATACCCATATTCTCATCAATACACCGCAAGGGGGTTTCCTAGAGGGATCTTGGAAGATGACGATGCGAACAACTCCGTTGCGGACCTCGATCTGACGACTGACACGAGCTCAATTGGTCCTGCTAATAGTCTCATTTCGCTTTTTGAGCGAAAGATGGATGAAGTAGATCCGGTCAAGAAAAGCCCTACCACGACCACCGCTAGGAAAGGGTTCAATGCTAAACCTGGTTTGCGGCCTCTAACTCCTCCGAAAACTACGGACCCGGTGGTATCTTTCGATACCTCTCCGTCTAGATTAGCTTCCGCTTTCGCCTGGGAGAAAGCTTCGCCATCTCAAGTAACTACGAAATACCACATCGGGCTCTATCCGCAAAGTCAAAACAAGACGATAGATGTAGAGAGCAAAAGGCAGCCTCCTACGCCTCCCCCGGCGCGAACAAAAAGGGGTACTAAGTTGCCGGAGCCTGAGCCTGTACCAAAGGCTGAGAGAAAGCTGCGACCAGTCACGCCACCAAAAACCATTAGTCGCTCGCCCGCCGTAGTTTTATCGCCGCAGCCGAGGAAATTCTCGTCGCAAAAGATTGTAGAAAGCAAATCAGATCAGACTTCGAGTTCCGATGACCGTTCTCTAGCTGAGCCTATACCGCAGCGCCGGACTTCACCCCTTAAGGCAACGGCGCGTGCAAATATATCTAGTGCAAGTACGAAGGACCCGGACGTCTTACTACGGAGATCATCAACCTCTTTATCAACCGACACTTTTGTATCGGCTTCATCAACCCCTTCAGTGCAGCCAGATTCCCCACGTCGAAAAAATTCAACCCCGAGCACCACTAAAGCTCGGTTATCACTAGCACCGGTGCCTTCACCTTCGCCTGCGTTGCTCAATGCTGGACTAATCCCGCCCCCACGCCCTGCACTGCAAGTGCAGAGACCGCCATCATCCAACATAGCCTTAGAGTCGCTTACTAACGCTATCGTGGCGGGCTCTTTAGCATCAGCTCGAGCACCGCCTAGAGCTAAGAAACCCCCTACACCACCACCTCGAAAACAAACCCCGCATATGCGCCAGACACTTCGGGCACCTCGGACCAAGTCCGAAGAGGAAGAGGTAATAGCTAGGTCCCAAGGCAAAAAGTCGTTTGCCAAGCTCAGCTCTAGAAAAAAGCATTCACATCATGAAGGCACCCGAAAACGTTGGCGTGAAGAAATCACAGCCCACGAAAGACAACGGTACGAGGGTGTGTGGGCTAGTAACCGGGGCATGCTATTAGATGAGTTGAGCGCCGCTGCCAACGGGCTCCGCGATGTTGACACCAGTCTGCTTGTAGCCAATGTAGTGGTGCGCGATATCTGGTCACGGAGCCGACTCCCCCTTGACGAGCTGGCCGAGGTGTGGGACCTGGTCGACACGAGAGGAAAAGGTGTCCTGGACAAACCCGAGTTCGTCGTGGGCATGTGGCTCGTCGACCAGAGGCTACGGGGTCGCAAGATACCACCAAAGGTGAGCGAGAGCGTATGGGGAAGCGCCAAGGGCGTGAGGGTGCTGGGCCCCCAGGAGAGGAAGAAGTGATCGATCAGACACGCCGACGGTCAATGTTGAATACGTAACATGGCCTTGGGTGATTTTTTTCCCCCCAGATGTTATATGGATATAAATCATGATACCCAATAGATTTTAGATAGGCATAAGATACAATATTTATTATGTTATTTTATCTTGCTTTATTTATTTGCAACGTATTATGATAGCAAACCTAATAGGAGGTCTCGTCATAGTTTTATCCAGATAGATAAGCTCGCCTACTTGTAACTTACGTACGTACCATATCCCAATAATTTCGACTTCGGATTGATATATCATATAGCGGGTTTTGCAGCGCACGACAAAAGATGCAATATGGCTTCAGATAGGGAGGTATAGATTACAAAATTTGATATATGCTCAGCATGTGAATAACGTACCACCACCTACAGGCTATAGCAGATATATTTTCGCGCGGAGGTGTATGCTAGAACTGATTTCTAAAATGTTCTTATGGTCCCTATTCCACATTCTCCCGCTTGTCGAGTTCCGGACGACTTCCTAGGAAGTCGCTATCTATTGTGTACTTATTCTGTAACGCAAGGAACGTAAACAGCTAAGGTCTGAGCGAAGAAAATTAAGGTCAATCAGTAAAAAGACTACGTGTATAAGAAAGGAAAAAAGTGCTAATTTTTGAGTTCATAAGCATCGCATTTTCTGTTCATTTAGGTAGTAGTACATTATGTAGGAACATAGGTATGTAGGTTTGAGTTTGTCGGCTATGAGGCTCTTGTATAAAGTAAGACGTGTCAACTAACCTACATGGTAGTTCCCTGGTGCCTGGTATGTAAACCTGTGCAGATTGAGGGAGCGAAAGCATGTTACGCCAATAAAAAGCGCGGTTCTGGAATGAAAGACGTATGCCTACATACCAAACAAAGGCATGCTTGCATACCTAGGTAGATATCCCAGTACTAATGACGACGAAAATATACCTTGCGTCATCCAGGGTTTAGGGATGATAGCCTCGGTCTAGGTCTAGGTTCGTCACCAACGTTTGGCGCCTGTCATGGATTCTGCATTTTTAAGCGCGTGCCTACATGTACGTTATTAGGTAGGTATTCCTACAGCTGTAAGCTTAGGGTTAGGATTGATGTCGTTAGCCCTTGACCTTGACCTTGACCGTGGCTGTGGCTGTGGCCGTGGCCGTATTGCGCTTAATCTTGGTTTGTCACTGGATGACATTATCCATGAAACCTGGGAACCTGGAACTCAGCAAAGGCTTTACTACTTCTTTTGCCTGCCTAGAACTTGAATGGATATATGTAAGTGCCTGCCTACGCGGATTGCGTCTCGTGGTGCGCCTGATTTGCGTAAGTAGGAAGCAAGGTGCCTATTATTATGCCTGGTGGCCTCTTCAGTCTGAAACAACATTTAGCGCGCTAGTGATTGATGTTGATGCGTTAGGAATTCCATCATAGGCTCACCTTGCAAAGACTGCCTACTATCTACAGCATACAGTCTACAGGCATGTAGCTATATAGGTGTTTTCAGAGCTTTGATCAAGTTGAACGGTGGAGTCTGGTTGGTCGGCCACTGCCGAAAGCTACCTAGACTACTGCACCTAGCCGAATCGGACCAGTCTCATCTAACTCGCAGCCTCTTTAGACGTTTTAGTGCCGAACCACACAATGGTTGATGGACGTTGACACCATTTGAAGCTTCCCAGCTAAACAAGTCAATGGGCTTGAATTTTTAACCTTCTCATCTACGTTTTGCTTGGTCATCGACATAGGCAGCATTCTCTTTCTTTGATTTCATCCTCTCTCTCTCGCCTAATTCCGCTTCTTTCTTCTCCGATATCGCCAGCGTCATTCACATAACTACCAGTTCAACTGCTCACAGTGTCGATCACCCACGAGAGAGGGGCATTCTCATTCCGCATTCTGCATCTTGCATTACACATTCCAACTGCTTCACCCATCGACCCCTTAATCAGCCGCCGGCAATCAACTCTCTAAACTTGCCTTCTGCATCCTCTGCGTTCCATATCTTGTCATCCTACCCTTCTCCATCATCTTCGCTTGCTAAACTCTATGAAAATAATCACCTCGACTGTCCCAAGTCCGCCCGATTTTTGCCTATTATTGAGAATACCAGCAAAGCAGTTCTCCCTTGACTTCCGAATCTTCGAGTACCTTTCGCTCCTTGATATTTCCTGGACGCGTCGTGCTAAACCCTAAATCGTCACCCGTCAGCTTCCGCTGTACGGAGAGCGTGAAAAATAAAAGCCTAAAGTCTAAGTTTCTCGGGGTTTACAAACCTTAAATATACGCTTACGACGGTATCTCACGCAGTCCGCTTGCTGAGGCTGCTGAATGGCTCATATGCCGTGCACGTGGAGGAAACCGAGTTTGAGTTCTAGGCTTATCCCGTGACCTCGGCTTATATATATCTGGCCCTCTGCTGTTTGTTTTCTCTACTGGTAGACAGCCACACTCTCTCTTCGTCTTCGCCCGCTCTCAGAAAAAATGTCAGCGACAGTTACTCAATGCCTTCCTCAGACGACTGGCGCGTCTGTGCCAGATCGCCGTGCGACCATTCAGTTCCCTCCCAGCTCGATAAATATTCCCACGCCTCTGAACACCGCTGTGAACCGGCTTCGAAATCTGACCTTGGCAACGTTGAGCCCAGTCAACCAGAACGGTAGTTTTGAGTTCGACCGTGTAATCAAGTCGGGCTACGTACAAAAGAGAACACAAAAGACGAAGGTACGCTTATGGATGCAGAGAAACAAGATAAAAAGCAATCAATATGCTGATATTTGGTTTATGTAGGCTTGGAAATCCGTCTATCTTGTCATGCGACCAAATGCGCTTTACATATACAAGTCAGAGAAAGAAAACAAGCTCCGACACAAGATCTTCCTGTCAGATCTATCCGCCGTGGTTCCCTTGAAAGATCCGAAACAAAAGAGACAGCATTTATTTGGGCTCTATTCTCCCGCGAAAAACTATCACTTCGAGGCGCCAACCGCTAAAGATGCACAAGAGTGGACCGACCTCATACGACGCACGGCTAGGATTGAAGAGGAGGAAGAAGAGATGTTCCTAGCCAGCCCCGTTGTCCGCAGAGAATCATTTGCGCCAGCGAGCATGTTAAGAACTACAGATGGGATCCGCGAACCACACCCAGTTGATCACGAGCGGTTCCTATCAAGCTCACCAGAGCCTCACGACCGGCCCGTTTCAAAATCCACTTGGTCCGGCAGGCGCATGTCTCATAATGACTACTCCGGAATGTCAGGAAACGAAGTGGTATCCCAGTCCGACATGTCTGACACCGAGGTCCAAAGAGGACACGGAGCTTCGATCGAAAGCCTCACCGTGCCGTCAACGTTCGCCGCAGCTCCTCAAACAGATCCGCCATCCAGCCGCACGGTTATGCGAAATCAGAACACGAGTCAGGGCAGCGGGCTTCATGTAGAACGGGACCCCGATCGGGTGGTTTGGCAGGGATGGCTCTGGTTCCTCAAAGGAAAGCACGGCATGAAGCAATGGAAGAACTGCTGGGCTGTCCTCCGGCCCCGCAATCTAATCCTCTATAAAAATGAATCCGAGTACACGGCCTCGTTCATCTTGGCGCTAGCGTCAATTGTCGATGTGGTAGATATCGATCCTATCAGCAAAACCAAGACGCATTGCATGCAGATCATAACAGACGAGAAGAGCTATCGCTTGTGTGCTCACGACGAGGAATCACTCGTCCACTGCCTCGGGGCCTTCAAGAGCCTTCTCTCCAAGAGAAAAGAACTGGAGGCCCGCCAGTCTGTTTCTGGCTCCCGAGCTGTTGAGGCAGCTTAATGCCAACCTCTCCGATCATATACCCTTCTTTTCCTGCCCCGGTGCATTGCTGTTGATATATGAGCTCCTAGGGGCTACTTGTTATGAAACGGAAGCATGTATGTTGTACGTACAGCAGGATGCTTCGCGGTATGATGAATGATGATAAAATAGCTAATACCACTTTAATAATATCAATTCTACGTATTCTATTCACTGACGTTACACACTCGATCTTAGTGCATTTCTGGTGTTCAAGATGATTCCTTGTTCAATATTGGATATAATAAGACCACTTCCTATGATTGTATGAGGTAATCTGGTGGAAATCAGATACAGATACTTATATATATCTACCTAACCTAGGTTTGTTTTCGTTTCTTTTGTGAGTAGTTCTCGTTGCCCAAGTAGGCAGCGTCCCGATGTAATACCTAAAACCTTCGTATTTCAACTTGTCGCACCTACAATTGCCGTGATGTGTCCCAGGTAAGGACAGACAAGAATAAACAGCCTGGGAGGTAGGCAAGTAAACCTAGTGCATTCCGTAGGTTAAGTTCTCAATGTTTTCTTTCTTATTGTATTCCCCCTACCTTCTCCCCCCCCCCCTTTTTTTTTTTCTTTCTTTCTGCTTCCCACAACCCCCTTTCTATCTCCTATACTACACCGCCCTCTTCGTTGACTACTACTAAGAAGGAGGAGGAGGACATGGTGGCGAAAATAAATACGTACAATCTAATTCGTTAGTTTCGTTTTTTCCAGTTGTGGTGCAAGGAGGGTAATGAAAGAAGAAAAAGTAATGAAAATATATGCCGTTATTAAGACGTTGTATTTAGCTCTTACGTAAAGAACCAATGCGCATCGCGTATGCAGGTATGCGCAGGTATGCTTCCATCCAGCTTGTATGTACATACATAATAATGTAGGTCAGCTCGCGAATCTCTCTGTGTGGAGTGCAGATACAGCTGAATAGGTATAAGTTTGGGTGAGGAGTGGCGTCGCTAATGAACCTATCAGCGCTGAGAGATGCCCTTCTACGATAACCTACACTACGGTATCTATTTGGCGAAATAGCTACGGATATACAGCTACCATGTAGTTCCTCCACTGCCGTGGGAAACCCTTCCTACCCCTTAGGTGAAGCTGTGTAAATCCAGTTGTTTCTACCTGTCTACACCTCTTTCAAATTCACCATCCTGCAGAACCAGCATCACCCCACAGTTCAATTCGCAAGCCAAATAAATGAAGCGTTAGTTATCCTACCCCAATTAGAATTAAGCTTGAGTTTTAGGGGTCTCTCTCTGTCTTTGGGTAGTTATTTTTACTCGTGATTAAATGTCATTAAGTCACCGGTCTTCTGGTGTATAAGTTAAAGTACTGAAGGTGGTTAGTTCAGCTCTGGGAGAGACAGATATGGCTCCTGACGTTGGTGGCTCGTTGGTCACAATCATGCATATCATCATGTTATTTGCCATTCTGAAGAGGGCCATAAAACTGGTCACATGTGAAGGTGGCTCTACCTTGACTAAGTATGTATAGTAGATATGCATGTACTTAAGATCGAAAGGGATGATGGATTTTCTTGTTTGTCCAATATGGTTGCTTGCTTGTAGAGGTTGTGGTCTAGAATTTCTTGTTTTTTTCTTCTTCTTTTCCGTGCACCACAAATGCATGATACCGCTCCCCCCTCCCCCTTTACTTTATGCTGAGAGAAATCCCGGTTCAGTTGCAATCGATGTCAGGTACATAGTGTTGTGCATCCGTACTACTTACTACCTACCATTACCACTACTAGTGTAAGGAAGAGAGAAAAGAGGACGGGCCAATACGTGCATGTATATATATGGATGCCCCCCCGCTTTTTTTTTATGGTTGGAGAAACAAGGTTAAGGAAAGTACCTACCCTTAGACTACCGCATGGACTCCGATAAAATCCAACGCTATATCTTGGCTTTGGCGTTAGGATGCAACGAATGACCTGCTGGAGCTAGAACGTGCCTACCTAATGAATGACATTGGGGGTGGCCTCGAAGATCTCGGGATCGTCCAGGAGACTCACATAGGTTCAAGTGAGTGGCCAAAGAAATAAGGTCCCTGGCCACGCGCCAAACATAATTCGTTGCTCGTTCAACACATACAGTAGTGACTCCATGAATCTACTCGCCCAGATATCTTTCATTCAGCCATCTCCCTGTTTGGATGGATGGATGAACCCCCTCCTTTCCACACATGGCAGGTTCTCGGTCTCGGCCGAATTTTTCGTTGGCTCGAGATGTATGTAATGTAATGTAAGGTCCTCCACCAAATTCTTCCTCTTCCTCATCCTCTTCTTCTTCTCTTCCTCTCATACGCCCAGAAGGTCTCGATTTGGACATTACCGTAGTGAGTCTAGCACCAATGTTAGATCAGGAAGGTGGGTTTGCGTTTTATGTGTTGGCAAGATACTTACACCCAAGCAAGTGAGTGAGTGAGTGAGTGAGTAAGTGAGTATGCCCGTCAATGTCTCTGGGGTCTCGGTGGGTTGCATTTCAGGGACCGCATAATGACATCAAGCCCTTATATGTGAAGCATTATATACCAGTTCCTATGTATGCACTCTTGCTTTTCCTACAAGAAAAGAAAAAAAACAAAAACACCCAACCCAGCATCCCAGCTGTCTGTTGCTCTCGTTTTCGTCCGGTCCTCCTGGATAGCCTCGTTAGCCTACCCAGCTGAGCTTGATCACCTGTTTGTTGGCTATAAGCCCACGGGTTTCTCTTGTCTCAACTTGTCTACTTGTTTTCATGTCGTTGGGCCCTTTGGTTTTGTCTACCGTTTGTCTGTCTATCGTCTGTCACTGTCACTCGATCCCGCTCTCTCTTAGGTCGCTGCACTTGACTTTATTCTCCTAGCTACGACAACATCCTCGTGAAAGTCCACAAGCGGACTCTGGGAATATTACATAATAGTGATATTGTTACGACTTAGCTGCTCCTTATTTGCGTTCAGCTACAAAAAGGTTACGATACCACTACAGAGATCTTATCGTCGTGGTTTACTCATCACTGCTCCTTGTCCTCACAGCTATTCCTTTCTTACCTAGGACTACACATAATAATATACGAAAGACACTATAAGCATGAAAGCTGCCTCCGTCGTGGCGCTCCTCGGCGCCGCCTTGCCGGCTTTGGGGATTAACCTCCCGCTCTCGTCCTCGTCGCGCTGGATCCTTGACGCGGGCGGGAACCGCGTGAAGCTACGATGCGTCAACTGGGGCGGGCACCTCGAGGCCAACACGCCCGAGGGCCTGAACAAGCAGTCGGTCGACTACATCGCCGACTTCGTGGCCGCGCAGGGTTTCAACTGCGTGCGCCTGACCTACTCGATCGACCATGCCCTGAACCCGGACGTGCCCTTGTCGAAAGCCTTCACCGACGCCGCGTCGGCCGCGGGGGTCAACGTCAACGACATGAACAATATCTACGGCAAGGTCGTAGAGAAGAACCCCTTTGCCCAGAACGGCACCACTAGAAATGCGTACGAGAAGGTCATCGCGGCGCTCTGGAAGAGGGGGGTTATGACGATCCTGGACAACCACGTCAGCAAGGCAAGCTGGTGCTGTAAGTGCTTTCTTTTAGTCCACGAACCAATAGTACAAGGCTTCCTCTATCTAGACTATCTACTCGATACCTAATTACGAAACTAACCGGTTGCTTATCTGTCCAGGCGACCTCACGGACGGGAACGGGTGGTGGGACAAAGGGGCCGGGTACACGAAATCCAACAGCCGGTTCTTCAACACGGACAACTGGCTCCGGGGTCTCGAGTCCATAGCCACGTGGTCCATCTCTCAACCGGGCGTCATCGGCATGGGCCTGCGGAACGAGATCCGCGAGTTCCTGACGCAGGGCACTTTCAACGGGCGCCAGGACTGGTACAACTTCCTCGGGGACGCCGCGAAGCGCGTGCACAAGGCGAACCCGGACCTGCTCGTCATCATGGGCGGCACGCAGTCGTCTACGGACCTTGTACACATACGCACGAAGGGCAACATCGATTGGAGCGGGTGGCAGGGAAAGCACGTATGGGAATGGCACGCCTACGAGTTCACCGTCACGTACGCCGTCGGCAAGGGAAATTGCGACACGCTCCAGACGGAATACGGCCTCTTTAACGGCTTTGTCCTCGAGCAGGGCCAGAGCTACACTGCCCCCTTGCTACTCTCCGAGTTCGGCTTCGGGATGACCGGAGGGTCCCACGATGGCTTGGGCGATGCTGACGATACGTATTTCCAGTGCCTGAGAGAGTATGTCCTGAGCAATGACTCCGAGTGGGCTATCTGGGCGCTCATGGGCTCGTATTATGTCCGTCAGGGACAGATTGATTATGACGAGGGCTTCGGTGTCATGGATCATGACTGGGTGGGCCTGAGGAACCCGAAGCTCCCCTCCTTGTTGGAGCCTATGTTTAAGGTTACTCAGGGCCCTTGAGTTAGCTAATAGCTAATGAGTTGCGTAGAAAGAGGTCTGATTAATTATGTTTTTTAAGATGGGATAGGATAGTATATTGGGGGCTTATGGTGAGAGGATGAGATGGTTTTGGATATGTTCATGAGGTTGATGCTATCTATATACCCGTGTATATATATACCAATTTGTCTATACTGCGTACGTAAGAAATATATGTCTTGATATTTATATAATAAGTATCCCGGCCTCAGGAGGAGATATGAGAAAGCTTCATAGGCAGACTTAGCTGATTACCTACTGGCTACATCTCTACGCTTTTCTATTCATTAGAAAGGTCCCCGTCATCCCTTTACAATTTGACATTCATTCATTTTCACGATAACTACTCCTCTCATTTTTCACCGAAAGTCAAGAAGCACCATTAATATCAGGAGTAGAAAAGTAGGTTCTGCAATTGGCCTCTCGCTACCCACAAAGCAAGTCTAAAAGGTCGACTAGGTATCCTCAAGCTTAACAAAGTAAAAAAATCCGAAGACCACGGCATTACTAGAACAATGTCTGGCATTTACTTTTGTTGATTATCCCTTCCTAGATCCGATCCGACAACTTATGACATTCCCTCCCTCCTCAAATCAAGTTAACGCTGGTGCTTTATCATCTTTCGCTAACTTGGATGATATGATGTTGGGAGGTGGGGGGAGGCTGGTTTGTTTAGAACCATCCTTTCCAGGCTATATTACACACACACATACATATATTAGTACAACGAAATCAAATCGAAACAAGACAACCCGTCCCCCCCCTCCACTCAAGTGATATGGGGAATGGACAGGCAAAAGCAAAAGAACTCACTCATAAAAGTCCGGAACACCCAGCCCAAGATCATGAGCGCAAAGGCCTGCTTCATGTTGTCGAGGACGGAGTGCCGGCTCATGTGGTACGTCTCCTCGAGGCCGGCGTTGATGTCGCGCAGCTCGTGCACGCGCGCCTGCAGGCCGGCGATGTACAGGCGCTGTTCGTCCGCCAGCTTGCGGTACGCGTACTCGGCCACCTCGCGGCCGCAGCTGGGGCAGGGGATCGATGGGATCCAACTCTGGCTCTGGCTCTGGCTCTGGACATGTGGTTCGTTCGTTCGTTAGTTTTCTTTTGTTGTTCTTATTTGCTTTGCTTTCACTAGCTTGGTAGGTAGGTGGGTGGGTAGGCATATGGGGAGATAAGGAGAGGGAGAGGTAGAAGGTAAAGGAAAAGAGAGGGAGGGAGGGGGAGGAAAGAAGGTGACACCGGGGATGCCCGGGAGGGATTGTCGAAACCTACCTTTTCCTTGACCTGCTTCTTGCCTTTCTTTCCGGCCTTGGCCTGGGTGTTGGCACCTTGTCCTCCCGCGTTGCCCATGGCTGGGCCCTGGTTGTTACCAGTATTGTCGTTGGTATTCATGGCCGACATATTTGCGCTGTGAGAAGAACAAGTCTGGTTAGCAAAGATAAAAGAGCGTTAAGTTTGTTGTAGTGACACTTTCGGGGAAAAGGGGTGCCGATGTTATTAACGGTACCTAGGTAGGTAGGCACTTGGGTGGGTGCGGTGAGATGGATGCAGGATATCATGAGTCAATTGGTAGTGGAAGAAAAAGCGAGATGGAAAAGAAGGGTAGAGAATATTGTATGGATGAGTGTGAAGTGTCACCGGACGCTAGGTGAGTAAAGCGCGGCACCTCAGGTAGACTGGTCGCCGGCAAGCGGTATGAAGTCCAAGTAGAGGATCCCAATGGATGCTTAGACAGTTTCTAGTAGTGTGAAGTGCTGGAGATTTGGAGTAGATGCGTGGAAGACAAGAGGTTCTGTGATGGGAGTCAAGGTCGGCGACTGGGTAGATTTTACTTACAACAAGTAGAAGATAGAGAAAAACGGTCGGGTTGATAGTATGAGTACTGAGCACGAGAAACTGAAGTACAGAGAGCGGAAAAGTAGACAGGTTTTGTCAGGAAGAGTTGGTGTAGAAAGAAGGAGGAAGAGGCAGAAGAGCACAAGAGACAGATTCTTATAGACGAGAGAACAGCTCAGGACAAGGCTAGCTCCAGACTGGATAATGTTTGCTTGAACTGTTTGTGAACTACATTCAACTGAACGTTAAGAGTATCAATCGGCACGCAATAGCACATAGTCTGAGAATTTCTAGAGCGGCACAAGTAGAATTTGCGCTGTGGTGATGTTCCAGCGCAACCCTTTCCAGGTGGTTGGATAGGAGCCTGTCATGTTTGCCCTTTCAGACCATAATTGAAAGGCTGCCCTTGTGTTGTGCATGAATTAACCCCTAGGCGTGAACCTGTGCTTCGTAAGGGGCCTGGAAGGCTTCTGCCTTGGTACCAATTGTTTACTTCATACGGCCTGGTATTGATTTGCGTGTGCTATTAAAGACCTGTATGCTACCTTGCAGACCTCTTAGCGAAGACCCGACTGGATGAAAAGAGTTTGTATGGTTGTTTTTAATGATGCCATGGTTATTCCCTTAGAGTCTATAGAATTTGGATCTTGGTTCCCTTGAATCGGGATGTGTAGAGAATTGCTGCGATGAAGACCAGGTGCTTATATTGACTTACTCAGAACTTTCTATTCTCGTAGAAGACAGGGATGGAAATATATATAACAAGGAGACCACAGTGTATTAATACACTTCACAGGTGAGGAATGAAATACCCAATCCTGGGCTAATAAGAGTCTTAGCAACGCGGGAGCCGGGAGGTCAGGCTCATAGCAGATATGACACATGATAACTTGATGCCTGTGACTTTGGTCTTTCGGATTCGTGATATGAAAGCTAATAAGTAGAGGCTTTCGGCTCCCCTGTACAATGACCCTTCATTCAACCCTATTAGAAGCTGGGCGGCCCACACGAAAGATGTATGTAACTGTAGTTGAGGAGTCGACGTAAGCACGTTTCTCTTCCATGACTTAATGACCGCTCTTTTCCTATTAGTAATACGCTAGAATATCATAAACCTACGTAGGTGGCTGTTTAGGGGGGTATAAACTCTCTGACCTTCAATAGTCAGGCTGCTCCCCTCTGATACCACAGTGCTTCCCTAGTCGACCAGAACGACTCTCTAAATGTCATTGGGTAGTTGGTGGGAATAAAAAATATGTAGGCCGTGAAGATATCCATAATAACGAATCTGCCGCCATATACGCAAAGCTGGCTGTTTGAATCCTCTGCGTCTGTGCTGGCGCAGCTCTCCCTTTTCATCAACCTCCGTCCCTTATATAAAAATAACGCCATTCCTCCCATACGATAACATTAGGCCTCAGAGACCAAAATACGCGTCGTCAAACTGCGCCATATCCGAATCGTTATTGCCGAAGTACATCATGTCTTCAAAAGTACTGTCGTTAACCTCGCCGCCCCCTAAATCGAACATGTTGTCGCCACCGCCGTTTGCGTCGCCGAGGTTAAATAGGTCGTCCATGTTCATATTCATGTTCTGGATTTGGCTGTTATTTTGTGTCTCTGCGGGGTTGCTGCTGACCGGGTTACTCGTGTTAGTTGTGTTTGTGGGTGCGGTGGGTTTATTGTTTCCGGTATCCGCCACAAAACCTGAGAGGTCGAATTCAGACATAGGGGCAGGCGGTGCACCTTGCGATTCTGCCGGCGGAGGCACAAGTGAGAATTCCATTTCTGTGAAGGTGAGTTCATTGTTCCCACCAGTATGAATAGTGCCATCACCGCCCGCACCCGAAGGAGGCACAGCCATTGCTCCGGAAGCGTTGTCTGGAGCCATCCTAGCAGCCGGAGCTTGTTGGGGCGGCAGAATAGGTTGAGGTGGCTTCGGAGGTGGGATGGCTGTTTGTGTTTGTGGTTTGGCCTGGCTTGGAGCACCCGAGGCTTGGAACGCCGGGCGTGGAATCTGTGGAATCTGTGGTGGAGGAACAGGGGTCACTTTTGGTGGTGTAGGCTTGGGAGCTGGTTTTGGCGAAGGCTTTAGACCAGCCGACGGGGCTGTACGGGGTACAGCTCTGACAGAGCCGTGTTGAACGCGTGGAGAGGGCTTCTTCCCGCCACCAGTAACATCGCCGATGTCGCCTGAGATGCCCATCCCCCCCATATCTGGGAAAGGTGCCACCGTCTTGGCCTCCATGCCAGGAGGATATGGAGCAGCGTTTAGTGTGTGTGAATGTGCCGCCGCAGAGGGAAGTTCCATCATCGGAGCCGGCGGCGCGCCGGTCTGCTGGCCGATAACGGGAACGGGAGCGGGAGCGGGAACGGGAGTGGGCACGGGAGTGGGCACTGGAGCTGTCACCGGGGGCGGAGCCCGTGCGGCTCGCAGCTTTTCCAGATCCCTCTCCAGTACGGACTGCGCTCTCCTCTATCTCAAGTCAACTATGCTGATCCCCATATACAGAGGCGGGTATACTTACAACTTCGCCCTCGATTTGGTTTACAGCAAGATGGTATTGGCTCAGAGACTCGGAGATCTTGAGCTGAATAGCGCTGTTGGTTCCCTCAAGAGCGCCTAGTCCATCTTTAGCTGCAATTTTGAAGTGTTTTCCGATTTGAACTAGCTATGGGACCGGTGTTAATACCAGGTGAAAGAGACGCCGAGCGGTTAGGCTTACTATGTCCTTATATGATTGGTCTAAAGTCCGCAGAGCATCGTCTGTTGAAACCGCCATTGCTGGTAACCTAAGTGGAGATCGAACTTTGCTAGGTACTTGATATGCTAATTGCAATATTCAAGTATCCGGGCTAGCTAGAGATTAGATAGATGTAGTGTAGAGCGAGGCAATAAAGAAGGAGAGAAAACTGAAGGAGCTGAGTAGAAAAAGTACAGAAGGGCGAAATCCGTGGACGCTTTGAGTTGGTACTTTAAGCTCTTGTCGTCCAGGATAAACGTCGAAGATGTAGGTGAGGTCACGGTGTACGTAAGTATGTACGTGTATGCGGCCGAGACTATAAGTACTGGACAGCTCTGATAGCAGTGCAGGTGAAGTACATACTATGAGTATGTAGGTATGTAGGTAGGCAAAGTTCAACAGTACTGGGTATGTGCGTGTACTGCTATATATGCCTCCTAAAGGTAGGAGGTACCTGTCCACTTGGCCTAGTGCAAACTCAAAAAATATGAACTTTGGGTTTGTGGCTAATGCTGTGGCTAAAGAAGTGTAGGTAGGTAGGTATCCTGCACCTACGTCCATCCACCTTTGCGATGGACACGTCAAAGAAGACTCAGCAGAGAAGAATTACAGAAACCAAATTATCTAAGGGGCTGTTTTGATCTTGGCGGTTGCAGTTTATTTACAAACAAACATAAAAAGCATTAGGTCAGTAGCAATCATCATACAATAGATGGAACCTGTTGTAAGTATCTGAATCACAACAATCTATAGCAGATTGCAAACAAAGTATCATTAAACGCTTGAGCTTCCATTCACACAATGCAATCACTTACATTATTATAATGTCTGTAGTTTCCGAAGAGGCATATCTGCATAGGTACACCGCACTGGTTGAAGATTTTAAAAGTTATTTACTAGGAGTCTTAAGGTGAGACCTGTTAATGTTCACTGCCGATTTCTAGCTGGATCCAAGGAGCATTAAGATTACCCCGCCATGTGGCACCAAGGTACATTAAGCTACTCACATGTACCTCAGGTATCTTAACATTTCCTGGGAGCGATACAGAAAGTGTGCTGCACTCTACTTCTGATAAGACATCAGTACTTAGCTCTGTGGACAAGCTTTACTGTAAACTGTTGCCTCAAGCAGAAAAACAATGCATGGTGGCATTCTCCTTTGTTGATGTCCTTGTTTCGTCCTCAACCGCGCTGCAAGCAGCTCTTTGAATATATGAGCTATGTAGATACATACAAGTGCGCCTACCTACCTAACGTTACATGTATGCAGTGTTGCAAGAAGCATCATAAGAATCTTTCACTGGGTACTGATGCCCTGCAAGTATGGGGTAAACTGGAGTAGTCTGTAATAGGGGGGTACTGCTGGAGCCTGTAGGTACCCTGAGGAGGTACGGACCTTGGAAAGACGCAGCAGCAGGTGCCCTAATTAGGTACTGTCTATAGCGCTTTTGGAGCTGCAGGTCCCTCAAGCTACAATGGGCACTAGCCACAATTGTCGCAATGTTTGCTAACCAGTGCAGACCCTGAACTACCTTACCCTACAAGAATCTACAGGGAGAGGTGTGACAAGGCAGGACTCTCCACCCAGCTGGTACTTCAATACTTTGGACCCCGTTGCCATTTTCTGTTTGCTTCGCTTTCCTCCTCCCCTCCCATCTCCTACATCGTTGTGCGAAATCATCTTTCCACGTATCGTCGGTGTTGTGTGTTGAGAACCCGGGGGACTCCTCCTTTTAAGGCAGTTTCCTTTTTCTCTCTCCCTCCTTATCTCGTTCCGGTCTTGCGTCTCCGTACTCGTCGCCGTCGCCGTCGCTACTCGTCTTTTTTCTCTCTGCCTCGCTTTTTCCCTTATCATCCATCATCCTTGCATTCGCGTGTTAGTCTAGTATCTACAGCATACAGCCGATTCGTACATCTGGGATCGGGATATTTGGCGCTTGTCTGCTCGACTTCCTGCTTTCTTCATTAGTGTGCCCGCCCCTGGTGCCCGCTTCTTCCTACGATCGGTATATCTCTTAACTCGAATCTTGCGCTGTCATCTGCGCTCTGCTCCTGCCAACAACTTAGAGCTCCTCTTCCTGTTTGCCATAAAGTCTCTACCGCATCAGTTGGTATTGTGCGTTTTCGAATCGATTTGCTCGAAAGGCCCTCGTTCACGAGCTCGCGCTTGTTATTACCTACCGTTGCATAATCTCGGAACACGTCTCCGTGTAATATTGTGAGCCTCACCGAGACCCTGCGACTTTCCGTTAGCCCTCTCTTCCAATCTATGAATTGTGTAGAGTGGCTATATATCCTCACTACCCCACCTTGATTTCTTTTGCGGACCCAGGCAAAGCTACGATATCTGAGTTCCTCGACATTGACAGCTCACAAGGCAACAGACGAACCGCGTTTTGCTTCCCCGACTTACGCTACCTATCAACTACTGTAGTTTACCACAGGCTACTTCTTCGTTTATCCCAATGGCGGACTCTGGTGCACCCCCCGCTGGTTCGCAGCTCCCGCCACCACCGCCGCAGCCCAACGCCGGTGCCCCCGGGTTCGATAGCAACCAGAATGGTCAGGGAAACTCGGGCCACATGCCTCCCCCGCCCTTGCATATCCCACCCAATACGAACCCCATTCCGACAGCAATTACCTCTCCTTTGTCGGCTGTTGATAAGAACGCTGTCATGTCCCCTACTAGCGGAGGCGCCTTCGGACGTCGAGTTGCACCAGAGCCTAATAAGCGTGCGCTCTACGTCGGCGGTCTTGATCCTCGCGTTACCGAGGATGTCCTGCGCCAGATCTTTGAGACGACGGGTCATGTACAGAATGTGAAGATCATCCCCGACAAGAATGTGAGTGACCTGTCTTTGCGCATGGTTTATGCTCCGTTGATTTTCTGGAATCAAAGCTTAAGATTAATATCTGACTTCGTATAGGCCAAGGGCTACAATTATGGCTTCGTCGAGTATGACGACCCCGGTGCGGCGGAGCGCGCAATGGCTACGCTGAACGGTCGCCGCGTACACCAAGCCGTATGTTCTATCCTGTGACAACCTGGATGTGGATTGCTAACAACCTTAAAGGAGATTCGGGTCAACTGGGCCTATCAGTCCAACACCTCAAACAAGGAGGACACTTCATCTCACTTCCACATCTTCGTTGGTGACCTGTCAAACGAAGTGAATGATGAAGTACTTATGCAAGCGTTCTCTGCTTTTGGCACCATCTCCGAGGCTCGCGTCATGTGGGACATGAAGACTGGACGGTCTCGAGGATATGGTTTCGTAGCATTCCGGGATCGTAGCGATGCGGAGAAGGCGCTCAGTTCGATGGACGGGGAATGGTTGGGTTCTCGTGCTATTCGATGCAATTGGGCTAATCAAAAAGGTCAGCCTTCTATCGCACAGCAGCAAGCCCTGTCGGCAATGGGTATGACACCTACCACGCCCTACGGCCACCACCACTTCCCGACGCATGGAATCCAGAGTTATGACATGATTGTCAACCAAACGCCCGCCTGGCAAACAACATGTTATGTGGGGAACCTGACCCCCTACACGACCCAAAACGACCTTGTACCGCTGTTCCAGAACTTTGGCTATGTGACCGAATCACGCTTCCAGGCCGATCGTGGGTTCGCCTTTATTAAGATGGACACACATGAAAATGCTGCAATGGCTATCTGCCAGCTCAACGGCTATAACGTTAACGGCCGGCCTTTGAAGTGCAGTGTAAGTTCTTGGAATACATCACTGGGCAAGCAGTACTAACTTTATGACAGTGGGGAAAGGATAAAACGCCTAGCAATCCTCAAGCGGCATTCGATCCATCACAGCCACAACAACAGGCATTCAGTCCTCAGAGCGCACCGCCTTCTGCTTATCCTGGCACACCTTCCACCTTCTTCCCCCAGTATAATAGTAAGCTTCCCATTAGATCAAGCATCCTATTCCAAGACTGCCGCTAACGTTCATAGATCAATACGGGGCCCAAGGGCAAGGATATGGCGGACCTCCGGCCCAGTCACCCGGAAGCTACGGATCTCAGCCTATGGGTTATGCCGGACCGCCGAGTGCCGGAGGTTATGGCCGTGGCCAACAGCCACCGAATCAACAGTGGAGTCCAGCCCCGCCTAACCAAAACTTCAATAATGCCTATCCCGGCTATCAAGGCTAGAGGTCGATGGCCATGAAGACACCAATTGCGTGAGGTAGGATGCAATTTGCCTTGCTTCTTGACGAGGGGCGTACTATGGGAAGGGACGTCACGAATGTTATCAGCGCAATTTCATTCATTTACAGAGGCAGATTTGTCCCCAACGCTAGCATTGGGGTAAACGTGCTGCTGGGCTTCGTGATGGGAAACAGGTCTTGTTTTTCTTTTCTTTCTTTCTCCAGGTTTCATGTAACCGGTTTCTCTTTTTGGACGACGTTTCATTCTTATTCTCGGTCTCAATTTCTTTCTTGTGGTTATGTGATGTTGGCTCTTACGCGGGCACTATGTCAAGCTTGATCGTTCTCACATTGATTCCGTTCTAAAAGTTTGTTGTCATCTTTTTAAGCACTTGCTTGATACCTCCCGGGCGACTGTTGATACATTTGCAATGCTTTGCCATGGGCCCTGACGAAGTTACGGTAACTGCCGCCCTTTTCTCTATCTCTAGGTGACGGAGCAGGTGTTGGAATATCCAAAAAACCAGATTCTTTTTTCTGGGAGATACGGAAGAAATGATATCAAAGCTGAAGATGCTAGCATCTTTGTATCAAAATGCATCATTATGGCAGATCATGAGGTCATATAGGCTCTCGTAGCATGAGGTTATGTCTAGGCAAACCTCTCTGTGAGCAGCAGAAAAACCAACAAAGAGTGCGGAGACTTCGGACGTAAGAGGTTGGTTGATTATGTTAGCGATGAAGTTAGCGATAATAGGTGGATTGAAGCATGGAAAGATGAAGGAATGGAGCTGTCCAAGTCGAGATGACATGAAGAACACAAGAACAAAAAGTATGACTATTCTTTTGGTATCCGCAACATGTGATGTGCTGAAAACCCAGGATTTGTCGCTTCATCTACTAATCTGATACATACTAGCGACCGCGGTTAAAGATCTCCCAGCACCCCCACCATTACAAGACATTGTCAATGTAACCCTCTGAGAGCACCCCTCAAGACCCTTGGCATCATTGGGCTTTGACGGTCTGTGCTATTTGGTCCAAGCTGAAGAGCTTAGATAGAGCTAGACAAGACGTCATCGACCCTCCTCACTAGCATTCAGACTCTTTCTACATTCATTGACTCGAACAACTCACTAATGAGCCCTGAAACAGTGCTACAGCCGCGTGGCTTGCATGGTGTGGGTTATCGTGGTATTGTGCAATGCGCTCATAGGATTATTTCTGGGCGGCCGGTTGTCCAGCAGACCGGCGACTTATCGGTCGCATGCCTCCCTCCTAGATGCTACCTAACAACGGTAGAGCATAGTTCAGACCCAGTACATTTGTTTTCTGCCTGAGAGTAGAAATGAGCTTTAGAAGCTGTAACTATGGGCGGATATCTACAGTACTACATAGTATACAGCGCAGTGACCACGACAGGATCAGTGAAGCCAGTGACTAAGAAAAATATGGTAGTACTTTCATTACGCTCTGAGAGATCGGATGAAGATACAACGGATCCGGACAATATAGGGGATAGAAGGACAAAGGGGTACGCCTACGGTAAGAATCGACGTACCTAGTTGGCAAGAAAGGAGTGAACTAAGAAAGGAGAGGATAGGCTATCTGTACATTCGTATTCGATGAAGAATAATCACGGGGAAGAAAATGATTCTTTTAGGATAGAAAAGGGAAAAGATCAGATGATGATAATTCTAAGCGGTCCAGTCCATGTAACTGGATAACACCCATCCCTTCTTCCTATCGTCTTATATTGGTAGAAAGATTTTTGACTAGAAGCCCAATCTGACCACATCTTGGCTGTCGAGGACTTGACTCGGATAAGTTTTGTATTATTATTGTGGTTGTTGTGGTTGTTTAAGTAGGTATATATACATGATAATTATCACGATGAAGCTGCAAGCTTTCCATGTCTTAGGTTGCCTATTATATCTATTTTCCATCTCTGTTGCTACAACTTTAGGTTAGAGCAAACTTATAAACTCCTGCAGATCCTTTTGTGCAACAGAGTTGGTGTTCATGCCTTTATTCTTATTAAGTCTTATTTATTGTTGTCTTTTCTTTAGTTTTAATCTGCAGAGTTCGTGGATTCCAGCATACGGCTACTGTTCAGCTGACGTGGAAACTTATGGTATAAAGTTCACGTTAATGTTCTGCTGATCTCGTGTATATCAAGTGCAGTGTCCGACCGCTGTTAAACTCAAGCAAAGGTAGGGATGTATGCACTTAGCTAAATCGTGATCACTGTGGCGCAGGACAAAAATTTTGACTTTGACATTTTTCTCTTAAAGAAATCTAATATAAAAGAAGAGAATGTGGAACACTGCTATAACTTTTGCTTTTAGGTTGGATCTGGATATGAATATTGTTGGCAGGCACATGTAAGGTATTGGTGTGAAGTCCTGCTTGGTGCTCCTTTTTACGAATTATTTCACGCTAGGTTGGTTGCTTGGGCAAGAAAGGCCGTCGTCCAGGGTTTGAGTACATGGGTACTTAGGTACCTAACACAGGTTGGTACCACATGCAAGGTATGAACTATTGCAGGGATACTCTAACCTAACATCAAACGCAGGCGCAATGCGGTAGATGCCCAAACGTGCGCTAGCAACGATTATCACGTCAAAGGAGGGACCTAACCTACTTTATTAGGTGTGATGTTGTAGGCTTGTACAGCACAGAGCATCCACCCACGTCTACCTAGATACTAAGTAAGTATGTACCTACTGTACTGCATCGGTCTCTTGCGGTCTCTTTCTTTCTTTCTTTCTCTCTCTCTCGGTCCTCCGTTCTTCGTTGGTCTTTTGACTGTAGCTACTAGATATCTAGATCGAGTTTAGTATTTTGCCTGGTGGTCGGGCCTGGACAGACTTGAACGAGCCTAAAAGAGGTAGGAGAAAGACAGCCTTTTGAGAGTGGGTGAACGAGCCAAGTGAGAGGGATAGAGGGAGGCAATATCCGCCCCTCACAATCCCCCGCCCTCTCTTTTGAAGTTTCCTTGGCTTTACCATTACTGCCTTAATCGTTGTACATAGTGCCCTACATAGTACATACCTCACAACCTGCCTACCTCTCCACTGCCTCTTGTAGCTCTGGATATCTTCAATACTGCCATAACCCACACACGCGCGTCTTGTTTTCAATCACCCTTTTGAAATACTAGTAGTAGGCTGACTAGTTGGCCGCTTATTCGAATTCCAACCAATCCATCCGTTTATTCATTCATTCATCCCATTCTATCATCAGACGCGGCGAAGAAGAAGGAGGGTACCTGCTACTTGCTTGCCAGCTTATTACCCACCTCCGTACAGTTGTATGCTGTAGCTTGTAGATGGTCTCCCTGCTTATGCTCTACAGCATACCGTCCTCGTCTCCTGCTGGGTACTGTTCTATTGGCCTGCCTGCCTCTGCTTATTAGACCTACAACAACTAAGGTACACCTTCTGTGGGCCCTGCAAAATACGAAATACATACAGTTCACGATTGACACACTATTCTACCGTTATCCATTCCTCCGCCATGAATTCCTAGGTTAACAGGCCGCTCACTATTAAACCATCTTACCCTATATCGTACTGCAACCGAGGGCTTGTGTCGCCCAGCTGCCTCCTACTTGTCTAGTTTCTGCCGGCTACATCTAGGGACCCTTGGGTTACTTTCTTGTATCTGGGGAGCCAAGCATAACACCGGCGAGCCGTCATAACAATCCGGCGCCATCAAAGGTAGTTTGGCCTCTCCACGTAACCAACCCAACCTCTCTCTCCCTCCGTCCCCTTTCTCCCTCTACCTCGCCACCAAATTCGACTGCCGAATGGCTATTCTGTTTCGCGGCCGTATTTTGATTCTAGTTTAAGGTACATCTCGTTCTATGTCCAACCTTCAACACCCTCGCATCTAACCGCTCTTGTTCGGCAGAGCCCGAACCAACAGGCCCTCTCACCCCTCCGCATGAACTACTTACGACCTGTGACCCTACCGAACGTAAGCTCTTTGTTGCGACCGCCGCCCCGAACTGCGTCAGCCGCTATACGTCCTTGTGCGCTCGGCCGCCCGCCATGGATCAATGGCAGGGTTACCAGGACGCCGCCAGCGCTCCTAGAAGATATACTGGCACGAGCCAACTGACGCCTACTCGGGAGTACCCCCAACAGTCCGGACAGGCCCAGCCACCCGCCGGCTTCAAATATGATCAATATCAGCCTACCATGAACTCTCATACCACACAGTCGAGCGTCGCTTCTCCCATCACCTCTCCGCAGTCTCGCGATGGCAATGGTGACGTGCCCATGCAAGATGCCCACGATCCCTATGGCTCCATGAAGTATCCTATGCGACCGCATCACCATTCCCATCTATCTGGCGGGCGACAGCCCAATCTGCACTCACCATCCGAGCCCTCGGCCGCTGCTCAGCGTTACTCACCCATGGAGGTTCTCTCGCCTACCTCACCCTACAACTCCAAGTCTACAACGAATCAAGGCCACTTCTCCGCGTCTCATACTCAGCGCCAATCGCCAACTAGGTCGGATTATACGCCCACTAGCCCTTACTATGGCCGCCAGAACTCCCAGCTCCCCCCAATATCGCCCTATGTCAACAGTCAAGACAACTACCAGTCTCTTTCCGGCCTTGATGGTGCTTACCCTAGCGATCCAAAGTCTCCAAGGCGACCGCCGTTAGCACAACTTTCAAGTACTTCTGCCGAGAAGAAACCAGTCCCTCAGTTTAGAAAGGTTGAGACACTGTCTGAATTGCAGCCGAGAATCAATTCTCAACCCCCCTTCCGGCGAGCAAACCCAGAAGGAGGTTTCATAAGCGTATGACCCCCTACCCTTGTTATTATCACACTGAGTTTTTGCTGAACTGCCTATCAGCCATTGCAAGCCCTTACTGTTCATTTGCCTGCGACATATCGTATTTGTAACCCGAACTTCAAGTACGAGTCTTCGAGGAATCCCCGCCGAGTCTTAACCAAGCCGAGCAAGGGGACAAAGAATGACGGATACGACAACGAAGACAGCGACTACATACTTTACGTCAATGACATCCTAGGATCGGAGGAGGCCGGCCACAAGTATGTTCTCTTTTTCCTTTGCCTGCTACTAGGAGATATCATTTTCTGACTTGTTTTACAGGAACCGATACCTCATTCTCGACGTGCTCGGACAAGGTACTTTTGGCCAAGTCGTCAAATGTCAAAATCTGAAGACACAAGAGGTGGTGGCCGTCAAGGTCATCAAGAATCGAACCGCCTATTTCAATCAGAGTATGATGGAAGTATCCGTGCTAGATCTGGTATGTTTCCTACAAGCGCTGGTGAGGCTGGATGGAGCCACTGACGACTTGAATAGGTCAATACGAAACTTGACAAGAATGATGATCATCATCTGCTCCGGCTCAAGGACACTTTTATACACAGACAACACCTCTGCTTGGTCTTTGAACTGTTGAGTGTCAATCTGTACGAACTGATAAAACAGAACCAGTTCCGTGGCCTTTCTACAACACTTGTGCGCGTTTTCGCTCAACAGCTGCTGAATGGATTGGCCCTCCTAAACAAAGCCCGGTTGATCCACTGCGATTTGAAGCCGGAGAACATCTTACTAAAGAACCTCGAGAGCCCTATCATCAAGATTATCGATTTTGGCTCGGCCTGCGATGAACGGCAGACCGTGTACACCTATATCCAATCGCGATTCTATCGATCGCCGGAAGTATTACTGGGTTTGCCGTACTCATCGGCGATCGACATGTGGTCACTCGGCTGTATCGTGGTCGAACTCTTCCTGGGACTACCACTGTTCCCAGGCTCGTCAGAGTATAATCAGGTATCAAGGATCGTCGAGATGCTTGGTAACCCGCCAAATTGGATGATTGAAGTCGGTAAGCAGGCTGGCGACTTTTTTGAAAAGAGGCAAGATGAGTACGGCCGAAAGTCGTATCATCTTAAGAGCATGGAACAATACTCTAGAGAGCGCGGAACGAAGGAACAACCTAGTAAGAAGTACTTCCAATCGAATACTCTGCAAGAGATCATAAAGACGTATCCGATGCCACGGAAGAATATGAAACAGAGTGAAATCGACCGAGGTAAGCACACGAGGACGGCGTTTTTGGACTGGGCGAGGCTAATTGCTGGATTAGAAATGAATAACCGAATTGCATTCATCGATTTCGTCCGAGGATTGTTGACTATTAATCCTCTGGAACGATGGTCGCCTCAACAAGCCAAACTACATCCGTTTATTACGCAACAGAAGTTCACTGGCCCATTCGTGCCGCCTATGAACCTAAAGTCCAGCTCGCTTAATCGGTCGCCAGCGCCAGGCACTCAGCAGCAACAGCAAGCCGCAGAGCTAAGCAAACAAAGAGCACAAGCCGCGCAAGCTCAGGCACAGGCCGCTGCCCAGGGCAGTTACGCGATGCAGACCAACCAATACCCCCAGTCTCATGGACAACCCCATGGGCAAGCCCACGGACAGCCCACGATGTATGGCAACACCGGCATGTACACAGCAGGAGGTGGCCATACCAATCCTCCTCCCCCGTATGCTGCTCAGCAATCGCCATATGGCCAAATGGTCATGAATCAGCAGCCAGCCCAGATGCCTACCGCAAATTACTCGGGTGTATCGCAACCGAACTTGTACCAACAAGCCACAGTTCGAGCAGGACGCCAACGAGCCTCTACTATGGACCAGCAACAGAGCGGAATCCCGGCTGCGATCCAACGAGTGGCAAGCCACCTAGATCCAAGTCAACCCATCCGACTGCAGCCGAGCCCAGCGTATTATCCACCGCCCGCTGATGGGATGGGAATCACGGATTCAGGGGGCGGTAGAGTCGCCGGCAGGCGAGATAGTCGAGCCCAAAGGGGTGGCACCAGAGGGAGCAACCGTGACTTTATTCGAAACTTGGAAGAACGGACCCTTGAAGAAGGGTTCAATGGGCAGACTCCGTGGCATTGAGTGGTTTCGCGGAGGCAGAATTTTCGAATACTTTAGCACATTATATCCAGACTGTCACAAGCCTATCAGGTTCACTTACGGCCGTATTAGATTGTATCTTGAGGCCTCAAGCCTCACTCAAATTGCTTGAATCAAGGCTAGGGCATGATATAACGGAAGTCCCTTGAAGACATGGGGTTGGGGGACTGGGAACATGCAATACCTCGAGAACCTGCTCAGTGGCTACGATTTATCATAAAGATCCCCCCTGTCGGATTAGGACCACATCAAAAAAGTGGATAGGAGGGTTTGCTGCCCCACGTTGCTCTGGCGGCACGACTAAAGAAGTGCCAGGGGCATTGAGGAAGCACTATGAGGCTGCCATGAGCATGAAGGGGGGAGAGGAGCTAACTAGAGTTGTTGGCCCAGCGCTGCTCTCTCTCGAGCAGCCTTGTGGCGCATGCGCTTTAAACGCACCTGTTATCTCGGGTGCTACTTTTGTATTTTCCACTTTCTACTGGCTTCTATATCCTGAATGGCAAACAACGGTTCAGCAGTCGTGCAGCTTTACAGTGGCTGGATACGATAGCTTTCATCTTTGGGTTGGGACGTCGGCCTTCTGCGTACAACCAGCTGGCCATTGGGTGCAAGTAATTGGCGGATGGGGTATTGGCCTGCGGTTGAGTGTTGCGGAAAGGGGAAAGGTGGGAGGGACAGGGAAAGATGGAGGATGGATGAGGGTCGGCGGGATAGCCGAAATGTGTGATAAGGATGAATGTAAAGAGAAAGAACATTGTTTTTAGAGCACCTGGCCAAGCACGAGCCTCGATAACTTGTTATACGACAAGGAACCGGTTGAAATTGCAGGCGACTTCAGAACAGTTTCGACAGTCAGTCACAAAAACTGTCGAATTAAGTTTGCAATTGGGGTCTTTTTTTTTCTTGGATCCTTTGGTATCCCCCCTGTCTCATATCTGTCTCTCCGCCCCCTTTTTAGGGTCTCCTTATTTTTCTCTTTTTTGCTTGAAGCCATATGGTCTTTATCGCAGTCATAAGGCAAGAAACAAACCGGTGTTGGTTTTTCTTTCTTTTCATTATCGAGGAGGTTCTAGTTGTCTATTCGTCCCACCCATCCAGCAGGAAAATGTACAATACTGACTGACGGACTGAGAGAGAGAGAGAGCATTATCGTCATTACTAGTAGCATCATCACCAGCACTTTGTGTACCTTACCTTTACCTTAGATATAGCATAGCATAGCACAGCATGGCATGGCATGGCATATCTTATATATATATTACTTTACCTCTATATTATTAATATAGTTTTGTAGTTATTGTTACTGACCACGGATCCCTTATAAGTGCGAGGGAAAAGAGAGAAACTGAAGGGAAATGATAGAGGGAACATACCGAATAAGTAGGCTAGGCTGGCTTAGGTAGATTGAGTAAGATAGTCAATTATGGAAATAAATGATAAACGACTAAAAAAATAGAAACAGACGAATAGTCGGGAATGTATTCTCCGTATTGCTTGTCGTTATGCCATGTAATGTAATGTAATGCAATGTGATGTCTTGTCTAGTCTAAGGTCTTATCGGGTCAAGGACGATTTATCTCCATTGCTGATGTTAGTTGTAGCTCGCTTGAGGACGTATGATCATATATTGGATGTAGGATACCTCAGGCTGGTTAGGTGGTTTGACGATGTGTAAGATATATGAGGCCCTCGTAGCAGGTATTAAAGAGGAGATACTGCTTGCTGTATGTATAACTCGTAGTAGGAGCCGACCGGCTGTAAACATAGGATATAAAGCTTAGGGGTATGTATGGCAGTAGAGATATAGATAGGGGATGTATCGAGTTAGTTGTAGGAATACAGAGAAGAGACATAGAGATATAAGAGATGATATAATATATGCAGGTATTGTGGTAGATAGATAGATAGCCTTGAAGGAAAGCAGGCGAAGCAGGGAAGTTGAAGCGTAAAACCTGGAATACATCTCAACAAAACCGGACTCTCGGGATGCCGGCGTGTAAACGTACACGTAGATGTGTAGTGTACCTAGGTAAGTAAGTAGGTAAGCTGTAGAGAAGAGAGAGACGGGATGGATACGCATATATCGCTGTTAGAGATTCTTTCTCCTTGATGAGAGAGAGGTCTTTGCTATGTTACATGTGGCCCAGACCATGACATTGATCTTTAACTTCCAAGACGTATTCTGTTTTATTATATATATATCAAACTCTCTCGGGAGGTCCCTAATCTAATATTAGGATAGGAATACGCGTGCCCCCTTTCATCGATATCATCTATCTATACTGTTGTCATGAGTTGATCGCAGCCACCGTTATAACCTTGTTCGTCATGGTACTACTGTATGCTTATGCTATTCACATGCCAAGAGAAAATTTCATTTATAACGAGAACGTTGGATAATAATTTCATATTTTACACGAGACAAGAATAATTGGGAGGGAGCCTTGTCTAAACTCGATTTGCAGTGGTGGCTATATAACAGACCAACTGATTGTGCACCAAACCCCTTGCAATAAAATAGGACTGGCCTGTTTTTTTCATAATTCTTGGCGCCTATATCCGTAAACTCCCAAATGATGTCAAGCTAATGGGCCTCTTCTATCTTCCTATGTTGTGGCCTCTTTGCGTGCCGAGGGGGGACCAGCCTGACAGGTCATGAGTGCTGGGGCAAAGGAGTCCTTCGATAGTAGCAGTAGCAATACTATCTATGATTAGGCAAGGACCATACCTAACAAGTAGATGTCTTGCATACCTGGGTTGTCATTACTTAAGTAGCGAGATCGGGTTGGTTGAACTCCTAAGAGAAGGAAAACCATATCCACGTATCCAGCACTGAGTGAACTAGTCACCCTCTACTGGAGCTGCGTTCTCTACAGAGGCGTTACTATCGTCCTTGCCTGTAGCCGCGGCTGCTGCTGCCATTTGTCGTAACCAGCTCGTCGCTGTAGAGACCGCCATCCGTATCCATCGCATCGTAGAAGCCCATAGATCCGTCGACGAGCACACTATTGCCAGCAAGACGGGTCTCATTCGTTCGCTCGGCACGCGGTCCTCGAGGTGCTGCTGTATAGCCTCCAGGTTTCAAGTAAACGCTTAGCGTCCGGCCGTCAGCCTGTCATTGCCCCAACTTCGTTAGCATACTGAGTTTCTGGGGATTTTCCTTTTACATCCGATAGAGACAACTTACAGTCTGCTTATCAAACCTCTCTATAACCCTATCCGCGCCCTCTTTGCTCTCAAATATTATTTCGGCAATGACGATCGGATGGGTCTTAACCAGCCGACAACTACTGATCAGGCCTCCTACGGGAGTCATTGCGCTTTCGATATCGGCTGCTGTTGTGCCTGGTGCGAAGTTCTGGGCCAGCACCGCAAAAGGACCTGCAAGTCCTTTGATTGTGATGCCCTGCGGCGCGGGCGGGCCGACAATATTCATCTGTTGCTGAGCATTGGCCGGAGATGCGGCTGTTCGTGACAAAGCATTCACCAGCTTGTTTTTGCGATCTGCGCGTGGCTTGGGAAGGGGGCCACCGGGACGTTGGACACGAGCAGCGAGGGAACTGGGCGCCGGTTGCTGTGCCTGAAACCGTCGACCATTCTGTGTATTGTGCAGATCGTGCGTCCACTCGCCATTGATATTGCCGACTGGTATGCGCGCTCCGGAAGATACACGCTATTGGAAGGAAAGAGAATCAGCCTTTGTTCAGAATTCGGTCCTCGGCGTGGGGGAAGAACGCATGCATGCATACCTTTTTGACGCCAACTCGACTCGCAAGTGAGCCGCCACTGCCAGGCTTTAAGGGCGCGCTGGCCCGTCGCTGGCCATCATTGCTAAAAATTCGAGCGGCGAGTTCCTCGTTCCGCTTGCGCTCCCGCCCCTGACTGATGATCTTTTCAAATTCGAGTGCGTGCTGCTCTTTGGACATGACGTTGAGAGTAGAGTGCTGGGCGACAAACACCAAGCTTGGATGAAGCCGAGATATTAGACAACGTCCACAAAAGGGATTGCACGCTGGAAGAGGGACGTATCGATCCTATGGCGTTGAGACTCTGACTATCACGGTTTGGGAAGGAAATGATACAACAGTGAATGGCATATGATTGAACAATGCAGGCTGAAGAAAAGACGGGCTCTGTAAAGTTAATGAACGAGGCTCGCGGCGCGCAGCGCGAAGTATTAGTTCCGGCTTGTTTGAATTCCTGCAGGGGTGCTGTCAGATAAGTACATACGTAGGTACATATGTAATGTACCTAGCGCTAAGACATGAAACGTTGTACATACTTACCTAAGCACTAACCTGAGGTTCTTGGTCGTGTCCACTTCATAAGATGGGTGCCCAGGTATCTCCTATGTAGTTATATAATTATATAATAGCCTCCATCCCTTTAACCACCATTTTGAAATCCGAGGTAGATAGGTAGTTGTTTGAGTACATAGAGAATACCTAGCGTTTCGTGGATGCTAAAAGTAATCGCATTGACAAATTACCACCGTAGTTGTACTCGCAATTGTTGAGCGTAGTTGGTCCCTTGTGCTTGTTTCCAAGAATGGAATGATACACAGACAATGGGCATAGATAGTAGAGCAATTCCTTCCCTCAGTCTCCAATATGGGGCATTGAGAGCTCCTGAATTGAGGTCATTGCTCTTTTACCTTTGGCTTGTATCTATAAAGCGACCGCCATTAAGAGCTGTGGCTTGATAGGTATTCGTACTTAACATTCTGTGGCTAGTGCTTTCTTAGGCAGCTTACCTTTCTTTTCTAAGGAAATGGTTGGTCTAACAACAAATGTGGGGCCATTTGAGAATATGTAGTATGCGCATTGACCACCTTTCGAGTAGATGATTAGGGTCAAGCGAGAACAAGGACCAGCTGTGGCTCCCACACAAACTGGGCAGAACGTGGAAAATTGTCGGCTCTTGAATTTCGGCCTCTCTAACACCCAAAAAACTTCCAGTGTTCACCCATCTCCATCCACACCACCACATTTCTCTCAACACCTCGGATTGCGCACAGTAGACCGGCACAATGGGTCGCGTTGTAAGTTGAGAATTGTTACGGCTGTGATTTCGATGGCGACAAATACTAAGTACGACTACAGATCCGTAATCAGAGAAAGGGTAACGGCGGTATCTTCAGTAGGTCTACCCGCGCGATACTTCGAATTTCAAATCATGAATCGCTTCTTTGACAACACGCTTCACACGAATCAAACGCTTTTTCTACGTCACAAAATATTAGGATACTTACAATTCTCTTAGCCGCCAACACCCGCCTCCGAAAGGCCCCTGCCAAGTTCCGAAACCTCGACTACGCCGAACGCCATGGATACATGCGAGGCGTGATCAAGGAGATCATCCACGACCCCGGCCGTGGTGCTCCCCTTGCCCGCGTCGTCTTCCGCGACCCCTACAAGTTCAGGCAGGTTAAGGAGACCTTCATTGCCAATGAGGGCATGTACACCGGCCAGTTCATCTACGCCGGAAAGAACGCCTCTCTCACCGTCGGAAACATCCTCCCCCTCTCCTCCATGCCCGAAGGTACCGTCGTCTCCAACGTCGAGGAGAAGGTTGGTGATCGTGGTACTCTTGGCCGCACTTCCGGCAACTATGTTACCATTGTCGGCCACAACCCCGATGAGGGCAAGACTCGCATCAAGCTCCCCTCAGGTGCCAAGAAGGTCGTCAGCAGCAGCTCCCGTGGCATGATCGGTATTGTTGCTGGTGGTGGTCGTACCGACAAGCCTCTCCTTAAGGCTTCCCGTGCCAAGCATAAGTTCGCTGTCAAGCGCAACTGCTGGCCCAAGACTCGTGGTGTTGCCATGAACCCCGTGGACCATCCTCACGGTGGTGTAAGTTCCAGACAAGCACGTACGACGGCAGATGAGGCGACGAGACTGACACAGACTCCTAGGGTAACCATCAACATATCGGTAAGGCTTCGACCATCTCGAGATACGCTGCGCAGGGTCAAAAGGCGGGTCTTATTGCTGCCAGACGGACTGGTCTGCTTCGTGGTACGCAAAAGACAAAGGAGTAGACTGTTTCTCCTACACTCTGGTTTATCAAGGCGGTTGGAGTTTCGTTGTTCTTTGCATCTTCAGGTACAGGCGAGTCGACATGAGATAGGCTCAATGGGAAAGTACCCGGCATCAGATTCTGCATTACCACTCTTCGGGACATATATTTTACGAAGTGACACGCGAGGCGTGAATGGATTGCCAGGACCTCCTCTATGTGAAGATGTCATAGTCGTAAGGACTGCACATGGCCCAAAATATGATGATATAGGCAGATTCCAGACAGGCTGGATTGTGTAATGAACAAAAAGAAAAAAGACGTTACCCCAACCGAACGAGAACACAGCGTAAGGGGTTCTGAGAGCAATAGAGATTCGAGGACCATGAAATGCCGTATGCCTTATCTTAGATGGGTTTGCTAGGTTAGTCATAATGGTCAGCAGCATAACAGCAATAATTCTTGGCATGAGCCCACAGGAAAGCTAAGGGAAACAGAAGGCTAATAGATGTGAAGTGAAATCTCTCCCGGTGATAATGACATGGTTTGTTTACCAGTGTCGTCAGACATGCCCTCCTACTTGTGTACGTAACTGCCGCTGCTCAATTACTGCTGGTAACAGCTTACCTTGGGTACCTAGGTCTCCTTTTAGGGGGGGGGGGGGGGGGGGAGATAGTCATAAGCTAGTCTACATGCAGGTAGTACAGATGTCAGTATGTAGCAGGTACGTTGGGTAAGTAGCTGCGATATTAGAATGGGAAAGACTGCGAAAATGGCCGAATATTATGATCCTTCGGTGCTATCAGCAACCCCCACCAACCAAACCGCCCGAATTGAACCCCACCATCCATCACATACTCACCTTTGCCCATATAAATTGTTACCCCTCCATAGTAAGTTACAAGCAGGGTCTTCCTCAGGTCATCTCATACTCCCTCTCTCTCTCCTCTTCAGGCTCAGATTCAGGTTCGATCAATCGCTATATTCATCTTCACCATGGCTGGCAGTAAAGAATTTCCTCTCCTCTGCTTAGAGAATCCTCTTCTTGGTAGGTCTCTCAACTTTCCTTGTCTCAATTGGGTCGTCAAGGTGCCATAAGCGTGCGGCACAAGCCGTCTGTTCCGTTCCTTCTGCTATGTGACGCCCTCGCGCAAAGATTACGACTGTAAATGCTCTTATCATGTTTCATGAAGTCGGGATAACCTGTGACGGGCTCGACAAAGACGCAATTGTCTCTTCTTTTCTCTTGTTCATATACTTAATGCCCCTTTTCCCCACCCCGCAAAAATGCTAAGGCGCAACTTGCTGATACCGGATATCCCGCTTTAACCAGACATCCAAGCTGTCGGCAACGAGGAGCTGCTGAACAAGTATGGCCTGAAGGCGAACGACGCAATCCTGGCTGAGCCCCAGCACATCCCGTTGTACGAGGAGCTGCTGAACAACTACGACGCTAAGCTAATCGCGGGCGGCGCCGCGCAGAACACCGCCCGTGGCGCGCAGTACATGCTGCCGCCTAATAGCGTCGTGTACCTAGGCGGCGTCGGCGACGACAAGTACGCCGATATCCTGCGGGACGCCGTCAAGCAGGTCGGTCTGCGGGTCGAGTACCGCATCGACCCCAAGACCCCAACCGGCCGCTGCGGCGCCATCATCACCGGCCTCAACCGCTCCCTCTGTACCGACCTCGGCGCCGCCAACCTCTACGACATTGATCATCTCAAAAGCCCGAAGGTCTGGAAGCTCGCTGAAAATGCCGAGTTCTACTACGTCGGTGGTTTCCACTTCACTGGTACGTAACGTTTTGTGACTGACGCCCT
>Ga0247782_1000022_pt1 | contig 229003 bp, 178 predicted proteins | sample UWRJL019104C5_FD_179928 | JGI IMG/M metagenome (GOLD analysis project Ga0247782, IMG submission 179928) | Plant litter microbial communities from Arlington Agricultural Research Station in Wisconsin, United States - UWRJ-L019-104C-5 | ecosystem: Environmental > Terrestrial > Plant litter >...
TTTTTTTTTTTTTTTTCTCGTTACCTCGGTAAGTTGAGTTGAGCAAAACTATATAGGTGAAGTGCATATACACCAGTACAATTACCTATTATATCGATTAATTGCCGTGTTCATTTATCAGAGCACAACTGATAGATAGATAAAGTAAAGATATCGTTCCGTGGCGGAACGATGGAATCAATTCAAGCGAGCGAGCAAACCGATAGAGCAAGAGGGAAACAAGCGGAAAGACAAGAATCTGCCGTATATTGTAACGTCGTGCGATGCATCATTGTATGAGAATGGTAGTTTTCTGTGGTTGTACGACTTGTTTTTGATGCTGACGTGGTAAATTCCTAAGCAAGAGTTGTTTCGTGCAAAATGTTACGAATGTGCTCCAATTGCGGAGTTGCACTTGCATAGGACGTACGCTGTATCTAACATGTAGGCAGATAAATCACGATGAAAATATAGTACATACGTACGCATTGTCGCACAGGTTTTTTTCTCATGGGTCACGGTATACCTAATCAGATATGGAGATATGTATTCTGTACACATGTTTATCTCGTCCTCATCAAAACAAAACCAAAGAAAAAGTAACCACAAGACAAATAAGGCGAATAAAAGCCTCAATTGGAGAACGGAAAGAGAAAAAGTAGTTAGACGACGGATCGTGGCTTACAGAAGCAGACCAATATAGATATATTAGTCACGCATCGCTATCGCCGGGCCCTGGCCGGGGGAGATTGGCATTCGACTCGGGCCTGTTCTGATCGGATGTGCAAAAAGCTGGGTAATAAGGAGGCATAATAATAATATACCACAGACATAAGTGTCGACCAAAGAGCATATTACAGCGCCGGTCTTTTGAAAATTGTCGCTAAACTCGTCGTAGTCTCGCATATAGGGTGCAGGAGAAACTAGTAGCTCCGTTGTAGATCTCCTCCTCTTGGCTAAGCGGCCGTCGAAAAAAGAAGGGGGGAAGGGGAGACTGGCAGTGTACACCCAGAGAAAATAAAAAACTGAAGAATTATTTCAAATGTTCGCCCTATTGTCCTATTGTCTTATTATCCTATTCCTTCAAGACACTTTATTTTCCTCCAGCCAATGGAGAGACGGGGGAATGATGAAACGTCGCGTGGGGTGATTCAGATTCATGCTGTCGAATTCACTCGTATTTCGTCAACCCAATTCATCGGGGCGGGTCTCAGCCTCCTGCCTTACAGTTATGCTACTGCAGCTTGTTTGGTTTCTTGATGCTGTACAGCAGCAAATACGCGAGCGTCAGATAATGTAGGTATGTAGTGGTACAGATGTACCTTTGCCAAATGGGCTGAGCTCATCTTCCCATTTGATTAGCCTTGGTTTTCTCAGCTTATCATGCAGTAGTCTACTATGTAGTGTCATCCATCTCTAGTCAGTAGGCTATAGCTATCCTATCTAAATTAACCTTATCTATGCTGGTCTCTTCGCTGCTCAGGTACTTACTTACTTACCTACCTACATAGGATGCCGTACATCCGACCAGCTTTCATCATGTCTGATTAGACTCATAAAATAGACTCATAAAATAAGGGTATGTCGAAATGCCAGGTGTGCTGTACTAAATCATCCCATCGTAATGGTCCTGTGCCGCACTAACCTCTAATATTTAAGTAATGGTCACAGTTATCTGGCCTGACGTGCTCGCGATTCAGATTATCGTCAGTGCAGCATGTGTAATCTGCTTTGCCAATGCTGCCAAATGTCGGCCGGCGAATAGACGTCGCCAGATAACTCGATCTACCGGCTTGGCAGGATTTGGGGTGCGAAAGATAAGTGAAGGGAATACCTATGGTACGAGCACGCGAGGTACATTGGCATCACTGCTTTATGACAAAACGCAGAACCCCCCTCCTCCCCCGTCCAGGCCTTTTACGTAGCTGGATTAGGCATATGTAATTTATTATAGTTATCACTGTCACTGCGCAGAACCAAGTAGGTTAGTAGGATCGTCATCGCCACTAACAAACTTATCATATATAGATCCACAGGGGGAGGGGGAGGACATGGGGTGGGCTTTAGTTGGTACTTGTGCTGTTGTACCATCCACAGCGCCAGCCAGTAGGGCCAGTCCGTCCCGGCAGCGCGCTCCAGCAGGACTCCAGCAGGACTCCATTATCCAAGGGGTCCCAAGTCCAATTGAAATCTTTTTGCGCTGCCTGTCGGTCGAAATTTCGTTCTTTCTTGTTTGGCCTTTCCTCCTTCCTCCTGTTCGGCTATGGCATTGTAGAAACTGGTGCACGCGCAACTTTAGCATTATCACTTTCTCTTCTTCTCTTGCGGCTTGTCCGCTGGCCATTTTCTTTTTTTCACCCGTGATTGATCCGTCTGTTGCCGCAAACCGATCTGGCCCCCTTTTCCCTTCTCCAACCTGGCTCCCTGTGTGTCAGTGTACGTGTGTGAAGCTGAACGAGTCTGTGTTTCCATTCTCCTTCCAGCAACAACGACAGGCCGACAATACGAGCGACATCGCGCGTGGCCCAACCCATCTAGAGGGACTGCCTGTCCACCTCGGCGAACACCGAGGGATACACATCCCATTGCGGTCCGAACAATATGCCCAGAAGAGACCCGTTGGTTGTGAGGAGATAGCAGCCACGCTGTATTATGATGCGAACAAACCGGTTATTACCTCTGTTCGGCCGCTGGGGCATATTGCTGCTCGCGGCCTTCCTGGTGTATTATATTATTAGAGCCCCCATCTCGCTCGCAGTATCGTCGTCGCACTTGAATGACGCCAATAAAGCAAACTTACAAAAAGATGGAAGTAATAAGGCCCAGGGCGCCCTAGGTCCAGCGGCTGCCGCACAGGGCTTCCGCGATCAGAATGCCCAAGCGCCCATAGACGATCCTACGCGATACGTCAAACACTACAAGCCCGAACCTCCTAAATATGCTCCCATAGACGACCATTTCCCCTGGCTGACGACGTCGGGCAAGCAGCCGCCCATCCCCGAACAGCACCTACCCCCGAACCCGCACGTCGACGAGGCCACACCACTTCTTATCGGCTTCACCCGTGACTGGCCGCTGCTCTTACAATGCGTGAGCAGCTACGTCGCAGCGGGCTGGCCAGCCTCCGATATCTATGTCGTGGAGAATACGGGCACATTCGGTGCGAATCAGCGCCGTGAACTTTCGCTTCAAAATCCCTTCTTCCTAAATCATACGGCTTTACACCAATTGGGTGTTAATGTTATCATCACCCCTACACTTTTGAGCTTCGCGCAACTGCAGAATTTTTATCTGCACACAGCCCTGATGCGTCAATGGCGCTATTTCTTCTGGACACATCAAGACGTGATGGTCTTCAGTGACGAAGACGTTAAGAAGAAGGACCGTGATCATGACTGGGATCACGATCCGTTTGCGACGCTGTACGAACGCTCTGTCGGCTTGCTGCGCTATCTCAACGGGCCTGATATGCCGCCGTGGGCCACTCATTTCTTCTCTTACGACTTGTTCACTCTGGTCAGCCGTGACGCGTATCTTGATGTAGGCGGCTGGGACACGCAGATACCTTATTATTCGACCGATTGTGACATGTATTTACGACTTCACTGGGCTGGATATTGGCAACCGCAGAGCGAGGCGGGCTTGGTCTTTGACGTCAATGTGCCGCTTGACGATATCGGAGCCCTCTTCCGACTACCAGGTTCGCACGCCAGGTTCGCAAGTGACCCCGTCTTCGATTCAGCCAGCAATAAGAAGAAACCTCATCTTGAAGCCTCCCTGGAGCGTGAGGAGGATATGTATAGCTGGGTGGAGAAGGAAGGCGAGGCATTCCAGCACCTTATCGAAGTAGCCGGACGTATGCAAGATTTCAAGCTTGAAGGCCAGGGTACTACGCCCAAGACCCGACCAAGTCGCCAGACTGGCGGGGAGGGAGATCCCTTCTATCGCGACCCACAGGGATTCGAGGAGGGTCTGAAGACGATGATTGATGCCGGTCGACGCGTGTTTGCTGACAAATGGGGTCACCGCGGTTGTGACCTACTAGAGCTAGGAGTTCAAGTGAGGGATGCGTGGAGGCTAGAGCGTGATTGGGACAACACCAAATCGTCCGGTAGCGAAGGCGGAAACTGGGACAAAGACTGGAGTAAGACACCCTCAGAGAAGGTGGCTGCCTTGGGCGTTACTTCTTAATAGACTGGTTGGCCCCTACAAGACAAGACTGTGTTATAGAACGCGGACACTAATTCCTAGCTCTCTTGTAGTGACGGGTACCGAATAAAAGAAAAGAAAAAAACTGGAAAACAAACAGACCGATTAGAGAGACGATATCTCTTCCCTATTCTTCATGTGTCAATATCGTATTGAAATGTTGGCAATGAACAGGATATTCACCAACATACGATTTTAAACGTCGCCCGAGTGATCTTAAATACGGCGTCGTACCGATTCTTTAACGCACAAGTCGTCGATTGTTGTCATGAAAGGTGATGACGAGGACGAGGGAAACGAAAACTGTAGCCCCTCTATGGGTGAAGCGAAGAAATATGCTATACCGCCCAGCCTCAACAACTTCAATATTCTTCTTACTGGCCATTTTGCTTGCATGGCGGCATCACATTCTTGGGGAGTTTCGAAAGAGAGGTTGCCCGGCGCTTTTTTACTTGCCATTTGCAGGCCCTCCTGCTTGTCGTTGGATTCTACTCCGGTGCAGGGCGCATGGAAATAGGTGGGCATGGAGAGGACATTACTTGTATATATTTTGTACGATTATGAACGCGTATCTATCTTGTGTATATGTCTCAGTATGTATAGGAGAAAGGGCTCGTGCCTGCTTATAGTTTGCATCTCTGGAATTTGGTACGCCACGCATGTGGCTTACATCAATCAGTCTGGTCCCCCGCAACGATGGTGAAACCTCGGGTTCTCTCATGTCTAACAAAGTCCAGCGAGCATAGCGTTGACGTGCGAAGTTGTATAAGGCGTCGTTTGGACTTGCTGGAGCCTATCGAGCTCCTTTTTGCCTTTCAATGCGAGAAGGGAATTCAGGCCAAGTGCAATAATCGTAAGAACGACACAGTTCAATGATGGGCTGTAATAACACTGACAGGCCAAGAATAGACTCAAGCTAGCCACATGCTACTTACGCAGCGTCTGCCATAGGGCTTCCACGACGGGGATGTAGGGTAGGTGCGGTCGATCGAATTCAGATAATAATAGTCTGGACTGTACGTAATAATCCTACGATAATTGAAGCCGATAAGATCCCTGGTTCTCTGGTTCTCTCGAAATGATGGTCAGATGCTCCGCTATATATGCATATAAGATGCTCCTGGATTTGGCTCTTTACGTATTAATAGACTTAATTGATGCCCTCTATAGAAATCCATACTTCAATTACCCTGATACGGCGACATGAGGTTGCCACGTTGTCGATGATGAGTTGCGTAGGAACCGTCTTACAGCATACAGTTAGCGCAGGTCACGTTGCATTGTATCTGGCCGCCTAGCTCAGCTATACAAGGTGGAGGGTCAGATGGGGTAAGATAAGGTAAGACAAGACAGAAAGAAAGAAAGAAAAGGAGGAAAGTAACAGGGAAAAGCAACAGAGAGGACGGTCGTCATCGTCGAATGAGACCAGAACAAGACCCAATCGTATTCTAGGGCTTCTAGAATATTACTCTTCCACTACTTAGATGATCTGCTCGATCTACTCCTCGAGTTCTCCATAAAGACGCCGATTTTAGAACGTTCGCTTTAATAATAAACGATCGGCAGTTGAGGTTTTAAAGGATGTCTGACAGACCATAGTCGGCCGGACGGTCATTAAAAAGTTTACGGGCTTCCTATTTCATTGCTAGCACGGCACTGCGGCCTGTGGGTAACTGAATCCTTCCGCCGACCAGCCAGCTGCCAGCAACCTAAAACACTGTTTACATAACTGCTCCCGGGCGTACCCATCGGTCGTTGTTGAGGCTCCGTTCGAAGGGTGGCTGTCAAGTTTATTTAGTCTTTAGTCGGATAAGCCACATACGTCAAATGGTCGTTCTGCAGGATCAGTCGTAATAGGCTATAAATCAACCTTTTCATTCGGTCGTTTAAAAACTGGGACGTGAGCTTAGACTTCAAGTCCCATTTTTTTCTTTTACTACGGTGGTTCCTGTTCCTAGTCTGTTTCCTGTTTTCGCTTACCGAAATGGCATTTGGGTGCTTCGGCTCTTGCCTGCTAACTTACATACAGGAAGTTACCCGGAGACGCAGGGCCCGGCACATGCTTTTTATTTCAACGTTTACCTTACCGAGTACAATGTTCCCTTTGAGCCTCATTACGTATACTCGGTTACCATGCAAGATGGGATTGAGGAGGTGGATGGACAGACAACGTCATCTTGGCTACTAATCGCATATGCAAGATACTATATAGCAGTGGTGACGTGAAGATCTCGGGTGTCAACCAAGCACCGATATATATATACCATGCCCCATAGGCGGGTCCGTTCAACACCCCATCCGGATATCAATCACGGGCGTAGATTTCATGTGCAGAGCTGAGCCAACTTCCATACTTAGTAAAAACTCCGCAGATAGATAACGAGGCGTGGCCGTTGTTGACCAGGTCCCTTCTGATAAGTCTTGCTGCTAGAGCCAAAACGACAGCTCGTACTTCTGTCTCATACCCGGGAAGGAAGAAGGTGGGGGTGTAAGAATATTACCTGCTAGGAGAGTGTCGGGGGCTCCGCTAGAATTCTCAGCTTTGAGGTTTGTATCGCAACGCTAGAGTTTCAAAAAATGGCTGCACGCCTTCACTGCTACTCTGGTATAACTAAGCAGCCTCAAGGTACCCTTCGGAGGATGCATGAAGAGCCGTAGGAAGAGGCCCCATGTTGGGGTTACAGCAGGTAGGGTACCAGCCGAACTGATATGCATCCCAGCTATTCGCCACCAGCTTAACGTCAGAGCCTCGTCTGCAGGTACATGAAATTGTAGCTTCGTTCACCAAGGTCATTGCAATAGTAGTATCCTTGCCACGATGTCAGCAAGTCCAAAAAACTACGAAAGGCTTAGATCCCTCCCTCCCATGTTATTAGTTATATCGGTAGTTTCGTAAGATCCTATCTTTGGCCCTTCTGGAAAATGCGAGGTTTGACCTGGATGCTACTTTCTCGGCAAGCGAGGCCTTACTAGGAGGGAGCGGCCGCCTCGGATCGACACCTGGGTTGTTGCAAAGATGGGACTAAAACGCCCGTTCTGAACTCTCGAGCATGCTCTATAGGCGTGACACTTTATCTCCATTCGCCGGTCAAGGATTGAGTAATATCGTAAAAATATTCCGGCAGCGAGTGGACGAGAGCTACGGCCGAAGCGTGTGAGGGATGGATATTTATTCTGGCCATCCGCTGTCTCGTTTGTGTCTCGAAGGTGGGTTCATTCGACGTAGTACCATCACCATCACGGCTACTTTTGTCCTATTCGCTTCGATACCTGCTTCGAACCCGGGGTCCAAAACCTTATATTCCTGCCACACCTTCTAGGAGCTGGTCGCTTGAGCTACAGTCGGTTCACAGTCGATATCACCTACTGATTAGGGAACTGTATAGCGTTACACCCAACGTCACGATGTCGTACGGTTTGGATAAGAGTCAGAGGTCCTCGACGGAGGTGTCGGTGACAGGCCCTTCGACGCTTCAGGGCCTGTCAACAGGGACGGTAACGCCCACTACACGAGCTGCTTCTATCAACAGCTCGAGCTCAAACGAGAAAGGCGACGAGAAGGGCGATGCGGCTGTCCAAGAACGCGCAGTTCTGCCAAACCAACTAGGGTCAGAGTTGTCGAGGACTGTTCGCTGTAAGTGACTTTCTGATCTGAACTCGAAGAAGCGGATACTAACCTGGCAACAGATAAATACGCTTCATCGTACCGCAAGATCTTTGGCACCATCTTCACTATCAACCTTGCTGTCTTTATCGTCTTCCTCGTCACAGGCCGCGGGAACCCAAATTCGAGAGAAGTGGGCAGTGCTGCTTCTGGCAACCTGCTTATCTGCATCCTCTTTCGGCAGGAGGAGTTTGTCAACCTGGTGTACGAGATCTTCGTCCACGCCCCACACTCTTGGCCGCTCTGGATCCGCAAGAGACTCGCAAAGGTCTTCCATTATGGAGGAGTACACAGTGGAGCTGGTACCGCAGCGGTGGTCTGGTACATACTATACACGATCTTGGCGACGAAGGAGTATATACAGGACAAGCAGACTGACACGTTGATCAACGTTATCACCAGCTACATCGTCGTCACGATGTTCGTGGTCATCCTAACGGCTGCCCACCCTGACCTGCGAAGGAAGTATCACGACCACTTTGAGGCATTCCATCGATTTGCCGGGTGGACCGCGTTGCTCGCCTTCTGGACACACAACATCGTCTCGGCCAACGTGACGGCGAGAGAATGGCACACGACCATCGGCTATGTCCTCATCCGCTCACCCAACTTCTGGTTCATCATCTTGACGACCTCGTGCACCATCGCGTCCTGGTCTCGACTCCGCCATCACACCGTATATCCCGAGAAGCTGAGCGACCATGCCACCCGTCTCCATTTCAAGTACAGAGGGATGCAACCCTTCTACGGAGTGAAGATCAGCGACAAGCCCATGACTGAATGGCACGCCTTCGCTACCATCCCCGACGTGGAGCCCGAGTCCGGCAAGATTAACGGCTTCAGCGTCGTGGTCAGCAACGCTGGCGACTGGACTAAGAAGCAGATCATGAAGCCCAACGAGCGGAAGCTGTGGATCCGGGGCGCGCCCTTGCACGGCTTGCTCTACACTTCCAGGCTCTTCAAGAACATCGTGGTAGTAGCAACAGGCTCGGGCATCGGGCCGTGCCTTTCACTCCTGTTCGCAGATGTCACGCCCCGCCGCGTCCTTTGGTCGACCCGCGACCCAGAGAAGACCTATGGCCCGAGAGTAGTGGGCGAGGTGCGGCGGGCGGATCCCAAGGCCGTCATCTGGAATACCAATGAGAAGGGGTATCCCGATATCGTGGCCGAGACATATCAGCTCGTCCACGAGTCACAGGCCGAGGCGGTCTTTATCATTTCTAATCCAAAGGTCACCGAAAAGGTGGTCTTCGGTATGCAGGCACGCGGAATCCCCGCCTATGGTGCCATCTTTGACTCTTGATCTAAGAGTCATCTTCCGAGAAAATACAAGCGATCGGCCATGGTTGTCGGGTGGGCGTCTCCAGACCGAGTCTACGTCATACGACTCTTGCGCCTTACGGGGCACATATATATTTGGGGTATGTCCGATACGATGGTATGTTTATCTGGGTGGGAAAAGGGTTGGTGAAACGAATGGATTGCTACGATTCTTTGACCGGTTATTCGTTTCTTTCTAGACCAGGGGCAATCGGACTGCGCGTCACATATCGCGCCGGAATCACTGTAGAGGTGTATCACTCTCATAGATTTAGACTTAGATTTTACCTTAAGGATCTAAGAACGTAGAGTGGGGAGTGTGCTTTGAAAATAGCCATAAATCCAATTATGATGAGAAATACTTATTCACCCATCTGTTTACTGTTGATCAAGTGATGTAAGCCGCCAAGTATAGATAAGGTATACATACGGGCACTGGGAAGCGGTCTCCAGCTTTTCGTGGTGGTCCCGCTAGTGGAACCTGTGAAATCTTTCCGGGCCTGTTACAGGCCTGTCGCCCCTGGTCACCCTGGTCTCTGTTTACAGCCAAGAAAGAAATATCCTACCTAACGTGTTCACCTGCCTCTAATAAGCACTCTAATAATCACGCCGGCGCGTTTCAAATATCGACACTTACCTAAGGTTAGGTACTGCCAACACCCTCTTTTCACGTGGAGTTAGCCTTTAACATCTCTACTATCCAAGCGGACGATTGCATGATTGCCGCATGCCCAATCCTGCACTAAGTTATCATTGATAGCGCCTCAAACTCCACGATGTCTTCACCTTCACCGCCTGTAAAGCCCTACACTCTTCAACTCGCTGAGCGCATCCACAACACCACGGGAAAGGAGAACCTCACAAGCATATGCGTCGGTGGCTTCACCTTGGAATCCCTGTGGCACTCTATTGTAGAGCGGAAGGTCTTCAAGACTCCTGCTCCCGTCGTTAAGAAAGCGATGCTCCGTGCCACCGTCATGTGGCCTACCGTCTTCATTCTAACGAGCGCGGGCATTTCATGGGCAGCATGGAGAGTCGATCAAGAGCGCCGAGATGAGAGCAAATAGGGCCAAGGAGATGCTTTAGAATGATATCCCCCGCGCCTCATGTTGTCCGGCTCAGAGCTCGTGGGGGTAAGCAGAGGCAAAGAAAAACGTAATCCACCCCCAGTTTGAATGCCGCATACCAATCGATCTTTTTTCACCACAACGCAGGTACTCTCTGACACGCAGCCCCGTTCGTACGCCATGCAAAGTCGCTGGAGAACGTGCTGATGATGCGATCAGTCATGGCAATCACGTCAACCCTAGCTGCTGTTACTGGCTCCACAGGGACTTGTGTCACCAAATGGGTCCTATAACAACCGCAGCAGGCCATTATCTCTACCACCAGACCACAACGTCAGAAGTCCTGAAAATACACTACGCCGGTTGGGCTTCTGGTAAGGTATAAATATATTGTTCATAAGGCCTCTAGCAACCATTTTCTTCCTATGGAATGCACAATGAGCATAAGAGACCTCAGTCAAGCCTACTGCGGTCCACTGCCCTGGCCGGCTCGACTTGTAAAAACGAACAGTGCGGGATGACGAAGACAGCCCAACGTTTAGAGTGCGTGCCGTCGAGCGCCAACCAAGATTCTTGTCCACCTAGCAGCGTAACGGTCTGGCTTAGGAATTTGAGGAACGTTTCGGTTGCCCGACGACTACCAGCAAATAAATGACTCAGAGCCGTAGGAATAGGTGTCAGGCCCGAACCCAAATATCGAACCACACGCAGCATTTTCCGCTTCAAAATGTCTAACCGATCGATCTTCTTGCCATTTCCACGTCTTCCAATCGAGATCAGACGTCTTGTATGGGCACATGCTTTGCCCAGGGGCCGAGTGCAGCTCTTTGCTAGGAGTGTGCCGTGGGAAGATTGGCGTCTATGTCCCCCCTTGATCGCCCATGTTTGCCGCGAATCCCGAGAGGTGGCCCGGGACCTCGCAGTCGTCCGTGGTTTTCCCACTTCCGATGATAAGCACAACGAGACATGGTTCATCTGGTCTCGAGATATTCTTGAGCTCGCTAGCGGCTATCCATACCCCTTGTCGAACCCAGAACCCTTCTTCGCCGTCGCCAGAACGCTAGCCATCAACGCTGGCGATTTCGACGGCGACTTCCGCCTGCTCGTGAGGGACCTCATCAGGCGTACACGCTTCCACTCTGTCAAGGTCGTGTACCTCATTGTGGAGCAAATCAGCACCGCCTACTGGCCCCGTTTCCGGCCTGACATGACGGAACAGGATAAGGGGAAGGGTACAGTCCTAGACTTATGTGACAGCGAGGATCTAAGGAATATCGAAGAGTACAAGTCCTGGGCGCGCTCTCAGGAAATGTCCGCGGTGTTCCCGAGGCTTGAGGAAGTCGAAATGTCCTTACGGGGGTCATTGGACGAGGTTATCGTGGAGGAGCTGAACACCTATCGACGTTCCACCACACCAGAAGCTCGGGACACGGTTATAGGAGAGCCACTACGGGAGACGGGTCATCACTCTACTCGTGATGATCCTTGGATACAACAGCGGTGGCAGTCCCTGCCAGAATTTCGCCCTGCGCTCTTGGTGTTAGGGTGGAAATAATAGAATATACAGCAATGCTACCTACCTAGTCTGTGACCCGATGAGTGACTGCTTCAGGCAAGCTATGCTTGCATTGCCTACTTCAAGTACCATTAACGTTCACAATTTCTGCTACGTGCTTTTTACTGCACTCGCTGGTACCATATAGTGGAGTCACCCATGGTGAAACCCGTGTCATGGTAATCCGACCCATGTTGCATGGACCCTAGCAAATTGGCTCAGCTGTGCCCTACAACGCTAAGACCAGTCATCTAATAACCGACCCCAAAGTCAGGCAATATATTACCTGGATAGTATTAAAATTAGGGCCACTTTATTCCCTTCTACGCGAGCGACATAAAACATTGACGCTGCGCTGGGTATGGCTCCTCTATAAATTAATTAGTTTATTGCAAAAGGTTTGATCGAAGAATAGCCCGCAACATTGCGACGCAGACAACCGAGACATGCTATTAAGGGCCTGGTTGTGCGACTTTGGTTGGCGTCATTGTAAGGCGGTTTTGTGGTGCTGAACAAGTCCCGAGGCTTTTCGGGTCTCGCAAGGATCAGCTTCCAGCTCGAATTGTTAGTGCACCCGATCCCGAGGCTAATTGTCTTTAACCTAAGACCTTGCTAACCTAATAGCGTTCCTCAAATGTCATCCTCTTCAGCCCGTATTATCGTGTGGCCCAGAGCAAAACATCGAGCTATCCACAGAACCTTTGTGGCCACCCAAACCATTTGTACAAATGGCCTCTTCCCAGCGATTCACGGGCTACCCCCGAGCACGTGAAGGGCCCGAAACAGTGTCGTCCTACGCCGAAGAGTCGAACCCAGTCCTGAGAGGGTGGACATTGGTGCTTGCCGCGAACTTGTATGTATGCCTATGTGTTGAATGCGCGAGATCAGATTGCAAGCTAAAAGCGTTAATGTCGTCACCAGGGTCACGAGATTCCCCTCCTTGGCGAAAGCAATATGGACCAATGCTAAATTTGGAGGTATCAAAGACATTCCTGGTCTGGAACAGTTCGATTATCACTTTAATGTAAGGCCTATAACTGCCCGCTATTGCTTAGGCTTCTGATTAGGCTAAGAACGACTACACAGCCTATTGTAACGCCATTGGCAGGGGACAGCGGGACTATAGCGAAGCCGGACATCGCAGCAGAACAGTTCCCGCGGCAACCAGAAGATCTCGCAGGCCGATTCTACTCTGCTACCGACTATCATGAACTCTACAAGTCCGGGAAGTTAACCCCGGTCCAAGTAGCCAAAGCGCTAATACCCCTTATTTCCCGCGACCGATCTGGAAAGTACATGTCCGCATGGTCGGAGACTCGCGTGGAAGCCGTGCTCGCTGCTGCGGAAACTTCCACAGAGCGATATCGCCAAGGTAAGCCTCTAGGGGTACTTGACGGCGTACCCATCGGCGTGAAGGAGGATACGGCCGTCGAGGGATACACCTGTTTCTACGGACAGCGGCCTGCCGCCTCTGACCCCGCCTTTATCCCAGTAGCTGAGTCAGTTTGGCCTGTAGCCCAGCTGCAGAATGCTGGCGCCATAGTTGTGGGGACACTGGCCATGCACGAGCTGGGCAGTGATGTGACTGGCTGCAATCCACGCCGTGGCTCGCCTAAGAACTGGAATAACACCGCGTATTACACGGGCGGCTCTTCCTCCGGCGCGGGATCTGCCCTGTCCGCCGGCCTGGTGCCCATTACCGTCGGAACTGATGCCGGTGGCAGTATCAGGATCCCATCGAGCTTCTGCGGCGCGTTTGGATTGAAGCCTACCCTGCACCGCACAATCACCATGAAGTCCTCCATTTGTGTCACTGGACCGCTTGCCGCCACGGCGGCTGATCTTACGATAGCATATAGATCCATGACAGCTCCGGACCCTAAAGATCCTGTGCAGAGTTCCTTTGCCCCTTCGATTCCGCCCTCTCCGACGGCAAAGAAGAGGATCGGAATATGCCAGGAGTGGAACGCTCGCGCCTCCCCGGTGGTTCGCGAGGCTGCATCAAAGGCTATCGCGTATTTCTCGGACAAGCTCGGCTACGAAATAGTCGATATCCGGATTCCCTATCTCCAGGAGGGTCAATGGGCGCACAGCGCATGGGCACTCTGCGAAGGGTTAGACCACCTAAGGTCACGGCTCAGAGGCCGAGCATTCTCTATGATCAACCACTGTAACCAGATCCTGCTGTCGGCGGGTGGTTGCACGGCGGCCGCCGACATGATCAAGTACGCGCAGATGAGGGCGCTTCTGATGGAACATCTCGCATTCCTGTTCAAGAAGCACCCTGGGCTGCTCATCGTCACGCCGACGGTGCCTGAGGCCGGCTGGAAGATCAACCCGGGCGACGAGGCGTTCGGGTTTAGCGACGGCAACAAGACGATCCGCATGATGATGTACATCTGGCTGGCGAACTCGACCGGCTGCCCGGCCGTGACTGCGCCAGTGGGCTACGCCGAGCCGGAGCAAGGAGAGGGCAAGCTCCCCATTGGCCTGATGGCGATGGGTGAGTGGGGGCAGGAAGAACAACTGCTCTCTTGGGCGGCGGAAGCGGAGGGATACTTGAATGGCGCCTTGGAGGGAGGAAGATCGAGGTCGAAGGACTGGGCGGACGTCGTCAAGCTGGCCAGTGCCGTGAATTCCGAGTGAGGCCGAGTTCTCTGGACGGATATATTTGTATGAGTGCCACTTTAGCTGTATATGTAAGCAACTTGTCTATCTTCTATCAATAACTGCTGAATCTTATGCTCAATTAGACCACGAATCCGCTATCAAATTTTCTACACACATACATACATACTTACATACTTACATATTTACTTACAGACCCCTGCAAAAAACGCCAAGCTACCGGCAGTAGCCGTGATATCCGTTCTGCTACCCTATCGTTAGTATCGCATGCCGTATTTTGGCGTCATTTTCGTAGAGCTCCAGATGAAACTCCCATTAAAAATATGGAAGGTGAAAGAGTATGCTGCAGTAGGAAGGTGTCCGTCGACATTCTCGCTCGCTACCACCTCGTTCCTCTCTCCTCTCCCTCGCTTAGGTAGCCAGCCGTCTTCTGATAACGGGTTGCTTGGCATTGTCCGTCTTGAGTGACAAATCCCGTTAGCGCCAAGAGCAGGAAGGAGGCGTCAAGAGAGTTCGATGATGAAATAACGGGATGCTATGAAGAGTTCTCGTGATTTTCTCTTCACTCCCTTTGATGTAGATCAATTCATTTTCCGTAATTATAACCCTCCCACAATCAATCTCCAATGTTTCGTCCTGTATAAGTAGGTATGAAACCCCCTTAACCCCCGCATCTGACCCCTGGCTGAACATTAGGTACCTGCCTGTGGCAACGGAGTTGACCACATGTAGGTGTTCTTAAAAGTAGACGCCGAACAGCAAATCGTTCGTCGGTTAGCTACTGAACGGGAGAGTGTTATTTACATGAGAGCACCCCTCCCTGCGAACGGACTGTCCAGTTAAAGCTTTCGCCTTTTCCAGCAGTTCATGAAAACCCCTGGGTATAGTAAGCATTGGCAATTGCCAATACTTCTCTGTAGCATCGCCACAATGCGGTTCTCAAACTCAATTATTGGCATCAAGTAATCGGGCAGCAAGGCGTAATGTAATACAGTGATCTTCATGATCTCACTGTGGTATAGTCGTAGATCGTGATAGTGTGATTACTTCATTCCTGTACGGCACCTGCTCATATCGTCGAAGTTGACGATAGTCCCTTCGCAGTGATGAAATATGCTACTCTATCAATCCTCTCCCCCTCCACTTCTCGGACCTTTCTCTAGTTAGAGATCTATATACGTATCTGGTTATACATATACGCATGGCGGGAAACAACCTTAACCCCCACGAAAATCTGCAAGGAAGATCTCTTCTGCATCACGGAGCCGCTCGAGGTAGTAATACGGAGAGCCAGCACGGACCTTGATTGAACCTGCGCCAGACTTACTTTTGACAGACTGCCCCCTATTAATAATGAGTTTCTTTCCTTCCTTCCTTCCTTCCTTTTTATCTTCCTGCTTGTCTTTGATATGATATAACCGGTTACATATTAATATAGATATAGAGCCGAAGTTTCTAACCGTGACGAGCGAGCCAGAGCACAAGAGCTTACCTCACTCACTCATGTCTCTCACTCGTAATATTTCCCACTCGTTATGGTGGTCCAACTGCCGGATGGTGCGTTGGCAGCCGCCGTTGGAGTCCAAATCTACTCTCATATATGTCTCATATGCAGTGTGGTTATGATATTGGTGGTTTGGAAGCATCACGAAAGGGATAGCTGTGAGTAATGTCGCGCGGGGCTTAGGCTTCCCTGATATGAAAGGAAGATCTGACTTTGCTGACATCTTGTTTTTTTAAACCCCAGACGTTGCCCTTCTCTCTTTTGCCACGTTCCTCAGTACTGCTGCCAGCATTGCGCAACAACTCCACACCATCATACGATGGGACGAAGTCAAAACGGAGCAGTTCTACTATGTGGCGCGCCACCTGGGGAGCCCTGAGATTGCCGTTGCAGGGCCATCCTACGGCCTGGACCTAGTGCTCTTTTATATACGTGCGTTGAGCCATCTTATAGCGCGAAGTAAATGACTATTGACGATGGGTACAGAATACTATTGCTACAATGTGGAGGGTATCTTGGCCCTCTTCTGGTGAGTTGGACATATCTGTCTTGGTATCCATACGACCACTAGACTGGACATTGACCAGATAATATCGCAGGGCATTCGCTCTGGCTATTTCAGTCTACTACCCGTCGGAGCATAGCCGATATCACCGTATAAGTCGCACCTCGAGCATTATAGCGAAGACCATAGCCATCGTACTACCAGCTGTCCTGATAGGCTTCCTGAGAATACCGGCTGTTAGGAACTCGCCGGCGCTCTTCTTAGCGCTTGCTGATTTTAGCTGTGGGCATCACTTAATAACTTGCGTCTTCTTGCTACAAGCCAGCATCTAACGTATCAACAGTGGCTTCTAGCCTCCTTCTGGGGAGTATCCTTCTCATAGCCATTCTCGCCAAATACATCTACACGCGGAGACGAATGCAGCTCTGGATGCTGCGCTATCGTTTCTCTCGGGGCTCGAATAATGGGGGGGATTCTGAATTAGACATACTGGAAGAGCGACAGAGCGGCATCTACGATAGTTGGCTGATTCTGCGATTCACTATCGCCTTTGTCTTCATCGAGGCTTTCCAGATTCTCACTATCCTGTCCGAGGTCGTCAAGTTCAACGGAAATAGGAAAGAGGAGCAGCCCGACGGACCGGATCTATCGGCTGCTCATGCCCGTGGTGACTTCGCCGAGTTTGTACCTGGGGTTTCTGTAGGGCTTTTGGTAAGTAAGCTAAACCAATGTGATATCGAGACCCGAGGCACTTAACAGCCAGGTCACTGTTGTTGGGGCCCACGAGTGCTGGCCAAGGTATCTCAATCTCTCACTAACTCGTGTCTGAAGGTGTTTCTGGTCTTCGGGACCACGCGGCCTTGTATACAAACAGTATACGCTATGCTATTACCCCGCGCATTTCGACGAAGGGTAATGGGTTCAACAGAGATTGAACCCCCTCTGCCGTCCTTCGGCGCCGCAGTCTACCAGGGCTCAACATTCCTGACAACCCCGCGGAGTTTATCTCAACAGCGCAGTCCCAGTCGCAGACGGACTTCCGAACCCAATCCCAACCCATCACCGTCGAGTGAGAGGGAATCTGCAGGTCGCACAAGGTCGACTGGTCAAAGTGAAGAACCGCAAACCTTGGCTTATAATAATATGACAGTTTCAAGCGAGATACAAGAACACGATCTTGAGACTTGCTCTATTAATAGCTTTGACGCGTGTAAACTGGCGCGGAACGATGCTGATGGAGGCCAATTACCAACGCCGGGAAACGATAATACCTCGTGATCTGTGAAAATATGCTTAAGAGTAAGGGGGGAAACTGGCTTAAGGTTTTTCCGGGAAGCAGGAAATCGAGAAATTTAGTAGACAAAATACTAATGACTATGATATGTATAGAAGATAGGCAAGATTTTGAGTGCGACGATTAGGTAGGAGAATTTATATGCTTTTAATCAGCATAGGAACGAGGTATGTGTCATAGCCATGACTGCCAAAGTTCCGTTAACGAGTTGCTGTATTGCACAGAAAAGAAAAGAGTCCCTATGAAGCAGTGTTTCTTGTATGATAACTGTGCGATCTGCTTTCAGATGGATAGTTGTAGTCTTGGCTGCTGCCTGTGAGAAACTGGTTCCGTTCCGGGTCGCAATCGGAACGGAAACGTCACGGTACGAGTCATGCTAAGACCTCGTAATCTCTCCTAAGCTCGGAGTAAACCAGTTAGAGGTATCTTACGACGTCTTACGTAGCTGATTCAACACGTGCCCAAAATAACACCAGTCAAAGAGTGGATCTGTTGAGGTGATGAATATCATCGCAGATGCGATCTATCGGAGAGGTTTACGTACTATAAGACGCGTACTTAAACGATATCGGAATTTCATCTAGCTTTGATATGTGTATATCTTTCAAGAAAGAACCTCTTCTGTATGCTTTGCAAGCAGACGAGTGCGGTTTCAGGGGGGCTTCATTTCACTAGTATCGGCGACCATGTTCTTGGCTGAGCTGAGAGATTATCGGGAGCTCCAACAAAGTGAAAATTTTTGCTGCCTTGTTTTAGTTCCAGTACCTTAACATCTATAATAGAGCTTGTTATACCAAAATGTGATATTGGTGACACTCCCTAATTCCGTGACCGGGGTTGGCTCCTCAGCCTAGGGCAGACTTGGGTGTCACAAAGGAGTAACACTCTAACATGTCTGTAGACATGTCAACTAGGAAAGGGGGGGAATTACTGAATTCATTAGGTAATTGTCTGAGGTATGGTCGCAGCGATTGCTCTTGGTTGGATCCCTCTCCATGCTCTATTTTATATTTCATCTAGCGAGAAGCTAACTGTATAGGTTCTGACCATTCAGATATTAGATAGTTGTATCACCCTATCTATAACGTTCTTTCCCCTCGGGGGGCGACACCTGGCATTTCTTGTTGTCATCTGGTGCGACGGAATATTCAATTGTGAGTTGAAGGAACAAGAGAAAGTGCGCAGTAGGTATGTGAGCAGCTAGGTTAACATTGTTAGGGGTAATGTTCACGCCTAATACGATCCAGGGGAGGAAGTCACCTCAGATGCTGAGAAAGTGGATTTTCTAAACTATTCTCTCTCAAGCTGCCCAGAGAACTCCATGTGGCGGCTCCCAGATGTCACTAGATGGTGACTTACATCGTAATACACATATTAACTAATACCTTTCAGCAAAGTTAGCTAACACTTAGTCTTGTGAATGAGACATCCACACCCACGTCCTCGCAAAGCCAGTATGTGGACTGGTAGTTTCTACTCATAGTTTCATACTTCTAAGAGAAATAACCCAGGTTAGCTGATTCTGATTTAGACTATCATTTTCTCCAGGCTAGAATGCTCTGCGGGTATGGAGTGACACCTACCATGACTCCTCGCCCGAGTCTCGACGCGTTAAGCTGGAGACTATCAAATCTAGTCCTAATTCACACGTGGCCCGCTTTGCTTTACACTAAGTAACAATAAGCTTTGAGAGGTAATAAGCAATAAAACTTAGTGAAGTCTTGAATGTTAACTTGAAGCTGGCCGAGAGGTACGTAGTAGCGCAAAAGCTAATATATTGAGGCTTTAGTCAGCCCCTGCTAGCGTTGTATCAAGATCAAGTTTAACGCGGATAAGAACGAAAGCTAAGCTCGCCATGAGTTTCCTACAATAAAACCTTATGTATAATACGCACGATCTAAGAATAGAATAAGTCGGTATTTGTTTGACATTTGCTTGGTGCTAAGTAAGGAGGCGAGGGACTAACTGTTACAGGTCTAATAAGCGGCGACAGTCTTGCTTAGATCGCTGTCGCTGTCTTATCTAATTTATTTTCACCAACACGCAAAAAGAGACTCCTTTCGTGTCTAATGCATGTAACACGGAAGCGGTTAAGCTTATAAGTTTTAGCAAGCTTAATAACCACGTCCAGAGACTAACAGGTACCAGGTAGTCGGGTGCTCGGGCCGCGTTGCCCCTCTAACCCCACGACATCACAGTAGGTCGAGGCTTTTGAGCATTCTAACTTGTTATGTTCATCAATCTGGCCATGTCAATGGTCAGATTGTGGGCGCGTGAGTGAGGACCCTCGATTCATGTCGGGTGAATATTATAGCGATAACATCTGATATGTGCAAACCCACAACTCGCTATGGAAGGGTCCCGTCAACCGTAACCCAGCAACCACGTGGATGATGTCAATAGGTATCACAGAGCAGATCCTTCATATGAATTAGCCTATTCCCTTGGTCTAGACTCCATATAAAAAATGTTTCAGACTCATAATCTTGGTTAAGTACGACATAAGATAGGTACAGTTGCACCCTGCTTTTGGGCAGTGAATGTGACAATCCGACGAAGCTCCCCACGTTGCTTGGCGATCCCGAAATCTGGGGAAGCGGTGGAGAAGAGGAATGTCGCTTCGAAACGGTCAACCTTGTACAGTCCAATCAATCAATCTAAAGCCTTGAAGAATCAGTTGAAGAATCGGTTCGAGTAATATGTTTCAACACTTTCTCAGAAAAAAAAAATTTTTTTTTTTTTTTTTTCAAACTGAAGTCATATCCAATGATATAGAGTAATTGTCACAGAAAAAACGACGTCGCTAATCCCGCATAGTAATTAACGATATATATTCTACGTGGCAGTAATCAAACCTCTTCGCTCGAAATGCCTACTAGTGCCATGCTACCGGGAAAGTGCTGAAGGACATAGTAAATGGCCTGGCCCATGTTGTTTGTAGTTTCTTAAAGCGTCCCGAGCCAAAACGAGGCGGGTATTGGTGGATAAACTAGGTATTGCAGGCTCGAACATGGGGCTAGGACGGGCACGTAGTAGCCGCGCAAGTTAAGTACCAGGTAAGGTAATTAAACGGTCACGATGCAGGTGGGGAAAAAAAACTTGGCTTTCCCCAATGTTCCCCGACCTCATCCATTCCCTCGGGGTTAGAGAATCCTAGACTGGTTGGAATGGGACCGGGGTAGGTAGGATCGAGAGGGGAGGAACACTCAAAATATAATGGAGAGCTGCCCCGAGCGAGCGAATCCGAGTTCTCGTGGGTTGTGTTCGTGGTTTTCGTAGATAGGAGATCTGTTGGTCGACCTAAAGTTGAACTCATCCCACCATGGCGTCGCACGTCCAGATTACCACTGCCCAGAAGGTGGCCGATAGAGAGTTGGAGGAGAAGTTGGGTTACAATGCCCTGCAGGAGGCCAAGCAGGCCACCGAAGACGAGCACGCGCAGACCCTTCTCCAGGCCATCAAGGAGAACCGGAGGGCTGTTCTGTGGTCTGTTTTGATCTCGATGACGATTATCATGGAAGGGTAAGTTGTCGACGTACCGAGAATGGAATCGATTAGGACTGATCGCTCAAAGCTATGATACCATCCTCATCGGTAATTTCTTCGCCTATCCCGCGTTCCAGGAGAAGTTTGGACAGTACTATGGCACCGAGAAAGGATGGCAAGTGGCCGGACCTTGGCAGACCGGCTTGAATCAGGGTAGCACGGCAGGTGCAATTGTTGGTACGTATTAGATGAGGATGAAGTTTCATCTCTTCAATAAAGCATCGCATCACTAACACACATCCTTGCTTAGGTGGCTTGATGAACGGTTACCTCGCTTCAAGATTCGGATACCGATGGGTCATGATCGGATCCCTGGGAATCCTCAACTTTTTCATCCTCATGGTCTTCATGGCGAACAATGTCCAGGTGCTACTCGGCGGTCAGATTCTCTGCGGTCTCTGCTGGGGTGTGTTCGCTACGCTGGCACCGGCGTACGCTTCCGAAGTTTGCCCTACCAACCTACGTGGATATATGACTACTTATGTTAACCTCTGCTGGGCTATTGGCCAACTCCTTGCCTCTGGAGTGTTGACGGGATGCCTTGACATCAAGGGCGAATGGGGCTACCGGATCCCTTTCGCTGTTCAATGGGTGCGTAGCCTGGATTCATGAACAACATAGAAATTATGAAAGATACATTACTGACATGACTTTGCGTTACAGGCCTGGCCTATTCCCCTAATGGTGGTGTGCTATCTGGCTCCCGAGAGTCCATGGTGGCTCGTCCGTGCCGAACGTCTGGAACAGGCCAAGCAATCGCTCGCACGGCTCAGCGGTGGAAAGTCTGAGGAGCAAATCAACAACCAGATTGCCATGATGGTCCACACAAACAGAGTCGAAGCCGCGGAAACCAGTGGAGCAACATACGCCGACTGCTTCAAGGGCATCAACCTGCGCCGAACAGAGATCGTCTGCATCGTCTTCGCCGGCCAGGTTCTCTCCGGTAGCAGTTTCGCTTACAGCCCTACCTACTTCTTCACCTCCGCCGGTCTGCCCACCGACAAGTCTTTCTACCTGAGTCTGGGCGCAAAGGGTTTCGCGTTCGTGGGAACTGTCTTGTGAGTTGTACTACTACCATTCGTGCCACATAAGTGGCTAGGCAGACGCGTTTGCTGACACTCACTTTCATAGATCTTGGTTCATGATATCACGATGGGGTCGACGTACTCTCTACATGGGCGGAATGGGCGCGCTGTCGCTCATTCTGCTGCTTGTCGGTATCCTCAACGTCAGCGCTGGTGACAGGGGCCTTTGGCCCTCTGGGGGCCTCTGCGTTCTCTGGCTTTTCACCTACTCTTTGACTGTCGGCCCTCTAGCTGTAAGTATTCTCACTTCTCTGGTCTGTCTCAGACAATACGATTCTAACCCTCTATACAGTACAGTATCATCTCCGAGACCTCGTCTGTCCGGCTTCGTCCCCTTTCCGTCGTGCTCTCGCGCGTGGCCTACCAGGTCATCAACCTCATCTCTCAGTACCTCAACACGTACATGGTCAGTACCGTCGAGTGGAACTGGAGCGGAAAGAGCGGCTTCTTCTGGGGCGGCACCGCGTTCCTCGTCTTCGTCTGGTCCTACTTCCGCCTGCCCGAGATTAAGGGCCGTACATACGAAGAGCTGGACATGCTGTTTATGCAGAAGGTCTCGGCCCGCAAGTTCGCATCGACGCACGTTGATCCTTACGAGACCGTCAAGGATAATGATCATATGGAAGTAGAGGTCAAGTCATGAACTTGAAGTAGGATATTGCTGTCGTGTTTTTATTAAGGCAATAAGCCGGAATTGGATACCAGATTGCTTTACCAGGATATATCGATACCTAAGTAGATACTATGCATGCAAGAATGATTTACATTTTGCTGCTTAAAGGATACTATCTCATCCTCCAGCAGCCCTGAACTAGACAGCGAGCCTGCGATTGAGCGCCTCCCAGTCAAGGCTGCGTACGACGAAGCACGTAACTTGATAATATTTACCATGTGCACTCACAATATAGCCTCCAAATAGATGCTCTAGTTTCTCGGAATCTCATCAGGCAACTACCTTCACGCTGTTTGTGTCCTTCACCAAGCCAACAGACCCCCTTTGGCTCGCGAGAAACTCCGTACTGAACGCATAATCCAGATATCCCACTGCATCTTTCGTATAGAAGGTGCTGCGATCATACGCAGCCAGCTTTATGCCTTCCTTAATCCGATATACCAGATCCGGGTTTGAGATGAAATGCCTCCCGAAGATGACCAAGATGTCCTTGTCTGGGTATTCCTCATCGACAAGCTCCCTCGCCGTCGTCAGGCTGTGGCCGCCGGCGACAAGAAGTGGCCCATTCCAGAGCCGATAAGCGAAATCCAACGACTCGTTCGTCTCTAGATCTTCGGCACCTGCTACGCGGCCCTCGACGAGGTGGAGATATCCTATGTTAAGCTGGCTAGCCTTCCTGATCACGTCTTCGAACTGCGGGATCGGGTTCTCCATTCTCATACTATTAAATGTACTCCAGGGGCTGAGGCGAAACCCGACGCGCTCTGGGCCAATGGCGTCCGAAACAGCCTTTAGCACCTCGACGGCGAACCGGGATCTGTTCCCCACACTGCCGCCATACTCGTCGGTGCGCTGGTTGCTGACATCCTGGAGGAACTGGTCGATGAGGTAGCCGTTGGCGCCGTGGCACTCGACACCGTCGAATCCCGCGCTAATGGCATTCTTGGCAGCCGTAACGAAGTCCTCGACGAACTGCTTGACCTCTTCAATCGTCATAGGCTCCGGCGAAGGGTCACCTGCCACGCATGGGATAGCGCTGGGCGCCTTGACCTCGATACCTTCGCTCTTGGCAACTTCGGCATTCGCGACGCGGCCGGCTGCGAATAGCTGCAGATATATGAAGGAGCCCTTGCGGTGAACCTCGTCGACGATGGGTTTCCAGGCCGCGATCTGCTCTTCGGACCAGATCCCGGGCGCACCGGGGAAACAGCCGGACCCTGCTTGCGATATGAAGGTGCCCTCGGTGATTATCAAAGTGCCGGGCACGGAGGCTCGCTGGCCGTAGTATTCCTTCATTATTGGAGTTGGCACACGGCCTTCGGCCGCTCTGAGGCGAGTGAGTGGTGCCATCCCAATCCGATGTTTTACATCCACATTGCCTATCCTCAACGGTGTGAAGAGTCGTGATTTATCCATGGTGAGATATAGATATGAATATGGTGCTGTCTGACCTTTGTAGAAGCAATGGTGCACGTCTAGTGACTACAGAATTTGTAATCGAAACTCGGCAGTTTGAAGTCTGAAACTCGATCATCTTGAACATATGAGATGCCAAGGTCTGCTTCTTATACTCGTCGACCTCAGAGATTGATGACAAATTAGCGGCGACATATCGATGTGCTTATTAATTCAAGTCCGATGCAATGATGAGCACTTTGAACGATGAAGAGAACCAAAATAAAAGTAAAAAGGCTGATCTTGCAGAAAGTATTGCGGATTGGAGAATAGAGGAAATAAACAAGTGCACTTTTTAGATGCAATTACATAAAAAAAAGCTGTACTTCATATAACAGTAGGTTAGTAGGTTAGTATATATAGCCTTGCAGGGCCCTATATTTTATGAGAGATGTTAGGGGGGCACGTACAAATTTACTTGGGGGGCACAGTATTACCCGATTTAGAGCGCCAAGAATTGGCAACCAAAAAGGTAGATCTAATAGATGACCTACCAAAATTAATAGCACTGTGCATCAGAATGCTTTCTTTGCTACTACTACCCTTGACACATACACTTATATAGATTGCAGTATACCTTCCTAAGTAGCACTGTTGCCCTTACGGTCGCCTATCTGTTGTTGTTAGCATAATAGGGCCGTAACTGTATCTATAGTAGTGTCTGCGGCAGCGCTTTAAAAGTAAGTGTTAAAGGTATAGGTGTAAGTACGTAGGTAAGTGTTAAACTTAAGTAATAGTGGCTGCCCAGTGCTCAGAGCAAGACGCACTTTCCCAATCGGGTAATAACGTGCTCCCCAGGTAAATCTACTATGAGTATACGTGCCCCCCTAACATCTCTCTGTATTATAGCGTTGTAAGGCCTCAGGGCCGTGGCTAGGTAGGTTGTGGGCTGTGGCTAAGTAGGGCTTGTGGCTGGGCTAGGACCGGGACCTTGCCTTTAGACCTTGGGCTTCGAGCTCAAAGAGCGAAAAAGTGGCCTAATTGGGCCTCAGGGAATGCGGGAGAATTTTGAGACAAAGACCCCACGGATTCATAATTACGAGTGTGTTGAGCTTGAGGACTCGGATGGAACCTAGAACATGCGCTAACATAGATTTAGATAGAAGCGTGTCATAGCGGTCCCAGAGTCCTCAGAAGTAATAAAGGGGCTAAGGCCTCCCGCGTAGTGATTTGAGTCCACATTAGGCCGGGCGAACGATTACTCCCAGTACGCCTAACAGCTTGACAGAATACACAGAAAATTTATTCTTAGGAGTTCTTCTGGGAAATATACGATGTGCCAGAGACCAATTCTTCGAATTTTCACTTCTAAAATGTTTAGTAATGGCCCATTGGGATGGAAAGCTCTTTCCATCCATACAAGCTCCATATTGGCGGATCTGCTCCTTTAACCTAGTGAATCTCAAACCTCCTTAATTGGCCCTTTAAAGTATTTCCTAGCACGGACAGCATACCAAACGATACTGAAAGCGACAACGGCGCCGTACACCGCAATACTCCAGTTGAACAGATCCGGCGTAGGGTTGACCGATAACGGCCACACGGACCAGAATAGCATGAAAATGCTGTACGCAACTGCAAACACATTGTTGATAATGCCAAACGGCTCCGGAACTCTCCACGGGCCCCAGGGGAGTCCCTCGCCCGTGACATCGTCATCTGATGCATAGGGCTTGAAAAATCCAGTGCAGCGCCGCCAGAGTGCCAGGCAGCAAACAAGGATATACGATGAATACAGCGCAGACACAATAAGTGAGAGTAAGGCTGATAGCGCAACGGCAGAACCTAGCACGATCAGGGAGAGAAGAAGGGAGATGACCATCGAAGTTAGGATTGAGTAAATCGGCATCGCAGCGCCCGAGGTGAGCTATTTAAAAGAAGTTCGTTAATAAAGGGTAATCACTATAATAGATCATCTATGATGCAAAGACTTACCCTCACTAGGTATTTACTGAAAGGCAGTCCTCTATCTCGAGCAAACGACCAAATCATGCGAGACGTAGTGGCGTAAACGCCGATACTGCTGGCTGCCGCTAAGACGGGAATAATGGCAGCCATAGCAGCCGCACCTATACATCATATAATTATCAGTACTGGACTCCCCTGAGCAATCACGAATGGACTAAAAAACGAACTTACCCGCAGTAGACTTGACAGCCGCATTAAACACGTAAAGAAAGGGATAGAACATAGTCTGCGCAGCCGCAGCCGCAGCATCCAGATCCGTGAGGCAAAACAGAAACGCAATAACCATCGAGAAGGCCAGGGTGCCGTTAATCAGAATAGTGTACATGAGCGCCTGCGGGATGACCGTGGCAGCCGACTGGATCTCCTCGGACATGTGGACGGCGCAGTCCGCGCCCGTTAACGTACTTGCGATCGACGACAGACCAACCAAGAAAGCCAAGGCATTCGAGTTCCACCCGCCATTATCATAGATGAGTTCAAAGACCGACTTCGGATCGTTGTGGTCCGCGAAGTAGACCAGAGGAACCAAGATGCCGAAATAGCCCACGAGATGCAGGACCAGGATGAGGCCCTCGAATTTGGCGAGGAGGCGCCCCGTAAAATTTATCGCGCTCGCGAAGATCGCTGACGCCCACATGATCAGGAGCGTCTGCCAGGCCTCGGGCACGTAGGATGGTCGCGTCAAGACAACGATGCCTTGTATCGTGGTCGCCGTGAGGTAGCTGGTTGTGATGGCCGTTGCCTCCCATGCCAGGGTCGTGAGCCAGCCCGAGAGGTAGGCGAGGAAGTTGGACCATGACTTGGGCGCCATGATCGCAACCCAATGATCTATAATTATTTAAGACCCGACACAAGATTAGTAAAGAGTTTGCAAAAGTCGATACTGGCATCGCCTTTTCGATAATATACCAATTATTATCTTTTCTCCTTGTTCAAAAACTTACACTGCCCACCCGCTGTCGGCGCAGCCGACGCCAGTTCAGCAATCACAACATACACTGACGCAACGCCTATCCAGCAGACGACGAAACCCCATACGACGGCCGCTGGACCGCCCGTCAGCAGGGCCGGGAGCGACGAGAGCAGGATACCCTCCCAGGTGCACAGCGCGGAGCAGGAGAGTCCCAGGATCGACATGAAGCCGAAGCTACGCTGTAGGATGGGCCGCTTTCCCAGGCGGCGGAGGAGCGCGTCGTCATCGTAGTTGCTGTGATGGCTCCCCCCGACGGTACGGAGCTCGATGTCGGATTTCGACATGGTGATTAGGATAATTGCGAGATAATTACTTTATGTATGTGCTTTATAATAAGAGTGAGAAGGAAACAATAAAAGGTTAAAAAAAGGAAGAAAAGGAAATAATGATATGGTGTGACTAGATTTTGCTACAATAATAAATTAGTTACAGACATGAAGTAAACAAAGGTACTATCACAAGCGGGAAGGGACTTATATTTTGAGTATTCTGGCCATAACTTAGATACCACGGTACTAGTAGTTTCAGGCTATTGAAGGACATAACTATGGTAGCCAGAGACTGTACAATATCGCAGATTGATGAGGTTCGGTTAGGTAACAAACATGCCAGGGATTGGGGTACGCAGTTTGGGGTCGGTCTGGATAACAATTGATCCATTCCTGGATTAGTTATTCAAGTACCCGAATTTAGACAGATATGAATGTAAGGGTCTAGAACCCGGCTTCCGGAGCTGCTTTAGTAGAAGCTCTGCTCGCTCTCCGAGGTGCAGTATGTAACCGCTTGGCGGTCCACGCGGACCGTGCCGCCACTACTGTAATATTGTGTGCTCACTAACAGGATTGTGTGTGGGTCAATACTACACAATGCGTTTCTATAGATTTATTAGTGTCTTGTTCTGTCATTATTTACTAGTTACACACTCATAAAGAATGATCAAAAGGAGAAAGTCTACCTACCTAGCTAGCCAGGGCATTCTTGTAAGGGAAGTTTTTTTTTAAGAAAAACAAACCAATGCTTTATGTAGGTCGTCCTGAACGGTAGCAATCGTCAAAGTAGCGTCGTAATAAGAAACTCAGCTCAGCTCTCAGAAACCCTTGGCCCAGGGAATAAATAGGATAAAGGGGCAGAGTTGTAGACAATAACAGTTAAAATTCTGACCGATATCAATTAGATATCGGATGCATGTGCCAAACCAAGGACGAGTTAATACTTGCTTCGACATATATGCTAATTGTTTTTGGTTTCCTCTGCTAAGCTTTTTGCTCGGTCGCGTTAAGGCACAATGGGTAGCGTGCTCCTAGACGCCCGCCGTCTAAGTCTAAGCCTTCGATCGAACGATGTATCACCGACAGACCTCAGCCCGATAGTCCAAGTTGTTACATGGCTGCTATTGGCAGTAGTTACTCTGCTGTTAGGTTTTCGCCAATTGACTAGATTTTATATCAAAGTTGGCAAACCATTCGGGTGGGAAGATAGCTTGATCATTGTGTCTTACGTGAGTTCTAGACACCTTTTTTTTTTTGGGTGGGGGTACTGGACTAGCATTAGTATCATTATAACGAGAGGATAACTAACTAATGATTGCAAAACTTCCAGTTGTTTGGAATTGGTGAGAATGTAACGATTTTAATACCGGAAGGTCGGGTGATAGGAAAAGAGATGCTTGATATCTCAAAAGGAGAATTAATAGGAGCTGAGAAGGTCAGTAATTGTTCTCATTTCTCATGATCCTTTCATGCTTGGCTACTAATTGACAGACTATAGGCAAGCTACGCGCGGGATCTATTATTCATTCTCTGCTTGGGATGTTCAAAGCTCTCTGTTTCCACTGGTCTTTTTTCCTTGTCTCCTGACCGATCGCACCGTCGCATGATGTACGGACTGCAGCTCTTCATGGGCGGATGGATGCTATCATCGTTTCTTGCGATCGCTTTTCAGTGTGGCGCGCATGGTCCTTGGGATAAGGATATTGCGCGATGTGGTAATAAGGTACTAATGAACTCTTCCAAGAAAATTTACCTTTGAGACTACAAAATTGATAATATGAGCTAAACCCAAGCAGCAAAGCATTCTTCAATATGTTGCCATTGTCAACATCCTTACCGATGTGGCCTTGCTAGTTATCCCGGTGGTGGTCATAGGCCCGTTGAAGATGACATTGCAAGTCAAATTGACGGTTCTTGCTTTTTACACGATACGTCTACTGTAAGTAACGCATTTCTAATCCAAAGGAATTTTACATGTGCATTATGACCTAACCTTGAACCAGAGTTGTCGCAGCCACAATAGTGCAGTTGGTATACGTACCACCATTGTCCCAGGACGATTCTACACTCCGGTCGCTCCCTTACTACCTCTCTATGCAGATAGTTGAATTCACAAGCATCACGGCGTCTTGTGCGGTGTACTTCTGGCCGCTGTTTCGATCGTTACAGAGCGGCTTCATGCTGGCGAACAGCCCGGAGCACACGCGTCCACACACGACGGTCGCGGCCACGAAGGGCTCGAGCCTGCAATACATACAGCCCAGCATATCCACCCAAGATTCCAACAGACGGAGTCGAAGCGGATATATCGAGATCACGACTAATATCGATATACGTCACACTAAGCCGCCCGAGGACGGCGTGCCTGACAAGAAGTACGCTTGGGAGCTTAAGGAGATGGGGAGGAAGAGACAGGGCGCGTAATCAAATGGCTAGAGAAGAGATTGAACATGAGATAGTGACAGATATTACCCGATTTGAATGGCCAAGACCTGCTAAACTAAAAGGTGGATCTGATAGACGGTCTACCAAAATTATTAGCACTATGTATTAAATTGCTCTTCTTGCTACTATGTAACGCCCTGCGAGCCTTGAAGTAATTGTACACATACACTCTACAGTAAAAAGCAGTTTTTAGTGTTTTCAGATCACTTGCGTAGAAGTAGTAGCTATATTTGTTTGCAGCCTTTTTCTGCCAAATTTTTGCAGGCCTATAATAAGGGCTGCACACCTGCCTAATTAGGCCGGTTGCCTTTACGGCCACTTATTTATTACTGTTAGCGTAGTATGGCCGTAACTGCATATACAGTGGTGCTTGCGGCAGTGCCGACTGGCCGGCCAATTCCTTTAATGACCTGTGTTAATAAGGGACCCCTGGGAGAGTGGTATTATAGGTGCACGAGTCACGCCGTAGTAGAATGACTATGCAACTGTGCAAGGGAGCACAGGTTAATCATAGGAAAATGTAAGTGACACAGCAGACTGGCAAACGGCTCCTCCCTAATGGAATAGCAAAAGTATAAGGTTCCTGCTCATTCCTTAAGCTTGATCGGTCACGCCCGGACAGCAACAATCGATTCGCTGCATTTAAACAACATAAAAATTACCCGTTTTCCTCTAATCAATTTACGCTGCTCAAACAACCGACAATGTCTACGTCAAGTGCAGTAGTAGAAGGGGAAATACCCTTCAATGCCCCCGGCGCCGGGAAGCCGGCTAAAACCTGGTACAAGGTCTTCGGCGGTCTTGAATCGCCACCTCTTATCGTGCTTCACGGCGGTCCGGGAGCAGGTCACGAGTACGTGACACCCATTGTTGACATATGGGAGAAGTACAAGGTTCCCGTGATCCTGTATGATCAGATCGGCTGTGGCCGTTCTACCCGATTCCCCGAGAAGAACGGCGACGACACATTCTGGACGTTCGACCTCTTTATCAAAGAACTGGAGAATCTCGTATCCCACTTCAATCTGCACAAGCTGGGGTTCTACATCCTCGGACAAAGCTGGGGCGGCAGTACGTTTCGTTTCCGTCTGTGTTTACACATCATATCTTTGTGTGCTTGGTTACGGAAGGGTAATTATTCAGAGGGGATAGCTGATAATAACTTTGGCGTAATTAGTGCTTGGCGGCGCTTACGCCTCTCAGCGCCCGGAAGGGCTCAAGAAACTCATACTTGCAGGTGCACCGGCAAGTATACCGCTATATGCAGCAGGCTGTAGATACTTGCTCTCCCAGCTGCCTGAGAACGTACGTAAGACTATCGAAGAATGCGAGAAAAGAGGCGACTACGACAGCCCGGAGTATGAGGAGGCGAGCGGGGTGTTCTACACGCAGCACTTGTGTCGGCTCGACCCCTTTCCGGAGCCATTGTTGGAGTCACTCGGCCATCTGAAGGAAGAGCCCGCGGCTTATGTAACCATGTGAGTACCTCCATGACCCACAAAAAATGAAGCTGTTCAAGGGGGAGGGGGCGCAAGACTAATACTCTGAGCTATTAGGCAAGGGCCGTCCGAATTCACAATTGTTGGCAACTTCAAAGACTGGGAGGGCTGGAAGGAGGCGCACAACATCGAAGTTCCCACTCTGCTCATAAATGGAAGGTATGACGAGGTCCAAGATGCTTGCGTGGAACCGTGGTTCCGCTCTATTCCTCGAATCAGATGGGTCACGCTCGAGGAAGCGTCTCATATGACACATTTCGAAGCTCGGGAGAGATTCATAGAACTCAGTGGGACTTTCCTACAAGGGGATTAAGATACGAGTTGTATGTTACATAGCATCTCTGCCGAGATTCCGGACGGAGATGCGTGCGGTATCTCTCCGCTCAGATGAAGGAGACTTAACAATTTCCCCCTCTTTATGTCTAACCGAGACTCGTATTTGCATGCGAAGATTCCTTGCGTAGTCCTTGAATACTCCTTTCTGTAATGTTGAGTGCCTACTAGCGATGCATGGGGGCATGGAAGCGAGATAGTCCGTACTGTAAACACATATGAAATATCTTGGCAAAGGTCGAGGTCAAACTTCGGCGCTTCACTCCACGATTCCGTTAACATTTGCCGGAAGGTCTAGATCGTGATGCACCTAAGATATCCTCACGGTGCAAAATCAAGCCGTCTTACATGTTTCTGTCTTTCTCCAAACTCGTCAATGTCAGGGGAAGAGGGGCCCGGCATATTAGAAGGCCCTTGTGGCCGATTTCATAGAGGGTGTGGGAGATTAAAGTTCGTCACATCCATTGGTTGTATAACAATTAAACATGCAAACCTGCTGTAGCATCCTCGGCCGTTGCTTAGATGTAACGCCCAGTCTCCATATGACCTAGTAGTACTAGATAGACTGTCGTAAGGTCCATGCAGTAGATGTCCTTGCAAGAATAGGTGCAAACAGTCCAAGCCGTGGTAATTATTGCTTAAACAGCCTGCACGACCTAGCAACACTTACACTGGAATATAGCAGTTTGGGCCATAATATACTAGATTATATTATTACCTCGCCGTACGGTACTGCGTTGCTATATAACTATTAATGTTAGCAAATTAATATTTACAAAAACTATAACTATATATATTAATATAACTTAATAAATATTAAAGATTAAAATATTATATAAATTAAACTTAGTTTTTATTAGTTTAATTTTAAATGTTTTAATAATTTATATATATTGTTTATTTATTTAATATATTTTATATTTACATTAGTAGCGCGGCTAAATTAATAGCTTTTAAATATATAACTATATTAAACAACTATATATAATTTTAAAATCTAAAAAAAATCGATTTTTTATTTAAATTATAAGCTATTATTAACTATAAAATATATATAATATATATTAAATTATTAAAAAATAAATTTTATATAATAAAAATAAAAACTTTATTTAAAATAATATAACTATTAATAACTAAACTTTATATTATTATAATAAAATATTATAGTTAAATAAAATTTATTAGTTAATATAAATTAGCACTATAAATAATAAAGCTTTTTTTATATAAATTAAATAAGTTTAATATAGCTTTATAAGCTATATATATTAGTTAATTTTATAAAGCAATAAATAATTTTTTTTTTTAACATTATTAATAATAGTACTTTTTAATATATACCTTTTAAGTGCATATATTTATACGTTATAATATTTTTTTATAGCTTACTAGTTCTATAGGCTATATGGTCTTGCGCCGCGCTAGCCCGCAGTTATAGCCTAAGACCTTAATATAAGATTCTCTATGCACAATATTTTTAATATAATTTGTACGCTCTATGTTGTGACGTTATAACCTTGGATCTGTACGCTAATGTAGCCCTCAAGGTAGTTTACACAACCTTGCAAGCCATGCCATGTTATGCCTAGCCCTCACTTTATCATGGCCTGCAGCCGTACAAAGTCCTTTGCAGCCAAGTGTCTCAGTTAGCCCGGCCTGCAACCCCCCCCCGCCCCCACCCCCCCCCCCCCCCCCCACACACACATTCATTCATGACTTGCATCCTTACATAGCATGCCCTTGCAAGGCTCATGGCCTAAGTTACCATCTAATATGACCCTCGTCACCCTAAGGCTATACTATAGGTGTTGTGTAACTTTGCTGAGGTTACAACTGCTAGTTTTATTCTTAGCGGTGGTAAAAGCGATAGAACTGTTTTTCTGATGTGCTATGTGTTGGCCGGGTCCTTTGTACAAGGCTCCATGGTAGAACCCAATGGGCGACTGCCACGAATATCCCTATAGTGCCACGAGGGGGTGTGCCAAAGACTGGGTAAGGCAGAGGGTCGGGTTCGGACGAACCCTTATGGCAAAGCGGGGTAATTACGGTATGGCTGGGGCTGGAAGCCGAGCCCTTTACCTACTGGATACCGTAATGCAACACATATACCGCAGCAATGGCCAAGTCTGGCAACCTTAGGAACTCACATCCTTTTACAGAGAACAATAGTATAGTGGAGTTGCGGCCATATAGACATTGTTGTGTGACTGTTGACCCCTTAATAATATGTTTATAACCTTGTTATAAAGGGTTAGCATTCTAGCTATTCGGTGGTGACTATACAAATGAGTAGATTGCTTTAATTCCTTTTAACGTTACTAAACAAGCTATGAAAAAGGCAAGCCACTGGCGCTAGGAGGAATTAAAAGCAATCCACTCATTTGTATGCAGAGTCACTACTACCTATCACTGGCTGGCGTTTGTTGGAGACACACAAATCTGGCAGGACATAGCTTGGGATGCAACAGCAACTTGATCAATGTGTTGACGATTTAAATCTTTAAGCTATAATTGGCTGGACCGACATGTCCCCTGGTGATCAGCAGCTTAAGCGTAGCATTGCGGCTGAACCAACGCTTGCTAACGCTCCTCCTTGAGGTCGAATCAAAGGTGGAGAGTGTTACACTACGGCTGCACCTTAAGAAGCTTTAAAAATCAGGGTTTTAAGGTATACAGTTTAAAACAGACAGCTATAATGGGGCGACATTAATTAAGAGCAAAAATAAAGTTTACACTCTACTACTCTATTGTTTTTTTTTTAACTAAAACTATTATATAATAATAATTAAAAGATAATAAAAACCTATTATAAAATTAAATAGTTAAATTTTTTTAGCTATAATTATTAGCACTAAAATAAAGCTAGTTTTTTAATAAAACTATTAATAAATAAATAATTAATGCTTAATTAAGTTAAGTATAATAAAATAAACTATGCTTATATTTAAGCTAACTTATAAAGTTTAATATTAAAAGTTATTAAAGTTAATAAATATATTATTATTATAATTTTAAATATAATTAGTTATTAAATATTTTATAAATAATAAAAAATAATAAATAAATTATAATTTTAATTAAATAATAGCTAATTATTAATTTTAAAAAGAATATATAATTATATGATTTTTATTAATAATATAATATTAAAAAGCTAGCTTAGCTTTAATAAGTTAAGTTATAAGCTTTTTAAACTTAATAACTTGCTAATAAATAAGCGCGCTATTATTTTTTATAAGCTATAAATAATATTTTATAATTATTTATAGCTTATTTTAAAACTTAGCTAAAACTTAAATGCTTTTTTATAAAATAAATAATATTTATTAATGTTAATAAAAAAATAACTTAATTATTTTTATTATTATTTTATATATATATATATTTAAAAAGTTTTATTATATATATTTTAATAAACTAACTTTTTATAACGCTTTTTATTATATATTTATAAGTATTAAACTATATATTTGCTTTATTTAGTTTAAGCTTAAACTTTTATTTAATTATAGCTATAAAAATATTATATATAGCGTAGTACTTATAGCAATTTTTATTTAATAGTTGTTAAAACTACTATGTTAATTTATTTTTTATTAGCTATTATATTTACTTTATAAAGTTTGTTTGTTTAGTTTTCTAGCTTATATATTTATAAGTGCAAATTTATATATATAGCAATTTTTTTATTATAAAAAATTATATAACTATTAAACTTGTTTATAAAAGCATTTAGCTAAAAATATTTAATTTTAATAACTTTTAAGTTATTAAAATTTGCTATAGTTAAAGTTATGCTTAGCATTAGCGCTAATAAGTAAGCTAAAATAAATTATTAAGTATTATTTGTTTATAGTTATTTTTTAATATTTTTAACTTTAATGCTAAGTTTTTTTATTACATTATATAATTTAATATTAAATAATATTTTATTTATTATTAAACTTTTGCTTTTAAAGTTTAAAGTTTTTTTTTTATAAATATATTATTATTGTTTAGCATAAATATTAAAATAGCTAGTAAAGCTAGCTATAATTATTTTAAAAGTAATGCTTTAAATAATATTTTTTTTTATTAAAAAAAAATTAAGCTTTTTATTTTAAAAAAATTTTATTGCCTTTTTAAAGCAGTTTTTATATATAAATTAAAACTTATATAAGTTTATAAGCTATTTATTTAAATAAGCTATAATAAAAAGCTTATTTTATACTTTAATTTTTAGCGCGCTATTTTTTATTATAATATTAAAAGTTATAATAATTTTAATTAACTTAATTGCTGCTAAGCTTTTTTTATTAATTATAGCTTTTAATAATTTAGTAAAAAAAAAAGGCTAAACTTATTTAATCTTTTTTAAAAAGTAAAAAGTTATTTGTTTTATATAGCAATATTATTAAAATAGCTACTTAATAATGCAAACTATAATGCTATAATAATAATAATATATAAAAAGTTATTAAAAAAATTTAGTAATAATAAGGTTACCTTTTATAGTACTATTACTAGCTATAAACATAATTATATTTTTAAGTAAATTATTAATAATAGCGTTTTTATAATAGTCTTGCAACCTTAAGCTATATATTTATTATTTATAAAGTATTTAATAATATATAATAGTTGTTTATAAAATATTTAATTATTTACTAATTAATTAAGTAATTAAACTTAAGTAATAAGCGCTACTTATTAAAAGTTAAATTATAAATATTAAGTTTAATAGTAATAATGTTAAGTATAAATATATTAATAATTAGGTTTTTAACTAAAGTAGTGCACTAAAAATCAAAAAATAAATATATTAAAAATAATATAATCCTTGCTAAGCTTAACTATAAGGTTGAAACCTTTAACAGATTATATAATCTTTAGCAAGGATTATATTATAGTATAAATACTATAATACTATATAACTAACGTATCCTATAGGTTAATTGTACACCTAGGTCAATTGCATATTTTTTTAATATAAAAAACGTTCGTGCGCAACATTATAACTTGGCCAATACTAATGCTATAATAATATAAATAGTACTAATTAATTCCTAACTAAATAAAAAGTTTAAATGTAATTTTTTTATATTTATAGTATTTTTATTTAGTAGGTTATTAAAGTAGTAAATAAATAAGTATTATTAAAAAAATCTTAGCAAAAAGGTCTATGCGTAAATTTATAACTCTATTAATTTTATTTGTATAATAATAAAAATATAACCATTAGATTTATAATAAAATAAAAAATCTAGTAGTATTTTTTTTATTTTAATTACTTTAATATTAAATAAGTTATAAGTTATAGAAGTGCGGTTTGCGGCCTGTGTAATAAATTTAAAAAACATATATAAATTATATTGTTGGTTTGGCTATAGTGTACGTACGTACGGTAAAACAATCAAAAAGCAATGCAATAACAATATATTCAATTCATTTGTGTGTCTATCTCAAAGGTAGGAAACTAAGGGAGGCAGAGATTGCAAGAAGACTCTGCCTAACCGTGCGAGCATGTTCTATGCTCGCACGGTCCTGATAAGACATGTCACGTGCGATAACCTAGTGTTAGATACTAGCCGTGCGAGCCGTACTCACTTGTACTGTCCCAGTACGAGTGAGTGCGGTCGTATCTGTATAACTAGTATTCTAACATATATAGTAGCTAAAAATAATATCTTTAAGTGTGCAGCAGTTATTCTAGCTATAACTATATAAACTTATTTTGCTAATATAAAAGCAGTAAGCTAAAAAAAAAAGGTAGCATATAACTAAGCTATTAATAAGCTTAATGCATAATAGCTTATATAAGTATAAATAGCCTATTAAACTTATATAGCATGAATGCTATAACTACCTTTTTAAACTACTAATTATTACCTGTTAAAGCTAACGTATCCCACGGCCATATTTGCCACTTTTTTTTCTATATAAAAAACGTTCGTGCGCAACATTATAACTTGACCAATACTAATGCTATAGTAATATAAATAGTACCAGTCGATTCCTAACTAAATAAGGAGTTTAAATATGATTTTTTTATATTTATAATATTTTTATTTAGCAAGTTATTAAGCAATACGCTAAGCAAGGATTATATGATTTTTAGCAAGGATTATATTATAGTACAAATACTATAATACTATATAATTTGTTTAATATTTAAGTAATTAAGATAAAAATAATACTATTAGATTCTTTATTTTAATAGAAATTTAATAGTTATATTTTTATTATTATATAACTTAAATTAATAGAGTTATAAACTTACGCACGGACCTTTTTGCTAAGATCTTTTTAATAATTCTTATTTATTTACTACCTTAATAACGTACTAAATAAAAATACTATAAATATAAAAAAATTATATTTAAACTTGTTATTTAGTTAGAAATCGACTAGTACTATTTATATTATTATAAGATTTATATTGGCCAAGTTATAATGTTGCGCACGGACGTTTTTTATATGGGAAAAAAAGTGGCAAATATGGCCGGGTGGCAAATATGGCCGTGGGATACGTTATATAAATAATTAAGTAGTTTAAATTAAACTTTTTTTTATATTTAGCAAATTAGTTGCTATATTAAATAAAAAACTTATATCTTAATATAATATTATTACCTTTTTATTTTTTAATTTGTTTTATATTATAAAGCTATATATAGCTAGCTAGCTAAATAGCTTGCTAAATGCTATATATATATATATATATGTTATAAAGTACTTTATTTAATATAAAATTTATATAGGTGTATATATATTTTAAAATTATATATACTAAAAATTGCACTTTATTTATAAAAAAACAAAAAAAATTAAAATTATTAAATAAAATATAAGTATTAACTTATAATATATAAATATAGCAAAGGCTATAAGTTAAAGCTAAGTAAAGCAAGGGCTTTATAAGTGCAAGTTAAAAGTAAAAAATAGCAAAATTATATTTGCTAGCAGCTAATAAGGCTAGCTAAAGGACCAAAAAGTTAAAGGTTAGGCTAAAAGCTAAATAAAGTGCTATAAAAGCTAACAAACGCAAAATTAAAAGCTTTAGTTAAAATATATATAGTTAGCTATATTTTATATTATAACGCATATATTTTTTTTAAGTAATAAAAGTATTAAGCTAGACCTTTTAACTAAAAGCTAATAATATTCTAGCTTTAACCTTGCTATAAAAAGATCTAGCTATTTTTTATACCTTGCTATAAAAAGTTATTTTATATAATATAACCACTTAATTAAAATATATTATAACTTAATATATTTTAATTAATAAAGTATAAAGCATATAATATATTAAGCTAAACTTTTTAACCTAACTATAAATAATATAGCTAAAAAAGTATAACAAGTAATATTATAAAAGTGCAGCAAACAATGTTATAAAAAGTATAAGCTAAACTTTTTAAATGCGCTATAAAAAATATAGCTAAAAGTATATAATAAAAAATGTTGCAAAAAAAGTGCTATAAAGTATTATAAAAAAATATAGCAATAAATATAATTTTAGCTTTAGCAAGTATAAAAATATATAATAAAAAATATATTAATAAGCAATGCTACTAAAAAGGTATAAAAATAAGCAATATATTTACTTTATAAAAAGACTTTTTTTAATAACTGCTTTTTAAAGCTTAAAAAAACAATATTATTATAAAAATAAAGCTTTAGTTAACTAATTATATTTTTAATAGCTAAAGTTTTTAAAAAAAAAAAAAAATGCACTTTTACTAGTAATGTAGGCTATATAAAAGGTTATATACAACTATAAGCAATGCAAGCATATAATAATAAAATTTTTAAGTGCTAGCACTTTTTAAAATAATTATATAATAGTTATAAAAATATAGTTTATGGCCTATATAATAAATTTAAAAAACATATATAAATTATATAGTAGCTAAAAATAACATTTTTAAGTGTGCAGCAATTATTTTGGCCATAACTATATAAACTTATTCTGCTAATATAAAGGCGGTGAGCCAAAATAAAAAGGTGGCATATAACTAAGCCATCAATAGGCTTAATGCATAATGGCCTATACAGGTATAAATGGCCCATTGAACTTGTACGGCGTAGATGCCGTAACTGTAAATACAATGGTAGGGGTGGGGTGGGTGCCCTAATGGGCCCAACCCTGTCAATGGCAGTGAGTGGTACGTACGGGTCGTTAGCCCGTAACTATATTTCTATTTTTAATTTTATTTATTTATTTTTTAATATATATTTTTATAAATTTGCTAATAATTTTATTATTAACTTATTAAAAGTTTAAAAAAAAAAATTTTATTTAATATTTAATACTTTTATTATTATTTTTTTATAGCTTTATAATTATTAAAATGTTAGTTTTAATTAAAAATATAATTAACGTATCCTACGGCCATATTTGCCACTTTTTTTCCCATACAAAAAACGTCCGTGCGCAACAATATAACTTGGCCAATACTAATGCTATAATAATATAAATAGTACTAATTAATTTCTAACTAAATAAAAAGTTTAAATATAATTTTTTAATATTTGTAGCATTTTTATTTAGCAAGTTATTAAGCAATACGCTAAGCAAGGATTATATAATTTTTAGCAGGGATTATATTATAGTATAAATATTATAATACTATATAACTGGTTTAATATTAAAGTAATTAAAATAAAAAAAATACTACTAGATTCCTTATTTTAATAGAAATTTAATGGTTATATTTTTATTATTATATAATTAAAATTAATAGAGCTATAAATTTACGCACAGACCTTTTCGCCAAGACTTTTTTAATAATCCTTGTTTATTTACTACCTTAATAACCTACCAAATAAAAATGCTATAAATATAAAAAAATCATATTTAAACTCGTTATTTAATTAAAAATTAACTAGTGCTATTTATATTATTATAGCATTAGTATTGGCCAAGTTATATTGTTGCGCACGGACGTTTTTTGTATGGGAAAAAAAGTGGCAAATATGGCCGGGTGGCAAATATGGCCGTGGGATACGTTATATAATTTTAATTGTCTTGCATAAAAGGCTACAAATAAAATTAGTTATAAAAACTATATTTATATATTTAATGTTAGTATTTTAAAAAGAATAACATACTTAAGGTTTACTTCTTAGTTTACTAAGTGTAACAGGCTATTTATAAGCTATAAGCGCGTGGCTAGCAAAAGTATAAGTGTACCTTTATTAAACATCTCTTATAATTTATATATGTTTTTATAAATATTATGTAGGCTATATCTGCACCTCTATGATTTTATTGTTATATAGGTTACTTAATTATTATACACTCTAATTAAATAGAAGTTGAACCAAGTTTATTATATATGCACAACGTATCATTTAAGCCATAAATCATATGTAATTAAAATGTAATGAGTGAATATAGAGCAACCAATTGCTCTTGTCCGTGACCACTCCTTGAACCTGTTGCTATCTGCCCATCTCTACCTAATTGAATGTGTCCTAGGCACGCCAACGCATTTCCTAAACGCACGAGTCGATACTAACACCCTCTGCTGTTACGACATCATCGCCTTCAAACTCATCGCAGATGTCGGCTGCTCAAGGCTTAGTTAGGTACAAATAGAGGGATATATCTCTTACTGACTATCGGGCAGGACTGCGGCCTGGACAAAGCCAAGCATCAGCAGGCTAACAATTATGCTGATGTACTTCATGGTGTATGGGTTGTTTTTGGTAGTGTATTGTTGCTTGTGGCTTAAGACTTGATAAATTTGAGGGGCTTAGTGTTTTTGCGTGACTGTCCGATCAAGATCATCGGAGGGGACTCATGAATTTATACTTGTTGTAGATGCTTCACGAGCATATTGCTTTGAGAGGAGTAACAATAGTATCTGCCGCTGATAAGACGTCTGCAAGACTTACAGCTTCATGACCAAGAGAAATATATGCATTGTAACACTAACGTGGCAGTCTGTGACTGCAAGCGCTTGGACAATTGGTGTCTGCATCAACGGTATCTCTTGTCTCCTTTGCCTATACCCTTCCCCAGTGTCTCCTTCTCTTGATTTTTCTTGATGGACTTGCTCTCTTGCCCATTCATGGAGTTTTAAGCCCTCTCCTGTTTGAAGTTTTTTTTTTTTTTGCAAAAGGTTCATAACTGTTTTGCTGTTTCCAATAATGCAGCCACATGTTGATCACCAAGAACACTCTACGCCAATGATGACTAACTCAGGAGATGCAAAGCTATTCTCTCATTACCAACTATTGCAATCACGAGAATCATGCAGCAGTCATGACACTCTGTTAGAGGAGCAGCAGGTGCCTCTATCAAGTGAATTCTCTCCTTCAAAACGAGTACCACGATGGATCATCAACACCAGCTCAAGCTTGAATAACTACACTCGGCTGTACATGACTTTTCTTCACCTAGTCATCGCTATTTTAATAATCACTTTATGGTTTAACAGCTGGTCCCCTGAGAATGCCACGGCTGGCAGTGGCGGCAGTTGGTGTACGTATGACCGCTCAAAAGTATATCATCGTAGCGTGTTCTATTTACTTATGCTGCTGTAGCTCCGGCAGATGATTTTGTTCGACGGAAGATCACAAGCTACTGGTCGCAACATAACCGCGTTAGTATATATGGGGGGAAACCAACGAGTCAGCAAGACGCTGCCTGGGACAATATGCTCTCACGTAAGTGCCTCGCACCCCTCACCCGAGCATAAGCTGATAATGGCAATGCTTACAGCAATGTATTACTCGGCTAGTCGTGAAGAACTGGTCAAGGCCGGTGAGACTATTGATGAGAAGACGTTGGAAGTCACCGGTGGAGGCTATCTTGCTACTTTGGGGGTGTACCATGAACTTCATTGCATAGTCAGTAGATATCTACATTCTCCTAGGATAAATAACTCACCTATATAGCAACAACTACGCCGACATCTCTACGAAGAAAGATATTACCCAAACATAACAGACAGACAACGAGCACATAGTCGAATACATCTTGGTAAATGAACTATTACCCCTCAATTGTCTGGACTAGTCACTGACATAGCCGAAGACCATTGTCTGGAGGTGCTCCGCGTCACTATCATGTGCAACGGCAATACCGATATGTTCACATTTTCAGCGCAGTCCCTAACTCCTGAGAAGCCGACCATCATGTCCAACGCACGATCATTATGCGTGGACTGGGACTCTCTCAGAGAATGGACTCTTTCTAGAACATTGAACAAAACGCAGCGTGCGGTACCGCCAGATTCGTGGAAAACGATGGGCAAGGGAGCAAACAAAGCGTAAAGGAAGTGAATAAATAATCAGCAAGCAATGCTTCGGCCAGACTCGTCAGGAGAGGTCTAGGATAAGGCTCCCACGTAGTTTAAGCCAATGTCTTAATCTTTTCACAAATTTTCTTAAACTATAATTAGGGTTACCCTTGAATCTCCGCATCATTTCAATTTCTGGTCAAGACAATCCTATAATACAGCTTCATTAAGTGCATGTAGGTCACATACAGCCAGAGTACCTCAAGACAACAGACCAGTGCTGTTGCTATAAGACAATGTGGGAGAAGACCAATGGTTAAACGCTGGTTTTAACCTACACAAACCTAGAAGCTCTATCTATGGGCCTTGATAGTCTGTGAGCGCAATATATATGGCCATATCCACTGGAGAACTCGGGATCCCGTCCGGTTTCCCATGGATAAGGTAGTAAGAGCCAGATTATTAGTTGGTCAGTAACGACCAGCAAAATCCCTGGTGTTATACATTCATTTGATTTTCTGTATTTTCTGCATTTTCTGCATTTTCTGCATTTTCTGCATTTTACTGCTAATTTGCTTTAATTAATTGAAATGATAAAAAACTAAAACAAGTATATAGCAATTCTTATCCTTCAATATTATTTTGGCAGCTCTTAAAGCACCTGCTGACAAAAGCAAGACTTGAGCTTTTCAGAAAACGAGCGCCACGAACATCTTGCCCCGGGCATACCGCCTGTGCTCCGGAGTCGCAGGGCTTGCAGATCTTTTGAGGCACACTGTCCTCGCCCCCATACCAACACGCCATCTCCCCCAGCTATGAGAAAACCCAGCGGACACCGTCTGATTATCACGGTGCATATCAGATTCAGGGGTGTGACTGTTGGATAGTTGGACCTATATTCACGCTAAGGTTATATGGCAGGTTGTGGCTGGGCCGAGCTAGGCACAGCCACACTTGTCCACTATCTCCTAACCAAGGTGGTTCTGGGCTGGGAAAACAGATGGACCCTTTTGCAGTAATATGAGTATAAATTTAAACACGAGAATACTTCCAAAGAGGGCTTAGACTTGTTCTGACAGCTCTCTGTAGCCTGACGTGAGTGCGTGAGATCGCTGCTATGCCGTGATTTGTCAGCAACCTACATAGTAACCTCCTTGTTGAGATAGCTGGTGGCTGCACTATGTAAGGCGCTCAGGCATTCTTTTGCCTGTCAGGAGTCGCTGCAGCTTGCTGTCGTCTCACAGATCAAAGACGAGAACACCGAAGAAGAGCGGAATTAAGACTCGGCCACGTTGATCATTCTCCACTCGGTCCAAAACTGGAAAATGATGTCGACGAAGGTTGAAGCAGAACGCGAGTCTATTGCAGGTAGGTAAAAGACGATCTGTCTTGGTAAGCTGGATTATTGATCTAGTTTCTAACTAATTCAAGGTACAGAATTTCAGTTTATATCGATCAAGGGCCCGGCGGACGCGAAGAACAAGGAGACGAGGCGGTTAGTCAAATCTCATGCCGTAAAACGAGCGCTAGAGAGGAAAAGAAAGGCCCAGCGAGAATTGGCCGAGAACTTTCTCATAACTACCTCAAGAGAAACACCAAGAAGGTGGTCAGATAGGAGAACATGTATGAAAAGCCGTGCGGGGGTTCCTATATCCCCCTCTCCAGGAGCCCTTGATCCCTTCCACACTCTCCCAGTGTGTTCGACAAGGTTGCAGAGATTGCTTGGCGATTGTAAGTTCATCTCTTGCCGGAAATTGGAAACTCATGATTGGCTCGTATAACAATCCGTATAGATAGAGCTAGGCTGGCCCCCGAGCCGGTCTTCAGTGTCGAAGAAACTCTTGAATTCCAGAGCTTCCAATCAGTATTCCGAACTGGTCTCGTCGATCCCGCATTGCTGAATGCCGTTATGCTTACCCCCGCATCCGCCACGACTGATGGGAGGATTGATCGAGAGTGCCTTGAGTACAAGGGGCAGACAATTAGCTATATACGCGAAAGAATGAGCCATCCAGATGAAGTTACCTCTGCGCCGACCATCGGAGCTATTCTGTTGCTTGTAGGAGTAGAGGTTTATATTCCCTTCAACTAGCATGATCACAGTATCCTGAGCTGTCTCATGCTGACATATGACGGTCTAGGCTCGTATAGGAACGGCATCTCAGGTGCAAATCCATTTGAATGCAGTTAGGCTGCTGCTTAGGATCAGCCAGTCGAAGAACGTTTACTTAACTAGTGGAATAAAACGTGCCATTTTCTGGTAATCGACAAAGTTCTCGTTTCGTCAACTTCATCTAACTGAATTATGCAGGCAAGATCTAAACTCTGCAATTTTAGCCGGGTCCGATCGCATAGTCGACCACACCACTTTCAATGAGCTTCAATGGAGTCGAGATCCACATTCGCCTAGTAACTTTCAGCTTCCGCTGGGGTTTCAAGCTCTCTCTCCTTTACTAATCGAAGAGTTTGTTGAAGTACTCAAAGACACACACGCCCTGCAACGTATACGAGATGACAATCCTCTGACGAAGTGCAGTACGAATATAATGACAGAAGTTAATAATCATACAGCGTCCATTCAATCCAGGCTTCTGGGTCTGCCAAGACTCTGCCCCATGATGGAGGCTTGTTACTTTGCAACCTATCTTTGTTCCGTTATGCTTTGCTGCAAGACCTGGTGTGCTTTAGTCATCCCAGTAAGTAAATCACATAGCTATCTATTAGCACAACATGTTCGCATGGAAGGACCACGAAGACCCCCTGAATACTGAACTTGAATTTTTAGGCCCATATATCCTCACGACTACTGCACAGTATACAGCAAATAGACGAATCCGTTCGGAATCCCTATCCTGATCTAATGACCTGGATGGTATATATCGGTGGTGCCTTTGCACCAAAGGGAACCGTACGCTCGAGCTATGCTGCGTTACTACGCTCCAAAAATGGTCGAGGCTTTAGCAACCTGTATGCCTCATGGTCAGACTTGCGTGAAGTATTAGAGTTGTTCATTTGGTCGGAGACAGCATTTGGGTCTCGGGTCAAAATATTTTGGGGGGAGACATTGCCGTGATAATAGCTCGATAATATACATCGATGTCAGCATAGTCTTCTGCAAACTTGAATCAGTTGTAGTGAATGTGCAACGTTCCATTTGCGAAACTCCCCTTCTCAAACAAAAGACTTGGGCATTGCACAAATGAGGTACTACTGAACATGAAAATACGAAGTTCGTAAACTGTTTATAGTAACAAAGGCTGCCTTTCTCCTTGAACCTCGAGATCTAGCTTTTCGCCTTCCCTAAACCTAGTTTCGTAAGTCACAAGAGTGCTATTTGGGTATATGGGGCAAGCATTTTAAGTACCTTGTATATCCAATGAAGGAAAGCAACCAAACAGATCCCAGATAAGTCAGGCACCACTCCAAGATGCCCGATGTATGGTAATAGCCCGAATACATCAACCCCACAAACAAGACGCAGACGACAAGCTGGCAAGCAACCAGAGCTACATTAAAGATGCACCTGAGTGATGTAAGCGAAGAACCTTTTTTACTCATATTATAAAACGTACCACTTTCGCAAACCGACAAAAACCACCGGTCCACGTGTCTGATCCCACCACACGATAGTCGTAAGCAGAGCACTGAAGAAGAGCCCGCCAAAAGTTCCCATGAGTAAGTAGCGATGTCTCACGTGCGCACTGTACGTGTCAAAAATACTAAGAAAGATCAAGCTCACGGCAGCGGCCAACCCGGAAATGAGGGCGAGGAGACTGACGCCCTGTCTCCAGCGCGCGTCGTTGGTTAGGCCGTAGAACCTGGGCGAGTACCGCACGTGGTGGACGGCGAAGACGGTGCCGAAAAAGGAAATCCCGGTCGCCGCGCTACCGACGATGAAGACGGGCTGGAACGTCTGTGCCGCGATGTCGCTGATAAAGGGAATGTCCGGGTTCACCTGGCCCGGGTACCGGGGCCGGCCTAGCGAGAGCCATCGGATTAGAAGGATGGTGATAGTGGTGAACCAGAATGTGCCGGCCAGGAGTGGAAATAGCCAGAGCCGCCGGTATGAGAAGAAGTCCCCGAAGGCATTGTGCCAGATCCGCGTCATCTTAGAGCCAGGTGAATTGGTGATGTTAGCTAAATAATATCATACGCAATAAATACTATTTAATAAGTATGTCATGATCAGAAAAGCTTCAGCCTAATTGTTAGGTAGGCTGATAGACATTAAAAATTATGAGGGCCTGCTATCTAGTAAGTAAATATCACGGGTCTTGAGCCGCCAAGGTCATACTTGGTGTATGAGGAGATAAACGTGCCCTAGTCAGGTATCGCGCGCCACCAGTGGGCCTGTGGCTAGTGAAGGACAGAACATTGGGAGCGCAAGTACCTCGCTGAGAGATACCTGGAGAGCGGTGGGTCGTCGGCGGGCCACGACTTAGCGCGCCAAGAATACCTGACATGGGTCCGTTTATCTTGCCTGTAACCATAGTACATAGTAGAGGTTTGACAAGTCCCAATATGCCCGCCACCTACGTCATCACTTCGGTTCTTCCCGTTGGACGACCCCTGTCTTGCCAACCATTCCCCAATTGGCCTAGTTTTAGTCGCTGTTTTTGTTTTTTGTACGCGTGATTTTCTTCGTCGCTGATGCCTGGCCCAAGATTACCGCAAAGGAGGGACACCCGTACCCGCCTACCCAATTCGAGGCAGCCTCTCCCAGTATGTATGCCGCACCCGCGTGGTTGAAGTTGGCGTCGACGGGGCCGTAGCCTATTACTTGGTCTTCTTGGGTGCTCCACTGTAGGGAGAGAGTCCCAGTGTTAGATGTTGTTTTCTTTGATATTTTGATACTTATGGGGATTACGGAGAGTAGAGAAATTAGGAGCATAGACAGGTAAGAACCAGAAAGAAGCGGGATAGGGGTTAATAAATAAAGAAAAGTACTTATCAAGAGCGGGCTACCCTATCCAAAACAAACGGGACGCCCACCCCTGGGTACGAGAAGAGTCTGAAGCCAAGGGAGTCTCGTGAGATTCTCGACAGGGTGATATTCGCACCTCCAAGGAACATTCATCTTTAGAGTCATAGTCACCTCCGGACCCTTCGGGATCCATATCTTCCTCTCCCCTTCGTGGTACCATGTCGTAGTCGCCGGTTTCTGGGGCAGCACGGTGCAGTTAAGAGACGGGTACGTAGCTTGTAGCCTAGCGGTGAAGCGCGGCTCGCCATTATTACCTCGTGTTGATGAAAAACTTCCATCATCATCATCTTCCGTCTTCGAAAAAGAAAGGTTTGTGATGGCGGTGGAGGTGAATGCGAGGCCCTCGCACGTCCATTTCGAAGAGGAGAGGTTGTTGGATGCGATCAGACGCGCCATGGTAACGGCGAAGTTATCTTCGGAAAAAATGTTATTCTGCTTAAAACTACGGACTCTAAGTTAGCGATCCTCTATGAGCTATGCTTGGATGGACTTACTCAAAAACATCAGTTTACCTCGCAGTAACAGGCTAAGTCCTTATATCCACAGAGACATAAAGACCAGACACGAGATTATGTAGCACAGCAGCCAAAACCGTCGCAACCATGACCAACACGGCGCCAAAATTGCCGCTTTAGAGCGCGAGTACGATCCGATACGGCGCGAGCCCGTTCGTGAGGTTCAAGAACAGCGACCTGGACGCCAGCGCGCCAGCCAGGGCACGAGGATATAGACGGCTAGCTGCATGCTGGTGACGATGGCGGAGACCGAAAAGGCCACGATGGCGGGGACGTACGTTGTGAATGCGTACGTGGTCGTGAAGCCGTCAGAACGTATGGTCGCGAACCCCTAGCGCGAGTCCAAGATGTGCTAGATCACCTTGAGGATGACAATGAGAATGATGAGGAGTAGCACCGTTATCGCTTAGAACGACCACTTGACCGAGATCGCACCAGTTCTCAGACTAGGGTGTGGTACTTCCATCCTCTTTGTATACTTCGTAATATCCCTCAGTTGGTGGACCGGGAGTAACTACGGTTCGGAAGTGGTAGGGGCGAGCTTTTGCTTGATCTGTCTTGTTCTTGTTGTCGGTTCTGCCCACGTATGTCGCGTCATAGTCGCCCATAGTGTACCTGGTCTTGTAGATGGCGACGGTGAGGTTCTGTATGTAGATGCAGAACGGCCCGCTGTATATTCCGTCAAAAGGGAAAAACCGGAGATCGGCCATGGTCATCACAACACGGTGCTCGTGTTCAGCGGTTGCGAGGTCGCCTTCTACTAGAAACGAATTATCCACGCTAGGATCGCAGATGTAGTCGCTGAAGAAGCCCTCATAGGCTTGCGTGGCGTTTGGCTGGTGGTATCTAGAGGGCAAAATCGTACGTGTTAGTGCTAAGGTAGTTATTTAGCTTCGTTTACTTATACCGACGAGAAGGTATTCAGATAAGTGGCTAGGTATCCGACTTGGCTTGGAGTAGGTATGGGAATGAGTCTAAGCCGGCCTTTCCGTAGGTTCCTGCGCATGATATCCAGGCACCCGTCGTATATGTTTGCAGACCACGCGCGACTGATAGACAAGGAGATATCACTTTAGCAGGGCACAGGCCATGGTGACGATGAGACAATAAGTGCCTTTGCCCAGTCGCCACCTGCTCGGCACGGGGCGAATCCAAGTTCCTCGACCAAAAGAGCAACATCCTCGTCGCCTACTGTAGTATGAAGGGGAGGAATAAATGCAGCAGCACGCTGTATCTGGGTAAGCAAACGGTTTGTAATTGATCGTTTTGAAGACGTTTATTGGGTCATATTGAACTTCTAGTTACCTACTATTAGGTACTATGACGTGTGTCGTTCACTTGAACGGACAAACGAGATTTTGGCAGATAGGTACTTTCAGATTCATGACCTATCCCCCGAGACTGCTGTCGCCTCAGCATCAAGTTTTCAGCAGATAATGTGTCTTAACCGGAGTCCGCATTGCTAGCTGCTCATCCATGGTGGTAGACCCCATTAATGGACTCCGTCGACGCAAATGGACTTGACTATCGAAGCCACCTCAACTTCGTCGAAAGCGTGATATACAACATGTGCATCTTTGCAAATGAAACCAGAATCGCCGCGCCCCCATCTAGTGAGAGATTAGACAACCAGCTACGCGATAAGGGTATCTCACCCTTTCTATCTAAACGTGCCTCCAACGACGGGAAAGGAGACCAAGGCGACCAATAGATCTGATGAATAGTACGTGACCCTCGCCCAAAGGAAAAAAAATAAAAATAAAAATAAAAAAACGCCGATGAATGCCAATTCTGAGATATAATTACCTCCAATCCTTTCTCTCCCCTCTCCTTTTTCCTTCTATGCTGGTCTAAGTGATGGCGTGTGTATGTGTAGGCGCGCCGGGTGCGGTTTGTATAAGGGGTATTGCGTTGCGCATGGTTCTTTTCGATTAATGTAAATGCATAACTTTCTTTGCATTCTCGTAGACCATCCACGTTATACTAAGCGCGGGCGCAACTTTGAGAAGATTAGGCATCAGGCCTTTGTATAAACCTCGAAAACCCTCGTTCTTGACGGTTTTTTGGGCGACATCCCATATCCCGGTATATCGAGCAGGGTGCATGCTAGTGCCTTGCGTTTGGAGTCTTGTTCGAAGTACGTTGAGAGGATAAACAACCGAAGCACCAAAAGCGCCCGACGAGGCTCCCATGATTCCGGTGGCAAACGTGCTGGGTTGTGCGTCTTCCTCATGGCAGCCGGTAGACTTGGCCTTGTATTGGATGTACGTCTTTTTCAAGAACTCGAAAGTGCCCATGTCTATAGCGGAATAAGGGAACATTCCGATTAGTCCCATGGTGACGCCGCGATAGGCCGCCCGGGTGCCACCTTCTGCAAACATCTTGCGAGCGGTTTCTAATAAGAGCGCATTGCCTCGCGCACCCCCGGAGACATATTCTGATTGCAGCCTGGATAACTCAAACTATTAGTGAGAGACATAGTCAAATAAGAAAAAAGTGCATAGCTTACCGAAATTTGAGCGTATCGAGAGGGTAGACACAGAATCTAGCAACAAGTTAGTATCTAGGTCAACGAACGTGGACATCAGCTCAATAGGCTTACTGTGCTGCCATGCCAGCAACACCGCCAGCGACAAACTTCGAATACGGATTAATATTGTGTGGGTCGCGGTGCCCCTCTAGCCCGGCCAGGGCCTTTTTGGCGGCCTCATACGCGCCGAACTGGATCATTATCAGTGTCTAGCCCAGACTTCACAAGATAGATATGGTATACATACTCTGATCGCTGTCTCAGGCATGATCTTGATGACATTGAGGCCATTGCCTATAGCCAAATCACGTTAGAAAAAGTCTAAGTCAACAGTACGTACGTAGCGGCTTACCAGCAAAAAACCCCCTCACGCCTCCAGACTTATAGAGATCGCTCACAGCTGCAACAAGTGGCCGTCCGGCGTTCTTAACAGCCCTTAACGGCTGGCCCTTCTTCGCAGCATCCAGGGCAATATTGACATCAGACTTAGTATTGACCAGCAGATAGACTTTGAGTCTATCCAAAGGAGCCGTCGCAGTTCGGGAAATTCCACCTGCAACGGCACCAGCAATAAAGTAGCCTGGATCGGGGACGTAGTTCATCAGTAGAGGTTTCTTATGAACAACACTTTCAGCTTCAGTCTGAACGTCTTGAGAGGTGGAAAAGTCAGCTGTGTCTGCTCCTAGCACCGTGGTAGATGTGCTAGAGAAACCTCTAGACATGGGAGCACCGTTGGTTATCCGAGCGCACGACCGTGATTTTGCTGGGTCCATATCGACTGGGTCATCTGTAGTTCGTGGGATCCCCGGTGCTGGTGAAGGAGGATGGGCTTCGGCCTCTGTTGAAGATGGAGATGGACAAGTAGAAGTAAATTGTGCAGAAGAGGAGGCGGTTTCTGATGAAGATAAGGGGCTCTGTCTGGGTGGTTGATTGCTAGGGAAGGCAATTCTTATAATTGACCCGAAGAATAAAGATATAAAGAACCTCGTTATCGTACCTAAGCCCTCAAGCGACTTCTCGCTCATCACCGAATCACCCTCTGCCGTCAGTGTGAGTATATTAGAGTAAAAAGTAAAGACGGCATAAAGGGTTGTGGCGGTATCAGAATTCGGCATGAATAGGAGGAAGTTGCTGGAAATAATTCATATTAGCATTGCCTCCAATATGCGGAACGCCCAATGGTGAACCATAAGGTAGATTTGAATGATAGGAGTGCCACAGCGAACATAAACAGGGCGAGTGGGCTACCGTCCTTCGTATATTTATGCCCAATGCGCCACGGATGCAGGTTTGGACCAAGACGTAAGAAGCACGATAGAATATTCCCAGACTTACCGCCACTCTTCGAGGGAAATATACCCGTCCTGATTCTGGTCTACATTGCGAAAAAACTCGTCCAGGCGGCGGTTTGGTATAGCCAAGCCAGCCTTGTGGAATGCAGCTTGGAGTTCCTCCTTGTCCAGTTTCCCGTCCCTATCGCGGTCTATAGATCGGAAGAGATGATAGAGCTGTTGTTCAGCTGCTTCAACAAACACTCGGAACTCTGGTGTTGAAGTTGTTAGCTATAGACTATAGTAGGTAGTCAAGTATGAGAGGGTAGACAAACCCTCGTATTGTATCTTGCCGTCCCTATTTGTATCCACCGTTTTAATAATGTCTTTCAACATATGGTCTGCATTTTTTAAGGCTGAAAAAGAGTCGCGTCAGCAAGAAGCGATATATGCGCCCAGAAACTAATAAGCGCTGAAGTCTGGTTACTGACGGTGGTCAATCTTCTTAAGACCTTTTTGGAGTCCCTTCAAATCCAGCTCCCCTTTGCCTTGGAAATCGAGTCTCTTCCAAAGTTCTTCCACGCGAGCATCACGCTCATTTTGGCTCTCGGCCATGTCCATCTCCAACTTCGTTACCAAGTCGGGGCGCTTCATGGTCGATGTTCATGACAATGCCGGTAGGGGAAGTTGTCTAGGGCTATGGTTTGAGCATTGTTGGACAAGGCACTGTATACTTCGGTCGCATTCGTCGTGTCTGAGGAGCATTCCCTCACGGGCGCAAGGCGAGGAGGTAGAGGACGCAGAGCACTCCCGACGTGAGTGAGCGACTGACTATAACGATATAATAGACCGCAGCGGGTTGTTGCTTGCATGCATTTGATGTACAAGGGTTGCGCGCAAAAGAAAGCCTTCTTCGCAATCAAGTGTAACAGAAAGAGGGAACAAGGGTCTGCTGAATTGCGAATGGTTGCAAGCTAATTGGTTGCTATCGGAAATATTGATAACTCGATAAAAGTCGATAAGCATTCAGCTAAAACACGCACTGGTCCGTGCACTACGTCATCGTAGGTGTACCTCTGTACCGATAATCTCCGTGATCTACAGCGGCGCCTACAGATGTACCTATGCAGGTATTTGTTTATCGAAGGCGCTAATGCGTATTACGTTAGTAAATCTGGCAATTTCCTTGCAACGGCACAAGTCAGCTTGGAATACTGTCCCGTATGCATCTGTCTGCTCAGTCATAGAAATTACGATCTAGAAGTCGAGTACTTGTTACGATGGGCTTCTCTTCCCTTCCTCTGCGCTCTAGAATATCAGGATAAGCCGTCCCCCTTTCTTAATATCTAAGTAAGGGGTATAGGTGCCCAGCTAGATATAAGGTGGAAAATAAACACTATCTAGCGGCAGTACTGTACTCCTATCTACTGCTGTATTCAGCCTCATTCGAAGCTAGTTCGCAACCCCACCACCGATATGCATTGATTGCAGGGGCTTACTAGCTGGTTCCTCTATACAACTTCTTGGGAACCCCCCAGCCGCGGCAGTTCGGACTGTCATCGAGGGCTGTCATGGCCGCAAACTACTGGGAATCCTCCCAGCGCCGTTATTGGCAGTTCTCCAAAGAGGAACTGGCTCAGATGCGCGAGCAGCTGGAAGAAAGGGAGCAGAGCATAGTGCAGATGTTCCCCTTGCCTCAGCGGAGGCATTTGAGCATCTATTTCAACCAACGTGAGGATCGTCTTTGAGTAGACTTCCCTAAGATGCTGGAGAGGCCGCATGCTAACCTGCGCCGGCCCGTCAGAGCTTAACAAGCTTGGAAAGAGAATTGGCGTCAGGCAGCAAGCCCTAGCAACCGCTCAGATCTACCTCAAGCGCTTCTACTGCAAGGTCGAAATTCGTCGAACGAACCCTTATCTCGTCACTGCCACCGCCTTGTATTTGGCTTGTAAGATGGAGGAAAGTCCGCAGCACATCAGGTTGGTTGTGTCAGAAGCTCGTTCTATATGGCCTGGTATGGGTGTATTCCCCCCATCTTGGAGTCCGCCAGATTGACTAACGGAGGGCGAATACTCGCTCTACAGCAGAGTACCTGACGCTGGATATCTCACGGCTTGGCGAATGCGAATTCTACATGATATCTGAAATGCATTCCCAACTAATCGTTCACCAACCGTACCGAACTCTGTCAAGTCTCCAGTCCGACTTCTTCCTGTCTCAGGATGAGATAAACCTAGCGCAGTCTGTCATTAACGACCATTATATGACGGATCTTCCCCTTCTCTACCCCCCTCACATCATCGCCCTCACGGCGATCTTATTAGCCCTCGTGTTACGCCCAAACACTGTTCCCGGTGGGACGGCAAATATGGCTGCTGCGGCCGGTGTTTTAGCGCAAGCACAAGGTAGGATGGGTAGCAACTCCGGCGTCTCCGAAAAGGAGAAGCAACAGGAACCCCGAGCAACCAAGATCCATCGATTTGCGTCTTTCTTGACAGAGAGCAACGTTGACATAGAAGGAATGGTCGATTGCACCCAGGAACTGATCTCGTTTTATGAATGTCATGAGCAGTACAATGATAAGATTACTCGAGAGCAGATCCATCGATTCGTCAAAGCCAGAGGCCTAGATAAGCCATAAGAGCTATGTCAAGACCAAGTTATTGTCCACAACACTCCCAACCAAGAATAGAAATACGCCAACATCCAGAGAAAACAAGGGTCGAATACCAGGGCCTGTCCCTTACGAGGCGGTATTACTATGACATTTCAATTGAGGTATCAAGACTATTTCACGAGTATTTACATACGCAAGCACTGCTGGGGACAATCTAAAACGCAACCGATCGAAAATTGCCGTTCATGGGGGATTTATTGCTTACATTTGTTCTTGCCTCGCGAGCTACGTTGATCGGTCAATAGAGACCAAGTATTACCAACTAGTTATGTGGGTTGGGGCAGCAAGCCGTCTATTTGGCCGGCCAGATCGGTCGCGACTGTTGGCCAGAGATTACGACATGATCCAGCTTACCTGCTACCCATTGATATATAAAATCATAGATAGAAAATCTTAGAACAAAGTACGATTGTTCTAGCAATATGTAGGCCGAACCTCAGCCAGCCTCATGTTCAACTCAATACACCTAGCTGTTTTGATCTTCCCCTTAAGACCACATGTTCCAACAAAACATGCTCAGTATTGACTATAAAATAGCGAGTCTGTCACCCTGAAACAGAATTTATATGATGTCTGTGTCTAATAGCTTCGTAGAAACTCCCAGGCATCGAGGATGTATCTTTCGACTTCATGACTCCAATATAGCATATAAAAGCAGTGTAAGAGGGAAAAACATAGTATCCAACTCGTTTACTATAAAAGTTAGTATATCTAGTGGGATTTCATATTGGCGATTGTGTTGAGCTGACTAATCAACTCTGCTTTTTCTACACTCGTTAACACCAGGTACGGGACAGATGGCCAAACCAGCTATTCCCGTAAGTGACAAGAGAGTTTATCTCGGGGTTTTCTGTTAGCAAGGTGTATGATATCCTCTTTTCTCTATATCATAACAGCCTGCCAGTTGCATAACAGGCCACCTTCGATAACGGAATCAATAACTCTGACCACTTCTTCTCAAATGCGGCAGATTTTTTATCGATGTGAAAGCCCCTTATGCGACAGATGATTTGGCTATCTCGCGTACATAGAAAGCTCGGCGAGAACAACTCCCTAGTTGCATTTTCGTGAACTATCCTACAACTCTTGTATATATCGTGTTCCTCTCTATATCAAGAAGCTCAGGTATCTCCCCCCTTATATGCGCAAGCAACTTCTACTTATAGTAAGGTAGTTAAACATAGATGGTAACCCCTACATCAATATAATACATTTATAATGTCCTCCAACGTCTGGATTGCGATATGTGAGGGCGAGGATATATAGAATACCGATATAGACCACCGCAGGCTGATCCTCGAGATCGGACCTGCTAGGACTTCTCTCGGGCATTTATATCATGTCAAGGACAACTCATGGCATGAAATAGAATAGGAAATACTCGCAGAAACTCAGGGTTTTGCTAGATAAGAATGAAAACCTATCAAATTTAAGAAGCGAATCTTACCTGCGCAGCCCCCAGGTATGTACCGAATGATTCGTCCGTCACGGAAGCAGTTCGAGCATAGGACATTGTACCTGGACCAGCTGCTCTAAATGAGCTGTGACCAGATGGGCTAAATTATAAAGGCTCTGACTGGGGTCTATATTATTGACGATGTGAATTACGACGAATACATGAGGCAGGCTCCCTTATACTATGAGTAGAACCTGCGAGGTTGGTTGGTTTTTATTCATGCTGAACATTTGCTGCTCGGTTGAAAAAATATCGAAGATACACATATGGTACTTCTAAGTCGATAAATGGAAAACATGCTTAACTACTATGGATGACCTTATCGCTCATTGGAAACGAGACTGAAGTGACTTGCAGAACGAACAACTAGCCTTTAGAGCCTATATGATCCCGTCGTGCCGATTGCTATTAACAGAGATATGCCTGTCTGTATATTTGCGGCAGCCTGATCTTCTCTTTCCAGGGTACCAGTCACCAACAGATGCAAATCATATGGCCGGAGGCAACAATAAGGCCACATATTTCCATGTATGATGATGCTCGAACATCATGGCACATCTGGTTACTGGGCATAATAATGGTGTAGAAACGCCGTTGCTGTCATCAGATGCCGATATCGAAGCATTGCCTTTTGCCGCTTTCGTCACAGGGTGATGCCTCCGGTCAAGTACTTACGTACCGTAAGCCGCAAAAGCGGGGGCTTGTGACTTGATTACAGTACATCTATATTATCACCACGGTCTAGGTACCTAAGGTCTGCACTCGGAGCGATAAGGTTCCATAATTTTCCTGTTTTGGTGGTGTTTGCGGCCCAAAGGTCACCTGTTGTGTCAACAAGTTGTCACCTAACCAACAACCTAACCGAAAAAGCGGGATCTTTAACAGCATTTTGAACACACACTACTTTTGAGCGCGCAATCGGAAACGCCCATCTTATCTGAATCATCAAGGGTCTCGCCGGTGCCTGGCCGCCTTGGTTCTATTTTCGATTTCCGGACTAATCAGGGACCTGCTCAGGGACTTGATCAGGGAAAGGAAAAAGGAAAAAAGGGGGGTCACCGGGTGACCTGCAGAGTGTTATTACATACTTCGCGAGGACACATCAGATTACCTATCTGGGTGCATTCCACACACGAGGGCGGCAATCGGTCATGTCGGTCGAGCAAATGCTAGCCACTCGATAGGAGGGTGCAGCTCTATTACAGACATCTTATGTGCAGCAGCTTCTACCTGCCGCACACACGCGCACACACACCTGCTGGTGGCGAGTCCGCGGACGATAAAACCAGTATGCCTTATTATGCGCGCTCCATCGACCTGACTGCTTGATAGGTAGGGGACTTGTATGTATGTAGGTAGATACCCAGACGATAGACGCAGGTGTACGGTCTACCTATGCATTCTGTACTTATAACATACCTAGCCGTATGGATATCGCTAGAGATACCTACTGTAGGTTACAGTATGTAGATGCCTGACAATACATACTAGTTAAGCATAGTGGGCGCTTGAAACACGTCATGCCCCTTCTAGCACTCACCTCGTTCTGAGAACTGAAACCTGTGTCAGAACGGGAATGGGGTAACAGGATAAACACGCAGCCCGCGCACCAGTCAGAAGCATATCGATATCGGATCCCCGCTCATCAAGTACAAAATGAACACATATGTACATGCCTCTCGTACTTGCATGTCTTGAAAGTAAACGCATCCACACGAGCAGCCAAAGCGAAGTAAACACGCTGCTACCCTGTACTTAGGGTCAAGCTGAGACGTATCCCCAACCCACATCCCTCCAACATTCGATACGTTGATGTTATGGATAACGGCCGACGTTGTTTCTTCTACGCAGTCGCCATGGTATATACCTAGTAAGTACTGTTGTGCATCTCCAGTCTTACACCCATACAGCAGTATTTGAGTACACCTGTAACATGTGATTGAGAAAGAGAATTGAAAAAAACGTCGTAAGCTATCAGCATGCGCTGGAGCTACTGTATATCTACCAGTACTTGGTAATTATGATACTGCTGCTGCGGGTGTGAAAGCAGAAGACGGGCACTGCAGTGAGAAGCTTCTCCAGCCTCCCAGAATATGTGGCGAGGATCCTTCGAATAATTCCAGAGCAGTCCAAAGGAGAGTTCAGACGTCGTGGTACATCCACAAGAAGGCTGCTTAATGATGATCCCATTTGGTCGCTGTGCACGAGACCGTCAATCCTACCCCTCCTCCACTTGCAGTGTTACGGTAGATAATACTGTGGCTTTACTTCTTAGTCTGTTACCAGCCGCCTTGCGAGAACGGCATTCTCCATCTGACTGTTTCGTCTGTGTGTACCGCCGTCCCACCGTACCTTGGAAAAACCGTAAACGCCCAGACGGTTAAGAGGGTCTGCCGGCAGGTACCTACAGCAGTACTAAGACCTATGGCACAGTGTTGATAATTACAGTGTCTAAAGCTCTGACCACGAGCCTTGCCACCTTGAACGACCTCACCCGCCCTAGAATGTGAGCCGACTGGCTGAGCTTGGGTTGCAAGTGGTCACTGCCTCACACCTGCATTATGCGGAGACGAAGGTGGCTTGCAGGCCCTCTCAAATTGCGACTTCATTTTAGTGAAGGGGCATTGCTCGCGCTCGTCCGAAAGTCGATCCAAATGACACCCTCTACATACTCAACTTGTACGGCATACAGAAAACAGATGATGGTACAGCATACCTAACTCAGTTGAAAGGTAAGTCGCCTTGCTGCTAATCTAGATGAATATCAATAGATTTATATTGGATTTTTAAGCATACCACTTAATAGACTGATAGACGAAGAGAAACAAAACAATTGCATCTACCTTTGGTTACCTCCATGAGATGTTGGGAAAGGGGGTTTCCAACGTTACCTAGATCTGGGGGTCACGATGGACAACAAGAAGCACAGACGTCTGACTTGGCAGCATGCAGATGTGGTATAGTCCGCTAGATACAAAAGCGTACAGTGTGGTTCTAGTCTAGACCGTGTATATTCTACACTGAACAAAGCTGGACTTACACATATTCCTGTTCAAACAAGTAGAGTAGAAATACTGTGTCAAAAGGACATGGGCTATGCCGGACAGTTTCAAGATACACTAAAACAGCACAGAGCAGCGACCAGAAAGTGACCATGTACATACCTGCCTAGTACTACATAGTATTTATTATTAGAATCAAGTCGAACTACTCGAAGCGATCATTTGTAGTAAAACCGCATCTACTATGTACAGCAGTACTTCTAGGTAGAGATAAGAGACCAGCAAAACGTTGCATAGTTGCCAGCAGATCGCCTACAAGAGTAGTGTAAATTGCTGGGTAATATCATGAGTTGTGCAGCCCTTTCTAGCCTTGCCGACGGAACAGAGCCGCAGTAGGTTTCAATTGAGCAGAGAGGGAGCTTGAGGATTAACAGCTTGTTGAAATCTTCATCCTTACCTACTAGGTATAATGTGTACACCTACATCGGTGGACAATGCTAATGGGCAAGGCGGGCACGAAGGCAGGGCGCAAGAGAATTGTTGGTGACGAAAAACGAGCTAAAAACGAGGTACATACGGTGAATGTTGCTAATGGTGGGAGCTTGTTACGGAATACCTTAGTACAACAAGCAAACAAAGGGGCGGTCTGCGGCCATTTCGACCCGAGTATACTGTACTGTGTAGTACAGTAGCTACAGTACATAGTGTAATGGTACTATCAACAAACGCCACACGGTCAAGCTTCGTTGCAAGCTTATTGACATGCAAGGGTGGGGGACATTCCACAAGTATTTAGCGCTTGGAAGCCTGACCAATCATGCAGGCTCGGATTAAGCGGGCCTAGGTGAGCTTTTGCTAGGCTTGTTCTAGACTGAGTGGCAAACCGTCCCTCATTCGTCGATTTTAGCTGTTCTTGCAGGAAACCATTGCAGGTCTCTAACCGTCTTGGGACATGCATGAACAAGGATCGAACAAGGATACCAGCACGATGGCTCCACGAAGGCTGCTCACTCGATCAGAGAGCCAGTAAGAACAACCGACGCAACTCATCGCTGTGGGTTGTTGTGGCCCCGCAACCCATACAGAGCCCACACTATGGGGCACAATGGTACCTATGGGCCTCTTTGGCCACCCTCCTTTACGCCCTTAGCTTGCCGTCGTGTTCAACAAAATCCTTCACAATCTCAGGCCCCCGACAATAGGGCCATGTTCCGTCCTCTCCCTTCCATCTCTCTCTCCCACTCGATTCGATCCTACCATTCCCACCTGCACACACACACGCACACATCTACCGCGCACTGCCGCCTTCTCCTCACTTGCAAACCAACCACACACAATTTGCATACACACATACATACATCTAGAAATCTCACCCATTCTTCTTCATCACTGCAGTCTTAAGAAAACAAGAAAAAAGAAAAGATCAAAAGCTCTTTAATCAACGTCCTTCCTCCACTTCTATTTCTCGTACTTAGGATCGACAAGTTTCATTGTTCAGGGGTTTAAAGCTTTGTTTTTAATACCGCACACACAAACACAGCTTTGGCCGCTCTAACCCGCGCCCACTTATACAAACCCTCACAACAAGGGCAAACCAACAACAGCCACCAACCTGTCAACCTCGTCCGCAACCGTCTCCGCGACCTCTCATACACTGCCACACCAACGGTATCTACTTAGTGACGTAAACATATTGTATTCCATATCGAAGAAAAGGAAGAAGAAAATCCACAATGTCGGCGTACTATAACAGTTTTAGCCACCATCATCACCCTCATCATCAGCCCACAGCTGCTATGCCTTCAGTAACGCATAACCATCATGGTGGGCGGAACAACAGACGAGCACCCAGAGTTTCAGTCTCGCAGAATCCTCAGAACTCGCAAAACAAGTTTCGTGGTGTTAGGAGCATGAGGGAGTTGTCAGTCGAGTCGCCTCAGGTTATGGCCTTTCGGTCGCAATTCGAGGCCAGCAGGTCCTTCGATCTGGAGGATGATATGGAGTTTTGCCCTAAGCTGTTAACTGAGAGTGATGTAAGTCCACCTAATTCACCATTGTCTCGACGGCGTAGCCCCTGGCAACCTTCGTTGGATCCTGCATTGGATCAAACGTTGGGGCGGTGACGTTGAAAGGTCGTATCAGCTTCAAGGATGCTGACAAGGTGGCTCTGCCGATGCAGCTTGTATCTATCAGCAGCGCTTCGTCAGATCGCTCATCGCTATCAAGCGGGTCGCCAAGTTCGTCACCCACGCAGCACCCGCAGCAGATTGCTTCCCATTTTACTCTCAATTCCTCTTCGCCGTCCTTTGTGCCGCCAACTTTCCAGCACCAGCAGTCGAGCCTGAAGTTGCACCAGCCCGCGGCAACAAGGACTCGAAATGCCATTCCTATTATTAACCCCGCGAATGGCCTGACCATGTCGAGCCCGCCGCCGTCTGTGTCGCCCGCCAGGATGCACCACATCAGCCGGCGTTGGTAGGTCGGTGTCTCGCTTCTGAGTGGAAAGCGAGGACACCGTCACCGTACCTTCGTCCACCTGTACTCGTGAGCATTACTACATGGACTCGCCCGTGTAGCGCTCATTCGCTGTACCAATCCTTCACAACTGGTCCATCTTGGCGGGCACCGATAGAGAGACATCAGGCATCGACATCGTCATCTAATTCTTCAGGTCATTACGCGGAACTCGTTTCTCTTTTTTGAGGCTGGGTCCCACCTTATCCACACTTCTCCCTGTATAAACATACATAATTATTCGACATATAACGAGTGCCCATCGGCAGAGCCGATTTGGTGCTGGCGATGGGCGCGCCCTGCATGAAGATGATCGATACCTCCTGTTTTTTTATTTTCTGCATTGGGATTGCAATGGAAAAAAGAAAGATACCAAGGACGAAGTTCGGTGTTCCGCCTCGAAAGATGGGAGTTGTTTGGAATTAATTCACGAATGGGCGTTTCAATTCGGCGGCTTTTGCATTTCTTCCATTGCATGTGTGTTCACGACAACACAATCGGAGTCTTCGGTTTTTCATTTGGGAGCGGCATGATCAAAGAGTCATGATGGGCCATGACACAATTGAGAAAAGAATACCACTACACATATAGAGCGAGTGTTTTGCGACGATTAAGGGGCTGGTGTTCGTTTGGTCCAAGCGGCATGCGGTATCACAACTGGAAGGCGGGGTGTAGGTGTTATTCTACTCGGGAAGGTCTCTTTTTTTTTTCTTTTTCACTAGGAGTATACGGCGGACAAAGAGAAATCTCAACACAACGGACATTGGCTTAGTTGGCACTATGGTCGCGCGCGTCTTGTTTTTCCAAAGCTCATGGCACGAGATGGAGTTGTGGATTGCGCACGGTTCATGTGGGCTGCAAATAAACGGTTGATATCAATGTGTTCTGCACAACCCTTTTTTTTGATTCTCTGTACTAAGCGGCAGTTCCGTTGAGAAAAATCACGGGTATTGTCTTTTCTGCTACACAATTTGTCTCCATCCATAAACTTGTTAAGGTCGGGGGGAGGCTTGAGGTGTTCTGGGTCAGGTGACGGAAACAACCGTATGGTCGGTGTGCGCCTGCCATGTATTGGGCCTGTAACGCGCAAGGCAAGGGATAGTCGCAACGTAATACCAATGTGCCATCACTTTCTAACTTTAGATGCGCCGCCAAGTAACGTGACTGCCTTGTAAGTTGAAATCGAGTAGGTGAGGCCAAATGCCTGTTTAAAGTTTACAAGTTCGACGTTAGAGGACCCCTAAATGCTCTCTACATAGAATCCAGTACTACGCCGTATCAAGAATATTGTGACTTCCCGTAAGCCAATACATGATGTAAATATGTATACTGTGTTTAACCGTGTGTGTATATTTGAAGAACTGAAGTCAATTATTCATGATAATGGGCATTTGTCTTTGGTGGGCTGTCCCGTCTTAACCGTGTCTTGCCCGGGTAGACGTACTTGAAGGTTATTATCGACGTAGGAGAAGATAGTCCATTCGGGTAAGGAAAGGCACATACTAAGTATCTAGGTTAAGTGGTTACATGCGGATAAGGAAATTAGTATCCCGTGCTCACAACATACCTTGGTAGGTAGGTAGGTAGGTACCTGAGCAGAGTTTGAGGCGTGTGGTTTTGTTTTCTTGAGAGAGCCCAGCAACAAGGGATATCTTAGGAAATACACGTGATGTGACAGCTCTGAGTCACCTTTATCTACGGATTTTCCATAACAACGCGAAATCAAATTCTTGTAGTGTCTGATGCTCAGGCATCAGATGCTAGGTAGGTGGATGCAATAGAGTTATAGGAGTGTGGTCAAGTGTCGATGCACGTCGTGCAGTAAGCGCGGACCTGCTAACCAAGATCTCCGGCGCAGATAGTACCAGCATTCCCTTCCTCGCTTTTATACAGACCAGAAATATCGCACGCAAAGCTATTACATATATATACAGGATGACACCGGTTGGAACTTTACTATATGATTACATAGTATAGCATACTATGGGCTAGCCTATATACTGTGATTTTTTTAACATCTCGCGGATTAGGATTATCTCAGCAAGGCGAACAGCCTTACGAGAAATACCTACCCTGGATACGTATATGTAGTAAGTTGCATTGCATGAACGACACGCGGCTACACTCACCTGACTACGGTTTTCTTAATTTGCTCATGATGATAGGCAATAACTCTCGGTGGTATGCTTTGCAACTACATATGTAATGTAAAGTTGAAGGTATTTTCGTAGAACACGAAGAAGCTCTTAGGAGGTAGGTATTTTGAGCATACAACACTTCAAATGCATATATATATAAATGCGCCACAAGTATCATATAGAAACCTCACCACGTAAAGAAACCGGATGAGTCGAGCGTACGAATTTATGAGATGGCTATGCGGCGCCTTACGTGATCACACGCTATACGTGCCGGACTTCTCACAAATATACCACTCGTGACGGGATGGGGACGCGGACTCCCGTGTCCCCATCTCGTGCTGAAGACGAAATTTCCTACCGACGTCGGCATGCACCCCGAAGTATGCCCCGGAGGCTGACTGATCACTTACCGTAGACAGCGAAAGCCGTCCCCGTAAGATCCAGTTAGCCTTCAAGTCTACCGCCTACCAGTTGGCTATGTGTACATAGGCAGACAGATGTCCCACATTAGCGCTGTGAGCAAGTGAGTGCTATGTATATGTCAAGAGATCGCGAGGCGCTTGTTGCCCAAACAGCTGCACAACATAATTAAACCCCCCCCCCCCCCCCTATGATTGTAAGCGGCAGGCTGTCCTACAGCAAGCTCTTACCCGGATGCAGTATACAGGGGGAAAAGTAGTCCTGTAAGTGATGAATTATACGTACATCGTGTCTCGGACTATGGTACAGAAGAACCTCGAAGAAGGGGAAGTAGTCATGAAACATTGAGATATCTGTAAGGGGTTACTGCTGAGTAGGCAGTTATTTAAGTTATTACTACTAGATACGCACGTGTCGGCGGATGTTGTAGACCTTTTGGCATAAATATTATGCAGGGATATTGGCGTAAGAAGCTTATGTTGTGCTTATTACCAGCCTGTCTAGTTTGGATGGCTACCTATGCATGACTAGGGACCATCTGATAATCCAGAATGGTGATAATGTAACTGTTCATGTGTTTGGTTTCATGGTTTAGATGAAACAAAACAACCTACCTATGCAGACAACAGATGAGATGGAATTGTTTTAGCAGTTTGCTCAAGCCTTGGCTGGTATGCAAGGTGTGATATGAATGGAGAACATGTTTTACTTTAGCACTAGATGGGTGTCTCTTGTTGCTATTACACAACGCCGACTTAATCTCATTCACGGCCTGATACTTTGTTTAAAATGGTACAGTGCTGACAGACACGACAACGCTTGCTAAGAATGAATGAAAAGACAGGTTTTATATAATGACGCCACCGTTTAGTACTCAATGGACTTTTAATCAGGATTGATGGAATGCACATGCCGTGTTATCTGCCTACAGACTTTGGCCCTTCAAGAAGGCTGGTATTAAGATTTCTAAGTGTTTCGGTGAGTGCACAGAGGTGACAATGCAGTCGGACTCGAGTAAGCAAGCCCAAAGGCTACCAGTGGCCGCAACAGGTAAGTACCTAGGTTAGGTTAGATGGCTGCAGTGGCAGTGAGATTCAAAGCGACCCAGAATTGTTTTAGCGTTGGACAAAACGCATTGACCCCTTTTCAGACCGTAAGGTGGAAAGGGAAAGAGGTTCGAGCTCTGACGTTCTGCATGCAGGTGATTCCAAGATCCCCAATTTACTGTGACCTTTTAAGGTTAGCGGTAGTCCCATTGTAGCGCCAACAATAGGTGCCAAGTACCCGCCGAAGCCAACCCCTAACGCCAGAGAAACTTTGTGGCCAGTTTTTGGTTTTTATTCAACTCAACACCACCTCCTCGCTCTTTTCCTCCTTGCCTAATTTTTTCATTCATCCGCACAAACACTACGCAAACAACAGCCCCATCTGATTTCCGAATTTGTGATTCGTGTACGAGAGGCAGCTTTCCTACTCTTCCGGATTTTTCTTCCCAAGTAAAGCAGAAGGAACCACAGTGGCGCGCGCACGCGCAGTTTTGAGATACGTGACCCGTGATTGCCACCATCATAGGAAACTGTCTTTCTCCTGGTCTCTGTCTCTGGTCTCTGCTTCACTTTCACCATCTGTTGCTGCTGCTGCTACTACTCGAGAGATTGAGCATTGCGTGTTCATGCTACTACTACTACTACATACTATTCACCCACGTCGCATAACATAGTCGTCTGCTGTCTAACTAGTCAGACTGGTCTCGAACTAGGCGTGCAGGATTTGACAAGAGAAAATCATCAATCGTCGCGAGCCTGAGTCTCCCACATCACTCTGAACTGACTTGGTAGTTGAACTGCTTAAACGCTTCGTATCATTTGGTCTGGTGCACCCGCGTGATCTGCAACCTCGCTTCGGCTTTTGCATCGCAGCTTCGTCGGCCTAGGCCTTTGTTCCGCATCTTCATTGTCATCTACGACAAAGTCTGCACCACAGGACCCGGTCGCAAAGTTTTATCGTACTGCGCAGTTGCGCACTAGCTCTTCGCCGTCGCCATCTCGGTGGCCTTGCGTATACGTACAGAATTCTGTTCTCCTGCACTTCTATACACAATGGCTGAAGTCCCGGATATTAATGCCATCCTGGCTGCTCTTGGTTAGTATTCGATAATGAACCTCCCACATTGGTCTCTAATGTTGCAGTTGAATATTTGACGCATCCTGTCCGAGTGTGCATGTGTTTTGTCTTGCGTGACTAGACTAACGTTTCTTCTTTGTGTCTTAGCCCAGCAGCGAAATGCACCCACCCCGACCCAAGGTCAACCACCTCTCGCCATGCCGCCCTATCAACATGCCGCACCGCCGGCTCCATATGCGGCCATCCCCCCTGCGACTCAGCCCCCATCATACCCTCCTGCGAGCTACCCTATACCACAACCCCCAGCGGGCGGAAACTATGATCTGAGTGGCATTAGGCCTGTCAACTCTGGTACAGTCAGTTTTAACGATGCTGTTGCGCAGGCTAAAGCCTATGCTGCTGAGAAAGGCTTGACTTCGTATGAGCGGCCACCTCAGGCTGGATATTCGTCGCATGATGCTCGTGGTGCCGATGCCAGAAATTATAGAGGGCGCTCTCGTTCCCCTTCACGTCGTGATGCCTATCGTGACAACTTCAATCCATACAGAGATGAACGACGTGATGATCGTGGTAACCATGCTCGTGATTATGGTCGCGATCGCTCTATGTCGCCTGATCCAAACCGTGGTCGGTCCTCTGGCACCTTCTCCCCTCGTGGCGGTGCTCGTGACCGTCTGAACGATGATAATGACGAAATGATTGAGATCGAGTCTAGTCTTGTCGGTCTCATCATTGGAAGGCAAGGCGAAAACTTGCGGCGCGTTGAGTCCGAGACCGGGTGCAGAGTGCAGTTCATCTCGCCCGGGCCTGAACCAGGGCCGTATCGTCAATGCAAAATCTCGGGTCCTCGTGCTAGACGCGCCGAAGCAAAGGCCGCTATTAATAGAATCATTGAAGACAGTGGCATGGGTGCTATTGCACGTGCCGGCCTTGACACGTCTCGGCCAGCTGGTCGGAGTGCTCCCGCCGCAGCAGCTGCTGGAACTCCAGGCCCGGCTACTCTTCGCGATGGCGAAGATTGCGTGCAAATCATGGTCCCTGATCGTACTGTTGGCCTAATCATCGGTCGAGGTGGTGAGACTATTAGAGATCTACAAGAACGAAGTGGATGCCACATTAACATTGTTGGGGAATCGAAGAGCGTGAATGGCCTTCGTCCAGTGAATCTTATTGGGCCTCATAAAGCGGCTGCTCAAGCCAAAGAGCTGATCTTGGAGATTGTTGATAGTGACACGCGCAACGGCAGCCAGCCCTCTGACTCTAGCAAGCCCGCCCGCCCGCCTAAAACTGATAATTACAACCGAGACAACGGCCAAGGTGGCAATGACAAGGTCAATGATTCTATCTATGTCCCCTCGGAGGCCGTTGGCATGATTATCGGCAAAGGAGGCGAGACTATTCGGGAGATGCAAAACGTCACTGGGTGCAAAATCAATGTCTCTCAGTCTTCTGGCCCGGGTGAGACAGAGCGTGAGATCGGCCTTGTCGGTTCTCGCGATGCCATCAATAGAGCCAAGCGAGCGATAGAAGACAAGGTTGAAGCAGTCGTAAGTGGATATCCGTTCGACCACCACTATGCCATTTACTTACGTGTCTATAGCGCCAGAAGAATAACAGAGGTTCCGGCGAGGGCGGCCGTGGCGGGCGTAGTCACGGTCAGAACCGCCGTGATTGGGATAATCCTAATTATAACTCTCACAATACCAGCAGCCAGGCTGGAGTACCAGATACGCAGAATGCTGCACCTGCCAATGGAGCTAACGGAAACCCCGACCCCTATGCCATGTGTAAGTGCATATGCCTAGCTATCAGAATTTGGGCCCCAGACTGACCGTTATCTTAGATGGCGGCTATCAAGCCTATCTTTCTTTATGGTACCAAGCCCTCGCTCAACAGCAAGGTGGAGCTCAACCTGCTGGCGATGCCCCTAGACCCCCTGGAGCGTAAGGCGAGTTTGCACCATATCTCGAAATCCAATATGCCGCCATGGCGCATGTTCCACCTTATGATGACGCTTTATCCGCCCTATACGACTGATGTTCACCTCCATACGATATGCTTCCTGCAACGAGATCCGATATATTCTTGCCCTAGTCCTCCTGTCTCATATTGAGGGATTGGGTTTACTTGCTTCTAGTATTGAATCGGCTTGCCTCACTTCCAGGTGCCCGATAAACAATTGTCATACGGCTTGGTTCTCTGGTAATTGATAAAATCGGGCGGGCACTCTCCAGAGCATCTACTAAAATTTCCCTTTGTTCCTTTCTTTTCTTAGGGTGCAACTTCAATACCACAAGATGTGTAAAGCTACTGGATCTCCTAGAAGTTGCGGTTCTGTCACCGTGGTCTCGGTCGCGAATCAATCTTCCGAATCTCTGGTGTGTTGGTTCTTCGAGAATCAGATAAAAATTCATGGCGGAAGTGCGGCTCTCTGCGATTTCACGGAGTTGCTGGAGTTTATGAAAAAAACCGTAAATATGGGTGGTAACTTTCTTTTCTATTCGCTCTAATGCTCTTTCTTTTCGCTGGCAATCCGCCGAATGCTACAGAGCTTGCGGACGGCGTCAACTGTTTATTTAGTGCCCTTTCGAGCACTTGAAACAAATGCCTAGCTGATGAGTCCTCTCGGCGGTCGCGGTTGTCACGGTTGTCACGGTTTGATGACGAGAGGGAAAAACTGTATAATAGGATGATTAGGAGATGGACGACTTGGGCTAATTCTACTATTGTGAATCAACATGAGACCCTCTGTTTTCTGTGCGATGAGATTCATATGTGCACGTTTCACTAACCCCCATACGAGGGTGGGAATTTATATACGGTCGATGGCGTGTTTATTCGATTTATTTTGCATTTTGTACATCTAGACTGATAGGTCATCTCCCCAGACTTCCTTGGCTATATCGACTTCGAGGCGGAGCTTCGCCCACTGCTCCTCTTCCGAGAGGTCGTTACCTTCTGACGTAGAACTGAAACCGCACTGGTGGCTTAAACATAACTGGTCGAGACCGCCGGGACAGAACGTAGCAGCTTCGCGCAGACGACGAATGATTTCTGCCCGGTCGTCGAGCTCAGCTTTCTTGCTCGTCATGACTCCCAGCACGACAACTTTGTTTGGGGGTAGGTGACGCAGCGGCGAGAAGTCGCCTGATCGCGCATCGTCGTACTCGAGGAAATACACATCGACGTCGAGCTCCTTGAACAGCACCTCGGCTACGGGTTCGTAGCCGCCCTGCGCGAACCAGTGGCTGCGGTGGTTGCCGCGGCACAGGTGGATCCCGATGGTCATGTCCTTCGGCCGCTTCGAGATGGCAGCGTTGATGAGCGAGGCGTACTGTCTGGTCAGCTGGTTGACGTCGCCGTGCCGCTCCTCGGCCTCGGCCCGCATCTTGGGATCGCAGAGATACGCGAGGTTGGTGTCGTCGAGCTGGACGAAGCGGCAGCCCGCCTTGTACAGGTCGTCGAGCTCCTCCTGGAACACGCGCGCGAGGTCGTCAAAGAAAAAAGGTTCCAGGACCGGATAGGCCTTCTCGTCGATGGTATCGCGCGTGTTGCGGAAGTGAACCATGGTGGGCGAGGGGATACAGACTTTAGTCATGGTTTTCCCCTTGTCACCGATGTGGGACTGCAGGAAGTTGAAGTCGTCGACCTGGATCGGCGCCGGGTGCCCAATCTTGTCAACCACGACTAGTCGCGGCGGCATGGTACCGCCGACGCTGGCGTTGGTCGACTTCAGCTCGCCGCGCTGCTCGATCCCGGACAGGTGTTTCAGGAAGTCCACGTGGAACCAGCGCCGCCGGAACTCGCCGTCGGTCACGGCCCGGAGACCGACTTCCTGTTGTTTCCGTACCACATCGGCGATGTATTTGTCTTCCAGCTCGCGCAGCTGCGCAGTTGTTATCCTCCCCTCGGCGGCCTGGTCACGGGCCGCAAGGAGATCCTTAGGCCGTAGTAGGGAGCCAACCTGATCGGCACGGAAAACGCCTCCGGGGAGAGGCATGGTGTAATGATATATGAAGCGAGCGCCGCTCAATGGTACAATAGGAAAGTAGCGGTAAAAAAGTAGAGACTTCACTCACTCGTACACAAGAAATATATAGCCTACCATGAGAACATATATACCCTTTTATTAAGTAAGTAAAGGGGGGTAAGAAACATATGATGACTAGGTACCTTACACTATACGAGCATTGCCTCCCTTGTTATTCGCTGCGGGAGGGGTACCTCTGACCATGATTACGACCCGCGGCCTGGGTCAATGAGTGAGATCCCAAGACTAAGACCCCACGACGGTTTTATCGCGGACGGTGTTTTTCCCTCTCGTGCTGACGAGACCACGAATCCTTCCTTCCGCGCAGCCAACACCAGCTCCACCACAACGGCTTCGGAACACGGCAAGAGTTTCCAATTCCACGCAAGTAGACAAGAACAGGTCTTTTGAAGACCCTCTTAGTGGACTTAAGTAGTGGGGATCCTTGAACGTTAACGCAAGGACAAAGAGAGTTAGGGAAAAAACAAGAGTCTCAAGACTATTAGTAAATTAAGCCTAGGTAGATCCTTAATCCATACGGTACGAGAGAAGGGTATTTGCCCGGCGGATCAACGGCGAAGGTTCATCCGTTCTTCCCCCAAGGTGTGACCCTGTTTTCGACAAGAACCTGCTTTGGTCTTTCCCTTCTGTCATTCCTATCGGAAAGGCGACTAGCATTTCATGAATCTTACTCGACAATTGCGTGAAAAAAGGGAGTACTAAAACCAATTAACAAACTAGAGAAGAAGAAAAAAGAGCTAAACAGTCGAAAGGTTTTGTCAGACCGGCCAATAGTGAGGCCCTGCCTAAGCGTAGAATCGCCTGTAGAATGTCCATATTTCTCGACTGCCGAGCCGATCTGAATCCCGGTGCGGAGGCATTCGAGCACCGGACTCCTTCGTCCGACCCATCGCTATCCAATGAGGACCCATCTAGTGTGAGGGCAAAGTTTCTTTTCGGGTTCGCCGTACAGTAAGTTGGACTAATAAGAGTCGAATAGTATCATCTTGCATTGTAGCTGGGTCTTTGAACATTGGGAATTCCCTCATATACTGTCAGCAATCCCAGGGGACCACAGCATACTCAACAAGATATGTGTAATCTCGACCAGACTATGGATGCCATCTTTTTGTGGTTCGTTTCGTTAGCTACAAAGCTAGGCAAGCGCCCCCTGCAAAGTCGAGTTTGACTTGAATTGCTCCTGTCGGTGCAATATTTCTAGGAAGTCAGTCGCGGCCAGTTCTGACAATGAATCAACTTGAGTCTTTATTTTTATGTCTAGTATCTGTCGACATATCGTACAGTCATGACTCGAGGTTTTTTTTTGCATTGAGACGACGGTCAAGCTCGGCGCAACTCATAAATGCGAGTGTTGGAGGTTGCGCCTGCTGCAAAATTCGGCTATAGAGATACGTCGCAATAAATGCAACTTCCGCCTTGGATATTATTTAAGCTTATGTCATAGGTACCGTTTAAGCGCAAAGAAGCCAGCAACGGCTCACCTGCATATGTGCGCGCACCTGCATTTACTGCATCTCATCTGTGATAGCATTGGCTTACAGCTGTAGGGCCAAAACCCGGGGAGACATGGTGCCATACCTTACCGTACCGTACCTCCCTAATTCTAGGTAGGTGCCTGCTGCTCTCTGATGAGCAAAGACTCTACCATAGATCGATCCAAGGGCTGATTTATCAATTATCAAGCAACTTTCAGCCTCTCATTTGTTACACCAGTTACATGTATTCGCTCCTGCAGTTCAAGCGACCGCGTGTCTACCTAACTTGAAATTAGTTCCTTACTGTGCCTGAATCGAACACAAGTGCTACACGTTTTTGTAGGCTGCCATAACTCCTCGTAACTCCTCTCAGTGACGACATATCTAAGCAACTTGTCCATCATCGTCTTTGCCCTTGACCATCTGCTTTTCTATTAATCTTCGACACCCTTTTTTCCTCATTCGGAGTATCCGGGTCGTTTCGACCATACATTAGCTGTTCATCATGGCTAATCCGAATCAACTATTTCTGCTGGCCGACCATATCAAACTATCGCTACTTGAACGGCAACGAGCGCAAAGCCTGGAGCTTTCTGCCGACTCCAACGATGGCCATATTTCAAGATCCCTAGAACAATTCAAAGACGGTTTAGCCGCATTGGAGAATGAGTTGAAGAGATTAGAAGAAGCTGGCGATGAAGAGTAGGCGACCCCCTATTTGGTTAATGGTAGTGACGATGTCTTGTTTCACCAAGCAAAACTACCTATTACCTACTGCGATAATTCTACGAAGGGGCCGTTTGCTGACATATAAGGTGCATAGTGGCGCCCTCAATATCTCCGACTCTCTCCCTGGCTTAACGAAACAGTATGGCGACCTCACGTCGCAATTCCACGGCTTCTCCTCGCCATCGACCGCCGACACATTGACACACGCCAACGATCCTTCATTAGATCCCGACTTCGAACACGCAACCCGAAAGCCCGCCGCCTCTACCTCGAGCCTCAGGCCCAAGAACGGCCGCACCGTATCGAAGACCGTGCGCTTCTCCGACAGCCCTTCGACCCCCACGGGAGACCCGGATCTCGAGGCGCAGCTCTTCGGTGGCCGATACCGGGATAACCCGGACGATAGCATGGGATACCAGGACGAGGCGGGTGAAATGAACAATGTCCAGATCCACGAGTACCACCGGCGAATCTTGGACCAGCAGGACGAGCAGCTAGACCGGCTAGGCGCTAGCATAGCGCGCCAGCGCGAACTGAGCATGCAGATCGGCGACGAGCTCGACGACCACGTTGCCATGCTGGACGATGTCGATGTTGCCGTTGATCGGCACCAGGGCCGTCTCGACCGCGCGAAGCGTCAGGTCAACCGGATGACGCGGGCCGCGGGCGAGAGCAAGCAGATGATTGCTATCATTGTGCTAATCATCATTCTGGTCCTCTTGATCGCCATCTTGAAATAAACAAAATAAAAACTATAGCCAGGCGAAAGGCGAACCGACTTAGCATCGTGTCTGAATCAGGATGACACAACCACAAACACCTATACAGTCTGTAGGAAGATGAAAGAGAGAGAGGGAGGTAGGATTTGCAGCGAATTTTATCATGTTGTTGCATTCGGCACGGCGTTCATACGGTAGATTCTTTTTCATTTGTTATCATCGTCAACCTTGGATGGCACTACGCGGAATATTTCCTTTGGAACGTATTTGGGTATACGTATTTTTCTTTTCCTTCAACGGCTGTATATAAAGAATCGCGCAGCGCGTTCCTATCACATAAGAGAGCATTTAATCTTTCTGAGATTTCGTTCTTCGATCACTTGCGGCGGACTAAGGGGTGTTTGATGAAGGCTTCTTCTATACTCTCTCCAATTACGTTACCTCAAAACAATGTGCCTCGGGAAAGCAAACAGTTCCTATTTCGAATCTCGTGTTTATCTTTGATTCATTTAACCTACATGCGGTTAAACAGCCGTCAAGTATAATCAATATTGGATGGAACACAGAGAGAAAAATTTTTTGTTAACAAATGAACTCCCGAGTCTCTTTGATAAGACTATATGCTATGCTAATACAGTACGCATGAGGAGCAAAACGATGGATGTTCCTCGTCTTCATCACCATCCGTTCTTCTTCACTACACGTACATGCGTTCCTATACTATTCATTCGGCTTTCCTTGAAATTATTCGATGATGAAAAGGGGAGAAAAAAGAAAAACGGCCGAGAAGAGAAAGAACGACCATCGTCCTTTCGGTATTTCTCACACCCGCCAGAGGTACTCATGCATCACTTCACTTCATCCTTCCACGATTCCAAACTAGATCGGCTCCGGCCCACTGCAATCCCCATCTTCCGGGGTTTTTTTTTCTCATATTTTTCTTCGTCCCATCTAATTTCGATGTTTGGTTACGTGGTGTTGCAGTATCGGTATAGTTCGTGTAACTCGTGCAGTGTAGTGTAGTGTCGTATTGTTCCTTACAATCCATCACGCATACTAGTCCCAGCCTTAGACTTCTCCTCGGCGGCGGCCTTGGTGCGATTCTGCAGCTCCCTGATATCCTCTTCCTTCTCTCCCCTGGCCCGGTCCGCTTTCACGGCCTCCTCGCTCTCGGACGCTAGCTCGGGCTTCCAGTGACCTTTTCCGACCTTGTGCTTGGCGAGGAGGTCTTGTTTGTGTTTTTCGGGGTCGTATGTTTCGTCTGTTTTATTAAAAGTTGGATTTCAGAGATTAGTGGTTTGGTCTTGGGTTTTTTTTTTGTTTGGGTGGGTGGATTTCTAGGGGAGAGAGAGGGAGAGAGGGAGAGGAAGGGGTGTGTTTGTGGTTAGGATGTTGTCGGTCTGGTGAAGAGGTATTATGTGATGACAGACAACAGCGTAGACTGCTTGTTCACGCTTCCCCCCGAATAGGGGAAAGAGACACATAAGTCGACTTACCGTAGCTTTCCTTCTGCTTCATGGATACGGCGCTGCCACTGAAGTTACGCTGGGCTACGACGGCTTGTCTGCTTACTGCGAAGCCTGTGGCAGGGCGGAGAGCCGTGGAGAGCATTCGTGAAGCCATGATGTCTTGATGTGGTTTTTGATTTTGGTTTTGAGTGGGAAAGAGGAGAGTTTCTCGTTGATTGTAGAACGTTGATGAGCTTGGAGGTGTAGAGGTAAGGTGAGATGAGGTAAGGTAGGTAGGTAGGATTAGAGACGTAGAAATCCACCAATAATTAGCTATAGTAAGGAGTAAAGTTTTCCTTTAAAGAAATGCAGGAATGAGTTATTATAGCACACAGGATTTGGCTTCGGCTTTTGTCTATTTCATAGCTATGGTACCTACCTTTCTTCCAAGGAATGTAACAAAGGGATCTCGCGTGTGAGAAGAGAGGGACAAGCCCATAGCCATGACGTCACATAATCGCAACTTTCCGTGTGTCCACCCATTACAGTACATTTGGAACGTTTTTGCTGCTCAAAAGACTGGTCATCAATTCCCTCGGTTAAAAGATGATTGGCCAATCCGTACCAAGTTAGAAACTGTGGAGAGCTCTATGTAATACATAGAGCTCAGCTAGTCTACTGCTGTACATAGTATATGTCAACGCTCATACATATCCACTACTGGTGTGGGGCATGGAATTATCTGAGATGGAATAGTACATACCTACGAAGCGTACCTACCTAACCTAGTACGTTACGTACTTAGTAAAGCACGTCCTCTTTCTTGCTTGACGCTTCAAGTCAGACAAGACACGCCTGTCCGTTGAGCTCGTGGCGTTTTGTTATTCACCTATCTAATCTAAGGTGGGAAGGTATGCTCGCTGTCTCAGATGAATAATCGAGCTTCAGTTTTGTCTTTTGGCGTCCAGTATGGGTAGCCCACCGAATGGGTGTGAATGAGCTACTTAGTACCTCCTATCATATTGTCGTCTATTTCCCATCTCTCCTAAGCTATCCAGTCTCTCCCCACTCTCTGTCACGCCTAGTACTCGAACTATCTATCCGCCATGGTCCTCAAAACTTTCCTATCTCCTTTTTACTTGCTTGGGACGTTGTTTCTGAGGCGCAGCTTCCATTTGCTCTTATTTTGGTTAATAGATCAGACCATGCGTCCAGATGCTACACCTCTGGAGCTGCCTCGGCTTCGCTTTCACTCTTACGTGTTGCTTCTTTAGTAAATTGGCCAAGAATGTGAAACTCGCTGCTGGCGTATCCGCCTTGCGTCGTTTCTCCTGTGATTCGCCTTCTAAACTCACGAAAGCTACGGTTTCTTCCTCTCAGGCACATGTTAGTCCTAGCTAATCACGATCATGTACGTCTCTATGTTCTAGTCGGTCCTTAGCTTTGAAGAGCTGGATTGAGGACGTCATCTAGGAATGGTTTGGCGACGTTATGGCTGCTGGCTCTGGCGACTCCGGATTCGTCTCCGCTGGCGTCGGGAACGCACCTAGCGCGCGATCTTCTACCTTGGATACGTTGATTGAGACCCAGTTGAGGCAACTTGGAGATGCCGAAAGAGATTCTGGCGACGATTGTGAGGGGTTCTCGTTTCCGCCGCCAGGTGGTTGTTCTATTGAACCTGCTAATTCATCCCGAAGCTCAGTGGAATGGCCCCTATCGTCGTCCAACCCTCGTGACGCGCCTGGCGTTCGTCACGGCAAATACGGGGTGGTGTCATCTTGAGAAGGGATACCCGAATTTCAGGTACGTGGTGAGTGTCTGGAAGTGAATATGTTAAGTAGTGTAGGAGAAGGCCGCTGAAAAGATCTGACGTGGCTATCAGCGTGAGTAGACAGGTAAGAATGGGAAGGGGATAATATTTCTGGGGGCGAAGCCAAATGGTAGGCCATATCGACGTAGTTACGCTTTATATCTAGAGAGCTATCCTGGGGCCTAAACTTGTGACCTCTTCTAAAAAATATGTAGTCTTGCATGCTTGAGACCTCTCTTTGACTCGATTTTCGAGAAGGGCGTAGGATCCTAACTGTTCGCTTCACATAAGGCTGACTACATCAAAACTAAAGAAATCTCTTTGCCTGGGAATTCTCTGCTTCTCATAAGCAGAAAATACAGGCTTCTTTCGAGAGACTGTTGCACGAAATGGAATATGGGTCATTCGTGACCTTTCTTAGGCATTTCTGTATGTATTTGAATTTCGCATGAAGTCTCTTATCATAGTTTTTCTAACCCAGAACCCCTTTGTGTCTTACATACTCAACAGAGAAGTCACAACTCCGCATCTGTTTCCCTTCATGCCACGATACATTTTTGTTTTCTAGGCTGCGGTGTTTGTTTGAGAATAACATGGTCCATGGACTAAACCAGGTGTCCGCTCAGCCTATGTCAAGAAGCAACGCCTACATCGTCGTCAGACAGCCCAAATCTACATTGCGTTAATTGTGCAGTTTTGATAGCCTTAAAGAGATAATCTTGTGATCTTATATCTTGAAATCTAGATAAAGAAGTCATCACAGTAAGAATGCCTTCGAAGGCGAAGAAAGGAAACACATGAACATACATGAGAGGCAACAAGACTTCTGCGTGCAATCACTTCCACCTTCCAATCAACCCTTTGCTTTCCTCCTTTCTTCCACGTCTTACTCACCACTCCTGCACCTCCCCATTATATAGAACCGCCTTCCCACCATACTTCTCCTTCGTCGCCGTCCTCAGCACATTGAAAACGCCATCCATGGCCTCGTCCACGAGCAGCGTGGCCTTGTCCATGCCGAAGTCTCTGGCGGCAGCGTTCCCCATCTCGGTCTGCACCCAGCCCGGGTCGATGACGAAGGCGCTGAGCCAGTCCTCCTCGGCGTTGATGCGCACGCCGTACCAGAAGACCATAGCCTTTGACGGGCCGTAGACTGAGTTGGGGACTGCGGGTTGGCGGCTTTGAGAGTAGGTAGCTCGTCAGTATGTCTTGGGTATCAGGTGAGTTGATGCAGCAAGACGGAAAAAAAACATTAACGTACCCCAAAGCACCAGCCCCCGACCCCATAGGCGCAAAAATCGGCTTCCCCGACCCTCCCCTTTCCGCCGCCGCCTTCATCATCAAGTCCCTCGTGGCCTGAAACAACGAAATGACGGCACAGGCATTGACCTCTACATGCTCGATTATATCCTTCTTCTTCGCGTCCCGGGCCAGCGGGTAGTGCGTCGCGATGGCGGCGTTGGCGACCACGATGTCCAGGTGGGTTATCCCGTGTTTGGATTTTAGCTCCTCGACGGCGGCGAAGGGGCTCTCTTCGGATCGAGCGTCGTATGCGATGGTGATGAGGGTGCTGTTGGGACCTTTGGGCAGGGAGGTGAGGGATTGCGACGGCGGGGAGGAGGAAGAGCGGTTGAGGGCTATTACGGTCTGTGAAGTTGGATGGCCTTCTTTAGCTTTTGTGGTGTGAGAGGGAGATAGGTGAGCGTCTGATGGGGGATGATAATAAGGCGAGGGGTGATGGGAGGGAAAGGAGGAGGAGGAAGGGGGGGGGGGTGTTCTTACGTGGTTTGGTAAGGCGAGGAAGCGCTGCACGAGTGCTTTGCCTAGCCCGCGCTTTGCGCCGGTGATGAGAACGATTGTTTGCGCCATTGTGGGTGGTGATGAATTCACGAAGAGCGTTGCTTATTTCAGTTTGTCGAACTGCCTGGGGTGCGTCTAAGCTACTTCACAATCGAATGCTCGTGAGCGACTCTCATATTGAGAAACGACATGATCATCATTTGCTTTTATATATTGCTATAGCTTATAAATATTTCGCTGCATGTAGACGTAAATTGGGAGATGACAAACTCGGCACCACGTCGTCGTGGGTTTCTCTTTCGGCGCATCTTTGAAGCCGCAGTTACGTGACTGGCGGCGTATTACGTAAATTGACTGATTACACACCACATGGCAACAAAACACGATTCCGTCCATTTTGGCCCCTTGCGGCGCTGTTGATGAGTTGGTATTTATTATCGCATTGTTATCTTAAAGATTTTCAACATAGTTTCGTCTTTTTTTCTTCTAGCAACGAAGCCACCTCTTAATTAGCGCAACCGATTGATGTGTTCAGGTCTTTAACTATATGCTGATACTGTGATGCGATGTAAGACCAACACACTAATGAGATCTATGTCTCACCCTTCCCTCCCTTTCTATCCTGAGGACGAACGTCGTCGTCGACTTCGCATTCACTAGTAGGCTCCCTCTTATGGTATGTCCTGCCCTTTTCCACATTCAGATTCCACTCTAGCAGGTTGAGCTTTCGCTACAAGATACGACTTTGTTAGCAAGCAATACCAGCTAGTATAACAGAAATCCGACGAAATAATGTATAATGTGAAATACTTGACATAGAAAAGGATTGACAGCTTACCTGTCCCCATCCAATGCCAATACTAGATCCCGTCGAAAACCGCCAGTAATCTTGCGATCTATCATCCTTCTCTTCAGTCGGCTTTTGCTCTTCTTCTTCTTCGGGGTACGTCACAAGCACCCAGCCTTCCTCGTCTACCCTATCTGCGCCTCGACGTCGACTTGTTATGAAAGAGTGGATGCGCGCCATGACGCCGGTGCCTGATACTTCTTGTTAGCTAAGCTAGTCATCGATATCTTCGTGTGTGTGTGTGTGTGTGTGTGTGGATTTGGGGAGTCGAAGCGAGTTTAGAGAAGGAAGCTGGAGTAGAGTGAGAGCGATGATGAATACCTTCTGGTGTAATAGTATATTCCCTTTCTCTATTATCGCATTTTCCTGAAGTAGACTTCCCATCGTCTTTACTGGTGATATGGTTGTTGCCATGACTATGGCGGGGCTCAGACGGGAAATATTGTGGCGAATGGCTGTGTGCCTCTGTCATTTCCAGTCAATCATACATTGGGTTAGTAAGTCGGTACCTGCACAGAAAACACATTCACGAGGAGACCAAATAAAATAGTATTTACCTTTTCCACGAGAAACCTTATATGTTCCGCCTTGCTGGGCCATGCTGGGACGGTATATTTGAAGAATACTGTAATTCTCACTCTTGCTGGTGCCTAATGTTGATTTTGTCTGTTAAAATTAGAAGGAGTGGAGAGACGGTGGCTCCAATACCGTACCTTATGAGCCAAGAAGATGCTGGTCGATTGGTTGCGCATCGTTACGCATCATTACCCCGCAGGTGTACTATGATCGTATCCTCTATATCAGAGGCAATTCTTTTTCAATCGTAGTATGTCTATCTTGACTAATGAGATATTGCTATTTAATTAAACATAATAAAAATGAATATAACAGTTCTCATACAGTGAGAATACATCATCAATGGTCACTAGGTCTCTTGAAGACTCGAAGCGCAAAGGTAAGGGGTAAGAATCTCTGTTGGGCGTCTACAGTAAAATTGTGAAGTCATGTACTACAATATCTATAAGTGTTAGTAAATAGATGTAAGAACCGCGGGCTATGCGTAACGGGTTCATTTATTAAGCCTTTACTGGCCTCATGGCTCACCACCTAAGCTAATGAAATCATCATAAGTCCAACCAACTGTAACCTGGAAGCGAAGAGCCGTCAGGACCCAAAGAGCGTCCGCGAAGCGCGCCTCAGCTTCGGGCACCGGAGTCTCGCTTCGCTGGATATACCACCATATGATAATAGTGAGGCAGAAGAAATCACAGGCCGTGTCACGCCTTGGCGCGGGGGGGAACCACCAGAGATCGGGCTGTGGTCCGTCCTCAGGCCACTCTTGGATAATCCTAAGGAAGATGTCGCCAACCGCAGTCGCGGCATAGGCGATGAGATGCGTAGCGTCGGAGCCCACGGGGCCATAATTGATGGGTGTTCCGTTCCTCTCTTGCTCGCGCCTTTCCGCCATCAGGCGGATCACGTCGACAATCTGCGCGTCGAAGCAAAGTGTGGTATTCGGCAAAACCTCTACGCAGGACCCGAAGTGGGAGTCAGTCACAACTTTGTGCACAAAGAGGGAAAATGTATTCTGGCTCTCTAGGTCATCTGGTTGAATGCCGAGTGCGTTGGCAAATTCGGCGAGTCTCCCAGTGAGGGGCGCGATCTCAACCACAAGAGGCGAGTTAGGCTCAGTAGAAGTAGTCATTTTCTGCGAATTCTTCAGCTGAACGGGGTGGATGAGAGGAACTTGGTTATTTCCAGAGTGACGAGAGTTGTTGTCGTTGTTGCTATTTGGAAGTTTGGGGTGATAGGGAACAACTATTCAGTGAAGCAGCGAAATGTCCCATCTAGTTATATCCGTTCGGGTCGATACAATGTCTTTATTTCTCTGGATACAATCATATTGTACTCAAGGACTGAACAATAATCGTGTTGACTTTCGTCTTTAATTACGCGCGGATCCTTAGTCCGAGCTTTCTGTCAGCTTCAGTCAAAGGGAGTTTACCATCTCGTGGCGATATTTCTTTATCTGCGCCGTAACGACTTCTTGATCTGTGTGTATCAACTCTTTAAAACAGTCACTTTGAGCATTCTCTCACCCCTTGACTCTCATCGCGATACTATGCGATGCGGAGTAGGCAGGAGACGAGGATAGGATAGAAGATGCGAACGGAAAAACCACGAGGAATGGATGGGGTTGCGTTACCTACCTACTTTACCGGGCCTCCAAGATGGCTCAAAGACTCCATAACCAAACATATTAATTGGTATGAGATTTGCGAGAGATATATACATATCTCATATATCTCACACAGCCGACCATGATCAGGTGTGAGTCAAGAGCAGATGAAGCTGCACAAACAGTGACATCGATTGTATCGATAATAATAAGTTCGAAGCATTATACCTCCCCGCTAGCGTATAGGGGGGATACCTTGTTTGCAAGAGGGTTCAGCCTCATCTATTGCTCTGAGTAAGTAGACCCCAAGGCCACCGGTCTCATAATCCAATGAGGGCATTAAGCCCTCAGTCACAAAAACAGACAGCTAGAAATATATGACTATCAGAAAATTGATGATAGCTGTTTTTGTATGTACCAATCACGAGTCCGAGGCCTCCGTGAAGGAGAGCTGGAGGGCTGTTGTATTGATATTTCGGGCCGCTGAGACTGGTGTCGATGATCTTCTGCCATGTGACTGTTTTAGAAGGAAAAAAATTAAAGGACGTTTGATAAAGGTTGGCTTTGGCTTTAGCGACTGGTGAACCGCCGAGGGGATGAAGAGGCGCTAAAGACGGACCCCGCGGTCCATTGGATCCCTACTCGAGAGTTAGCGGCCAATCATCTTACACAACTGAAATGTCCGGTCTTGGCTCAAATTTTTGCACACTGCCAAGGCGTGCCCAATAGCCTATCGCGACATGAAGACCAACTGAGACAACGAGCTTTCGAATTTCGGTGTACGCCTGTGCCGTTGTCAATTACGACAGCCTAAGTCTCAGGTCATCTAAATGCCTAAGCAGTGACAAGGAAGACACCACATCTATATAGGTATGTGTCTAATATTGGCCTGTGCGACATCGAGACCGTTGGTTCGGAGTTTAGGATTCTGGGAGGTATGTTGCCGCCCTAACCCACCCCTAAGCGCCGAACGTTCGCCTCTCATTTCTCATTTCGAGTTCCAAGTTCCTAATACTTGTATACAAACAGAGGAGCGCGGGCTTTATTTACTTGCCCTAAAGCCCTTCCTATCTTCATATGTCATTTTCACTAGTGTTTTTCTCCAGTCATCATTTGCCATCGATTCTGCGTTTGCGGGAACGGAGAATATTTTGCACGAGCTTGCGGACACAGAATAGAGACGGATCAACCCTGCCATAGACACATCTCTGGGTTGGTAACTGCTTGCCATAATAGGCGGATATCTACCAACAGCCTTGAGAAGCATTCAGAACTGCTATGTATGTCATATATACTGGATAGTGCCGGCAGTCCGTGCATTTGTACCATATTCCACAGTGACTGCGACCGACAAGCTGGCCGGGTTGATCATGCAGCTACTGTCTAACTAATGCAAGCGGGTGGCAAGGACAGCTTCTTTGAGCTTGAAGTGAAATATGCTGTTATCACAGTCGACGTTTGACATGCTCCTAGATATAAATTTTAGAGATGAGTGTGTCTTGGAGAAACATTGAGATTAGACTACTCTATAAGCGCTAAGGTGGAGAAATTCTCTAAGCCAGGCTCAGCCAGCACAGTATTCTGTACAGTATGGTGACTAATACATAGTACATACCTGTCTCATAGTCTTAAAACTCCTATGCTGGGAAGGCAGGGACCATAGGAAAGCAAAACAACAACCTCATGAATAGATGCCTAATTTAACTGTAATCCGTTGAGGCTAATGCGTAATGGACGACGGGCGCTTCGATGAGCTTCAATTGGCCTGGTCGCCGCGGCTATCTCCATCCATGTTACTGCCGTACTCGGTTGTATCGTTGCATTAATGTGCTCTCGCCCCGGTCACCCCCATGCCCGCTGAAGTCGCCTCAAGGATGATTAAACGAAATCTATTGGCCCTCAGTGAGCGATGGCGCTTAGCCAACCTTCAAATGTCGTCCACTCGATGGGACAAAGAAAACGAAGTATACGTCTATATCGCTTGCAGTTGTAGCACGGCACAAAGCGAATTCTTAATTACAGCCCACGACACAGACCATGGCCTTCATACGGGGTTGGTCACTTGATCTTTTGTTTCCAAACAGGACCAACCGGTCTATTTTCTACCTTCTATCCACTGACGCACCGTCTTTTATTACTCACCGTGGTTCCCATATAGTCAGTTTGCTCTGGTCTCCCTTTGTTCTTTACACTTTTCTTTCTCAGTCACACCCATTCTGGCAATGGATTTTTGGTTGAACGAGTACATAGATCTCTGAATGTTTTGCATGGCTTGATACCCATTTCATTGTCTCGTCCGTACCAACAACTATTTCTTTTTTTATCTTTCTTTGTCTCTCGAGATACCTACGACGTTTCATTCGTTGCCTTTCTCTTACACCGTACTCCATATCAACACCAACATCACCACCACCACCACTATCGTGCTCTGCCAAAACCGTAGCTCGACTGGTATCTCTCTCTGCAACTACAGTAATTAATCTTTTTCGTAATATACGAGCTACCTTCAGCGCTTTACTCCTTTTCTTCGGTTCTACTTATTCATATTCCTTTGCGAAGCGGCTTCGCTTTTTGAAACCTTTCGCACCAGACGTGCTGGTTACGTTACACCCATACGCTCACTATGGTTCCCTGGAAAGAGAAGAGTCACTTCCCCAATGTGCCCTCGTCGCTTAACCCCAACGCGCAGAGCGCATTCGAGATGTCGTCCGTACATAAGAAAGTCCCGGATAACATCGCCTCGGTCCGTTCCTACTCATCCAAGCAGATCACGCCTTATCTCGGTATACGTTCAAGGCTATCTCAAATATGGCTCAATAGATGGACTATACTCCTCTTACTGGTCCTAGTTCACTTCCTTCTCACCGTAGGCAGTCTGAACGACAACCTGGCCGAAGCCAAGGCAAAGGCGTTGACGGCATGCACCAAGGTGGAGGATGTCGGCAGCGCCTTTGCCTCTATGCCGCATTACTTGTCTGTTGGAGTCAACCAACTCACCGCATCGAGTGTCACCCACGCAGTACAAGCCTTAATGACCGTGCTCGACATGATCCTGACAGGTATCGAGCAGCTGATCCTTTTCGTTATTGGCATGATGACGGACACATATGTCTGCCTAATCGCTATGGTGGTTCATGGCGGCCTCAACGCATCTGCCGTCGCTGTTGAGAAGACGACTGATGCTATAAACAAGGCTATCGACGGGGTAGCGGATGGCATCGCAAGCAAGGCGGATGATATCCAGAAAGTAATCGACTCAGTCTGGGATATCGCTGGGAAGGCCGGAGACATCTTCGACGACGCCAAAGACGGGGCTCAGGATGCCTTAGACGGAATCGGGGGCATCTTTAGCGGTCACAGACGCGACATAATGTCTGTTGCTTTGCAAGCAAGAGGTCTACCAGATAAGCCCGATCTCGAAAAGGATATTGTTGACAAGATGAACGACCTGAAGTCGATCAATATCGACACCAGTGGTTTTGTGCAGGGACTCAACGATCTCAACAATAAGATTCCTACGTTCGACGACATTAAGAACCTAACTGGCCAAGCCGTGTCGTTCCCCTTCGACTTGATTCGTAAGGAGCTCAATCAGGCGTACGGCAACTGGTCATTCGACGATAAGGTTTTCCCCGTTGCCCAGAAAGAGGCGCTTTCTTTCTGCTCCGACAATGACGGCCTCACCAAGTTCTTCGAGAACTTGTTTAAGATCGCCTACGATGCCAAGATTGCGGCAATCGTCATCCTCGCCCTTCTCGCTATCGCCGTATGTATACCGATGTACATCCTTGAAAAACGCCGCTGGCGTAGACAAAACGAGTCTGTCGCAAATGCTGTGGATGTTCTGGATTACGGTTATTTATATTCTTCTCCGCTAACAGCCAGGGTCGGTTTGGCTATCTCCAGCAAGTTTGAGGACAAGCATAATGCTCGGAAGATCATGATCCGCTGGTTTGTAGCTTATGCCACTTCTCTCCCGGCGCTCTTCGTCCTGTCGCTCGCGTTGGCCGGATTCTTCGCTTGTTTCTGGCAAGGCATTCTGCTCAAAGCGATTGAGAACGAGGTTCCGCAATTGAGCCAGCAAGTCGGCGGTTTCGCCGAGAACGTCGTTCAGACGCTAGGAAATGTGTCGCGAAAGTGGTCCGACGATGCGAACGGGGTCATCAATAATTACAGCCAGGAGATCAACGACGACATTCTGGGCAAAGTGACCAACGGCACCGCGGCCGTAAACAACACTCTGAACACGTTCATGTCGGAAATCGACAAGGGCATTAACACTGTGTTCGGGCAGACGCTATTCAACAGTCTGGCCAAGGAGGTTGTTCGTTGCTTGCTGGGGCTCAAGGTCGAGGCGGTTCAGAAGGGTCTAACATGGGTGCATGACCACGCGCACGTAAACTTCCCTCAGTTCCCCGAGGACATCTTTTCCGTTGGCGCCAACCAATCCATCAGCGGCGACTCAGACCTGACGACGTTCCTGGCGTCACCTAGCAGCGTCACGACGGACGAGATAACGGGCGCCGTGGCGCACGTGACGAACTGGCTGCGCAACCAGATCATCCAGGAGGCGCTCATCTCGACCGGCTTATTACTGATATACATCGTGGTCGTGCTCCTGGGCATGATGCGCGCCATGTACGTCCTGATGACCCCGTCCAGACACTCCTTTAGCGACGCGGCGCTGCAGTCGCCGAAGCTGCCTCGCTCCAGCAGCGACTCGAGCGTCTTCAGCTCGGCCCAGGTCACCATGCAGCGGGGACCCGCCAGAGAGTACCCGCCGCTTCAGTCGGTGAGTAGGCGGCCTTCTACCTTTCAGACGAATACGCGGTAGCGCTTAGGGTCGCCTGCTCTTTATACAACCTACCTCCTAAACTAAGCTAAGCATTGGCGTTCGGATCCGTGCGGTATGGTGGGCTGATTGTGTTGCTTTATTTTTTATCTGCATGTAGAAATGGCGTTTCGGGGCGACTTTCGCATACACTCTCCCACTACTTACTTGCTCACTCTTGGGCATTTGCCTTCTCCATTCTCTCCCTCTCGGCCTCGGCCAGCACTTCTCATTTTCCAAGCTACCCGCTCATAACGGCGTAGAAATCTCAAGGCATCTCACTGGCGTTTTTTTTTTTTTTTGGCGTATCACGCATTTGATTGGAGTAGGGAAGGGGGTGGAGAGTTTAAGCAAGCAAGAAACTAAAGAAAGAGGGAACGGCTTACGCCAACTTTGCATACCCGGATCTAGGGATTGATTTATCTGTCTTAATGTTTTGAATAGGTGGAAGAGAAAGATTTTGTAAGCAGGTAGTGAATGAGTAAGCGCTTAAGCTAGATAAGGATAGATAGACAGATGCAGATCTGTAACCTAGATAGTCTATATATCTGAATTCTATCTTTACCATATGAAGTCTGTTTACTGAACCCTCCTTGGTAGACTAAATAGTAACGTTGGTGACTGATTTTTGACTACTGCATTGAAACATGGATATAATACAAATAATAGTAGTTATGTAGATATCTCATAAGCTAAGCGTAAGCAGCTAATACTACAAGACCGAAAATAAAATACAACTACAAAACGCTGGGTATCGCTGTGGGAAAGAGAGATATGTATATACAGCCTTTTCCCTTTTATTCCTTTCCCCTAGTTATACATATAATAAGCACATTCCCATTTGCACGTTAGTAACATATTAGGACCCCTCGGGAAAGTACAAGACCCGTTGAGCGCCTATATGATTGATTGATTGATTAATCAATCAAGCACAAAATTTCGTAGCGCCCACCTTACGTCTCTCTCCAACAAGGACAATGGGCGGTGTTTGCGTATTGTATGGACCCTTCTCTGTGACTCCATCCTTATCCTCGTCGACTTCTGTCAAGGTACCGAGCCGAAAGACGCAAGGAGGTCGGGACGTGCAGATTATGTTATTGTTGCCGTCGGTTGTGCGCGGTTTTTTCGGTTCAGGAGGCGATGTACACAATTTTGGAATCCTCCGCGCCGCCGTTGACGATGCTGACGACGTTGACGATGGTGGTGATGAGTGTTCTCGCTTTCGAGTAATAATAGTATCCTCAGCCTTAGCCTTGGTTAAATCATCAGAAGGAGGCACCGATTGGGTACCTGCTGCATGACGGCCCCTCAATAAAAGAAGTTGATGTGGAAGGTATCTGTTGACTGCGTTTTTCGGAGGTGCGCGTTGTCGGTGGCACGTGAGGAAAAAGGAAGGTCGTTGAGGTCGAGACTCTTCACTTGAATCGCTGCCCCTATGCATATGCATATCCGTAGACGTAGACGTAGACGTAGAAGTTGACTCGGAGACCGAAGCGGAGGAGCAGCCAGTAGCAGCGGCGGCAGTTCTTTCAGCATTCTATTTCATAGTCACTGCGGGGAAGCTCCTAGCGCTCAGGAATATGCCTTTGACGCTTCGGATGGCGTCCTTCGTCTTCTTGAACTCGTCGTCCGGCTCCGCGCTCCGGCCGTACCCGAGCCCACCGTAGGTTGAGAAGTCCTGCACGATGGACGGGTAGGCCAGCTTGTCGATCTGGTCGCGGAGCTCTCCGACGCTTGACCGGGAGTCGGCCATCCGTTCCGCGCTCTGCGTGTGCATGAGGGTTAGCTCGCGAAGCGACGCGCTGATGGCCGCTAGCTTGCGGGCTTGCGTGTCAACGGGTTTCTCGGGCTTGCTGTTGGCTGCGACTCCGGAGAGGGAGGGAGGCGGCGAGGTCTGCGTGCCGACGTCCCGGTGGAAAAGCTCGGTCGGATCGCTCGTGACGCTATCGTTGTCCCAGAGGGCCTCTTGACCCTGGTGTTGGGACTTTGGCGGTTTCCCGTCTTTGTACGGGACTTCGCTTACGGAGCCCTCGAGTTTCCGAACGACTTCGCCGAGCTTCTCGTTCACGTGGGCGTAATAGTCCGATCGTGCCTCGTTGAGGTTGTCGACCATTGGTCTGACAACAAGGCCGGCTGTCCCGTAGAGGAGCGCCCAGATAGTGCCCGAAGCGGCGAAAATGTTAGCTAGCCGTGACGGGGTTATCAGGGGCGGCGGGCGTTGAGGTTTCGTGAGGAATTCGGGATATGTGACAATCGGAGGAGTGTCGGCCGCGAATTGCACCGCCGGCGAGGAGCTCTCGGTAGACGTGGAGGCCGATGAACTTGACACGGCAGAAGATTCTTTGACCTCTGAGGCATCTGTGCTCGCTTCATCTACAACCTCGGATGTACGTGAAGAATTGGTGGTTGGATGCGGACTTGTTGAAGTTTGATCCTCTTCGCGAATCTCGTCTAAAAGCTGGGTGATTTGGGCATCATCAAAGCCTTTCGTTCTTAAAAATTCTCGCTTTTCTTCAGGGCCTGCGGCTTTCACGGTGTCGTGGTTCAGGAATTGGCGGGCTTGCTCGAGGGTGACCTTGGTAGGCTCCGCGGCGGAATCCGGGGCTCCGGCTTCTGTCCGCTGCGCGGCAGGTGTGGAGGGCTTCACTGAATCTGCCATGGTAGCGAATAGGTTTCTAGGAGAACAGTAAGAATATGGCGAAGTGAAAAGGATTGACTAATTAATGCGTTTTAATGCAGGCTTGAGAGAGAAGTTGAACATGACCGACGGCTAAGGTGGGTATCTGGTTTTAATGGTACTGTGCTTCTTCAGGTGTTGCCTCGGTAAACGCAGCCGAGCTTTGGGCCTATGACATATAGCGCACGCCTGCAACATACGGAAGGAGCTTCCACGTTCCCAACACGCCGCACTCACCTCGCGGAACCACCAAAGAACATTCGGCCGACATCCAACTATTTAGAGTACTTGCATTAGAGGGCAATGCGCATTGCCAACGGATATATATATATATTATAAGTAAGCCTACAAGGATTTGGTATTCAAGACTTCCAGAATGTACAGCATACTACGGCCATAACTGCTACAAGTAATTATTATGACTATAATGCCCATGATATTCTGAGAACATAGTGAGGTACTCGCGGTTTTACTAATCCATGTATGCTGCGCACTAACCTCAAAAGGCATTCAATAGTCGTTGTTATGCTGCTGCTGCTGTATATAGGCGTCATATCATAGTAGCCCGTAAAATCAATTGTTAGATCACAATATAAGGTACATAAATAAGTATTGACCAAGCATACTCTGGGAGCAATGAATGAGAGAGTCTTACGGTCGGAACACTTATGTACGGAAGCACCTATCTACCATCCATCTACCTATGTCGATTGTCATTGTTAATCAGGGCACATATGCTAACTACCTACGTTAGGTTTGTACAGAATAATGAGGAGCGAACACGCTTGTGGCGACTCAGGTCGAGAAACCACGTGACTCCCCGCGACAATAATATACCCCTTTAGACGTATTTTACCATATCTGTCTATCGTTAGTAATTCAACTGCGAGGAAAGGGAAGACCAACATTCTCAAATGTTGTCCCTGGTTACGTATTATTTACCGATCGAACTGAGTACTGAAGCCGCACTTATAAACGGTCGTTATTCAATGACAAGTAGTTGATTACGGCATTGGTTTTGTTGCTGGCAAATAAGGGCCTTTTACCAGTTCCGTTCAAAAGAGACCTATCATATCTCGAGGGATCGCCCCATCTGCCATTTCTCCAGCCGCCCGTTGACGCTGACCACAGACCGTCTGAATATTCACCGGCGGCAAAGCGAGCAGCAAACGCGACAAAGTTGGGGAGGTATCCATCAACCACCTGGAAGATCCATTGCCAAGCCAGGAGAGAGGTAAGCACCCTCGCAACACAGGCCTACCTACGCTACTGGATGCTTGCGGAAGCTCGTTAAAACGCAGGCCTACGTAACAGTAGAATCGTTAGCCTTTGTTGTCGCATCGCATCGCATCCTGCGTTCCCCGTTTCCCATTCCCCGTTCTCCGAACTATATTCCAGCTGGTACAGTCACACACACGGCCAATTGACTAGAGGCAGCCCGCACTGCGCCTCCAAGAAACTCTTGTAGCGCGCCTTCTAACAGGTTGCAGCTGAAGATTGCAATCTGCGTGCTAGAAGACCTGACGACGTTCGCTAGCCACAGCTAGCAAAATCTCTACCGTTTGGTTAGTCTCTCCGTTTTCTTCTGCTTTCGTGTTTCCCTTGTAAATACTATCATTGCTGCAAACCTTCTCCTTGCACAGAAAAGAAGAATCAAGTAGAAAAGATCATAGATTCCCTTGAATGCCCGCCCTTGTACCTTGAACCTTGAACCTTGCATCTTGCATCTTGCACTTTGAGCCAAAAGCGAAGTAAAGAAGGGCCAGGGAGGGGGGTGGTTTGGGCATTGGTAGAACTGTATCCGTGACCAAAGGTCTGGCTGGTTGGCTGGGAATGGTTGCGCAAACCGAAAAGGCTGGCCGGTACTTCCCACCGTGATCACCGTCCATTCTGATTAACTTGGTGGGTGGATGGATCAATCAACCAAGCAATCAAGCGATAGGCTGACTGGCCTAGGATGGACGTTGAACCCTCCCTGCGTACGGCAATGCGGCTGGTCCAGTCCCAGCTGGGAGTCATCACTCCGTTGGCTGCAGGGTCTATTTTAATCGATAGCCTCCTGCTTAACGTTCAAGCTTGGGGTCCAACCTTAAGCCTCGAGCGCAAACCCACTAGACTCTCTATTGCCGTGCCATGCCTTGCCTTGCCTTGCCTTTGCCTTGTCTGCTTCGTCTGCTTCGTCTTAGCTCATTGGAACAACAGAGCTAAGAAGTAGTGTGAAAGATACAAAGAGGGGCATAGAAAGAGGGGAGAGCGAGAGACAGGCGAAAAGAGGAGAAGACAGCTTGCTCTGTTGAAGTGTTGGTTGAGGCGAGACCAAGTGGTTTTGAGGTTCCTCCAATCCCCATCAAGAAAGGCAGTCCAGATCGGACCCCCAATCAAAGAATAATTCGAGCGCTGCGGCAACGTACCTGCTACCTCACACGGCCGGGGCTGTTTGCTGCGACGGTCGTGTGTCACGGCCCCTTCTCCTTCCGCCAGGCTCCTTCTCTTTTCCCATCTCACAACACCGCGCGGAGCTTACCTTATCACAATCACCATCGCACACAAGCCACCTTCCACCTTACCAATCAAACAAGACACCAACTTCGCCGCGACTAGTTAGTCATCAACTGACGTCGACAACACCAACACCACATTCTTACTTCTCACTCCTCACACCTCCTACTACTGCCAACTTTACACTTCACATAGTCCACACTTCTGCATTGTAACCCAATCGAGTACCTGGATTGAACCAGCCCCCCGGCAACATCTTATCCACCTGGCCCTCACACGTCACCTCTTGTCATTCATCAAAGTATCCCCACCAAAGGATTTAGACGCTCTTGCGTCCCAGCTCTCCTCTCGGGAAGACTGAAGACTGTCAATTGGGCACTATGTCGTCTTCTCGTCCTCGTCGCGCTGCTGCCCAACGGGCCAACAAGCACATCACTGACATGGTTGATAGCGACAACCACATTAGTAGTCGGACGGGCAGGATCATGTCATCAAGACCATCACGCCGATCGGAGGGTAAGAGTGCCGCAGCATCCGTCTCGCGCGGCCCTCCTTCCTCGCCCTCAGATTCTAACCAGCATGTTCATTTGACAGTTAAGCTTCCGGCAAGCAAGCTTCGCCAGGCCACCTCCAGTCGCCCTACCCAATCAAGCCGCCAGGGCACCCGTGATAGTTTTCCCGGCGGGGAAATTGTCGAAGGCAAGCGGAATCGATCGCAGAAGAAGAGTTACGTCGTTGTTACTAGCGACGACGATGACGAAGAAGACGCACCAGGTGAGATCGAGGAAGACGACGAGGAGGATGCCGAAGGCGAGGACGACGATATGATGGAGGACGATGAAGAGGACGCCGAGGGCGAGATAGTTGTTAGCGACAACATGGACATCGATGCCGAAGGAGAGGACGACGAGGAGGATGCTGAAGGCGAAGATGACGACATGGAAATGGACGCTATCCCGCCACCAGCCCCCGTCATCAAGGTATCCAAACCCGCCACGAAGAAGAGCAGTGCTGGCAAGCCTCGAGTGACGATGAAGGCCGCCACCACAAAAGCTGCCGTCACCCAAGCTAAGGACAGCGATGACGAAGAGCTGAGTGAGCTCGAGAGCGAGGCGGACGAGATTCAAGACACTGTGAAGGTCGGTGGCGGCGACGAGGAAGACGCCGAAGGCGAAGACGAAGATATCGAAGAACCAGGGGCAGCAGACGAAGACGATCTTGGCAGTGATGAGGATGGTAGTCAAGCCGAGACGCCCGACTTAACCAAGATGACAAAACGGCAGCGTGCTCGGTTCGAAGAAAATGGCGACGCTCTCATGAAACTATCGGATGGTCAGTCGCAGATCCTGATATACTCTTCTGATGTAACAGCACTAATTATCTTTCTTGCTCCCAGAGGTGCAAGCCAAGAAGCATTTTACAGCTGAAGAACTGTCAATGAGGCGCGCTGAGATGGCTCGTCGTCGACGAAATCTCAGTGAAAAGCGCAACGAGGAAGTCAAGGTAAGACGATTAATTACGTTTGCAAAAAGATCGATCAGCCTACTTGTGACACTGGGTTAACACGCGATTTGTATAGATGGAAACAATCAACAAACTGTTGAAGAAGCAGGCGCCCAAGACCAACCGTAAGGCGCAAGCCGGATTAGAATCTACTCCAGACCCAGATTCCCAAAAGCCAAGCCCTATCTTTGTGAGGTGGGTGAGCAGCAAGGATGGTTGTCGAGTTGCTGTGCCGGAGGAAATAATGAGCAGCCCTGCTGGAAAGGTCTTTGAAAAATAGGGAGCCTCCAAAGCCTCGGTTTGTCGAGACTGAAGATTGGCCAGCAGAGAAGCTGAATTAGTATGGAGTGTATCTTCTGCAAGATGTATTTTATTTTATATTGTGTGCCTTGTGCTGGGACATCAAGGGGCAATAGAGAAAAGCGTTTGATGGGTCTCAGTATTTTCTACGTAGCAACCTCAAGGCTCTCAAACCAGCGGTAATATATTCTATAAACCTTATGTATTCTTGTTTGTGAGTACTCCAACCGTACAAAGCACATTATGTATGTTCTTGTTGTCATGCCAAAAACGCTGTACACGTTTGTACCAGCCTATTTTGCAAATATCTCTATTTATTCACTCTTCCTCTTTCTCAAGTCGATATTCCAAATAGTAAGCACATGGAGACTATTATTAGGACCGTGACTAAAATGTCTATAGTAGAACCCCATGCTCATACCATATTCATGCGGCATAGGCACTTTGGCAAAATCCGCAACGAGCAGGTGTCAGGTCACGTTGGTCACCGACGACTCTTTAGTTTGTTATATTGCTTGGATATGTTTATGGGGTGACTTGCCCAGTCAAGTCTCATCGCCAACAGTGTAAATACTGTTGGCGGGTAGTAGTTTAGTTTCATCTAGTCAAACAACATCCATATTATAATATTGGTATAACGCTTGTTGTTCCCACATTCAGCTCTTAGTATCTTCATCTCTACCTTTCTTCGAAATGATCCCGTGCTAACTACCATCTATGCATCTATGTATGCCATTAACCCCCGTTGTTCATTCAGGCGGTCAGAGAGCTAGGTATGGTTACTCTCTGTTACACGGGCTCCTAGTTATACCTTGAGTGATTATTTGTTAAGTATATATGTCAGTATCCTCAGATTCAGCCCTGAATTCTTCTATTATAGTCCCATAAGAATGGGATACAAGGTCACGGCGTCTGACTTGACTACGCTCTGCTTTTGGTCATGTCATCATTTGGGGCTGTAGCTCTGGTCTGCTGAACACTCACTATGTTTTCGAGTAACAGTAGACATTCCTACCAGCACAATAAGCAGGATGTCATTGTGAATTAGTAGAATAGGCACAGTTTACGTACAGTAGGGACATTGTGTTAGATATCTACATACCTAGGGGGTTTCTCTCAGTTAGATTCGGTACCTACCTAAGTAGCTGCTATAGTAACGGCCACGGACACGCCTAGGCGGCCAACCCTAACGGCACCTGGGCATAGTGAACACCATTCATATAAATGAACGCCCAATGTTAACCGGCTGTTTCTATCCTCATTGTTCTATCAATGCACCCAGTTATTTACGTTAATACCATATATCAATGGCGACGAACATACGACACATTGTTTTCGATTCGTATGTAGCTCGCCTCGACGTGCACAAACATACCTGCTCGGCGACCTCGAGCAGCTATATATTTCTTTCCTCCTACCGAGACTTCGATCTCTTCCTTTCTTCCATCTCCATTGCTTCACCCTTTGGAGTTTGTCTTCATCCGACGCACAGGAATCTTGATTATATCGTTTCCGATATTTATCTAAAGCCTTGAGTCACGCTTGAGAACGGTCTACAACTCAATAACACAGAGTATTGTTCTACATATACACATTCTCGATAGCAAAAATCACACGTGTGTTGATACGCGGCGGTGTACCTCACCGATATAGGTAAGTCGATGGCCATAAAATCCCCTTCATTCATCTATATTTTCTCTTTCGTCAGTAATTACTATGAAAGTTGATACTATCTCCCTCCGACTCTCTCTATTCCCCTTTCGCTTTATCAATCTATCTATCTATACGTCCTCACCCCGCGAACTGTCTGCAAGAATCGAAACTAACACTCCTCCGTCAAAGAAAAGCATAAAAAACACACATAATGCCTCACAGAAGAGACTCCAACAGCGACCCTGAGAAGGAAGCGCGCGCTCATCGCAAGGAGCTGCGGACATCATGGCGCACCGGCGCGACCGAGACGGAGAAGATAACCGCCTTGCGGATCGCCCTCGGTCAGCGGAAAAAGAAGTACTCCTGGCTTGTAGAGGTATGTCTTTTGATCCTTGCCCTTTTTAACTTTATCACTTCCATTCATGCTTGTCCTTTTCCCCATATACTCTTTCTCTCCAGCCGTGTCATCTTCCGTTGTCGTGGGAAGTCCCAATCGTTGTCTTGATACCTCATAGCTTCTATATGCACAGCAGAAGCACCCCCAACTAATACTTGTTTCGTTTTTCTGCAGGCCGAGGCTATTACCCCCGAGCAGGTTCGAGCCGAAAAAGCCCGGATCATCGGTGAACAACTTGAGGCCCTCTCGGGAAATATGCCGGGGGAAGAAAACTCGGACGCCAACAACGACGAGAACGGTGTCATCAATTCCCCTTCGGACCCGGAACCCGTCAATATCGTCGCCGCTGCCTCCGAAGATGGTAACGCACCGGGCAAGCGAAAGAGGCTTCCGGACCTCGGCGATAAAGTTAATTCCAATGCCACTCCCGCCAAAAAGAGACGGAAGGCCAGCAGCAGAAAGGGAAAGGGAAAAGTGGCCCCAGTTACAACGCCCTTGACTCCTGAGCTGACTCCCGGTGGTGATGATGATGAGCTCATCACATCCCACACTGCACAAGGGGGAACGTCCGCCCAGGCCGCCACTGTTCCCGACGAGGATAGCGGGGCCGAGCCCCATCCCCAGCCAACTGCCGAGAGAGAGCTATCGCCATTTACGGCCGATGAGCTCTTCATGATGGAGTAGCTGGCCCGCTCCCGCCCCAAAAACAATATTGTGTATACGTTGGTTTGGGCTTGGATCCGAGGCTATTATAAAGCCGGGATGGTTATACTAGGGACTCTATCAAGACCACTTGGAGATTGCTATATGCCAATATGGCATTTTTCTTTTGTTTTTTTCTTTGTTTCTCGTCGTCGATGACGATAATGACGAGATCATGGTTTTTCATAGGATACAGGATACAAGATACAGGATACGGGACACGGGAATGTGAGGGATGAGGATGATACCCTTTGAGGATTGACGGCGTTTGTTTGACCCATGGCATCAAGTCACAGATCATAGCATATAAGGTGTTTTTTCACTGATGATACCCCAAAAGAGACTGGTGACTATAGGTATCTAAGCTAGGACCTGTATATAAAGCCAGCCTAAAATAACTATATGACCTTTAAAACCTTTAATTATATATCGCCCAGTGACGTCCCAAGTGTGAGAGCTGACCTCATAATGGAATATCTTTTCTATTGCTCGTGATAATACTAGTAAGAGATCCGGGGACGAACTCGAGATAATATAGGTTCGAAACATGCAATAGACTTGGGCTGAAATTGTTTTGGCAATTCCCTGGTGGGCGAGTCAGGATTTAAAACGAGCTGACGTTGGACATTACACAAGATACAAAGACTTAAGCTTATAGAAAGGAACTAGATATGGTTGTCTTTAAAGTTGATGTAAATCTTTACCGATTCCCCATCTGCTAAAGGAGAGATTTATATCACACAATGATCAAACTTCTTTCTGTCGCCCGTGCCATGATAAACTCATGACCCTCCGTGTCCTCAATCCTGAATCTCCCAATTCTCTCGAACTCCCCCGGGGCCTGTGAGCTTTCCCGTAATATCAGACCCGTGTACTCATGTGTTCTCCCACCAGGCCACAATACGTCAAGCAGGGCAAGCCACACGACCTTCGATCCATGTTCCACGCATCCTTCGCCATTTGACTCGTGGAACACGTAGTCCGGCCAGAAGCACCCCGTGAACTTCCTTGGCCCGAACTGTACCGAGAACATCTCATTCAGATTATTCTCCATCAGGTCTTCCTCCCACAACAGTACCCCCTCGCTGACTAATCCACCGGACACAGTCAGAGTCGCAGACTTGAGCCTACCCGTCGGGTCAGCGTCCTCTAAGTCTAGGACACAATCCGCCTCGAAGGACGTGAGGTAACTCTTCACGATGTCGAAGTACTTGCCCGGCCACCACACGCCGCTCTCGACCGAAGCCCAGCTCCACGTCGGGGCAATCCACTCCTCGGATCTCTGTCTGAGCGGACCGCGCGCACACCACGCGAGACCTAGGGGCATCTCGCGTTGCCATAGCCCCGCGAAATATCGCTGCCCGTCGCTCCGGAGCTGTCTCGAGCGCTGCGCGGCGCCCGATAGAGCGGGGAACCTATCCGTTGCGAACGTGAGAGAGAGCTTGGTGTACTCTTCCACGACTTCCAGCCATTGCGCCGCCGGGTTTGACGTCTCATATCCAGCACCACTGCCGCTGTTACTTTCAATACCCCTAGCAGCGGACGCGTGCAAGAACGCGCCAAGCGCGACCTTGGGACTGTACATCCGCTCCCCTCCGCCGCCTAGACACTGACACTCGCTGCCGTGCAGACACTCCCAGACGACCTCGTTCTTGGCGAAGTGCACCACGCGGCGCGAAAGAAGACGTTCCTGCAACACCCAACCGCGACCTAGAAGCGGCGCCTTTTCCGTGTTTTCTTCTCTATTGGTATGTGTCTCGCTCCCCGCGAAATGCGGTAAAGGTTTCCTCGCCCAGACGCGCAGGGAGGATTTGGTTTCGTCGTTGAGACGCATTTCTAGCTCCCTTGAGTGGTATGCAGAAAAAGATGAGGAGGAGGAGGAGGAAGGTGATAATGACAATGATAATGGTGGTGATGTAGAAAATAGCCCCTGCCCCGAATCTGAAGCATTAGCCGCGGCAATCGTTAGCGCCGTGCACGAATACACGTTGCACATCTCGCCCGCCTCGCGCGCCCAGTCGGTGGGGGAATCTTGGATTATGCAGATGCTGTCGATCCAGAGATACCGCAGCCCTAACCCCAGTCGACGTAATACGCCTATCACGTCTTGGAAAGTCCGCGGGATACTAGACCACGGGATGCCGCGCCGGTTGGAGGCGAGGGTTGAGTGGAGAGTGATGCATTCGGGTTTACTGTTGCCCCAGCAGTGGCTTAGACAGACGTATTCGATTCTAGCCCCGGTATTGGGTGATAGTGATGGTGAAACTGTGATGTCTTCTGCTGTCTCAAGGAGTCGAACTCCGGATTCGCAGTCGGGACTCTGGATATCGAGGAGGCGCCTTGGTATGTAACTCGCCTCTTCTGGACGAGAGGGTGATAATCTGCATTTCTCGTGCGATTGCACGCATGTTGTGTACCACTTTCGTATTTGATTCAGCGTCTCCTCACTGTTTGTACCCTCCGGCACTGGATGCCCGACGTGAAATTCTGTTGGGAGATGAGGATCCGATACTAGCAGGGGTTTTGAATCTGCTCACACAGACACAGAATCAGCTATATACTATCTTTGCTTGATCAAGAAACCGTGAAATGCTACTTGTGATCTAGACACCGTTGGCGCATACCTGCATGAATAGAAAACTCAACTTCATAAGATACCTCTGTATCATCATTATCATCACCACCGTCTTCCCTGTCCGCCTCCTCCTCTCTGCTGCGACCCCGGCCCCACCTTCGACCGGTAAGCACGCTATAATTCCAACTCCACCTAACAGTCCCGGCACAAGCTTCGGGAGAGCAGACCTCGTCGATGCCGCGGACGAAAAGCCTACACTTCTCGCAGCCGCCGGCCTCAGCGGATCTCTTCAGGTCTTCATATGTGGGCTTTTGGTGGATGTGGGGTGGGGGCGGACATCCCTGGCAGGAGGGGATCAGCCACGAGCGGTCTTCTACTTGGCGGAGGGTCACGAACATTTGCTGTCAACGCTCGTCACTGATGGGGAAAGAAATTTCGATATAGAAACAAAGATGGAAGAAATATCTAATAATCTTGGTTTAATGGCTATTTTATCATATTTGTTGTTACGTTTTGAGGAAATTATGAGCTCACGACCAATTACCGCTCTTGGCGGCGGGGCCGAGGCTCTGAGGTTATTTTGACCTCCAAATTCCGGACGTGACGACTAGAAGTGACATAAGCTGCTATATTTACATATTACTCGAGATGTGGTAGCATCAAGGTTAAATGGAGGTTTTGGAGGGAATATAAAATCAGGATCTTTCCGAATTACGTTCCGCGTTGTAAGTCGAGACTGGCGAATGTCGCAATGCTGCCGGAGAACAACCGGACCTAAGCTTCGACCTCACGTGTGGTTTACAGCTCGGTAGCTTCTCTTTTCCATGTAGACAAGATAAAGTAGCGTAATTACAATTGTTACTTACCCAGATGTCCACTAGGAAAACATTTTCTTCGGGTTGGCATAGGTGAGCATATGTTCCAAGTTGAAGCATGACCTAGTATCTTGCTCTTGCAGTCTACACGGTAAATAAGTACTTAGGAAGCTAGAGCTATACTACGGCACTTGATCTAGGTACAATATATGTATGTTCTAACTGCTAACTTGGAGTTACTGCAAAGCACTGATCTTGAGATGAAAATTTTCCCTTTGGCTTGCTGAAGCTCACCCCACATCCAACATAGTATAAAGCAGGATTATTTGCTCGAGGTTTGTTTGCTCAAGATAAACCTGCTCATTTCCACTCAAAGTTTTGCGCAGGTCCCTGTGATTGTAAGAGTAGGAAATTTTTTCTTTGCACATTGTACCTACCCATGGAATTGGTGGAGTTGCAAAATGTTTCTTTTACAAGCTATTATTGCTTGCCTTGTATTACTTACACCTACTTCCAATTATGTGGAATAAACTTGAGATCAGTTGCTTTAATGAACCTAACTGGATGTTTGGGTCACACAGCTACAAGGTTGAAAATTCCCAAGTGTCTGATTTGCGGTAAAGCTGTACCCTCTCTTGACGTTCTTGGCCCTTGCTTTGTGCAAACTTGAAACAATGTCCTTAGGTTACTTCAATGACATAAAAATTTCTTTGTCTGATATTAGAGGTTGCATTCTTTCTTAGTATTAGCCGGATAGATATGGTACATTCTATCAGTAGCTGAGCAAATCTGCTCTCTTTATTTGCCTGCCCAAGTCTAAGTAGAATTCACAGCACAGCTTAACTTGAAGTATGTGTAAGAACATATGTGATTAAGGTCAAAATACGGTATTCACTACTGGTAATGGAGAACCAGAGTAGATCCTTGTATCTTTAGCTACAGCCTACTTATATGTTTGTGTCTGGCCAAGATAGTCATCTTGGCTTCAACATCATAGAGTGTCCATCCCATAACATTCAAGTCCTAATGCTGTCCAAATTTCGTATGGATTTCGTCCGTATAACGTCCGATAATCGTTTAACTTAATTTTACAACATTATTGCTACTACTACCAGATAATGTGCTGTTTAATCACTGCTTATTTCTAAGAACCATATGCATGTCGGCCGGATAACGTCCGATATTCGTCATACTTAAGCTTCTCTTAAATATTTGTATATATGTAATAGTAGATAACGGCGGACGTATGGCTACTCGAGCCCAGGTGATGTTTGCACTTGCTACTAGATAACGTCCATTCCACAGCAAGTGGGCAGTGCTGACAGAGTCTTTGTACCCATACCAAGTAATACCCACTTCACTGTTTTTTCCTGTACCAGATCATGCACAATAGGCAATTATCAGGAGCTCGAGAGGTCCCATCCAGGCCGCATTATAAGAGAGATACTGCCACTTCCTGTTTCTGGTGGGGCTTTGAGTAAATCACAAACAAGAGATAATGTTGATATCTCACAGCTAGGACCTAAAATGTTCTCAGAAAGTACATTACTTCGTCATAACTACTACCCACTCTTAGTTTGTAACTGCCTCTTCCTGATAGCACATGTGAATCTAGGTTTGTAGGTACCCTAGCTTGGTCAGTGTTCTGTAATTATGGTATGCCCTCCATAACCATAGTACCGAGGCTCGGCTTATCTAGTGATTGCTAGAACAGAGTAACAAACCTGCCGTACTTACTGCCTTTGGAGTCCTGATATGCTTAGGCATGTAATGAATGTACCTATGTATGGCCCAACCTAAGTGCGCTTACTTGTAACAGCCCCTCATCACTCTCATTAACTGTACCTTATCAAACTGAATCGCAGGTACCAACCTTGCCTATTGTACCAATTCTACTAACTGCACCACCTAGAAAATTTTCGAATGAACAAACAACTTGAATGGTAGCGGGGCATATATTGCTGTTTTTGCCCTTTTGGGGGACTGCCATGTGCATTCTATCAACACCTGACGCGTCAATGCATCGCACTAGCGCGTCCATACCTCAATATAAATTTGCTCGCCTCCCCCGTCACCTTCCGCTTTTCCATCTTCCTTCTCTCACTACTCCGCTCAGTACTCCGCTTGGGGTTCCGCGATATCGAACTTGTTCAAATCGCCGACTTCATTCTTTTGTATATATATAATGCGGCTGGTCCGCCTGACCTTCCTTTCCTTTCTCTTTCCTTTCCCTTTTTTTTTTCCTTATGAAATTGCCTAACGCACACACCCTGCAAAGGCAATTACATCTTGCAGCAACAGATAATTTTCTTCTGCCATCATCATTTACCATACCTCATACCCTCGAGCTCCCCAGTTGGCCAACCATGGAGGCCAACAACAACAACCCGCTCGCAGACCAGGGCCTGGCACCTGGCGATGCAGGCAACCCGACCTATCCGGTCGCGGTCACGCAATGGAGCCAAGCTCCAGTCGGTGCTCCGGTGCCTATCCAGGCTCCGAGCTCTGCTCCAGCCTTCGCGCTGCCTGGGTCACAGGGCCCAAACATGCCTGTCCCCAATGGGAACGAGCGTTTACCTCGTTCCCCATACGAGGCGCTGCAGGACTACATCCGCGAACGCGGTATCGTAGACGAAGCTGACCTCATGTTCACCCTTGGGGTTCAGCATGGCATTGGACTCGGTATCCATAATACTCGGGAGGCCATTCTCAACGAGATGACCTTCGAAGGCACCTGCTTCGGCCGATCCTTCGCACTCAAGGAGGACGACAAGGACCGTTTCCACATGCGGTACAGCATTAGCAATGCCTGCGCAAAAGGCTTCGATCTCCGCGTCGCGCTTCGAACTGCGGATAGATATGTCGACTACATGGATGCTCAGCAGGCAGCTAATGTGACAAACGGTCTTGCTGTGACCGTGCCGAGAAATGGACCACATCTATTGGGTCCTAGCGGAACGATCAACGAGAACCAAGGACGGGCGGCTTTCTGGTATCCCACCAGCCGCATTATGCCTAACCCACCTGAGGCCACCGGAATAGAAGAACTACCTTACCCTCAGGCCAACAACGGACCGTTCAACCCGGCTCCGGGTAACACCGCAGCGCTCGATGCATCGTCGCCGTTTCCTCCGCTGTCTGCACCGTTCCATGCGTCGTATCCTGTGCAGTCACCTACACCGTTCGCTGCTCAGCCTCTTACACCGTTCCATTCCCAGTCTCCTGCACCGTTAGCTGCGCCTTATATGGCTGGTAACCAGACTATCCCTGGCGGTGGCATGGCCAACTTGAACGGGGCTCCTGGTTTCGTCGGCGGTCTACACACGACCGCATTCGGTAATCCTGGCATGCCCAGTGGACAGAATGGACAAGGCAGCGCCGCACCTCCAGCATTTCCCCCGGCTGCAAGCAACCAACTACCAGGTGCCTTCAATGTGATGAACAACACGAACGAGGTAAGACATCTACGAAGTAGAAGCTGAAAATTGTTGTATTTTTTGACTAACATCCTAACTAGGACGTCGAGATGGGCTACACCGATGAAGATCCTACGACTCAAGCCCAGACAACATTCAAGGACATGTCTGCCAAACACAGAGGTAGTGGTCGACGAAGAGGCAGTGGTACGAAGCGATCGACTAATACCCGACCGACCGGTAACAACACGAGCGGCGAAGACGACAGCGACAGTGATTATGTCGAAAAGTCTAGTAAGAGCTCATCAGTTACCGTTGCTGGCCGGAAGACTCGATCGACCCGAACTCGCACCGGCCGGAAGCGTCTGACTGTCTCACTTCCCTCCGAGGATGACACTGACGCCGACGCCGATGATTATTAACGGGTTCGCGCTTCGTCTGTCACGGGAGAGATCGGATGGGAATAGGACGACTAGAAACTCCTAGCTCGACCTCACATACACTACCTAATCACAAATCTCGGATTGTTCTGGAGACGCGGAATGGACTAGCATTCATCAGACAGAAAGAGGAGGAATCAAACATCACATCTAGATTACTTGCTGGCGCACACGAATCCTTATAACGGTTTCTGACCAAGCTAGTAGTGATGATAATTTGTTTCTGGAGGATATTGCAGATGGTGAGGTTTGCAGGCATCTATTCAGGAAACGACTTTTCTTGAAGCTCTGGTTGAGATTGCATGGAACTCACTGGGTCTTGGCTTGGAGGAGAACAGATGGTAGGGGTTAAAGAGGACGATGCTACACTTGATTGGTTGGGATACGTCTAGGAATTGCTTGTTTGTGGCCGGCCTGGCTCATGAACAACGCAAACTTACTTGTCTCTCCTCTCGAGACCTGAACACATCACAAGTGATGTCGACTTAGCTTAGCTTAATTATCACGTGACGATAAACCAACCTGATAGGAAAACAAACGAAAGACGCATACGAATTACATTTATGACTTCGATTCCCACCCGGTGCATCAGCTGTCCTAGTGGAGCCCCAACTAACGCAGTAGTTGACAGCTGTAGATCTTCTTAGCCCACCGGACCAAACACCCCATTTTTGCCCCATGCTTTGAATCTGTCTTGGCGTAGTGGAAGCCACTATCGAAAGCCGTGTGGGTGGGTGGAGAAGGCCTGGGTCCCCCCCCATTGACGATTCGTCTAGACATTGTGACATGGAGTCATGTGGGAGGAAATCGCAGTATGGTTATTTAGCACCTTGCGTCGGGCAAGTAGGGTATGTAACATGTTTCGACACTGACTCGACGAACTCGGGTCGAACCACTGTCTCGCTAGATTCCGAGCACCACACTTGCATTCAGTCGTTTTGCCCAACTCTTATTCTATGTAGCCTTATCACGATATCGATATCGGCTTGTATTTATAGCTTACGCAGTACTGTTTGTTGCATGCAGTTTCTGACAGTCCAGAAGCTTACGTACATACCTTATCTGACCCAGTCGTCTATCTATTTCGTCACCGACCTACAGATCTGTATGTTCCGCTCAATCTTACTAATAAAGCTACGCCTTCGTCGGCTTCAGCGAGCTGCTATAACCTTGCCACCTTATTAGCATACAGGCCTTGTGACAAATCACCTTGCCTGTTCTCTCTCTCTCTCTCTCTCAGCCGGAGGAGGAGAGAGCGAGACGGATTGCCTACCATTTTGTGAAGCCAAGACGGGACAGACGCGACAGAGTTCCTCGGCAGACACGCCGTCGCTCGATGTGATCGTCGGTCCATTACCTAGCTGGCATCGGACAGAACATAAAATATAGCCAAGCCTGTCGGGGGTATTTACTTATTTACTTGGTGTTCGCTTGGTATTGGAGCCTTTTCCTTACACATAAGACTTGCGTGCATCCGCATCGCATTACCTACCTGCCTGCACCTGCCACAAATACCTACCCATCCTGCATCCTGTTCTCCCGGCACGAGTCTTCCGTACGCTTACGCCCGAGTATTGTTTGCGTCTTCCTCTGCCCGATCGTTGTCAGGGCTTAATTGACCGTTCTTGTTATCCTCAGTAGGTGCCTTTTTTTTCCTGTCTCATTTCTGAGCTTTCGGCTTTTCTTTTTTTCTCCGCGTTTTACCTCTGGTGGGCGAGTCGAGAGGCTTACCCACTCCAAAGGGCCAATCACCCCGGTTTTTGGCCTGTCTATCTAGCCCGGCCTAGGCTCAGAGCGAACAGCCAAGACTAAAGGGTCTTACCGTATCCGCCAAATTTGCGTCTCTGTGCTACATACATACATACTGTAATGTATGTCGCAGATTTGAGCTTGTCCGTCTCTGGCGCACTAATTGTTGATCATTTCTCAGGGCCCAACAGTCATTCTTATCGCATACCTACCATATACCTAGTAATTATCACGGTAAGTAATGTTTGATGCTTCTAAACTGTTTTTGACTCGTTGTTTCATGGCTATGGATTGCACCGTCGTCTCCCTCTATTTTGTCTAGCACATACATATATTCGGTGGTTGGCGGCTTGCTTTTTGTCCTCCAGGGGTACCATGCAGCCGACACCGATGCGATTTTCCTATACCGGCTACTACTTTGCAAACTCGCAGGGTTTAATGGTTAATGGACCATCGTCCACTACCCTAACAGGCTACCACACAGTTGTGTTGCCCGTCTACCCTATCCCTTATTTGTCAGTCTTCATCAATCCTCGTGAATCAACAGCAGGCTACCTGATGTCACGCCTGGTCTCGACCCTTGTATTCCTCTTTCTCTAATTACCAGACTCCCCGTCCCGCACCGAGCTAACCAGGCCACCCCAGCTGTAATGGTACCACCGGAGACGATAAATGGCGCTCCTGTTCCCGCCACCGCCAGTCAAAGTAGTTCCCCGCACCCCACATGTGAAGAAGCTCAGCTAGATCAAGCTATAATAACAGGTGAGCAAGCTGCTCCCGTCGCTGGTCGCAGTCGACCTCAAGCCCACGACTCCAGTGCCGTAGCGACGCCACCAGCCACGTCACCCAGGGATTCCTTGGTGACCACACCCACGATGCTGTTCTCCGGTCTCTACAAGTCCACTAAACTGCCACTTTCCCGGTTGCGACAACCATCGCAGCCTGTGGCGGTATCCCGGGATTACGATCCGGATCTCGTGAGCAAGGATAAGGTGAAGCAGAAAGAGGCGGTTCGCCGTTTCTTGGCTGCGAGGATACGCAACGATTGGGTTTTTAACTGGCCGCCGACACCCGACCCAGAACATGAAGAGAAATCTGCCCCAGAAGACTTCATCATACCTCACACCGAAGCCGAGCAAGCATCACAGCCCGTCACAAAGGACGAGGAGAAAGCAGATGCATCGACAGCTGACGTCGATAATGACGGCTATCAATGCGATGATGACGCCGAGTCGGTATATAGCACCGTCTCGGAGGATCCTGCTCATTTCTGTCCCAGGGCTGAATGGTTGTCCGACTTATCCGGTGATGAAGGGGACGAACCAGTTTCTCCTTCGGCCTATCGCTTCGAGACACCGGATGCTGTAGGTTCGACCGTCAAAGAGAGCGAATTGAGCCGCAGTGCGCAGCGAAGAAGAGCGATACGTGCCGAGATGGAATGGAACCAGGGCTTAGCATGTTTCAATGCTCGAAGAGACGCATGGACTAGTGCCAGGGTAGTTCGCGTCCGTCCAAAGCCAGCCACCACCACACCAACATCCCCCACGACGAGAAGATTATCTTTCTGGCGGTTTTCGAGCTCGCCGTCACCATCTTCACCCAACGATTCGCCGACGGAACTTAGCCCCAGTGCAACTCGGAATTCGGGTGATACCACAGCCGTATCTTCCTTAGAGAGCGTTCCCAAGGAACCCAAGCCCAGAGACTCCTCTCACTACCCCGTCCAGACCTTGTTACCAGTGCCGCCACCGTTACTTCCACCAGAGAATCCAATGCGTGCTTCCATCACTCCCGCCAGCTATGGTGCCATCTACGATAAGATAATTGTGCATGCCTTGACTCCCGCATGCCCAGTCAATCTGAGCGATGTGCTCCGTGCTTGTGTTGTCGGGTGGAAGCGCGATGGAGAGTGGCCTCCGCGGTTGATGGAAGCGCCACCTGTCGTCGCAGTTCGCAAGAAGAAGAAAGAAACCAATCACGAGAAGAAAGCGAGCGCTGGAAGACGGCTCAGCTTTAACTTCCTGGGGAGAAGACAGAGCGCTGGCGGTGACCCGAGCATGGTCTCGGCGAGCCCCGTCTCGCCCAAGCAGGATGAAACGGGAGGTGCTAAAGGTGTAAGGAGGAGCTTGCAGAAGGTACTAGGCCTCGGCCAAGATAAGACCGGGGGTGTCACGAATAACGGCATAAATCCTTAGAGAAGGGAGCTACTCATTTTAACGTGCGACGAAAGGAATGCTTGAATGAGAGGACAATGGTGACAAGAATTGGGGGACACAATACAAGAGCTCAGAATGACTATTATTTTCTGCGTGTTTACGGGCATGGCGTTGCGTCTGCGACATCGGGCATATATACCCAGCATGGCCGGCGTTTTGGGGGATTCTTTCAAATTAGAACCGCATTTTTTTGTTGAATGTCAATAGGATATGAGACGATTCAATTCACGATAGTTTTTATCCTTGACACCGTAGCTTACAAGGCCGCAAATGATACCTTTTTCCAGCCATGGTTTTTATGTAACCCAAATGCCAACAACACCACTATCTACATCACGATATGCATGCATGAGGAATCACAAAGGACCCGAATTGGCCAGCAGGATCTGCAGAAAAGTTATGGTGGTGCATGGGAATATGCATTACTCAGCAGCTGACATCAACATTAACATTGGCTTGGACATTAGCTTCTTTTTAAACTTCTCCAAGGGCGCGGCCCGGTGCGGTACAAGACAGGGGAACCCCGAATTGGCTCCGAGTCTGGTATCTCCGGTTTTTCCAACTACATCCCTACCTCTCGACTTCAGCTCTCCATAGCTTAGCTTAGCCCAAACTCAACTTAACTACCCCATCATACTCATATCATAGGGGATTTAAGTAGGGTTGCACGAGATCTTGTTTATGCATGCATGATTGGTAAGAATATTAGCTAATGTCCACGGGTATGTATTGCGAAGCAACCAAGCAAGCAAATACGAAGGGCGTACGCACGACACGCACGCATACAGGGGATGTGGAATCATGCTGTCCGACTTGAGAGAGATGTAGAGACGGGAGGATACGAGGCTGAGGAAAATATCTGGCGTTGAGAATTATATAAACGAAGCTCTCTATCAAGGCCATCTGCTGAGATAGCTTCGTCTTGGGGCAACAACAACACAAGCGTAGTTTCTCACTCACGCAACTGAGAATCATCATCACCATTGCCGATCGCCGAAATAAATAAAAACTCTTACATTCCTGTGATACAAGCCCAAAGCCCTTCTTAGTAAAAGGATATTAGACATACATACATACACAGAATACCTACATAAGATGGCAGAGTCAATGCGCGCAATCGTCATCTCGAAGTTCGGCGGTCCGGAGGTATTTGAATACCGCGACGACGTGCCGAAGCCTATCCCAGGACCCGACGAGGTGTTGATTCGTGTATATGCTTTCGGCGTCAACCATGCTGAGATGCGTGAGTGCATTCTTATCCAACTTTGTTCTAATTTAGTTCTTCTCAATGAATGAATGACATACGGTCCCTTTAAGAGCCCTCCCTTTTTCATCCTCCCTTTGCCTTGATAGAATATCGTCGCTCGCGATCAAGAGCGGCTCTTCTTTCTTAGCTTTGTAAAGAGACGACTGACTGACTGATACGTAACAGACATGCGCAAAGGCGAGTGGGACGAATGGAATCCCATAACCGGCCTCGAATGCGTAGGCATCATAGAATCCTACCCTCACCCTCACCCTTCCTCTCAAAGATCCCAAAACCTCCAACCCGGCATCAAAGTCGCCGCCGTCATGGGCGGCCTAGGGCGTACGCGACCCGGTTCCTACGGCACATATGTCTCCGTCCCCGCAACCAACGTGATCCCTCTCCCGCAGGACACAGCCCTATCCTGGTCCCAGCTCGCCGCGCTGCCGGAGACCTACTGCACGGCCTGGTCATGCCTGTTCACCGTTCTCGGCGTGAAGAGCGGGGAGAGGGTGTTGATTCGCGGCGCGACGAGCACGCTCGGACAAGCGGCTTTGAACCTCGCTGTGGATGCGGGCGCCGTGGTGACGGCCACGACGAGGAGACGGGAGAGGTTTGAGGGGTTGATGGGGATGGGTGCTGCGGAGGTCGTCAAGGAGGAGAGGGGTCTGTTTCAGCACCGCCAGGGCGACGCGGTCGGTGACGAAGACGGAAGCGGGAATGGGAGGAGGAAATTCGATAAAACTCTCAACCTAATAGGCAACACCGTCCTCCTCGAATCCATCTCCCTGACCCGGGCCGGTGGGCGGATGTTACAGGCCGGCTGGCTGGGCGGTCTCGAGCCGCTCACGGATTTCAACCCCATGGTACAGATGGAGTCAGGAGTCCATTTCAGTCTTTTCCATAGCAAGGTCCTCGGGACGGACGATTTCCCTTTGGAAGACGTGCCCCTGGGGGATATCGTGAGAAAGATCGAGGCGGGGAAGTGGGATGCGGAGCCGAAGAGGGCGTACGAGTATGGTGATATCGTTAACGCCCATCGAGCCCTGGATTCGCATGATGTTGGGGGAAAGATTGTCGTGAGGCATTGAGGACGGGATGGGATGGGGTGACGTGAAGTGATCTGGCGTAGGGTGGGTGGGTGATAATCCGTAACTTCTCTTATTTTTAATATATATATATTTCTTCACTTTTATCTTGATTTTACTTTCTTTGTCTCCTTTCTTATTAAGCACGCCTATCTATGCTGTATTTAGCTCGAGATGCCAGTGTTCCATTCCGAAGTGGACTAGCTGCAACCAATTATCCGGGAGCCTGCACGAAAGATAGATCTGACTTTCGGACAGAAAATAAGAGATATAATTATATCATCCTTAGGCTAGAACTCACGGGTGATTAAGAAGCAGTGGGCTTCGTATGATAATACCATTCACACATGCAGCGAAATTTCCTTATCAGGTCTTAATACTTACTACTCTGCAAGCCGAACTGTTGCCTATAAAATACCTTGAAGTTCTTACATTAAAGCCTTTTTTTCTTCTTGTTTTGAAATTAATAGTATAACTTCAACAGACGGAGTGGACACGCGAGACTTGATAAAATCCGGTTATTTGCTCTCTGCTATGTAATTATAAGTACTAGTGCAGGGCAGCAAGCCCGGTAAAAGGGGGTATATATACAGGTTTCTCCTGGGTCTTCTTATCTACCTTTACCATACAAGCTCCCTTTTCCCTTTCACATATATAAAATTTTCCAATGCGACATATGCGTCGTCAAAAGTCTTGACCCCGTCTTAGTATAAATGTTTGTATGAGTTGAAACAACCAAAAGGCTGCCGTCGAGAGGAACTAAGATAAATATCTTGCGTCTTAAGTCATGTTCAAGGAAATTAGTTCTTGTTCCGTTGCCCGAATCTAGCGTAGACAGTGGTGTTAGCTCTGCCGCCTTTGACATGATCTACTAACGTAGTTATACGAGTGCACATATAATATATGATAGAAATGACGATATATTAAATCTCTAGACACTGTTCTAACCTAGTGATCTAGCGCTGATAATATGGGATCTCCAGCTAATATAAAGGCTGCTCGGTCGCCAGGTAGGACTGGGGCACGTGAGTCAGATATCGTAGTTGAAGTCAAAGTAGTAGTTGTTGTAGAGTTGGACACCCTCATTCCCAGCAGCAGGCATGTCTTGCATCTGGAACCCTGCGTCGATCTCTGGGGCCTCGGCCTGACCTCCGGTCGTTGGGGAGACAGTGTTCTGCAGCAGCATATTATTGCCTTGGTTCTGATAGACGTTGGAGTCCATCCAGCTGTAGATAGCGACCGTGGGGTCATAGTTGATAGGAACAAGAGGCTCATGGTTGATAGGGGCAAAAGGCTCATAGTTGGGGCCCAGACCGTGCATCAGCAGCAAGTGCTCGTCGAGATCCACCTGGCGCAGATATCCCAAGACACCCGTGCGATTGCAGTCGGGCGCTAGACATGGGAAATCCGGTATGTCGGGCTGGGGACTCTGTGCCTGCAGCCCCATGGCTGGACCTGCAGGATCGAGGTGGCCCCGCTGATACTCAGGATGCTTGTGGGTTAGGTGCTGGTTGAGATGGTCAAGACGAGCAAATGCACGCGGGTGGTCGTCCTCGTCACATAGTTCGCACACGTGGGTGAGGACCTTATTCTTGCTTCTGATATGTCGGATCAAAGGGTCAAGGCGGCCAAAGGTTCGTCCACAGATGCAGCTGTATGGGTGATGGTTCGCTTCCTCGCCGTGGCGTTGGAGCTGGGCGTTATTGACGAATGATTGCATGCAGTTGAGACAGGGCGTCCTATAAAAAAGCGACCACCGATGGAGAGGCTGAAATTAGTAAAAAATAAAAAAATAAAAACCTTACCGCTCTCCATGTGCAGCTGACTGAGCTAGCTTGCGTGCATGGGAACCAGTAATATTTTGTGACATTCCGATGTCCACCGTATAGACGTTAGCGCCTAACTGTCCGTCGGGGGGTACCTGGATGTAGTCGCTCATGATTACGTGATCCTTGTGTTATTGAGGTTGTAAAGTGGAACGGTATGATTGGTTGAAGGATATGGTCGTTGAAGACATCATGGATGTGGGAAGCCATTGCTCTTGTGTCCAAGCCCATCATGTCCTGGGCGAGGATATGGAGGCTTCTACCACAATACTCCGAGAATACAATAACCCAGTGCGAGTGATTTTGATGGAACGTGCATAAGGTGGTAGGGTGGTAGTAGGGTGGTAAAGAGGCTGAGTGTTAGGGTGGAAGCTCTGTATGCAATGACTACGGTTGCCGATTGGGTAGGTACCTTGGTACTGACAGCCTCAAAGCCAACTCATTGGCCTAAACCCATGCAACTCCATGCAGGAAGTCACAACAAAGCAATCTGCATCTGTAGAGAGTGTCGAGGAACAGGTAGGTACCTAGTGCGCGGACCGCATTACTAGCGTGGTTGCCTTGCTAGAGCCGAGTGCTGTCCATATGAGCGGTACCATTCATTACATCTCGGCTGCAATTACCTACTCCTCGAATTGATTTGGCTAGCAGGCTTCGACGACGTCCTACGGGCAGTTCTCACACGCATTAAGATTCGCTAGAGTGGCTATTGGCGCGAAGTAGAGTTTTGGGATGGCTTTCAAGTAGACGAGAACACTTGTGTACAGGTCCTTAGATCGCCTACCTACGAGAAGAGTTCAATATATGCCAGTCACGGCGTACGTCGCGAGATCATACCAGAGGTAGTTGACACCATTTGTTCCGTTATATTATCCGTCTACTAGGATCATCTATCTATCTACGCACCTACCAGCAATAAGCAAAGGGTATCAATACGGAGTAGTGAAGAGCCCAGTTATTAAACGTAAGAGAAAAAGAAAGAGTAAAGAAAAGAAAAAAAAACCAGTGCACCACGATAGTAAAAAGAGAACGCGGCCCCGTCAAGCCCACATCCGCTTCGCCATGACGAGATAGTCGTCAGCTAGGAAGAAGTCGGGGAGCTGGGTGCCTGCTTTCTGATACTTGAGCACGATCTTCTTCCACTCCCCGAGCGGCAGCTCGACATCCTTGCTGATGCGCTGGCGCGGGAGGACCGGCCTCGAGTGACGGGCGCGGTGGTGATGGTACGCCCACCCTGCGAGGCGGGAACGCCGCTCCGTCTCGATGATGTCGTCATTCAGGACGGCTAGCCCCTCGAACCCCATCGCCTTCAGACGGGCGTCTCCCCAGAACCACCATCCGGTCTGCAGGAGGAAGCGTCTAGCCTCGTCTTTCATCAGCTGGGGGTCGTGGTCTAGCGTCATGACGAGCTGCTCGACGAATGTGTTGGGGAACGGGCCATGGTCGAGCTTCATGTAGTTACACCAGACCCGGGGCACCGTACCGAGACGCATCGCGTAGTACGACGCCCCCGACCCCAGAAAGTCTGTGTCCAGGTACTCGAGGTGCTTGTGTGCGTAGAGCATCATCTGGTTGCGCTCGGCCGGACTCTTTTTGCACATGTTCATGAAGAACCGTAGGCCGAGGCTCTGTAGCCGCGCGAGCAGCCGGTCTGACTCCCAGCGGCCTCGCTGCCACGCTGGTCTGCGGCATAAATACGGCATTGTCTGCTCCACGTCTGCCGCCTGCATTGCCATGCGAGCGTTGATCATCCGGAGCTTCACGCCTGATTTGGTCTTATTGGTGGGCTCGGGCTCACCCGGCCGGGAGAGCGGATTCGCCTGTTTGCCCGCCTCAACGATCTCGTCGATGAAACCTTGCTGGAACTCGCGGTTCCATTGGCGGTACTCGCTCAACATCCACGCGTCGACCGTGACTATCTGTTGGAACTCGACAGGGTTCATGCTAGTAAGGAGACTGCGGTATCCCCGGCGCGATAGAAGAGGCCATTGCTCGCCTATGGGTTGGCCAATGGCTCGCGCCATCAGCTCGTATTGGAGCAGGGATCTCTCTAAACTGACTGTCTCTTCCATCGTCAGGGGGGTACCAGAGCCGGCAGGGAGCAAGTTTTGGGTCTCAAATACGCCATCGCTGTAGAACAGAGACTTCGTTACAAATCGGGCAGCTACGGTTCGGACAGTTTTATATAGATGGTAGAGTTCACTCATCTCAGACGGAGCGGTAGGGAACGGGAAGGTCACGGTGCCGCTGATGTGATTCCGTATGTGTTCTAGTATGTATGGACGAATGGCGCGAATGAACTCTCTGCCGGCCGTCGGACGTAGGCGAGGGCCCTCATATTGGGCCGGGAGTCGATCTCTTCGAATATTGAAGGTCGCTAAGGCAGCGTTCAACACCTCGGGGTTGATGCTGTTCAGGGTGACCTGCTTCTGGACCCGTAGGCGCGCTCCTTTGAAAATGAAGTACACAACACGGCTTGCAACTATGGTGCTGTAGTTCCTAGGTTAGCCTATCTTTCTGTCACGGGGGCATAGCGTGGCATACTTTATCAGGTCATCATAGTCATCCAAGTGACTAAGTATCTGTTGGGTGATTTCGACTGGCATAGTCTCAAGGCGTGAGTTTGTAGCTGGCTTCCCACGCAACACCAACGTCTCCGCGATAACCCCTCCTTTGGCTGAGGTGAGCTCTGGAGAGTCCTGTCGGGGGTCAGTGATGAACACTGCACGAGAAGATAAATGAAATACACACCGTTTCCCCAGATTCAATGAAAGGTGCGAGAAGCCCCTTGTTCCCCGAAACCCCGAGACTTTTCTCAAGCTTGAGGCAACCACTGTTCAGCAAGTCCCCAGTGGTCTCTTCAACGGGAGAATCCTGTGACTGGTATGTTAGCGCAGCGACCTAAAACTGGGAGCCGTAACGCATATGATATTTCTCGTCAAGAAGTCCATCGGGTTGATAAGTGGAGGTATGAGCAATCCAGTGCGACGGCGTATGACGTTATTATAGGGTGCTAATATGGAAAGTTGACGTGGACGGTCGGATGGGCCAACCGAGGAATCCAGCGTCCTGAAGAAGCGATAACAATACAAAGGGACGATACTGACCTTGGTAGAGTTCTGCCTCTTTCTCTTGCGCATTGCTTTGCCCACCTTCAACAGGCTAGCCGGCCTGTGTTGCGATAAATATAAGCATATGGACAGCGACATGTTGATGAAGAGATCACATACAGAGTAAGGAGAGGATTCATGGCAGCAATGCTCGGAGGGAGTGCTGTTACCAAGCAGGATTTCGCTCAACAGCATATGGGTGTGCCCGGGGAAAAGGCTGGATCAAATCCGCCTAGGACGTGGTAACACAGAAGGAAAATCTAAGCGCCTAAGTTCAGACTAAGTATAATGATTCGAGATCGGAGCGTGACTCTGATATGACTAACCTTGGAATGAAGTTGCTGCGACGAAAAAGAGAAAGATTGGGGGGAAAAAAGGAAACGCAGCACCACAATAACAGTCCGCCTCTTCCGTCGCGAGCACCCAGAAAGAGACCGTGTTAATGGAAAAGAGTAACGCCCATGCGGGTAACGTGGGTGGTTAGAAGCAGAGACGTCAGGTACTTGACATGTGTTAAAAGAATCCTTCCGAACGAACGGTGAGGACCCCTAAGGATAGTCTGCGAGGAAGCAATCAGCCGGACATAGAACTAGAAACAAACAGTTTAAATTTATCGGAACCTGCCTTCTGGTATCAGTTGAATATAGGAGAGCCGCGTAATTGCAGCAAAGGAAGGAGAGGCGTGGACAGAGACAGGAAAGAGCGAGCTTAGATGACATGAATAGGAAGCATTTCAAGTAGAGAATTCCATGCTAGGGAAAAGAACAGAAAGAAGTGCTTGATGTTTTTTTTTCTTTTTCTTCTGTCGAGGTATGCTGCGATTGTTTCAATGCCCTAAACAAACTCAAGAAACCCTTGTGAGGCCAGTCACTCCCACGGTGCACTAGTGGCCACTGCTTGTCAAGTGCAGGTGCCGAATGACTCTGGGTAGCAAACACCAGACCCGGTGCCTTGGTAACTAGGGGAAAAGGAGGTAGTTGGTGCACATTGTTGTGCAAACCAGTTTGATGCTAGTACCTATAAGGCCCAAATCAGCCTCGACTCGGCCTAATTTATAGTACAAAGTGGTAGATGCGGTAGGTAGTGGAAACACAAATATAACTAGGTATAGTTACAAAGAGAACAAACTGATGGCCGACGGCCATCCGGATATCATGTCTTTCATTGCCGTTCCCGCTCCCAGAAACTTAACTACATGCAAAAACCTATACCAGGGAAAGCCAGCCAGTCTCCTTTAGCCAAAGAGTATAGTTCAAGAATGTGGGGTATTGCCTCCCAATGCTGGTTTGTCTAGAGCCGGCTGCTGAAATTTGTATAAACACTGTCAACGATATACTCCTTATAGTATCCTGGATCCAAAATCATACAAGTCCGTTCTAGTACCCATCCGTGTGTGTGAAGTCTATGCGCGCGAGAGGGTGTCGGAACAGGAATCAGAAACATAGTAACATCATGTCGTTATCGGGGGCTTAGAGGGCTCTTGCCGGGCCCCTGTGCCCTTTTCAGCGCTCTAAGTTCGTCTTCTACTTTCCGTCGCAACATTTGTTCGGCCTGGAACGTCTAGTTAGCACGCTTGCCACATCCAGAGGCTGTGTTCTGCGGAAGGCTTACCCTCAGTTGTTCTTCATATTTCTTGCGCTCTGCTCTCAAGCCTAATCTGTACGAGTCCGTCAAGTACGACGTCTTGCTTGCTCCCGCAGGTGAGGCTCCGTTATTTCCTCCCTTTAGACGTTCCTTGTCCAGTTCATCCTGAACGAGTTCCTTTTCTTTGCGTAGTCTGGTGATTTCCGCCTCCATTCTTTCTTCTAGATCGCTTGTGGCTTCGTGTAGCTGTCTTTCAAGATTTTCGTTGATCTTCTCTTGCTCGGTCCGAATCCTATCGCGCTCCGTCCTGACTTTGTCTAGCTCTTCCTCGAGCTCGCCGATCTTCTTCTCGCTTTCGAGCGATTGCCTGACTACATCGGTCAAGTCGTTGGCTGTGGCCTGAAGTTCCTGCTCAAGCGATTCAACACGAGTCTGCATCTTGACCGACTCGGATGTGTTCTGAAGTGCGGCCACCTCGGCAGCGCGCTGTTTTCGAGAACCATAGGCGCCGTCAAGTTCAGCCTTGGTCATGGCCGTCTCCATCTTAAGCTCTGCGACCATGCCAGTCATCTGCTCAAGCTCCTGTTCCTTGGCCTTGATGATGTCCTGCTTCTCCTCAATTGCCTTCTCGGCCACGTTCTTGGCCTCATTGGCCTCATTGAGCTGTGCCGTGACGATTTCGATGCTAGCTTCTGCCGCCGATAGACGATTTTGCGTCTCCCTCAAGTCGGCTTCCAGTGAGGCAATCTTGCCATTTCGCTGTTTTAGTTCTTGTCGTGATTCTTCTATGGCTGTGACCTCCTCCTGGCGGCCGTTTTGTAGACTCTCAAGTTCCTCATAGGCCTGGGACAGTTGAGAGCGAGCTTTATCGACTTCCTCTTCGGCTCGGTGCAACCGCGTATTTACCACTTCTAGCTCGGTTGTCTTGTCGTGAATCTGTTGGTCTTTTTCAGAGTCGGACTTGCTATTTAATTCCCGTTGCTGTTTGATCTGCCGCTTCAAGACGGATTTTTGCTCGTTCAATCGAGTGGCTTGGGTGTATAGCCACTGTATCTTTGAGGAGAAGGCGGTTAGCGAGTAGGGTTCGTTCACGTCGGTGGAATCACCGTCTGACAGATCATCCTCATCTAGTTCGAGGCCCTGCTGCATTCGTGCGTTACGGCGTTCTTGTTTGCGTTGCCGAATATCGGCATAACCAGACTGAATGATATCCCACAATCCCATGAGAACAGCCTCAGACTGCTCAGATTTTTGCCTGCTCGCTGAACTTGACTGAGTCATAGTTGCTGCTCGCTGGAGTTCGTCGTTTACTACGCGTAGAGACTCTTGTAGGTATTGAAGCTGATCCTTAATGTCGTTGGTCGATGGGGCCTGGGGATAGCTCGGATCAACGCTGCTTAATATGTCTTGAAATTGGGCACAGAGCGGCTCGATCTTGCGGGCCACTTCGGAACTGTTACTGCTAGTGTCGCCAAGTAATGACAAGCTGTTCTCGAGATATTCTAGACGCCTGCTGAGCATCACTCCTGGCTCTTGTAGACCAGCTGGGACATTGTCATACTGGGAATTGCCCGTTGGATCAGCCTTCACTATCGCTTCCCGTAGTTGGTGGTTGACGGCCTCCAGCTTCCGCTCCGTGTCAGATATGAGGTTCCATTGGTCCGATCCCTCCCGTCTGAGCGCATCTATCTCGGCGATTAGGGCTTCGTTGTCGCTCCGAAGTTGCTCATTCTCCTGTCGTAGTTTATCTGTTTCTTCAACGAGCTGCTTGTTCTGCTCACGCACTGGAGACTTGAGAGGTATCCCGATTGGATTCTGGCGTGACTGGCTATTCATGATCTCGGCCATGTCGAAAGAGCGGTATAGACTCGCCTCGTCGAAGACGAAGCCATCCTCGAGGAAGTCCAAGCTGTTGCGCCCGTTCGAGGTTGTGTACATGCTCTCAGGGCTGGCCGGAACACCGTTTACCAGCGGCGTTTTGGAGGACGAGGCCGTCGTCTTTTTACTCATTTGATGGGAATGTTGTAGAATGCCTGCCGTGTGTTCGAGAAGCCTTCTCTGGGGATCCATGAGGCGTTGTTCCAGAGACCACAACTCCGCCGCCAAATTTTCACATTTCCGCTGAACTGCATCACGTTCAGCCTCTGCCTCTCGAGCAGCATCACTACCCCCGCTGAGACGGTTGCCTAACAAGCTTCGTCTTCTCCCGGTCGGCGAGTATAACCGGGTCATAGAGATGGCGGCATCTCGGTATTTGGATTGTATAGTGAGGTTGGAGCGGGTTTGCTCAATTTTCTGCGTAAGAAGGTGGCATTGTTTCTTGAGGTTGTCCACCTCATCTTCGGATAAGACTGCATATTGTTTACTGTCGGACAGGGCGGTTTCGGTCAGGAGGTGTACTTGAACAGGATCTTTCAAATTGACGAAGACGGAGCTTTGAGTCCGCTCGGGGTTCATCTGTGCCGGTCAAAGGTCAGTTTGGATTGTAGCGCATCATAGCGCCGTGAGACAGCACGGGATAGAACCCACTGGGTTTGTTCGTGGCTCCTCTTTCTCGAACCCATTCAGGGCATCTTGCCTATAGGAATCGACTAAATCTGAGCCTTTCGGAGGGAAGGACGGCTTGGGCATTGGAGGTCTTGCGACTTCGAACCCATCTTGGCCGCGTGTCGCGAAATTGTCCATCTTCTGTACCGCGTTCCGACGTTGCTAGCTCGAAACCATGACGAAGCGAGCGCGATCAGAGACAAAGGATCACGTTGACAGGTAAGGGAACGATTCGGTCGATGATATTCTATACGGCTGACGTCGAAATCTCAAAGCCGAAAAGGCTGGTGTTCGCTGGCTCTGTAGGGACGTAGTTGAGGACAAAGAATTCACACGATCAGGACCAAGTCTACGGGGAAGATGCACGGTAGGGGGTAGAATAAATGACGTGATTCACAGATGATCCAAAGTGACTACAAGTACGTGTCCGCATATGGGCACGGAGGAAACAGGTAGATGTGCTTGAAATCCAAAACTACGACGGCGACAGGTTGCGACAGGTTGGGTCAGCCCCAAGAAAAGGAGTTTTGCGAAGCCATGAAATCAATGGATTGAGCGAGGACAAAAGAGGACTAAATTGCTTTTCAGTACTTTAATGTTGTACCTACATGCTACCTACAGATGGACCTACGGCGTGCATACTACGAGTACCTACAGCATACAGATAAGCTAATACAAAACGTAGGAGCATGTCAGGGGCTGCCACGGGCCCGCAGGCGCGCTAGACTGGGATTGGTCCCACTGCCCCTGCACTCCGTCTAGCCGGCGCCTGACAAGTCCATTCCTCTCTAGTAGGTTGGTCTGGGTAAATTGTATCGATGCAGTGGCTGGCAAGCTGAGAACTCTGTCGAGAGATTCATCTAAAATTCAGGTAGGTACATACGACACAAGTACCTTTTAATCCCAAGGATACCTAGGCAATCCAAACTTTGGAAATACGTCAGTCACACACATGATTAAAGTCGCAGAATGCGCGAGCTGTGGCGGGACGGTACGAAACCATATGGTATGATGCACTGCGCAGCGCACCTACCCTGAACGCTCTGATTACAAGGAATGCCAGGTCAGGTACTTATGTACCTAAGATATGTATGTCCCGCTAGGTTTTTCTTTTGATTTTGTGGGGTATCATTCTCATGTCGTCTCTTGAAGGGGGAAAATGCCTGATGCAACCCAAAGGATTCTTGCCACGCCAGGGTCAAAGAAGGCCACCATTTGACGCGTCAAAAACACCATGATCAGGACCAAAATTGACGTTTTACGGGCTCTACGTACACTATGCCCTGTCGCGTTGCGTTACTTCAACACAGAAGTCACATTACTCAGAGCTCTTGCGTTAAATGACTATCAAAGCTGGCAAACTACTTCTGTGATGTACGCCCCGTAACACGGGAACAATACTGGGACATCAGAGACCGTATGAGCTTCAAACAATGACACATAAGCATTGCTGTGGTGTCACAAGATCTCCCCATCGCCAAATTTAGGTCTAACAGCAGAGCTACTTGGTTGAGCAAAGCCTCAATCGACGTGACCGGTCCCGATAACTCTTAAACCAACTGAAAAGAAGGGTCATAAGAGCTAACCCTGGATTTGCTAGTTGGCTATGGCGCTCAAGTGTTCCGGTGAATCTCAGCTCCTTGTATATCAATTCAGTATATTTAGTATACTTTACGTTGTACCTACCCCTATCACCAACTTCCAACAAACGCCGCAATCCTCCTCCAACGTGTTGGGATTGCGAGTAGTTTTTCGGACCGCAAGCCTTGCTGCGGTGGTGTATCCAGCCGGGTGGCTCATCAGACTACGCTCCGGGCTATCGTCGGAGATCGCGGCTAACAACCAAATACAGGCAGAGCAGATCAGATCAGATAACGAGGTCAGGTTGCGCATGTTCGCTCTAGCTGCTATCGTCAGAAAGCACCTTGAAATTGGTCCATGACCTGTTGGCCCATCGTCCTCCTTCGTCCGTTCCCACTGTCAGCCTGTCCCTGAACGCCGGTTGCCGCAGCGGTCGGCATGCCCTCATCCTCCAGTCTTCGCCTAAGACCCTCGAATTCTCGACTTCTTCGAGGTGTTCGAATACCTACAACCCAGCCTGGAATTCGCCAACGCATCAATGATCTTGGCAAAACCTCCATACGCCATGCATAACCTACAATCCAACCAATCAAGGCCCCCAAAACAGAACCGGGCCACTGAAAGAGTGCCAACTGTAGCGCCAACAAGTATCGGTATGACTTGTCCGAAAAGGTGAGGCCCTCAAATCGGTCGTTGGGAGAAGGAGAAACCGAGGTAGCTATTCTATACTTATAGATATGAGGTATCATGGCATGGAATTGGGCAAGTATGGCGAAGATTATAGGCGTCGGGCCGGCCGGAAGATAGTTAAACAGACCGAAGGTAAGAGGCCTAACGACGAGGGCTAGGAGGACAGGCGGCAATACGCTAGTCAAGAAGAATGTGACGAAGATGAAAGTCTGCAATTGATACCTAAAAGTTAGCAAGGTCTTACCCTTTCCTAATCGGCGTATAGGAAGGAGATGTTACTCACAGCATACTTCCGCGGACCCCACAGTCTCTCAACGGACCTCATATTGTATAGAGTCATAGCAGCAAATAGCACCTCGGAAGAATTGGTATAACACAGCTGATAAACCAGCGCTCGCCATGTCTGGTGGAAGCGCCAGAGGTGCAAGTCAACGACGATATAGAAGTAATGCTTAAGATCTAGCAGGCTAACGGCTATGGACATGCCAATAAGGCCATAAACGAGGCTACGCGTCACTGGCGCATTCGTGAACGACATGATGAGGGTGTAGTCGGTTTGAGGCCGGAATGTTCAGCTTCACTCTCTTATCGGCGCATTGTAGGTTCGACAACTTCTCGTATTTGCAAGACGACGGATAGCATATGTTCATAGGAATGAATACCTGAAGCACATGTGCTCGCGGGGAGTGGTAGCCTCAACTAGGTCGTTATCTGTGAGGCTACGCGCGGTAGGGGAAAAGGTTTCGATGGCTCGGGTCGTCTAGGTTGCTTCGCGTCACGGCAATGCAAGGTTAATTAGAGCTTAAGAGTTCCTAACTTTATATGGCAGCTTGAAGGACAAGGCAATAGGGGTGATGACAGATGACATGCCTATTGCCGCAGGCAATCTGTCACTCAGTTCAGAGCTTCAGATGTTAATTTGGAGGGGTTAAACAAGCCAAATCATCAATTAAGTACCTACCTAGATACCTCTCGTCCATAGATAGAAGCAGTTGAGGCTACCCTGTCCAGTATTCGGTATCGGAGGCGAGTACCCACAATAAACCGGCTTAGTTAAGTGCAGGTACTGTACATAATTGTGCTAGCCTCAGTCTAGGTAAGACGGGCGACAGCCCTGTATTCTAGAGGTACTGCTGTCGAGGATTAGCCAAATTCCAACGCTTCAAGTTACCTGGTAAATGCTACTCGAGGTGGTATCCATTAATTATTACGAAGTCACAGGTCATAAGATCGTCGTCATAATTCTAGGCGTCTAGGCGCAGCATCATCTTATCTTGCAACACAGTTACATTTCTCTTGTGTCGTTGATTGGTATTTTCTTTTCTCTGGGTTACCGAATTCACATTGCATTTTAGATAGGAGTGGCACGAAGAATACCAGCCAACCAGCACACCTTGGGATTCCGTCGTCCCAGATACATACCTATTGCGAAGCGCTTGCGAACTTTCTCGATACCCAGCCCATCATGTCTGACCTGTACCTTTCTCGCATTAGAAATTGGTTTTGGAAGTCTCCTCCGGCAGAATGGTGCTTGAAAGGCGCACGGGAGTTGCTCATCAACACTCTCAAGCAAGGCCCGATCCCCAAGCACGTGGCTTTCGAGATGGACGGAAACAGACGATTCGCAAGAAACCACAAAATTGAGACCATAGAAGGCCACCATCTCGGCTTTGAGGCTCTAGCTAGAGTGAGTTCCCCATCTATTCAACTCTGTTGCGCCCTACTGATAGATTTCCCACACTAAGGTTCTCGAGATCTGCTACAAATGCGGTGTCAAGGTCGTAACCGTCTATGCCTTCAGTATCGAAAACTTCAACCGGCCTCGTGGCGAGGTCAAGGGGTTAATGGCGATGGCAAAGGTGAAGCTCGAGCAACTCGTGCAGCACGGTGAACTTCTCGACCGATATGGCGCGTGCATTCGTGTGCTGGGCGAGCGTGATCTCATTCCTGACGACGTCCTCCCCTTCGTCGACCGTGCTGTGGAGATGACGAAGCATAACAAAGAGTGCGTAAAATTTTGCATATAGCTTATCTAGTTTGACGGCGCTGACCCGGTCAAAAGTGCGGTCCTCAACATCTGCTTCCCATACACCTCAAGAGCCGAAATGACGAGCGCGATCAAGGCGACAATCGACGAGTTCAGCTCGCCGTCTCGCCCATCCAACCCACCTTTTTCACAGACGAGGATAACGCAAAAGATACGGTCAAACCACTCCAAACAGGCCGGACCCCTAGATTCGATCAGCGAGACCTCACCAGACAACGGGTCCGTCTCGGATGTGGACGACTCTATGTCTTCAACTACTGCTTTGGATCCTGAGTCGCCGCCTTTGCAATCGACGACGACCAAGCCCCTGAGGTTACCAAACCCAGAGAATATCACTGCTGATACCATTAACAGTCACACGTATACTGCAGATTGTCCTCCCCTCGACATCTTCATTCGAACTAGCAACGTCACAAGGCTAAGCGACTTTATGTTGTGGCAGTGTCATGAAAATACACACATATTCTTCCTCAGGTGTTTCTGGCCTGAGTTCGACCTATGGCATTTTTTGCCCGTGCTTCTTGAGTGGCAATGGCGGCAAAAGAAACTGCTTGAAAAAGAGGCAGGCTCACGTAAATATTGAGCGGACACAGGGAAGATTATATTGAAGACTGGCAAGTCGAGATGACGTGGCGCAACTCTTCCCACTATACCATTTTCTCTGACAATGGGGAGGACGAGGTGCCACTACAGGCTTTTTACAGACCAAGTTGTATCACCAGTTGGCGTTAGCGTTGATATTGTTTGGGCTTTTCTCATCAAAAGCGAGCGTGCGAAGATTTAATGAAGATTCCAGCTCGCCTGGTCAACATATATCTGCTTGTCACATCGTTACTTAAGCATATCTAACAACTTATCCCGCCATGAAATCAGGAGTGATGGCGAGTTCAGTCATTGTGCAGTTTACACTGGTCTAATACCTGGACATGGCTCTAATAGGCACACTCGAAGCTTACCGACCTAATCTATCGGTAAAGCGGTGAGTTCATGCAGATACAAGTTAATGCTCTTCCTGCAGCGTCAGAAGCATCCTCCAACTCAGGCTACCAAGGGATTTATAAACCTAGCAGTAACTATGTATCTTGCATCTCTTAACAAGGAATGGAAAAGAGAAAATAGAGTACGTCAAGTTCTCTCAGAAACATCAGTTGTAGTGCGGTAACTCATCTCCGAGATCTGTAATCCTGTCCCTTGAATTTAAATGTGTTGAGAGCCTGCAGAGAGGTACTGTATGCTACAGTACATATTGCTACATGATAATAGGGCATGGGAGCCGAGGCCTGGAGAGGAGGGGAGTCAGATGCATGGATGGATCACATTCCGCCAGCCCTCCAGCTGCAGGTGATGCTCTTGGCCTTAAGTTGTCTGGTCGCTTGACCGTTTGCCAGCTGTCTGGATATCAAGCGATGAGATTAAGGTTACTTCCAAACCTTATTCTCTAAGACACGATAGGTCCTCCACTGCTACGCGCAGTAGGCGCTTATCCTATCATTATCTTATCATGGCCTTAAGTATAATGCGCCTTAAGGTATTAGCCAGGAAGGGGGTATGCCAAGTAACGAAGAGAGGGGTCGGTCGAACTACTACCTAAAACTACCTAAGTGGAACAGTTGCGGGCTAGATACTTAGGTACAACCGTACAGGATACTGATAAAGATAACTACCTACACAGTCCCACTGAAACCTCGCTATACATGGTGCAGCATACTATGTACAGCTTGCCAGCATCGGCCTGTTCTGTTACCGTCAGTCTCACAAACTGTTGTATCCCTCGCAGTTTTGCGCCTCCGCCTCTACTTTCTTTGGTCGCGTTCTTCCCACCATTTTGCTGCAACCAGTTCAATTCAAGACTAGATGGTTTATTTCCCAAGATGACTTGAGCTTCGTTACTAGAAGTTGTTACTCATCCATTTAACTTGTCAACTCATTATACTACACTCGCTCCCGCTCTTCTGTCACCCATTCCTCGTTGTCGCTCAACTTCCCGAAAGTGGAAGTTGGTGTTTGATCTCTCGCGCGCCGTCACTTGTTGAGATACGACATGAAGACGGCTAAACCACCCCAATCCGAAGCAGGCCCTTCGACTAGAAGGGCCCAACCCGTTCGTCAAACACGAACCAATCCTCCCAGAACTTCGGGGTCCTCACGTCCTCTTAGTGGCCGAGAGTCACTTGGAGGGGGCCAGAACCACGACCAACCCATCGACATCTTCCCTGCCATTACCCATTTCACCGATGCCATTACCTCTCTGCCCAAAGATCTCGTCCGACACTTTACACTTCTGAAGGAGGTCGACGCCAAAATCTTTGCTCCCGAAGAAGCCCTGTTCCAACTCGTCGAAGCTGCTCTCAAATCAACGCCCCCCGAACCGCGAAGCACCCGCGATGGCTCCAGCAGCGTCGCGCCCGCCTCCGCGCCCATGAGCGCCCAAAATAGCTCAAGTGGCCACCCGGCTCCTGGCTCGCTCAACGAATCCCATGCCTCGACCGTCTTTGATCCAAGCAATTTGCCGAGACGAACGCTTTTCGTTCAGACTGCGTTCAAAATACAAGAGATGCTCGTATCGCTCGAAGAGAAGAACCATGTTATATCTACAGCGAACGAAGCCCTTTCCAAGCAGTTGGCTCGCATTAATGACGTTTGGCCACACCTCGAGAACGAGTTTAGTGACGAAGCAAAATGGGGTAGCACTACGCACTGGGCGTACCCTGAAAATCGGGTCAACCGAGCGAACCAGGCAGAGCGTTCGCGCCGGGACGGGGCTGCGGTCATCACTGCTGCCGCGCAACAGCTCCAAGTCGAAGAGGCCGCCGCCGCACGAAGCGACGCTAGGAAACAAGCTCTCATGGCTAAAAAGGGCCTCAAAAATCAACACCAAGACTCTGACGCCGATGATCACGAGAGCAAGCAAAAGGGTGATTCCTCAAAAAAGACGCAAGGCAATGGTAAAACACGAAAAGGCGCGGATTCTGCTACACCGGTGGGCCTGGGTATCTCTACAGGGACCAATGCGAACAGCAACCCGCCTTCGAAACGGCGAAAGGTCGAAAACAGTAATAAGGCCTCGAATGGCGGACAGCCTATGGAACGTGCCATGAGCTCGGTGTATGGAAGCAATGCTGCCAGACCCAAGAATGCAAGTCCGCGGACCACGCCAGCACCCGAACCAACAAAAAAGCGCAAGGCTCTGCCAACTACCAATGGCGCATCAAAGAAAAGGTTGATTTCCCTCCGCCACGGCGATGTCCGTTACTCCCCCGCTAATTGTCCTTGACAGTAAAACTGCTCTTACCTCAACCGCCCTCTCCCCGTCGATCCCATCTCCGACTCCGCAACCCACAGCGGGTGACAAGCCCGCCACTCGTGGCTCTCCTGGCCCGTCTACTACCATAGTACCGCGGCCAGCTTCCTCGAGAGCGAGGCAAAACTCCATTCAATCCAACGTAGAGAACGGCCGGCAGCGGCCCGCTTCATCAGCCTCGAACCGGCCTAATGGCATCACCTCCGCACCTCCGGAAGTCCCCCCGGTAGCTAATGGACCACGAGCCTCAGCCGAAACCAAAGCAACGAAAGAACCTGCTGCTATCATTAAGACCGAAGCTAGTAGAGAAGATTTGAACACCCATGTGCCCAACGCGGCAAATGGTCATAACAAGAAAGACAACCCCCCTAAGCTAGATGAAGTGGAATTAACGAAGATAGAACCTGCGCAAAATCAAGGTCTGACCACTACAGCCGTTGTAACCACGAAAAGCGGGCGTGCAAGCAAACCGTCAACACCTGCACTTGGTAGCTTTCCAGATGCGGCACCGAGGTCCCGAGCATCCAGAAATACATCAACCACAACAGCGAAGAGGAGCCACAAAAAGGGAGCTTCTCAGCACGCCATTCCTACACGCATCACGGGCGAAGGCGCGAACAGTGGTGGCCGCGGCGATGAGGAAGGCGAGGTTGACGCAAACGAGCCTCTATACTGCTACTGTAACGGTGTAAGCTACGGCGAAATGGTAGCGTGTGACCACGACGACTGTGAACGCGAATGGTTCCATCTTGACTGTGTAGGCTTGAAGGCAGCCCCACCATCGAGCGGTAAGTACAGAAATCCCCAGGCTGATGGCGGATGGCTAACGCTCGCACTAGTGAAATGGTACTGCGATAATTGTAAAGATCGAATCAAGACAGGAAAGAAAGTCAACGGCAGGTAAAAGTTTGGGGGGCACTATGCAAGGAATGTATAGATATTTTAGGAAGGCGCTATAGGGTACATATTCAGGAGTTGGCGACCAACATTGTACACGGTGTACATGGTGTGCGGCGTGTGCGGCGAACGGAGTCTAGGAAAGTTGATTGCGACTTTGAGTGTTTGCAAACCACTGGCGCCTCGCGGCTACAAGCCTCTGGATAAAGTATAATCCTGCTTCCAGGGGTATGTCCATTCAATTGATGGATGGTGCGGATGGCTACGGGCGGTAAAGATATAAGGGACACTATAGCGGGATCTGGTGTTTATCTGGTTCTTAAACGACGATAAAAGATTGACGAATGTCAAACGTACAACAAACCCTACTCATTCTCGCTCTAACGTAACCAGATAGTTACGCAGAGGAATGGTAGTAGTCCTCGCTATTACCCAGTATCCCACCTTAGGCAGATACAGTTTGTTGGTACATAATACCCTTGGGATTCCTTCTGGCCCGACTAAAAGCACCTGGCGAGATATGGCGGGAAGCGTCGGTGGTGAGTTGTTCTGCATAGCTTTTTGGGCAGTACATAGCAGTAGTACCACATACACCTGATCTGCATCTGGATAGGTAGTCTGAATTACCTAATCCCCGACGGGTTGATTAATCAGGGAGTCCATTCAGTAATCATTCAAAAGGCACTACCTATGTGTCTCGATCCAATAATCAATGAGTGAACTAGTTGCTTTTCATGATTGGCATTAGCCACGTGGATGAAGATGGTCTGAGGTGCGACGTGCAGTCATGGATAGAAGCAAGTGTGACACCTACTACAGCACTACGTAGACAATACAATTAGTCACGTGCAGGAATGCACTTATGCAGCTAGGCAATCGCTAAAGGTAGTCGGCTATACGTGTATTTAAAGTCCGGTACTTTTTGGCTACCTTTGCGGGTGGTAACTACGACCACAGGTAGTGAGTAAGATCACATGCTATGAGGCTATGTTCCATGTCCCCCAAAAACAACGCACATGCCCTTAGAGGATGCGTGTTAATCCTTTTCGGCTTAGGCGGAATGCAATTGGAATTAGGAATTGACAATTGCATTGTTCATTAGCTAGGTGCTTAGGTATGCTGACAATTTATCCCATTTCAATTCGGATTCTCACGTTGCCCCGGCGTCGGACGCTCAAATTAGTATGTAAGGATACAGGGCAAGGTTGGTATCATATGCAGGTACTTGATAATGCAGTATTGCTCCTTACGAGAGTATTTGTATTTATAGACTAATGGTTGTATTGTTATATTCTATCATAGTAGTACACATGCGTGGGCGTGAGCAAGCGGACGCGTAGTTCATTATAAGCAAATCACACACATCTGCCTTGACGTAAAAGTATGTACTTATCTTACGAACACGTAAACAAAACGTAAGAGACAAACAAATCTGTGGCAAGGCTGAATGAGGTTGAACATTGAAAGGGGCTCCAAGGATTGACGTCAGACAAGCCGCCTCAGCTCCGACGCCGGCTTGGCCTTGGTTACTTGGCAATAGTAAGAAGCGCTCGGTTTTGAAGGGACACAACGAGTTAGATCGATCCCCTGTTTCGGTGCTTGTGCTGTTTTCGGCGACCATTCAGAACCAATTTAAGGAAAAAAGGTCCCTCAGCTGACAGCGTGACTGACAGACTCTTTGAGGCCTGTGCCTAGAACAAACAGAAGTCTTATGTGCGTCTATACATTTGGTACCCTAGAGGCCAAGGCCGCCATGACGGGTCTTACTGTTCACGACGGATTAACGCATGTGATGGACAGAGATTGGCGAACGGGACAGGAGCGGGAAATTATATTTCTATTTTCCGCGGTTTAAGGTTGCCGGTGTCGGATGGGGTTCCGTTCTGCACGACTCGGACAGTCAGCTTTTGAGGCAAGACACGATTGCCCTCCAAGCTACAGCATACCTATACATTGCCCTTGTTGCCAGAGGATGGCTACCTGAAGCTACAATAACGTGCATACTACTGTACATACTTCTTTACTAAACTTGACTTAGCTGAAATGGCAGCTCCAAGATACCGGGAGATCGACAACAGCGCAAAGTAGAGACGGATAGGTAGCCACTTATGTATGAATTAGACCATAGTCAAACAAGAGCCCAAGATAGAATAGATAAATAAACAATTTATTATGGACTCGTACCCAGTTAGCTCACTCATCTTGACAGAGCCTGTATCCATCTGGAGATATGTAAAACAACATATATATTTTGAGATAGGCAAACTGGAAAGTGAGTTGCTGTTAATATTCGGATAATCAGTACTGACGAAAGACAGCGGAGCGATGATGCATTGTTATGCCATCCAGGGTAAAAATTGGTCAATCAGTATCTAAAATGCTACTATAATACGGTTAGGGTAGGTTTTACTACTTTCTGTGCTGCTAACAAATCGGGCTTAGCGTAAGCGCCGCTTTTGCCTAGGGTAACAACAGTCTTCAAGCTGTTGGGTGGCAAAACTGTGAACAAGAACGTAGTATACCAACACCACCAACTGCAGAGCAATGTAACTGCGATGGTTTTATTCTTGTTGTTGTAACAGGTGACTCCCAGTTGTGCGTTATTGGCCTAGAATTCAGACTGGAAAAGAAACGGGGGCTTGCCAAAATCAGCATAGATGATAGATTTTTCATTTGCCGTCTTGAGTGCTTCAAATTGGCTTGGGTGGCCATCCTTGACAAAAGCGTTAAGGCGGTCTCTTACGCCATTAGAATGCCATCCTTGGATGTAAGGATTTGCATCTGCCCTCTGCAAGGCTACCTCCAACCGGCCTTTAAAAGAGGCCTCGTAGGTCGGCCACGGCCCGACTCCGACGTTGGTCATAGCTGTGCTGACAACACGTCCCTTCTCATCAAAGGTCACACCCCGAATCCAGTTATGGCTTCGGGGAGCTGATAGTCTTGCAAGCCTTTGAGAAGTCTAGTCATCTGCGAGAGGATTGCTTTCTTCTGCTGAAGATTCATAGATTCAAATGAGTTTTCCACAGGTTCTCCAAGCATCAACTGCTGAATAATTCAGCCCTGGGAAGACTTGGCAGCGACACTTCCCCAAGCATATACGGAGGGGACCACTGGTGGCTGAAATGCTTGAGGGCATCAGCAGCGAGACTGATCAGAGCTATCTCGCTCTCAACGCGGGTCTTGGGACTCATTCCCTCTGCATCCAGGTTAGTGAGGCGCATTATGAACTGTCTAGTGCCATCGGGAATCGGATCACAGCCAGGCTGTTGACCTTTCTCTTGAGCTGTGTGCTTCGAAGTGATTACCACAGGCAACGTGACGCGGTACACAAAGTTGTTGTATCTGAAAGGGCATTCGGGGTCGTACGAAATGGGCTCGACCTCCGCATCGTTCTGATGAATAAGAACTCAATAATTGGCGTGGTTGTGGGCCATGATGACAAGCTCGAGACTACAAGTTGGATGTGAAAGTGAGGGGCGCTCATAAACTAAACAAAACTGTAAGGAACGCGTGCTTTGCCTACTTTGTCTACTTGGCTATTCAGCCCTTGTTGCAATGCAGTACAGAGAGGTGGTGTGCGGTCCAAATCGGTTTGCAAGTAGCAGGGTTAAGTGCCAGATATCCTAATGCCAGCCTCGAGGACCTGGACAGAAAGGCTTGATCATGAATGCCTTGAGCTAATGCACATTGAATTCGAGAATAACCAACAACTCACCTTGCAATGTGACATACCCCCCCTCCATGCCAAGGGTCACGTCCCGTAGCTGTTTATCCCTTTCAAGTACCAATGCATAACTCGATGTTTGTTTAACAATGGGGTACGCTCAGCTACACTGTGTGGCTGAGTTGGGACTATACCAGGTATACTGAGCTATGTAGCTGTCTGCCTAGAATTTTCTCCCGTTGTCTGTCATCTATGTCCAGAAACAATCTACTCCTTATTATTCATTCATCTTTATTCAAGTTCGTGTGACGCTGGCCACGATAACCTCCAGTGGAAACCAATACTGGAGTATAATATATTCGTCTCAGGAGTGTCGGCCCAAACACTTCAACTTCAATGAGACATGAAAACCCTTACATTGAAGAGGGTTTTTTTCGTTGGTCAGACACGAGTCCAGCAATGCTTTACTCAGAATGCCCACAAACTCTGCTGATATACTCAGGTCAACCAGCTAACTGTAGGGCTAAAGCTGCGCTGGGCGTCAATCAAAGCGTTGACTCCTGGAGCCTATTAGACCGAACGTTTCTGAAGACCATAACAGGGAAGAATACACTTCTCGCTGTTCGGCTCTCATAGTGTGCCAGGAGGTAATACATGAGGCCGTAAAAACGCGAGGAAAGGGGAAAAGGACAGTGTTAAAAGAATGACGCGAAGGTAATAAAACACCTACCTTGTATGTGTCACTTCCTAGTAGTAATAAAGAAGGCTCTGATAACATAGGTACTCAAGTAAGTTGCTATAAGTCAAGATCACTGACGTCTGTGTTCGCCCAAGGCAACGAAGGTAGTCCGCCAGCCTATCTACGCACCGCCTGTACTATGCACAGGCGACCCTTATAGATGTACAGTCCCCTGATAACTGAAAGGTAGATAGGTACGTGACTATGCATGAAACATAGATATGGCCTTGTAAGGCCTCCGGGCCGTAGCTAGGTAGGGCTTGTAGCTGGGCCAGGACCAGGACCCTGCCTTTAGGCCTTACCTTTCCCAGAGAACTTGGTGTTCAGCTTGGCATTTCCTAAAAGAGCAAAATAGTGGCCTAATTGGGTCCCAGGGAATGCAGGAGAATTTTAGGGGAAGATAGCCCTCGTTAAAACGAGAGCACATGTGCCTCCAGCAAATAAGAAAACGAAGCGCAGAAAACCATTAGCGCTGTTAGGAATCGAACCCGACTCCATACCTACCTACTTATACTAACCTCTCTGACAGACTGCTACACCAGCACTGTTCGTAGACCCGCGGGATCTGCCTTATCTAATCTAACCTAAGCTAATCTACAGATAACAATAAATACCCTCGTGACAGTTGTGACCAGATTGGTTAGTTATATATAGTGTGGAGTTGTTACCTAACAGCGCTAATGGTTTTCTGCGCTTCGCTTTCTTTTCTACGCTTTACTCATGGTCAACGCCCATGACGGTGTATCAGTATGTACTTAGGTACAATGTATAGGCGGCTTACAGCTGTCCAGGTAGCTGTTGGGTTGCATCCCAGAATCTGGCTAACGTTTGTCCAATGAGCATTGCCACAGGGCAAGATTTTCTCCAATTTTGGCAATTTTTCGCCTCTCTGGCAGGGTTCTCCAATTTTCGCCAACGTAGAAGAAGAGAGACATTAGGTATGTAGTACCTCCCCACAGCATACTATGCTCAAGCTATAGGCAGGTTTCAATCACACCCGCAGGTAAGGTGCAATGGACAGAAGTGAGCATACCTACTACCACGTTAAACAGCTGTAATACGTTATAGAGAATCACATTATTTAAGTATGCCTCCTCCTTCTTCTTCTTTAAGTCATTATTAAGCAAATATGTTGGTCCTGTTCTTATTCTTACTCATTAAATAGCTATTCGACCCTCTTGTCCGCCAAGAGAATTAGAAGAGTCCGAGAGGGTCAGGTGATTGTCAAGAAAAATCCAAGGTCTTTGTTTCTATTACTCAATACTTGGTTGATGAAAACTATGGCCAACGGTCACGGACCCTCATTACGAGCCGCCTGTAGCCACTGGCGCAATTTTTCTATGGTAAGCTTTACTATATCAATACTATATCAATGAAACCATGAAGGCCACTCCCTTTCCATGCCTTTGACTTGTCCGCTATTTCACGCCTATTCCGACCCCGATTGTCTGTCCACGTGCCTCTTGATTTCATAGCTGGTGCTTGTCAAAGCTCTCGTCGCTCTTGTCCCTTGCACACAGGCAGGTTGAATAGAGTTTAGACTCTGCTTTTACCCCAGACATTTTTTCCTTTTCTCCCCTGCTAGGCCGCTGGCCATTGACAGCTCTCCACTTGCTACCCAGGCGTAACCAAACACTCCAACTTCGCTAGGCCGTACCATACCTACACAACGCATCCATCATCGCGCCTGTTGTCTATAGTCTTCTGTCTATGTCTAACCTGTTCCTGGCCGACCTTTATTAGTATCTACTAATTCGACACATCGCCTTACTCCTTCTCTCTTCCTGAGTTGCCTATTCCATCATAATAGCATCGCGTCTCCTAATACCGCTATTTGAGATTTAATACCTACACCTACACTATCCAGTTGCGTCGTCCCAAACCAGTGTATTCCCCCGCATAGCGCCAACGATATCCATTACCTAAACTTGCGGCCCCTTGACTAACAAAAAATCCTCGGACCACGCTTGTTGTTACACCGTGCACGCAGACACGCATACCACCTCCATCGCCCGATCCAAAGTTTGTGTGCCCTGGGCCTTGTGCGCTTTGCATTTTTTGGGCAGGACAGGGCCGCCTGTCTGCGTGCGTTGTGTTTGCCATTGCTCAATCTGAATAGAGATTGCGCTATTGGAACCCGGCCTTGCCTGGCGTCCACAACCCGGACATCCCCAGTTCTTGCCATTCCTTTTTGAGGACTGTCTCTTCCTCTCCTTTGTGACCATGGACCAGATCCCGACCGCCTCTGGCCTCCAGCGCCTGGACGAGCACATCAACAAAAAGCTTATTAAAGACGACCAGCAGCCCACTGTCGACATAGATATGGGTGGCTCCAACTCCCCACAGCAGATATCTCATTCCCCAGCAAAGTCCAACTCTGGTCGTGCGTCTTTCTCGTCTGTAAGAGAGGTAGACGACGATATCGCCCAGGCCTTCAGCAGCAGCAAGATCTCATCCTACTTCCGCGAAGGAGCTGACGAGGCTGTTATCGACGATTCCGGAACCAGGTTCGAGATGGCCGAGACACAGTTCATGCCGCCAGTGACCCAGCCCCATAGCAAACTGCATGGTTGTTGGTTTCCTGCTGTTGCCGCCGACAATTTTCACGGATGGAAGCAGATTGACGTCAAGGGTAAGCAGGCGAGCAGAAGCTATGGCGATTTGCAAGCCCTACGGATGGTCTGGTCGGCGCCTACCGCACCCAAGAAGAAGCCACAAGAAGACCCCGTACGACCGGCTCCGGGAAGCTCGCCGTTTGAGAGACTGCCCATGGAAATCAAGAGTGAGCTATCTCCACTTATATGAACGACGCAAAATTCCCATATTAACCATTCACAGATCAAATCATCGACCACCTTGTTCTCGATATCCCTCCAGAGGGGCTTGCTAGTCGCAATGCCGACCTGATGGCCATGTTGCTGACATCGAGGACGTTGCATTCCGCCACGTTGAATGCGCTCTACAGGAACATCACAATTCCCCATTCGAGAATCTTTAAAAAGTTCTTGGCCCACATTTCCCAAAACCCAGAGCTTGGCACAATTGTCAGGAGACTCGACTTCAGTCACTTCAACCCGACATCTCTGTTTACAACTGCAAGTGAGCGCGCTACTACCCGCAACTTGACGCACGAAACATTGCTGCGGTGCCTAGAATTGACTCCCTACCTACGTGAGTTCCTGGCGCAGGAATATGTCGACGAGGACATCGACGTCCATGTTCTTCGGAAGCTATTCTTCGGCCTTGAGAGGTTGCAAGGGCTCGACTTCTGCGGGTGCTCCTCTGCACCCTTCAAAGCCGCATTTGAAGCGGTCCTTGCCGACGAGTGGTCACAGACACTGCCCATCTCCCGCCTGTCGCTTCACCGCTGCATCAACCTCCCGTCTGCCGTATTCGAGACATTGCTTCCCCGCCTGACCAAACTCACACACCTCGATGTAGCCGGAACTCGAATTACTGACAAGGCTCTTATGTCTATCCCGCACACGGCCCGGATCACGCATCTGAACCTAGCAAAATGCAAGCTTTTGACTAGCAGGGCCGTCATCGACTTCCTCACCCACCATCCTGCCGTCAAGGACCTAGTGTATTTGAGCTTGGCAGCGGACTACCGAAGTTACGAACTACTCGACGAGGAGGATGTCACTCGGTTGATCCCTATACTACCCTCGACTCTGCGCTCACTGAGCCTCAAAGGCAGCAAGATGAATACCTCGCACATGCCCATGCTACGCCCTCTAACCAAGCATCTAGAAGAACTCTCGCTAGGTCGCCGTCTCAAGGTTGAGGATATCAACCGGCTGTTCATCCCCGACAAAGATATGGAGCAATTAGATTGGGTCCCCCATACACTAAAGTACCTCGATCTGTCGGATTATGCCGGCGCAACTCTAAACTGGACGTCGCTACTTGGCAACGCTTCTCTCCTAGGCCGCCACACGGCACCCCTCGAGGTTATCGAGATCGCGGAGGACGTATACACACGCCTTTCTCGCCCTCCAGTTGTTAAACGTGCCGGTTGGACGGCGACAGACTTCGGCAACCGCGCCTGGCTGGTCAGAAATCCGGAAGGGGCTAGGGACCTCGGCTACAGAGACTGGAAGATGGGCGCTGCGTTCTGGGGGATGCGCAAGGTACCCGTTGCATTCGCCAATGTTGGCGGCATGTACGGAAGCTACATGTTCAAGCGAAACTTATAAGAGGCTGGAAGGATCCAACTCGACACGTCGAACCGATCCAATGCTCTTTCCTAATACAAATCTCTCTAGTTCGTGGGCTGCGATTTGTCTCCGTCCCACCCCAGTTGCTGTACGATTTTGAGTTGTTATTCGAGGTGCATGTTACCAGGTGTTAGGCGCCATCTCTTCCGCAATGAATGGATGATATCACGAAGCAACGCCATAGGGCTGTCGAGCATTTCCCCATTTTTGTTTGTAAAAGCTTCAGCGAATGATTTGATTGATCAAGAGAACAAGAAAAAGAAAAAGAGAAAAAATTTGCAGATGCATGGCGGCGCTTTGCTAGTCCTCATTGCCCGATTCTCTGCCATTCTGGTCTTCGTCGGTTTCATTCGGAAGCATCATCGAGTCCCAGCATTCCCCCTCAAAGGTGTTAATTTCATCATGAAAAATGTAAGGAGAAAAAAAGGAAGGAAAAATAGAAGTTGAAAAAATAAGAAAGAAGGGAAAGCAAGATACCACTCTGTCGTCTTAACAATGCTTGGGTTTAATCCACATGGTTACCGGCCCTATGATTTTATTCGCAGCATGATTCCATTACCTACCAGCAGGACCATGAGAAGAACCGGTGCTGGCTGTATTACAGATAGATCAGTGATCATGGACCAGTTATTGCGTTCACGTTTGTCATCTTTTCTAGATATTTGTTGTTGTAATCTATCCCTTGCGGGACGTTGACTGCATTCAATAGTAACTAGTATAGTGCATCTAACCGAGAGTAAAAGTAGTATATTATCTAACCTAGTTCTTCCGATTTTTATAATCCGAAACGACTCCAACGCTACGTTCTCCATCCGACTTTCATCCCAGCCCATGTCTGATAATAACAGGGTATTTAAGACGTAAGTAATACCAGCGTAGTTTGTCATGAGTCTCATAAAGCTACAAACATCATACGCCTAAAAATGCTCGCGGAAGAATATCAAATTCCCCTGCTGATCTGGCTGCAACTTAACAACCATGTCCGCGGCAAGATCAGTCAACTCGGCGTGACTCGTGCCGGGTGTCAATCTCAACAAATTCGTCCTCTCATTACCACCCCCGGTCCCATCGTCGTCGTCGTTATCGCGGGTAGTAGTAGCCAAATAAGCCAACACACTCTCCTTCAACAGCGGGGTTCTCCTACTCACAGTCGCCACGACCGTGACTACGAACAAAATAACCACAAGCCCCGTCTCGGCGACGGGGGGAAGGATCCAGATCCACCGCACCCGGATATAGGTCTCGTCGAACCAGCCTCTTCCGGCCACGTCCGTGGCGTTGAAGTTCTCGCCCAGGGAGGTGCTGCGCAGGACGTTTGTCAATGTATCTGCGATAGAGGATGTTGCGTTCGAGAGGTCGGGTTGTTGGTATAAGAGCGTGCCCGTGTCTAGTGTTTTCCCGTTCGCGAGAGAGAGCAAGATGTCCTCGGATGAAGAGTCTAGGAGAGACGTCAGGTAGCTTGTTAATCCTTCGTATGTCCCGTCTTCCAGTGAGTATTTTAAACCCTTATTGGTGACGCCTTCGTAGCTGTAGAGACGACTGCTAGAAACGTTGGTGATGGATACGAGGCGCAGTCGCTCGCTGGACGAGGAGCCGTAGGTTATTTTTTGTCCCGACCCGGATCCGGAACCAGAAGCGGAGGTGACGGTGATTTTAGAAAATGTCCGCGAACACCAGAAAAAACTCCCGAAGAACATCTCTGCGTTCGGCGCTACGAAATCTTCTACGGATGTGAAGTTCGTGGCAGAAGGTCGTTGTGAAGCGCGCCACGCGACGAATTCGCCGAACTCGGTGTTCATCACATACGGACCCGGGTGGAAAAGAGATGTGAAGACCGTATTCCCCGAGTCGTGTTCCTTGGATGGGATTCTGTAAGTCAGGATCCCGGTATAGGGGTTTGCAGCGTCAGCCAGCAACGGGTTGCCGCTTTGAGTATTCGACAGCGTGTAGTTGCACGATGCGAAGGTCGAGTTGCGAGGGGCGGAATGGGTCAATATATCGCAGCCTGAACTAGCGACTGAGGTGTTGTGGTTCCATGTGCTGCAGACGCCGAAGGTCGTTATGTTGTCCCAGCTGCATCGCGTCGCTTTTTGCGGACACGTGTAGAAGTTCTCGAAGGTCGCCCCGCGAAGCGAGTTCATGATTTCGAATTGGAGGGGTATTATATGGGGGTTGAGAGCTATGACGACCACATGAGTTGTTAGCACATAATTATAGTACAATTGAGAAAAGGGATAAATGGGGGTTGGGCGCGTAGCTACCATCTTGCTGAGCCAGCGCATTCGTGCTTGTAGAGATATACGCATTTGCCGTCCCCATCGTGATGGCCTCGTCCGAGATCTCCGTTTGTTGAATAGGGAAGTATAAGAGCTGCTGAGCTGAGGGATCGATCCCGAGAGCCAATATAGTGAGCAACGCGAAGCCCGCTGCCACGATGGCCCGCGTGTGAGTCGGCACTTGTAACAAAAACATCAGCGAGCCCCAGGGTCCTCTGCTGGCGCCGTCGAAGAGCTGCAGGTCCTCGAGTCTCTGGGCCCCGCGGCCGCTCGTGAAGTGGTGCCACTTCAGCTGGCTGATGCTCGAGGCCACAGGCGCCATCAGCGTCGCCTTCTGCACCGTCGTCAGGATGGCCAGCACGGAGTTGGGCTGGATCGAAGGGAACCACTCCCGCAGCGGCTTGTTGTCGATGATTTTCAGGTAGACCACGAGCCCGACTGTCGCCCCGATGGCGATGATCAGGGCGCAGATCTCCCACCACCACCATAGCGAGTGCCAGTCGACGATATATTCTCGTGCGGTGTGTCTCTGGGATCCCATAGTTGGGTTCCCCTGTGTCTCCTCTTTGGGCGCTGCATAGGGTCCTTCTTGCGAGCCGAGCTGTGAGGGCGAATGAGACTGGACCGGAACGTAGTTCACGGCTGGGGTCTCGACCCCCCTTTGATGACTGAACTCATAATTATTCATTCTTCCGAGACTAACGATGGGAACTCGTGACGAGAAATAGTTCTGCGTCACCGTTCACTTACACCCGCACTCTTACAGTCCCGCTCAAATAAGTACGGGTTGGGAAGGAAGGAATGAAGTTACGATGATCTAGGCATTCAGGGGCGACATGGGGGCTTGGGCTCATTTATGTACATGAGAGAGGATTCAATACCTATAGCAATCTTCTTCCGTACTAGCTACCGCATTCGCATGATCAAGGCGTGCACCCGCCACACACATAATCATCATCCCAGTCAGGATAGTCGGTATACATAGTAGGTATGTCCATATCCTAGTAACAAGTATCCACAAGCATGAATCTGTCCAGGTATGCCTACATGTGCTCACCTAGATATGTAGATGCCCTGGCTCATGCCAAGGTTGGGCAACAAGCCATGGATGCGCAGGTGCTGACTTTGGTACGCGATCCAAAAGCTGATGAAATGACCGAACGACAGACCAAAGGTTATATATAGGGTCAAGGTTGTTGTCGTAAGTTAGCACCAAGTTCCGCTCGCGGAACGGAGCCCGCTCGAGTTTGGATTGGTCGACGGGCCTTGGTAGAAGGATTCAACAACCAGCCAAAGCCTCTATAATTAAATTCGCTTACTTATCATATCAAAGCTCAACGTTGGGGGCCAGAAAATTCGCTGTGCCACGCGCATACATCATAGTTGCCCAGGTTAAGAGACAACCTACGTAATCTACCGTATCAATACGTTGTATCGAGACGTTGTGTGTGTGGCTTTAATCAGTAGCCACTTTGACCTTGGCAATCATCGTTATCTCCTTTCTGCCTACAAGTACTTACCGTACAAGACATAGCTAGGTTAGGTATGTAAAAAGGAAGTGATGATCTCTAGGTTAGGATTCTTATAGTCTAGGTATTGAAAGTAACACACACCCCCCTCTCTTCTACCCCGCTATTATTGTCCATCAATCAGTCTGCCGTGTCTCTTCATTATGCCCCAACACCGTGATGCCGTATTGCAAACGACCGAGTTGCTCGAGAACATCCTGGCGCAACTTGACATCCGCACGCTACTCACGTCCGCCCAGCTGGTGAACCAGCGATGGCACGAAGTGATAGCGCAGTCGCCAAGGCTCCAAGAGGCGCTCTACTTCAAGCCAGCCGCCGCACCGGCTGCGTCAGACGCGTCGCGGAGTCTGAGGACGCGGAACCCACTCCTAGCCGAGGTTTTCCCGTTCTGGTTCCCTGAGATACAGGATGACGACGACGATGAAGACGAGGATCAGGATTATAGTAGTGTATTCTGGGATGAACCTCGAAAGAAGCAGGGTTCGACGAAGTACTGGAAACATGACTTCGAGTCGCTGCGCCTAGTCCGGGACGAGAAGCACAGAAAGGCGTGCATGCACCCGGACGCCTCGTGGCGCCGCATGCTGGTGCGGCAACCGCCGGTGTTCGAGCTGGGTCGCTGGTACCACACCCACGCCATGAGCGGCGACGACCACGATTTTTGCGTCTTTCATTTCCCTAACGGGCTGCGCATGGGCTATCTCTACGACGAGGTCGTGAAGAGTGTCATACCGGATCCGACTGGGTTTAGCATGCTCTGGCGCAACCCTCGCGTGAAGCCGCAGTTGGGGGACTTGCGCTATCGCAGGCTGGACCCGGAGCAGCACAAGAAGTTGGACGCGTTCTGTGGGGAGGTGGAGCTCGTCGTGCACTTCTCCGTCACGATCTCCTGCTGTCTAAGTTCACCGAACAGGGAGGAGCTCCAATTTGAGCAGGCCATCACGCATCCACGTGCCGAGCGTGCGGCGCAGATACAGCAGGACTTGGAATGGTTTCGGAAGTTCACCGATCGAAATTTTGACTTCAGTGGGGATGACAGTACGGAGGTTTAATAACATGATGATCAGTAGAAGGGCAGTCGCTATCGGGACGTGGGTAGTTTAAATATCAATACCATATTGCAGGCACATGTAAAGAGCCAATGGGGTATCCCTGATGAAGATGACATCAACAAGGAAGGTATGAAGCAAGAGCGGGAAGCCAGCCTACCTAAGAACCAACAAAGCACCATTGCAAGAACTAGGGAGGTGCAAGCAAACATGGTGCCCCTCTCGAGCTTATCTCTCTTCACCATCCTTCTCGCCTCTAGATAGCTCATCTACAATACTTGAGGCATATTCATTCCATATCTCGTCCATGACCATGGCATCACCCAACACGACTCCCCGCATCGTAGAGCTAGCTGCGAAGATCAGCGCTTCTGTCGCGGAATTGCAGGCGCTTCTATCAGCCCAGAAATGGCCCTCCCCGTCGTTTGATGAGGACAGCCCTGAACGCCTTCCTCCTAACGCGTTCCATCTCCAAGATGCCGTGCTGGACGCGACTGCGGAGCTACATGAGTTACTCATGGATCCCATCCGAATGGTCTTCCAATTCGGTGCCGTAAGAGTTCCCCTCAGCCCTAACGATCATGGTCTAGACAGTTGACAAGTATCTCAAGATGACCAACATGGTCAGCATCGACGCCCTCTGCCGATACGGAATTGCCGATAAGGTACCTCCTGGAGGCCGGATCTCTTTCAGCGGGATTGCCCAAAAGACGGGCCTAGACGAAGCCTCCGTCAGACGTCTGCTCAGACACGCCATGGCCATGCATATCTTGAAAGAACCGGAGCCGGGCATGGTCGCACATACGAAGATCTCTAGGTACTTCATGCGTCAGTACGTGAAGGACTGGTTCGGTTTTGGCGCACAGGAGGGATGGCCAGCTGCTGCCAAGGTGGGTGCCCCTGGGTGTAATTCTCCTAGGATCAAGATGCTTGCATAGACTCATAAAACTGACTTGAGATCTCTTCGCCGTAGATGTTGGATGCGATCGAGAAATGGCCAGGATCGGAACAATCTAACACTAGTGTGCGTGTATCTCATATTTTCAGATCCGGTGACATTTTTCCCAACTCCAACTAGTGATATTACTAAACTGAGATCATGGTGCTGATCTTGAAAGGGCTTCTCTCTCGCCAACAACGGCAAGTCCATCTTCGAGGTGCTCGGTACGGACGAGGCGCGCGCAAAACGTGTTGCATCTGGACTGAAAGCCCAGGATCATTTCCCTGGCCTCGCAGCTACCGACGTGCCCCACCTCTACGACTGGTCCTCCGTAGGCAAGGGACTTGTCGTCCAAGTCGGTGGCCAAAGAGGTGTTGCTATTGAACTAGCGAGACGCTTTGGAGAGGTCAAGCTACTTATCCAAGACAGGGCGGATGTTAAGAATGCAAAGGCCAGGCTGCCCGCTGAGCTGAAAGACCGCATCGACTTCCAGCCGCACGCGCTTTTGGATAAGCAAGATGTGGAAGCTGATGTTTACCTCTTCCACATCATTTTCCAGACTGTGCCAGGAAAATCCTCCCTCCCAATACTGAGAGCCCAGATTCCCGCCCTCAGGCCCGGGGTAAAGATCGTTATCATGGAGATAGTAGCCCCTGAGCCGGGTAAGATTCCATTGTGGAGAGAGCGTGAGCTGCGGTATGTGCTGCCCTGTGTTGATTGGTTGTTCTTTTTATTGTCATTATGCGTATACTCTGACGATAGGAATCTATAGGGCGATGGACCTAAACGTGGGCGCCTCTTTTGGTGGCCGTATTAGATCTCTACACGAGTGGAAAGCTCTGCTCTCTGAGGCTGACAAGAGATTCGTTCTCCAGAGGGCAATATCGCCACGCGGATCTTTGCTGTCGACGTTGGAGATTATCTGGGACCCGTCTAATTCTAAAAAGGCATGACGCATCAACTCGAACTTCTGTCTCGAAAATACTAGGTCACCAACAGTAGAAGAGTCGAGCGTTATCATAATGAGAGGTCATCATGTCCAGGAAGTATGGGAATTAACTGACTCCCCGATTGCATGGGACACTATAACTAGGTATAATGGTTACAAGCCGTGAAATTCCGGTTCAAAAGTAACGAGCAATATTATATTCTTCGGTGTCCATAACTCTCGTACTTTGTCTGTATATGGAGAAGCAAACATGAAGCCCTGTAGCCTTCGTACTCTCTATACCTTCGTAAGAAAACGCATTGATCGTTAAACTTCTGTTTCGGCCATAAACCTCACATTGCGCGTGTCAGCCCCTAGAGCTTTCTGGAGGGAAGACAGTATCTCTCACGGAATGGCGACCTCAGGAGATATTGAGCTCTCAGCACAACACATCACAAACTATCAGTTTCTCAGTCGTAAAAGAAACCGAAGCAGCATTACAAGACAAGACAATGCATTACCATCACCCTGGACAGTATAATACCTAAGTTTCTATGTAAATCTCCCAGCCGGGGGCTTGGCGGCCATCGCCGCCATTCTTCTACAACTTCAAGAAGAGGCAGAGAAGCCAAAACGCCAATGGTCTCAAATTTCCGAAACTCCTCTACCACCATCTCGATCTCGTAGGTTTCTTTTTTTCTTCTCGCGGCCGCTACGCCGCAGCTCCTCCGTGCTCTGCAATTCGGCGGCGATGCGAACTTCTATCCATAGAACTCGTCGCGAGTTATCGGCCTCTGCATAGGTGTCTTCGCGACGGCTATCGTCTGGTTATTCTGAAACCAACGCCGCAGTGGCGAGGATGCTTTGCTGCCTCGCACCCTGGCTAATCGGACCAGCATCTTGGTTTCCGGATTTGCATACGACTCTGTTCATGTGGGCGGTATATGGGGCAATCATTAGTAATACCTCCCTCTCTATTTCCAGGCTATCAATGAAGCCTCTGCGCTTCTCAGCGCTGTGCATATTCTGCCTATGATTCTAGCACAGACTTTGACCGCTGGTTATACTGGTGCCGTAGGTGAATTCAGACGAACATCTCGCATATATATATATATGCATTCATATTGACAAGTCGGCTCTAGTAACCAAGATAGGCTACGGAGTTACCGGGTGTACTCTTCGCATACGGGAACAGTATCGACCATGTATTCTACCTAACCTAGTTGCAGGCTTTGCGGCGGCTATGGGGATAGCTCTGTGGGGGATGAGATTGCATGATACATAGTGCTTACCAAGTCACCCCTCACGTGGAAATATCTTCGCTATCGAAGATTGCTTGATCTCATCTGGAGATGCGAGTGGCAACGTAGTTGTTCGTGGTATACACATCTGTATTTTATGTTTCTGTCATCATAGACCTACGCATTAGCTCAGCCATCATCCAGTTAGTACATTACGTATGCCTAGGTGCATGAACGTATTTTCTTTGGACTCTCTTTCTTTGTTTCGCATCTGGTATGAAAACGACGGCATACCCCGCCATGCCCTTCAGTCATTGAAAGAATGAGCTGGAAAGTGATATCCTATACCTCCAGTAAACTTCGCCTCATATCCTGGATTAGATAATTCAGATGACATATGAATGAGATACGGCAGATAGGGGTCGACCGGCTCCGATTAATATAATCAGAGGAGCCTATAGCACGGGGTGTTCCGATGACGCTTTTAACGGGCGAAGCCGATTCTTTAGCTCCGGTTGGCTTCATCACGTCACATGTAGCACCAACACTGCATGACGGGGCGCTATAGATAAGGAGAAGAGGACTGCGTATATATATAATAGAACATGATATCCGCCCCAAGAGTGATTGGGATCTTGACCCAAGACAACATTACCATCTACGAGTTACCAGCACAATTGCTGCACAGAGAATTTAAACCAGGACAAGCAACTTTCCTCGCACTTCTCACACTTGCATCCCCCAGATTAAACATGACATCGAAGATTATAGTGGAACCGCTCCGCTTCCCGGAGGACTCGGGTATCAACTTCGGAGCAGTAGTGTCTAACGTCGACATTGAGGACTTGACCGGTAAGACAATGACATGATAGCCGCAAATGTGATTTAAACCCGCGAAAAACCCAGGGAGAATACCCGTAAAATCGGTAACCTCTCAGAGTAAGTATTTCTACATTACATCACTCACATCACAGCCAGAAGACAATACAACCTGCTAACGTACGACATTATCTACAGATGCCGACCTCGCTGCGATCAAAGAAAGTCTCTTCACGCACCAAATCCTGCTATTCAAGAACCAAGGGCATGTAACACCAAAGGCGCAATTCAAACTGACCCAGTTCTTCGACCCGTCGGGCGGTACATCCTACGGGCACGGCAAGACCGTCGACGGCAGCAAGCGCAGCATCCTGCATCCGGACCTAAAGACCATCCCACACCAGCCGCAAGTTCAAGTCATCGGCAACGGGCGCGTGGCTTCCTACGAAGGACTCACCGACTTTCAGCTGCGCCATCCGCACCACAAGACCTTCCACGCCACGGCTATCCCTGAAGAGGAAGATTTGGATTTTACGAGGTTCTACAGATGGCATATCGACGCCGCGCTGTACGGCGGGGGCGCCTTCGCGCCGCCCGTCGCGACGACGTTGTTGGCTGTGCAGGTCCCCGGCGGTAGGAGACAGATATGTCGCTACGACGACGGCACGGGCGAGGAGCTGGAGGTGCCGCTCGGCACGACGGCTTTCGTGTCCGGATACACCATGTACGACATCCTGTCCGAGGAAGACAAGGTCTTCGCGCGGGGTACGAGGGTAGAATACGCACCGCATCCGTACGTGTGGATGAGCTCCGCGAAGTCGCGCCCCAACGGCTTGGGGTTACTGTCGCAAGACCTAGAAATCCCGCCGGAGGAACTGCCGCCGTATAGAGAGGACGAGATCCAGATCCTGCCCATGTGCTGGCGCAATCCTCTGACGGGGAAACTGGCGCTCCAGATTCATCCCTCGGCTGTGCGCAAACTGCACCTTGCCGACGGCTCAGTCATGGATGATTTGAAGGAAGTTCGCGAGATCGTGCATAGGCTACAGCGTCCGGCTATCAGTCCCAAGTACGTCTACCCGCATGATTGGCAGCAGGGCGATCTGGTGCTGTTCCATAATCGCGGTGTCTTGCACAGTGTTGTGGGCGCTTTCGCTGAGGACGAGGTCAGGCTTTTTCGCCAGTGCAATATTGCTGCGAGTCAGTTTCCCGAGGGTCCCTTGCCGACGACGACTACTGCTATTGCTGGTTGAAAAATGAAATGAGCGGTCTAGATCTCTGGATCTCTTCGGTCCGGAAGAGTGGTTCAGTTGGTACATGAGGCATTTGCCAGTGTTAAAATTTGTTGCTCATCAATTTTGTCTTCGTAATCTTCTTTCGCCCCAGTGGCCTAGCCGAGGGGGCCGCAATATCCATGCCGGCTAGGAGCTATGGGACGTAGCATCGAGCTTCAGGACGGCCTCAGTGCCACTTTAACGACATTACGGTTTGAACGTTAGGTATTCATATTTGCAGTTCTTATTATGTAGTATGTAGTACAATATCGAACCACATCTGTTTTGAATTATGTAAAGCACCAAATCATATTATAGCACACAAGGTACGGCCATCTTGAATGTTGAACATCGTAAAAATAAAACTCCAGATGATGTACATACGTCACCTCAACACGCCTTCGTTGCCAGTCGTAGGCTTGTAGCCATCTTTCGGGAGCAAGTGCCCACCTTGATGAGCATTATCCCTGTTAGACTGCTGTCCATCTTAACGTATTATATGTATTCTGTAGTACTAGCGGTATACTATTTTGCCATGATGCCGATAGCCGCGTCTAATCTCGGCATAATAACAATTCTTGATCAAGAATTTTCGTTTATTTTCCCTCTCATTGGCTCCAAGCTTTGTTGACATGAAAACTCGAATGGCTGGGTCTGATTGAAAATTTTCGATATGAAAAAAACATGCTGTCAATGGATCATATTGAAGATTTGAGGTACCTCTTATTGGTTGTCGATAAACTAAGTTGGCTTATTGAGGTTGGTTAGCTTCTCCTAGCATTGCTGTTAGTCAGGAACCTTGGCAAGGGTCGGCCTGCAAAAGAGGGACTTGGTTTGCATGGAGCAAAATGAGACGCATTAGATCGATTGATTGGCTAGAATGGACATCGAATTTGAAGAAAATTCACTGAATGGAGCAGTTACGCACCCATATTGAGCAAGTGCGGCTCTCTGTCATTTGCCGCTAACTGGCCCATTATGCTTAGTCTCCTCCTATTGGTAGATTTGGCAGTGAATGAAACTCGTAGCCCACCCACATACATTGACAGCAGGAAATTCTGCCGGCAGAATCCGCCAAAAAAGTTTGACTCACCGCCTAGCGGACCCGTCTCTTTCGTCTATATAAGGATGCCTCTCCTCCCCCTTCTACTTCCCTTTTTTCTTTTCTTCTTTACACGACAATGTGAGTTCACCTCCACCCCCTAACATTTCCACTCCTCATGAAAATTGGAAATTGTTACAGCCCGCTCAGCAACATCATGCTAATCATACCCCCCTCGAACAGACTTCAGAGAATCATTTCTATAGTATTCGTCCTTCTCTGTGTTCCCTAAAGGAGCTACAGATCCCACCCTGGTTGATGAGCGAAAATCCCCATTGCCCTAGAGTGAAAACTTAACTCAACACTGGGTTCCACACTCTTCGGAGTCTGGTTACCCTTTACTCTCGCCCTGTCCGCAAGGATGGCGGTCAGCGGATCTTTGGTCTGCTGACTGTATAGAGAGTGGTGATGATCTCAATCCCGTTTGTCGTGGTCTTGCCTTCGGGCGCGCGACCGGGGTGGGCTTTGGCGGAAGTCTGACAGGCTTTTATTACATCTTTTTTCATTGCAATCGTGCGCTTGTCGCATGGTGTGAAGAAGAATGCCCTCGCAGATTGTAGCACTTGTCTAGGTCGCGTATTTAGTGTTGGCGGCTACTGGTCTATTCCACTATCGTCTAGTACTGTCACGGTGTCGACTCGCATCTTTGCAGATTGTTGCTGTCGAGTTTTCCAAGCATCATCCATGCACAACATGCTCGACAATTCAATGTGCTAACGCCATGCCTCCCGTCGTAACCATTATCCTAGGAGATCAGTACCAGACAACGTCTTACTACCGCCCGCCTCTACTCTCCTCAACCTGCGCCGAACTACATTATCAAGTCACCACACGCCCATAGCGTACCTTCTCACGTCCTATCGGTATCGACAGACTACGTCCATACATTAATACACCTATTCGTCGCGCCTTCCGAGTTCCCTGGTTAAGTCCCCTACCTCATCCTACATCTAATACCTTCATCGTAATATTCCGACAAACCTAATATTAGATTGCACCTCCCTAGATTGATATGATGAATCACAAGCGACGCATGCACTGCATATCCCCCCCCCTCCACGTCGAACCTTAAACGTCGAACCTTAACACACCGCAGATAAGTATATGAGCACCGAACACTGCACGCGAAGCTAGATTAGATACTGGTTTTAACGCTGTACATATCATATCATACTATTACTATTTCCGTGACGGATTCGTTAGGTTAGATTGTATTAGATTATACATGCTATATTGGATCAGATCGATAAATAGTAAATATCTTGACCTATCCGGCAAAGTCCAGTCAGTCTATTTATTCGCGCGCCTCCACCTTGCTAGCCATGTTCATTCATTCATTCATCCGTCCATGTATGTAGTAGTGTCCTTCGCACAGATATATAAGGAAGTGCTGCTACTACGGTAGTATAGGAGAAGCAGCACATTATCCTATCCTTTTACTCTCGTGCGTGTTGTACATACAGCATGCATACTCGTAGTTTTTTAGTTTTTTAGTTTTTTTTTGCATTATGTTGCGTGCGGATATACTTACTAACCTGCCTACCTGTCTACGCACTTAAGACATACATATACATGTACTATGCCTGTGTGTGCGTACATCTGTACGGCTAGTCGAACTGTGTGCATGTTTACTCCTCCCACGCGTACAGCATATCTATATCGAGCAGGAAAGAAAATTAGGATTTCTGATGACTGTGAAAAAGCTAACTATCATGTGCGATCGATGAATCAATGATCAATCAATCATTCGATCGACCGACTGTTGTTATTTTACTTAGACATACCCATTTTTGAGCTTGAATGCCTGTGTACGTCCCATCCTCCCCCTAGATATACAAGGTGATGGGATAAAAAAAAAAAGGTCACCTTTACTGGATTTCCTGTCTGCTTGCCTTATTTTATTATTTTTTTTTAAAATAGATTTGAACCGTTCATTTCATTCGTATATCATCTGTTTGTCGTAGTAGCTAAACTAAATCCCCTTTCGTCTTTCGTCTTCCAGGGACTAGCAGAGAAATCTATCTAAACATGGAGGATCGATCAATTCAGAAAGATATAAACAATATGACGGATAAGAAGACAGACACCCTTCAAGATGGAGGACTAGTCTCCCTCTCTCTCTGTCAGAAATGTGATATAGTTGGAGTTTTAAAGCCCGACCACCCGCCATATACCGATTATTTTGGGTATTTCTCATGTTTTTCAGACGCAACGCAGCAAAACCGCTATTACGAGGAAGGGAACTGATTCAGCACATTCCAAATAGTGTCGCTGCCAAACTCACCGCCGAATTGCCACGGGAATTCCTGTCCTAAAGCCATTGTATGGAGGCCGGGCATACCGTACCCACCTGGCGTTGTGCCTGCTGCATCGGTAGATGGAGTAGATTCGGCCTTGATCGTGGTCCCAGCGCCCACCCAGCTCGACGTGGACGTTGTAGGCGGGCCTCCTTCGGGCATGGAGCCGAGGACGCCGGTCAGGTCGTTATATGCAATATCACCCATTGGGTACATGGGTACAATGGCGCCAAAGTCGAAGTCGGCGGGCAACGTCCACTCTTGCCCAACGAGAGAGGGATCAACCTGGATGCTTGGGGGCGAAGGTCCCGTGCCACCAGTGCTGGGAGGTGCCGTGACTTCGGTGTTCGGTGTCGGCTGCGTTGAAGACGGCGAGCGCGCAGAGGTCACCGTGGCTGTGGCTGTGGTTGTGGCGTCATAACTAACCCGGTGAGCCTCAGACTGCGACGTGAGCCAGCGCGTGGCGGCTTCGGTTTCGGCACGTGCCGCCACGCTGCAGTGGCAGCTTAGGAAACCGTGGCCGACTGCCTTTTTGAAGCGGATCCAGATGGCTTGCAGCACACCCAGCGCCGAACGGGCGAGATGGTTGCGCTGTGCCATGGTCTCGAAGCGGTCGACAGCCCACTGAAAGTGCTGCCGCGCCTGGTCAAGCATCTCAGGATGCTCCTTAGGGAACAGGATGTAGATGGAGGCGACCATAACGACGGCGTCAAACGTGCCGAAGAATAGCGAATAGGTCCTATGTTGTGCTGGTTCGAGCGCTGCAAACTGCTGCCTTTGCGATTCCAGCATCTCCAAGCTCGCCTCGAGGGCTGCGTGCCTACTTGCTGTGCGCGTGAAGACATAAGGTCGGTGGAGTGCCAGGATGTTGAAGGCATGCAGCTGCGGTAATTGTGCTCGCGCATAAGGGAGCCACCAGCATTCGGGTAGCTTATCGAACCGCGTATCGGGATTGTCCTCCCGGAAGGGGGCCGGCGTGCGGGATTTAGTGTCAAGGATCTCGGCGTGAATCTTCTCGACCTTGGAGAAATCCTTAGGAAAAGGCCCCTCCTTCTCCAGATCCTGGATCTCTCGCAGCAATTTCATAATCTGCCAGGACCAGAGCGTTCTTGTCAGAGGTGTCGGCGGATCGTCATCAGTGCGGGGCACAAGAGGCACTCTCTTGGCCGCCTTGGGGATAATTGCATCTACCGGAAATGTCCGGGTAATGAGACGATGATCTATGCTGGTAGGTCTACCCAGAACAGCTCCCGTGTGCAAGTCCCAAGCCATGAGGATAACCCAGACCATTCGGCGCTGCTGTGCCGTCCACATCTTCTCTATCGCTTCTTCGCTGGAGTCTTCTGCTGTAGGCTGAGGATCCATTTGGTCCCGGTGTAGACCGATCCCTTGCGCATCCCGAATACACGTCCCTACCTGATGCCACTAGACTAACAGTTAGACCACGGGCAAAAGACAAACCGAGCCCGACAACAAGTGCTTACCGCTTCAGTCACCATACCGGTGAACTTAAGGAGAGACGCTCTACACCATCCTGCGAGTACGGTAACGATAGACATTTGTCGTTTGCCGAGAAGGTTCAGGATTGCCATACCAGCCTCACTGTACTCTACCGACAAATCATCAAAGGTCATGTTGGTATACTTCAGACACTCAAAGCTCTTCTCCGCGTCCTGAGGGAGATACAGCAACGCGCAAGCAACCATCTGGAACAGCAAGGCGGGCAACGCTCTCAACATAGGGTCCAAAGCCATAGGGCCAGAATTCGACAGCACGTTGAAGGGAAGGCTGTACCATTTATGCATCAGCCCCCTCATCATGGGTTCATCAATGCCGAAATACTGCCAGTTCACGTCGTGGAAGTAGACGTCGATGAGCTTCTCCACATATGTTCTCGCGGGCAGTTGGCGGATCAGTGACTTGTACCGTTCGCGCATGTCGTAGCTCTCCTCAGACGGAATTTCGGTGGGCATGCCGGCAAGTGGCGCGCCGGCGCCCTCTATCCTGCGCAAGATGCCTAACGTCGAACCGGCGTGAGTCGAGTAACCAAAGTCGGCAGCTGGTGTGGACTTGACATCGGGCTGATCGTGCGGGCGGTCGTCTCTACCGGACCCGTCGGACGACGTCTTTGCATCGAGCTTGCTGATGGGCGCACCGGCCTCGTATCGGCAGGACGATTCCTTGTTTCGCGATTGGCAGTTCGTACACGGCAATTTCCTGTCGCACTGCGAAACAAGCGAAAGTAGCTTAGCATAAACTCGTTTCCGCCAAAAACTCAAGAGGATATGGAGGCGTGCGCACGCGTATGCGCAATCGTGGGGCTTCGGGGGTGAGTGATTCGGTTTCCAACCTTCTGCTTGCGCCGATGACACTCGGTACAACTGATGACGATGCGTCTTCGCTTACGCGGAGGAGGTTTCGTCGCCCCTTGTTCTGAAGTCGGCCGGTCTTCGGCGCCGGATACAGGTTCGGTCGCCTCTGGATCGGCCATGGTGAGGTAGAGTTGATGAGCAGCGAAAGGGGGAAAGCAATCGTGGTGCCGAGCAGGTCAAAGCTCGCAAAGAAATCGCAGAGGGGATAACGGAGAGGCGGGAAATAGATTGGATTGAAAGAAATGGCTGAACTCGTGATAAATGGGTATAATCAACCAGTTTAAGATAACTCCAAACAGAAGGGCATGGTTGATGCAACCCTGCACTAGTGTATCGTTCTGGAACGAACCTCTGCGACGGTGATTTCGACGATGGGTTCCCACCTATGTAACCTAGTAAACATGCACCGAATATGTACCTATAGTATCTAGTCGATCCTGTGTGGTCAATTGCTTAAACCAATCCTTTCCATAAGGAGAGGCCGACCGTTGTCCCAAGATTGTCGTCCCAAAGGTTCAAAGCTCCCAGGTTGTCAAAAGGTGGCATTGGGTTATCACAAAGGCATGACGCCTGAACGGGAAGGGTGACTTAGGTATGTAGGTGCTTATTAGGAAGGCACTCTACGGAATTGTCAAGCAAAGGTCAGGGCAACCTGTCAAGACTGCCGATGTAGTACATAGTACTGTCGTACTGTAGGTAACTTGCTACCAGTTAAACTTCTTCAAGCTCCCTGTCAACTTTCGTTAGCCCCTCACCTAAGCCATCTTTAGCCCTTGCTAAACTCAGCGAGGAAGTCACTACTCGAGTTCCGATCCTGCGCCGGATCGTGACCCGGCGTTTGCCCTAGCTAAACACCGTTGTCTCCGAGCATATGTCCTGTAGATAGACCTACGTATATACACAGTAGGCATTTGGGCCGTTAGGTCGGATATACCTACAGCAAGTATATTGATTAATCATTGGTAAGATAGGTACATAGTACAAAACACGTTGGTAGCGCGCCACCAGGCGTTGAAATGGATGCCGGTACTGCTGTACATGTGGTATTGTATCATTTTTGGTCCTCAGACGTCAGTTAGATACGGTATTTCTTTCTCTCGACTGCCTAGACCAAATAGTGCTTACAGTCATCCATGTCGTAGATTCCCCCTATGTGCATGTAGACTCTACCCTCTAGAATATCCTAGATAGGTTAGTAATACAAGTAAGAAAGTAAGGTACAGAAGCTGTAGACACGTATATAAATATACGTTATTTACATACGCTTGTATATCAACTGTTACTTTTAAGCATATTCTCAACTCTAGGACACCGCCTACATAAAAAGCCCTTTCACCACAATTATTCAGAAGGTTGGCTATTAGTACTATCAGGTCAATCACTGCTTTTTATTATTACCAGCCATTAGCACTTTGTCATACTAAAAGTCTTCCCTCGTCTTATAAGACGGTCTCGTTTGGGATCCTCATGCCTGTGGATAATCATTCCTTCAAGTCTAGAATCATCTCCAAACCCTAACTCCGGGCTCCCAAAATGCTAGACATTTTCCTCTTACCAGTATCTTAGTATAGGTCTGAGAAGACTGTAAGCTCCATCATGCTATAATTCTAGCAAAGCTTTTTTTGTTTACTTCTATGGCCGTTGTCCTACGCGCTGCAAATATGCCTTCCACGCTCGCCTCCGATATCGCTCAGCTTCCGTACGTGGAGCGCCTGCTTTCAGAATCCCACGGCCGACAATGATAATGTCGCTGCCAGCCTCTCCGATTAGTTTGTTGGGCGTGTTATATTGCTGCCCTAGACCGTCTCCCACGATCGACTTGTCATCGTCGCCTTCCGGCGGCAGTTGGACCCCGGGCGTCATGGAGATGAAGTTGTCATCGGCCTCCGTGTTGAGGGTTCCTTGGGCAATAAAACCCATGACGAAGTCCTTGTTCTCACGGGCAGCCTCTTGGCAGGCGCGTGTATACTCGGGAGTCATGTAATTGCCTTGACTGGACATCTGTGCCAATATCAGGAGCCCGCGCTCCCATGGTGGCTCTTCGATACCTGCGTACACTAGCTCGTCTTTCCCCGTAATTCCACCTGAGAAGCGTGGCGGGTTGACCGGCTCGAATGATTGTGTCAAGGTGGTAACAGAGACGATGCTGCCCTTTCTGCAACTGTTATAGGATTCTGGGTTCTGCGTATGCCGAGATGGACGACGCACAGTGTCTGCGGTTTCGGCCTCCTCTTCGTCCTCACCATTCTCGTCGAAGCAATCAGAAACAGGAGTACCGACTGTGACAGATGTGTTGACCTCGTAATTCACCCGTGATCGCCAGTGCTTGGCCGCCTCGGCAAGCGCCTTTACGGCCGGCTTGCCAGGTATCATGTTCACGTTGACTATATGGGCCCAGTCGATGATGCGCGCGGTACCCGCCGTGTATTGCAACTGGACGGTATGGCCGATGTCGCCAAATTTCCGGTCTTCAAAGATGAGGAAGCCATATTTCCTGGCCAAAGCGCTAAGCTTGGCACCAGTACCTGTTTTTGGGTGGTAGTCCCAGCCGGCGACTAGATCATAGTGTGTCTTGAATATGACAATCGAAGGGCCAATTGCATCGGCCAAGGCAAGCAATTCTCGGGCGTTCGTAACGTCGGCGCTCAGACAGAGATTAGATTGTTTCACCTCCATCAAGCGCAGGAGATAGCTGGCAAGTGGATGAGTGGCCTTGGCGGCCCTCTGTGCGAAAGTCGCCGTGAAGGTCGAGTGGTGATCGGCGGCGGCGCACATTGTGAAGGGGCTTTGCTGATGATACAAAGCCAAGCCCGGTGCGCAGGAAGTGGGGAGTGGGAAATAGGATTGGTTTGTGGGCTACTAGTAGGCTAGGCGGCTCGCGACTAACAAGGGACAGGTTGAGGAGAAGCGAGGATCGAATTTGCAACACTGAGTCGCGTTTTAAGAATAAGAAGAATCCGAGAAGAGACTGCCGTTTGTGTCTGGAAACAACAGTCTTCCCTTGCGTTCGAGTAGGACAAAGACAAGACAAGGTAGGCTTCGTGGTCAATTGCTGAAACCCGCGCTGGGCCGTGTAACCATGTAATTAGTTGGCCTTGCGCCTGTACGATCTGTGGCTGTCCGGTAGGAGGAAACCTCCCGAGGATCTATCAAGAGGTTTCCTGCAGTCTATAGAAACTTGGGAACAAGAAAAAACGAAGGCGGGCGAGATGATCGGCGGTTTAGGCTATGCTGAAGAAAAACCCTTGAGCGTGACTGTGGAGCTGCAATGATGTCAACTTCACATTGAACTGGATCAAGAGTCCCCCGGTTTTCCCCAGCTTCCTCAGTAGCCAGGTCCAACTCGTCAATTCGGGGAAGTTTTCAAAGAAACACACGTTGCGTCGGGTAGGTTTTGTGGTTGTCACGTTGTCGTGACTTTGTGATTCGGGAGGGGAGACAACTAGAGAGAGAATCTTTCCTGAATGCAGTGCACAGTTGATACTGCACGGTGGTAGCAGATAGGCACAGTCTGATATTACCTGGTATGTTTTGCTCTAGACAACTCTAACCAAGTGGACTGATTAGTGTAGTAGTGTGTGCGCGCATACCAAACAACCATTGGTGCTCTGATAACATTCCAACTCTTTGCTTGCATCATACGCTTCCAGTAGGTAGATGTTTACAAAGTGACAGCGCCAACGCTTCGTTACAACCGTCTAGGCAAGCAGGCAAGCAGACAAACAAACAAAAAATTGGGGTTAAAGGGCAGAGGTTATTGCTTGCTGTGAGGGGTGGGAATACTTCTTTAATGAGGAAGGAATATAGGAATTTCTTGGCTTACCCCAGATCACGTTCAAAACTCCCGTTAGGATTTCATCTGAGGTTTGTCGGCTATTAACCCCCCTCGCCAATCTTGTCGCGCTGGATCCGGAATGGATTTGTGGCCCGACTCCGTTCTGTAGACGTTTAGAACTACCGTCGTCACGTCCTCACCGAAAGTACGACCACGCTCGACTGACTATCACGTAGGTTTGCTGTAAGCCGGGGAGGTTTTCGGGCCTACCTAGAGCTCTCGGGTGGTGTTGGCCGCAACCAAAGCCAATGGGGTAGCAGAGAGATGGGTCTCGAACAGTTTCACGACATGCGTCACCTGCTAGTGAACGGCAACGCCGTCGAATGATGCCTCGATTCCCCGGATACAAGATGCAGATAAGGAGAAGAGAGCAAAACTCTTAAATCGGCTGTTCTATCTACCTAGAACAGGTACCTATCAAGATTCGAGACCAATAATATGTAGATGCTTTATGCTGGCTGTACCGAAGGAAGGGATTGAAACAAATGAAGGGTGCAAGACAAATTTCATTCGCGTTGGCCCAGTCTGACAAATACCGCTCGGCTCGCAGCGATACACAAAACGGGGACTGGAAGTAGAAATAAGTAATAGTTCCGAGGAAAAGAAAAGGAAAAGAAAGGAAAGGTATTGTGTTGGTTTCGATGTGATTCAATCATCGGAGCATGATGAGGGGCACAGTGAGAGAGACAAGAGCCTTTTTGTCCACAACCGCCCGTTCGCTAGGAACAAATCCCGGCCACCAGTACTTACATACTTACATAACTTACACACATAGAGTTCGATTTAGACGTGTACTACCTAGTTTAAACCCGGCTTCTGTCTACTATTAGAAGTAGCAGGTTACCGCTTTCGCTACCTTACACATGCCTTTATTACTGAACTAGGAGGTGGTCACATTATTAGCTGAATACTACGTGGACGGGTAAGGGGGGAAGGAAGGTTTACATCGCACTTGACTTAGTGGCCATTTTAGATCGTAGTAGTAAGTAACCTAGACTGTGGTAAGTGGATGCACCGTACAAGACGTCCCCAGCTGTGCTCTACGCCGTATGCCTACTGCTGGGCTCCGTCACTCCGCGCTTCTCCTCATCCAAGGATCCGGATTTGCGGACTTACTATCTTACTCGTGTGTTCGTAGTGTCCCGGCCTTTTGGACCTGTCTAACCGTGTGATGACAGACAAAAGAGAAACCTATTTACCTAGTTACTAACATGAAAGACTGCATAGGCAGGTTGGAGCAGTGCTTTGGAATTCGCCTATGGAGCGGAATTAAACCTCCAAACGGTTCAGGGCTAGAGCCTCAACCACATACTTAGGTATACCAGGTATTATTACTAAGGTATACTACGTACCTCGACTCATACCATCTAGGTTAGGTCGTGGGTCTGTTAGAAATTGACCTACTCTACATATAGATGTCTGCATCATGCAAATTGCATATTTTTAGCTACGTACTATATGTAGTTCTATTCATGCTACCCACACCAAGCGTTTCCGCATCGTCTAGATAGTAATTCATAACGTCTTACCTAAACGAGGGGCCGTTAAGTTAGTATTAGAGATAAGATGCAAAATCTACGCCGCTAAGAGGGCGATGCAATCATACGATTTGCGACGAACTCGCTCAAGTATCAAAGCGCATCCGGAGACCCAGCAGAAACCCAGCAAACCCAGGATTCTGGCCGGGCTTGACAGGGTCGGCACCGAGCCAGCGGTTACGGCGTCGCACCTAAACGGCATAGTGTCCTGCAGTTGACCTCGAATATAACACTAAACGGTATTAGTGCTGGACCATGTTTTCTTCCAATTCGAATTGGCACTGTCTCAGCATCAACTCTGGTCTTTGTGGGATGCTGAGGAGAATAGCACAGGTACATATTCAGCCAGGCAGGCGGGCACGCAGCTGTAGTATCTAAAAGCGACATCAAACCAAGGGGGTGATAGCTGATTCATATAAGAGCTCTCTTACATCTGTATATAAGTTTTGAAAGGTAGTCCATCTTGCCACTTCAACCTGCCTAACATTTCTTGCCAGGGAGATCTAATAGTATAATCTCTAGTTAGTTGGTAGGTACATTTCGTCTAGGTAGGGTTAACTTAATCCGAGAGAGCTTGAAAATATGTCGAGATAACAGATGAAGGCAAACACATTATATATCAGGATAAAGAAGGATAGTGTCGACAATAGCTGAGATGCTCATGCTTTCTGTTGTTCGCTATCATATTTGTTTGGCCTCTTCACGGACCTCATAGCTTCACTTTCATTCAATACGATGGTATCGCAGCCGAGGGTTTGGATAGGTACCTACATGGATTCGTGGGGGTAATTCGATAAGGAGATTTCACGATGGCGTTGAACCCTAGGTACTATTGCAAGGCATACATCATCATACCTTACCTAGGTTAGAAGCTGGTAGGGATATTTTGAGCTTATCTTATCTCTAAGCTGCTCAGGCAGGTGCTACAGGTAGGTACCTAACCTAGGTGCAGTTGTGCATGTTGGTAGGACTGCTGTAAGCCATCAGAATTCATAAGGATGCTCGCATACCTAACGATAACCTAATGGATACCTGCATAATCCCTTTCCCAGACTAAAAGGCAACACACGACCTGTGGTATTTTTCTTTGACTGATGAATTCTTGTCGATCTAATGGTCAATCCGAGCTATTCTCCTAATAAGAATTGGTATTCTCACATCATTGGGCTGCCGATCTAGATTGACTGATCACAGTGAAAGGTACCAAGTTGGACCAGTTTTAATTAAGGGCCTCGGCCGCCAATCTCCCTCTCTCGATCCACGCCAGGCTCAACTCGCGTCTCCTTAACCAACCACAACAGAACTGGTGTTATTAGATTGCGTCTGCAGTCACACAATTGAGCTGTTAGGTGATGAAGGCTATGTCATAATCGGACAGCCTTGACACCTTACCATTCTGTCATCTTCTATCCTCGACAACTCGAACAAATCGTGTTCCCCATCAAGATTCGACCTTTTCGGCTTTCGCTGTCCCCATTTCGCGCGCGCATCCCAAGTCTACGTTGAACGACGAAAAGTTACTATGGCTGAGAGAAGGACTAGGCGACAAGCTGCTATGGCAGCCGCAAACGAGACACCTACGAAGTCCGATGCAGTCACGCAGCCGAACGGGAACGGTAGTGCTTATGTTTCCACGGCCTCTGATACAACAAGCTCCGGCCCAGCCGAAAATATATTCACGTTTTGGCCCAACCTGATCGGTCAGTACTGAAGCCCTCCTGAACTGGCACAGCCGAAATGACTGACTTCCCTCGGTTCCCAGGCTATTTCCGCATCGTCTTAGCCATCGCATCCCTATACTATATGCCCTTGCATCCAAGAACATGTTCGCTACTCTACAGCATCTCGTGCCTCCTTGACGCGCTTGACGGATATGCCGCGCGGTACTTCAACCAATCCACCAGATTTGGCGCCGTCCTAGACATGGTTACCGACCGCTGTACTACGTCTTGCCTGCTTGTGTTTCTCTCCTCGGCTTTCCCGAGGTGGGCGATCGTGTTTCAGGGTCTTATCTCTTTGGACTTCGCGAGCCACTACATACACATGTACGCGACTCTGGCCATGGGAGGCTCGGCTGAAAGCCACAAGAACGTAGATAAGTCGCGCAGTTGGCTTCTCAACTTGTACTATACCAACAAGGTTCGTTGCTCATATAAGGGTTGCTTATTGTTCGACCAAGCTTACGATTCGTGGTTAGACTGTCCTATTCCTTACATGCGCCTTGAACGAGCTCTTCTTCATCGCCCTCTACCTTCTGTCCTTCTCTTCTCCCCTACTATCCCCGCAGCTCCTCCAGTCCGTTGGCGATTCGAAGACTGCTGCAGCCATCCAGGGCGGTGCACAGTTGAACAGCTCTATCATTCGCCAACTGTTTACCAACCCTTATAGCGCTGCAGCCTTGGAGATGGCCCGAGTCAACAAGATGGACTCGACCTGGCCGTGGATCCTGGCAGGGGTCAGCGCTCCCGTCATGGTTGCAAAGAATATCCTCAATGTCGTCCAGCTCGTCAAGGCAAGCAAATGGCTCGCCGAGGGTGATGTGCAGATGAGGAGAGCCGCGGGCATAAGCAAGAAAAAGGGACGAAAGAGTAACTAATCGCTGGGTCCCTCACCATTGGCGACTTGGGCGGACGACATGGGAAGTGCATTGGCGGCTTCGAAATATTAAATTAAACTTACTAAGGGTAGTCTGTGCGTATGGCCAGGTTTGTTTATTCTCCTTTGTCCGGTAGCATTGGGCGGGCGTGATAGCATAAGAGGTGGCTCCAGGTAATTCCTTGTGAGTTATAACAACTTTCTGGGTGGGTGGCAGATAGGTGAATTTGCTGACTGGAGTTCAAGGTGGTTCACTTTTTCTTTTCTTTCTTTTCCTTTTGTCGCTCGAGATGTATGGCTAATACTTTCTTTACCTTCACTGTACAAATCTTGAAATATTTGAGTGCTTCCTTTTTGATGGTTACTATTGGCGCCAAGATACAAAATAGCAGAGGCGTATTCCCCCGTTAACTATGGGTTTATTTATCTCTTGATTTAGGTAGATATGAAATCTCGTCTAATTCGACATGCATAGCTCGCTTGCTATCGGGCGTAGGTCTCTCACCCTTATGCACTTCGGAGTATGCGCAAGCTCGATCGTTCTATCGATTGTTTGGGACCGTCTCTTCAGCGGCTTTCTGCACGCATAATCTGGGGGGAATGTCTCGGGTGGATCATCGCGCTCGTATTCGAATATACCTTCTTGCCAGTCAGCGACCAACATGATGGGAGTGTTCGTTCTAAGAGGCAGAGTACCTAGTGCCTCACTACGCATAGCTATGAAGATTCTCCGGTCCCGAGGTCTCAGCCGACAATAAAGTCTGTTCACGCTGGTTGCCACCGCACGGTTCGGCAAGACCAGGCAAGACATTGCCGCGCGGCCGCGTGGCTTTGTGCTTGGCCTCTCACGCGAATTGGGATCCTATATTCATTACCTTAGGTCTGTTATTCACTATACATGTTACCAACGCGGTTTCCATCTCCATATGGGTACCCCTATGTCCTGGGAGGGTAGGATAAGTCCCAGTCTTGACCGGAGCTCGGTACACATACTTCGTGAGCACTAGCTACAGGATAATATCAAGCTATGCCATCCATTTTAAGGCGCAGTAAGAGTAGAGCCCTCTATCTGACGAGGACGGCTACATATTACCTAGAATTTTGAGATCCCTTGGGGGTTAGCTGTACAGTTCCCGGCCCATACTGGACCATGGGGGCATCCGAGTTTGGCCCCTCCCAGACCAGAAGACCCGGTGAAGGGGCACGGTGGAAGGGTAAAAGCAACTCTTTTCTCGCTACATCCTTGTAACCTGCCGAGTTTTCTGTGTGTGGCTTAGAAGATATGAGGCGCAATGATGCTTCTGATACCTACTTGCTACTGCTACGTTAGATCAAAGATGCGCTGCCACTAGTTCATTGCAACCTCTCAGAATGTCGGTATTTCCTGCAAACAAGCACGAGACACTCGCAGGACAGCCGGAGGCGAATTAACACCTCGGAGGGCTCTGCAAAGAATAGCTGTGTGGTACACATGGTCCCTCTCCGGGGTCCCCTTCCTGGTTGATTGCTCGCTGGAAGTGTGGCTTATTATGCAGGAAATATATTGAGGGAGCATCTCGTTGGAGGCGAGGTGTGACCGACAGTCGCTAAGTCGTTAACAAGCTACTGAGCTACCGGCCAAACCAGTCAATTCTCTTCGGCCGCAGAAAACCTGCCCTGCCTTCTCTTTTATCCGCAGACGGAATGATATCGTGTCACGGCTCACGCTAGCTTCTTGAACGCCTATCTACGCCATAGAATGACATGGGTTACTTGACCAAATATGTAAGAAGGTATAAGCACGTAAACTTAGTGGTGTAACTTCCAAAACAGAATCACCGAAAGCTTCCCAGGCTATTATAGGGCTGTCTAGGTATATCAACCGGCCGGCAGGGGAGAGTAGGACGTTCGTTCCCGGCGATTCGCCGTGGGGCACACAGGGTGGGCTAAGAGAGTGACAAGGGCGGAAGACGCTCTGACTTCAAGTTGTCAATTCATCTACTTGTATAGTGACTGCCTGCAAACGACCTCCAGGTGTGTATAGTAAAGAGCTAGGTGCGCTATATGTGGAACCTCAGCGGATAGGATTGCTCATCAGATGCGAAGAAGTGTTGTTGCAAGATCTGAGGAGAGTGCCTAAGATAAGGATCCAACCTAGCTCATAAGAATCTAGGTTAGATGTCCTCAACTAGGTAGACCACGCGACAGAGTACCGTATAGCGCAAGCAAGAACCCTATGCTAGGTCGCGTGGGGTCATTGGCATGTAGGGCGGGGAGTCTCAAATAAAAACATCGGACATAGACAATACCTCGCAGCTAGGATATCACCTAAGCACTTAGCACACCACCTAAGAGGAAGATCGGTAGCTGCGGTATAGAAGTTTATGTATAGGTAGATCACCGTTAGCTACACGAACGCGTACTCACCTACGTCCCTACCTACATGCATGCATGTATATGTAAGGTATGTAGGGAAGGTATGTGAGCAATTGTGTTGAAAGCCTTATAAATATTTGCCTAGGATTGAAGATAGGGAGGTGCATCTGAGGACCTCACCTCCACAACGAGAGTAACGATAACAACAGAAGCTTTTTATCTTCTCGGAGCTCGAAGCCGAATTCGAAGGTACGATTGAAGCCAGGGCCAAGAATATCAATTTAATTCCATTTCTGGAACAAGCGCCGTCGGTGGGGCGATGATCCACTACTAGGAGGCTAGCTCCACCCAGTTAGGTAGGATCTAAGCACAATCTAGGCTAGCAGTCAACCGGACCCCAGCTTTCTGGTGCCTCTGCTGCCACTAAGAATCTGCGCTAAGATGGGTAGGGACCGGCTGAGCCCAGCTTCCTGGCCAGCTATCACTTTGTAAGTACAGCTCTTACTCCAGCATTCCTGCAGGGGAGAGTACCTCCAGGTCTCCAGTTTATTTTCCACTCGCAGCTCTCACTCAACCGCCATCTTCAACATTACTTAAGGTAGGTAGTTTAGCACATGCAGCTTGCAAGTTGTCAATAAGCTCTCCTTCTTTGCCTATCTGCCCGGAGGGTATAAAACTCACACGCAGAGACACACGGAATACGCTCGATTACACGCCAACACAAAATACCCCAGACGGAACTCAGAACGTCGGAATGGCGATGGGGGACCCAGGACCAACCAGTATCATGGACTTTGTCCAGCGATACAGGGACTACGAAGAGAGTCGCAACGCGTCTCATCAGCTCGTCAGGGTAGGTAGTCATCTTAGACTACTTTCCGGGCTTGTCCAGCTCAATTCGCTCCATGATTGCACGTCCGGCTGACAATATTGCTTCTCCTGGTCCTAGGACTTGATGATATATGCTGAACGTCTCGAAACCGTCCTCCGCACCGAGAATAGCCACCATAACCAGGAGATGATGGAGCTCAAGATGGAGCTGGAGGCTGCTATAAACTCGAGGCGGATGATCCAGCAGCATATGCAGGATATTGAGCAAAATATGGGGTCACTTGTACTTGATAATAACAAGTTGAGGGTATCATTTGTGTAATCCCGTTCCGTCCCAAACTACCGACTAACGCTTCCTCTCCGTACACAGAACCGAAATCCCTACGTGTTAGTCTTGATTGATGGCGACGGTTTAATTGTAAGCCCACCCTTACCATACCGACGGCCTAGTACCATGCCGACCACCGGCCGACTTGCCCCCGGGCTATCGACTGCGAGCATTGCTAACAACGTCCCAAGTTTCAGCAAGACTTCCTCAAACAGGGTAGTGAAGGTGGCAAGAGGGCTGCCAGCGAACTACACAGGGCCCTCGCCGCCGAACCGCTTGCCCGCGCCGATTCTGCCGAAATATTCGTTAAAGTGTTTGCGGACATGACAAGCCTTAATAAAGTCTTACAACGTGATGGATCAGTGGGTTCTGAAGGCGCCCTTTCGGATTTTGTGGCAGGCTTCAACCAAGCTACCTTCTTCGACTTCGTAGACATGGGCTCCCAAAAGGAAAACGCTATTTCGAAACTTAAAGGTACGTCAGATGGCTCACCTGCTTGATTTCTTAGAGACTACCTGCCTTCCGAAGGGAATAGGCTTTCCTCTCACTCATTCTCCCGTCTCTCACTATGTCGGGTATTATGGGGAGCATGTGGTTATGACGTCCTGTGTAAAATGCTGCTTGCGGAGTGCTGCTTTGCTGATAGGTTTCTCAGAACATGCCATCTTCCACATGCGAAACCCCAGTTGCCAGAAAGTCGTCATGGGTGTATCACACAATGACGCTTATGGACCCGTTCTAGAGGAGATTCTCCGAATTGATCCCAATACACAAGAGCTCTTTAGTGTGCTCGAGGGAACACCTACAGTGCGGGCCGTTGCCACGCTCGGACTCGGCATCATTAGATTTAAGGACATATTTCGCTCTGATAAGTTAATGGATAGACGCACCGTTTCGAACCATTCCGTGCAGTCTAGACAGTCTGGCTCTTCTGCGTCAACTGCGACGTCTGAGCGCCCGGGGACTGTCTCTTATGCCATGGCTACCCGAAAGGCTAGCCCACCGCCGCAAATCACGCTTCCGATACCTCTAGCTCCTAAGACTGCGAACTCGGCGATTCGTGTTGTTAAGCAGCCGGCTAAACCTGCCTGGTCTCCTGGCCCAAGGGGTCTCGATACCCCGATCCCTCTAAATCAAGTAGCTTTGGAGACAATTAAGAAACGGAAAGACAACAACAAACTATGCAATAATCACTTTCTTCGTGGACCTTGTGCCAAGGGCGACACTTGTTGTTTTGTACACGATTACACGCCGAATAAAGACGAGAAAAATGCAATAGCGTTCCTGGCTCGCCTCAATCCCTGTACCAACGGGCAGGCGTGCGATGTCGAGAACTGCATCTATGGACACCATGTAAGTGCGGCGCCGTGTTTAACCACCTGCGTTTTCCTCGCTCGAGGTGGTCGTCTTGCTAACCTTGTTTTGCAGTGCCCCAGCGTAGTAAATGGTATTTGCACGCATCCTTTCTGCAAGTTTGGTCTCGAGGATCATCCACCTGGAACCAAACTCCGTAGTTCATCTGCAAAGGCATAATGGCCTTTGCAACTACTATAAATTTTTGATCATGCACTTTGATCGATGCCTTGGTTCCCCTGGTCATCATGGATGCACATCAACGCCCGAGCCTCCATTCAACCTGATCACGAAGCTTCCCGCGAACTTCAACAATAATATGTAGTACTAGCGAGAAAACAGGTTACTTAGCATAATAACTATTTCCGAAACAAAACACCCCTATCTTGGTGTGTCCTCAGGTCGGCGGAGGCACATTGCGATGATTAATGACAACTTTAATTTCGAGAATGTGGTAAATAAGATGCGATGAGGAGGATACTTCAGGAGCTGCACTTATATAGACAATTAAAATTCGCGTCGTCTTGAGATACTTACTGAGTTTCTTATGTTGTTTCTCATCATTGCGAGAGGGGTTATACATACAGTAGTAGATTCATCTATGTAGGAAGCTACGTGGTGATCTTATTCTCATTGTTCTCTTACACGAACAAACGGATAAACGACCAAGTCTCTAAAGTCAACGGATTATCTAAAAGGTCGATTCGGTTCGTTCCCTAGCCTTCTCGCGGGATGTGGGAGCCAGCCAGTTATGGAAAACGAACAGCCTACATATCCCACCCACTTTAGCCGAACGAGCCTATGGTCCTTCTCCTAACTTTCTTTCTTTTCCTTTTATAGGTGGATATATAGATTCAGTATAAGTAGAATAGGTATTTGAATTATTATGGCTCCTACATAAGTACTAGACGTGTATGGATGGATGAATGGATGTGTGGATGGATGTGCGGAGGACATCAATGGCTCTCTGGATGATATCCGTGAATCATATACTACTGTAATAGAGAGAAATTCCCGACAACTTTAGCCAAGGCTTCTCACTGGTTGCCTTTTTTCTTTTCTTCGGCACGTTCACGTCACATGTTGTCTGCCTTTTTGATTGGGAATGGGAATGGGAATGAGAATGAGATGAGAAAAGGGCTGGCAAGGGATGAACGGAGCCGCGATCTACCTACTATACTTGCAATATAGAATGTACTTGTGTAGGCAATAAATAAACGTGCGAAAAGATGGGGTACATAGAACCGACGGCTAGGTTCTAACATACCTAGCTGAATCTTGGCTTATGTTCTTATACGTATATAATATAATATATATAATCTACCGCCGATTTAGTCTTGGCTTGATTCTTAAACGCACTTCTCGTCTTGTCTCTTATTGTGTACGTTCCATAAATATCTTGTGATTCGAGATCTACCTAACCTATCCTTTCCAAAGCATTACTCGAACGTCCTCGGTAAAGTAAGAGTGTGGGAGGAGAGTAGATCAAGAGGACAAATATACCATCGAAACAAGAAAGAAAGTGCCAACGAGATGGTTTCCTTCATCTTAGCTATAGGCGGCGTCTTCGCTACTCTGGCATCGGCTGCCTCGCTCACGCAAGTACCGAATTATAACAATAATGCTACGTCCAAGGCGCAGATGTAAGTTAGGAGCAACTTCCATCCTTTCCCGGCTCGGCCTGGTATCGCAAAAGTCCTTAGACATACGTTACTATATCGTCCTCCTGTAACGCACAGACAGGTATCGATGTAGGTCTTGACATGAGGACAGGTGGGTCTACAAGCCCGACAATGTGGTCGCCAATCCACCCCTGGTGGTGGTGATCCATTCATGCCAGTCGACGGCACAGTCCTACTTCCAGAACAGCCTGATCCCCTGGAAGCAGGGCTCCGACAAGAAGGGGTATATCACCGTGTGGCCGAGCTCGCCCAACAGCGGGACATGCTAGGACGTGTCGTCGAAGAAGTCGCTTTCGCATCTCGGTGGGGGCGACTCCCAAGCCGTTGCCAACATGATACTTTACGCCATCAAGACGTACGGGGCCGACCCGACCCGCGTGTACGTAACCGGAGGGTCTTCAGGCGCCATGATGTCCAACGTCCTCGCTGCGACGTACCCGGAGCTTATCAGCGCCGTGTCGCTCTACAGTGGCGTCGCGGCGGGCTGCTTCGTCAGCTCCTCGGGCGGTGTGGACCAATGGAACAATTCGTGCAGCGGTGGCCAGTCGCGAGCGTCGGTCGAACAGTGGAAAAAGGTCGTCCTGGACATGTATCCCGGATACGATGGACCTAGACCCAAGATGCAAATCTGGCACGGCAGCGCCGATTCCACCCTTGCGCCGCAAAACTACCAAGAGGAGATCAAGCAGTGGACCGGCGTATTCAACCTCAGCCAGACGCCCACCAGCACGGCGCAAAACTACCCCAAACAGGGCTACACGACAAGCAACTACGGCGAGTTCGTCCAGGGCATCTACGCGCAGGGTGTCGGACATAGCGTACCGGCCAACCTGACGGCCAGTGAGATTTGGTTCGGGTTGTAGGCATGACGGCTTGCAAACATAGAAAGCTATGTCGAGTTACGAGTTTCTGGATGATCCGTTGCCTGGAACGTCATGATTAACTTCGGTGTATATATGTTGGGATGGGCTAGGTACGGTAAAAGAGGCTGTAATTAGGAAATCATAGGCTTGGGTGTAGCTAGCATCCACATACGTTGATGCATTGTTTTCGTAAGTTGATGCGACTGATGTATTGGCTGACCGCTTAGTCCCGTGACAGGGTTGCACTTCACTCAGTTTCCCCAGCACATGCTTGGTGGATTCTTTCTGTGAGTGCCTTACGGGGAAAGCGACCTTGCTGATGATGATTGTGACGGTGATAGGCCCGGAGTAGACGATGTAGAAGAAGCAGTTTGTGACGTCGGATCATGCAATGTGTTGACCCCAAGCAACAATCCCTGGGGTCTACCAGTCGGGTCTGCGCTGGGATTGGCCTCCCACCTCGCACCGGTGGCTTTGAGCCGCCAGTGACCATCTGCAATTTCGAGTTCAGATCCATCATTATTAATAAACTTAAGTTCCGTGCGTGCCCTGGGGTCTCGGTTTCTGTCATATAGATCAAGTTCGCTTGGTGTCCAGTTATGGTTATCGATGATCAACTTCGCCATCCCTGTTCTATCATCGTCATCCGTCATCAAAACCATCTGGGGAACGCGAAGCAAATGACCCCACTCTTCGCCTACTTCTTCTATCACCTGGCGTATATGGGGTGATAGCCCTTTCATCCACCAAGGCCCTTCGCTATTAAGGAGTTTGGCGAAACAAAGCCAATAAGCTATAATGACGAGCATCCTAGGTCGAAGTTGTTTCGCTAGTGGGAGAAGGGGCCGGGGACAGAACGAAAAGTACGTGATGATGCGGAGATCTAAGACTGGGCCAAAACCGTGCTCCTTGAGCTCCATGTAAAGAGAGCCAAGGTATCTCAGGAGTTCGTAATAGTCCTTTTGGTATTCGTAGTCATCATCCCCATACTTGATCGATGTCACCATGAAGAGGAGGTTGTTGGGTATATGCTGAGCGGCCCTCTCCAAGTCAATAGGGGGGCGGTAGAAGAGCGGAGCTAAGCCGGAGTCTTGGACCGCCCGAGGTGTAATAAGTTCGACAATGAGGCCAATGCCACGCCACAAGGCTATCCACTCGACGATGAAGAGGCGCTTCCCATTGGGGTCTCGGAACGTCTGGCTACTCATCGTAATCATGAACAGTGAGCAAGCAAGCAAAGCTGGAAAATCAACAGGGTTAGCAGCCTCAATGGCAGTTCGATAGCCGTGAAAGGCGCGGGCTTGATAGGAAGCAATCTTGTGTGCTGGGACAGGCTGGTTCAGGGTTCGGAGGTGCAGCGCCGAGAGCCCCTTGAGAGTCTCCATGAGAAAGGGGGAGCGAAAAGCATGCTCGACGACTTTGATCTTGAGAGCATAATCGACAGCAGTTGACCGACCCGAGTTGATAGAAAAGCTCTGGAAGGAGAAAGTGGTGTAGAACCATAGCATCTTCATGTCAATCACGTCAGCCGTCTGTCCCGACAAGAACAAAGGCTCCGAGACCACCAAAACGTCATTCTCCACGAGTGAGACATAGTCAACTGACTCTTCCCGACTTGGTGCCACTAGAGGGTCTGTCGTGCGGACAGGCAAGGGCCTTGTGCCGGAAGGCGGCTGAGTGGTTGGATAGATACATTTCTCTTTCCGGAGAGTACATGCTTTACAGCTGGGCTTCACTTCATCACACTGTTCGATGTAAGAATAGGACGACAAAATCATGATGCTATAGTACAGGCACACATACCTTTACTTTACGCTTCTTGCATTGCTTGCATCCAGCGCGTGACTTCCTGTGAGGCCGCTTGGAGAGATATGGTTTCTGAGATTCAGCCACTGCAGTCTCGGTAACACTGTCTAAGCCCGACACATCTTCAGTTGATTCAAGGGGCACGTTTGCATCACTCGCTGTTATCGCAGGAACATTCGAGTCTGCCGGCAAATCGAAGCTGATATTGTATTCCAAGTCCGAATAGAAGTCCTCCATCTTCAGCGAACAGCCTGGCAAACATTAGGAGGTATGTAGGCTAGGCTGTGCTCGTTTAGAACCTGTAGGCCATGTAACTTAAAATCAATACTCTCCAGATCTTATGTACGGTAGAGCAGATGAGCACCACGGCGAGATCTTAAGCCGCTCCCTGAAGGCCTCCAAGGACCAGAATCTCTATCTTAAGTTGACGTGAACTGACAATGACAAAGACGAGGAAGGACTAGAGAGGTAACTGTTTACGTCAGATAGGACTTGATGGCCTGCATATATGTATCAGACGCTGGAGCTTTCACTTACAAGGGTGTACGAATTACGACGGCCACGCCTGCCCTTCTTGGGATCCTGCCGCTGCAACCACCGCCGTCCGCCGGCACCTGTTTATACCTGTTAAGTACATATTTGGGCCCTATATGCAACTAGAGACTTGATCTTTCAAAGTCCTATATTGCTTAATAGCAGAAGTAGCTAACCTTAGCGCGTCTTGTATTACAAGATACGCGCTCGGCGCAGGACATTTTCTTGGATGAGGACAAAGCCAAAGTGACGGCCACTTACAGCCATCACAGAGGTATCATTTTCATATAAGCTGCCTTGGCATGGAGGCGTGACGTCTGTATTCTCTTGCTTCCATTTTGCGAGGACCACTTACACGGATGTGCATGCGCGAATGAAATTCCATGATTCCAAAATGGCTTCGATATTCAAGCTTCCCGACGACCTCTTAACATCTCTCTTCATGAACTTTTCTTGCCGTGAGGCCCAAATAAGTGCTCTTACGACCCTAATACACCCAAAGATAGCGCCGTGCCGTAATATCGTCGTCCATGGCACTGAGGCCACAGGCAAGAGCGCCATCATCGGTGAATTGCTTCAAACGCTCTGCAATGATTCGCTGTCCGAGTTAAACTATGCTATCGTCAAGTCAACAGAATGCGTTACGGCCCGCCACCTGTTTGAAAGGACAGTTGGACTAGTGCAAGATGCGCTACGCAATGGGACTACTCCAGGACGCTGTGAGACGCTTGCCGCACTGACGGCTGAGCTGACCAAGATGCTGAAATATGCCGAAAGAGATCCTGAATCGAGATTCGTGCTTGTATTCGACGGCATTGATCGCCAGCGTGATGCGCCGCCCACACTACTTCCTGGCCTAGCAAGGCTATCTGAAATCGTATGTCCCGTGCACGATTTTGCCAAGTTTTCTTGAAAGTAGCCAAAAAGCAATAAAGAGATGAGAACTGACCTTAAGCTAATCATTTTAGATTCCGAACCTAACGACTATATTCGTAGTAACAACACCCTCGCCCTCTACCATGCGAATATCCTCACCACCGCACATCCACTTCCCGCCGTACACGAAAGCGCAATACCTCAGCATCCTCGCCCGCACGCCGCCGGCCTCGCTCCCCAATACCACTCAGCAAGAAACAGCAGACCTATGGATGCGCTTCGCAGCCGCGGTCCACGATTCCCTGACGAAACCGGCAGCGCGGACCTTACCACGGCTGCAGCAGTCCTGCGCTTTGCTATGGCCGCGCTTCACGGCGCCCGTGGCGGCGGGGACGCACAAGGCGCGCGAGTTCAGCAAGCTTTTGATCGCCGCGCGTGCCTACTTCCAAGACGAGAGCGTGATAGAGCCCGGGATACAGTACGCCACGCGCGCGCGACCCGTGACAAAGGGAGCAGCAGCAGCAGACAAGAAACAGAATAACAGTAGTAGCAGTACAACAGACCTCTCATCCCTCCTCCCGCCCACAGCCCGCCGTCTCCTCATAGCCGCCTACCTAGCCTCTCACAATGCGCCCCGCCACGACAACACGCTGTTCAGTACTTGGCACACTGGATCTAAAAAGCGGCGGCGCGGTGGGCTATCTTTATCTACGACGCCCAATGCTTCTTCCCGGGGCAGGAAGTCCAAACATCGCCGCATCGCGAGAAAACTGCTGGGGCCAGGCGTCTTTGTTTTGGAGCGCATGGTCGCTATCTACATCGCTACGAAGCAGGAGTGGGTTGGCGGGGCCGAGGATGCTACCGGTAAAGGGGGTGCAGGAGCAGGAGGCGTAGATGGCGATATTGGCATGGCTATAGCGACTTTGGCCAGTCTGCGACTCTTGGTCCGCGTAGGGGGAAGCGCCGCGGGTGCTTCTGTGGCTGCTGGCGGAGGGGCAGATTTGGATCGCGGTGGGAAGTGGCGGGTCAATGTCGGCTGGGAGATTATTAGGGGTGTAGGCAGAAGTATGGGGATCGAAGTAGAGGAGTGGCTTGTTGAGTGAACAACCCCTAAGGGGACAAATGGACTGGTCCGGTTTCTGTTGACACTTGGATCTCCTCTGCTGTACATATTCACGTACATACACCCACGTCAGAGATATGGAGATCTCAAGCACACACGCATCCAAGTCTCGTATAAAAGGTCTATTTTTAATGGATTAATTACGACAATGGACATTACCGCTGCTACAGTACGTGCAAGCTCGCTCTCCATGATCACAACAGATTCGAAACAGTCGACAATGGAACAGTCTCTTGTTCAAGTGCTGCTACTGACAATCAACTACCCTCATCTCGGCCACAGCCTCCATATAATTCAAGAATGCTGTGAAACGTTTGACTCAACGGCGAGTACCTATTTTCGAGTTAGCTCCGTGGGAATAAACCAAGTAAGGTCAAAGTAAGCGTACCAGAGCAGTTCTTGCAGGTATGTACACGTGCGTCCAGTTTCTTCTTCCGTTCCACTCCATTGGCGTAGTGAAGAATCTTGTCGAAGGGTCGACACGTCCAAAACCACCAACTTCCTTCGTGTCGGTATCTAGCACGATCTTGTAGGTACCGGCCACATCGATGCCGATGCGGTAGTCTGAGAAGCTCTTGGTGGGGTGGAAGTTGAAGATAAATACACAGCCCGCCCGTTCAAACACAATCACCTTGTCGGTCTCGTTTTTCAGGCTGATATACGCCTGTGGCGCGTGCAACCAGCCGAAGTGCTCTTCAGTCAAGTTCATCTGCCGGTCGAATTCGTTGAGGTCCTTGTACCGTAAAAGATTATCCTCCGTCAAGTTCAACTGCCGTCGCGCATACCAAAATGAGTTCTGGTTTCCTTCGCGAGGAAAGTCGAGCCACTCTGGGTGTCCGAATTCATTACCCTCAAAGTTAAGGTAGCCTTCACCACCAAGACCGTGTGTGAGGAGGCGGATCATTTTATGCAGTGCCATACCGCGCGCTATGACAGGCGTCAAAGGAGTCAGGGCTGACATGTTGGTGTACAATTCGGCGTCGCAGAGATGCATCATTAAACTCTTGTCGCCCACAAGCCTGTCAAGAATGTCAAAAATGTCAGCCCCGATCTGTTCGGAAATAGTGTTAAAACTTACGCTTGGTCGTGGCTTTCGCAGTAGGCGATTGTTTTCTCTCCATGCCGTCTGTTGGTAAGCGTCCAGCAGATATTCGACATGTCCCACTCCTCATCCTTCGCCTCCTTCAAGATCTTAATCCACATATCGGGAACAGCCATGGCGAGCCTATAATCGAACCCAATACCACCGAGTGATAATGGCAGGCAGAGAGCAGGCATGCCTGAAACGTCCTCCGCTATGGTGATACAGTCCGGGTAGAGATCATGAAGCATCTCATTGGCCACCATTAGATAGACCACGGCTTCCTCGTCAACGTCGGGCCCGTAGTACTCGTGGTATCCTCCAGAGAAACCCCTATGCATGTCAGTACCGTACTTCCAGAGGCTGGCAGAAGTGAACCTACGTTCCGATACCATGATGCAGATAGAGCATGCTCGTCACACCATCGAAGCGGAATCCATCGAAATTGTATTCATCCATCCAGAATCTCAAGTTGCTCAGTAAGAATCTCATGACTTCGTGATGACCATAGTTAAACAGCCTACTGTCCCAGAGCTCATGCCGGCCCTTGGGTCCCTCGTGAAAATACAGATTGTCGGTGCCGTCGAACTGGTTTAACCCGTCAAGCACGTTCTTTGAGGCGTGACTGTGGACAATATCCAGGAGAACGACGAGCCCCATCCCATGCGCCGTGTCTATCAACTCCTTGAGCTCCTCGGGGGTACCGTAACGGCTGCTCGCAGCAAAGAAGTTGTTCACTTGGTAGCCGAAACTGGCGTAGTATGCGTGTTCCATGACGGCCATCAGCTGAATCACATTATAACCCAGGCTTTTTATCCTAGGCAACATGTTCTTAGTGAACTCTTTGAAAGTGGTGACTCGCAATTCTGCGGAGGATATGCCAACGTGAGCCTCGTAAACGCGTGCACTCAGCGGCTTCTTCGGTCTTAGATGTTTGAAGATGTACTTCTCGGATTCTGGAGGATTCCAAAAGCGTGCATCGTAGGCAGGAGAAACGGCCAGATCTTGTGTGACATATTTAATCCACGCCGGTAATCGATCTACGCGCTCTCCTGTCTTGGTTTCCAACGATATCTACGTAGACAGTATCAGCAAAAACACCCGAATCGCAGCGTAGGACGAAAAGATTACCTTGATTTTGGATTTGTGAGGAATAGCTGGCTCGCCATTGACAGCTGGTATCACGATCTCCCACACGCCAAACTGATTCTTCTTCATAGGGTGGGACTTGATATTCCAGTCATCTGTCGTGAAGTCAGCATAGTGTTAAGTCTTATACTTTATGTTCACAGCTACTAACTGAAGTCTCCAATCAACGAAGCCTGCACGGCGTTTGGTGCCCATTCTCGGTAGACAATGTTGTTGTCCTTGTCCACATTGAGGCCAAATATCTCGGTACCCTATTTCAGAGCTGTTAACGAACAAAGTTACTAGGGGCAAAGCTAACGAAGATGGGACCAACCTTCGAAAACTTCTCAATCCCCCCTTCTGTCTCCGCGATTCTCCGGATCCATTCTTGAGCCTTCGCATACCTTCTCTTTAGCGAATCTTGGAATGGAGAGAGGTAAGGATCAAGCTTGACGACGCCTATAACGTAAAATGTCAGTTCAGACACGCTGAGGCATCTTGGGTACCAGGGGAGCTTGCTATACCGGTGCCATCATTGGGAAGACCCGCGCCAGGACCTGGCAGTAGGCTATTGGCAGATTGTTCTGCTACAGCGGCCATTTTTGATAACGGATGCCAACTACGCGTTTGTATGAAGTTGGGGCCGAAGGAGGTAGGAGGGCAACGTTAGATAAAATGAGCAGAAAGACTTGGTTTGAGACAGACTATTAATCAAGTTCAATCGCATGCATCTATCCCTAGCCTACTAACTATTGGTCTGGAATGGAGCTCAGTGCTTGAAGTTGCCAACAATAAATTTGGAGCTCGATCCAGCGGGGCTTCGGGGCTTCTCAAGAAATTAAGCTGGGTGTACATGCTCGTATCTTTTATTTTTTGCAAGGGTCTTGGGTAGTTGTATGGCTAGCTTTATATTATGGTACATTATTGAACGTTATCAAGAACGGTGGCAACTCCCATTCAACATGGCTTCGAGGTTTCACGGGCAATGTAGAATGACGTCGTCGTAAGGTACTTTAATCTCGTACAGATAACGTAGAGCCTGATAGAGCAATGACAGCGAAGCTGCTAGCCCGTAGAGGAGCTATTAGGTAAGGACTTCCTGTGGCAATGCTATATTACATCTGCTGTACAGCAGTAGTGCTCAAGTATAACGCTCGCACTATCGCTGATTGGTTGATAGGCAGAATAGCAGTTTTATCGGTTAATTCCCCGCGCCCCAAGCCCCGCAGCCCACTCAACCTCTAACCTCTCCAACCTCTCCAACCTTCCAGCAGAGGTTCAAAGAGGAGGCGAAAATCACGCATTCTGCCAAGACATCCAGATTCGTACGAATTGAAAAGCAGCGGTACAGCTTGACAAGGGCTCTTGTCTATCTACTGCTAGGCACCAGCGGGTGGGAATTTTTAAATAGGCGTGAGTGTGGTTATGCGCCACGTGAGACAGAGCGTTATTGACTATGTAGGTAGGTTAGGTACTATGTAGGGACCTTCCATGTAAATCTAAGGGCCGACCGGCTGCCCATTGCAGGGTAACCTCTAAGCCCCTCTAAACAAATGCAGGAATTAGCCCGCATCTAGCTAAAAGGAGTAGCTCGACCCCAATTTCGGCTAGTAGAAATGCACGGCCAAAGTCCCGAGTCCCATATAAGCACGTAAGTACGTTTGAGGTACTTAAATACCCCTCCTAGAACGAGGGTGCGAGGGCGAATAGCTAAGGCGTATCACCTTCCGTATTCATTATGTCGCATGCATCTATCTCCGACCCGGGAGAGCTGTGCTTGTCTACCGTAAAGCCTTGGATACCTTAGTCTATTGATAACAACAGTCAACCGGGTCTCCGAAGAAAATCGCTCCTGCAACTTGAAAGCTTATGACAGCTTCAAAGCAGAGAACACGTTTCTCCCAGTGCTGGGCATGCTCCTTCGGCTTTACCACTTTGAGGAGTCAATTGGCGCTCGATCCCTGAATGCTCAAAGCGCTTCCCTATCCGCCACATGAATGCCGACCGCCTGTCTATGCTTTCTGTGCTTCAAGCGGTGAATAGCTCATCCTAGCAATCTCGAGTGTTTCCGCCGGTGATCTGGCCAAGCAACATGTTCAACAGCTTGATTGCTCGGCCAGGGGCTTGTCCTCTCGGCCCTGTTGCGTCGCTTATTCGCCACACGCCATTCTCGACGACAACCACCGTGCGGACCGCGACGCGACGCAGCTCGGATTTCAACTCTGGATTTACTTCGAGCTATGATCCCAACGAAGAAGGGCGAGGCCCTATGTTCTCTCGAACTTCGATTGGTGTGCCACAATTCTACCCGAGAGACCTGAAGAAACGGGTTGATGAATACGTGGTTGGTCAGGATAGAGCAAAGAAGACCATTTCTTCCGTCATTTTCAACCATTATCAGAACCTGAGGCGACGGCGTTATCAAGAAGAGCAGGACCACAAGAGGGAAGAAAGACTCATGCGCCAAGCGATTGCCCGGGACAGGAATGCTAGAGAACAAAACCCTCACCCCCTAGAAGGTTGGTACCTACTGTGCCGTATTTGCGTCGTGTGAACACCATACTGATAGCCACATCTTAGACGACTATCCAGGCCACCATGATTCTATCCAACAAATGTACCAGACGTGGCAGCGACCGGAACGAGACGCCGACTTCTACATCCCCGAAGACCTTACCCGCCAACAATCGGTTAAAATCGATAAGAGCAATGTCTTGCTAATAGGGCCCACAGGCGTGGGCAAAACATATATACTCGAGTATGTCTACCTACCTACCAAGGAGATTGCAAAGAGCTCCCCACTGGTTGGTGTACGTTCACTAAACAGTCGGCAGAACCCTGAGCAAGAAACTCAACGTTCCGTTTACAATAGCCGATTGTAATTCGTTTACCCAAGCCGGGTACATCGGCCAGGATGTCGAGACGTGCATCGAACGATTGTTAATAGAGGCGAATTACGATGTTGGTGCAGCCGAACATGGAATAGTGGTCCTAGACGAATTCGACAAAATTGCTAAGCGCGAGACCACGAACGGAAGAGACGTTGGAGGTGAAGGTGTACAGCAAGCCCTACTGAAACTTGTCGAGGGTACCAAAGTCACCATTAACGTTAAGGACAATCGGTCTTCATCCCGGTCGGCGAGCCCGATTACCACCAATTACACTGGCTCCGGGTCTTCGTCGTCAAGCTCTGGGCCACAAGCGGCACCACCACCGCCTTCTTCTGGCAAGGTTGACCAATACACCGTCGACACGAGCAACGTTCTCTTCGTCATGTGCGGCGCTTTCGTCGGTCTCGATAAAATTATACTAAACCGGGTATCTAAACCAGGGATGGGTTTTGGATCAGAACTGCGTAGCCGGTCATCGGGCGGCAACAACGACGTTGATCTTCCACCCAAGCTCTTCTCTCACCTGCCTCACTGTTCGCCTACCGACCGCAGCGTGTCCAAACTTACGGCTCTCGACCTCACCACCTCGGAGGATCTACAGGCTTTTGGCTTTATTCCGGAGCTTATCGGTCGTGTGCACAACATTGTAGCACTCTCGCCTCTCTCGCGCTCTGACCTCATCAGGATTCTAACAGAACCTAGAAATTCCCTGGTTGCACAATATACGGCACTCTTCGAGACATACCCCTCGAAGCTTTTTTTCACGCGAAAAGCGCTGGAGGCTGTTGCCGAGCGGGCAGAGAAGGCCCGTACAGGTGCCCGCGGGCTTAAGATGGAGATGGAGCGCGTGCTAGCTGAGCCCATGTTTGACGCGCCCATGCCGTACGTCCTTGTCACCGAGAAGGCCGTACGGGGTGAAGAGAAGGTGGGGTACTGGGGCAAAGATGGTCGCTTCGAAGTCCAGAGACGCATTCGAGAAGAGGACGGCTTACCCGTAACACCTGGCTCGCGAGACCGGGAGCAGGAAATTATGAGCTTAGAAAGCTTTAGGGACGCAGGGGAGAGCGGCGCTTGAACGTCCTGGATTGGGTAGTGGAGTATTTCACTTATTTTGGTTTTCTGCATTTCCTGGCACTGGTCGGATTTTGTTTACGAGAACTTGTTACGAGACATTGGCTATCGTTATGGGGCATTTTGGGCATGATCGGCCGCAAACCTTGCCGAGAACATTTTCACCTGGCGCACCGGCGTTTAAACTCGATGGACAAGGGAATTGACGAATGATTTCTTGCGACCGACTGCAAGAGGGGAATGATTGAGTATTATATTAGGCATACCAGCGATGATGATATTGGCTTTTTCTCCACCGAATGTGTTACGCGTCAGACATCTGGAATGACGGAAGATCCATAGCTGGGCGAGCGAATGTGTATATACGGCATCGAGTACATATTATCGCAGCGTTTACCAGGTTATGTCATATGGTCCAGAACCTACTGTAACACCCGTCTTACGACAACCTACCTAGGAAGACTGGTGCTTAATGGCAATGAAGATGTTCCTTGAAAAAGATTGCCACGGAATGCGAGAAAAGAAAACACGGATGCTGAATGAACAGTGTAGAAATTTTTCCTCTTGTACATATTTACAAAAAAGCCCCAGCAAAGCTAGATAGACAATTATGCCTGTCCTCCCCGTCTTGGTCCTTTTCGATTGGTCGCTAAGTAGTGTTTTCTGTTCGTTCCCCCAAAAAACTACATGGCCAGCCTACGCCCGCTCTGCTCTTTTCTTGTAAGCCCCGGTTTTTCTTGTTTCCTTCCCCATTCTCGATCTTCTTTATATACCCCCTACCGAGCGCAGATAGGGGGCTTTATTTGAACAGTAAGTTTGATTAGGGAGAAGAGGAGACAGAGAGAGAGAGAGAGAGAGAGAGAGAGAGAGAGAGAGAGATTTTGTTGCACAGAGCCCGTCAAGTCAGGTCTAATGGTTTGGCAAGATTGATGGTTTTGTTTAGGTATTGTACAAGAAACGGCGGTCCACGTCAAAATCGATTCTCAGCTCGGCTTTTTTTGAACGTAGGTGACTTTTCTCGGTCTCATTGTGTGTATCTAAGAACAAAGGAAAAAGGAAGGGGTGGGTTTCAATAATAAGCGGAGGCAAGGTTTCGGCATGGGATTGACGGTGGGAATATGCTAGCTCGGAATTTTAATGCTTGGGAGGCGATTGAATCTGGCCCTTGCCGGTGTATCCTTCGGATGTGAGACCAGTGATAGGTTCGGCATTTTGCGCCTGTTCGGAAAAGGAGGAGAGTCAGCAAAAGTATACATTGGAAGAATATGAGAACGGCGATGTATCGAAGATGATGTCGATAAGAATATATGGTAAGTGAACTGACCTTAAGGAACTCGTTCGATGCCTCCTCGTATTCCCTGGTCATGGTGCTGGGAGCCGGGCCGGCGAAGGCGCGTGCTGTGCTGAAGATGGCCAAGCTGACCAAGACACCGATAGCTGTGTAAAGAGCCACCTTTCGGTTCTCATCTGGCGGAGGCTGAGCCCGGGGGCCATGGGGACCGAAGGCGATCCAGTAGGCTAATCAGCGGTGCACGTCAGTTGAAGTTCTAGAAAAGCTGGCAACCCCTTAAATCCAGACATCTCTAGCATGCCTATAGCTGAGGCACGGCCCACTTGGGCCAGGAGGTTATGATAACCCCTTCCGTGATGCTCGATAGCGTAACTCTCCCACAGCTGTCAATTGCCTATGACGCCATTCGCCCAACGTTCCAGCTCCAGATATTACAATTTATTTTCGTAGTTTCATTCTCCCAGTAATAGAGAGGTCATCATCACGTACCAGCCCTCTTCTCCTGAAGGGTGAGCTCGGCCCAGTTCTCCTTCATGCGGTCGCGTAGAGCCATCCACAGCTCGGCCTGCTCGGTCGGGGGCATGCCCTCCCATCTCTTCTCAATGTTGGCCAGGGTAGGATTGGAGATGGCATGGGTAGAGGCGGCGGCGCGGGGAACGACGGTGGTCGATGTTCTCAAGCTGCTGGCCCGGACGCCGGCGCGTAGGAGAGAGGTGGTGGGTATGCGCATCATCTTAGAAAGAGTCGATTATGTTTTACGATCGAGGGAAAGAAAAAGGAGTGGAGATGGGTCCAATTGAAAGGGCCGCGAGGCGTTTGTGGTACGTAAATTGGCCTGGACTTGGTGATAAGGTTGGTTGAGATTTTGATAGATGAGGTTCAATCAATTGAGAGAGTCTTTTTTCGCGGATGCCCAGAACGGGAAGCAGCCAGAGAGGTCCGTCCAGTTGTTTGCTCGTATGATGGTGGATTCTTTAATTGGCCCCTTCTGATTGGCCGGGAGTATCTACAGCTCCCCGAGAGCTGTTATCGGCGAAAGTTCGGACCAAGGTTCTGAGCTGAGACGTCAGACAGACACTGCTGCGCATGTACTACATTCTATGCTGTACTCAAGCTCTGCCTTTTGAAAGTAGATCATCCACTTACGTTTATCCTTTCCTACATAATGGTATTTACACAAAATAAATGACATTGATCATGTTAGTTTCCGTATAAGCTGGGTAGAACTGAAATAAAAATTGGAATTATAAATTGAACTCTGGTTGTCACCTTGCTAGATAAAACTTAGGTACAAGTTACCTAGTAGTTGGATCAATAGATTGGCGTGCGTACATGGTGGAAGAAAAGCAACTGAGGTTCAAGTTTCTGTGTCGGCTATCAATAATATAATTGAATATAATACATATATACAGGTGCCGTGTCAGCTTGCTATGTAGCACCACTCTCTGCATACAACCGTGTCTGGATGCAATTCCTCATAGCTTTGTGCATGCGAAGCTTAACCATTCTACCACCAAGCATTGGCCATCCATGTAACCAACTGACTAAACACCATGCCGGGAGTATAGATGCATGTCCATGCAAAGCACACCATCAGCTGCCCACCGCCTGGACCAAGTAATGTATGGTCTAAGTGCGGAAGAGAGATTTGTGATGAAACGATTTCGTTGGTCGGATGCCCTAGCGCCATTATAGGCCAAGTCTGGATGATGATATTCAAGACGGAGATCGCATCTTTCAGGAAAAGATATCTGGTGCACCCCTATCATTTTGACTTCCCATCGTCGGAGGCGGAGTTGCTCTCTTGCTCATTCTGAGAAGGCAATTTTGAACTCTCCTGCTTTCCTCTTAGGACGGGTTGGAAAGCGTAATACCCTGGAGGAGGTTAGTCTTGTTCATGGTGACATAGGAGAGGTGATCGCGGTCGTACCATTCGCTATGCCGAATACAATAGCAATTCCCAAAGGAAAGTAGTTGCGTCCGAATGAGCTCATATTTGTAAACAAGACGTGAAACTTATTTGCTGCATTAATGATCGCTTAATTAATGGGCTATTACTTGAATGTACCTTTGAGTACTTATCATCTGCTTTTTAATAAGAGCTCGAAACAAGAGGATATAGAAGAGTTGAAGGGTTGGTTATTTTGAAGTGCTGTATCCTTACCATTTCATTACTTTTACAGTACTACTTTAGGGTAGCTTGGGCTAACACCATACAACCGACGGCATATGCACCCTGCACTTAATTGACCCCACTATTTCTGCACTTAATTGAATACCAAGACGCGTTTAGAGTTCACGTTCACGCGTCCACATCTGGACGTCGCAGAGTCTCGGAACAACAAACAGGCCAGATATCAAGGGTATCAGACGATGACTGTATTCAACGAATAATACTTGTATAGAGATGCATCGTAATCTCAATGGCGAAATGGAAGGAGCTTGGCGAGGTACCAGATTCGGACGACGAAAGCACCTGGGATAGCCAAGAATCTCTTCCCGACTCACAAGTGTTGGCTTTACCTTCTCCTACCGCTGTCCCTGCAGCTACAAAAGATACCGACATTACAGGCACTACGACCGACTACGAGACTCAAAGTATTTGGGACGTTCCCGGTTCGTCACATGTTTCAGTCGAGCGAGAAAATGTAGCTCCTAATCCCGGTTCACGGAAACCCGCACCGTCAATATCGACGCCCGTATCCTCGAGTGATGAGCCCCGAGACGAACTGTTACCGCCGTTATCTTCCCTCTTTGACCTAGGGCATTTCAAATCCGGCGCGAAGACTAGCCAAGTGCAGAGTGAACAAGAACACCCAACATTAGCCTCGGAGGCAGACATTGCGACGGATGTTGCAAATGACTTGTGCCAAGCTCAACGCGGGCCTGTCGCCCAAGAAACAGTACAACAAACCGGCCAGAATGATCTTAAAAAAGGAGCCGCTCTGGAGATTGGAAATGTTGCCAACCAAAATAGTCGGCCGGTACGGTCACTACGCCCAAGAAAACCAATCCAAGAGCATCCATATCTCCTAGAGAGTGTACAATACAGCAAAGCATTGAAGTCTCATGGGTTGCGCCCTTTGCGAGTAGAGATCGAGGAGGAAGCAAAAAAGCGAAGGGAGGAGGACTCGCAGGAACAGGACTTTGAAGACGACAGCCAAGCCACCAGCCGGGATCTTGCCGAGGAGAATACTGATGAGTCCCAAGCCGCTGGTCAATTTGAAGCTCCTATACAAGACTATGAATTTCCCTTATCAGACGATGGTGGGCCATCTCCTAGTCCTCGCTTTCCTGCGAGGCTTGAAGTGGGAATGAAGAGTTCACAAGACGGAGAGGGAGAAGATGAGTTCCCGGACCCGAACGATGTTGAGAAATGGAGGTTGAAGAAAACTACACATCAAGGCAACAAAAGAGGAGCATCGCCCAAAATATCCTCGAGGCGAAAAATTCCAAGAAAGGGTGGTTCTACTCGAGCTGTAATTACTACTCCAATTCTACCAGACGAGGTTGATATATTTGACATTCCGGCTTCACCGCCTCAAACAAGCCCGGGTGCGCTTGCTACCACCCCCATGAGTGTGGTCAATCGACTGGGAGGCAAAAATGGCGCCCCTTTTGCCGTCTTGACGCCTAAACCCAGTAGTATCATTTCCTCTCGAACGCATAGTCCGGCGCCCGCACGCCACCACAGCGAACTAATTGATCTAACGGCGCTGGCAGACGAGGACAGTGATGATCTCACCGACGAGGCTGATACGAACGTCGCTTCGGAAAGCGAGCCTGATACGATACGCGAGGCCGCGAGGCGGATGCGTGGTGTGCTACCAGCCTCCTGGCTTCGACTCGATCAACAGGCATTGGCACAGAAGAAAGCCAAGACGACTATTAGGTCTCGGAGTGTCGAGTTGTCACCTGAACGATCTGTTAGGAAAGGTGTTGCACAACGTCGGATTATATCACCGCGACTAGGGAGCAGTTCTGCCTTGTTTCTTGAGGACTCCGATGATTCAGATTCGACGGTGCGACCTTTGGACGTTGCTATTTCGCACCGCGATACAACGCCTGCGTTCGGGGATGATGCGGTATCTGTTATTGAAGAGGACCAAATCGATCGTATGTACATCGGCAGCAAGAGAAAAAGTGCAATCTTAGGTGAGCGCCAAAGAAAGCGAAAGCGCGGTCAGCAATCAACATTTAAGGGCCAGCCAGGCCAGAGGAAGCGCCAACAACGGATTTCCAACCTTCTCGGCGACGCAAAGTCTACCCCTAATTCTCAGAACCGGCGTTTAAATTTATCGGAACATGTCATGCCATCTGGAGGGCCAAGGAAAAGGGAAGCCGGGAACGGGAAAAACAAACCTGCTAAGCCCCCACGACTTGGTATTTTAGACGTTGTGGAATTAAACGCTCCTGATTTCCTCCGGATTGCTGCTCGTACAGCCAGTAAGAGACAAGACCGGGGCCGTTCGAGCCCATCGAAGAAAGCAATTATGCTAGGAACTCGCCAAGATACCATTGACGCAGCTCAAGTTTTGAAGAAATGGAATGAAGGAATGATGAAGCCGAGAAGTTCGATTCGCAAGTCGGCTCGCCCGAGGTCCCGTGGGATTGAAGTTGAGGTTGCCCAAACACGTACTCAAGATCATACCTTTAAGATGCCAAAGCCTTTGGAAGACCAATCTGGTCACCCGAAGAGATGGTCGAACCGCTTCTCCCAGCCGCGTCGGATGGTCATGCAAACCAGCATGAAAGATTTCATAGATGTTGAACCGAGGGGTCAAACCAGTCCCAGCTTTGACGCTGGGGACATCTCGGCGGATATATTCCAATCACGGGACTCTACTTTTCGACCTGCCCAGCTTGAAACTGTCGGCAATACTACTACTCGCCATGAATTTAATGCACGGAAGAAGGCTCTAGATGCACTGTATCGACAGTCACGCAGAGTGTTACCCGTTCCTCGAGCTATACGCCTGGAAGAGTCTATTGGTAGACAGACGCCAGTACATACCCCACGCCTGACGGCTGAAGATCCGCAGCCATCTGAAAGTGATGGTCGTGCTGGACCAACAAGAATCGAAACAAGGACAAAGCCTAGGAAACAAGCCCGTCCTCGGCCGGTAGACATATCTGGCCCTCAATATGCACATGCTAACGACCCCTTATCATGCGAGTTCAATCATCCCGTAATGGCTCTGGACCTACCGAGAGCTGAAGCAGCCGGCAAGTTGCTTGGACTAGGCCCTTATGGGTCACATTATACCCAGCATTTCGAAATATTCCCTCTTGACCACGGGGTATTTTTCTGCCAAAACACCTTAATAGGTAGCGGCCGATTAAAACGAGCCCTCGAAAGTAAAGGCATGGGTGACTTGAGCAGTTATCGAGGCCGATGCACCTTCACTCTCGACGAACAGACCCTCCACTGGGGTCTATGGGACGAGCAAACGTCTTCGCAAGTTGGTATCGTCTTCGACTGGGTATTGGATCAATTGGACACCTCGTCTTCGGCTGCTTCTGTTGCTGCTGATGTAGAGGCCGCGACGGCCGCACAGGCAGTAGATTTCATGCTGGCCTATCTCCAAGATCATCTGAGCTTTAATGGAACCGAGAACTACAATTTGTTTGCGAACCGACTAGTCTATATCTTACAAAGCTTTGAGCGTCGGCTCAAGGAGTCTATGAGTAATTCATCACATACAGCGCGTTCCTCGATCGAGACCCTCGCGCGCGTTTTAGTTCTCATCGTGCAAGTCCTGCGATTGTGCCAGAACTTTAACGAGGTATCAGCGGCATTTCAAGTAGAGGAGATACTGAAACGTCTTGCTGCGGTCATATTCGGCCTGCTCCTTCGCAAGGACCTCGATGACATTCGGGACATTTATGGCTGTTTGCAGCAAGCTTCCTTTCGCGAAAAGGGAATCAAGAATGACCACTATTCTGTGATTTGCTGGGTTACGCTGATTCGGATCTTCGAGGAACTTCGCTTACCTAGAGCATCATTCTGGGATGTAATATCTCCCGTCGTCTTAGGTCCAGCTGCGGATGACACTCTTGATGCGTCAATCCTTGAACGGGCCTGGCATTGCTTGTTTATACTCCTTCCTTTGGGAGAATTCGATAACGCCGGGGTCGCGATATCAGGAATGCGACATAGCGCACCGTTAGAGGGCTGGACAATTCCCCAACGACTATTGCGGCGAGTATTCTCCTTGTACCAGACCAATAGTCGACAATCCCCGAGCTTCAACAACTATTGCCGAGCCCTTGTGAGTCGTTGTCACTATCTGGTGGAGCAGTGGGGATGGCGCAAATGCAATGCGATCCTGGGAACAATATTTGACTTTTTTGCCGCCCAAGATCTTCATAACCTACGGAACGAAGAGATTTTCCAATCACCGCAGTTCCTTGAGGACCTTTCAGAGTCGCCGTCGCTCGCCACCTCGCCGGAAGACCGATGTTTCCACATCTTTCTGAAATTGATTGCCATGTCTGTTAAGCGGTTGAGGAAACTGGGACTGACAAATGAGGCCAAGAACTTGGTAGCTCGTCTTCTTCCAAACCACAACCGACAATATAACAAGGTCGTGGCGACTCATGAAACAGAGATAGCTGCGCTTCGGAACCATCACGACCTTCTTTGCACCCTTTTCTGGGCTGCTCCTCCAGAAACGCGGCCGAGCATCCAGGCGATAGAAGGACTTGTCAATCTTGGGAGTTCCCACAAAGAAGCATGTTTAATTAGCTTGCGTGCCTGGAGTCGGCTATCGAGATTTGTCGTCGCATCATGCATAGATATTTCGGAGTATAAGCCATTTGCGGAGTGGCAAAGAAACATATTCCAGCAAGTGTTGGAACAGTTCCTTTCCGTAGAAATCGAAATCAACCGACAGCTCTTGGGCATGTCGGTGGAAGCTTCCAAAAACATCTCCGAGGAATACAAGCAGGCTGTCATCAGAGGGAATAAAAGGGTTGCTACGGAACTACTGCACTTTTCCATGAAGGCATTCCTGGGTGTCATGCGTCACACAACAACCCTGAGTGGCGTTTCTTTCGTCCTGAATAACTGTTAGTGCACCTCCTTACTCGTTTGGCATGGTATGGCTAATGCTCTTTTGTAGATCCTTTGGAACAAATATTTACTCGCCTCTCGTTCTCGTCTGTTAAGTCCGACTGGGACATCCTGCAGGTAGCCCTCGCCATCCTAGACTACTACCTTACACGGATCAATGATTTCAGTAGCTCCGAACCACTGCGCACACAGGAGTCTTGGCATGAAGAGGACGCTATCATGGTAAGTCAAGTCAACACCGCTTGAAACTCGACTGCTGATCAGTCCTAGTTACTTGAACGGAAGTTCGCGTCGCCTTTCATATCTACTGTTCGAGACCTCGTCAACGTAGAACCCCAGAACGCGAGTATAGCTCAAAAACGCGACTATGACCTTTGCATTGAGCAAGCGGTGACGCTTGCTGGTGGAATAGCAGCATGCTTGATCCGTGCTCGACTTGCTGTAAGTTATTCGCCCTGTCTTAGTTCTCGCGCTGACCCAGCATAGCAACCTCGACGATTCTTCCGAGCAGGGACGTATCAGCTTTTCCCAGGACTGGAGAAGCCAACAGCCTCGTCTAGTCGGAAGTATGTTGCTCTCTTTCTGGTCACCATGATCAAAACAGGAGTTAGCGACTTCAAGGTACAGTACTTCATATCTCTACAGCGGGCTGTAGCTGACCCCGTCCCAGGATTTGGGTCTGACTTCCTTGGATCTGTTTTTGGCCGAAATCACCAAACCGTTTGTGTATCTCGGTTACGAAAACCGACTAGCTATGGGCTTGAAACTACTTGGTGAGGCGCATCTGGAAAATGCGACCATAGAAGTGGGAAATACGCCCGACTACAGTTCCAACAGAGATCTGTTCAACTGTAAGCGGACCTTAACCGTGTCTTCTCGAGCTATGCTGACGGATCATAGATTCCATTGTCTCGATGCGTAAAGCATTGCTCCGAGCGGATGTCGGCCAGAAATCGCATTTGCAGAGTGCGTTTTCCAAAGCCCTGCGCCTCGTAATGGAGCGGATGAAGGTCGACTTGAAGTTAATGGTTTTAAACTCGCCTGAGCATCTAAGATTTGTTGAGTTCGTCCGATCGATTATCGTTCTCATCCGTTCCCAAGATATTTGCCCAGTGGACTCTTTCTTTTATCAGATCAGCCAGGAATATTCTCCCTCCCGGCAGGATCCACGACTGCAAACAGCTGGCATATTCTCCTGGGGCCTGAAGTTAGAAGAAGGCGATTCTAGAGCGGGCTCTGGCTTGTTTTACTTGCTGTTTCCGAACTTCAAGATTGCGCTCGCAAATGGGGAGCTCGGAAATGAGGCGGATATCTTGAAAAGAAGCATGGAGCATGTGTGTGTACTCAACTTCATGTTGGGCACTATGCTGCCGGCCATCATTAAAACTAGTAGCCGGGTGCCTCAAGCGTGGGTTTTACTAGAAACCTACGTTGAAGCTGTAAGGGGCCGACTTTCTTCGTCGGCTATTCCCAGATACATGGATGGGAATGAGATGATCAACATCCTAGCCCTGCACACGGGGGTGTTGGCAAGTGCTGCCAGTCTACAGGTCTGCCCGTCCTCCCAGTTTCAGCATGAGGACATTGTATGCTTAACCAGCATGATCCGACTGCTCAATATCCTTTCTCCATCTGCCAGAGCATATACTACTAACGAGCCGGAGTCCTCAATTGCGAGAGGTATCAATGAAGCAATAGAGGAGGTCACTGACTTCACACGGGCAGCCGACACGTATCTCTCTAACGCTGTCGAGCGCTGCGATCAAGAGCCAATAAGGATGGTCGACCGCAGCCGTCTCTTCGGGGGACTCGGAATTCCTATGGTCGAAACAGCATTGCCTAGTAGTGAGCAGATCGAGAGATTTTCTAGCCACATGATTCACGATATACGGAACAATTGGCTGTCAAACGAGACTGTCATTACAGTCAAAGGACCGGCAAGGCAACAGAAGTCTCCCGGTACGCAATCAGGGCAAGGGACACCCCTTCCCAAATGGAATACCCATGGCCTCTTGCGAGGGCTTTGGGAGGAAATTAGGACGTGGAACCACTCAAATGACATGATGACGAGAACAGCACCGCACAATGCGTTGTTTGATGAAGTATTCTTTTAGGTACATTGGCATTGGGCATTGAGCATAGGCATGGAGCATTTGCATACGGCGTCTGGCGTCTGGCGTCTGGCGAGCATTCAATAGTTATGCATGTGTGTATATATGCATATAGAGCGCTTCAGGGGGGATACCATGTGTTTTTGAGGAAAATGGAACAAAAATTATTACCCATGTAATGTTTTCGCCGGAACATTACACGCAGACGCATCCCAAAAAGTAGGTAGAACGCAAATTAGAAAGATATCTAGGGAGAAGAAAAGAAGAAAAGGTTATGGTAGGTGAGGTAGACGACGGTAATAGCAATTGCCCATAGGCAGGATCGACTTGTAGATGTAGTCTACCCACTTATAAGTACCAAGGTACATCTGTACAATTTCTACAAGATCCACCCTACCCGGGACGCTTGGACCAAGCAAAATGTCTATGGGTTGGCCGAGCGTGACTGAAGGAAAGGCAACGGATTTATGTCAAATTTCTTCGTTGCTTTGGGGTTTTTGCAAAGCCATGCCGTTGCACGCTCCAGTAGAGCGCCATTCCTCCGGATGAATAACCAATGGCTTCGTGCCTTTCGCTCTGTGGCACAAACTCCCCGACAATCGCGCTTATTGTCGCTTCCAACACGACATTTCTGCTCGACCGCCCCCGACCGCGCTCCCAACCATGGCGGCAGCACGCCACCAGACGACGGCCAGAAACCCGAAAATGAGAAACCCAAAGATGCGAATGGGGAGGCACAGGAACCAGAAGAAAACCTGCTTGGAGACAACACCCCGGTAGCGACTAATGGAGAGACCCGGGACTGGAAGCGGTCCTCGAACAGCTGGAAATCGAGGTCGTCGCGAAGTCGAAGGTCCAAATTGCCTCCAGTCCATTTGCCAAAGCCTTTTAAGAACCTTGCCCTATATAGACACGACGAGACTAGAAAGGCAAACACCTGGATCAAGGAGCATGCCGACGAGGAAGTTTCTGCTAGTACGGTAGGTTCTTTGGTGCCACCCATGGACCTTAGTCATCTCTTCAACACGGTCGTCTGGTCCGACCGGACCAGGCTTGAAGCGGCCGAGATCTTGAGTTCTGGAGGCGACATCGGTCCATTAATAAGAAGGATGGACTTATTCGGCGCCTTGGCCTATCTATGCGTAGTCCACAAAACTAGACAAGCAGTGGGGGAAGAGGCGCACCTTGAATTCCTCGCAGAGGGCCTGCCGCAAAAATTTCCGGCCTGGGTCTCCAAGCTTCTTTCCGAATATACCGGGCGGACTCGAAACTTTTCGGAGGCGACGGGCAGTGCTTATATCGTGCCGATTATCCGTCAAGTTCTGAAAGACGGTGAAACACCGTTGACAAAAGTGGCTTTCCATGAGCCCGATATCCTTGATGAGATCACCACCGCGGTAAGAGCTGAGCTATTGATCCGGGCTCCCCAAAATACTAGACTGGCGATCTTTCACCGGCCTACAACGATAGTAAATCTGCCAGAGTGTTCTGCATTTTCCGTGGCGCGAGACGCCCTTCAGCATGTCGCCGGGGAAGTTGGGGCTGATGTTATGCATCTGCGCGCCCATGATCTTGCGTACATCGTGGGCCGTCATGCCGGTCAGGATGTCACAAGGACCCCGGGCGCTATTTCGCTACTTGGCTACAAAGCAGCTGAAAACTCCGGGCGACTCCGACGTTCACTTGGCAAAGATGATAGCGAGGAGCCTGGCGGACCGGAGGCGACAGTTACCTTTCTGTTACAGAATGGAAAGCAGCGGAAAGACCCGGGACGACAAATGATGTCTATGAGTGACTTTTTGTCAAGCTCGGGCACTCGTGGGAAGAACGAAGAGCTCTGGGAATACCTCAAGGTCAAGTCAGCTTTGGAGGAGTTGATCAATTCGGCCGACGCGGACGCAACCGAACAGAAGCCGCTCATCATACATATACATGATTACAACGCGCTCAACATGGATGACGCCGGAGCCAGTGTAGTGAGCAAGATTCGCCAGGTCGTGGATGAGCTTTGGCTGTCAGGCCGGGACGTAGCCCTTGTAGGGACTTGCTCAACGCGTGATTCCCCGAAAGCCTACCTAAACGCACTCGAAGACTTAGAAGCAACGGAACGGGTGATTCACTTACGTAGTCGCTACTCCGATAAATACAATCGCGAGAGTTCTTACGATGTGGCACGTACAAATGCAGACGCGGCGATGCAGGTTTGGATGGAGAGGGATAACCGACGGGAAAACGTCGAGAATCTCGTTCGAATGTTGTGCTCGATGACGGAGACGAAGAACTCCATATCAGCGCACCTAGAGAGCACACTAGGACTCTTCGAAGACAATCAAAATAAAAGACACTTATTCCCGGATCATTGGAATATGGTCCTGCCGATGTTGGAGATTTATCGAACTGCAACGACAATGATTGGATCAAACACGGGGGGCACCGATGAACTGTTCGCCCGTGACTGTTTCGAGAAGGCAGTGGCAAAGATGGCTGCGGTGGATGCGTTCAACAAGAAGCAGGAGGCTCAAGGAATGGAAGAAGAGGCAGCTACAAAGAATGTGACGAGTCACGAGGAGAAGCTGCTGTCCGGCCTTATCAACGCGAAGGACATGCGTACAACATTTAAAGACATCCACGCTCCCCAAGAGACAATCGAATCGATCAAGATGCTTACGACATTGTCGTTGATTCGGCCCGAGGCCTTCTCGTATGGCGTGCTCGCAAGTGATCGCATTCCCGGCTGTCTTCTCTATGGGCCGCCCGGCACTGGCAAGACACTCCTGGCAAAGGCGGTGGCCAAGGAGAGCGGCGCCAACATGGTCGAGGTCAGCGCCGCTAATATCAACAACATGTATATTGGCGAAAGCGAGAAGACGGTACAGGCTCTGTTTAGCCTTGCGAAGAAGAAACAGCCCATGGTAATCTTCATCGACGAGGCCGATGCCCTGCTCGGGGCCCGACGTGGTATCGGCCGTCAAGGCGACTACAAAAGGGAGACCATCAACCAGTTCCTCCGTGAATGGGACGGGATGGACGCGACCAAGGCTTTCATCATGGTCGCCACGAACCGCCCATTCGACCTCGACGAGGCAGTTCTCCGTCGTCTGCCTCGCAAGCTCCTCATCGATCTCCCCATCGAAGCAGACCGAGCAGCTATCCTCAAGATCCACTTACGAGACGAGCTTGTAGACGAGACCATGACAGTAGAAGAGATAGCCAAGCGCACACCCTTATACTCGGGCTCGGACCTGAAGAACGTCTGCGTGGCAGCCGCCATGGCAGCCGTCAAGGAAGAACTCGACGCGTCCGAAAAACACACGGGACCGGGCCCCTACCAGTGGGCCGAGAAGCGCGTCCTCAGCCGCCGCCACTTCGAGAAGGCGCTCCTCGAAATCGGCGCCAGCAGCTCCGAGGACATGGCCACCCTCACGGCCATCAGGAAGTTCGACGAGCGCTACGGCGACAACAGGGCCCGCAAGAAAAAGAAGAAGAGCATGGGTTTCGAGGTCGTGCCTGAGGCTCAGGATTCCGATTCTGTCCGGGTGCGCAGCAGCAACAGCAGCAGCAGCAGCGGGTAATAGTTGAAAAGACAGCCGAAGCCTGAGAGGAAAACAAAAAGTAAAAGAAAAAGCAATAGGATCCTTGTGTCTGTATCTAAAAATTGTACAATCACCTGTACTTGCTCTTGTTTCTCTTTTCTCTCCCTGTCCTGTCATGTGAAAACATCGTCTTGTATTAACATGGAACAGTACGAAAAGGGCATTTACTTGTGCGAACAAGTTGTCCAACACTGTTGTATAATAACCTACATAGCTACGTAGAGATAGACGGATGGATGGGCGGCCGCGTTATGCCTTGGCCGGATATACACTTTTCCCAGGTACAAACCACCTGCATTCCTTGGTTACTTGGTACATCTCGCTCGTGTCTGCAGTCAAGTGAATACCTATTCAAGCTTCCATTTATTGATACACACTGCCCTGGGTATTTGTGTGGTCGTGTAAGGCTACTAACTTTGTACTGTACAGTTCGGTCAAATACCCGCCTAGGACGCCATGCAACCAACAAAAAATAGTATGCGTCTGTGTGATTGATCTTCTTTTCATCATTATCATAATCATTTGAGCCCAAAGCCTTCGCTCTCATTTACGGCCCGCCAGAGAGCATTCTCCAGCTTCTCGCGTGAGCGGTAGCGATACAATGATAGGATATTAAAACAGGTCCTGGCCGAGGGATACCGGCCTTCGTCGTCGCCCAGGCAACTGATCCTGATCACTAGTGATGCCGCCCCCATGGCGGGGATTCGATCGCTGCCCGTGATGAAGGACAGCAGCTTTCGTTGATCTCTCGGTGTTGCCCTTTCAAATGTGTCCCAGAACCAGAGTATCGTGGGCTCAGTGGCCGGGCTGCTTCCTTTCGGCCAGTTGGTATAAGCAGCAACAGCTTTGAGAGAAGCTATATCGAGCGTTTCATCCGAGCCTCTCACCAGCAACTCGATCTCCTCGGGTTTGAATAACGTCAGGGCATTTCCGGCACATACTGTGAAAAATCCTCTTTTGAAAGGCTCGAACTGGCGGGTTACCGAGGTATCTAGCAGGTATCTTACATAAAGGTCGACATACTCCTTGCGATTGGCATTTGTGACCATTTTTGCCTCTCCGCCCGGGCAGAGGGGCACCCGCATGCGCGTTCCGTATCTTTCAACATCTACCACGAAGTCTAGACAGAAAGTCGATTGTACATCGCCCTCGAAACTTAGCAGTTGGCGCAGGCCTCTCGCAAGTGCAGGCCGAAACTCGGCAAGGTCATCTAAGGTGTAGTTCATGGTTGGCCGCGAATGGCCCGGTGTACTGACCGCGGGAGCTGGTGCGGAAGCTAGCAGTTTCCGATATGCAAAGGGAGGGAATGCAACATCTAGTATGGTTGAGTTGTAGATGGCGAGGCCCAAGACCACACCGACCAAGAAGTACTGGTCAGAGGTCTCGAAAGTATTCGGGTTGAAGTAACAGAAATGCGAATCCTCATCGTATACAAAGAGGCCTAAGTGTGTCTGGTCAATATGAGTAGCGAGCGGCAAACAAAACAGTACATACCATGATCCGGGTTGAAGACCTCCCGCACAAGGAGGAGGAACCACTCTTTTCGAAGCCCACCTCCATCTACGCCCTCTTCACCCTGGAATTCGATCCGTAATGCCTTCTTGATGTCCTCACTGCCACTTCCGACCACCTCGCTCACCTTCTGGAGGCTATCATCAACCAAACATTCTCGCCGGACACTAAACACAAGGTGCTGGGTATAGCCCTTGTGCGACATAATGCTGTCAAAGAAAGCTTCTCGCGCTTTCCCAGCCATCTGGCGCTTGGCGTCGAATTCGAGAATCTGAATCTTGGCCCATATGCTTAGGAAGAATGGGTATTGGCAAAATGTGAACTTGCCCCTCTTTGACTCCCACAGTTCAAAGTCGGCCTTGAAATCAAGTGTGTCCACAAGCGTGTTATAGAAGTCGCTTGTTGCAAACAAATGGTCGTACATGCGCCCACCGGGGGCGTGGCGCTGGCGAACGTGGGTATGGCTATTTGCAGCGACGATGAGAGCCATGAATCTGGCAGCTGCTTTGATCTGCCAGTCATCCGTATACGTCGTGCGTTTTTGCTCGACCGGTGGTTTTTGCTTCCTTGGGGTCTTAGACGCTGCCAGAGCCGCGTGGAGAGTAGCTGGTGTATTGCCGGCACGCGCATTCGGCATCTGCGGGATCAACCCATCCGTAACATCAACTTTTTGCTCAACTTTTCTCTCGTTCTGTCGCGTTAGTCGATATGTCACAAATGAGCTCGTCGTGTCTTTCATCTGTAGCAAGAGATGTTCAGGCAGTCTCGACAGCCAGGTTATTAGGTGGTGATGACAGATTTCTGACGAGTTCGCCAAAAGGCCGAAAATTCTCTTGATGATTCCTGAATGGCGGCCTATTGGTGACCGTTCATCTGCTTCGGTCACTTTTTCGTGCCTTTTTCCTTTATCAAACTGCTGAAGGTGCCCAGTATACGATTGGAACCCCGGAACAAGGAGAGGGTTTGCGAGGAGAAGCAACAAGAAGCGTGTATCCTGAGGCTCCGCCATTAAGCGCCCGGGTCGCTTTAGAAGCATCTCACTGCACTTCAGGAGAACTCTCTGTAGATGTTCTTGCGCCTGAAGGGCCACCTGTTCGAATTTTTGGAGAGCCGGTTCTTCCAGCGCCGCCATAGCATCGGATTGTACCAAATCCTCGTAATATTCCCTCCAGAATTCGGCAGCGTTTGTCACGACATGGTACCACTCCATTACCGCGCCCCAATCGATACGAGGCGACCTAGAACTCACGATTGAATTTTTATCCTCACGTCGCCTAGACGAGCCTCGCGACAGGTTGTTGTCCTCTTGGCCCCCAGTCCACCATGACCCATTCTCGGCAAAGTCACCAAGTAGAAGCAGTTTTGGGTCGAGCTCTGAGATTGGCCCGTCGTCACGAGCTGGATCCCTCTTTACTTCAACAGGCGCTCGCTTAGTCACTTCAGGTGGCTGTTTGGTACTAACACTAACCCGTCGAGGGACAAACGAGTGGTTGACACATGAATATGAGCCGAAGCACAAAACTAGATAATCTTCGACCTTTTTGAACATCTTCTTCGGATCAAAACTAGTCTCTTGTAAGCCGGCGTTGGAGCCATTGTTTCGAGAATGGTGCCTTGGCGGATGCGGAGGACTTGTAGTGTTGGGATATGATGTTGAGTAAGATCTTGAGTTACCAGAAGCATAGTGTAAGGGATTTGGCTCCAACCCCTGGTCGGCAGAGTCATCAAATACCGGGTTGTATTGGTACGACGAGGGCGTATTGATAGACGAAGGAGAGCTCTCGTGCATATTACCATTGCCCCGAACAGCAAAGTAATCATCTGTAGATTTAGATGGCGAATGCCTTGGCGCCATGGGGAACGGTCGGCCCGTATTTCTTGCAACCCAATGCTGCAGCGCAGAACACAAACAACTTCTGGTTAGGCTTTTCGTATGGTCGATTGAGATGAAGTTTGCTGAAGCCTAGTTAGCAGGCGGCACAAAAGAAACTGGGATTCATCAACGCACGAATGCTGGGAGAAATGCCCAAAGGTGAGGTTCCTGTGGATTGCGCCTGTGAGGCAACACGAGGGACAGCCCGGATAGTACAACGGGGAGTCGGCGTATACGGCTTAAGATCATTTATGGTCAAGCATTTTGTACATCTAAAGACCTGGAGCTCCTTGGGCCAGCGTACCAGGCCAGCACAAGTCATGCAGTTCCCAGTAGCAAAGTCGTTGGGACCCAAGGGCGCCCTATTAGCACCCGTAGCCTGAGACGAACTCGAATATAATTTCGAAGCGTAGTCACGGCTATCGACGCAGTCATCGTCATCGACAGCGTCCTTTTCGATCCCGGCATTCTTCTTCTTTTTACTCGAGAATAACGAAGGGAATGGGTGGCTCATGGAGCGAGAATGCTTGCTAGCGGATTTCGGATTAGGCGTGTCGCTGTCGTCGGAACTTGAACTTCCTTGCAACTGCTGAAGGTTACGAATCGGTGTTTCAATTTCTTGGAACCTCGAGTTCGCTCTTGGCCGGCTGGGCAGATTGTTCATAACAGGTTCGCGGAAGGCAAAGTCATGTTGACCTAGGGACGGTCGGTTTGTACGGCCATGCATGCTGGTCGCATTGGCGTAGACACAGAGGGGAGCCTAGAGAGGGAACAGCTAGAAGTCAAAAGATACAAATCGCAAGTGCTCGATCATCCGCAGGGTTCATAGTCTGCGGCCGGTTGGCAACAGTACGGTGTATAACGGTGTATAACGTTGTCACGGTTGGTAGCAGTGCCTGCCTGGAGTCCACAAAGCAGAATTCACTGAACGACGGTAGTGCTTCGAAGTTTAAACATACGAGGGTAAGTTCGAGGAAAACGCGACAAAGGAGCCTGAGACAACCTAAACCTCTCTCCGGTAGACGCTCGAAGGATGTAGCGACAGTCTGTTAGGGACCAATTCAGAAATGAGGTGGAAACCAAGAGAGAGTTGCTATGACGTAGAGGAAGGATCGAAGCACGATACGCGACAGTTGTGCAGCCAAATATCTCCTAAGTTTGTCCTGAATACGAGTATTGAAGGAGTCGGGGCCGGGGTCTGGTCATCACTGCGGTCAGACAAGAGAAAAGACAAGGAGGGTTTACTAGAACGTTATTGCTGCTAAAACTGAAAGATCCAAACGTCAAAAGAGAGTAGAAAGGCAGCTGCAAGCCTCTACTCGCAACTAAGCTCGCAGGCAGAGCGATAGGAAGAATACAGAAGAAGCTACTGATAAGGTTGGCAAGGTCCTAGCAAGGTTCGTCCAAACCAGAGCTTTCCAAGGTGTAGTTGCGAGATGGTGACGTAAAAGCTCACATTTTATGGTGGAGAAATAGTGAGACGCAACCTGTACGGTACGGTAGCGACTAGCCCCCAGGGGTTGTAGGTTGTGGTTGTACTACCCAAATGTGCCCCAAACTTACCGATTCAGGATATGTAGGCACACCCCTTGCTTCTGCTCGTACTGGACTTGGTTTTAGGCACTTAGGCCAGGGGCTTTAAAGCTGGGTTGGGGGACAGGGGCAGCTACAGAGATCTGTACAGTAGGTACCTATTCAAAACTTTGAGTTGGTACCATTGGATTTGAAGCCTTGGCAGTCTTGTCTCGTCTGCCTTTTGTGTCATGTCCTAAACAAGGATCGTGAAGTATTGTACCTATTAGACCCCAAACCCCACAGATATAGGTACTAATTTGTGATACAGCGCAATAAGTCCAGCCAGAAACTTGTAAATAATTGTGTTGCATCACAAAAGGTTCCTGGCAGGTGCAGAGCCTATGAACATCTGCAACTGCACATGCAGACAGGGATATCAATGATTGGTAATGTTAGTGAAATAAGAGAAATGCAAGTTGCTTGTGCAACTTGATGTACCTACTTTGCAAAATATTTTTAGTAGGTGCTACCGAGTGGCAGGTACAGCCTTCCCCTTGGAGGTATACCCCCTACATCTTAATAATATGTACAAGTAAGTCCTGCCTCCTTCCAACCTATATGCCCAGCCAGGTAGGTGGGGAAGTATTTGTTGCTTTCATGTCTACTAACCTAACCTAGGTAATTCATCTTGTCTAATAAGCAATTCAAACTTTAACAAACAACGCAAGAAGGCATCTTGAAACTTGTAGTACTTGTGCCTGCCCAGCTTAGGTTGCACATGCAAGACACTCCCAGACATCGTTACACGCGGGATCGTAGCCGCGACCTTGTGTTTTAAATCCAATTCCAAACTTAGGTTGAGGGACCCTAAATATCGGCCCAGGTACTAACCTAGGTACATACAGGTAGATATTACCTATGATGTCGTTCTTTGCAACTCTAAAATCGTACCTCCTACAAAATAGATATTGTCGACTGGCCAACACGTCCCATGCACAAGTCACGAGAGATACTAGTATACACCAATAACACCTCCCAGTTTTCCATACATCACCTACACAAGCGATAGAAATCCCGACATGACCCTGTATCTATCACTTCAGTAGAATTCCCTATCTCCGAGCCGTGATTGTATGGTTACACTCGAGATTAAACAAAATGAGACGGCAGCACGAATGAGAGGAGGGGCAGGACAACCCCAGCTAGGCCCTAGTGGGAGCATCTTCCCCCAGTCTATTGTAAGACGAGTGGGCAGGGCGGGGAGCTATAAGCCTTTTGTGTCCTTTCCAGGAATGATATTATATGTCTACCCGGTTGTTGCTGTTGCCACTACCGTTTTGTCCAGATAGCCGGCTCTACCCCTTGTAACCAGTTCTTACAGCAGCTGAGAGCAGCAATATTCAGGTCAAAGGCTCTTGGCTCAGCTCAGCTCGGCTCAGCCCCGGCCATCCATTTCACTGGAATCCCCTCATGCCGGGATTGCTCAACGCTGCAGCACATACTGCTCTATATAGGTATATTAGCACATGCCTGCCTCAGCTCCCTTGAGGTGTTTCTTTTTTCCGGATGGACAAGCCCAATCAAGGCAGCGCCCACAGGCAGCTAGTCGGAGCATTCCTGACGACCGTCATTCCCGGCAGCCAGCCATGTACATACGCCTTTCTGCACTTGCTTGACCTGGATGCAATGTCGCAAAGGATGGTAGGAATTGTAACAAGGTGCCTTGCTTCGTAGGGAGTGCTGCTCGGCAGATGCCGCATAACGGATTCTTCCTTATACCTTAGAAATCCCCAAGCCTAGGCATCATCATGTGCACTTCTTGAATCAGCCGGATATTTACCTATTCAAGACACGAAATTGAGACGCTGAATAATGTCTACATGTACTTTGCCCAACAGGTTAGCCATAACCAACAGTCACTTTCTGGTGGCTTGGGGTGAGAAACCGTTTTCCTAGTCAGCATGTGAAATGAACGGCCATTTTCACAAGATCATGGCTGCTCATTTATTGTAACGAAACACATAAAAGCAAGGCAGCCCAGGACGTGCGTTGCAGATCAAGCTCCCAGGATACAAACATCGATGGATTTTTAATGTAGAAATGATGGTTTTCAGACAAATAGTATGTACGGGAAGTCATACGGATTGCAACCTGTCAATATCATGCAGTCAGGCATCCAATCTGGGTGCTGTCAGGGTACAAACTTGCATGTGATAGTATCTTGGCATGCGCCGATCTTATCAAATATTTCTGCTTTGTCCACTTCCAGTTACGCACTTCTGTATCCGATTCCAAGGAATGGCAAAGCTAATAACACAAATGCAGGAACAGCCGTCCACATGGTCCACGCTAGGCTGAAGCAAAGTTGACGTCTGCACAAGCACAAGCTATTGTCCCCTAGTCTAGGGCGGTTTGCGGCCAGATTGCAACGAGTGGCCCCTCCAACCAAAGAATCTCTCGATCTGATCACATAGCCGTTATGCCATGTACAGCCAAGCAGAGGTGCCTCCCTCATCTCTCTAACTCTTCTAGCACTATCGTGAGTCTACCGATACGTGAAAGAACAGGTTACCATGGCAGTCTGCAGAGCGGAGCAGGTAGGTACTATCGTCAATGCTGTCGCCGAGACCTAAGTATCTACAATCGAGGAAAGAACTTGTATCCGCGTATTTCTTGATAGCCGCATAACTGCAACGACTAAGCATGATGTCGTCCCTCTTGATTCCATCCTTTCTATGGGCTAATCTCCAAAAAGCAATTCATCTTCTGCCACTAACCTTCCAACCCACGTAAACGAGCTTTCGTCATCAAACAACCCGTCACCAATAGTCAACCTCGGTAGTCTGCATACATCTCCAGGCAGCCTCAAAATCCCCACTCCCTAGTCATTGATCATTGATTGGCCGTTGATATAAGCAATGTAACCGGGCGCACGCCTAAAAAGCCAGCAAGATGGACTTCAGCTTTCAAGGTTTGATTCAACGCCATAATTCCGAGATGGAGACCGCATTCCGCAGCCTAGTCAACACAATTGTCAACCACAGCCAGTTGACCGTCACTTTGCTTCGCATCAGCAATGTCACTGAAGAGTAAGTCATACGAAAACAAGACACTTTGTTGCCTACCTACTTGCGCTGTCGCTAATATGCCGTCTTCCCCAGCTCTTTTCACGCGACGCTCGAGGCCCGAGTCACTAGAACTGGCCCGGCGAGCGCCACCATCGCGCCAATGACCGTCCACCTGTGTGGCGTGGCCGGACTGTTCGCTGAGATCGCGCTGCCCGCGATAACGACGCAGGCAGGCGGCAGCGATGTGGTCGTGACCAACCAGATGGTGAAGATCTTCGACGCGGGCGCTCTCAAGGCGTTCATCCAGGCCGTCATCCACGGACAGAGCGCTGTTCTCTCCCTGCGCAACGGCAAGACCGCCGTCAGTGCCCTCGGCATTGGCCCTCGTGACATCGTCTTTGGAAAGGATATCGATTTCCCCGGCATGTGCGGTCCCGTCGTTACTGTCAAGGCCGCCAGTCTTGTCCAGAACGTCGGTAACTTGGCCAGCTCGATGTCCGCTCTGAGCGCCGAACAGGCTGCTGCTGCTGCTGCGGCTAAGGCTGCCGCGGGCGGCGCGAGCGGTAGTGGCGGCAGCACCAGTAACAGCCCCATCCCAAGCCCCAGTCCTACCACTGGTAATTTCTGTTCTCTTTTGCCTATCAATAACACGTACGTCAACATCACCTTGTCCGTGGTCAACCCCGGCCCCCTCGAGATCAGCTTTGGCATGTGTCACTTCGACATCGAGAACGAGAAGGGCCAGTTCGTCGCGGAGCTCAAGGGCCGTCTCGATATTCGGCGTAACCGCTTTGAGGTCACGATTCAAGGGATTGTGAACAGAAATGTTACCTCGAAGTTGGCCAGAGATATGATGAAGCACAAGAAGGATAAGCAGCAGGCCGGCGTTGCTTCTGGTGCTAGTGCCAAGAATAAGGATCCCCAGAAAGCGAATGACAATGAGAATGAGGAAGGAGCGACAGCGCCCGAGGCTCGATTGGTCGGAAAGCGCTGCGCCGGCGCCGGCTGGTGCGACGAGTCGGTCAAGAACATCAATGTCCCCGTCCACAACATAGGCGTCCTATTTCGCGCTCTCGGAATGGAGCATGACCCTGAGGAGATCCAGCGGTTGACGCCTGCTGATGCCCAGGAACCATTTGATGAAGACGGACAGGGAGAAGAGCCCGCCAAGAAGAAAGGTGGTTTCGCCGGCTGGACACGTCGATTTGGTCTTCATTGAATTGCGTACGCCCTTTGATTGATTGGTTGGTTGGTTGGTAGGGAAAGAGGCGTTCAGATGCTTTGCATTGTGCTGCTTTTGTTGTTGGCTTCTTTGCATTCTTCGCATTTGCATGCAACAGGGGCGGAAAGGAAAAACGGTTGCGCGGTTTGAACGTTGAACGGAACGAGACAAATGATGATGACGATGAGACAACGCGTCTTGGCGAGTCGACCAAGGTCTTCTTCTCTTTCTCTAGATAGAAAGAATAAAAGTGCTCAATGCTCTCTAAAATTCCGATGTTGTGTTTCCCTTTTTGACTGACAAAACCGAAACCGGGGCCGTGTAAGTAAGAACGTGGATCTCATGTCGTTCCCAGACCCCCCGGTTGCTATAGTAGTTGTCTTCGTCTCGTTGGTGTTTATTCATCTAAGCGCCAACCAGATCATAAGAGGTAGATGCCCCTTCTTTTCCCAACTCTTTGCCGGGAGGGATGAGTTTTTATATACAGGCGAAGATCCTCTATAAGCCTACCCTAGGTCGGCGGGATCTTCCTCTAATATTCGTCCTTTCTTCTTTTTCCCTTTTTTCCTTTCAGTAAGGCATTTATTTCATACCGCAACCCAATCCTGCCCACTACAAGACTCATCCAATTCTTTCATGAAAGCCTCGACACGCTCCATCACCCATCCTGAGGATATCTTCTTATTCTTCTCCTTCTCCTCCTGACTCATGGCTTCGCTATCGGGTCGTTGTTTCCGCTCGTCGCCAAGCTTAATCGTGTTGAGCGACTTGCAGGTACTTCCGTCGAGAGAGAACTGCAGACAGTCCGTCTTTGCCTCGCAGAGAGCCCGGCATTCCTCGAATGTGGCGTCCTCAGCTTGCACGTCCTTGGACAGGTTGTCCCAGTCGTCCTTGCGCCGCTCAAGTTGTGGAAGCACGAAGTTTCGGAAAAGATCCCCGTGGCGGGGGAATTCGGGATGTGAGGCGTTGCGCTTGAAAATATAATGTTAGTTCATCTTCCCTTTCTGTGCGAACTTAACAAAGAGAGGCAGAGGGTGGGTTTGGCTTACCTTCGAGTTCCATTCCTGATCAAAGGCATAGTAGGAATAGATATTCTCAGGTGTCATATGATGATAAGTAGTAGCGTAGTAGCACCAAAGCGGGTAACCGGCAGACGGCTTCACCTTGAAGTCCAACGTCGAGGGCATATCTCCCTCGAGAGTAGGCCAAGCCCACGACAGCTCCACGCCGGCGTCGTTCATAACCTTGGAAATGATATAATCGCCAGCCCACTGGCTGAGCGTGAGCTCGTTGTACGCGCGCGTGTCGTTCTCGTGGCGCTCGACGAGTCGCTTCATGGCCGGGTTGGAGATGATAATGCCGGCCCCGCCATAGGCAAACTTGTCGCTTCCCAGGTTCATCTGTCGCCCGATGTAATAAGGGCGGGAAGCATCGATGTGAGACAGCCAGGTCAGGAGGCTGTGCCAGAAAATGTACGTGTCGCACTCGGTGAACACGTACCACTTGCTCGTCGGGCTCTGGCGGTATGCTTTACTCGCTGTGGGCAGGAACTTCCATTTATCCAACTTCCACCCCGGCACGTCACGGCCCAAACCGGTGTTCGGCGCATCCGTCCAGTCCTCGATCTCCTTACTCGTGAACCCCTCCTTCCCGTGCTCCTGTAGCCGACGGTAATATTCGAAATCAGGATGCTGAGCTATGAGGCCCGAGTCGAGCTCGTCTAGAGCGTTTCCTATGTGTTGCCCGGCAAATTCCTCCTCCATGTCGGACCATATCCCATGGTGTCGGTAGCATGGTAAAGTGGTATTTAAGAGTGGCGGCAGCTTTTTGTGGGCTTCATTAGAGCCCGTCCTGACTATGACGAAGACATCCTCGAGGCCGCCTAACGAGGAGCAGGGGTCGTGGGGTTTACTTCCAGTCGTAATGTGTGGCAATGGTAGATGACGGTCGGTTATAAAAGGAACATGACGGTATTCGCGGAACACATGGAGAGTTGCAATAACTAATATACTTATGCCAGCATAAGACACCAACCGCCGTCGGTTCCATAGGCCGCCAGGTGTCAAGCCCATTATAAAGATAATATTATAAGGTATAAATGATAGGTAATGAATCTATTCGACAGAGAAGATATATAAGATGCGACCGATATAGCGATTTCTAAGGAAGGAAAGAAAGAAAGAAAGAGACAACAATCTCCGGCATAGAGATAGTGATCGACTACTCAGAAGTCGATATCGAACTGTCGATGGACTTTTGCCATGGGGCTCCCTTGTACTGCCAACGAGCTTAAAGTATTATCGTGAACAGCCAATGCTAAGATATTGTGGTATAAGAGATAGGTATAAATCATGAAAGAGCGATCTTTTGGCCCCGAGTCAAAATACGTCAGGAAAAGGGCACAAAAGACAATAAGGGCACGTTGATGATGAGAAGTCGTCTGATGTTGGAGGACGGGTTTACCGAAAAGCAACAAAACAGAAAATAGTTGTTTGAAACAGAAACAAAAAGATGCCCATCCAAGTGGCCATATGGACTCCTTCGTTACATCAGAACGCCAAGGGCTTGTGATGGAGTTGCACAGTATCCATCCAGGTCCAGTGAATAGTCGAAGGGGGGCGTTGCTTGTCCATTTCAGGGAGTTGACGCTCACAATCTTACATACGCATGTATGTACATCTTCCATTCCCACCCGATTTCCATCCCCATCCCGCAGGCAGCCAAAGTAGCGGCAAAGGCGTCGATCGGATCCGAGAAGTCGGTCGGCTTCAACGCCGTTGTCCCTACCTTTTATATTTAACATCAACCCGAATAATTACCTCAACATTCAGTCTGTCCTTGATTCTAAGAATCGAGGTACTTCTATGTATCTTCATCGCCTTTAGAAAAAAGAAAAATTAGGGGAGGGAGGGATCTCCGTGGAACACAGTACAATACATAGGTAGGGCTTTCTGAGATAATACGGAGAATGCTGATCGTGCTGATCAATGGAGGCAGGTGGGCAAAAGGTGGTGCATGCTCCGCCATCGACGGGCGGACACATTCCACCCAACCGGCTCTAAAATCTCTAAAATAGCCAGCAAGAGTTTTCCCACCCCTAGACCGTGCGTAATTGTGGCTCCGATGGCCAGGGCTGATGAAACAAGCAGTCCCGCCCTGCCCGCTAGCAGATAGGTTAGAATCCCGGCATCGAGTTTCTTCTGTCTGAGAACTAACCGATACCTACCTATCTAAAACGAAAGGTGATAATATCGATGGAACCAGTCAATTCTGCCATTAATTGATGGAAGCAGCGGGATGAGGTAAATACTCGCTTCTACCGAGTCATTGGGACCTTTTTGTTTACCGGGTCTGATACGCCTAATAGGTACCTACCTACATAGGTATTAACGGATTAGGTAAGTCCCGACTGCCCCTTTTGATTGGGTGCTGGTAGCCAACGTCATGTTGACACTCGTATTGCCCATGTTTTGCCGCCAAAAATAGATTTGTAAGGTAAGTGGTTGCGACAGCATTATTGGATACTACGAGTGCTGGGGCTTATCGGGGCTTGTCGGGGCTTGCTCTTCGTCGTGTCCTTGCTCAGCGCCTCGATAGCACCTCATCATCAATTGATTCCCGTAAGTTTTTCTAGTGAGATCCGAAGCATCTTTTTGATTAATTAGTTTCATGCCTGTCGAGCTATCCGATGTTCTGTGCGATATCCTGCCTATTGAAGATCCGTCACCTCCGACACGAAGTGTTTAGTTTATGCTTATAGCTGCATGTTGCATGCTGTGTACAGCAGTACCATGTTACCTTGGACGTCGTGCATATTTGCTTACCTTGGGCTGTTAGAACCGCACGATTGGGAGGTCTCGGCTATGGCGCGACCATGATGCAAGCCACATCACATTCCATCTCTGGTACAGAAAATGTTCTATCTGTTTTTATTTGTTCGCTACCTATCCAACATCGAAAGAGAAAACACATGCATAGACATGTCTCGTCTATCCGTCTAAGGTCCAGGTTTAGGTCTAGGTCTAGGTCCAGGTCTAAGTCTATCTAACACCGTGACGTCTTTCAGGCACAATCATACCCCATCCGACAGGTCCTAGTTGCATCTACGCGAGGGACATCCTCTAGCGTGGTTGCATGAATGGTATGTTGTGGCTTGCCACATGGTCTTTATCGTGACACGACATACTGGTGCGGTAGTAGGTACCCCTCTCTTCCTTACCGGCTAAGTGCCTGGATATTAGTCAAATACAATAGCGGCCTTAATGGCAGACTTGTTGCGGATGCTCTCGAGGGCTTCGCCCCATTGTTCGAGCTTGAAGGTCTTGTTGACGATACCCTGGGTCTTGACCTTGCCGCTATCGAGATAGTCAACTGTGGCAGGGAACATGAAAGTTTCGGAGAAGGAGCCAAGAATGGTGATTTCTTTCGAACGGAGAGATTGCAGTCAGCGCAAAATTCAATATGCACCATTATGTTATAAAGCGAAAAAAAAAAAGGCAATTAACGATCTGGTTCCGACTTACCATCACCGAAAATCTTGGAGGGGGGCCATAAAATACGGGCCGCGCTAGGATACACTCCGTAGCAGACGAGTTTGCCGCCGCGACGCACGTAGTTAATGGCATCTTCGAGGACCTTTGCGCTTCCACTGGCCTCAACGACTAATTCATTTCGCAGTGATAGTTAGTATCGAATACCAAACTGACGATTGATCGTCCAATTCCATGATGGGAGGTGAGGCATTTGGGAGCAGCTTACCGATATCGAAGCCGTAGGGGTTATCCTTCTTGATCTGTCCCCACTGAGGAGTCGGGTCTGACCGGGACAGGGGGACGTAGACGTCGGCCGCATTGAGGCTCTTCGCGAGCTCCATCTTAGCACCCTCGGGAGCGGCGATGGTGAGTTGCGAGACCCCATTTAGTTTTCTGAAAAAAGGCCGAATGAGTTAGTCCGTCATCCTCACTTAGAGATCACTGGAGCTGTCTTCTACATACAGGAACTGAGCCATCATGAGTCCGGTTGGACCAGCACCGATCAACAGGGCGTGCGACCCGGGTTTCGGCGCGATCTTCTCTAAGCCGTGCATCGCGCAAGAAGCTGGTTCGATCAGGGTCGCGTCAACATCACCCAGGTTGTTGATCTTGAACAGACGTCCTTGCGGGTATGAGCACTATGCCTTTCAGTCAGCTTCCTGGCCGCTCTCGAACAGCTGTAGGTGAGAAAAGAGATACTAACGTATTCGGCGAATCCACCGTCCAGGCCTAGTACGCCGTGAGCTTTGAAGTCCTCGCATAATAGTTCATCGCCTCGTCGGCAATAGAAGCTGTTAATGGAATTAGCCCCGAGATTTTCGCTACTTAGCAGTACGTGAGGGTCGGCCTACCAGTGTCCACACAGCTCGGAGTTGTCGGCTGCGACTCTATCACCGATCTTGAATCCCTTCACATCATCGGCAAATGCTAAATAACAAAAGTCAACACTTGAATGGTACTAACAGAATTGGTATTTCTTCGATAGACTTACCAACAACCTCGCCAACGGTTTCGTGACCGGGAATCAGAGGGAATTCGGCAATGAACTCTCCTTCGTGGATGTGCAAGTCAGTACCACAGACACCGCAGGCCTATGACACGTACGTCTTGTTATTACGGCTGAAGCGAGATGCTGAGTTGCACTAAGATTGCAGTCGCTGTTGACTCACTTTGACTTTGATAAGGACATCACCAGGTCGAAGAGTGGGAAGTGGGACGTCTACGATCCCCCACACCTCTGGCTTCTCATACCTGTGAGCGTGTGGCTGTCAGATACTGCTGAGCGTGCCCGGTAGCAGGCTCTGTAGTTACTAGTGTGGCAGCCTAGTACGACAGCAACCTTTACACATTTACACGATTTATGCGTGACATCGCATGAGAAAAGCGACCACTTACCTAAGAGCCTTCATAGTTTTCGGAAGATTGGCCATGTCTGTTTATAAAGGGGCTTGGAAAACTTGAAAATGTTCGATGGTTGTCGTACGTGAATGAGGTAGCTCTATCCTATTATAACCGATGAAACGAGAGGGCGCAAGAGAAAGAGAAATATCATGTATAACGACAAGCAGTCCTGCACGAGTTGGGCTACACTATATTTATATACAGGTCTTCCTTCATGCACGTTTGTCTTACTTAAACCCGGACAAGACAAAGACTACCTACCTACTACCTAGGTATCAGCAAGCGTTCGTGGCGCATAGGACGTCTCAATCCCCGATCCTAATCCCATAGAAAGTCAGAGAAGCTAAGTATGTAAGTAGAACCCCCCAAGACTGCCTAAGTATTTTTTGTACGTTAGCCCGAGAGATACTTAGATGGCTTCCAGGACTCCGCGAACATTCCCGACGATACATTGATATTCGTAAATAATATACAAGAGCCTCCACCATGACGCAAAGGCGTTCTTGGAAAGCGGGATACGTGGGGATGGCCTATCTTCCATTGTGTATACATATAAACGCCCCACTGACCTTGCTGCTGAACCCGCGAGATCTGACGTCTGACGTAGAACCGCGGTGCCAGCCGGAGATGGGCTGTTCAAGTAGGCAGGCAAGTAAAGTAGTCTAGAAGCTACGCTAATAACCCGCCACGGCGGGCAGTGGGTGGGAAACAAGATGGGGGTTAGATAGAAGCCTAGATACGAAAACGTCCCACTCGAGACAAGACTCTTAAGACAAGCCCGAACGAAGCTTTACCCGCGCACATAGAAAGGAAAGCTACTTTTCGGTTCGCCGAAGCCCGGAATGCAATAGGTTACCGACCTACTGGCGACTGCAATCCATGAATTTGGATAGCTTTATCTGCCCCCGGGTATGCAGGATCGCATCAAGAAACTTAATTCAGACAGGCCCCGGGCCAAAAATCACGCTGATAATGTATGAGGGATAAATATGTGGTGATCTACCTTTTTTTTTTTTTTTTTTTGCCTTGGTGTAACCTACATAAGCAAAATGGGTGGATTACAAGCCAGTCAGCGAAGAAAATGTGACTCTAGATCACGCAAACTTACTCGAGGTTCGTCCTTTCGGGGTCCTTCGAAACAGTAATAACATGCGATGAGGCGACAAGACAGGGGATCATGTGACTCTATAATGTTGGAAGTCCGACGATATTCCACTCACATTCTGCTTCATATTTGACTGGCTATATACAGCATACATACCTACGTGCCACAATATGTGCAGGGAGTGGCTTTTGACAAAACAGCTTCTACTATTGCTACATTGCATAGTAACGACAGCTGTGGCTTCCCTAAAGCCGCGGGGATTCAGCTCGGCATAAGCAATCCTACACAGAGGTCAGCAAGTCAGTTAGAGCGAGACCGGAACTAGCCTCGTCTCTCCAGAGTTGACGTAGGTTACATGTGCAGAGTCCATTCGCTCATTCTGAGGTACTGCGACTTGCATCTGATATTGATCAAGACCCCTTCACTTATCCATTCAGACCTGGTTGCCCAAAGACAGGACTTTGCCAAGTGTTTCTACATTGCAATGCTTATGAACTTTGCGTGATTTTCTTATCATCCGACAGAAACAGTAATTTCGTCATGGGCAAAGTCGAGAACGGGGCATCTCTCTTTGGGAAACCGTTGTATCATGGTCATCGTGGAGTCTGGAATCTGTGTTTGACTGTCTAGCCCCTCTACACCCTGTAGGGGTTTGGTTAGAGCTACCCAGATCATCATCCGTTCGGCCCAGAGATACTCGGCATTGCAAGTCTCAATCATTATTAGCTTCTAAGAACTACTTAGACTCCTAAATGCGATTTGGATCGACTGCCATGCCGGTCCGATCTCCGGGGATTAACCATACACACGACGACAAAAGGCTTTCACGGCTCGAGGAACGCGGATGGTTTTGCTTGGCAATCAATCGTTTGTTTGGCGCAAAAACATGACCCTTAAATTCGTAGAAGACGGTACCGAGAATTGGTCTCCTTTTAACTCCCACCCGTGCATCCGAGGTTGTACCCTATCGATTTTTCCATCACGCATGCAATATCGCGTGACAATGCAGGTGCTTCCATTCCAAAGACTACATGTCCTAGCCGGTAATCATGTGCATCGAAGGAATTGTTTAAAGAAGAGGGACTAGGTCTCCTTTTTTTACGAAGGAGGAGCTCCACGGCCACGGCCGAAGCCACCACGGCTGTAACATCATAGTTAGTTTGATATCCTCACCCTTTGCTCTGCTCTGCTCTGCAGTATGTAATCGGCGGAACTTACAATTGAGGGTTGAATTCGCCAGGAGCACCACCCTCCTTACCCTCACCAGCGTCTCTTCGTCGGTATCCACCCTCACGGTCGCCACGGTCGCCACGGTCGCCACGGTCACCACCACGGCCACGGCCGAACGGTCTGCGCTCACGCTCGCCCTCACCGCCCATCATACCTCGGGGAGGAGCGTGCGATCGCTGCTGCTTAATGTGTGTGGCGGGGACAATCTCGGCGGGGAGGTGTAGCCACTCGCGGAGGTAGTCGAGACCCTCGGGGGTCAGGGTGTAGTAGTAGTATTGCCAAGAGAACTGGGTCTTGACATATCCGCGCGAGGTGAGGGACTGGGCGGCCTTGACGACGTAGAGGTTCTTGGTGTCGATATCGGGGTGCTTGGGAAGGTTGAAGTCCTTCTTAGCGACCATCACGCCCTCACGGAAGAGGTACTATGACAAAGCAAGAAAACGTTAGCTCGACCGAGATAATTCGTAGATACGATATGAATTCATCATCATCATCTTCTTCTTCTTCACATAACAACTGAGTCTCGCGGACCAGTCTTCGCATGTGCTAGTTGTAGATGTTGAATATTGGATGGTGCTAACCTCGTGGATCTTCTTGCGGTCAGCCTTCGGAATCAGCATCTTGGCGGTTCGTTGTTTGCGACAAGATGTTGAGGATTCGGGGTGTTGGGCGTGGTGAATTAGGAACCTTGAGAAGTTGGCTGGCGCTGGCACACTCAAGATCAAGATCCGGATTGCAGGTGAATTGGAGATGGGTCAATTTTTTGGTGTGTGCAAAAACCCTACGCGAGTGGCTTGATAAGGGAATCACCTGCTAAGCAAAGTGGGGGTGGGCCTTCTTCTGTGTACAAGTGTGGCTAATGCGTCCATTGTTTGGCTGACTTGGGTGTATTCTGTAATTCAAAGGCTGTGGTAGTAAGGCTAGCTCAGCTGGCAGATAGCAGATAACAGATAAGAACTGTGCTGATAAGGTACGTAGTACTTGCCAATTGCTGGGCCACCTACATTGCGAACCCAAAGATGCCTTCCTTCTTATCTAATACGACTAGTCCAATTTATGGGGCCCTATTAGTGGAGCCCCGCCGTTGCCATTCATTGTTTCTCTAGACTTCCGATCCATACAAGAAGATAAACATCCGTACGGACCTCTTACCTTATTCAACGAGAGCCAACCCATCAACCTCCAAGTCTTTTGCCCGTTTCACATAGAAATATGATGGCCGGCGACAATATGGCTACGAAAAATCTCAACGTCTTTGTGACGACATTCCCTGGATTGGACCTACCCCGGACGATATCGTTCCCTCTCCCATCAACGGCAACAATACCAGACCTATGGCATTCCATCACCAAGAGGCTACCGTACACAGAGACCAGATTCATAGTGACGACTATTTCAAACAAACAGCTGATACCCAACTCAACTCAACATCTTTCCGACCTTTGCAGTATCAATGATGATTTCGTTTCCCTACGGTTATCTGCCCCTCTTTGCGGTGGCAAGGGTGGTTTCGGATCACAGCTTCGAGCAGCAGGTGGTCGCATGTCATCAAAAAAGAAGAAGAACCAGGGGGATGAGAACGGATCCAGCAGAAACCTCGACGGTCGACGACTACGGACTGTCAACGAAGCAAAGGCGCTTGCCGAATACCTGGCAATTAAGCCTGAAATGGAACAGAAGGAGAAAGAGAAGCGGCGCGCACGGTGGCAACAGATCGTTGAGGCTGCTGATGAGAAGGAACACGAGCTGAAGAATAGCACCAAAGGTCGCGTCAGTGGTAAATGGGTCGAGGATAAGGAAGAGGCGGGTGAACGGACACGGGAAGCTGTACTTGCTGCAATAAAAGCAGGTAACTACAAGGACAACTTGCTTGGCACATCTCATGGCTCGACTTCGTCCGAAAGCATCGAGGGGGATTCCACAAGTGGAGAAGAAGATGGATCCAAGGAACCAAACAAGTCAAAGTCGCCAACACCGCCCACGGCAACGTCATCCAAGAAACCACCAACGCGAGCCTTTGCTGGTTTCGACGAGGACGACGAGTTCATGAGTTCCGAGGACGAGGAGGATAAATAGGTATGGGGCAAATGCAAAAGGGGTGGATTGGATGATGCGGTTTTGTATTTTATAGCGCTTGTTTTGTGTTTTGATGGTCTCGAGTGTTACGTTAATATACCCCCGCGGACGCGCGGAATGTAAGTGAGCATATTTTGGGGGATGGCGAATCGACCTAGGCGTGAACATGATCCCGACGTCTGTCTAGTCGTGATCCCGTAAGTCCCGTACTTCCCAGGCATCGTTTCGCACTCCCGTTTGCATCCTCCATCAGGCCAATCTTTGTACTATAAATGTCCAGATCACCATGATAGCTAGGGTGCAAAGTCAGCAATGAGTCAACCCCTCAAACTCCAGTACTGACTTCGCAAAAGGACGAAGATTAGTGACGGAAAGTCGATACTTGCTAAAGGTCAAGTTAGTTAAGTACAATACTCAATAGGGATCGTTAGGACATTCTGTTAGTCCAATGTCCCTACTAGTACTTGTCGTATAGGATGACGAATCCTTAGGGGAAGGCCCGAGGAGCGTTTTACGAGAGGTTCTTTCAAGGAATAAAACACTGCTCTCCGTGATTAGGAACTTAGACACTCACCTCCCTTGGATGTTAACGAGAAGTTTCTCAGGTGGCATTGGACACCTGTTCGTTACTACATGACACATAGAGGCTCTATTGTGTCCATAGGGAGCTACTAGTCCTCTATAGGATACGTCTTTGCGGGCAAGTTAGGGAAAATGGAATTGGGCGGAAGACAGCATGGCAAAACAGATTGCGATTAGCACCACAGCGCCTGCGTGGACGAGCATGCTTATCGACGGAGAGGACGGATAGGTTGACTATATACATAATGGAGAACACCTATCATATACTAGACTAGATGCTAGTCCCATCCTCAAGTGTTGCTCAACACGTCAAGTCGGCAGCCAGGAAGCGTCAAGGATAGACCAAATAGTATTCGTATACCAGCACTTCCCCATTGAGTGAGACTTAATTTTCCTAACGTGATGCTACACTTTCGCTTCGATCTCGATGTTTAACTAGATAATTTAGTCGCGGGTTGGGTGGGGGGATCATCCTACGAAACGAGTTAGGAAGTTTGAGGTTCAATTGTAAGGCTAGTTGATTCGTAACCCCCTCAAAATAACGCAAGTGCCCAAGGGTGCTTGTGTCCATCTATCTATCGTGAACCCCGATATGCCCACCTTAAACGGTACCAGGCACCAGTACTCTGACACTCGATGATTTGGGATTCACGTCGTTCTAATAGCAAAGAAGCGAGGACCGATGTTAGGCTTTCAAGTGGCGCGAACCTCAATGTACCTACCCAGCCTTGCGATATAATAATGACCAAGACGTGTTGAGCGTCCTTAGAGATTGTTGTTAAATGCATGATAAGAGGTGCCTATATTAAGAGGATAGAGACGCCAGAGGAAATAGAACTATAATAAGGACGTCTTATGATCTGCCTTCTGTTTTACAAGACGATAGCGTTGTACTTTGATGCGTGGGTGTTCCCATAGCTTTCAGGGGCGCTACTACGTTCGAGGATGAATCAAGTGTCTTGTTATGGCATGCGAGCACTGGATAGGTATCCATCGAGTTTACCCTTTTACATAGCTTCACAGATTGCTATGATATAGATAAATCGTTCCATCAGGCGGAGAAGAGGAGGTTGATACAGCTATGCTGTCATTTTTTCTTCACCTGAGAACCCATGGCCTCCACGACCCCCTGTTTATTGTAGATATTTCTTATGTCAAGTTCTCCTGTTATTGACCAGAGGCAACTAGTTACGCTCGACCTTGTTTATGATATCGAAATTTATCAAAGCCAAATGGTATGTAGACACGCTGCACGGGCTTTTAAGTGGTCATCTCTTCTTCTGCCCTTCTCTCTCCCTGCCCCTTACACCGTCTCTAAGTACCGTAAACCTAGGCGTGAAGAGACCCTGGTTAGATGCAACCACCGTCCTTCTGGCTTGTCAGTGGTACATCAAGCAGCAATGATCGCTTCGACAGACTACCGACAGTCTAGGCTCGCCCCTTTCCTGGCCCTCAGTACAGTTCATCGCGCCTGGTCCAGGGAAAGAGGTAAGTAGTAATTATGCTGCTGTCATATGAGGGAAAAGGGTGGGATATGTGAGTATCTGTGACAAGACTGTGACAGAATCGCATGTTGTCCAACCAGAAATCGTCGAGGCATAATGCTATAGAGTAGTAATAAAAGGGGCACCGTATAGACTTTGCCACTACATTGCCTCACCCTCCCGTGCCGCCAGGTGGCAAGCTCAAACGTCTAAGGAACAACCGGGTACGATGCAACACAGTCTTGTTTCTCGGATGTGTAGGCGCCTAACGACCAAGAGACAAGACGAATGGATAGGTGGGTGGATCATTGAAGACCTCGGTGAATGTCTACACTATCTATCTACTGACGCCTACCTAATATTCACATGAATTGATTAAATGGGTAGAAGAACTTGATTCTCTAGCTACCTCTCTAAGCAGAAGATCTCTAGCAGATCTTATAGATGTTACTTAACAAAAGTATTGCGTGTCTTTGTACGCCTATATACAAGCAGCCGTAAGCAGCCATCTAATAATTGAGGCATATTAGCCATTTGGGATAAAGGCACTGAGAGGCAGAACCTTCATCCCCTCCTGACGATGGAGACACAAGTCAACTGTCCCCTCACGTCACATCATGTCATGCTATTTCATATTAGTCATTGTAAGGGACCGTTTACGTTCTGACAACAAACAATGTTGGACATAACTATCTGTATGTCAGTTACTGGTACATGTATGTAAGGAACTTTCTCGAGGGTTTAGGATGAATCTGTAGGTAGCAGCATATTCGGTGCATCTACACACACACACACACACACATACATACATAGACGGAGCTTTTAAAACCCCGATTTGGTCAATGTCACAGAAGGAGAAAGAAGGAAGAAAATAGGTACCCACAAAGGCCTGTGCCAGAATCTTGCAGCATGGATGTATGTAGTGTGCTGCAACGCAGTCACGAGATTCAGGCAGTTTGTACATGATACATTAGAGTATGTAGACAAATTGTCAACTATGTGGTCTCATCCAACAGTTGTGGGCCAATGTAGTATTCAGTGATGCGCGACGTACATGGGATCTGCGGCAAATGAGACGGTGGCAATTGATCCTACATGTGCTACATGTAGGTACCTTTCCCACCGTATACGTGTGGACGCCGTACCTACATACGTTATCATCCAAAAATCTAACGTCGCAATCGCTTCTCAATTGCCCCTTTCACCTAGGAAAAGGGATGTCATTTGTTGTTACACTGCATTTAACTCACCTAACCTACTATTACCAGGACGTCGGGTATGAACTGAGTAAGCGACAAACATATCGATACCTTTATTATGCACATATCCTACCTAAGTAGGGCAAGTAGAATAGTATGTAGGTAGCAAGAGGAGGTAGGATAGCACAGGAGGAGAGAAAAGGTGTGTATGGTAACTGCCGAGGTAGATACCTACATGTAGGTATGGTACTTTCTATCACAGCAGTTCCTTGCCTTGTTGCCTTGGCTCTGCTTCTGACCGGGGAAATAAAAGATGTCGTCTTATGCCAGACTATGCTGTACGAGGTAGAGCTGATCGGCATCACCCGCATATCTCGCTAGACCGTTGAGAGAAATGATAATTACAATTTTCCTAGTCAAGCAACACTATCCTCCTACCCAGGGAAATATTTCTTCCCCCGTCTTGTCCTTAATGGGTATATGAGACCTCGCAACATACATAGGTAAACAACTTCTGCCTTGTATGAGGGCTATCCTCCTACTAGTCCAGGGTCCCTGACATACATTTCACAAGAGCCCGAATCAAGCCGTTTCAATCTGATAACAGCCACTGTGTAGTACATAGTATACATACTACGCCGCCCAACCCCCACGCTCACACCTAACCTAAGTAGGTATATATGCAAGTCTAGGAGGCAATAAGGAAGAAGGAAAAGGGAAAAGAAAAAAAGTTGGAGAGCGGTCCGCAACGAACAAGGGCCCTTAACATTTTCTCCACTATAAGGTTTCAGGGACCCGAAACAGGTCTGGTGGAATAGATAGAACCTTCTTCTATCGGTATAGCAAATGTCCTCAGTTGGTGGGCTGGCAGACAGTGGCGGTCGATCTGACTAAGAACTTTAGAGGTTATTAGCTTTGTGATAGTTGTTGTGCTAGTAGGTACAGAATAGAGTACGGAGGTACTATTCATATCCGTAGGTGCACGCTTAATAGTAGGTAGAATAAGTCGGTGCTTCTTTCGTGATCGCATCGTGTTGGGTGGTTGAAAGTATGTAGGTCATATCTGATCTATAGGTAAGGTTTGTGTATTAAGCACCAAAACGAAGATCAAAAGGACTTTGCATATGTCTTGAATCGGTCCCTGGCCAGTTGGTTCAGGTACGATGTCTTTATCCCTCATTGAGACGATGAGACTAGACCCCTTGAATGAACCGACCGAGGGAGCCGAAGCTGTGGAGTGTTAGAACTTTTTGTTCGATTTATGTCTAGAGATATGGTGGCGTACCAGGGAGGGCATGGGCTAGGATAGTTGGTTGACAAGCAGGTCCATGCCAGAAGAGCTTGGTATTTACCAACAACTTCTGACAGGACCAAGGACCGTGACAAGCCGGCGCTTGCAAGGATATTAGTTCTGTATGATGTCTTCGTTCCGTAGCAAAATCGCTGCCAAATACCACAACCTTTTAGCCTTTCGATCCGAGCCGGGACGGAGTTAGGTGCTACGAGCGAATTTCAAGGCAATTTTCTCAAAGAGCGTAGCAAGACCAGCACCTTGCAGGCAATGTGGCAGAAGGGGACAAACAAAACTTTCACGATATCATGAATTCTGCTACAAGATGATGTGTGATATATACAATGCTATAATTGCCAACCTCCCTCCTGAAATGATATCTTTTTTTGCACACTGAGTGGTAAACAGCCATACTACGTTAATAAAAGTAAAAGTAAAAATATATATTACCTCCCATGATTCGCCATTCGCGATTCAGATATGTGATGTTACACGCCAAGAAACTCCATGAATCGATCGATAGAGTGTTATTATCATCAGTTCATTTCCGTGTTCTGCTTTTAAACAGCGGTTCCGACCCTCTGGTTTCTGTCGTCCAAGGGGATGCCCCCAACATGAACTCCGTCCTCCCTCTCCCTCGAAGTCTTCAGCGCCGTCATGCTGTCGTTCCAATGTCTGCTGCTGTCGATCTTGGAAGCCTTCGACTTGGACTTAGAACCGTGCGTGTTGTCGTCGGAGATAAGATACGAAGACTTCTGGCTCTTGCGGGTAAAATGTTGCCATAGTCGCGGGAAGTACGGGAAGCAGGCCACGAGAATTACCGAGGTGAATTCTCCAAGTCTATAGCAGGTAATTGTGAGCACATTGTCAAGTGGCAGATTCAATAGGGGTGGATGTACTCACGCCCAGGAAGCAACGGGAATGATGGCCCATGTGACATCGTTGGTCAGCGTCAGCTCGATGCTATAGTAAAGACGAACGATACTTGTGATAGTTCCGCTAGTCGCTTGTTAGCTTATAATCTCTTAGCCCAGTCACTGAAGCTTTTCTGACGTACACAATGCCCACAGCGAACACGGCAGCGGCCGCCAGCTTCTTCTTCATCGGCATTTGCAACTTCCAGATGGCTGCTATGGGAGTGACGAGAATAGTAAAGTCTGATACCACATTAATAGCGCTCGTCGCGATGATACTGGCATGCGTGTCGATGCACATTCCGGGCAGAGTGGGATTCGAGATCTTGGCTCTTGGTATGCAGGCTAGGATGAACGACAGGAAGATCGCGCCGTAGAAGAAGAAGTTGGCCCATATCAGGATACGGATGGCGGCGGACCAGAACGCCTTGCGGTCGTGTTTGAAGAAGACCAGTTCAATCTGTCGAAGCACCACATATTTGGCCGCAAACATAGTCGGTCCATAGAGAATCTCAATGATGTTGAGAACCTACAGCGGATCTAACGTTAACTATAGGCTTTTTCTCTCGACTATATTTTGCAGATGGCTCTAACGTACCAACAGACAATGGGAAAAGTTTGCTGCCGTTACATCCCAAAGATGTTTACCTTGACCGTAGTCACCAGCTACGATCTGGACAGAGACGAATGCAACGAATAATACCTGGCCGCGAATCAGTCATCCATGATGCTTAAGTATAAATTTTCGAACTTACGCCACAAAGAAGTAGAACGCCTAGATGACCGTTAGATACGCAACCGCTTATACATGGTTTAGGATGAGTATCACTTACCGTCGGTTATATCAAACTGCTTCATCAAGACGGCCTTCGCGTATGTACGGATGGCAATACCAATAAATACAAGGAAAAGCGTGATCGCAGATGCTATGATCAACTGCGGTTGTTGTGTATCAGGATTGATAAAGTTCGGCTCGACACCCTCAGGCGGCGGTATCGCCGGTATCTTAGTAGGATCTATGTCTGCGCTCATGATGAGATGCCGGCGTACAACGGACGACCTCTACCTATTAAACAACTCTGATAGAAAAGCCGGCGGTTAATATGAAAAAAAAGGAATGAAGAGAAACCAGCTCGACAATTGGATGTTCCCTCGCACTTAGGTATGTTGACAGTGTAGTGCACCTTAAACGGATACAAAATGCCCAGAGTCTAAGAAGAACAGATGGGCATGTAGGACTAACATACCCACGGGCAGGGCATAAGGCACATGTAAGACATATCTAGATTCAGCAGCTTGATGCGAATAGAAGCACTACAGTATGGAGCCAGTCAACCCCCCTATGTTCCTGGTATGTCAAATAATGTCGTTCTATACCTCATCCAGAACGAGAAAATCCCTAGAGTAACTCTGAAGGATCGTACAGATGAACTATACCCGAATCTGGATGTTTCTTGCTAGTCCCTTGTCTAACTAATGTTGTTCGGATGGGGGAAGAGCGCCAGTGCTAAGTGAGATTCTACAAATACCGTGAAACGCATTGATTCGCTATCTAATAATACTCTAAAAACCGCACCCTCACTTCTACAACTCACTTTTTACCCAGAGACGGAGGACGATGGGGCCGTTCAGAGCAAAGGTAAAAACAGGGCTTAAATGGCTGATTCAATCATTTTATAAAAATTATAGTTAGAAGCCCTTACGCCACAGATAACGATAGCTTTTTGTATAGCGATTTATATGAGGACTAGCATTTCATGCCCTTAAAGTAAAATATCAGCTTAGACCTGGGTAGCTAATTGTAACCTGTGAAGTAACTTTAGCGCTGATTCACAGGTTTCGAGAGTGAGTCGCAAAATGTTGAAACAAAAGATCCAACACCAACGATGGCGTTCTTCCGATGAATCCATCGAGTGCGTGAGTGGCACGGTACTAGCACGGCATCATCTTCGACTTCCGCATGCTTCCATACCTCTTCGATACGACGAGACACGCAATATCAAGCACTATCTATCCAGCCCCCCTTTTTCAAAACATTCTGGGTTAGTACCTACCTGCTCTGTGTGTGAGAGGGGAAATGTTCCCTTCTACCAGTATCTTTTTACAAGGGGGTTCGAAACTAGCCTTCTGCATATGGTCATGAACGGCGTGGCACAAATGTACGTAAACTACCTAACCTTGTCACTTGCACTTGGCACACTAGCCCCCGGCTTGGGCTTCAAGTTGCTTGTCTAGTCTAGCGTAGAGACGTGATAGGGGAAAGCCCGAGACCCCTGTACAAGTTGCAACGGCGAATAGTGGGACGCAACTCGTAAGCAGAATTGCATATTAAAAGCTGCCTATCCGGGTTACGTCAATGAGATCAACATCGACGGTAAAAACACTGTGGCTCACTGTGGTTCTCTTGCCCGCTTGATAGATAGAAAGACTCCAAGCTGGGAAGGTATATACTAGCAGTAAGGAGTCAATGCAACGTCGGTCATCCCTTGCATAATAATATGGAGGAGCTATTTCTCGACGCCGTTGAAGTTTTGCACACCATGATACAGTCGGGCTCATGGTGGAGCTTCTTACTTACGAGCGACATGGTTCTGTGTGGTAAACTGCGGTGAGCTATGGTTCTGAGCTATGGCTGATCGAATCGGCCTTGAACGAAGCTTTGGTACGACGGGCAGAAGACTCGCTATGGTTTTCGTGCCGGAGACGGTCAAGCGTTGTTCTCGACTGATCTTCATTTCAACTGGGATACCTACCATATCGATGCTGTCTTCCGGCGGCACAGCGTCAATCTATGTATTTGGGTCCTCGAAGTCCCATTCCAGTTCCACAGCACCTCACTGAGCGCCCGGTTTGGGCCCAGTGCTTTGCCCTTGGGTCGCTTTGTTCCGATTACCTCCACGAAGGTAACGAATGAGAGCGGGAGCGCGGATCTTCGATGAAGAATACCGGTAGTGCTTATCTAGTAGCATCGCCTCTGCCCACGTACGCCCGTGCATACATACGCTTGCACATGCTATGCTCGAGCTCATGGACTGTCTAGCCGGAAAGCCGTTTCAGATTGGTAATACCTGTTCTTGTTCACAGACGTACTTAGGCACAATCATTAGTAGGAATGATGGCAAGAAGCGGGAGAGAAACGGGTCCCTCTTATAAAGATGGTATTGTCCGCCACACGAACTTGTCAAATGTAAGATACCATACTATAGCCCCGGGTATGTGAGAGGCACAAGTATAACGAACCCCGTATCGTGCAAGCCTACCTTCTGGCTGCACTCTGGGGAGTCTAGACATCGTCTCTTTCCTAAAGCATGCATCTGTTGTTCTCTTTAGTATTAACAACATAAGTGTTTCCCTTCATGTCTGCACACAGCTCCCACCGGCTGTGCAATGGCTCGCATCTTGCAGCGTCCGTTCGACTGGCCCATAGCCGGTTGTACTTCCATGCTTACTCGATCTGGCTCTTCACTTTTAGCGACTTAAAGACGATTATAGTCCCACAGACTACCTTTGGGATTCTGTCGGCTCTCTCCAAAACCGGCTCCGAGACTATTTCATCAAAAGTAGAGGAGCGTATCGAAATCATTCGACGGATACCGCTCGTTTTATTCTGGGTTTGGCTCAATCTACTCCCCTTCGAGATCAATAACCAAAAACAACCACAAGGAATTGCCGAGGACAAACTCAACAAACCATGGCGGACGATGCCTTCCAATCGCTGGAGCTACCGCCAAGCTACCAATGCAATGCGTTTCTTTTATCTCGTTGCTATCAGCGTAAGTTGGTATATGGGAGGGATAAGATGGAGTCTGAGCATGTTGTTTCTCGGTAAGTAAGCACTCTATTACATAAAATATCACGGATAACGTTTTAACGTCATCGCAACCAGGCATCTGGTACAACAACATGGGCGGATCTGACGTGAATCCGCTTATCCGAAACCTCATAAACGCCTTGGGTTACACGTCCTTTGCAGCCGGCGCGTTGGAGATCGCCTTGGACGAGCCGCTGCGCTGGGATTGGGCGTTCGCGATTGATCTCAGTAATCGCCCAACGCTCGAGACCTGGATCATGACCGTCCTTGCCGTCATCCTAACCACGGTTCATACGCAGGATATGGAGGACCAGGAGGGCGACGCACTGAGGGGGCGTCGGTCGCTCCCGCTCGAGATCGGAGATGGACCGTCTCGTTGGGTCACCACGATGTTCATGCTTTTCTGGGGCGTATTTTGTCCCCTTCTCTGGCGATGTGGATGGGTTGGTTATGTCAGTAGCATTACTCTTGCGTACACGGTTGCATTGAGAAGCCCGCTTTTCCGAACCGTTGAAGCTGATAAGACAACATTCAAGATTTGGAACTTATGGGTTGTATGTTTATATACTCTACCACTGATAAGTAAATACTAAAGCACAGAGACATTATGTATAGCATATGTATTAAACTTTCTAGAAGGCTTGAAAAACAATAAGTCTAATTTTGCACCGAGAAAAGACGTACCCCTATTTCATCGCCGCTTGTTTTTCACTCGCTATCGCAAGCTAAGGCAACGGTAGTACTTGAGAGGGTCGGGAAGTTGAAGCCCAAGTTGAAATTATGCATATTTTAGCACCCGCAAAAATCTGCCGGACCGACCTAGCCTGGTTGAGATACGCGATGCCATAGTCGTTCTCGCCTCTCTTCCCAACTCAAGGAGATCTTCACCTTGGCGCGGTAACCATTATATCAGACTGCGGAAAAGTGCCATACATATGACCTACCATAGCGTATAATTTATGAAGGCGTGGGTACGAAATCCCTGTCGTTCGCAGAGTTGGGATACTTCCAAGGTTGACTAAAGATTGTTTTGATCAAACATTTTATACTGCTTATGTAGATAGAGGATGCGACGGTACTTGGCGTACCCATATGTATTCAATTAAGAGAAGCTTTAATTTTCCCCAGGCAGGATCGACCAATTGGTTTTCAGCCGATCGAGGCACCAGGTGGGCTAAAAGCGGGGCCCTGGCCGAGCATCCCCACATCTATTTTTGGTGTGAACTGGCTCGCCATTGTCAGCTGAGAAAATTCATCGTGGAACCTCGCTTTTGCTGGTTGATGCTGACCATCCAAAGCTTTGCCTTCATACAGGAAAAGAGACAGATAAATAGGCACATATGGGCCTACAAATATTAAATACTTACATACACAATGGGGCTCATGATGAACTAGAATACCTACACATCTCGCTCAGAGCCGGTAGTAGGAAGCAAGCTAGCAAGCCGTAGGTCAGACGTAGCAATATGTATTGCACAACAGTACCTCCCCTAGTTGAATAGTGCCTTTCGGCACCGAACTAAATCCACTACCTGTCTATCTAGATACTCTGTACTGTATGATATCGGGGATGGGTACATACAGTGCGTTACGAAATCAAGGTTGATCGGCAAGCGGTTTGAAAATAAGCGTCAAGTCCCCAGGGGCCGCAGTGAAACTATCCTGCATGTCATCGATCGTCCGAGTCTGATTAGCACCCCTCTCTGTATGGGTAAACTCGAAGCTAGTGAGAAGCTTGGCCGCTACGCAGCGTACCTCCGCCAACCCCAGCTTCTTCCCCGGACACAAGTGCTGGCCTATTTCAGGGTATTAGCAATCAGCACATGAACTTGCCTAACTTGGCCTTGTCGTATGGAGAGGACGAACCAATACCAAACCCATTGAAGGGACGTGTGTCCTTTAGCAGGTCCGCTCTACTAGTCCATCTCTCCGGAATGAACTCGTTCGGTCTTTCAAAAGCACTCTCGACTAGGCAACTCGAAAGTCAATACACAGAACCAGACGAAGAAGTCTCGGCTGGGGGCAGCAAAGGGGGAATGGTCCAAGGGAGGGTCTCACGTCTGCCAAGTGTCCACCTGGGTGCAACAATCACCGTGTGGGGAGGTATGTATCTGCCACCGACATGTACGCCTGTAGCAACTGTTTGACGGATCCCCCCTGTCGGTACAACCGGATATAGTCTCAGTGTCTCGTTGATACACGCATCTAAGAATGGGTATCTTTCTGCCAATCTGTCCACTTTGGCCCCCGTCTTGCTATCGTAGCGGGCGGCCAGGATCTCTTTTCTAACCTGGTTTTGGATGTCGGGATTGCGGGCGAGCTCGAAAAATAGCATGGTTAGCACCGCCGCTGTACTGTGGCTCCCAGCAACCGTGATGGCGAATGCATCCCCGTAAAGAGCAAGCCGGTCAAGCGACTTCCCGGTGTCATCAATGGATGCCGCGGCAATGAATCGGGAAAATGCATCAGCTCCATAGCTGACATTTCGTTCTATCCTCTCGTTGCACACCTCGGCGGCCCACCCGAGCGCCCGGTTCCATTTCTGAGTGATGATGGGCACATAGGGCGCCAAGGCAAAGCAGAGACGCCCTATCCATGGAATTGGGGTGAAGAAGCGGAGCATGGACATACCCTGTGAGATCAAATCAGGGGCATCGTGTGATTTCTCCGAGACGGCTCCCTCCGAGCCTCTAAGGAGGAAGAATGACCGGCCAAACGCAATCTCACCCATCACATCGAATGAGAAATTGGTGAAAAGAGTCTTGATGTCGACGGCCTTCCCTGTGGAAGCTTGGACCTGTTGGACAAGGAGCGTCGCCAATCGCTCAATGCAAGAATCGTCCTCGGGCAAATCTAGTGACACATGTTTAGTGCGATTCTGAATCTTGAACGCCAGGGGGTCTCTAGGACGCCTCACAGGATTTGGAAAGCCGTAGAGCCTCATCCCAAAGCTTCCGCCGGGTCCTATACCCCTCCCTTCCACGAATGGAATTTAGAGACATGTAGGGATATAACATGTCATACCACGGCGCTTTTATGCACGTGTTGTCACGGCTGCCAAAGGCATCCCATATCCCAGGATCAACGACAGTAAGTTCTTGGGGTCCTGAGAGACATCTTGTCAGTGTATTGTTGCTCACGGAAGTCGATGTGGCTTATTTGGGACCCCGTTATCTGATATTATTCCCACTCGAATACAGTACTATATGATGAGACATGTCGCCCTCTAACAATTGCAACACACAGACTCGAACAGGCTCTGCGAGAAGACGTACCTGTACGGACAAAATCCCCGTATTTTTTTATGATTTCGTCAAGAAATAGGTGATTTGGCGTTGTGAACATATGCGCAAAATGCCATATCTTTGACACGGCAGCGAGTCGCGGCCCATCAAAATGTCTAAGGGGATGTTCGAAGACTCGGTAAACCACAATGCTTCCATAGAGAGGGCCGAAGAAAGCGATATTGGCTAGAAGAAGTGGCTTCAATATATCGGTTTTAATGAAGGCCATGTAACTGGCGGCAGCAAGCATAGCAAGAGCCCATGTCGCCACATACTGAGGACCTCTCAAGTGATGTTCCCCACGAATGAAGTAAAGCCTATGGCACAGGATGCCTGACACTGCGAGGCACACAAGTGCGGTGGTGGCACTGGTCGAGGATGAGTCCGACATGGCAAGCAACAGCGTCTTGATAGAATTCACCAGCGGCGAACGACTGATGCCCAGGGAACCTTGAGCTTATCGGGTTGTTATAAACATGGTGTCGATGCTCTGTATTCTATTGGTCCGGTTTTGGAGATTCTCTATCTACCTATCCGGGTACGTGTCACATGCAATTAGGGATATGCCTCAAGGACACCTCGAGTAGGTATGCATTAGCCTATTCCGATTTCTTTCCATCTTTTCCTTATGAGTGATGAAGATGTTCAACCGCACTGACAATACTCTCAGAGATACCTGCTTATTAGGTCGGGGTGGACATGGATCATGGGGAGACGGCACATCTGGTGGGGCTCTCTAGCCAAGGTAGAGGTACCTTGCCTGAAAGTACTACTACGATCCATTATTATGAGGACTCCTGTCGACTTGTTCTGCACTATGCAGGCACGTTACACTGAATGCAACGCACCCCAGTAACCTGGAATGCCTCCCCGGACACCCCTCCCTATTACCAAAGTGGCCGGAAACGTGGGAGGGTTGTTTTGAAGTACGGGAGGCGCATGCATAAATGTCTATCTTGTCTGCAGACTACGGTGTAGTGGTATGATGCAGCTGCCAGAGTGACGGGAATGCAGGTAGACAATGTAGACTCATAACATTGTACCATCAGAAAAGTAAGTCGTTTCCCCCTTTCCATCTTCACCCTATGTTTTCTTCGTGAGTAGTTGTTATCGTGAATCGAGGCGAGCAACTAATGTGGCAACTGGAGCCGTTATCGCCATAGACTCCCCAAAATACCAAATATCAAGATTACAGAGTTTGATGAACAATACCGTATTCTCCTTCAACATGGCATCTAGGGGCAGACCTAACTACGGCCGGAGGCTTATGCCTTTCGTCCTCGACGAGCTCGCAAGTGCCGAGCCCAACAGGCTCTACGCTGCTATTCCCAAATCCGCTGATGTCAGCGAGGGGTTCCGCGATGTAACAGTGGCCGACATGGCACGATGCGTCAATTTCATGGCCAGGTGGATTGAGGATGTCTACGGGAGGAGCGAGAGCTTCGAGACTATCAGCTTCATCGGCATCCCGGATCTTCGAGGAGCTGCTATCTTCCAGGCTGCCGTCAAATGCGGATACAAGGTCCTTCCTCCCTGCGTTCTGTTTTGTTGAGACTCGTAACAGTTATACTGACCTTTTTATATAGTTATTGTTACCTTCGCCGCGTAACCCGCCAGCGACGAACAAGTCGTTGATGGATCAGACAGGATGTACCAAGTTGCTCCATGCTGCTGAGGCAGCGCCTATAGTTAAGCAGATTCAAGACATAATCCCGTCACTGCAAGTTAGCACGATACCCTCGTTTGAGGAGATGCTATCAAGCTCACCGGAGCATTATCCTTACAACAAGGACTTTGACAGCGCCCGAAACGAGCCTGTTATCGTCTTGCACTCATCAGGGTCGACTGGTAGGTCGTGGCAATTGGAGAGACGACCGTAGTGATCGTCATGCTAATGAGGATAAGGACTGCCAAAACCAATCACCATGACCCATGGGTCATTCGCTGTACTCGACAATGAGCATAACATCCCCGACGTACCAGGTCGCCGAAGGAGGGATTGGTCTATGTGGACTTTTGACGGTGAAGCTAGGGTGTATACTGTGTTTCCCTTCTTTCACGTAAGGCACCACTGCATTCAGTATTGTGTTATGGCATGGTCATTAACTCATGATAACACAGCTCGCCGGGTTCCTGTCACTTACACGTATGTTCAAGAGCCCCTCCAACTTATGAAGCAGAAAAGTATTCCCTTCATGCTAACAGTGACTAGTGCAAACAATCTTTATGAACGCGTCGCCAGTTCTGGGGCCACCTCATCTTATCCCAGACGCCGCCCTTCTCAAGGCCGTAATAAGCCAACAGAAGCTGCGGTCAATGTTCTTGCCTCCCGCTGTAATTGAACAGCTTCTTCACGAGCCAAATGGCATCGAGTACTTCAAGAACCTAGACTTCCTTGTCTATAGTGGTGCTCCTTTCAGCCCAGCCATCGGCGACCAACTGTCCAGAGTCGTCGAAATCATTTCGCCCTTTGGCTCTACTGAGGTCTACCCGCAGCCGGAGCTTGCGCCTTCGCGGGAGGATTGGGCTTACCACGAGTTCAATCCGTATGTAAAGCACGAGATGAGACTGTACGACGGAAACGAGGGCACATATGAACTAGTAATTCTCATCGACGAGAATTCTAAAGACACTGCTGCTGCATACCATAACATGCCGGGTATTTCCGAGTACCCGACAAAGGACCTGTTTGTTAGACATCCCCAGAAGCCGCAGCTATACAGATACTACGGACGCAGAGACGATATCATCGTCCTTGCCAACGGCGAGAAGTTCAATCCCATCCCTCTCGAAGTCCATGTACAGAACCACCAATCGCTAAAGGGTGTCTTCGTCATCGGAAACAGAAGACGACAGGCGGCGCTCCTTGTAGAACCCAAGGAGCCGCTTGACGAACCCGGGCGGAAAGCTCTCCTACAAGAGCTCTGGCCCCTCATAGTGGAGGCCAATGCTTTCGTCCCCGGTCAGGGACGCATCCAACAGAGCAGGTTGCTCTGCGGACTCCCCGAGAAGCCTTTCACGAGGACAGGAAAAGGCACGATTGTGCGCAGATTGACCGAAGAGGCGTACAAAGAGGAGATCGACCGTCTATATCAGGACGCATCACCTGAGGCAAACACCCCGGTTATCCGCTTGAAACCCACGGTTACCTACGATCTGCCGGGCGTTGTTGAGTTCGTCCGGAGTATTATCGGTTCCTCCTTCCCGGTCGCCAATTCGATGGCAGATGACGACGACTTCCTTGCCTACGGCCTAGACTCGGAGCAGATCGTCGAGATCGTCTTCAATTTGAAGCGGAATCTTTCAAGTCAGACCGACAACTCTGTCGAGTGGATCGGAACTAGGACCATCTTTCGCGACTCGACAGTGGCTGGACTATCGCGCACGATCCAAAGCTTTCTCAACGATGGCCGCATTCCGGAAGAGGACCTCAACCTATCCCGGAGCCGACTGGTAGACGACGCGCTAGCAAGGTTCTCGGAAGGACTACTAGCGAAACCATCGCAGCCCAAGCCCTCAAAACCCGTATCTTCCGTAGCAGTCATCGGGTCCGCCGGTTACCTAGGCCGCTACATCGTGGCAACACTCATCAAAGACCCCAATATTTCGCGCGTGTACTGCCTTTCTCGCTCATCGTCATATGAAGACGCAAAAGCGAAACACGAAGCCATGCTGCTGGAGGTGGACCCAAGCATAGGATCCTCCTCTCTGTTGGAAAAATTGGACTTCCTAACCATTGACCTCGAAAAGCCGTCTCTAGGTCTCAGCGCAGAGGACGCGGAGAGGGTATTCCACGAAGTCGGAGCAGTCGTTCTCAACGCGTGGAAATCCAACTTCGTCCTCCCCCTCCGCTCATTCGAAATTTTCCTCCGGGGCACCCGCGAGACCATCAACTTGGCAGCTTCTGCTCCCCATCAAGTCCGCATCGTCTTCGTCAGCTCGCTGGCCGCTGTAGGCACCCTAGCGCGTAAAACGGCGGTACCAGAGGAATTAGTGCAGGATCCGTTGGCCGCGTTCAACAACGGCTACGGCCAGTCCAAGCTCGCCGCCGAGCGCATCTTAGCAGCGGCCCATGAGCAAAGCGGCGTCCCGGTCACCGTGGCGCGCGTCACGCAGATAGGCGGTCCCACATCTGGTAGTGGAAATGGCAAATGGGCAGATCAGGGCTGGATCTCGGCGATTGTGAAGACGGCCAAGACAATCGATCTAGCGCCTATTGATGGTCCTGCGATCGATTGGTTGCCTGTTGATACCGTCGCGGATATGCTTCATAAGTCTGTCGTCGCCACAACCGGAGAATCTGATAATGGACCTCTTCTTAAATTCTACAACTTCACGCACCCGACCCCGCAGCCTTGGGATTTACTCGTCGAAGTCCTGCGCGAGTCACTAGGGGTTCGGCACACGGCCCCGCTGAAGGAGTGGATCGAGAGACTCCGCGATCTTCGGAATAAGGGTGAGGAGGATAGGGCGAAGATGCCTGCTGTTACGCTCTTGGATTACTATGAGGAGGAATACGGTGCTAATGGCGCTGGTAGTGGCGGTGGTGAGGGGAAGGGGAAAACGGCTGCTGCTTATGAGATCAGCTCGACGGTCAAGGATCTATTAGAGGTTGAAGTTAAGCCATTGGATAAGGAGGTTTTGAAGACTTGGCTTGAGGGATGGGATCTGTAAGAGTATTAGATATGTAGATGTCCATCTTGAACTAGTACGGAGGTATATGAATAGAAATACGAGACGAGTAGGACGGAGTCTATCGTATAATTCAAGGTGTTATTACATGTTGGAGCCAATCAATATCCCCCTTCAACCTTGTCGCTCCCTGATACTTCCAGACCGAAGCAGCGTAAACAGTTTTAATGGGCGATTAACTCACATCTTATACTTAGAAAAAAAAAAAAAAAAAA